>Ga0272446_1000193_pt1 | contig 93563 bp, 100 predicted proteins | sample YNPCB0061_FD_194587 | JGI IMG/M metagenome (GOLD analysis project Ga0272446, IMG submission 194587) | Hot spring microbial mat communities from Yellowstone National Park, WY, United States - YNP-CB-006-1 | ecosystem: Environmental > Aquatic > Thermal springs > Hot (42-90C) > Sediment | place...
CCTTCTGGTGGCAGAGCGCATTGATGGCGCTCGATTTTCCCGCATTCGATCGGCCAACGAAGGCGACTTCCCGGCCGGTGTCCGGCGGGGCTTGCTCGATGCGGGCGGCGGCGCCGAGGAAGCGCGCGCACTGATAAACGGGATGCATGTCAGGCGCCAGCGTGGCCGTCTCTGCGCCAATGACCTGACTTGCCGCCAAGCTTCTCCACCAGCCGAACCCCTTCGATGGTCATAGCCCGGTCGACCGCCTTGCACATGTCGTAGACGGTCAGTAGGCAGACCTGGACGGCGCAGAGGGCCTCCATCTCAACCCCAGTACGGCCCTCAGTCTCTACCGTCGCCCGGCAGTATAGTCGCGCATCCGGCGCATGAAGTGCGAGGTCGATCTCGACCTTGGTCAGGGCAAGAGGGTGGCAGAGGGGAATCAGGTCGGAGGTGCGCTTAGCCCCCATGATGCCGGCCAGGCGAGCCACACCAAGCACATCCCCCTTCTTGTGCCCCCCGGCCTGGATCAGGGCTAGGGTCGCCGGCTCCATGCGGATGCTGCCCTCGGCGACCGCGCGGCGCCGGGTCACCTCCTTCCCGCCCACATCGACCATGTGCGCCTCGCCGGAGGCGTTGAAGTGCGTCAGCCCGCTCATGAGCGTACCTCTCGCACTAGGGCGCCGGGGTGTCCGAGCCCCGAGGACTGAGCTCCACGTCCTTGTCGACCTCGTGGAAGTCGAAGGTCATGGCCGTCAGATCCCCGATGATGTAGGTGGCCGGCGCCTGACCGACCCCTCCGATAGTCCCGGGGTTGAGCAGCAGGGTGTGGCCGCCGTGCAGGTTTGGCAGCGATTCCCGGGCCGGCGCGTGGGTGTGCCCGCAGCAGACCAGGTCCCAGTCGCCTGTCGCGGCCATGGCCCGGGCATAGTGCGGGTAATGGACGAGGAAGATACGCCGCCCGGCCAGGGTCAGCCCAGCGTCCATGCCGTAGTACTGAATGCAGTTGTCGGGGTCAGCGGCCAGGCGCCCCAGGGTGTAGAGGTCGCCGACGTTGTTGCCGTGGATGACGTGCACCGGCAGCCCGTGGCGTGCTAGGCAATGGAGGGTGCTGGGCGCGACCACGTCGCCGCAATGCAGGACCGCCTCCGCCCCCACCGCCTTGGCATGACTGACGGCGGCATCGATCAACGCGATGTGGTCGTGGCTGTCGGAAAGGATGCAGATCTTCATGGGGAGCGGCCCGACTGACCCAGGAGGTCAGAAATTTGGCTTGTCCGGGGCCTCGTCGTACAGGCGCACGCTGCTCAAGATCTCCGCCTTGGCCTCGTCCGGTCCGCCCCAGCCCTCGACCCGAACCCACTTCCCCTCGTCCAGGTCTTTGTAGTGCTCGAAGAAGTGGGCGATCTTGTCGAGCAAGTCCTGGGGCATGTCGCGGTGGCTGTCGACCTTGCGATAGCCCTTGCACAGCTTATCGATGGGGATGGCCAGCACCTTGGCGTCGTCGCCAGACTCATCGGTCATCTTCAGCACCCCGATGGGCCGGCACTTGATGACGGACCCCGGGATCAGCGAGTAGGGGGTCGCCACCAAGACGTCCACCGGGTCGCCGTCGGCGGACAGGGTGTGGGGCACATAGCCGTAGTTGCAGGGGTAGTACATGGCGGTCGACATGAACCGGTCGACGAACATAGCGCCCGTCTCTTTGTCCAGCTCGTACTTGACAGGATCCGAGTGCGATGGGATCTCGATGATGACATTGATCTCATTGGGCACATTGGCGCCGCGCGACACCTTGCTTAGATCCATGGTTTGACCTCTTAGCCCTAGTTGGTGGGAACCCGCCTACGAATGACCCTGGCGCGAGAAAGGCGAAAGGGCCCTGACGGGCCCTTTCGTGGCGCTCGGGGCGCCGATTGTAGTCCATCCGGTGCCGGGAAATCCCAATCCTCGGCGCCTGACGGATGCGATCCTGCTACAGCAGGGGCACGATCAAAAGGGCGACAATATTGATGATCTTGATCAGGGGGTTGACCGCGGGACCAGCGGTGTCCTTGTAGGGGTCGCCGACGGTATCACCGGTCACCGCCGCCTTGTGGGTATCCGAGCCCTTGCCGCCGAAGTGACCGTCCTCGATGTACTTCTTCGCGTTGTCCCAAGCCGCGCCGCCGGTGGTCATGGAGATGGCGACGAACAGCCCAGTGACGATGGTGCCGATGAGCAGCCCGCCCAGGGCTTGGGGCCCGAGCAGGAGGCCGACGACCAGGGGCACGGCGATGGGTAGCAGCGAGGGGATGATCATCTCCTTGATGGCGGCCTTGGTGAGCATGTCCACGGCCTTGGAGTAGTCCGGCTTCTGGGTGCCCTTCATGATGCCCGGCATCTCGCGGAACTGACGCCGGACCTCATTGACGATACCGCCGGCGGCGCGACCCACGGCCTCCATCGCCATGGCACCAAACAGGTAGGGGACCAGGCCGCCAATGAACAGACCGATCAGGACCATGTGGTTGGACAGGTCGAAGGTGGTGACCATGCCACCGGTGTGCTGGCCCAGGCTGTGGGTGTAGTCGGCGAACAGCACCAGGGCGGCGAGCCCAGCCGAACCGATGGCGTACCCCTTGGTGACGGCCTTGGTGGTGTTGCCCACGGCGTCCAGCGGATCGGTGATGGCCCGGATCTTCTCGTCGAGCTCGGCCATCTCGGCGATGCCGCCGGCGTTGTCGGTGATGGGTCCATAGGCGTCCAGGGCCACAATGATCCCGGTCATGGACAGCATGGCGGTCGCCGCCACGGCGATGCCGTAGAGTCCGGCCAGGTCATAGGCCCCCCAGATGGCGGCGCAGATGGCGAGCACGGGGGCAGCGGTTGCCTTCATGGACACGCCGAGGCCGGCGATGACATTGGTCCCGTCGCCCGTGGTGGATGCCTCGGCGATGTGGCGGACCGGCGCGAACTCGGTGGCGGTGTAGTACTCGGTGATGATCACCATGGCCGCGGTCAGCACCAAGCCAATCAGGGCGGAGCCGAACAAGGCCATCACGGGGTTGGCGACACCCTCGATCTGGACACCGCCCATCATGAGCCAGGTGACCACGAAGAAGGCGACGGCGGAGATGGCGCCGGAGACGGCGAGACCCTTGTACAGGGCATTCATGATCTTCTGACCGGGGGTCGCCTTGACGAAGAAGGTCCCGATGACGGACGCCAGGATGGACACACCGCCGAGCACCAGGGGGTAGGTGACCGCCGCGCTTCCCGCACCGACCGCCACCAGGGAGCCGAGCAGCATGGTGGCGACGACGGTGACGGCGTAGGTCTCGAACAGGTCGGCGGCCATACCGGCGCAGTCGCCCACGTTGTCACCCACGTTGTCGGCGATGACGGCCGGATTGCGCGGATCGTCCTCGGGAATGCCGGCCTCGACCTTACCCACGATGTCGGCGCCGACATCCGCGCCCTTGGTGAAGATGCCGCCGCCGAGTCGGGCGAAGATCGAGATCAGCGACCCGCCGAAGGCGAGCCCGACCAACGCGTGCAGTGCGGCCTGGTCACTCACCCCCATGAGGTGGAGGACGGCGTAGTATCCGGCCACGCCCAGCAGGGCCAGACCCACCACCAGCATGCCGGTGATGGCGCCGCCGCGGAAGGCGATCTGCAGCGCCGCATTGAGGCCGTCATGGGCGGCCTGGGCGGTGCGCACGTTGGCGCGCACCGAGATGTTCATGCCGATGTAGCCCGTCGCACCGGAGAGGAGGGCCCCGATGGCAAAGCCGATGGCAGTAGGGGCGTTGAGCCCGAAGAAGATCACGATCAGGACCACCACCCCGACCAGGCCGATGGTGGTGTACTGGCGGTTGAGGTAGGCACTGGCGCCCTCCTGAATGGCACTAGCGATCTCCTTCATGCGGGCGCTGCCTTCCGGCTGCGCCAGGATCCATTTGATGGACCAGACCCCATAGCCCAACGCCACCAAGGCGCAGAGCAGGGCAAAGATGGTTGCGGACATGCGGCGTTCCTCTCTTCAGTCAGACGTGGGGGGTTCTTGTGGGACAGGGGTTCTAGGGTCGGTAGGCCGGCGAGGCCCGGGGCTCAGCGGCCGACCCCGGCGAAATCGGTGCCGGGCTTGAGTCCGAAGGCCTGCTCCAGGCCGAGCTCGCGGATCAGGTCGTCCACCGCCGGCTGGCCGTGCTCGCGCTGGACTTCACCCAGGATGAGGCGCACCGCGTTGCGGTTGTAGCCGCTGCCGAACTGGACCTGGGTGGCAATCAGCTCGCGGGCGCGGTCCAGGGTCATCCCTTGCCTCCGGGACTTGGGTTTGCCCGCGGCCGCCTCCCGGTCGGCGCGGGCCAGGAAGGGGAATCGGTCCCCAGGTCGGGAGACAATGCACCAATGGGCGTCTCCCGCCTGGGGCACGGAGCCCCGTGCGGGCCCTTGGCCAGCTTCGCCAATAGACCCGCGTCTCGTGCACTCACGCGCTTACAGCTCGAACGCACCCGAGAGCTTCTTGGGTACCGCGACGAGCTTCAGGGTCACGTACTTGGGCATGCCCTTCTCGTAAGGCGGGTAGTCTTCGCCCTGGATCAGCGGGTAGAGGTACTCGCGGCACTTATCCGTGATCCCGAAGCCGTCCTCGGTGATGAAGTCCGTCGGCATGAACTTCTCCACGTTAGCGACCTGGGACAGGGGCGCATGGCCGATCTCCCACACGTAGGGCGAAGAGGACTTGCGCACGACGGTCGGCATGATGGAGTTGTGTCCCGCGATGGCCAGCTCGACCGCCACCTTGCCGAGCGCATAGGCTTGATCGACGTCCGACTTGGAGGCCAGGTGGCGGGCGGCGCGCTGCAGGTAGTCCGCCACCGCCCAGTGGAACTTGTAGCCCAGGGCCTCCTTGATCATGTTGGCGACCACCGGGGCGGCACCGCCGAGCTGGGCATGTCCGAAGGCGTCGCGGGTCCCCTGCTCCGCCAGAAAGCGGCCGTCCGGGTAGTGGCAGCCCTCTGAGACGCAGACGGTGCAGTAGCCGAACTCCTCGACCTTGGCCTTGACCGCGGCCAGGAACTTCTCCTGGTTGAACTCTACCTCGGGGAAAAGGGTCAGGACGGGGATGCCATGATCGGCGACCAGGGCCCCGGCGGCGGCGATCCAGCCCGCGTGCCGGCCCATCACCTCGATCACGAAGATCTTGGTCGAGGTGGCGCACATGGAGCGCACGTCGAAGGACGCCTCCAAGGTCGAGGTCGCGATGTACTTGGCCACGGAGCCGAAGCCGGGGCAGTTGTCGGTGATGGGCAGGTCGTTGTCGACCGTCTTGGGCACGTGGACCGCCTGAATGGGATAGCCCATGGCCTCGGAGAGTTGGGAGATCTTGTAGCAGGTATCCGCCGAGTCGCCGCCGCCGTTGTAGAAGAAGTAACCGATGTCGTGGGCCTTGAAGACCTCGATGAGGCGCTCGTACTCGCGTTTGTTGGCCTCCAGGCTCTTGAGCTTGTAACGGCAAGAACCGAAGCCGCCTGATGGCGTGTAGCGCAGGGCCGCGATGTCTTCCGCGGACTCTTTGGCGGTGTCGATGAGGTCCTCGGTCAGGGCGCCGATGATGCCGTTGCGCCCGGCATAGACGTTGGCGATCTTGTCCGGGTGCTGGCGCGCCGTCTCGATCACGCCGCAGGCGGAGGCATTGATCACGGCGGTGACGCCGCCGGACTGGGCGTAGAAGGCGTTCTTAGCGGTCATGTGGATCCCTCGGTTGTGTATCGGCGGTTGGGTCTCGGTCGTGTTGGTCTGCGGCAATGCCCGGCCCCGATCCCCAGCGAGCGACGCGGGCCAGGGGTCTGGTCCCGTACCAGCGGCTAACGCCTCTTGGCGGGCAGATCGCCGCGGCGCTCGGCGGCATAATCCGCCTGGGCTTGAAGCGCGGCGACCACACACTCGGTAAGGTCATCATACTCGGCCACACCGGTGCCCATCTGCTTGTAGGGTTCGTAGTAGAACTGGGTGCGGTAGTGACGCTCCCCCGTCTTGAACACTACGAAGTGACAACCATCATCGGACTGCCAGAAGAGCAGCGGGCAGGAGGTCAGCTCGCGGTCCGACGGGTGGAGCCGTATGTCGGCATCGCCGATCTGAATCTCCATGTCGCGGCCGTAACGCTCCTTCAGGGTGGTGCGCGTCACCCACATCTCGGTCTCTGTGATGTCGGGGATCGTGGCCATGGGGTACTCGCGGGGCCGGGCAAAAAGGCCGCTTTTGGCGGGGGATAAGGGTACTCAATGACCCTGACCGGTCCTAATCCAAAACTTGGATGGGGGCATGCATTTTACTAATTTCCAATATTGCGTTTTTCTGCGCTGCTCCGGCCGCCCTGGCTCAGGGTCGGGCCAGCGGCGGCAGACCATCGGCGAGACCGAGGGCCCTCGCCATCAGGTGGTGCTTGATCGGGGTCAAACGGTCCGTTAGCGAGAGGCCCCAGCCGCGCAGCGCGGCGAGCGGTGCACTGTCGTTGCTGAACAGGCGCTTGAAGCCATCCATGGCCGCCAGCATGGCGAGGTTCTCGCCCCGCCGGGCACGCTCGTAGTGGCGCAGGGTCCAGAGTCCGCCTGGGTCGCGGCCGCGCCGAAGTCCCAGATCGAGGGCCTGGGCCAGCTCGGCGGCGTCCAAGAAGCCAAGGTTCACGCCCTGTCCCGCCAGCGGATGCACCGCGTGCGCCGCGTCGCCGATCAGCGCCAGGCGCAGGCGCACATACTCCTTGGCGTGCTGCAGCCGCAACGGAATGCTGGCGCGCGGGCCCACGGCCAGGATATCACCCAGGCGCCGTTCAAAGGCCCTCTCCAGCTCTCGGGCGAAGTCCTGCTCCGAGAGGGTCATCAGGGCCTCGGCCCGCCCCTGCTCCGCGGACCAGACGATGGAGCAGCGGCCATCGCGCAACGGGAGGAAGGCAAGTGGACCCGTCGGCAAAAAGCGCTGCCACGCCGTCTCCGCGTGCCACTCACTGGGAGTGACATTGGCAACGATCGCCTGTTGGTCGTAATCCCACCCGGACGTCGCGATGCCAACCCACTGGCGCACCCAGGAGTCACGCCCATCCGCCGCAACGACCAGACGCGCACGGAGGCGACTCCCGTCGGCCAGGGTGAGGATCGCCGCCTCCACACCCAGGGTCAGATCCGTGCAGACCGCGGGGCAGAGCAGCGTCACCTCCGCACTCTGCTCCAGTCGCTCCCAGAGCGCGAGTTGGGTGACCCGGTTCTCCACGATATGACCGAGATCCGCCTCGCCCAGGGAGGCACTATCGAAGTGGATACGGCCGCGCCCGAGCCCCTCCCAAACGACCATCTCGCGATAGGGGCTGGCCCCGAGCTCGAGGATCCGCTCCCAGACGCCAAGCCGCTGCAGGATGCGCTGGCTGGACCGGCTGAGGGCCGACACGCGCAGGTCCAAGTCCCCGGCCGGCCAGGTCCGCTGGGGCGCCCTGGGCTCGACCACGGCGATCCGCAGCCCCCTGCCCAGACAGGCGCAGGCGAAAGCGGCCCCCACCATACCGGCGCCCACGACGATCAGGTCGTAACGGGCATCCAGCTCAGTCACGGCGGTTGTCCAGGGGAAGGCCCAGGGTCAGGCGTGGCGGGCGTACACCCATCCCGATACCGGTGCCCATGAACCGGCGCGCCACCGCTCGACGCACCCCGGGGAGCAGATCCAGCCCGATCAGGCCGAGATCCCGCATGAGGCGCAGGGGCTGCCAGGGGTTGACGAACAGGCGGGCAAGGCCATCGGTCACCAGGGCCGCGTCGGCTTGATCGCGCCGGCGCAGGCGCCGGTACCTGCCGAGCAGGGCGCCTGCGCCTGGGTCAGCCCCAGCCCTTGCGGCATCCACGAGCACCTCGGCCAAGGCGGCGACATCCCTCAGCCCCAGGTTGAACCCTTGCCCTGCCACCGGGTGGAGGGTATGGGCGGCATTGCCGATCAGGACCAGACGCTCTCCCACGGGCTCATGGGCCATGACCTGGCGCAGCGGGTAAGCGACGCGCCGTCCGAGCCGGCTCAGGGCACCAAGCCGATAGCCGAAGCGGTCCTGAAGACGGGCGAGAAAGTCCGCCTCGGGCAGCCCCAGAAGGGCCGGCGCCTGCGCCTCGCGCACGGTCCATACGACCGACCAGCGCCCCTCGGTCATGGGGAGCATGGCCAGGGGACCCGTATCTGTGAAGCGCTCATAGGCCGTGTGCGGCTGCGGCCGGTCTGCGGTGACCGTGGTGATCACCGCATGGTGGCCGTAGGGGCGCTCCCGGACGGGGAACGCCAGGCGCCGGCGCACGAAGGAGTCGCCACCGTCGGCAGCGACGAGCAGGCGCGTGCGCAGGGTGCGCGAGGCCCCGTCCACGGCAACCTCGAGATCCACCCCATCGGGATGGCGACGCAGCCCAACGACCCTGGCCGGGCAGAGCTGGTCAAGTCCGCCGGCCTCACCCTGGGCCAAGGCGCCACGGATGGCAGCACCAAGAACCCGTGCCGGGACCACGTAACCGAGGGCATCGACGCCTTGCTCGGCGCGGTCCAGGTGGGCAAAGCCGAACCCGCCGCGTTCGGAGATGTGGATGCGGTGGATCGGCTCCGCAGCGGGCGCAATCCGCTCCCACAGCCCCACCCCCTCCAAGATGCGGCGGCTCCCCCAGGCCAGCGCGATCGCGCGCTCATCGTAGCTCGGCTGGGATTGGGCGTCCGCCGCCACCGCCTCGATGCTGCAGACCTTGAGGCCAGAGCCCTGCAATGCGCAGGCGAGGCTGCCGCCCACGAGACCCCCGCCGACGATGATCAGGTCGTAATCGCTCATCTTTCCGCTCATGTCCAGGCCCGTGCCGCCTCAGGCGCCCACCGCAGCCTCGACCTCGGCCACAGCCTTGGGGGCATCGGCGGACAGGACCTCGTTGCCGCGCTCGGTGATGAGGACGTCGTCCTCGATGCGGATCCCGATCTGGCGATAGGGCTCCGGGATGTCGTGGTCGCTGTCGGCAACACTCGCCGGGATATACAGGCCAGGCTCGACGGTGAGGACCATGCCAGCGCGCAGGGTCCGCCACCGCTCGCCCTCCTTGTAGTCCCCCACATCGTGCACGTCCATGCCCAGCCAGTGGCCGGTGCGGTGCATGTAGAAGGGCTTGTACTTCTCCTCCTTGATATGGCGCGCCACTGCCGCCTTGCCGCCTGGCAGGATGCCGAGCCGGGAGAGGCCCTTGGTCAAGACGCGAACCGCGGCATCGTGGGGATCGTTCCAGCGGTTGCCCGGCACGGCCTTGGCGATGGCGGCGAGCTGTGCCTCCAGCACGAGCTCGTAGAGCTCGCGCTGGGCCGGGCTGAAACGGCCGCCCACCGGAAAGGTTCGGGTGATATCGGAGGCGTACCCCTGGTACTCGCAGCCGGCGTCGATGAGCACCAGATCGCCGTCGCGCAAGCGGTCGCCGTTGCGGACATAGTGCAGCACGCAGGCATTGGCGCCGCCGCCCACGATAGGCGAGTAGGCCTGGAAGCGGGCACCCTCCTCCGCGCAGGCCTGCACGAATGCGGCTTCGAGCTGGTACTCGAAAAGCCCCGGCCGGCACAGACGCATGACCCGGCGGTGAGCGGCGGCGGAGATGCGGGCCGCCTTGCGCATGGTCTTGATCTCGGCCGTGTCCTTGATCAGCCGTTGCTCGTGAAGCAGGGTCGCGATGTCGACGACCTCAGTGGGAGCGACCACCCCGGCGCGGGCCTTCGCCCGTACCTGGCCGATCCACGCCATCAGGCGCCGATCCAGTTCGGCATCCTGTCCCATGGGGTAGTAGACCCGGCGGCGCCCCGTGAGCAGACCGGGCAGGTGAGCGTCCAGCTCATCCATGGGGTAAGCCTGATCCGCCCTGTACAGGGTGCGCGCCCCCTCCACCCCGGCGCGCGGGCCATCCCAGAGCTCCCGCTTCTCGTCCCTCGGCCGGCAGAAGAGGACGAACTCGCCATCCTTGCGCCGCGGGGCGAAGACCGCCAGGGCCTCGGGCTCAGGGAAGCCGCACAGGTAGCTGAGATCGCTCGACTGGCGAAAGGGGTGGTGCACGTCGCGGCTGCGCACCGCCTCGGACGCGGCCGGCACCAGGGCGACCCCGGCCGGGGTCAGGGCATCGAGCAGGGCGCGGCGGCGCCGCCGGTAATTGGCCCCAGACATCAGCTGCCACCTTTGGCGGCGACCCGCTCCTCGTAGACCAGCATGGCCGCGACCCACAGGAACTCGACGATCTCGGTCAGGGCATCTTCGTTGTCCTCACCTTCGTCCAGATCCTGCAGATCCATGCGGGTCAGGTCGGCGAAGTCGCGGAAGACCTCCCGGGTCTGCTCGGAGAGGTCGCGCTCCCCAACCCCGGCGACGCCCAGGGCGTACAGGAACCCGCGGCACCAGTCGTAGACCGCCGTGGCACGCTCGAGCAGCGGCGTCTCGTCCGGGGGCAGCAACGGGGAGAATCCGAGCCCAGGCCCCTCGATATCCGCTCGGGTGCGCTCGGCCAGTGCGTCCAAATCGGCGCGGCAGCGACGTGCCGCCGCCTCCGCCAGCAAGTCGCCCACTTCGACCCGCGGCCCGACGTCCGCCAGCCAAGCCGCCTCGGCCTGGGGGTGGCCGGCGCAGATGAGCCCGCAGAGGATCCCGTGGACCTCGGCTGGGCTCGGGGACAGGGGGCTGCCCGAGAGGTCCTGGGCGAGTCGCTGGTACAGGGTGGCGGTCATTGGCTCCCTCGTCGGCAATGGCAGCCGCGCGCGGGGCCTTGGCCCCAAAAGCGCTCGGATCATATCACGGGCCGCAACGGATTGACCCCGGCGGGGGGCCCCTCTATATTGCAGCGACGCACTCGGGGAACCATAACAGTGGCCAATTTCGATCTCCAACGACTGGAACATCAAGTAGAAGAGTTGATTCAAGGGTGCCAACGGCTGCGCGAGGAGAACCAAACCCTGCGCCAGCGCCAGGATGCCTTGGTCGCGGAACGTGCAGAGCTGATCGACAAGACCGAGCAGGCACGAGCCCGCGTCGAGGCCATGATTGAGCGGCTCAAGACCATGGAGGAGCAGCTATGAGCCCGGAGCCCGTGCCCGTCACCGTACGTATCCTCGACAAGGACTATCTGATCGCATGCCAACCCGAAGAGAAGGAAGGCCTGCTGACCTCCGCGCGGCAGGTCGACGAGCGCATGCGCGAGATCCGCAAGGCCGGACGGGTAATCGGAACCGACCGCATCGCCGTGATGACGGCCCTCAACCTCGCCTACGAGCTGCTGCAGAGGGACCGGCAAACGGGGTCTCTGGACACGGCCATCGTCGAGCGCCTTGCCACCCTACAGGGACGCATCGCCGCGGCACTGGGCGACACAGACACCGCCCGGGGCGACTCGACCTCTGCCCTAGACGAGACGGGCGAAACGGTATAGCCTTTGAACCGTGACATCCCCTGCGGTGTTCGAGATCGGCCTGGGTATTTTCTTGAGCCTATTTACTGCCCCGGGGACATCAAGACCGAGCTGTTGCGCAAGTCCGCCTCCGAGCGGAAAGCCTGAAGCAGAGTTGCCTGTCCCCACTTGAACCTCGCGGTTCAAGAACGACGGTCGGTTTCGGCACAGGCGGGGGATGTCCCCCCACCGTGCCGGACGTGATTCCTTCCTCCGCTTCGCGAACCACCCTAAGGCGCAATTTGCGTGCGTGCCGGCGCGCCCTGTCCGCATCCGTGCAGCGCGCGCATGCCCGGATGCTCGCCCGTATCCTGGGGCGTCAGTCCGTCTTTCTGAAGGCCAGGCGCATCGGAGGCTATTGGCCAGCCGACGGTGAGATCGATCCCCGCCCCCTGTTCAGGTTGCCGCAAGCGAGATCCAAGCGCTGGCTCCTGCCGGTCCTCCAGCTTCCCTTCAGGCCGAGGCTCTGGTTCCTGTCCTACAGCCCGGACGAGCCGATGCGCCCGAACCGCTTCGGGATCCCGGAGCCGTCCCGGCGTAACCGTCGCCTGCGCCTCGCCCAGAGTCTCGACGCCCTCCTGGTCCCATTGGTCGGTTTCGATTCGGACTGCAACCGGTTGGGCATGGGCGGCGGCTACTATGACCGGACTTTGATCTACCTGACCCAACGGCAGCATTGGCGGCGCCCCCGCCTGATCGGCATCGCCCACGAATGCCAGCGGGTCGCCCGGCTGTCGGTGAGCCCATGGGACGTCCCTCTGGACCTGATCGTCACGGAGCGTCGGCTGTACCGCCGCAGGGCGTCCATGAAGCCAAGCCCCCAACCGCCCGGCGACGTTCCGGGCTCCGTGAGCACCCGCCAATAGAGCCGGCCGCGCCGATTGCCGTCCGGAGGGCCCGCGGTGAGCCGGATCGAGGGAAGCGCTGATCGACTGCGCTTCCCGCGCGGGCCAGGGATGGCCCGCCCGTTGCGAGGGCCTCAAGCCCTTGAAACGGGAGCGTCTCCCTAGGCAAACGCCGCCTGGCAGAGCCCAAGCAGAGACGCTGGGAACAGCCCCACGACGAGCATAGCCAAGCCATTGATGGAGAAGGCCACAGTCGCACCCCCGCTAACGACCAGGGGGGCGTCCGTCTCCGCCGTGTCGAAGTACATCACCTTGACTACGCGCAGGTAATAGAAGGCCCCAACGATGGAGAAAAACACGGCGACCAGGGCCAGCCAAACCAGCTCGATGCGCACCACCGCCTCCAGCACCAGCAGCTTGGCCATGAAGCCCACCGTCGGCGGCACACCCGCCAGGGAGAACAAGAGCAAGGCCATCATGGCCGCATACCAGGAGCTCCGCTGATTGAGCCCCTTGAGGTCACCGATGTTCTCGGCATCGAAGCCCTGTCGACTGATGAGGGCCAGGATGCCGAAGGACCCCGCAGCCATTGGGGCATAGACCATGGCGTAGAACATGGCCGAGGCATAGCCTTGGGCCGTTCCGGCCAGCAGGCCGAGAAAGAGGAAGCCGACGTGGGAAATGGTCGAATAGGCGAGCATCCGCTTGAGGTTGGTCTGGGCGATGGCCACCAGGTTGCCAAGGCCCATGGACAAGATGGCCAGGATCATGAGCATCCCCTGCCAGTCGGGCTGCAAATCGCCTAGACCTTCCGCCAGCACCCGGATGGCCAGGGCAAAGGCGGCAAGCTTGGGGACACTACCCAGAAAGGCGACCACCGGGGTTGGCGCTCCCTGATAGATGTCCGGGACCCACATGTGGAAAGGAACAGCCCCGAACTTGAAACCGATGCCTACCACCAGGAAGACCAACCCGAAGACCAGGACGCGATTCTCCAGGCCCTGCGCGGCCACCGCCTTGGCGATAGTCCCGAGCTCGATCGAGCCAGTGGTGCCGTAGATCATGGAGGCACCGTAGAGCAGCATACCGGAACCGAGGGCGCCAAGGACGAAGTACTTCATCGCCGCCTCGGCCCCGGTCTGAGAGTCTCGGTCGAAGGCGACCAAGGCATAGAGGCATAGCGCCATGAGCTCAAGCCCGAGATAGACGGTCAGCAGGCTGTTGGCAGAGATCAGCACAAGCATGCCGAGCACCGCAAAGAGGGCGAGCACATAGAACTCGCCGACGAGCATACCGCGGTCGCGCAGCCAGCCCTTCGCGTACACAAAGGTCAGCAGGGTGACCAGAAAGGTGAGGCCCTTGAGGGCATCGCTCATGGCGTCCCGTACGAAGCTCCCGCCGAAGGCCACCTGACGTTCCCCGCCGCCGGCCAGTCCGACGGCGGCGATGGCCACGATCAGCCCGATCATCGCGAGGGTGTGGTTGATCGCCTTCTGCTCTTTCTTAAGGTACAGATCCACCACCAGGATGGTGCTCGCTAGGACGAGGACCACCAGCTCCGGGAGGATGGGAATTAGGTCAGTGAGGTCGAATGACATGGGGGCGTTCCTGAATGGGCGCTGAGACTTCCTGGCTTATGGGACGCTGCTGATGGGACATCCTGGCTGGCATCAGCATGGAAGCCGACAAGCGCGGTGAACGGCTTCCTTCATGGCCAAGCCCTTTGGTGCTTGCCGACGACGGGGCCTCCTGCCCCGCGGGATACGCTCGATCGTGATGCGCTTAGAGCGGTAGCTTGGACACGGCCAAGTGCTGGATCAGCCCTTGGATGCTCGCATCCATGACCTGCACCAGCGGTGCCGGCCAAAGCCCAAGCACCAGCACCGCGACCGCCAGGCTGCCCAGCACGAAGAATTCCCGGCCATTGACGTCCTGCAGCGCAGCGACACCCTCGCTGCGCACCTGGCCATAGACCACCCGCTTGACCATCCAGAGCGTATAGGCGGCCCCAAGGACGAGGGTAGTCCCGGCCAGGAAGGCATACCAGAAGTCCGCGCGGAAGCTGGCCAGGATGACCATGAACTCCCCGACGAAGCCGGAGGTCCCCGGCAAGCCGGCATTGGCCATGGCGAAGAAGACCATCAGGGCCCCGAACACGGGCATGGTATTGACCACACCACCGTAGTCGTGGATCTGGCGCGAGTGAAGCCGGTCGTAGAGGACACCCACGCAGAGGAACAGGGCACCGGAGATGAATCCGTGGGAGACCATCTGGACCATGCCGCCCGAGATGCCCATGGCCACACCGCTGCCAGGGGCCATTCCCGCGTCGATCCCGACCCTGGCAAAGATGTCGAAGGCAATGAAAAACCCCAGGGTGACGAATCCCATATGGGCGATGGACGAATAGGCGATGAGCTTCTTCATGTCCTGCTGCACCAGGGCTACGAAGCCGATATACACCACGGCGATCAGGGACATGGCGATGATCAGCCAGTCGAGCTGCGCGCTGGCGTCCGGGGTGATGGGCAAACTGAAGCGCAGGAATCCGTATCCGCCGATCTTGAGCATGATGGCAGCCAGGATCACCGAGCCCCCAGTCGGCGCCTCGACGTGGGCGTCCGGAAGCCAGGTGTGCACAGGCCACATGGGCACCTTGACCGCGAAGGCCAGCAGGAAGGCGATGAAGATCAGGATCTGGGCGTTCAGCCCAAGCTTGAGGTCATGGAAGGCGAGGATGTCGAAGCTGCCGGCCTGAAAGTACATGTAGATCAGCGCGATCAGCATGAAGACCGAGCCGAAGAAGGTGTATAGGAAGAACTTGATGGTGGCGTAGACCCGATTGGCGCCACCCCAGATCCCGATGATGAGGAACATCGGGATCAGCATCGCCTCCCAGAAGACATAGAAGAGGATGGCGTCCAGGGCCGAGAAGACGCCCACCATAACCCCCTCCATGATGAGGAAGGCCGCCATGTATTGGGAGGGCTTATACTTGATGACCTCCCAACCGGCGACGATGACGAAGATGGTGATGAAGGTCGTCAGCAGGATCAGCGGCATGGAGATCCCGTCGACGCCGAGGTAATACTCGACATTGAAGGCCGGGATCCAGGAGGCCCGCTCGACGAACTGCATCTCGGCGGTGTGGACGTCGAACCCTGCCCAGAGCGGGATGCTCGTCAAGAACGTCAGTACCGCGAAGGCCAGGGCCGTCCACTTGGTCACCCTGGGATCCTTGTCCCCGCTGGCCAGGACCGCGATGCCGCCAATAATGGGCAGCCAGATGGTCGCCGTTAGGATGGGAAGGGCCGCGTGCATGCTGGTGCGTCTCCCTCTGGATCAGTTGGCGACGTAGATCGCGAGCAGGCCGACCAGCCCGACGATCATCGCGATGGCGTAGTGGTAGAGGTAACCCGACTGGAGGTGGCGCACCTGGCCCGCCAGCCAACCCACCGAGCTCGCCGAGCCGTTGACGGCAATCCCGTCGATCACCGTCCGGTCCCCGCCGTTCCACAAGACATTGCCCAGGCCACGGCTGCCCCCGGCCAGGTACCGTTGATTGAAGTCGTCGAAGCCGTACTTGTTCTCCAGCACGACCGCCACCGGTCCGGCGACCGCCTGGATCTGCTCGTCGATCTTCGGATTGGTCTGGTGCAACCACCACCACACGTAGCCAGCGAGACCCAGGCCGCCAATCGCGAGATAAAACGGCAGTCCAGTGAGGCCATGCAGGATGAAACCCCATTGCCCGTGGTAATGCTCGCCCATGTGGTGCAGAACGTCGTGCTGCGGCGCCACGGCCAGGACGCCCTCGAACCAGTCGCCGAAGAGCAGCGGCTCCACCGTCAGCCACCCGATGCACACTGAGGGGATCGCGAGCAGGAGCAGAGGTACGGTGACTACCGCCGGGGTCTCGTGGAGGTGGTGCCGCGTGTGCTCGGCCATGCGCGGCTTCCCGTGGAAGACCAAAAAGTACATGCGGAAGCTGTAGAGGGCCGTGACCAGAACCCCGATGGTCAACAGGACAGTCGCATAGCCGGAGCCAGCCACCTGGGACGCCCCGACCGCCTCGATGATGGCGTCCTTGGAAAAGAAGCCAGAAAACCCGGGAAAGCCGATGAGGGCGAGGGAGCCGATGAGCGCCGTCAGCCAAGTGATCGGCATGTAACGCCGCAATCCGCCCATGTTGCGGATGTCCTGGTCGTGGTGCATGGCGATGATGACCGAGCCGGCGGCCAGGAACAGCAGGGCCTTGAAAAAGGCATGGGTCATCAGGTGGAAGATGCCCGCCGCATAGGCCGACGCGCCCAGGGCGGCGACCATGTAACCGAGCTGGGACAGGGTCGAGTAGGCCACCACCCGCTTGATGTCATTTTGGACCAGGCCGATGAGGCCGGTGAAAAAGGCCGTGGTAGCGCCAATGACCATCACCACGGTGAGGGCTGTCTCGGACAACTCATAGAGCGGTGACATGCGCGCCACCATGAAGACGCCGGCGGTGACCATGGTGGCAGCATGGATGAGCGCCGAGATGGGGGTTGGGCCCTCCATGGAGTCCGGCAGCCAGACGTGCAACGGCATCTGGGCCGACTTTCCCATAGCCCCGATGAACAACAGGACGCAGATCAGCGTCATGACCGAGACGCCGCCGAAGAGATCGACTTGGGTCTCGGCCAGCTCGGGCGCCCGGGCGAAGACCTCCGCATAGTCCATGGAGTTGAAATACATCCCCACTGCGGCAATGCCGAGGATGAAGCCAAAGTCCCCCACCCGGTTGACCAGGAAGGCCTTGAGGTTGGCGAAGATGGCCGTCTCACGCACCGACCAGAAACCGATCAACAGGTAGGACACCAGTCCCACCGCCTCCCAGCCGAAGAACAGCTGGAGGAAATTGTTGGACATGACCAACATCAGCATGGAGAAGGTGAACAGCGAGATGTAGCTGAAGAAGCGCTGATAGCTATTGCGCCCGGCCAGGGACTCCTTGGGCCAGTTGTGCTCGTCATCGGCCATGTAGCCGATGGTATAGACATGAACCATCAGGGAGACAAAGGAGACCACGCTGATCATCAGCGCCGTCAGCCGATCGACCAGAAAACCGACCTCCAGGCGCATCCCGTCGCTCACCATCCAGGTGTAGACCGGACCATTGAAGGCGGGCTCGTCTTGCCAGATGAAACGGGCGGTCACCCAGAAGGCAAGCAGGGTCGAGACACCAACGCCCAGGGTCGTAACCCAATGGGCCCCGGCGCGTCCGATCCGTCCGCCGAAAAACCCGGCGACGACGGCGCCCGCCAAAGGGGCAAGGACGATGGTCAGGTAGACATTTTCCATCTCGTGTTAGGCTCTGTGCTCTTTAGGCGATCTGTCGTTTGGTCGGCCGTCTGCCCAGAACCGCTGGGTCGGTTGCGCCTGGTGGTGATGGGCCAGCATTGACACGATGCTTGGCGTTGGAGCATTCCCGTGCTGCCGGGGCCCAGCGGCAATGCCCTTGACGCCGTGGATCGCCGCGGTGACTTGACCCCGTCTGGGTACACCCTCATCCAAATGGCCCTGATCCTGCCCGCCACCCCTCAAAGGCGTGGACACTGGAGCGGCGAACACCCGATCCTGCGCCCGGCAATACGCCGCCTTGGCTGCCCGAAAGGCAAGCACGTGCGACGATTCAGCGCCGCACACCCGCGCGATTTACGCCGCCGTTTCGATTTGTGGGCTTTGGAGCGGCAACTGCTCTTGCCGCGGGTGCGGTCGGACGAGCGACGCAGCCCTTCGGTACTCCCACGCTCTTGCAATAGACCACCGCGCCCGCGGGGGAGGTGGCCATAGCGATGCCGATGGCCAGTGTGGTGACGACGATCAATCGGTTCATCATGGACTCATAAGAATGTGGTTGACGAACGTCGAGCGTGAGGGTCGTGGGTTGCAGCCAAGCGAGAACGCTCCGTGCCTCTTCGCCTGTCCACCACAGGGCCCATGCGCGACACCTAGCCCTTCAACGTATCCAGGTCCTCGACATTGATGGTCCTACGGTTGCGGAACAGGACCACGAGGATGGCGAGCCCGATGGCCGCCTCCGCCGCCGCCACGGTGAGGATAAAGAAGACGAAGACCTGGCCCGTATTGTCCTGCAGGAAGTGGGAGAAGGCGATGAAGTTCATATTGACCGCGAGCAGCATCAGCTCCACGCACATCAGTAGGATGATGACGTTCTTGCGGTTGAGGAAGATGCCTGCCACCGCGATGGAGAACAGGACACCCCCGAGCAAGAGGTATTCGGATAGGGAGATCATTCTTGGCTCACCTTGGGAATGGCCGGCGCCTGTCTGGGTTCGGAGGCCATCTTGACGAGGCGGACGCGGTCGGGCCCCTTCTTCACGCGGACCTGGCGCTCCGGCTTCTGGTACTTGGTCTCGGGCCGGCGCCGCAAGGTCAGACGGATGGCAGCGACGATGGCGACGAGCAGGATGACCGCCGCGATCTCAAACGGATACACGTAGACGGTGTAGAGCACCATGCCCAGCGCCTCGGTGTTGCTGTAACCGGCAGCGGCGGGCGGCGGCCTGGGGTAATCGGTGAGGCCGAAATGGCTGGGGCCTACCACGAGGAAGATCTCCAGGGCCATGACTGCCGCGATCGCCAGCCCCAGCGGCAGGTAGCGGATGAACTGGGCGCGCAGGGCCGCCAGGTCGACGTCCAGCATCATCACCACGAACAGGAAGAGGACCATGACGGCCCCGACATAGACCAGCACCAGGACGATGGCGAGGAACTCCGCCTCCAGCAGCATCCACAGGACCGCGGAGCTGACAAAGGCCAGCACCAGGAAGAGGACGGCATGCACCGAGTTCCGTCGGGTGATGACCATCCCCGCCGACACCACGGTGATGGTGGCGAAGAGGTAGAAGAGGATCTGTTCAAAGCCCATGATCTATCCAGGTCGTTCGTTGACTTGCCGATCCGCGCCTAATGGCCCCAACGCGTAGGTAACGCGGTTACCTGCACCATTGCTTCTCACAAGGAACGCCATCGCTATTGCCATCCATCTTGATCCCAGGGCAATTTCTCAGGAAGAATGTCGCTTCTTCACATGACGTCATTTGCGAGCAATGCGTGCGGCCGTCACACTTGAACGACCGCGGTGGAGCGGTCAACCCACCAACGAGGTGTGAAAGGTCCCTGTCAACCGCAGGACGGGTGTCGCCTGTGCCTGCCCACGCCAGGCTCTGGTCTTGATATCTGAAATACCCCTGCCACCCAAGGACGGAGAGAATTGCGATGACTAGGAGCTTTTTCATCTGGCAAATGGGATGTGCCGGAGGGTCCCAACCTACCTGTAGGGCGCATCCGCCGCCCGCGCCGCGGCGATCTCCGCCTCGTACTTGTCGCCGATGGCCAGGAGCTTGTCCTTGGTCATGATGTTCTCGCCGCGGTTCTCAAAGGCGTACTCATAGATGCCTGTCTCGACGATGGAGTCCACCGGACAGGACTCCTCGCAGAAGCCGCAGAAAATGCACTTGAAGAGGTCGATGTCATAACGGGTGGTGCGACGCGAGCCGTCAGCCCGCGGCTCAGCCTCGATGGTGATGGCGAGCGCCGGGCAGACCGCCTCGCACAGCTTGCAGGCGATGCAGCGCTCCTCGCCGTTGGGATAGCGGCGCAGTGCGTGCAGCCCGCGGAAGCGCGGCGAAATCGGCGCCTTCTCCTCGGGGTACTGGACCGTGAACTTGGTCTTGAAGAAGTAGCGGCCGGTCAGGCTCAAGCCCTTGAGCAACTCGACCAGCATCAGACCCTTCAGGTACTCGCGCGCGCCGTGCAGCATGACGTCCCCCTCCCGTCAGGCCCACCAAGGGGGCAGCTTGTAGACCACGGCCACCGCGACCGCCAGAATCCAGACGATGGTAATGGGGATAAAGACCTTCCAGCCAAGGCGCATGATCTGGTCGTAGCGGTAGCGCGGGAAGGTCGCCCGGAACCAGAGGAAGAGGAACATGAAGAAGAAGATCTTCAGTAGGAACCAGATGATGCCCGGAACCCAGGCGAACAGCCCCTCCAGCAGGGGCACACCCTGAAACGGCGACAACCAGCCGCCCAGGAACATCAGGGCCGCCAGTCCCGAGATCAGGATCATGTTGGCGTATTCGGCGAGGAAGAACACGGCAAAGGCCATGCCCGAATACTCGACATGGAAGCCGGCGACGATCTCAGACTCGCCCTCAGCCACGTCGAAGGGGGCACGATTCGTCTCCGCGACGCCGGAGATGAAATAGACGACACAGAGCGGCAGCAGGGGCAGCCAAAACCAGGTCATGAAGGACCCGCTCTGGGCCCGCACGATCTCGCCTAGGTTCAGGCTGCCGGCCGCGACCAGGACACCGACCAGGGCAAAACCCATGGCGATCTCGTAGGCGACGATCTGGGCCGCCGAGCGCATGGCACCCAGGAAGGCGTACTTGGAGTTGGACGACCAGCCCGCGATGATGACGCCATAAACGCCGAGCGAGGTCAGCGCCAGGATGTAGAGCAGGCCGGCATTGATGTCGGCCAGCACCAGCCCCTCGTCGAAGGGGAACACGGCCCAGGCCGCCAGGGCCGGCGCCAGGGAGATCATGGGCGCGATCAGAAACAGGGCCTTGTCGGCCTTGGTGGGCAGCACGATCTCCTTCATCAGGAGCTTCACCGCATCGGCGATGGGCTGGAGCAGACCCCGGAAGCCGACTCGGTTGGGCCCGATGCGGATCTGCATGTACCCGATCACCTTGCGCTCGGCGTAGGTGTAGTAGGCCACCACGCCCAGCAGGGGTAGGACAATGACCCCGATCTTGAGCAGGATCTGCAGCACCAGCGGGAGGGCATTCCAGACTTGGAGCATTGTCTCCATCGATGACCCCTCGCCTCAGGCCTTGCTCACGGTCACGGCACCGATCTGGTCACCCAGACCCTCGCTCCCCGGCACCCCGGCGGGGATGTGGACACAGCCGGCGGGCAACCGCGGGTCAATGCCGAGCTCCGCCTGCGCGGCGCCACCCTCCTGCCGGACCTCCACCCGATCACCAGCCGCCAATCCGAGGTCCGAGGCGTCCACCGGACTCAGCCAAACCCCAAAGCGGGTCGCAAGCGGCGAGGACTGCAAGGCCTGGGCGCGACGAACCAAGCCGTCGACCGCGTAGATCGGCACGGGGCCGATCCGCCAGTGCCCCTTCTCGCCGGGTGGCGCAGGCGGCGCGGACACGGGCAAGGCCTTGAGATCGCCGCGCGGGGTGTTGTCCAGCTTGGCATCCGTACACTGGGAGCGGAGCTCCTCGCGCACCTCGGCGGAATCCGTCTGGTCGAAGCCCGCAAGCCCGAGGAGATTGCCCAGGACCCGCAGCACCTTCCACCCGGGCCGCGCCTCGCCCGGTGGTGCCACCGCACCGCGGAACCCTTGCCAGGCACCCTCGGCGTTGACAAAGGTCCCGGAGGTCTCCGCGAAGGCCGCAATGGGCAGCAGCACGTCGGCGGCCGCGTCCAGCGATGGACTGCGGAAGGCGGTGCAGCCAACCACCAGGTCCGCCTGGGCCAAGGCACTGGCCGCCAGGGCCGGATTGCCCAGATCCAGCCCGGGCTCCAGACCCCACAGCAGATAGGCCTTGCGGGGCTCGGCCAGCATCGCCTGGGCGGAAAGGCCCACCTTGTCCGCCGCCTTGCCGCCGGGCAGCCCTTGCGGCAGCGCCCCTGCCAGCCGGGCCCCGACGCCATTGGCACCGGGCGGCAGGTGCCCAACCTTGGCCTTGGTTGCATCGGCGATCACCTGGGCCAGGGCCTTCAGCAGGCCGACGTCTGGGTGGGCCTCCGCAAGGGCACCGAGCAGGATCACGCCGCCCTTCCCGGCCGCGCCCAAAGCGTCCGCCACGCGCGTGTGGCGGGCAGCGACCGCGGCGCTCGAGATCAGCTCCTTGACCGTCCCGGAGCCACGCTTGCCGAGGGCCTTGGCGATGGCCGCCAATTCCAAGAGCATCCCGTGCGGATCGGCCACCAACTGCGCCGCAGAGAAGGTCAGATCAAGGTTCAGCGGGTTGACCAGCGCGACCGGCGCCCCGCCCAGCGCCGCCTTGCGGATCCGGTGCGCAAGGAGGGGTTGCTCCTGGCGGATGTCGCTGCCAACCAGCAGCACGGCGGCGGCCCGCTCCAGCTCGGCGACGGGGACCCCCAGCCAGGGGAGCAATGGCTCGAGCCCATCGGCATCGCTGCCGTGACGGCGCAGCCGATGATCGATGTTGGCGCTGCCCAGCCCGCGCACCAGCCTCTGGGCCAGGTAGAGCTCCTCGAGGGTCGCGCTCGGTGAGACCAGGCAGCCGATCTGGCTGGGGTCGGCGGCGGCGGCCTTTAAGCCCTCGGCCGCGAGTCCCAAGGCCGTCTGCCAGTCCGCCTCGTGCCAGACGCCATCGCGCTTGACGAGCGGACGCAGCAGGCGGTCCGCGCTGTTCAGCCCCTGATAGCTGAACCGGTCGCGGTCCGAGAGCCAGGTCTCGTTGACCGCCTCGTTGTCCCGCGGATGGACGCGCATGACGCGATTGCCGCGCAGGTGCAGGTGCAGGTTGGACCCGAGGCAGTCATGGGGGGCGATCCCGTCGGCCTGGGTCAGCTCCCAGGCCCGGGCGGTGAAACGGTAGGGCTTGGAGGTCAGGGCCCCCACCGGGCAGAGATCGATGACGTTTCCAGACAGCTCATGGGCGATGCTATGGGCGACGAAGGTTCCGATGCGCATGCTCTCCCCGCGCCCGGTGGCGCCGAGCTCGCGCACGCCGGCGATCTCGGCCCCGAAACGCACGCATCGGGTGCAATGGATGCAGCGGGTCATGTCGGTGGCGATCAGAGGGCCCAGGTCCTCGTCCTGGACCACCCGCTTGGCCTCCGAGTAGCGGGAAAAGTCCCCGCCATAACCCATGGCCAGGTCCTGCAGCTCGCACTCGCCGCCCTGGTCGCAGATGGGGCAGTCCAAGGGGTGATTGATGAGCAGGAACTCCATGGTCCCGCGCTGGGCCTCGACGGCCAGGGGCGAGCGGGTCTGGATCCGCATCCCCACCGCGACAGGGGTCGCGCAGGCCGGCACCGGTTTCGGAAAGGGGCGGCCGCCCTGCTCTGCCTCGACCAGGCACATCCGGCAGTTGGCCGCGATCGAGAGCTTCTGGTGATAGCAAAAACGCGGGATGGCGATCCCTTCGCGGTCGGCGACGGCGATGATCATCTCGCCCGGGGCCGCCTCACAGCTGCGCCCGTCGATCTCGATGGTGATCTTGTCGGTCATGTCAGGTCTCTCACACCGGGCGGCCGCTCAGGCGGGGCAGTGGCCGTGGGCGATGTGATACTCGAACTCGTGGCGGTAGTGCTTGATGAAGCTCTGCACAGGCATGGCCGCCGCATCGCCGAGGGCGCAGATGGTACGTCCACCGATACGCCCGGCGACACTGTCGAGCAGGTCTAGGTCCTGTGGGCGCCCCTCGCCGTGCTCGATGCGATGCACGACCCGATAGAGCCAGCCCGTCCCCTCGCGACAGGGGGTGCACTGACCGCAGGACTCGTTGGCGTAGAAGTGCGAGAGGTTCTCCAGGACCTTGACCATGCAGGTCCCTTCGGCGATGACAATGATGGCGCCGGAACCGAGCATGGAGCCCGCCTTGGCCACCGAGTCGTAGTCCATGTCCACGGCCATCATCACCTCGCCCGGCACCACGGGGACCGAGGAGCCGCCAGGTATCACGGCCTTCAGCCGACGGCCGTCTTTGACCCCGCCGGCCATCTCCAGCAGTGTTGCGAAGGGGGTGCCCATCGGGACCTCGAAGTTGGCCGGCTGGTTGACGTGCCCCGTAACCGAGAACAGCTTGGTGCCGCCGTTGTTCGGCTTGCCCTGCTCGAGGAACCACTTGCCGCCCTTCTCTAGGATGACGGGCACGGATGCGAGGGACTCGGTGTTGTTGATGGTGGTCGGCTTGCCGAAGAGGCCGAACTGCGCCGGGAACGGCGGCTTGAAGCGGGGCTGGCCCTTCTTGCCCTCGATGGATTCCAGCAGGGCCGTCTCCTCACCGCAGATGTAGGCCCCGGCGCCGATGTGGGTATAGAGGTCAAAGTCCACACCGGAGCCCTGCACATCCTTACCCAGCAGACCTGCCGCGTAGGCCTCTGCCAGGGCACCCTCGAAGCGGTCGATGGGTTCGTAGAACTCGCCGCGGATGTAGTTGTATCCGACGCTCGCCCCGATGCAGTAGCCGGCGATGGCCATGCCCTCAATGAGCTGGTGGGGGTTATAGCGCAGGATGTCCCGGTCCTTGCAGGTCCCGGGCTCGCCTTCGTCGGAGTTGCAGACGATGTACTTCTGACCAGGGGCGTTGCGGGGCATGAAGCTCCACTTCAGCCCCGTGGGGAATCCGGCACCGCCGCGGCCGCGCAGATTCGAGACCTTGAGATCCTCGATGATCCCGGTAGGGTCGGGTTTCTCCTTGAGGATGCGCTGCCACTGCACATAGCCGCCCACCCGCCGATAGGCCTCCAGGGTCCAGGGGTCGAGACCCTGCCCGGCCAAGCCCAGGGTGCGCAGACAGACGTGGTTCTGCTCCATGACCTTACTCCAAGTCCTCAATCAGCTTGTCGAGGGCCGCCGGCGAGACCTTCTCGTGGTAGGTCCGGCCGATCAGGACTGCAGGGGCATCGCGGCAGGCCCCCAGGCACTCGACCTCCTTGAAGGTAAAGCGGCCGTCCGTCGTGGTCTCGCCCGGTCGCACCCCATACCGACGCTCGACGTGGTGAATGAGCTCCTCGGAGCCACCAAGGAGACAGGAGACGCTATTGCAGACACAGACCTTGTGCCGGCCGACGGGCGCAAGGTCGAACATCGAGTAGAAGCTCGCGACCTCGTAGACCGCGATGGGAGGCATCCCGAGGTAGAGCGCGAGGTCGTCGAGCTGCTGCTGGGCCAGCCAGCCGCCATTTGCGTCCTGCAGGATGTGCAGGGCGGGGATGACCGCCGACTGACGCCACTCGGCCGGATACTTGGCACACCAGTGCTCGATCTTGGCGCGGATCTCGGACGTGAACAGGCCCTCGCGATCCACCGCCTTGGCGGTGCCGGTCAGAGCGGAGGCGGGTGCGGTTCTGAGGCCCATCAGCGATCGATCTCCCCGAAGACGATGTCCAAGGTCCCGATGATGGCCACCACGTCGGCCAGCATGTGGCCCCGTGCCATCTCGTCCAGCGCGGCCAGGTGGGGAAAGCCGGGGGCCCGCACCTTGACCCGGTACGGTTTGTTGGCCCCGTCGGAGACGATGTAGCAGCCAAACTCCCCCTTTGGCGCCTCGACGGCCGCGTAGACCTCACCCGGTGGCGGGCAGTAGCCCTCGGTAAAGAGCTTAAAGTGGTGGATCAGGGCCTCCATGTCGTCCTTCATGGACTCCCGCGGGGGCGGGGCGATCTTATGATCATCGATCATCACCGGGCCCGGGTTGGCGCGCAGCCAGTCGATGCACTGCTTGATAATGCGGTTGGATTGGCGCATCTCCTCGACGCGCACCAGGTAGCGGTCGTAGCAGTCGCCATTCACCCCGACCGGGATGTCGAAGTCCACCTTGTCGTAAGCGGCATAGGGCTGCTTCTTGCGCAGGTCCCAGGCCACGCCCGAGCCGCGCAGCATGGGGCCCGTGAAGCCTAGGGCGATGGCGCGCTCGGGCGAGACGACGCCGATGTCGACGGTGCGCTGCTTCCAGATGCGGTTATCGGTCAGCAGGGTCTCGTACTCATCCACATAGCCGGGGAAGCGGTGGGTGAAGTCCTCCAGGAAGTCCAAGAGAGACCCTTGGCGGGCCTCGTTGCGCCGGGCGATCTCGGCCTCGGAGTGCCATTTGGACTCGCCCTGGTAGCGCGGCATGCGCCCCGGGAGGTCGCGGTAGACCCCGCCGGGGCGGTAGTAGGTGGCGTGCAGGCGCGCCCCCGACACCGCCTCGTAGCAGTCCATCAGGTCCTCACGCTCGCGAAAGCAGTAGAGGAAGACCGTCATGGCCCCGATGTCGAGCCCGTGGGCCCCGAGCCACATCAGGTGGTTCAGGATCCGCGTGACCTCATCGTACAGGGTCCGGATGTACTGGGCCCGGATGGGGGCTTCGATCCCGAGCAGCTTCTCGATGGCCCGCACATAGCCGTGCTCGTTGCACATCATGGACACATAGTCCAGGCGGTCCATGTAGCCGATGCTCTGGTTGTAGGGCTTGGTCTCGGCCAGCTTCTCCGTGCCTCGGTGAAGCAGGCCGATGTGGGGATCGGCGCGCTCGATCACCTCGCCGTCCATCTCAAGGACCAGGCGCAGCACGCCGTGGGCAGCGGGGTGCTGGGGACCGAAGTTCAGCGTGTAGTTGCGGATCTCAGGCATCGGACGACTCCGTCCACTGGCCCCTGCCGGCATACCGGCTGTCGGTGCGGATGACCTTAGGCACCAGGACCCTGGGCTCGATGGAGACGGGCTCGTAGACCACGCGCCCGAGCTGCGGGTCGTAGCGCATCTCCACATGTCCGCTGATGGGGAAATCCTTCCGGAAGGGGTGGCCGACGAAGCCATAGTCGGTCAGGATGCGCCGCAAGTCCGGATGGCCCCGGAACAGGATACCGAACAGGTCGAAGGCTTCCCGCTCGAACCAGTTGGCGGCCGGCCAGATCCCGACCACCGAGTCCACCATGGGCGGCTCGCCATTCGCCTGAACCTCGGCGAAGACCCGCACCCGCAGGCGGCGGTTGTGCACGAGGGACAGCAGGTGGTAGACGACGGCGAAGCGCCTTGGGTCATCCACCGCCAGCTCGACACCGCGTTCGACGCCGCGCCCGAACCCGCTCGCAGATGCCTCCACCGTTTCCCATTCGGACTTGCCATAGGCCGCGAAGTCCAGGCCACAGACGTCCGTCAGCTGCGCGAAGGCGAAGTCCTTGTGGTCGCGCAGGGTCTGGGCGGCCTGAGGCCAATGCTCGGAGGGCACGACCAGGGTCAGCTCGCCTGGTCCACCCAGGGTCTCGCACCCCAGGCCGGCGAGGTGCTTGGCCAGGGCCGCGGCGAGGGCCTCCAACCGGGCGTCGCCGGTGATCGAATCCTGTGCTGCCATGTTGGGAACAACTCAGCGGGCGATGGTATTGGTACGGCGGATCTTGTTCTGCAACTGCAGGATGCCGTAGAGCAGGGCCTCAGCCGTGGGCGGACATCCGGGCACGTAGACGTCGACCGGGACGATGCGATCGCAGCCACGTACCACCGAATAGGAGTAGTGGTAATAGCCACCCCCATTGGCGCAGGAGCCCATGGAGATGACCCAGCGCGGCTCGGCCATCTGGTCATAGACCTTGCGCAGTGCCGGCGCCATCTTGTTGCAGAGGGTACCCGCGACAATCATGACATCCGACTGGCGCGGGCTTGGGCGAAACACGATCCCGAAGCGGTCGAGGTCATAGCGCGCCGCCCCAGCGTGCATCATTTCCACCGCACAGCACGCGAGCCCGAAGGTCATCGGCCACAGGGAGCCGGTCCTGGCCCAATTGATCAGCTGATCGGCCGTGGTGGTGACGACGCCCTTCTCCAGGATGCCCTCTATTCCCATTCCAGGGCCCCCTTGCGCCACTCGTAGACGAAGCCAACGACCAAAATGCCCAAGAAGATCAGCATGGCCACGAGTCCGAAGCCGCCGATCTGGTCCAGTACCACCGCCCAGGGGAAGAGGAAGGCGATCTCCAGATCGAAGATGATGAACAAGATGGCGACCAGGTAGTAGCGCACATCGAATTTCATGCGCGCCGTCTCGAACGCCTCAAAGCCACACTCGTAGGGGGAATCCTTCTCGCGATCGGGGCGGCGAGGCCCGAGGAAATAGCCCGCGGCCGGCGCCGCGACACCCACCAGGATGCCGACGGCTAAGAAGATCAAGATGGGCAGATAATTCTCGAGCACCCAGTCCTCCCCGCTGCTCTTAGGCAGGCTCCACCCGGTCCGCCGCCGGATAGTAGAGCGGCAGGGCCCTGGTGTCAACCCGAAGATGGCGCCGTATTCCTAGTTATTTCAGTTAGTTAGCCATATCTTGCAGGCAAAAAAAAGGCAGCCTGCGGTCTTGGCTGCCGTCTAGGTTGTTGGTGCCGATGGCCGGACTCGAACCGGCACGGCTTGCGCCACTACCCCCTCAAGATAGCGTGTCTACCAATTTCACCACATCGGCCGAACTTGATTCTAGGCGGGGCCTGTCGAGCCCGCCCGTTAGGGCTTTGCGCTCGCCTCAGCCGGGGTCACTGACCCCGCAGGGACATCGCCAGAGACCGGTGGGGCCGCCACCTGACCAGCGTCCGACCCCGAGCCACCGCTGATGACGGTCGGAACATCGCCACCGCTCACCGAGCCTTCCGCGGGGACCGCGGGTGCATCAGGCGGCGCGACCGGGGTGGCCGGCACAGCCGGCGCTGGCGTACCACCGGCGGTCCCGGGCACCACCGCGGGAACCTCAAGCTGCACATGCTCGGCGCCGTCCATCAGACCCTTCGGCGCCTCCGCCTTCCGCGCATAGTACGCCATCACGACGCTGGTGACGAAGAACAGGGTCGCGAGGATGGCCGTCGTCCGGCTCAGAAAGGAGCCGGAGCCACGCGCCCCGAATACGGTTGCCGACGCGCCGCTGCCGAAGGCGGCGCCCGCGTCCGCGCCGCGGCCGTGCTGGATCAGGATCAGCCCGATCAGCCCTATGGCGAGGAAGAGATGGAAGACGGTCAGGATGGTCTGCATGGCGGGAATCAGGCGTTCGCTTCACCAGCCTGACAGATGGCCAAGAAGTCCGACGCCTTAAGCGACGCACCGCCGATCAGGCCACCATCGATGTCCGTCTGGGACATGAGCTCCAGGGCGTTGTCGGGCTTCATGCTACCGCCGTACAGGATACGCACCTTGCTCGCCACCTCGGCACTCTTGGCGGCAATGCGCTGACGCAGGAAGGCATGGACCTCCTGGGCCTGCCCGGGCGTCGCCGTCATCCCCGTGCCGATGGCCCAGACGGGCTCGTAGGCAATGACCCCGCGGGCGATGGCCTCCACCCCCGCGGTCCCCATGACCCCATCAAGGTGACGTGCGACCACCGTCTCTGTCTCGCCGCGCTCCCGCTCCTCCAGGGTCTCTCCCACGCAGAGGATCGGGGTGAGTCCGGCCGCAAGGGCCTGGGCATATTTCTTGGCAATGACCGCATCCGTCTCCCCGTAGTACTGACGTCGCTCGGAGTGCCCGAGGATGACATAGGTGCAGCCGACGTCTTTGAGCATGGCGGCCGACACTTCACCCGTGTAGGCCCCGCCAGCCTCGGTGCAGGCATTCTGGGCACCGACAGCCACTCGGCTGCCAGTCAGGGCCGCAACGGCCAGGGCCAGATAGGGGAACGGCGGGCAGACCAGGACCTCGGTCTTGTGGATGGGCGCCATGCCATCCTTGATGCCGGCCAGCAGCGCCTCGGCGCTTGCCTTGCTGCCATTCATCTTCCAGTTTCCGGCGACCAGGGGTTGGCGCATGAGTACCTCCGCAAAAAGAGCCGGAAAGGTTATCCGCTGACACACCCAAAAGCAACACCAGGTGCGTCGCCTCGCCCGTCGGGTCCCCCACCAGCGTGAACCGGCGCCCTCGTTTCCTTTACACTGGGACCATGTCCAAATCCAAGGCAAAGAGCAACGGCGGCTCGACCATCGCCCTCAACAAGAAGGCGGGCCACGATTACCACATCGAGCAGCGCTACGAGGCCGGGATCGCGCTGCTCGGCTGGGAGGTGAAGGCCCTACGCGCCGGGCGCATCCAGCTCAAGGAAAGCTACGTGAAGATCCTGCACGCCGAGGCGTTCCTCCTTGGCGCCCACGTCTCACCCCTTCCGACCGCCTCCACCCATGTCAACCCGGACCCGGTGCGCACCCGCAAGCTCTTGCTCCAGCGGGCCCAGTTGAACAAGCTCGTGGGGCTGACCGAGCGCGCGGGTTATACCCTGGTCCCAACAGCCATGTACTGGAAGCGTGGCCGGGCGAAACTCGAGATCGGGCTCGCCAAGGGCAAGAAGCTCCATGACAAGCGCTCCGACGAGAAAGACAAGGACTGGCAGCGCGAAAAGCAGCGTATCTTCAAGCAGCACTGACGACGCAGCGCCCTGCGCCCACCAGCGGCGGCCCCTTGCGACACGTCCGGTCACTTGAAGAGCCTGCACGTGCGCGACGGACTGCGGGCTCACTGGGTCCTGAAACGGGATCGCTGTGGGCGGGTCCTCCAGACCAGCCCCGGCATCGTCGCGGGCTTCGTGCGCGAAGGGCGGTTCGACACCCGCGACCAGGCGGGGACGCTGACCCTCCACTCGCCCGGCCGGGAAGCAACCCCGTCAACCCTCCTGAGGTGGTCCGCTGGGGCTCGTGGCCCTGCCCCTGCTGCGCCGATGGCGCCCCAGATCCAAGCTCGTCCCCCTGATTCGCCGGACCCACCGCACGTGGCGCTGGGCCAGAGCAGCGCGTCAGCCCGGCGCTGACCAGCTCACCATGCCGGTAGAGGCGGTCGCCAGGACGACAATGCCAAAGGCGATGCGATACCAGGCAAAGACCGAGAAGTCGTGTCGGCTGATGTACCGCAGCAGGCCACGCACCGCGAGGAAGGCGGAAACGAACGACGTGACACCGCCCACTAGGAACAATGGCAAGTCGCCCAGACTCAGCAGGTCGCGGTGCTTGTAGACGTCGTAGAACGTCGCCGCGAACATGGTCGGAATCGCCAGGAAGAATGAGAACTCCGTTGCGGTGCGCCGCTCCAGCCCGACGAAGAGGCCGCCAATGATGGTGGCCCCAGAGCGGGAGGTGCCGGGGATCATGGCCAGGGACTGGGCGAACCCGACCAGGAGGGCGTCCTTCCAGGTGATCGCATCCACGCTGAGCACGCGCACCCGATGGTCGCGCCGCTCGGCCCAGAGGATCAGCAGCCCGCCGACGATAAAGGCCGTCGCCACCGTGATGGGGTTGAACAGATACTGCTTGATGTCGCCTGCAAAGAGCAGTCCCAACACCGCGGAAGGCAGGAACGCGATCAGCAGGTTCAGGGCGAAGCGCCGAGCCCCGGGCTGGGACATCAACCCCAGCAGCACCTCTGCGATCTTGGCGCGGTACTCCCAGACAACCGCAAGGATAGCGGCCAATTGTATCGCAATCTCGAAGACCTTGGCCCTCTGGTCAGTGAAGCCGAGGAGGTCTGCCGCTATGATCAAGTGGCCTGTACTGGAAACGGGCAAGAATTCGGTCAACCCCTCGACGATGCCGAGTATGGCTGCCTTCGCGAGCAGGATGGTGTCCAAACGGCGAGATCCTCGTTGAAAGGCACAAGGGCCGCCATTGTACGCAGGCCACGGGTGTCGGGGCAGTCCCGGCAAGCGGTGACTTGGCCGCCCATCATGCCTCACCAGTTGGCTCGCCACCACCGCAAGCCCCTCGCCGAGCACAACGCCGGCGCATCCCCGCGCATGCAGCAGCCGCCGTCGCACGCCGACGCGGAGTATCGGCAAGTGGCTTGCCGATGTGACCATGTCTCACGCAAGCACGACGCCGAGGGATGATCGAGCCTGCCGCCCAGACGAGGTACTGTCAGGCGACGCGCGGCGCGCCGAAGGCGCCCGTCCGGTGCCCGCCTGCCCTCAAGAAGCTGGCCAAGATACACCCGTGCAGGGACGCGGCGGCGATCGTTGCGCAGCGGGCATGGGTCGGGCAGCCGATATCACATGCCCATTGCGGACGAGCACGAGCTTGGCGGGCTCAACCTCGCGAAGGCCCTGTCATTGCAGCACCGATGCAAGGATCCGTCAGCCGCCGGCCTCAGCCTAATTCCCCCGCATGCGATCGCCGAAGGCGATAACCTGTGGATGGACGTATCGCGTTAGGCAGGCGCTGATGTATGGCGCTTCCCGTGCGGGCCAGGGATGGCCCGCCCGTTTCGAGGACCTTAAGCCCTTGAAACGGGAGCGTCCCGCGACTCGCGCGTCGCGGGACGCGAGCTGATCAAATGCCGGGAGGGCATTTGATCAGCATCTCCTTAGCGGCGGACGGCACTTCAAGCAAATGCCAGCGAGACGGTTGCCCGAGCATGGACCATACCTCAGGCCAGGACGCAACAATTCCAAGATCAATGGCTCGGCCAAACCCCACAAGCACGGACTTGCGGCCTAGTCGATCCACTCGCTTCAGGACATGCAGGATTCGACGTTCTTGACTTTGCTTGTGTTTGCACTAATTATATCCATGATGTCTTCATTCGAGACGTCGCACTACCGATTGCAATGCAACCAGAAGCGGAGATTTGACGTGGACTTTACCAACCTGAGCGTCGACGAAATTCGACAGAAGCTGGCCCAGATCGAACAAAGCAAGGCGGACCTGGAGGTCGCACTGGAGCGTCGTCGTCAGGAGGCCAAAGCAGAAGTCGCCCAACAGGTTCGTGAGCTCATCCTCAGCCATGAGTACGAGGTCGATGAGATTCTGCCCCTCATCACGGCACGAAAGCGTCGCGGGCAAGGGGCGAAGAAAGCGGCCGCAAGCCACCGGTACCCTCGCTATGCTGATCCGCAAAATCCGGCCCATGTCTACGTACGCGGCGTGATTCCCGGCTGGATGAAGCAGCGGATGCAAGAGCAAGGCTATGACCCAAGCTCCAAGCAGGACCGCGAGGCGTTCAAGGCCAATTACCTGACGGCCCTCGACGTCTGAGATCACCCCAGGGAAGCGCTGATTGATTGCGCTTCCCTTGCGGGCCAGGGATGGCCCGCCCGTTTCGAGGGCCTCAAGCCCTTGAAACGGGAGCGACCCGCGCGTCGCGGGACGCGAGCTGATCAAATGCCGGGAGGGCATTTGATCAGCATCTCCCTAGCTCAGCCCAGGGTGGCGAGATCCAACGGCGGGGGTCCGGCTGCGGCCAGGGCCTCGGTTGTCTCTAGACATTCCCTCACCTTCGCGTCGGGACAGAGCGGCTGGCGGGGTCTGGCCACCTGGCTTCTCGCTCAGGTCGCCAGGCTCCGCGGCATTCAACCAGCATACCGGCTGGGACCCCCAAGCCCGATCGCCCGACCTGCATAGGCCCTTGGCAGCCCCCCGCAGGCACCTGGGCGCGTCCCGAGCACCCTGTGCGCAGGCCCCATCCCAGATCGCAACCGGAGCCCTTTGTGCAGGCTCCGAACCGATCGCCTGGAAGCCCCTCATGTCGCGCCGCTCGGAAGGCATCCGAGCAAGCCGATTGGTTGCGGAGAGACAGGACCCGGCACCCCCGCGGGCGACCAGTAGACCAGCGTGGACGCAGCTTCGCCGTCAGGTCCGGGGCTCTGTTGCCCTGCCCTGCGCATTCACCCTGGGCGGGACAGCCATGCTGACCCCGCGGACTGCCACTGCGATCCAGCCGGTGGCGGTTCTGCCGTCGCCCTGCTAGGCCCCTTCCCGAGGCACGAGATCGCGGTAGGCATGCCAGGTGGCATGACCGACGAGCGGCATGGCGACGACCAGGCCGATGTAAAAGGTCGCGATGCCCACTCCCACGAACATGACGATCAGGCTAGCCCAGAGGGCCATCGCCTGCCAGTTGACCCGGACTGCCTCGATGCTGGTGCGCATCGCTGTCAGGACGTCAGTGTCGCGATCCATCAGCATTGGAACCGTGATGGCGCTGATCGCAAAGGTGAAACCCGCGATCAGGGCGCCCGCAGCGATACCAGAGAACACGAAGACGGGACTGTTGCCGGACAGGAATACGGCCGCAATGAAGTTATCCCAGGTCGGCACGGGCCGATCGTAGAGCAGCGCGAACAGCAGCAGCCCGGCCAGCATCCAAACCAGGAGGACCATGACCAGGATCAAAGCCATGGCACTCAGCTGCACCTCGTTGCGCTTCCATGCCTCCAGGGCGTGGCAGAACTGCAGCGCTTCGCCCTTCTCCAGCTTGGCACTGATCTGGTACAGGCCAATGCCGAGCAGCGGCGCCACTAAAAAGAAGCCAGCCGCAAGCGGCGGGATGATGAAAAACATGTTCTCCGCCACCAGCCCGAGCGTCAGCAGGTAGCTCACCAGGACGAAGAAGGCGCCGTACAGGAGACTGAAGCGAGGGGCGCGAATCAGGTCGTTCCACCCTTTGGACAGCCATGTCCAAGGGTTGTCAAAGCTGATGGTGTTGACCCGTGGCCGGGCACTGGATCGGGCGTCTCGGTCGGCGGTTGCAGCGTGTGCCATGCGGATATCCTCCATTGGTATCTTCTGTCTAGGAAGCCGCTGATCAAATGCCCACCCGGCATTTGATCAGCTCGCGTCCCGCGACGCGCGCGTCGCGGGACGCTCCCGTTTCAAGGGCTTAAGGCCCTCGAAACGGACGGGCCATCCCTGACCCGCACGGGAAGAGCCATCAATCAGCGCTTCCCGAGGGATTGGGCTCGGCGCCGCGGGTAAGCGCCGCAAAATCGCGCGCCATCTTGGTCGGATCATGGGGCGTACTAAAGATCGCGGCGAGCCGGGCATCGGGGTCGAGAAGGTAAATCGCAGCCGAATGGTCCACCGTATAGCCCAGCGCACTCTTTGGGTCATCCACCCGGACATAGAGTCCGCCCAGATCCCGGGCCAGCGCCTGAAGCACAGGCTGCGCTCCGGTTGCGGCGAGGAAGCCGGGATGGAAATGGTGGACGTACTGGGCGAGGCGCTCGGGTGTATCCCGCTCCGGGTCGACGGAGATGAGCAGGAAACGCGGCGCCTGTCCGCCCTCGGCCGACCCGATCTGTCGTTGGAGGGCTGCGAAGGTGGCCATGGTCATGGGACAGACATCGGGACAGCTCGTATAGCCAAGGGCGGCAAAGGTCCATGTGCCACGCAGGCTGGCCTCGGTCATCGGCCGCCCATCCTGATCGGTGAGGGCAAAGGGAGCCAGGGGTTTGGGCGGGGCGAGCGCCGTGCCGGCCGCGAGCGCGGGCGGCGAGGACCCCGGCCCCCCGCCGCGCGGCCCCAGCCACCAGCCCCCGAGCCAGACGCCAGCGCCCGCTGCCACGACGGCGACGGCGACCAACAGCCAGCCGCGGACCTGAAGGCGAGGTGCGGAGACCGTACTCACATCCAAACCTTTGCCGTGGATGGGCCGTCGCTTGGCGGGCTTGCGGGCGCGACCGGCTCCGGTGGACCCAGCGCATGGATCAGGGTCACCACCGCGAGAAGGAGCAAAGCAGCCCCGCCATTGTGTGCCACTGCGAGACCCAGAGGCAGCTGCCAGAGGATGTTCGCCACCCCCAGCCCGACCTGGAGCCCAAGCACAAGTCCAAGGACCTTCGCCAAACGTCGGTGCACCCTCTGCTCTGCCCGAAGGCCGAGCACAAGCGCGAGGGCCCCGAGGTAGACCAACACCACCAAAGCACCGGCCCTGTGGGTGAGGTGGATCGCGGTGCGCGCGGGACCGTCCAGGACCCCCCCCTCGTAGTCCACACCCACTGGGCGCCACAGGCTAAAGCCCTCAGCGAAGTCGGCCTCTGGCCACCACTGGCCGCCGTGACAGGTCGGAAATTCCGGACAGGCCAGCGCCGCATAATGGGTGCTGGTCCAGCCGCCGAGCAAGATCTGCAGGCAGACCAGGCCGAGCCCTATCCAGGCCCAGGGGCGCAGCCCCCGCACGGCGGGGGACACCGGGGCGACCAGCAGGCGCCCCTGGCGCAGCGTCAGCCACCACAGGAGGGCAGCGGTCGCCAGCCCGCCGGCCAGGTGCAGGGTCACGACGCTCGGGTTGACCAGCAGGGTGACGGTCCACATGCCCAGCAGCCCTTGGAAGATGACCAGGGCCAGGAGCAGCGCCATTGGGCCCACCGGTAGGCCAGAGCGTCTCCCTGCCCAGGCGAAAGCCGCCAGGGCCAGGATCACCAGCCCCAGGCCGCTGGCGAGATAGCGATGGAGCATCTCCTTCCAGGCCTTGGCCGTATGGAGGGGACGCTCCGGATATGCGGCATTCGCCTCGGCCACCGCCTCCGGATGGCTGGGAACGGCAAGGCGGCCGTAGCAGCCCGGCCAGTCCGGGCAGCCCAGTCCGGCATGGGACAGACGAACATAGGCCCCCAGCATCACCACGGCCAGCGCCAAGACCGCCGCCAAAGCGGCCAGCGCGGCAAATCTGCTTCGTTTCACTCAGGGGCTCTCCTAGAATGCGCGGCTCAACATCATCTCGGGCGCAATCGCATGGCGGAACAACAGTTGGACTGGACCACGAACGGGCCTACAGCACCGGCGCAGACAACCCTCTCGCTGGCCAGGGGCTGGTTGGGCCTGGGGATCCTCGCCCTGGCCTTGGCAGGCGTCTTCGCGATCCTCTTGGTCTTGGCACGTTCGCCCGGACTCGCCTGGCTCTTTCCGACCCAGGACTTCTTTCGCACCGCCCTGGTGGTGCACGTGGATCAATCGATCTTGATCTGGTTCCTGGCCTTCTCCGGCCTTCTGTGGAGCCTTGCCCCCGGCGTCCAACCAGCCCTGTCTCGCCTCGCCATGGCGGCGGCGACGCTCGGTTGCATCCTGGTCGCCGCCTCGCCCTTTCTCGGGGCGAGCACAAGGGAGCTGAACAACTACATCCCAGTGCTCGATGCCCCGGTTTTCTTCTGGGGCCTCGGACTGGTGGCCATCGGCGGCCTGCTGCAGGTCCTGGCCTATCTCGGGTGGTCCCTGCGCAGCGTCCGCCTCGCGGACCCCATCACCGTCGGTACCGCAACGGCCGCGGTGGCCGCCCTGACGGCGGCCCTCTCGCTGATCTGGTCCTGGGCCGATCTGGTCAAGGCCGGAGGGCCGGTGTCCTATGAGCTCCTGTTCTGGGGTCCAGGCCATGTCCTGCAGTTTGTCTATAGCCAAATCATGCTGGTGGCGTGGCTGTGGCTGGCACGGGACTTGGGACGGCCCTTGGCCCTTGCGCCGCGCGGGCTGTCCGGGCTGCTGATCCTCGGCGTCCTGCCCCTGCTGGCGGTCCCGGCGATCCATGCCCTGTATCCGCCGGGCAGCGGCGAGGCGCGCCTCGCCTTCACCCGGCTCATGCAATTCGGCAACGGCCTGGCCGCCCTACCCATGACCTTGCTCGTGGTTGCAGCCTTCGTCCGGCACCGCACCTCACGGCCGGATGAGGCCCTGCGGCCGCAGTACCAGGCGCTGGGGGCCTCCCTGACCCTGTTCGCCGCCGGCGGCCTGCTGGCCATCGCGATCTCCGGCGTCAACACGATTATCCCTGCCCATTACCACGGATCCATCGTCGGTGTGACCCTAGCCCTGATGGGACTGACCTATCACCTTCTGCCGGCACTTGGATTCTCCACGCCGACCGGGTGGATGGCCCGCACCCAACCTTGGATCTATGCGTCAGGCCAACTGCTCCACATCGCCGGCCTGGCGGCCTCCGGGGCCATGGGCATCCAGCGTAAGACCGCGGGGGCCGCCCAGGGGCTCGATACCTGGGGGGCAAAGGCGGCCATGGGCGTTATGGGCATCGGTGGCCTGCTGGCCGTCATCGGTGGAATCCTGTTCGTACTCGTCGTCATCCGGGCCGTCGCTACCCGGCGGCAGGCCGCGCACTGAGACCTCCTGCGGCCCGGAGGGCTTTCTAAAGGAGCGGCATGAGGTAGTGATCGGCCAACAGGAACCCGAACAACCACATCAGGTAGCGGATCGAGTACAGGAACGTGGGCATCGCATAGCCATCGCCGCTACTCAGCCATAAGCGCAGGGCGAAGTAGACGAACCGGGCGCCGAGCAGCATCGCCCCCCCCAGATAGATGGGCCCAGCCATGTGACCCAGGAACGGCAGCAGCGACACCATGAACAGCATCAGCGTATAGACCACGATCTGCTGTTTGGTGAACTCGACGCCGTGGGTCACTGGAAGCATAGGGATGCCCGCCTTGGCGTACTCGGCCCGGCGCTTGATCGCAAGCGCCCAGAAATGCGGGGGCGTCCAGAGGAAGATGATCAGCACCAGCAGCAGGCTGAACTGGCTCACCTCCCCCGTGACCGCCGTCCAGCCGAGCAGTGGCGGTGCCGCGCCGGCGATACCACCCCACACGATGTTCTGCGGCGTCGCGCGTTTCAGATAGCTCGTGTAGATGACCGCATAGCCAATGAAGGCCGCGAAGGTGAGCACGGCCGTCAGGACATTGACGAAGGCCATGAGGATCAGCATGGACAGGGCGACCAGCGTCAGGGCGAAACCCAGGGCATGGGGGGCGTCCAGGTCGCCGCTCGGCAGGGGCCGGTTGCGCGTGCGCTCCATAAGGCCGTCGATGCGCTGATCGACCACGTGATTGAGCGCCGCCCCAGCCGCCGACGCCAATCCGATTCCAAGGAGACCGAAGACCAGCGGCTGTACGGGGACCATCCCCGCAGTGGCCAGGAGCATCCCGACGAGGGCGGTGAACAGGATCAGGGCCACCACCTTCGGCTTGGTCAGGTCATAGTAGCGCCGCCACGGGACCCGCTGGGTGAGGACAGTCGACTTGGTCAGGGTGATCTCATTTGTGGCCATAACCTGCACCTTTGATCCAGCTCTTGGACGCCTTGATGAGGCGGCCCATGTCTTGAAGGGTATCCTTTGCCGGCGCCTCGCGCGCGTACCGCATCATGAGGTTCCCCATGGGGTCGAGGATATAGACCCGATCCAAGGCGTCGGCCCCCTGTCCCAGCAGACCGACCAAGGCACGCCCCCTAACGGCGTCCGTGATGCCGACCTGCATGCCATCGAACTCCCGCGCCAGGGCTGCCGCGTCAGACTGTCCCGACGGGTCCGTGAGGATGAGCAACCGACCGACGCTCAGACTGGCCTCGCCGAGTGCCAGTCGAATCTGCCTCAGGTCCCTCAGCCGCGCCCGGCAACGGTCGTCGCACTGGCCCCCCGCCAGGTAGACTAGGGTCCAACGCCCCGCGAACGCCTCCGGATCGACCCGGCCCCCGCCGGGAGCAGTAAGCTCCAAGTCGGCGGGCAGCGGCACCACGGGCGTCACAAGCTCGCCAAGATTGCTGCGCCCGCTTGGCAGGTATTCGGGGTTGAAGTACAGAAACCAGGCCGCCAGCACCGGCGCCGCAAAGACGCCGACCATGACCAGCAGCGGCGCAAGGCTTCGCTTCTTGGGACCCGCCGCGCCCCCCGGGGCCTCGTGATCTGCGCCGCGCGTCACGCAACACCCCCCTGGCTGCCGCGGCGGCGCACGCTGAGGCGCAGCCAGATGAGCATGGCGATGGCGGAGAAGGCAAACCACTGGATGGCGTAGCCTAGGTGCATCCCTTCCTTGGGCATCTCCTGGGGCCAACTGCGCGCGAAGCCACCGTCCTCGCCCGGGTCCATGAGGATCACGGCCGGTTGGACCGGGACCCCAAAGCGGTCCCGATAAAGGTCCAACGTCAGGTAGGGCCAGCGATCACCCCAGGTGCTCACATCGCCCGGCCCAGCCAGGGCAATGGCCGGAGGCGCGGGGATATGGGCCTCTCCGGTGACGGTCCTCACGCCCCCCGGCACCGGCGCTGGTCCGGGTCGGCCTTGAGCATCGGCGGGGATCCAGCCCCGGTTGACCAACACCCGCACATCGCCGCCGTCGATCCGCAGGGGCGTGACGACGTGATATCCATTCTGCCCCCCGTAGTGCCGATTCTCGATGAGGATCTGCCCCTCGGTCTCGAAGGTCCCAGTGGCGCTCAGGCGACGGTAGCGCAGCGGCTCCGCCGATGGCTCCAAGGCGCTCAGGGTGTGGGCGGGCAGACGCGAGCGTTCCGTGAGTTGCGCCGCCTCTTGGCGCTTCTGCTCCGCCCGGTCGAGCTGCCAGAACCCCAGGGCCACGCAGAGGGCAGCCGCCCCCCCAAGGGCCAGCGTCAGCAGCCAGCGGGGTTTGAGCTCATAGTCGCCAATTGGCATAGGGGTGCTATAGTCCTGCAAGTGTTGCGCTGGCATTACGAGGGCCGCCGACATGACCAACGTCCACCAATGCGAAAGGGGGTATGCCATGGAGCTCATGTTCAAGCTACCGGTACTGCTGGTGCTCGGATTCATCGTCTTTTCCCTTGGCCAAGGCATGTATTACCTGGCCAAAGACGACGGGGATGAGGACAAGACCCGGGTCGTCCGCGCACTGACCGTTCGGATCGTCCTGTCCTTGACCCTGTTTGGGCTCCTGATGCTGGGCTACGTGCTCGGCATCCTGCAGCCGCACTCCGTCTGACCCTGCTCGGCGGACAGCGCCCCAGCGGAGCTCCGCCCGGGCGACCCGGCCGCGGCCGCGCCGACCCGGGAGCCATCCTAGGCCCAGGTCGGCGCCCTGATCGCTAGAGCCAGTACACGAAAATGAACAAACCCAGCCAGACCACGTCCACGAAGTGCCAATACCAGGCCACCGCCTCGAAGGCGAAGTGATTGTGCGGTGTGAAGTGCTGCTTCATGGCACGCACCAGGATCACCAGGAGCATCACCGCGCCCATGGTCACATGGAAACCGTGGAACCCGGTCAGCATGTAGAAGGTCGAGCCGTAAGCCCCTGAGCCGAGGGTCAGGTTCAGCTCATGGTAGGCATGGTAGTACTCATAGCCCTGGAGCACGACGAACAGAAGGCCGAGGGCGACGGTCAGTGCCAAGCCGCGAACCAGAGTGGTGTTGTTGTGCTGCTTGAGGCCCCAATGGGCCCAGGTCACGGTCGCGCCGGAGGTCAAAAGGATGAGGGTGTTGATGGCCGGGATTCCCCAGGCATGCATGGGCGTGAAGGCTCCGCCCAGCTCCTTGGGCCCGGCGGAGGGCCACACGGCCTGGAATTGGCTCCACAGCAGGTCATGGGTCTCTCCAAGGTAGCCCTCCCCTCCCAGCCAGGGCATGGCCACATTGCGGATGTACCACAGGGCACCAAAGAAGCTCAGGAAGAAGAACACCTCCGAGGAGATGAACCAGAACATCCCCTGACGGAAGGAGCGGTCAACCTGGGCGTTGTAGCGGTCCGCCATGCTCTCGCGGATGACGTCTCCGAACCAGCCGTAGAACATGAACGCCAGCAGGATCAGCCCGCCGGCCAGGAGCCACAGGCCCGGCTTGACGCCATTGATCGTGAGCGCGGTCCCGCCCAGCATCAACAGGACGGCCAGCATGGCCGTCAATGGCCAGGGGCTCGGCTCCGGGATGAAGTAATCTTTTTGCCCGTGTACTGAACCAGTCATCCGAATATGTCCTCGTTGGTCGTGTTGTCGTTGATCATTCCTGGAAAACCCCGAGCGGCGACGCTATGCGCGGCGACCTGGGGCTCCGAGCAAACCCCCTGGCGCTCACCACCGGCACAACGGTGCGCCGACTATTAACCCGGCCCTTGAATAGGCCGGGTTCATCCGAGGCATGGATGCCTCGGCGCGGCAACAAGCCGCGTGAGACAGGCCCGGGCGTGTACCGGGCCTGCCGACGGCCACACATACCAGGAGGGTATTTTGTGGCCGGATTAATAAGTGGCCCCGTGCCGTTCGGTCGGCCGTCCCCTCAGACTGCATCTCGATCAATTAGCCGCCGCGACCGTGTCCGGCTTGGCGATGCGCATCACGCTGTAAGAGAGGGTCAGGGAATCCACGTCCGTGGGCAGGTCCGGCGAGATCACAAACTGCACCGGCATCTCCTTGCGCTCCCCCCCGGCGAGGGTCTGCTGGGTGAAGCAGAAGCACTCGATCTTGGCGAAGAACGCACTGGCCTTCCAGGGCGCGATGCTGGGGATCGCCTGCCCGGTGACGGTCTGACCCGACCGATTCTCCGCGACGAAGGTCACCACCCGGGGCTCACCGACCCGCACCCGGACCTTGTCCTCCCTGGGTCCCAGAGTCCAAGGCAGGTCCGGGTGGACGGTGGTCGCAAACTTGACCGTGACCCAGCGCTCCTGTCTCGTGGTCTGGACGGGCCGACGTCCGCCGCCCTCGGCCAGCCGGTCGGGGGTCTGGACGCCCGTGACCTCACACAGCAGTCCGTAGAGCGGGATCATGGCAAAGCCAAACCCAAACATCCCCGCGGCGAGGGCCACCAACAACCACAGGGTGCGGCGCTTCCGGGCGTCGTTGCTCAGGGCAGGCTGACTCACCTTGCGGTCGCCATCACCATGTTGAACAGCCCCTTCCAGAAGGGGACCGAGCTCACGAACATGAAGGCGGCGAAGGCGGCCAACAGCCAGGCGGTGCGGACATTCTTGCGCCTTTGCTCGGGAGTCATTGCGGCGGCGGTCATCGGGTCAAGTCTCTCAAATGGTTAAAGCACCTTTCGTCAGACGCGGGGACCCAATGGCCCCCGCGTCCAACTGTGGGCTTAGGATCGGGCGAGCTGAGGAGCGGTGGTCCAGCTGTGGAAGGGGGGCGGCGATGGAAGCTCCCATTCTAGCCCCTTGGCACCTTCCCACACCCGGGCCTCCGCCTGCTTCCCACGGCGCACCGTGTCGATGACGATATAGAGCAGCAGCAAATGGCTGAGGCCGAAGACGAAGGCCCCAATGCTGGAAAGCATATTGAACTCCGTGAACATGACATTGTAGTCAACGATGCGGCGGGGCATGCCGGCCAAGCCGAGGAAGTGCTGGGGGAAGAAGGTGACGTTGAAGCTGATCACATTGATCCAGAAGAAGATCTTGCCGAGCTTCTCGTTGTACATATGGCCAGTCCACTTGGGCAGCCAATAAAAGACCCCGGCGAAGAGCCCGAAGACCGCGCCCGGCAGCAAGACATAGTGAAAGTGTGCCACGACGAACATGGAGTCCTGGTACTGCATGTCCGCCGGCACCACCGCCAGCATGATCCCGGTCAGGCCGCCAAAGGAGAACATCATCAGGATCGCCACGGCAAACAACATGGGGGTTTCGAAGGTCATGGAGCCCTTCCACATGGTCGCCATGTAGTTGAAGACCATGAGGCCCACGGGGATGGAGATGATGATGGTGCCGATCATGAAGTAGCTGACCGCGGCCAGTGACATCCCCACCGTGTACTGGTGGTGCGCCCAGACCACCATGCCGATGACCATGATGCCGATCATGCCGCCCACCAGCGAGTTGTAACCGAACAGGGGCTTGCGGGCGAAGGTCGGGATGATGGCGGCCAGGATGCCAAAGGACGGCAGGATGAGGATGTAGACCTCCGGGTGACCGAAGAACCAGAAGAGATGCTGGAACAGCACCGGGTCGCCGCCGCCCGCGGCATTGAAGAAGCTGGTGCCGAAATGGCGGTCGAAGAGCAGCATGGTCACGCCGCCGGCCAGCACCGGGACCACCAGGATCAGCAGGAAGGCCGTCACCAGCCAGGTCCAGACGAAGATCGGCATCTGCATCAACTTCATGCCGGGGGCGCGCATGTTGAAGATGGTGACGATGATGTTGATCGAGGCCAGCACCGAGGAGATGCCCAGCAGGTGGATGGCAAAGATCAGGAAGTCCATGGACATGCCGACCTGGATGGACAGGGGCGGATACAGGGTCCAACCCGTGTTGATCTGGGTCCCGCCGCCGGGGAAAAAGGGCACCACGAAGGACAGGATGAGCATGGTCCCGGCCGCTGGCAGGATCCAGAAGCTCAGGTTGTTCATACGCGGCAGGGCCATGTCCGGGGCCCCGATCATCAGTGGGATCATCCAGTTGGCCATGCCCGCGGCGGCCGGCATCACGGCGCCGAAGATCATGAGCAGCGCATGATTTGTCACCAGGTTGTTGTAGAGGTCCGGCTCCAGCAATTGCAGCCCGGGCATGAACAACTCGGCGCGGATCAGCATGGCGCTGGCCCCGCCGAGGAAGAGCATGATCAGGGCGAACACCAGGTACATGGTCCCGATGTCCTTGTGGTTCGTCGAGAAGAGCCAGCGCTTGATCCCGGTCGGCGGACCATGGTGCTCGTGCTCGTGATCGTGGTTGTGTTCCAGTGTTGCTGCAGTCATGTCGGTCTACCTCGTGGGAGAGAGAGCTCGTCCGCCAACGGACGCGAGGATCGGCGCCGCACCACCCCGGGACTGGCCCGGGCCGCCTGACCTCGCCTCCATCGACGCATAGAAGGCTGGGTGATCAGGTCACTTGACCGCCAAGGAGCGGGCGGCACGCACGTCACGCGGCTGCACCACGTCGCCCGTGTCGTTGCCCCAGGCGTTGCGCTCATAGGTGATGATGGCGGCCAGCTCCACATCGTTCAGACTGTTCCAGGGCACCATGGCGGTGCCGGGCTTGCCGTTCAGCACGATGTTGAAGTGGCCCTCGATGGGGCCCGTGGCGATCTTGCTGCCAGCCAGCGCCGGGAAGGCCGGGGGCAGACCTTTGCCGTTGATCTGGTGGCAGGCGCTGCATTTGCTGTTGAACAGGTCCTGCCCCTTTGCCATCAGCTCGTCCTTGGCCCAGGTCTTGTCCAGGTGGGACTCGGCCGCGGCGGCCAGCATGGTCTGTTTCTGCTGGGCGATCCAGGCGGCAAACTTCTCCTTGGACACGGACTCCACCACGATCGGCATACGCGAGTGCCAGGTCCCGCACAGCTCGGCGCACTGTCCGGTGAAGGTCCCCTCGCGGTTGAGATCGACCCAGGTCTCGGTCACGTAGCCCGGAATGGCGTCCTTCTTGACCGCCAGCTCCGGCACCCAAAAGGCATGATTCACGTCGGCCGAGGTGTGCAAGAAGCGGATCTTGGTCCCGACCGGCAAGACCAGCGGGTTGTCCACCGCGCGCAGGTACCGGTCCCCCGCCTGATCCTTGGGGGTGAAACGGCTCTCGATGCGCACGTGCTTCGGCTGGCCTTCGACGTCGACCGAGTGATCGAGGTACTCGTACTCCCACCACCATTGGTGACCCACGACCTTGACGTCCATGAGGTCCTCGCCCTTGGGAACCTCCCAGACGTTTTCGAGGGTCTTCTGGGCCGAGTGGGCGATGGTCAGGTCGATCCCCAGGACCAGGACTGGGACGATCACCCAGGACCAGTGTCCGAACCAGGACTCGTGGAAGTGCTGGTCGGCCTGGTAGCCCCGGCTCTTGCGGTGGTGTACCAGGGAGTAGATGACGAAGCCGAAGATGATGACCAGCAGGACCGCCGCAATGGTCGAGGTCAGCATGTGGATGTTGTAGATTTCCTGCGCCACGCCGGCGGCGGGCTGGGGAAAGTTGAACCGAAGCTCAGCCGCGGCAGGACCAGTCCATGCGGCGACGGGTGCGAAAACAGATGCGGCGCCGATGCGCTTAAAGTTCACTGCCAGATGCCCTCTCGTTGTGCTTGTTGTGCAGGCGAAACCAGACCCGGAATCAAGGCCTCGGTCTCGCGTCGTTCGTGACTGGCCTGGCCCAGCCCAAGCCAGGACTGGAGCTCGGCGGCCAACTCTTCGCGTTCCGCCTCGACCAGGCGCGCCGCGACCTCGCAGCGCCGCCCGTGAGAGCGCAAGACCAGGCGGCTGGGATACCAGCCGCGCGGGTCGCGCGACAGCACGACCCGAGTCCAGTAACGCGGGAACCGCGCGACCTCGACGAGGCGTCGATGCCCGCGCAAGACACGCAGGTCGGACCCATCCAGCTCGATCACCTCGCGGCTGTGGCCGGCCACGGAGCACAGGTAGAACCCCAGCCACAACACCAGCAGCTCCAGGCCGGTAAACGGGACCACCAGCCAAGCGCCCAAGGCGATCCAATAGGCGCTCACAGCAACCAGGCATAGCGCCAGGCCGACGACGAGCCGCTTTACCCAGCGCCAGCTTAGGGAGCAGTTCGGGCGGAGGGTCAAGCGACAAGCGCCCTCGGCCGGTGTTTCAACTACCAGCATGGTTGCAGGCCCAGCAATGAATCGACGGGCTGCCGGCCGGGGAGGCCGTTACCCGCGCAGCCCCAGGGTCAGCGGTGCTGCCGGTATGCCCAGTCGTGGGTGGTCACAGGTTCCGGTCGGCGAAGCGAGGAGCCCGACGGGCGCTAGAGTGCGAGAAGACAAGAAAAAAAGCAACTTCATTTGACGCAAATCAATACATTGGCATCTCCTAATGTACTTGTTTACCTGCCCATCCGGGGAGCGGAGACGACCCCAGCCCTGTTCGCACCCGCGGCGGCACAAGCCGATCTGGCGCCACGACGGCTGATTCCCGTATGCTCGGAGTAACGTCGCGACCTCAGGAGCGCCCCTGTCACATGTCATCCCCTTCATCCAGGCATCCGGTCCCCCACCCGCCGACCGTTCCAGCGGGCGAGATCGGGCTGCGTGAGGAGGCCTGGACACCCAGGGCGACAGCCAGGGCCCTGCCTGAGGGCCGGTCCAATCACAAGCTCACCCTCGAAGAGGTCCTCGATGGCTTGGTGGGCGATGGGCTGATCGTGCGCTCGGCGGCGCAACATCTGCTCCAGACCGCGACGTCGAAGGACCGTGCCGAGCGCCATCCCTTAGAGATCGTCGCGGACGCCAAGCTGCATCATGCCAAGGCGCTGAAACGGGTCCTCTCGCTGGAGGAGCTGACCCTGTGGCTCGCCGAGCGCAGCGGACTCGACTACCTGCGGATCGATCCCCTGAAGATCGACGCCCCCACCGTCGGCGATCTGGTGACCGCCGCCTATGCGGCCTGGAACCGTATCCTGCCCGTGCTGGTCACGCCGGAGCGGGCCGTCTTCGCCACCTCCGAGCCCTATCTGACGGACTGGATCGAACAGGTCCGCCCGATCATCAAGCGCGACATCGTCCGGGTCGTGGCCAACCCCCGGGACATCGAGCGCTATCGGCGGGAGTTCTTCGGCGTGTCGAGCTCCGTGAAGGGGGCGACCGAGGGACCGGACGAGGCCCGCTTCCGGGCCATGCACAACCTCGAGGCGCTCGTCGAGCTGGGAAAGTCCGGCCCCCTGGACGCCAACGACAGCCATATCGTCCACATCGTGGACTGGCTGCTCCAGTATGCCTTCGATCAGCGCGCGAGCGACATCCACGTGGAGCCGCGCCGCGACGTCGGCAACATCCGTTTCCGCATCGACGGCGTCATGCACCAGGTCTATCAGGTCCCGGCTCGGGTCATGGCCGCGGTCACCAGCCGAATCAAGATCCTTGGCCGCATGGACGTGGCCGAAAAACGCCGTCCGCAGGATGGGCGTATCAAGACCCGCACCGAGGACGGCCGTGAGCTGGAGATGCGCCTCTCCACCATGCCGACCGCCTTCGGCGAGAAACTGGTGATGCGCATCTTCAACCCAGACGTCCTGCTCAAGGATTTCGGCGAGCTTGGTTTCGGCGCGGAGGATGCTGAGCGCTGGAAGACGATGGTGAACCGCCCCCATGGCATCATCCTGGTGACGGGGCCCACGGGCTCGGGCAAGACCACCACCCTCTATTCAACGCTCAAGACCCTCGCCACCCCCGAGGTCAATGTCTGCACCGTGGAAGAGCCCATCGAGATGGTGGAGCCTGCCTTCAACCAGATGCAGGTGCAGCACAACATCGGTCTCGATTTCGCCAGCGGCATCCGCACCCTGATGCGCCAGGACCCGGACATCATCATGGTGGGGGAGATCCGCGACCTGGAGACCGCCGAGATGGCGGTCCAGGCCTCGCTCACCGGGCACCTGGTCCTGTCGACCCTGCACACCAACGACGCCCCCTCCGCTATCACCCGGCTGCTCGACATCGGCGCCCCACATTACCTCATCAAGGCGACGGTCATCGGGGTCGTGGCCCAGCGCCTGGTGCGCACCCTCTGTCCGCATTGCAAGCGCAAGATCCCCCTCGACCCCGCCCTGTGGGAGTCCCTAGTCCACCCCTGGCCCCTCCCGGCACCGACTGAGGTCTGGGCGGCCAAGGGGTGCCTGGAGTGCCGGAGCACCGGCTACTACGGGCGTATCGGACTCTACGAGATGCTGGCGCTGGACCCGGAGCTCCGGTCGCTCATTCGTGCGGACTTCGACGAAGGGGCCTTGCGCAGCCTCGCCTACCAGCGGGGCTTGAAGCCCCTGCGGGTCGGCGGCGCCGCGAAGGTGGCTGCTGGGGTGACGAGTCTGGAAGAGGTCTTCAAGGTCGCCCCGATCCGCGCGGAGTGAGCCGGCGGAAAGCGCGGGACGAGGCGGTCACGTGGGCGATGTGGGACACGCCCGAAGGGGGCTTAGGTCGCAGCCCAAACCAAGCGCAGGTCGTAGGCGCGGCGAATGGCGAGCAGACAGTCCTCTAATCCGCGGATGTCCGAGTCGACGAGGTCCTTGATGGCCCGTTTGGCCTCAAGCTCATCGATGACACCCCGGTGCCGCCGGCGCAGCTCGGCGATCTCGCGCCGCTCGCACCAGGCGTCGAGGAAGATGACATTGGGCACGGCTGTGGCGTCGCGCCGCTCACGTACGGACTGCTCCAGGACGGTCGTCCGGCGTGTGACCTCCCCCTCCAGATCGGCGGCCTGCTGACGCAGGCGTCCAATGGCGCCGCCGAGGTCACGCTGCAAGGAGAAGAGGTTTGCGGCGCCGGATTCAACCCACTCCTCGAGGCGGGCAAATTCCACCTCGTCGAGACGTTGCTTGGCAGCGGTCCCGTGCAAGATCGCTCGAATGCTGCGGTACACGGATTTCCAGCCGCTGCGTCTGTCGAGGAACAGCTTGGCCATGAAACGCAGGAGCTGGCCGAGGGAGACCTCGTAGTCGCAGGTCGGACAGGCGCGACTGATGGCCACCACAACCCCTGCATAGCTGGGTGCCATGGCGGCCAGAAGGCCCTCGGAGGCGGCGCTGGCGCCGTTGGTGAAGATCGCGGCAAGACGGGCAAGCAGCTCCTCATAGTCGAGACGGGACAGGCCCAGTCGATCCGCATCGATGAGGGCGGCAAGCTCGCGCAGACTGTGGCGCACGGAGCGGCGATCCGTGTCGGCGGGCTGATGGTGGAGCCGTGCGTCCAACTGGCCAAGCCAGGCGACCACAATCTTGCGGCATCCGTCGGAACGGCCGGGCGAGCGGCAGGCCTCCAGGACGGGCGCATGGGTTGCGGTGTGCGACCGGCTGCGGGCCTCAGCTGGGTTGGGGTCTGGCATCGGGATACGGCCTGCACATCCGGAGGCGCGCCTGCCGTTTCGAGCGGAACGGCCATCGCCTACGATTAATTATATTAGATTTTGTTAATATACATTTCTGTTATCGGCTGGTCAAGTTGTACTTTTCGGGCCGGCACCCGCCACGGGTGCGGCGCCCCGGTCGAGGCGAGTGATCCAAGTGCCGCCAGGGCCCGTATTGATATTCAAACTGGCATATCCACTGAGAACACTGCGGATCTCGACACCATGGAACCTACGGAGCTCCAGGCCCGCTGGGCACCTACCGCCGTATTGGGGGGCCTCCTCGCCCTGACCCTTCCGAGTCAAGCGTCCACCCCTCAGGGCCAGGTGCACCGCTATGACATCCTGCGAGGCGAAACCCCCGTCGGTGTCCATGACGTCCGTCTGGAGCGAGTGGGCAGCGAGCTGCGGGTCCAGTCCAGCTCCCGCATCGACGTCCGCCTGCTTGGCCTCAATCTGTACCGATTCCGATATGAAGCTCAGGAGGTCTGGGACCAGAGCGGGCTCCTGCGTCTGGCGGTCGAGGTTGATGACGACGGCAAGCCCTTCCGTCTCAAGGGTCGCCGGGACGGCGACGCCTTTCGTTGGACGTCCGATGCCGGGGCGGGTGAGCAGCGGCTCCCCCTGTACCCGACTAACCACTGGGACGCGGGCGTCTTGCGCCACGAGCAGGTGCTGAACACCCTCACCGGTCACTTGAACCGGGTGGAGGTCCGTCACCTGGGTACAGAATCGCTACGTCTCCCTGGCGGCCAGGTTCAGGCCGAGCGTTACCGTTACACGGGCGACCTCAGCCTTGACGCCTGGTATAGCGACCAGGGCCAGTGGCTCGGGATGCAGTTCGATGGACAAGACGGGTCCCAGATCCGTTACCTCTGCGCCACCTGTGCCGGGACCGGCTCTCTGTGAGTGTCGCGCGGTGAGCAGGGCGCGGCGATGCGCATGGGTCACGGGCGCCAGTCAGGGCATCGGCCGGGCCCTGGCCCTAGAGCTCGCGAGACGTGGGACCAGGGTGGCGGTCTCCGCGCGAAACGCCGAGACCCTCGGGGATCTGGCCCGGCTCGAGCCCGGACTGATGGCCGAGGCCTTGGATGTCACGGACCCAGCGGCGGTGGCCAGCACGCTGGAGCACATTGAGGCCACGCTCGGACCACTCGACCTGGCGGTGCTCAATGCTGGAATCTACGAGCCAGTGGCCGGCGGCCTGGCAGACCCCGAGATGTTCGCCAGGCACATGGCCGTGAACTACCAGGGGGTGGTCAACGGGCTGTGCGCCGTGCTCCCCAGGATGCGCGCCCGGGGGCAGGGCCAAGTGGCCGTGGTCGCATCCCTGGCGGGCTACCGCGGCCTGCCTCAGGCGGCTGCCTACGGTCCAACGAAGGCGGCCCTCATCAATCTCGCCGAAACCCTGCGCCTCGAGCTGATTGGGAGTGGCCTAGACCTGCGACTGGTCAACCCGGGCTTTGTCGCAACCCGCTTGACTGCAAAGAATCGCTTTGCGATGCCGTCCATCCTAAGCCCCGAAGAGGCCGCCCGGCGCATCCTCGCCGGACTGGAGGGGAGCTCCTTCGAGATTGCCTTTCCGGCCGGCTTTGCCGCGTGGATGAAGATCCTGCGGCTCCTGCCTTATCGGCTGTACTTCCCGCTCATCGCCCGCATCACGGGCCGACCTCGCGGACGATCCCCAGGCGCCGGGCGCTGACCGCCCCTCCGGACACGGCGGAACCGACCTTTGCCGTTGAGGACCTCAGGGCCCACCGCGATCTCGGTCAAGCGTGATCATTCGATCGAGCACGATGAGCCGATCGGGGGTGAGAGATCATCGCCGGCGGTCAGGCCGAAGGCCTGGTCAGCCCGGTCTTGATTGACCGCGACCTCCACCAGCCCGAAGGCATTCTCATACCAAAACCCGGACCCGGCCGGCGCGTCGCTGAAGGTCCTCGCATAGGGAAGATCGACAGGCCCCACCCGGAGCCTGGCCCGGCGATCCAGGCCCCCCGCCCGCCAGCCGAGGACCAGGTTGCCATAGCGGTCGACATAGACCACCTTGGCCAGATCGGTCGGCCAATCCCAGCCCACCATCCCTTGGGGAGCCATGGGCTCGGCGTCCAGATCTTCCCCGGTCGCCAGGCAAGCGGCGATGGGAGCAAAGACATCGCGCCCGTGAAAGCTGTCGGAGCTCCAGGACGGGCGCCAGCGGACGCTCCACACCGCCAACTCCTGGGCCCTTCGGGCCATCACGGCGAGCAGACCGTTGTCTGGACCAACGAACCACTGGCCGTCAGCGGCCATCGCCAACACCGCCCGGTCCCCGCCCACACCTGGATCCACGACCGAGAGAAACAGGGTCCCCCTCGGTACGTCCCGCACCAAGGCTGGAAGCAGATAGGCGGCCAGATCGGGGCGAAACGGCGCCAAATCCGACACCAGGTCAATCGCCCTCATACCCGGTGCTTGCGCGTGCAGCCTCAGTAGGACCTGACCCACGTAGGGCCCGCCTCCGAAGTCGGTCACCAGGGCGATGCGCTGGACGCCGGACGCCTTCATGCCGGCAGCGGGGCCCTGGGCACGGCATTCGTACGACGGGACGCCGCTGGCCCCGCTGCGCCAAACACGAAAAAGCCGGGCGAAAGCCCGGCTCTTCGGTCGACAGGGTGGGAAAGGCCCGACCTGCCAAACATGTCCCTGTTAGTCGGCTGCTGCTGCCGCCGCCGTGCGGTCCGCCCGGTCCACGAGCTCGACATAGGCCATGGGGGCGGCATCGCCGGGACGGAAGCCGCATTTCAGGATGCGCAGATAACCGCCGGGACGCGCCTGATAGCGCGGACCCAGCTCGGTGAACAACTTGCCGACCACCTCTTTGTCCCGCAGCCGGGCAAAGGCCAGCCGACGGGTATGCACCGAGTCGACCTTCGACAAGGTGATCAGGGGCTCGGCCACACGCCGCAGCTCTTTGGCCTTGGGGAGCGTGGTACGGATCAGCTCGTGGCGAAACAGGGATACCGCCATGTTCTTGAACATGGCATCCCGGTGCGAGCTGGTTCGACTGAAGTGCTTTCCGGCTTTGCGGTGACGCATCGTCCTATACCCACATCGTTAGAGAGACGTCCATAACCGCCTCCCCTGGAGTTGTCTGTTTGCCGTTCGCCAGGCGGCGGCCGCAACAGACGTCAATGTTCAGTTGTTTGGCCTGGAAGACCGGCCGGGCGTCCTACGAGGCAAGGGACCCGTCGAGGCCATCGGCCACCCATGACGCTACCTGATGGTCAATTCGTCGATGTTGTCCGGGGGCCAATTCTCCAACCGCAGCCCGAGCGAGAGGCCTCTCAGGGCCAGGACGTCCTTGATCTCAGTGAGCGACTTCTTGCCCAGGTTCGGCGTCTTGAGCAACTCCACCTCGGTGCGCTGGATCAGGTCGCCGATCAGGTAGATGTTCTCCGCCTTGAGGCAGTTCGCGGAGCGCACGGTGAGCTCCAGGTCATCTACCGGCCGCAGCAGGATGGGGTCAATGGGCGGCGGTGCGGGAGCCCCCTCGGTCCGGCCCTCGCCCGCTTGGGTTCCCTCCAGGGCTACGAAGCTCGAGAGCTGATCGCGCAGGATGGCCGCCGACATCTGGATGGCCGTCTTGGGGTCTAGGGTGCCATTCGTCTCCAGGTCGATCACCAGCCGATCGAGGTCCGTCCGTTGCTCGACCCGCGCGGCCTGCACTTCGATGGCCACGCGTCGCACTGGGCTGTAGGACGCGTCCAGCGGCAGTCGGCCGATGGGCCGCTCCTCCGCTCCCTCCACCTCGCGCTGGGTCGCCGGCTGGTATCCGATGCCCCGGCGCACCGTGAGGGTCATGCTGAGCTCGGTGTCGCCGGTGATGTTCGCGATCACCAGATCAGGATTGGCAATCTCCCCGGCGTGATCCAGCGCGATATCGCCAGCCGTCACACGCCCCGGCCCCTTCTTGGTCAGGGTGTAGGTCGCCTCGTCCTTACCATGCAGCGTGATGGCCAGGTCCTTCAGGTTGAGGAGGATCTCGAGGACGTCCTCCTGCACGCCTTCGAGGGTCGTGTATTCATGCAAGACCCCTTGGATCTCGACCTCGGTGACGGCACACCCCGACATCGAAGAGAGCAAGATACGCCGCAGCGCATTACCCAGCGTGTGCCCAAAGCCCCGCTCCAGCGGCTCCAGGGACACCCGAGCGTGGTGCGGGTTACCGTGGACCGACTCGACCTTTACGATCCGCGGCTTGAGGAAGTCGCCAACAGCGTCGCCCATGCAAAGAACCCCTTCGTCCCCTTACTTGGAGTACAACTCAACGATCAGCGACTCGTTGATATCCGCCGGAAGATCAGAGCGATCCGGTACGCGCTTGAACACCCCCGTGAGGGCCTTGGTATCCACCTCAACCCAGTCCGGAAACCCGTACTGCTCGGCCAAGGCCACGGCATTCTGAATCCGCACCTGCTTCTTCGCCTGCTCCCGCACCGCGATCTGGTCGTCGGCCGAGACGAGGTAGGACGGGATGTTGACCGTCTGTCCGTTGACATGGATGCCGCGATGACTGACGAGTTGCCGCGCCTCCGCCCGGGTGGCACCGAAGCCCATCCGGTAGACGACATTATCCAGCCGTCGCTCCAGGAGCTGGAGCAGGTTCTCGCCCGTGGCTCCCTTGGCCTGGGCGGCCGCCCGGTAATAGTTGCGAAACTGGCGCTCCATCACGCCGTAGAGACGCCGGACCTTCTGCTTCTCGCGCAGCTGGACACCATAGTCTGACACCCGACGCCGACGGTCGCCGACCTGACCGGGGACCTTCTCCAGGTTGCACTTGGTATCCAGCGCGCGCGCCCGGCTCTTCAGCGAGAGATCTGTCCCCTCGCGGCGCGCAAGCTTACAGGTAGGGCCAATGTACCTTGCCATATGTCCTTCCTAATCGAATCTCAGACGCGCCGCTTCTTGGGCGGACGGCAGCCGTTGTGCGGAATCGGGGTCACGTCGGTGATGCTGGTGATCTTGAAGCCGGCGTTGTTCAGAGCCCGAACAGCGGACTCCCGCCCAGGGCCCGGACCCTTCACATTGACGTCCAGATTGCGCACGCCGAATTCCTTGACCGCCTGCCCGGCGCGGTCCGCCGCCACCTGCGCCGCAAAGGGCGTGCTCTTGCGTGAGCCCCGGAATCCGGAGCCGCCAGAGGTGGCCCAGGCCAGCGTGTTACCTTGCCGGTCGGTGATGGTGATGATGGTGTTGTTGAAAGAGGCGTGGACATGGGCGACCCCATCCGCGACCTGCTTCTTGACCTTCTTGCGAATTCGAGTGGGTTTAGCCATCAGCCTCTACCAGGGATTTCGAGTGCTTTCGTGCGGGGAGCTGCGTGCTCGGGCAGCTCTGGGCAGGCGGGCCGGCCGACCGGCCGCGCGGCGTCACTTCTTCACGGCGCGCCGCGGGCCCTTGCGGGTCCGGGCATTGGTCCGGGTGCGCTGGCCCCGCAGCGGGAGGCCACGCCGGTGGCGTATGCCGCGGTTGCAGCCAAGATCCATCAGGCGCTTGATGTTCATGGACACCTCCCGACGCAGGTCGCCTTCGACGGCGTACTTGGCGACCTCGGTGCGCAGGCGTTCGACTTCCTCCTCCGTCAGGCTCAGGAGCTTCGCCTGTTCGGGCACACCTGCCGCGGCGCAGATCTTGGCTGCCCGGCTGCGGCCGATGCCGTAGATCGCCGTCAGCGCGATGACGGCATGTTTCCGGTCAGGAATGTTGACGCCGGCGATACGGGCCATGTTCGATAAACCCCCAGTCCTTCAGAAAAGATCCCGCGCACGGGAACTGCGTATTTTAACAGCTTGCGGTGCAGAGTCAACGGAAAAGGCGCGTCAACCCTGCTTCTGCTTGTGCCGCGGGTCCTTGCAGATGACCCGGACAATGCCATTGCGGCGCACGATCTTGCAGTTGCGGCAGACCTTCTTCACCGAGGCGCGAACTTTCATAGCCAACTCTCCACAATATTTCGTTGCGAGGCCGCTGCACTCAGCGCAGCAGCCCGCCACCCGGCGCCCTGAGGTTCGCCTTCTTTATCAGGCCTTCGTACTGGTGGGACATCAGGTGGGCCTGAACCTGCGCCATGAAATCCATGACGACCACCACGATGATCAGGAGTGAGGTCCCGCCGAAATAAAACGGGACGTTCCACCCCACGATGAGGAACTCGGGGAGGAGGCACACGGCAGTGATGTAGATCGCCCCAGCGGCGGTTAGCCGGGTCATCACGGCATCGACGTAGCGGGCAGTCTGTTCGCCCGGACGGATACCAGGTATGAAGGCGCCCGAGCGCTTGAGGTTGTCCGCCGTCTCCTTGGCGTTGAACACCAGGGCCGTGTAGAAAAAGCAGAAGAACACGATCGCGAGGGAATAGGCGATGACATAAACCGGCTCGCCCGGGGAGAGCTTACTCGTGATGTCCTGAATCCAGCGGAAGTCCTCCGAATGCCCCAGCCATTGTCCGATGGTCCCGGGAAAGAGCAGGATGCTCGAGGCGAAGATGGGCGGGATAACCCCCGCCATGTTGAGCTTCAGCGGCAAGTGCGTACTCTGCGCGGCCATCATCTTGCGGCCCTGCTGACGCCGGGCGTAGTTGACCGTGATCCGACGCTGGCCACGCTCCACGAAGACCACGAAGGCCGTGACTGCGAGCACCAGAGCGAACAGCACGAGCACCGCAAGGGCGTTCATCTCACCCGTCTCCACCAGCCGTAGCGTGCTGCCGATGGCGTGCGGGAGCCCCGCCACGATGCCCGAGAAGATGATCAGCGAGATGCCGTTACCGATGCCCCGCTCGGTGATCTGCTCCCCAAGCCACATCAGAAACATGGTCCCGGTCACGAGGGAGACGGTAGCCGTGAAGACAAAGCCGTAGCCGGACTGCACCACGATGTGCGCACCGCCCACTGACTGCCCCTGCAGTGCAACCGCGATCCCCGCCGACTGGAAGGCGGCCAGGGCGACGGTCCCGTAACGGGTGTACTGGGTGATCTTGCGCCGCCCCGCCTCGCCCTCCTTCTTGAGCTGCTCGAGCTGCGGGATCACCGAGGTCATGAGCTGCACGATGATGGAGGCCGAGATATAGGGCATGACGCCAAGGGCGAACAGACTCGCCCGCTGCAGCGCACCGCCCGAGAACATGTTGAACATGTCCAGGATCGAGCCGTTCTGCTGGAACAGCGCCGCCAAAGCATCGGGATTGACACCCGGAACCGGGATGAAGGTCCCGATGCGGTAGACGAGCAGTGCGCCGAGGACGAAGAACAGCCGTTGGCGCAGCTCGGTGAGCCGCCCCATGCCGCCGAGGGCCTCGGCCATGGAGGAGGTATTGCTGGCCATTCGATCTGTCCTGGTTCTTAGTCTTCGACCTTGCCGCCGGCCGCCTCGATCGCAGCGCGCGCACCCTGAGTCACGGCAACACCACGCACCGTGACCGGGCGCGCGACCTTGCCCGTTGCGATGATCTTGACGTACCGGGCCTCGCCCGAGACCAGGCCCGCCAGGACCAAGGCACTCAGGTCGACCAGGTCGCCATCAACTTTGCCGAGCTCGTGCAGGCGGATCTCGTCACGGACCCCCGCCTTGCGTGACCGGAAGCCGATCTTTGGCAGGCGCCGTTGCAAGGGCATCTGGCCGCCCTCGAAGCCGACCTTGTGGTAGCCGCCGGCACGGGACGTCTGTCCCTTGTGCCCCCGGCCGCCCGTCTTTCCCAGACCGCTGCCGACGCCGCGGCCCAGCCGCTTGGCAGGGCGCTTGCTACCCGGCTGAGGTTGCAGGTCATTGAGCCGCATCGCTGCTTACTCCCAGAACTTTGACCATGTAGGAGACCTTGTTGACCATGCCGCGGGTGCAGGGGGTGTCCTCGACCTCCACGACCTGGTGCATACGCCGCAGCCCGAGGCCCCGCACCGTAGCCTGGTGGGCAGGCAGCCGGCCACTGACGCTGCGTACCAGCGTGACCTTCATCATCTTCTTCTCGCCCATGACTTACCCCAGGATCTCTTCGACCGTTTTGCCGCGCTTGGCGGCGACGCTCGCGGCATCGGTCATCTGCTTGAGGCCCGCCACGGTCGCGCGCACCACGTTGATCGGGTTGTTCGTCCCGATACACTTGGCCAGAACGTTCTGCACCCCCACGACCTCGAAGACGGCGCGCATGGCGCCCCCGGCGATGATACCGGTACCCTCGGAGGCGGGCTGCATGTGGACCTTCGCCGCCCCGTGTTGCCCCGTCATGGGGTACTGCAGGGTCGAACCGTTGAGCTTGACGTCGATCATGCCCTTGCGCGCGGCCTCCATGGCCTTCTGGATCGCCACCGGGACCTCACGGGCCTTGCCAGTGCCATAACCCACTCGGCCCTTGCCGTCACCGACCACCGCCAGGGCGGCAAATCCGAACTGGCGCCCGCCTTTGACGACCTTGGCGACGCGGTTGACCGCGACCAGCTTCTCGAGCAACTCGTCGCCTTCCGGCTTAGGACTGTAATTGGACATCTCTGTGAGCCCCTAGAATTGGAGACCGTTCTCGCGGGCCGCATCCGCGAGCGCTTTGAGACGGCCGTGGTAGCGAAACCCGGAGCGGTCGAATGCGACCTTCTCCACGCCGGCCGAACGGGCACGTTCGGCGATGGCCTTGCCGATAACGGCGGCCGCCGCGACGTTGCCCGTGTGGCCGGAGATAGTCTCCCGGATGACCTTCTCCAGGGTGGAGGCACTCGCCACCACGCGTCCGCCGTCTGGGGCGATAACCTGGGCATAGGTGTGCTGAGGCGTGCGATGGATGCACAGGCGATAGGCGCCCAGCTCGCGGATCTTGGCGCGGGCACGGGCGGCCCGGCGCATGCGGCTTTGCTTCTTGTCCATTTCGCAGACCCCCTACTTCTTCTTGGCTTCTTTGCGCAGGACGACCTCGTCCGCATACCGCACGCCCTTGCCCTTGTAGGGCTCCGGCGGGCGATAGGCGCGGATCTCGGCCGCCACCTGCCCGACCTTCTGCTTGTCCGAGCCGGTGATCACGATCTCCGTCTGGCTCGGCGTCTCGGCGGTGACGCCAGGCGGGACCTGGTAATCGACCGGATGGGAATGGCCGAGGCTGAGACTCAGCACGTTCCCCTTGGCCGCCGCACGGTAACCAACACCGACCAGGGTCAACTTGCGCTGGAACCCAGCGCTCACGCCAGCGATCATGTTCGCCAGAACCGCGCGAGCCGTTCCGGCTTGCGCCCAGGCGTCCTGGCCCTCGCCGACCGGGGCGAAGCGCAGCTCGCCGCCCTCCTGACGCATCTCCACCTTGGGGTGAAGGCGATGGTGAAGCTCGCCCTTGGGTCCCTTGACCTTGATCTCCTGTCCTGAGACCTCGACGCTAACCTTGCCGGGAATCGGCACGGGTCGCTTTGCCACTCTTGACATCTCGCTACCCCTCTAGGCCACGTACGCCAGGATCTCGCCGCCGTGGCCGGCCTTGCGGGCGGCGCGGTCGGTCATCAGACCCCGGGAGGTTGAAACGATGGCGATCCCCAGCCCACCCTGAACCTTCGGCAGCTCGTCCTTGCTGCGGTAGATACGCAGGCCCGGGCGGGACACGCGCTGAATGGTCTCGATCACCGGACGACCGCGGAAATACTTGAGCTTGAGGACAAGCTGGGGCTTGCTGCCCTGACCCTCGCCCTCGACGCTCGCATCGGCGATGTAACCCTCGTCCTTCAGCAGGTTGGCGATGGCCAGCTTCTGCTTGGATGACGGCATCTTGATGGTGATCTTGCCCCTGATCTGGGCGTTGCGGATGCGCGTCAGCAGGTCCGCAATAGGATCCGACATGCTCATTATGGTCTCCTCGGGTCAGGCCACCGAGCCGGTGCGATACCCTTGTGGTGGTCCCTAAGGGACCTGTGTTACGGGTGGTTCCAGGTGCCTATGGGCCTCGCCTTGGGCCCTAGCGCTACCAGCTCGCCTTGACCACACCCGGTACATCGCCGCGCATCACCGCCTCGCGCAGCTTGTTACGGCCAAGGCCGAACTTGCGGTAGACGCCATGGGGGCGACCGGTCACCCGGCAGCGCAGCCGTTGGCGGATGGGGCTGGCATCCCGGGGCAGCTTCTGCAGCGCCAGGATCGCCGCGTCCATCTGCTCCGGCGTCGCCTTGCGGTCAGCGATTCGGGCCTTGATCTCAGCACGCTTGGCCGCGTACTTGGCCGCAACCTCGGCGCGCTTGAGGTCGCGATTGATCATGCTTTTCTTGGCCATAGTCGGGTCTCAGCTGCGGAAGGGAAACTTGAACGCCTCGAGCAGGGCGCGTGCCTCGGCATCGCTCTTCGCCGACGTGGTGATGGTGACGTTCATCCCGCGCAGGGCATCGATCTTGTCATAGTCGATCTCGGGGAACACGATCTGCTCCCTGAGGCCGAGGGAGTAATTCCCGCGCCCATCGAACGCCTTGGCGCTCATGCCCCGGAAGTCGCGGATGCGGGGGATGGCGATGTTGATCAGGCGGTCGAGGAACTCGTACATGCGCTCGCGCCGCAGGGTCACCTTGCACCCGATCGGCCAGCCCTCGCGGACCTTGAACGCCGCAACCGACTTGCGGGCATGGGTGATGATCGGCTGCTGTCCAGAGAGGGCGCGCAGGTCCGCCACCGCATGGTCGAGGACCTTCTTGTCCGCGATCGCCTCGCCAACACCCATGTTGATGGTGATCTTCTCGAGGTGCGGCACCTGCATGACGCTCTTGTAGCCGAACCGCTCCTTGAGCTCCCCGGCAAGCCGCTCGCGATAGAGTGTTTGCAATCTAGACATCACGGTTTCCTGACTCAGACGTCGACCACTTCGCCGTCGGACTTAAAGATCCGCACCTTGCGCCCGTCGGCGAGGAGCTTGAACCCCACGCGGTCGGCGCGGTCCAGGCGCGGGTTGTAAAGACCAACATTCGACACGTGCAGCGGCATCTCCTTGTCCACGATGCCGTTCGCCAGGCCACGTTGGGGATTGCCCTTTTGGTGCTTCTTGACCAGGTTGACGTTCTCGACGAGGACGTGCTCCTCGTCGACGACCCGCAGGACCGTGCCCCGCTTGCCCTTGTCCTTACCGGTCAGGACGACGACGTCGTCCCCCTTCTTGATCTTACGCATGACCCGTTAACCTCACACAGCTGCCCGCACCCGGCCCCGAGTCCTAAAGGACCTCTGGTGCCAGCGAGATGATCTTCATAAAACGCTCGCCCCGCAGCTCGCGGGTCACCGGGCCGAAGATGCGGGTCCCGATGGGCTGAAGCTGATTGTTGAGCAGCACCGCTGCATTGCCGTCGAAGCGGATCAGCGACCCATCCGGGCGGCGCACGCCCTTGGTGGTCCGCACCACCACCGCGTTGAACACATCGCCCTTCTTCACCTTGCCGCGGGGAATCGCATCCTTCACCGTGACCTTGATGACGTCGCCGATGCCGGCATAGCGCCGGTGGGAGCCCCCGAGCACCTTGATGCACTGCACACGTTTGGCGCCGCTGTTGTCGGCGACACTCAGGTTGGTCTGCATCTGGATCATTTTCTATTCCTACCCTCATGCCGGCGGCGCGCCGGGGCTGAACCGCGAACGCCTGCCGAGCGCACTCAGCGTGCCTTCTCGATAATCTCAATCAGGCGCCAGCTCTTGGTTTTCGACACCGGCCGGCACTGTTCCACGCGGACCAGGTCGCCACGCGCACAGGTATTAGCCTCGTCGTGGGCGTGCACCTTGGTCGAGCGGGTCATGAACTTGCCGTAGAGCGGGTGCTTGACCCGCCGCTCGATGAGGACCGTGATGGTCTTGTCCATGGCATCGCTGACCACGCGCCCGGTAAGGGTACGATTGGCCCTGGCCTGTTCTGCCGCGGCCGCCTGCTCGGTGCTTGTCTCTGTCACTGGGTACCCCCTGCCTTCGCCTGGCTCATCAGCGTCTTGATCCGGGCGATGTCGCGACGGACGGTGCGCACCTGCGACGGACGGCTGAGCTGTCCGGTGCCCTTCTGCATCCGCAGATTAAATTGCTCCTTGCGCAGCTCGAGCAACTGTTGCTGCAGTTGCACTGCACTGCTCTTCTGCAGCTCGCTGAATCGCGCCTTGGCCTTCATCACAATATCGTCCGCTTCTCAAAGGTGGTATGGATCGGGAGCTTGGCCGCCGCCAGCTTAAACGCCTCACGGGCCAGCTCTTCCGGCACGCCCTCGATCTCGTAGAGCACCTTGCCTGGCTGAATCAGAGCGACCCAGTACTCGACGCTCCCCTTGCCCTTGCCCATGCGCACTTCGAGGGGCTTCTTTGTTACGGGCTTGTCGGGGAACACCCTGATCCACAGCTGCCCGCCGCGCTTGACCTGGCGGGAGATGGCGCGCCGCGCCGCCTCGATCTGCCGGGCGGTAAGCCGGCCGCGCTCGGTGGCCTTGAGGGCGAACTCGCCGAAGCTCACCCGGTTGCCCGACTGAGCAAGACCGCGGTTGCGCCCGGTGAACTGCTTTCGGAACTTGGTACGCTTGGGTTGCAGCATGACTTAGCCCCTCCGCTCCGCGGCCCTGCCCTCTGACCCTCGCGGGGCAGACGCCCGAGGCGCCGCCTTGGCCGCCGGTTCTTCCTGGCCAGCGGGACCAAAGACCTCGCCCTTGAAGATCCAGACCTTGACGCCGATGACCCCATAGGTCGTGCGTGCCTCGGCGAAGCCGTAATCGATGTCAGCCCGCAGCGTGTGCAATGGCACCCGGCCCTCGCGGGTCCATTCGCTGCGCGCGATCTCGGCGCCGTTCAGCCGGCCGGCGACATGGACCTTCACGCCTTCGGCGCCGAGGCGCATGGCCGTCTGGACCGCGCGCTTCATGGCCCGGCGGAACATGATGCGCCGCTCGAGCTGCTGGGCAATACCCTCCGCGACCAGTTGCGCATCCAGCTCCGGCTTGCGGATCTCCTCGATGCTAATGTGCACCGGGATACCCATCATCTTGGAAACCTCGTTGCGCAGGGCGTCGATGTCCTCACCCTTCTTACCGATGACCACGCCAGGACGAGCGGTATGGACCGTGATGTGCGCGTTCTTCGCCGGGCGGTCGATCTGGATGCGGCTCACGGATGCCTGGAACAGGCGCTTCTTCAGGAAGGCGCGCACCTCCAGATCCTTGTTGAGCAGATCCGCGTAATCCTTGGAATTGGCGTACCACTTGGACGTCCAGTCCTTGATGATGCCCAGACGAATCCCCGTGGGATGAACTTTGTGACCCATGCTGTTCTCTCTGATAGCCCTGTGGGATAGCCCCTTGGCCTTTAGCCTTCCGCCACGGTCAGGGTGATATGGCTCGTGCGCTTGAGGATGCGTGCCGCCCGGCCCTTGGCCCTTGGCCGGATGCGCTTCATGGTCGGCCCCTCGTCAACCATGACGGCCGCCACCTTCAGCTCATCGATGTCCGCGCCCTCGTTGTGCTCGGCGTTGGCGATGGCCGACTCGAGCACCTTCTTGATGAGCGGTGCACCCTTCTTGGTGCTGAAGGCGAGGGTATTCAGCGCCTTCTCGACGTGCAGCCCGCGGATCTGATCCGCCACCAGCCGCGCCTTCTGGGCGGAGATGCGCGCGTACTTGAGTTTGGCCATTGCTTGCATGTGCGCTTCCTCTTGACGTCACCCGGCAGCTGTCCGGGGGTCTATTTCTTCTTCGCCTTCTTGTCGGCGGCATGGCCACGGAAGGTCCGCGTCAGGGCGAACTCGCCGAGCTTGTGACCGATCATGTTCTCGTTCACGAGCACAGGGACGTGTGCGCGCCCGTTGTGCACGGCGATGGTCAACCCGACAAACTCGGGCAGGACCATGGACCGGCGCGACCAGGTCTTGATGGGGCGCTTGCTGTTCTGAGCAACCGCCTCGTCCACCTTCTTCATCAGGTGGTGGTCCACAAAGGGTCCCTTTCGAATCGAGCGTGGCACTTGGTCAGTCTCCCCTTGTCTTACTTGCGGCCGCGCCGACGGACGATCATGCCGTCGGTGCGCTTGTTCTTGCGGGTCTTGTGACCCTTGGTCGGAACGCCCCAGGGCGTCACGGGGTGGCGCCCCCCGGAGGTTCGGCCCTCACCGCCGCCATGCGGATGATCGACCGGGTTCATCACGACGCCCCGCACCGTCGGACGCACGCCGCGCCAACGGGTGGCACCGGCCTTGCCGAGCTTACGCAGGCTGTTCTCGATGTTCCCGACCTCGCCGATCACGGCTCGACAATCCGTATGCACCTTGCGCATCTCGCCCGAGCGCAGCCGCAGGGTCGCGTAGCTCCCCTCCCGGGCGATCAGCTGCGCCGAGCTCCCGGCCGCCCGAGCCAGCTGGGCGCCCTTGCCAGGGCGAAGCTCCACGCAATGCACCAGCCCACCCACCGGGATGTTGCGCAGAGGCAGGCAGTTGCCCGCCGCGATGGGCGCGTCCTCACCCGCTTGCACAGGGTCGCCTGCCTTCAGCCCCTTGGGGGCGATGATGTAGGCCCGCTCCCCGTCGGCGTACTTCAGCAGCGCCAGGTGGGCACTGCGGTTGGGGTCGTACTCGATGCGCTCGACCACCGCAGGCACCCCGACCTTGTCGCGCTTGAAGTCGACGATCCGGTAGCGTTGCTTGTGCCCGCCACCCTGGTGGCGCACGGTGATGCGCCCCTTGTTGTTGCGCCCGCCGTGCTTGTTCTTCGTGTCCAGCAGAGGCCCATAGGGCGCCCCCTTGTGGAGGCCCGGAGTCTGCACCTTGACGACGAAGCGCCGCCCGGCTGAGGTCGGATTTGTCTTTACGATTGCCATCTTTGAGCCATCCGTTCTGTGCGCGTTCTTTGCGGGACTGTCTCAGCCCCGGGCAGGACCTCAGGCGCCGCCGCCCAGATCGATGCTGTGCCCCGGCTTGAGCCGGACATAGGCCTTGCGCCAATCCTGGCGGGCACCGCGACGCTGGCCGAACCGCTTGGTCTTGCCCTTGACGTTGACCACCTGCACGCGGTCGACCTCAACCTCGAAGAGGGTCTCCACGGCCCGGCCGATCTCCCGCTTGGTCGCGTCGGTCGCGACCCGGAAGGCGTACTGCTGGACCTCCGCCGCCATGGCCGCCTTCTCCGAGACGACCGGGCTCAGCAGAACCATCATCAGGCGTTCTTTGTTCATGCCAGGCGCTCCTCTAGCTTGCGCACCGCCGACTCGGTGGCCAGCACGTGCTCGAAGGCCACCAGGCTGGCAGGATCGACCTCGCGCACCGTCATGACGTCCACACCCGGCAGGTTGCGGGCCGCGAAGTACAGATTCTCCGTGAGGTCATCGGTCAGGATGAGCACATCGGCCAGGTTGAGGGCCGCGAGCTTGCCAACCAGCTCCTTGGTCTTGGGCTCGGTCAGGGTCAACTCCGGCACCACCACCAGGCGCCCTTGCCGGGCCAGCTCCGAGACGATGGAGCGCACGGCCCCGCGGTACATCTTGCGGTTGACCTTCTGGCTGTAATCCCGAGGCACGGCGGCGAAGGCGCGGCCGCCGGTCCGCCACAGCGGGCCGCGGGTCGTACCGGCACGCGCACGGCCGGTGCCTTTCTGGCGGAACGGCTTGGAGTTCCCGCCGCTGACCATGGCGCGGGTCTTCTGCGCCTTGGTACCAGAGCGCGAGGCGGCCAGATAGGCCGTCACCACCTGGTGGATCAGCCCGGGCTTGTACTCGGCACCGAACACCTCATCGGCGACCGTCAGGCTAGCGGGTACGCCACCAGCATCGCTTCGAATGGACAGCTCCATGACTGATCAGCCCTTGTTCTTCTGTTTGACCGAGGGGACCACCACCAGATGGCCGCCCGTGGGGCCGGGGACGCCACCCCGCACCAGGAGCAGGTTGCGCCCGGCGTCCACCCGAACCACCTCAAGGTTTTGCTGGCAGCGCTGCACGTTGCCGAGGTGCCCTGCCATGCGCTTGCCCTTGAACACCCGTCCCGGGGTTTGGTTTTGTCCGATCGAGCCCGGCACCCGGTGCGACACGGAGTTGCCATGGCTGGCGTCCTGGGTACGGAAGTGGTGGCGGCGCACCACGCCGGCGAAGCCGCGCCCTTTGGTGACGCCGCGCACGTCCACCTTCTGCCCCGCGGTGAACAAGGCGACCGTAAGCTCACCGCCGACCTGCAGGTCGGTACCCTCATCGTCCGCCAGCCGGAACTCGCCGAGCTTCGCCCCGGCCTCGACCCCGGCCTTGGCATAATGGCCGGCCATGGGCTTGGTGACCCGGGAGGCCTTGCGCGTCCCTGCTGCCACTTGCACGGCCCGGTAGCCGTCGGTGTCCTGGCCCTTGATCTGGCTGATGCGGTTCGGCTGCACCTCGATGACGGTCACCGGCACGCTGACCCCCTCGTCGGTGAAGACCCGCGTCATGCCGGCCTTGCGGCCGATCACTCCAATGGTCATGGCTGTACTCCTCAGCTCAGCTTGATCTGGACATCGACACCGGCGGCAAGATCGAGCTTCATCAGCGCGTCGACCGTCTTGTCGGTTGGATCGACGATGTCCATCAGGCGCTTATGGGTGCGCAGCTCGTACTGGTCGCGGGCATCCTTGTTGACGTGGGGCGACACCAAGACCGTAAAGCGCTCGTGCTTCGAAGGCAGCGGCACTGGGCCGCGCACCTGGGCGCCGGTGCGCTTGGCGGTGTCGACAATCTCCCGCGCCGACTGATCGATCAGGCGATGATCGAAGGCCTTTAGACGGATGCGAATTCTTTGGTTTGCCATGGCCTTTACTCGATGATCTTGGAGACGACGCCGGCCCCGACGGTGCGCCCACCCTCGCGGATGGCAAACCGCAGCCCCTCTTCCATGGCAATCGGCGCAATCAGCTTGACCGTCATCTTGACGTTGTCCCCGGGCATGACCATCTCCACCCCCTCGGGCAGCTCGCAGGCACCGGTCACGTCCGTGGTGCGGAAGTAAAACTGCGGCCGGTAGCCGTTGAAGAACGGCGTGTGGCGCCCGCCCTCATCCTTGCCGAGCACGTACACCTCGGCCTCAAAGTGGGTGTGCGGGGTGATGGTCCCAGGCTTGGCCAGCACCTGGCCGCGCTCGACCTCGTCGCGCTTGGTGCCGCGCAGCAGCACCCCGACATTGTCGCCGGCCTGGCCCTGGTCGAGCAGCTTGCGGAACATCTCCACCCCGGTGCAGGTGGTCTTGACGGTGTCGCGAATGCCGACAATGGCCACCTCGTCACCCACCTTGACAATGCCGCGCTCCACCCGCCCGGTCACCACGGTGCCGCGCCCGGAGATGGAGAAGACGTCTTCGATGGGCATCAGGAAGGGCTTCTCAATGTCGCGCACAGGCTCGGGGATGTAGCTGTCGAGCGCCTCCACCAGCCGCCCAATGGAGGGCACGCCAATCTCGCTCTCATCGCCTTCGAGCGCCTTGAGCGCCGAGCCAATGATGATGGGGGTGTCGTCCCCAGGAAAGTCGTAGCTCGAGAGCAGCTCGCGCACCTCCATCTCGACGAGCTCCAGCAGCTCGGCGTCATCGACCATGTCGGCCTTGTTCATGTACACGAGCACGTAGGGCACACCCACCTGGCGGGCCAGCAGGATGTGCTCGCGCGTCTGCGGCATGGGGCCGTCGGCCGCGCTCACCACCAGGATGGCACCGTCCATCTGCGCCGCCCCGGTGATCATGTTCTTGACATAGTCAGCGTGCCCGGGGCAGTCCACGTGCGCGTAGTGGCGCTTCTCGCTCTCGTACTCGACGTGCGCCGTGGCAATGGTGATGCCGCGCTCACGCTCCTCAGGGGCATTGTCAATCTGGTCGTAGGCCTTGAACTCCCCGCCAAACTTCTTCGACTGCACCAGCGTGATGGCCGCCGTCAGCGTCGTCTTGCCGTGGTCGACGTGCCCAATCGTGCCGACATTCACATGCGGCTTCTTTCGCTCAAATTTTCCTTTGGACATGACGATCTACCTGCCTCGGTTACGGTTCTCGACTAGTGCTTCTTGATGATGGCCTCGGCGATGCTCGCCGGGACCTCGCTGTATCTGGCGAATTCCATGCTGTAGGTGGCCCGCCCCTGCGTCGCCGAGCGCAGGTCCGTCGAATACCCGAACATCTGCGCCAGAGGCACCTCGGCCCGCACGATCTTCCCGGACGGGGCATCCTCCATGCCATGGATCATGCCGCGGCGGCTATTGATGTCGCCCATCACGTCGCCCATGAACTCCTCGGGCGTCACGACCTCAACCCGCATGACAGGCTCGAGAAGCACTGGCTTGGCCTTGGCCGCCGCCTCCCGGAACCCGATGGACCCCGCGATCTTGAAGGCCATCTCGCTCGAATCCACGTCGTGGTAAGAGCCGTCGTACAGGGCCACCCGGACATCGACCATCGGGAAGCCCGCGATAACGCCGTTGGCCATCGCCTCCCGCACCCCCTTGTCGACTGCCGGGATGTACTCCTTCGGGACCGTGCCACCCACGACCTCATTGACGAACTCGTACCCGGACCCCGGCTCGCGCGGCTCGATGCGCAGGTACACATGGCCATATTGGCCGCGGCCGCCAGACTGCCGGACGAACTTGCCCTCTTGCTCCACCGTGGCCCGGATGGTCTCGCGGTAGCTGACCTGGGGCGCGCCCACATTGGCCTCGACCCCAAACTCGCGGCGCATCCGATCGACGATGATCTCGAGGTGAAGCTCGCCCATCCCTGAGATGATCGTCTGGCCAGACTCCTCGTCCGTGTGGACCCGGAAGGAGGGGTCTTCCTGGGCCAGCTTGCCCAGCGCCACGCCCATCTTCTCCTGGTCCGCCTTGGTGCGCGGCTCCACCGCCACCGAGATGACCGGCTCCGGAAAGTCCATCCGCTCCAGGGTGATGACCGCACCCTGGGCGCACAGGGTGTCGCCCGTGGTGACGTCCTTGAGCCCGACCGCCGCGGCGATGTCGCCCGCCCGCACCTCCTTGATCTCCTTGCGGTCGTTGGCGTGCATCTGGAGGATGCGGCCAATGCGCTCGCGTTTGCCCTTGCCCGGGTTGTACAGGGTGTCGCCCGACTGCAGGACACCCGAATAGACCCGGAAAAAGGTCAAGGTCCCCACGAAGGGGTCGGTCGCGATCTTGAACGCCAAGGCGGCGAAGGGCGCATCGTCCCGCGCCGGGCGCTCCTGCTCGGTCTGACCATCCTCCAGGAGGCCACGGATCGGCGGTACGTCCACCGGCGCCGGCAGGTACTCGATGATCGCATCGAGCATCGCCTGGACCCCTTTGTTCTTGAAGGCCGAGCCGCACAGCACCGGGACGATCTCGTTGCGCAAGGTGCGCGCCCGCAGGCCCCCCTTGATCTCCGCAACCGTCAGCTCGTCGCCCTCGATGTAGCGTTCCATCAGGGCGTCGCTCGACTCCGCCGCCGCCTCCACTAAGACGCCGCGCCACTCCAGGCACTCCTCGAGCAAATCGGCGGGGACATCCTGGAGGTCGAACCTCGTCCCCTTGCTCGCCTCGTCCCAGAGGATTGCCTTCATTCCGATCAGGTCCACAACCCCGCGAAACCCTTCCTCGGCCCCGATCGGGAGCTGGATGGGTATCGCCGTCGCCCCCAGGCGATCACGGATCTGTCCGACCACCCGGGCGAAATCGGCGCCCATGCGGTCCATCTTGTTCACGAAGCACAGGCGCGGCACGCCATACTTGTCCGCCTGCCGCCACACCGTCTCGGACTGGGGCTCCACCCCGCCGACCGCACAGAAGACCGCACAGGCACCGTCCAGGACCCGCAGGGAGCGCTCCACCTCGATGGTGAAATCCACATGCCCGGGGGTGTCGATGATGTTGATGCGGTGCTCGGGAAACTGCCGCCCCATTCCCGACCAGAAGCAGGTCGTCGCGGCCGAGGTGATGGTGATACCCCGCTCTTGCTCCTGCTCCATCCAGTCCATGGTGGCCGCGCCGTCGTGGACCTCGCCTAGCTTGTGGGACACCCCTGTGTAGTACAGGATCCGCTCCGTCGTGGTCGTCTTCCCGGCATCGATGTGCGCCATGATCCCGACATTGCGGTAGCGCTCGATGGGTGTGTTGCGCGCCACGACGGCATCTGCCCAGGGTGCCTAGAGGTCCGTCCGCTGACCCTACCAGCGATAGTGCGAGAAGGCCTTGTTGGCCTCCGCCATGCGGTGGGTGTCTTCCTTCTTCTTCACCGCGGCACCGCGGGAATCGGCCGCATCCATGAGCTCGCCGGCGAGGCGATGGGCCATGGACTTTTCGGACCGCTTGCGCGCCGACTCGATCAACCAACGCATGGCCAGAGAATTGCGGCGCGCGGGACGCACCTCCACCGGGACCTGGTAGGTGGCACCGCCCACGCGCCTGGACTTCACCTCCACCACCGGGCGGACGTTCTCCATGGCGCGCCCAAGCATCTCGATGGGCTCCCCGCCCCGCTTCTCAGCCATCTGCTCCAGGGCCCCGTAGATAATGCGCTCGGCGACCGACTTCTTGCCGTCCTCCATCAACATATTGATGAACTTGGCAAGCAGCTCGCTCTTGTGCTTGGGATCCGGCAGGATCTGGCGGCGGGCGACGATGCGTCTTCTTGGCATGAGTAAAGGCTCCGACCTTTCGCTTGGCGTACTCTGTGGCCTGCGGGCCCCGGGCGTATTGCCCGCTCAGGGCAGCCCGAGTCCACAATCCTATTTCTTGCCCTTGGCCGCAGCGGCCCCCGCCTTCGGGCGCTTGGCGCCGTACTTCGAGCGGCCTTGACGGCGCTTATCCACACCGGAAGCATCCAGGGTTCCGCGCACCGTGTGATAGCGCACGCCTGGGAGGTCCTTCACACGGCCGCCGCGGATCAGCACCACCGAATGCTCTTGCAGGTTGTGGCCCTCGCCGCCGATGTATGAGGCAACCTCGAAGCCGTTGGTCAGGCGCACGCGGGCGACCTTGCGCAGGGCGGAGTTGGGCTTTTTGGGCGTCGTGGTATAGACCCGGGTGCAGACGCCGCGCTTCTGAGGGCAGGCCTCCAAGGCGGGCACGGTGCTCTTCACCACCTTGCGTTGGCGCGGTTTGCGAACCAGCTGATTGATCGTCGCCATTCTTCCACCTTCTCCACCGGCGCCGGAGCGCCATCCACAATGACCTGCACCCGACATCCACACTGGGCGGCGAGTCCGCCCCCAGCGACAAAGGTGCGTCACCGCCGCACCAGCCTGTGCCGATGGTGCGTCTGCACCTCTCTCGGAGGACCTGCTCGATGCCCGGTGCCGGGCACCGCCTTGGGCCCCGGATTCGGAAACAATCAAGCCGGCATTCAGCCGGCCGACCTGAGACGCGGGAGTATAGGGTCTTGTCGGTTGGCCGTCAATCCATGCGCACACGACTGGAGGAGACCCGCACACGCCCTGGGCACCGCCTTCCCTGGCGGCCCCGCCCTGCTGGGGCGGTCCCCTGAGGGAGATGCTGATCAAATGCCCTCCCGGCATTCGATCAGCTCGCGTCCCGCGACGCGCGGGTCGCAGGACGCTCCCGTTTCAAGGGCTTGAGGCCCTCGAAACGGCCGGGCCATCCCGGCCCGCACGGGCAGCGCAATCAAACAGCGCTTCCTTAGAGCTGCTCTTCCGAGGTGTTGAGCGCTTGCTTGAGGGCCTCTTCCAGTGCTTCTGTGGCGAGCTCGACCTGCCCTTCGGTGGTCACCGCCCGGCGTCGCTGGCGCCGCTCCTTGTGGTAGGCGAGTCCGGTGCCGGCCGGGATGAGCCGCCCGACGATGACGTTTTCCTTCAACCCATTGAGCCGATCCACGGAGCCGCGCACGGAGGCCTCGGTCAGGACCCGGGTGGTCTCCTGGAAGGACGCCGCCGAGATGAACGACTCGGTGGCCAAAGACGCCTTGGTGATGCCAAGCAGCAGCGGATTCCAGGTCGCCGGATGCTTGCCCTCCGCCGTGACCCGCTCGTTCTCGGCCATGACCAGCGAGTACTCGGCCTGCTCGCCGCGTAGCAAGCGGGTATCGCCCGGGTCCACGACCTCGACCTTGCGCAGCATCTGCCGGACGATGACCTCGATGTGCTTGTCGTTGATCTTGACGCCCTGGAGGCGGTAAACGTCCTGGATCTCCTTGACCAGGTACTCCGCTAGAGCCGTGACCCCCTTCAAGCGCAGGATGTCGTGGGAGGCCAGCTCACCGTCGGAGATCACCTCACCCCGCTCCACCCGCTCGCCCTCGAAGACGTTGACGTGCCGCCACTTGGGGATCAGCTCCTCGACCTCCTCGCCATCGTCCTTGGTGATGATCAGCCGCTGCTTGCCCTTGGTGTCCTTACCGAAGCTGACCGTTCCCGAGGCCTCGGCGAGCAGGGCCGGCTCCTTGGGCTTGCGCGCCTCGAACAGATCCGCGACGCGGGGCAGACCGCCCGTGATGTCGCGGGTCTTGGTCGACTCCTGAGGGATGCGGGCCAGCACGTCGCCCACGCCCACCTTGGCCCCATCGGCGACGCCGACGATGGCCCCGGACGGCAGGAAGTACCGCGCCGGCATATCCGTGCCCGCGATGTTGAGCTCCTGGCCCTCGTCATCCAGCAACTTCACCATGGGCCGCAGGTCCTTGCCCTGGGCCGGCCGCTGCTTGGGGTCGATGACCACCAAGGCGGTCAAGCCGGTCACATCGTCGGTCTGGCTCTGCACCGTCATACCGTCGATGAAGTCGTCAAAGCGCAGGGTCCCTGCCACCTCGGTGATGACCGGATGGGTGTGGGGATCCCAGGTCGCGACCACATCGCCGCCCTTGACCGCGTCGCCGTCATTGACCCTCAAGGTGGCGCCGTAGGGGACCTTGTAGCGCTCGCGCTCCATGCCCTTCTCGTCGACGACCGTCAGCTCGCCGGAGCGCGACACCGCCACCAGGTTGCCGGAGCCGTGACGCACCGTCTTGATGGTGTGGAAACGCACCGATCCGCTCGACTTGATCTCGACACTGTTGACCGCCGCGGCCCGGGAGGCGGCGCCGCCAATGTGGAAGGTGCGCATGGTGAGCTGGGTCCCAGGCTCGCCGATGGACTGGGCGGCGATGACCCCCACGGCCTCGCCCTGGTTGACCAGATGCCCGCGCGCCAGGTCGCGTCCGTAGCATTTGGCGCAGACCCCCAGGCGCGACTCGCAGGTGATCGGGGAGCGTACGCGCACCTGGTCGATACCCGCATGCTCCAGGCGCCGCACCCAGGCCTCATCGAGCAGGACCCCGGCCGGGCAGGCCACCTCGTCGCTGCCCGGGAGATACACATCCGTGGCCGTGACCCGGCCGAGGATGCGCTCGCGCAGGGGCTCGACCACGTCGCCACCCTCGATGATGGGCGACATCAGGAGGCCGTGCTCGGTCCCGCAGTCCTCCTCCAGGACCACCATGTCCTGGGCCACATCGACGAGACGCCGGGTGAGGTAACCGGAATTGGCGGTCTTGAGCGCCGTATCCGCGAGGCCCTTGCGCGCCCCGTGGGTGGAGATGAAGTACTGGATGACGTTCAGCCCTTCGCGGAAGTTGGCGGTGATGGGGGTCTCGATGATGGAGCCGTCCGGCTTGGCCATGAGGCCGCGCATGCCCGCGAGCTGGCGGATCTGGGCGGCCGAGCCGCGCGCCCCCGAGTCGGCCATCATGTAGATGGAGTTGAAGGAGTCCTGCGTGTAGGTGCTGCCGTCCGCAGCCGTGACCGTCTCCTTGCCGAGCTTCGCCATCATGGACTTGGCGACCAGCTCATTGGTGTGCGACCAGATGTCCACCACCTTGTTATAGCGCTCCCCATTGGTCACCAGGCCCGAGGCGTATTGGGCCTCGATCTCCTTCACCTCGAGCTCCGCACGGGCCAGGATCGCGGCCTTCTCCTCCGGGACGTCCATGTCCTCGAGGCCGATGGACACCCCGGCACGGGTCGCCATGCGGAACCCCAGATACATGATCTGGTCGGCGAACACGACCGTGTCTTTGAGCCCCAGGACGCGATAGCAGGTGTTGATGAGGGCCGAGATCTGTTTCTTGCCCATGGCCCTGTTGACCAGCTCGAAGGGCAGTCCATCAGGCACGATGTCGTACACCAGGGCGCGGCCGACGGTGGTGTCCTTGATGGACACGGACTCGGTGATGGAGCCATCCACCTCCTTGACGGCCTCGCGGATACGCACCCGGACCTTGGCCTGCAGGTCGGCGTGTCCCGTCTCGTAGGCACGACGGGCCTCGTCGATGCCCGCAAAGACGCTGCCCTCGCCGCGCGCCCTCACCCGCTCTCGGGTCATGTAATAGAGACCCAGCACCACGTCCTGGGAGGGGACGATGATGGGCTCTCCGTTGGCGGGGGACAGGATGTTGTTGGAGGCCATCATCAAGGCGCGTGCCTCGATCTGGGCCTCCAGGGACAGGGGGACATGGACGGCCATCTGGTCGCCGTCGAAGTCGGCATTGAAGGCGGTGCACACCAGCGGATGAAGCTGGATCGCCTTGCCCTCGATGAGCTGCGGCTCGAAGGCCTGGATGCCGAGGCGGTGCAGGGTCGGGGCGCGGTTGAGCATCACCGGGTGCTCGCGAATGACCTCTTCCAGAATGTCCCACACCTCGGGGCTGCCGCGCTCCACCATCTTCTTCGCCGCCTTGATGGTGGCCGCCAGGCCGCGCAGTTGCAGCTTGCTGAAGATGAAGGGCTTGAACAGCTCGAGCGCCATGCGCTTGGGCAGACCGCACTGGTGCAGCTTCAGCGTCGGGCCCACCACAATGACCGAGCGCCCGGAGTAGTCCACGCGCTTGCCCAGCAGGTTCTGGCGGAAGCGCCCCTGCTTGCCCTTGATCATGTCCGCGAGCGACTTCAGCGGGCGCTTGTTGGTCCCGGTGATGGCCCGCCCGCGCCGCCCGTTGTCGAGCAGGGCGTCGACCGCCTCCTGGAGCATGCGCTTCTCATTGCGCACGATGATGTCGGGCGCCACCAGGTCCAACAGCCGCTTCAGGCGGTTGTTGCGGTTGATGACGCGCCGGTAGAGGTCGTTGAGGTCCGAGGTGGCGAAGCGCCCGCCATCGAGCGGCACCAGGGGGCGCAGCTCCGGGGGCAGCACCGGCAGGACCTTGAGGATCATCCACTCCGGGCGGTTGCCGGACTCGATGAGCGACTCCATGAGCTTCAAGCGCTTGGTGAGCTTCTTGATCTTGGACTCGGCGGTCGTGGTCTCGATCTCCTCGCGCATGCGCCGCACCTCAGCCTGGAGGTCGAGGGTGCGCAGCAGCTCGTAGACCGCCTCGGCGCCCATGCGGGCGTCGAACTCATCGCCGTTCTCCTCCAGGGCGTCCAGGTACTGCTCGTCGGTCAAGAGCTGACCACGCTCCAGCTGGGTCATCCCTGGGTCCACCACAACGAAGGACTCGAAGTACAGGACGCGCTCGATGTCGCGCAGCGTCATGTCCAACAGCAGGCCGATGCGCGAGGGCAGGGACTTGAGGAACCAGATGTGCGCCACGGGGCTCGCTAGATCGATGTGACCCATGCGCTCGCGCCGCACCTTGGCCAGGGTCACCTCGACCCCGCACTTTTCGCACACCACACCGCGGTGCTTCAGGCGCTTGTACTTGCCGCACACGCACTCGTAGTCACTGATGGGGCCAAAGATCTTGGCGCAGAACAGCCCGTCGCGCTCCGGCTTGAAGGTGCGGTAATTGATGGTCTCGGGCTTCTTGACCTCGCCGTAGGACCAGGACCGGATCATTTCGGGCGAGGCGAGCCCGATCTTGATGGAATCGAACTCCAGGGCTTGGCCCTGCTGCTTGATAATCTTTAGAAGGTCTTTCAACTCAATGTCTCCCGTCTGGCAGCGGAGGCCCGCCCCCGGGCCGATCAGGACCAGTACATCGCGGCGGGGGCGCCGCTCCTACCTTCAATCCTGTTCCAACTCGATGTTGATCCCCAGGGAGCGGATCTCCTTGACCAGCACGTTGAAGGACTCGGGCATGGCCGCCTCCATCCGGTGATCGCCGTCGACGATGTTCTTGTACATCTTGGTGCGGCCATTCACGTCGTCGGACTTGACCGTCAGCATCTCCTGGAGGGTATAAGCGGCGCCATAGGCCTCCAGGGCCCAGACCTCCATCTCCCCGAAGCGCTGGCCGCCGAACTGGGCCTTGCCGCCGAGAGGCTGCTGGGTCACCAGGCTATAGGGCCCGGTGGAACGGGCATGCATCTTGTCGTCGACCAGGTGATTGAGCTTCAGCATGTACATGTAGCCGACGGTCACCGGGCGCTCGAAGGGATCGCCGGTACGGCCGTCGTAGAGGGTCGTCTGTCCGGATGCGGGCAGATCAGCCAGGCGCAGCATGGCTCGGATCTCGTCCTCCGTGGCGCCGTCGAACACCGGCGTGGCAAGCGGCACGCCGGAGACGAGGTGGCGCGCCAATTCGAGGATCTCCGCGTCGGTGAAGTCGGTCAGATCTTCCGGCTTTCCGCTGGAGTTATAGATCTGCTCCAGGAAGGCGCGCAGGTCCGCGACGGCGCTCTGCGCCTCGGAATGGCGCTGCAGCATGCCGGCGATCTTGTCGCCCAGGCCCTTGGCGGCCCAGCCCAGGTGAGTCTCCAGGACCTGGCCGACGTTCATGCGCGAGGGCACGCCGAGTGGGTTCAACACGATGTCCACCGGGTTGCCGTCGGCGGAGAACGGCATGTCCTCGACCGGGACAACGCGGGAGATGACGCCTTTATTGCCATGGCGCCCGGCCATCTTGTCGCCCGGCTGGATGCGCCGCTTCACGGCCACGTAGACCTTGACCATCTTCAGCACGCCAGGGGCGAGATCGTCGCCACTGATGATCTTGCGCCGCTTCCCCTCGTAACGCTCGCGGAACTCCTCGCGCTGCTGCCGGATCTGGGCGGCCACCGCCTCGAGCTGACTGGCCGCCTCCTCGTTGCGCAGGCGGATCTCCAGCCAAGGGTCCTTCGAGCCGCCCTCGGCAAGCTCGGTCAGGTAGGCCTTGGTGATCTTGGTGCCGGCCTTGAGGAGGTTCGGACCGCCGTCAGCCACCTTGCCGATCAGCATCTTCTCGATGCGTTGGAAGGTGTCGTTCTCCATGATGCGCTGCTGGTCGTCCAGGTCCTTACGCACCTGTTCGAGCTCCTGCCCCTCGATCTGCAGGGCGCGCTTGTCCTTCTCCACCCCATCGCGGGTGAACACCTGCACGTCCACCACGGTGCCGGCCATGCCGGAGGGCAGCCGCAGCGAGGTGTCCTTCACGTCCGAGGCCTTCTCGCCAAAGATGGCCCGCAGGAGCTTCTCCTCTGGGGTGAGCTGGGTCTCGCCCTTGGGCGTGACCTTGCCCACCAGGATGTCGCCGTCGCGCACCTCGGCCCCGATATAGACGATGCCGGACTCGTCGAGCTTGGCCAGCGCCGACTCGCCGACGTTGGGGATGTCGCCGGTGATCTCCTCTGGACCCAGCTTGGTATCGCGCGCCAGGCAGCTCAGCTCCTCGATGTGGATGCTGGTAAAGCGATCGTCCTGCACGACCCGCTCCGAGACCAGGATAGAGTCCTCGAAGTTGTAGCCGTTCCAAGGCATGAAGGCGACGCGTAGGTTCTGGCCCAGGGCCAGCTCGCCGAGGTCGGTGGAGGGGCCGTCCGCGAGCACGTCGCCCAGCGCCACCACATCCCCAGGCCGGACCAGCGGCCTCTGGTTGATGCAGGTGTTCTGGTTGGACCTCGTGTACTTGGTCAGGTTGTAGATGTCCACACCAGGGACACCGGGCTGGGCCTCATCGTCGTTGACGCGGACCACGATGCGCGCCGCGTCCACAGATTCGATGACGCCGCCGCGCTTGGCCACCACGGTCACGCCCGAGTCCTTGGCCACGACCCGCTCCATGCCCGTGCCGACCAGGGGTTTCTCGGCGCGCAGCGTCGGCACCGCCTGGCGCTGCATGTTGGAGCCCATGAGGGCGCGGTTGGCGTCGTCGTGCTCGAGGAAGGGGATCAGCGATGCAGCAACCGAGACGATCTGGCGCGGCGAGACGTCCATGTATTGGACCTCCTCCGGCGCCTTGAGGGCGAACTCATTCTGGTGCCGGCAGGAGACCAGGGCATCGGTGAGGCGGCCGTCCGCGTCGAGGGTCGTGTTGGCCTGGGCGATGACGAAGTTGCCCTCCTCGATGGCCGAAAGGTAGTCGATCTCGCTCGTGACCCGGCCGTCGACGACCTTCCGGTAGGGCGTCTCGAGGAACCCGAATCGGTTGGTACGGGCATAGACCGCGAGGGAGTTGATCAGCCCGATGTTCGGACCTTCAGGGGTCTCGATCGGGCAGACGCGGCCGTAGTGGGTCGGGTGCACGTCGCGCACCTCGAAGCCCGCACGCTCCCGGGCCAGACCACCGGGGCCGAGCGCGGAGACGCGCCGCTTGTGGGTGACCTCGGACAGCGGGTTGTTCTGGTCCATGAACTGGGAGAGCTGGCTGGAGCCGAAAAACTCCTTGATCGCAGCCGACACCGGCTTGGCATTGATCAGTTCCTGAGGCATCAGGCCCTCGGACTCCGCCAGCGACAGGCGCTCCTTGACGGCCCGCTCGACCCGGACCAGGCCGACGCGGAACTGGTTCTCGGCCATCTCACCCACGCAGCGGATACGGCGGTTGCCCAGGTGGTCGATGTCGTCCACGGTGCCGCGTCCATTGCGCAGCTCCACCAGGACCTTCAGGACATCGATGACGTCGGAGGTATCGCCGAACTCTTCGTACAGACGCTTGGAGAAGTCATCCGTGCGGGCACCGAAATAGCGGCCATCGTAGACGACCCCAGGGCCCACCTCCGCCTCGCGCGCCAGCCGACGGTTGAACTTCATGCGCCCCACCGCGGAGAGGTCATAGCGGTCCGGGGCGAAGAACAGGTTGTGGAACAGATTCTGGGCAGCCTCCTTGGTGGGCGGCTCTCCCGGGCGCATCATGCGGTAGATCTCCACCTGCGCCTCGAGGTCGCTGGTGGTGGTGTCGATGCGCAGGGTCTCGGAGATGTAGGGACCATGGTCCAGGTCGTTGACGAAGAGGGTATCGACATGGTCGATGCCCTTCTCGCGCAGGGTCTTGAGGATCTCCGGGGTAATGATGTCGTTAGCCTCGGCCAAGACCTCGCCCGTCGCCTGGTCCACCTGGGCCTGGGCGAGGATGCGCCCGACCAGGAACTCGGGCGGGACCTCGAGGCGCTCCACGCCGGCCTTCTGCAGCTCACGGATGTGCTTGGCGGTCACCCGGCGGCCGGCCTCGACCACCACGCTGTCACCGATCTTGACGTCGAAGCCGACGGTCTCCCCGCGCAGCCGCTCCGGCACCAGGTCCAGCGAGACGCTCCCGCCTTCGAAGCGGAAGGTGTCGGTCTCGAAGAACCGCGCCAGAATGTCCTGGACGCCATAACCCAGGGCGCGCAGCAAGACGGTGGCGGGCAGCTTGCGCCGGCGGTCGATGCGCACGAACACGTTGTCCTTGGGGTCGAACTCGAAGTCTAGCCAGGAGCCGCGGTAAGGGATCACCCTTGCCGAGAAGAGCAGCTTTCCGGACGAGTGGGTCTTGCCCTTGTCGTGGTCGAAAAAGACGCCCGGCGAGCGGTGCAGCTGCGAGACGATGACCCGCTCGGTGCCGTTGACGATGAAGGTGCCGGTATCGGTCATGAGCGGCAGCTCGCCCATGTACACCTCCTGCTCCTTGACGTCCTTGACCACCTTGGTGCCGCTCGGGGCCTCCTTGTCGTAGATGACCAGGCGCAGCTTCACGCGCAGCGGAGCCGCATAGGTGGCGCCGCGCAGGTGGCACTCGCGCACGTCGAAGGGCGGCTCGCCGAGCCGATAGCTGACGTACTCCAGCACCGCGTATCCGGAGTAGCTCTCGATGGGGAAGACGGACTTGAAGGCGGCATGCAGTCCGACGTCGGCGCGCCGGGCGCTGGGCACATCCAGTTGCAGGAACTCGCGGTAGGACTCGATCTGGGTCGCGAGCAGGAAGGGGACATCCAGGATGCTCGGCCGTTTGCCGAAGTCCTTGCGGATGCGCTTTTTCTCGGTGAACGAATAGACCATACTGCCTTCCCTCAAAGTGCTTGGAGGAGTCCTTGATTTGGTGCGGCCGGCGCCAAGGTCCAGGCTCCGGTCAGACGCGCCCTGCCGCGAGTCAGGCTGGCCAGGTCCCCAGGCGCGCCGTGCACGAGACCTGATGCAAACTGCGCCGCCGCCCTAGGCCCCTGGCGAAATACAAATGGGAAAGGGCCGGCGGCTCTTCGCCGCCAGCCCGACCGCCACACAACGCCTAGGGCGACGCAATGCGTCGTTACTTCACTTCCGCCGTGGCGCCGGCCTCTTCCAACTGCTTCTTGGCGTCCTCGGCATCGGCCTTGGACACGCCTTCCTTGATCACGGTCGGCACGCCTTCCACCGCATCCTTGGCCTCCTTTAGACCAAGCCCCGTGAGGGCCCGCACCACCTTGATCACTGCCACCTTGTTGGCACCGAAGCCGGTCAGGACAACGTTGAACTCGGTCTGCTCCTCGACCGGGGCCGCCTCCACGGCAGCCGCCGGGCCGGCGACCACCGCAGCGGCGGCGGTCACGCCGAACTTGGCCTCCATGGCACTGATGAGGTCCACCACTTCCAGCACGGTCATGTTGCCGATGGCGTCAAGGATGTCTTCTTTCGAAACGGCCATTGTTCTCTCCAAAACTCTTGAGTCTGTCAGGTTGTCGGCCGACCGCTTACGCCGCCTCTTTGGCGTCGCGAATCGCGGCCAGGGTACGCACCAGCTTGCTCGGAACCTCGTTGAGGGTCGCGGCCAGCTTCTGCACCGGGGCCTTCATCAGGGCCATCAGCTGGCTGATGGCCTCTTCATAGGTCGGCATCTTCGCCAACGCGCCGAGTTGCGACGGCTCCAGCAGCCTTCCCCCAACGGAGATCAGCCGGACCTGGAACTTGTCGTGGGTCTTCGCGAAGGCCTCCGCCACGCGTGCCACGGACCCCGGGTCCTGCTGCGAAAATGCAAGGATGAGCGGCCCCTTGAGACCATCCTGCATGCAGGCAAAACTGGTATCCGCCAACGCCCGCCGTGCGAGGGTGTTCTTCACCACCCGGACATAGACCCCGGCTTTGCGTGCCTCGACACGCAGGGCGGTCATGTCCGCGACGGATAGCCCCCGGTACTCGGCCCCGATGGCCGAATAGGCGGTCTTTGCGACCTCCGCGACCTCGGCGACGATGGCTTCCTTCTGCGCAAGATTGAGCGCCACTGTCACCTCCCGATTACGGTATGCTGGGGCCTAGGCCCCGGTGAACGCCGTCCGCCCCATCCTGGCCGCGTCCGGCAACCCGTTCAGTGCACCGCAATCAGGCCAAAACCTGACCTCTGGGCACCGTCTGCGCAGGTCCTCGCGAATTAAGCCCCGGGCCGGACGGTCCTTTGCCGGCCTTTGGGCACCTGCGGTCTTTGACGGCTAACGACCCGTGGGATCGCAGCCCCAAAGCTCGCGTGCAAGCGGTGGCGTCGCCCCCGCCGCACCAATAAGGCCGCGACACACGAGTGCTGCGGCCAGGAATCAGACCCCAGACAGGGCCGAATGGTCGATGGTCAAACCCGGACCCATGGTCGTCGACACGGTGACCTTACGCATGTAGACGCCCTTTGAAGTACTGGGCTTGGCCTTGTTCAGATTCAGGAGCAGCGCCTCGAGGTTTTCGCGCAGGGCCGCCGGCTCGAAGGACACCTTCCCCAAGGGGCAATGGATGATCCCCGCCTTGTCGGTGCGGTAGCGCACCTGGCCCGCCTTGGCGTTGCGCACGGCCTCGGCGACGTTCGGGGTGACGGTGCCGACCTTCGGATTCGGCATCAGGCCGCGCGGCCCCAGGATCTTGCCCAGTTGCCCGACCACCCGCATGGCGTCTGGGCTGGCGATCACCACGTCGAAGTCCATCTGGCCGGCCTTGACCTCCTCGGCCAAATCATCCATGCCGACGCGCTCGGCACCCGCCTCCTTCGCTGCGTCGGCGGCGGCGCCTTGGGCGAAGACGGCGACCCGCACCAGCTTGCCGATGCCGTGCGGGAGCACGGTCGCCCCGCGCACCACCTGGTCCGACTTGCGCGGATCCACCCCAAGGTTGACGGCAACATCCACGTTCTCGGTGAACTTCACCTTCGAGAGATCCTTCAGCAGTCGGAAGGCGTCCTCTGCTGGATAGACCTTGCTCCGCACGACCTGGTTGCGGATCGCCTGCATGCGCTTGGACAGCTTAGCCATCAGTTCACCCCCTCGACGTTGAGCCCCATGGAGCGGGCGCTGCCGGCGATGGTGCGCACCGCGGCGTCCATGTCCGCCGCCGTGAGGTCGGGCATCTTCAGGGATGCGATCTCCTCGAGCTGGGCACGGGTCACGGTGCCCACTTTAACCTTGTTCGGCGTGCTGCTGCCCTTGGGGAGCCCCAGGGTCTTGCGCAGCAGGACGGTGGCCGGCGGCGTCTTGGTGATGAACGTAAAGCTGCGGTCCGAGTACACGGTGATGACCACCGGAGTGGGCAGCCCCTTCTCCTGGTTCTGCGTGCGGGCGTTGAACGCCTTGCAGAACTCCATGATGTTCACCCCGTGCTGCCCCAGGGCTGGGCCGACCGGGGGACTTGGGTTGGCCTCGCCGGCCTTGACCTGCAGTTTGATGTAGGCGGTGATCTTCTTTGCCATGTCGGTCTCCTAGTGGGTGCGAGCGCCAACCTTGCGGCTGGCTCCCCGTCGTCGCAGGACTTGGTGCCTGCGCCGTGGTGAAGGTCCCTTGCCAAACCAGGCAGGGCCTTCGGCGGGCCTCGGCCTGGGGACCGAGGCCTGATGTTGCCTTCCCTGAATCGATCGCGAGGGATCGCTCTCGCGTCATCCTTGGCGGCCCCTCTCACCGTCCTCGGGAACCGGGGCAGGGTGACCGTTGCACCGGATAGACCAGCCGCCCCTAACCCTTCTCGATCTGCGAGAACTCCAGATCCACAGGCGTCGACCGCCCGAAGATCAGCACCGAGACCTTCAGGCGGTTTTTGTCGTAGTCGACCTCTTCCACGACCCCATTGAAGTCGGTGAAGGGGCCATCCGTTACACGCACCACCTCGCCCGGCTCGTAGAGAACCTTTGGCCGCGGCTTTTCCGTGCCCTCTTGCATGCGTTGCAGAATGGCCTCGGCCTGGCGGTCCGGGACGGGGGCGGGTCTGTCGCCGGTGCCGCCGATGAAGCCCATGACCTTGGGCACGCTCTTCACCAGGTGCCAGGTATCGTCGGTCATCTCCATCTGGACCAGGACATAGCCGGGGTAAAACTTCCGCTCGCTCTTGCGCTGCTGGCCGCCGCGCATCTCCACGACCTCTTCGGTGGGAACCAGCACCCGGCCAAACTTGTCCTCCATACCCGCCCGGCGGATGCGCTCCTCGAGGGAGCGCTTGACCTGCCCTTCGAACCCCGAGTAGGCATGAATCACATACCAGCGCATCGCCATGTCCTAGCCCCCCTTGCCCGTCACGGCCTGCAGGATGGCCATGAGGACGAGGTCAAACAGCCAGAGCACGATGGCGAGGATCAGCACCATGACGATGACCACGAGGGTGGTCTGCAGGGTCTCCTGACGGGTCGGCCAAACAACCTTGCGCACCTCCATACGCGACGCCGCGACGAACTGCCAGAGGTCGCGGCCGGGCTGGGTCTGCAGGGCGACGGCGCCCGCGATCCCTCCGATGGCCAGCAGCCCGACGACGCGCAACAGCACGGAATAGGCGGCGAAGTAGTAGAACGCGTAGATGCCGCCGATCAGCAAAATCGCCGCCACCGCCAGTTTGACCGTGTCCAAACCGGCACCTTCCACCTCAGCTTTTGCATTCATGGGAGATCGTGCGGCGTTTGCGCGAACTGGGACATGGCAGGCCAGGAGGGGCTCGAACCCCCAACCTGCGGTTTTGGAGACCGCTGCTCTACCAATTGAGCTACTGGCCTAGAAACATTGACCGGCGGATCCGATGGGGAGCGAGAGATCCCGCCCGGGCACGGATCCGTCGCGCCAATCATCACTCGATGATCTTGGAGACGACGCCGGCCCCGACGGTGCGCCCACCCTCGCGGATGGCAAACCGCAGCCCCTCTTCCATGGCAATCGGCGCAATCAGCTTGACCGTCATCTTGACGTTGTCCCCGGGCATGACCATCTCCACCCCCTCGGGCAGCTCGCAGGCACCGGTCACGTCCGTGGTGCGGAAGTAAAACTGCGGCCGGTAGCCGTTGAAGAACGGCGTGTGGCGCCCGCCCTCATCCTTGCCGAGCACGTACACCTCGGCCTCAAAGTGGGTGTGCGGGGTGATGGTCCCAGGCTTGGCCAGCACCTGGCCGCGCTCGACCTCGTCGCGCTTGGTGCCGCGCAGCAGCACCCCGACATTGTCGCCGGCCTGGCCCTGGTCGAGCAGCTTGCGGAACATCTCCACCCCGGTGCAGGTGGTCTTGACGGTGTCGCGAATGCCGACAATGGCCACCTCGTCACCCACCTTGACAATGCCGCGCTCCACCCGCCCGGTCACCACGGTGCCGCGCCCGGAGATGGAGAAGACGTCTTCGATGGGCATCAGGAAGGGCTTCTCAATGTCGCGCACAGGCTCGGGGATGTAGCTGTCGAGCGCCTCCACCAGCCGCCCAATGGAGGGCACGCCAATCTCGCTCTCATCGCCTTCGAGCGCCTTGAGCGCCGAGCCAATGATGATGGGGGTGTCGTCCCCAGGAAAGTCGTAGCTCGAGAGCAGCTCGCGCACCTCCATCTCGACGAGCTCCAGCAGCTCGGCGTCATCGACCATGTCGGCCTTGTTCATGTACACGAGCACGTAGGGCACACCCACCTGGCGGGCCAGCAGGATGTGCTCGCGCGTCTGCGGCATGGGGCCGTCGGCCGCGCTCACCACCAGGATGGCACCGTCCATCTGCGCCGCCCCGGTGATCATGTTCTTGACATAGTCAGCGTGCCCGGGGCAGTCCACGTGCGCGTAGTGGCGCTTCTCGCTCTCGTACTCGACGTGCGCCGTGGCAATGGTGATGCCGCGCTCACGCTCCTCAGGGGCATTGTCAATCTGGTCGTAGGCCTTGAACTCCCCGCCAAACTTCTTCGACTGCACCAGCGTGATGGCCGCCGTCAGCGTCGTCTTGCCGTGGTCGACGTGCCCAATCGTGCCGACATTCACATGCGGCTTCTTTCGCTCAAATTTTCCTTTGGACATGACGTGTTCTCCGCAGATTCAAAATGGGCAAGAAGGAGCGCTAGATCGGCCCACCCGAGGCCCCGCACCACGAACAGACTGGAGCCCATGACCGGAATCGAACCGGTGACCTCACCCTTACCAAGGGTGTGCTCTACCAGCTGAGCTACATGGGCGAAAACGGCCGTATCCAAACCATACATGGAGCGGGTGATGGGAATCGAACCCACACCATCAGCTTGGAAGGCTGAGGTTCTACCATTGAACTACACCCGCCGTGCCGCCCCTAAGCTCGCTGGACGAGGCCTAGTACCGCCCAAGCCGTCGGCGCGCCCCAAGGGACCAAATCCGGAGGTCTCAAGCGGAGATCCCAGCGCCCTGCCCTCCACGGGTCCCGCGACCGCTCTCCCACCTCGGCGTGGCGGGTGTCTGGGCAATCCCAGGCCACAGGCCGAACCCCATGCTGGTGGAGGGGGGAGGATTCGAACCTCCGAAGGCTGAGCCGTCAGATTTACAGTCTGATCCCTTTGACCGCTCGGGAACCCCTCCGAAACGAGCGGCGCAGTATACGAGGCGTGTGGTTGGGCGTCAATCACAATCGAGGCGACGCCCTGCACCGTGCCAGCACGGGTGCTCGGCCGCCCGCCATACCCTGAGCGGCAGGACATTGAGCCCCATCTTTGCTAGGCTTTGCCCCCCTTTCGCACCGTTCATAGCGCGATCCCCATGGCGCAACCCTGAGACCACGAGGAGCCCAACGATGGACGTTACGATCTTCGGCAGCGGATACGTCGGGCTGGTCACCGGCGCCTGTCTGGCGGAAGTCGGCAACAACGTGCTGTGCGTCGACGTCGACCCCCACAAGGTGGCCGTCCTCAACGCCGGGGGCACACCGATCTATGAGCCAGGGCTGGACACCCTACTGAAAAAGAATCGCACCGCGGGGCGGCTCGCCTTCTCCACCGATCTCGCCGCGGGCGTCAAGCATGGACTCTTCCAATTCGTGGCGGTGGGCACGCCGCCGGACGAGGACGGGTCGGCGGATCTTCAGCATGTCCTCGCCGTCGCCCGCACCGTCGGGGAGCACATGGATGGCTACCGCATCGTGGTCGACAAGTCCACCGTCCCCGTGGGGACCGCCGACCGTGTCGCCGAGACCATCCGTCAAGCCCAGGCCGAGCGTGGGGTCACGGTCGAGTTCGATGTCGTGTCCAACCCCGAATTCCTGAAAGAAGGGGCGGCGATCGAGGACTTCATGCGCCCCGACCGCATCATCGTCGGGACCGACAACCCCCGCACCGCCGAGCTGCTGCGCGCACTCTACGCCCCCTTCAACCGCAACCACGAACGAGTCATGGTGATGGACGTGCGCTCCGCGGAGCTGACCAAGTACGCGGCCAACGCCATGCTCGCCACCAAGATCAGCTTCATGAACGAACTGTCGAACATCGCCGAGGCCGTGGGCGCGGATATCGAGAAGGTGCGCGTGGGCATCGGCTCAGACCCGCGCATCGGCTACCAGTTCATCTATCCTGGCTGCGGTTATGGCGGATCTTGCTTCCCCAAGGACGTGCGGGCCCTGGAGCGCACGGCGCGCTCCATCGGCTATGACGCTCCATTGCTGGCCGCCGTCGAGGAGGTCAACTTCCGCCAGAAAGACGTCCTGTTTCGCAAGATCAGCGACGTCTTCGGCGGCCAGGTGCAAGGCCTGACCATCGCCCTGTGGGGCTTGTCGTTCAAGCCCAACACCGACGACATGCGGGAGGCCTCGAGCCGCACCCTGATGGAGGCCCTCTGGCGGGCGGACGCTCGGGTGCGGGCCTACGATCCCGCCGCCATGGACGAGACGCGGCGGATCTATGGCGGGCGCGATGACCTCGTCCTGACCGACGACGCCATGGCGGCGACCGACGGCGCCGACGCCTTGGTCATCGTCACCGAGTGGTCTCAATTCCGCAGCCCCGATTTTCGGGCCGTTGCAGCACGCCTGCGCCGTCCTATCCTCATCGACGGGCGAAACATCCTCGACCCCAAACAGGTCACCGCGGCAGGGATGACCTACATCTCCATCGGGCGCCCCCCTGTCCGCCCGCCAAAGGGCTAGCCACGGCGACGCCCTGGACCGATGCTACCCACCTTGTCAGCCCCAGGGGGACTCCCTATACTCTCCCGCTTCACGCGGCCGATGTAGCTCAGTCGGTAGAGCAACTGATTCGTAATTAGTAGGTCGGCGGTTCGAATCCGCCCATCGGCTCCATAAAAACAAAGTGTTATGTGGATCGTTCCGCTAAGCCTTTTGTAATGTAGACGCAGTGGAGACGGGTGAAACATTGCGTGGTCCCCCATGCCCGCGACATCCTCCGTCCAGAGTGCCGAGCCCGATCAGTGCGTGATGGGCTGGAACATCGCCCCCAATGCCTGCGTCTCTGCCCCCCTCCCCGACCACTGGCTTCGCCGCCGGGGCACCGGTCCTCCTCGAGGAAGCTGCTCACGGCCACCCGGTATATCCTGCCGCGGAGCGCGCACCATCAGGGTCGCCGACATCTAATAACGCCGGGGAAGCGGCCCAGGCAATGTTTGCTGTGGTGGTCCATTGGCATCGCTGGCGTGCCGCCGACGACGTGCCGACTCGCGGCGTGAGACGTCTTTGCGCCAAGTCCCTCATCAAGATCACAGAAGCAAGAAGGAATTGGTGTTGGGAGGCTTGAAAATTCTGCACGATCCTGTCGCGGACTGCCCTGCTTTGGCCTCCGCTTATGCCCGTAAACCCCAGTGAAGGCCAGATCCTCGCCATCAAAGAGGTCGCGGAGTACCTGAAGGTAACGGATCGGACGATCTACCGCCTCGCCGGCGCCAAGAAGATGCTGGCCTTCAAAGTTGGCGGGACCTGGCGGTTCTCACGAGCTGATATCGACGAGTGGATCAGACGCCAGAGCATCGAGTCCGATGACTCCGGCCAAACGCTCAAGTCCACACATAAGCCAGGGTAAAAAGGAGTCCAACGCCATGTTGGCGCGCCTGGAACGGCTAGTCGAGGAGATCGCCCCCCTTCAAACCAAGCTGGTCCTATTGGTTGGCCCACAAGGCAGCGGTAAGACTGCCCTGCTGCAGGGACTCGCCAAGCGCACTCAAGCATCGGTCTTTCCTGTGGGTTCGGAGCTGGGCCGACAGCTTGCCGCAGTCGCGCAGAAACAGCGTCAACTCCAGGCGGGCAACCTCCTGCGGGAGATCGCAGATCAGCACGCCAGCGGTGACCTGCTCCTGGTCGACAACATCGAGCTGCTGTTCGACGCGTCGCTACAGCTCAACCCCCTCGACCTGCTCAAGCGCCAGGCCCACGCCCGCCGCGTCGTCGCGGTCTGGCCGGGGGATCTGCGGCATAGCGGCAGCGGGCCGCGGCTCACCTACGCCGAGATGGGGCACGCGGAATATAGAGACTATGCCCTCGATGGCGTGGTCCTTTTTCAGATCCAGGCTTGAAGTCCAGCACTAGACGAAGGCGGGGGACGCATGCGCTACCGGGACCTCATCCAGTTCGAGCCGATCGAGTCGGTCATCCAGTTGCTCGACGCCAACCGCCCGGACGAGGGGAAAAAGCTCGTCTCGACCTACGTCATCTCCGACGAGATGGCGGAGCGACTCGCCAAGGTCATGATCCCCCAGCTCTCGTTCGACGCATCGGTCGACCACAAGGGCGTACTGGTCGTCGGCAACTATGGCACCGGAAAATCGCACCTGATGTCGGTGCTCTCGCTGGTCGCGGAGGACGCTGCCTACCAGCCGTTGCTCCGTCACCGCGGGGTCGCCGATGCGGCTGACAGCATCGCCGGCCGGTTCAAGGTCCACCGCATCGAGATCTCCAGCGAGATGTCGCTGCGGGACATCGTGACCGGCGAGCTGGCGCTGTTTCTTTCAAAGCTCGGCGTGGACTACACGTTTCCCCCCGCCGACAAGGTGGTGAACAACAAGGCGGCCTTCGAGCAGATGATGGCAGCCTTCACCGAGGTCTACCCAGACCACGGCGTCCTGCTGGTTGTCGATGAGTTCCTGGAGTTCCTGCGCTCCCGCAAAGACCACGCCCTGGTGCTCGATCTCTCCTTCCTCCGCGAGATCGGCGAGGTCTGCAAACACCTGCGCTTCCGCTTCGTCGCCGGCGTCCAGGAGGCGGTCTTCGACAGCAGTCGCTTCGAGCACGTCGCCGATAGCCTGCGGCGGGTCAAGGACCGCTTCACCCAGGTGCTGCTGGCCCGAGCGGACGTGAGCTTCGTGGTCGCCGAGCGTCTGCTCAAAAAGTCCGCCGATCAGCACCACAAGATCCGCGCCTATCTGACCCCCTTCGCCCGCTTCTACGGCAACATGAACGAACGGATGGACGAGTACGTCCGTCTGTTCCCGGTGCACCCGGACTACATCGGCACCTTCGACCGGCTGGTCTTCACCGAGAAGCGCGGCGCACTGGTCACGATCCGGGACCAGATCCAGGCCATCCTAGACCAAGATGTCCCTGCGGATCGGCCCGGGCTGATCGCCTACGACAAGTTCTGGGACACCGTCATCTCCAACTCCGTGTTGCGCTCGGACCCAGGCATCGGCCCGGTGATCAAGGTCTCCGACGTGCTGGCCTCGCGGGTCAAGCAGGCCTTCACGCGGCCCGCTTACAAGCCGATGGCCCTGCGTCTGATCGCCGCCCTGTCGGTGCACCGACTCACCACCGGTGGCGACATCTATGTCCCCATCGGGGCCACGGCGGAGGAGCTGCGCGACACCCTGTGCCTCTACCACCCCGGAATCGAGGACATGGGCGGCGAGCCCGCGACCGACCTCCTCGGGCTGGTCGTCACTTGCCTTCGCGAGATCCTGAAGACCGTCAACGGGCAGTTCATCTCCAAGGCCCCGGGTACCGACCAGTACTACCTCGACCTCAAGAAGGACATCGACTACGACGCCCAGATCGACACGCGCGCCGATGCCCTGTCCCACGACGCGCTGGACCGTGCCTACTTCAGCGCCATCCGCCAGCTCATGGAGCGTACCGACGAGACCACCTATGTCTCGGGGTTCCAGATCTGGCAATACCAGATCGAGTGGCAGGAGCGCCGGGTCGAGCGCATCGGCTACCTCTTCTTCGGCGCACCCAATGACCGCCCCACGGCCCAGCCGCCGCGGGACTTCTACATCTACTTCATCCAGCCCTTCGACCCGCCGCGCTTTCGTGACGAGCATTTGCCCGACGAGGTGTTCTTCCGCCTCAAGGGGCTCGACGAGGACATCAAGCGCCACATCGCCTGCTACGCCGCGGCCCTGGACCTCGCGGCCACCTCCAGCGGCAACGCCAAGACCGTCTACCTCTCCAAGGCCCAGGACTCCCTGCGGGCCATGAGCAAATGGCTGCAAGAGAAGCAGATGACCGCGCTGGAGGTCGCCTACGGCGGCAAGGCCAAGCCCCTGCAGGACTGGGTGCGGGGCGTCTCCCTACGCGACAAGGCCCGACTGGGCGCGGAGGAGCGCATCAACTTCCGGGACGTGGTCAACGTCGTCTCCGGACTCGCGCTCGGCCAACACTTCGCCGACCTCGCCCCCGAGTACCCCGTGTTCTCGATCCTGTTGACCGAGACCAACCGCAAGCAACTGGTCGGCAGCGCCCTGCGGTGGCTTGCCGGTGGCCCCCGCACCAAGGACGCGGCCGCCGTGCTGGATGCCCTGGAGATGCTCGACGGCGACCGCATTGAGCCAACACGATCCAAGTACGCACAGGAGGTGCTGAATCGACTCAAGGCCAAGGGCCACGGCCAGGTGCTCAACCGCGGCGAGCTGGTCAACGGCGCCACTGACATCGAGCACTTCGCGCCCCTGCGGTTCCGGCTGGAGCCGGATCTGCTCGTGGTGGTGCTGGCCGGTCTCGTCTACTCCGGCGACATCGTGCTGGCGATCACCGGCGACAAGATCGACGCAGGCTCGCTCTCCCTCCTTGCCGAGCGGCCACTGGGAGAGCTGACGGCCTTCAAGCATGTCGAGGCGCCGAAGGAGATCAACGTCAACCTGCTACGTGCGCTATTCGAGCTGCTGGACTTACCCACCGGCCTCGCGCAGATGGCGACCCAGGGCAAGGAAGAGCCGGTCAAGGAGCTGCAGGGCGCCGTCGCCAAACTGGTCAACCGCCTGCTCACCGCCGGCACCGACCTACAGAGTCGGCTCAGCTTCTGGGGCCAACCCCTGCTACGGGATGACGAGCTGCGCGACCGGCATCAGCGGCTCGCCGCGCTCAAGACCTTTCTGGAGGGCCTCACGCCGTACAACACGGTCGGCAAACTCAAGAACCTGCGCGTGACCCAGGCCGATGTCGATACCCAAAAGAAGAACCTGGAGAGCCTCACCCAAGTCGAGCGCCTCCGCGACCTGGTCGCAGACCTGGGCACCACCGCGGCCTATCTGTCCCAGGCTGAGATGGTGCTGCCCGGCGATCACCCTTGGGTCCAACAGGTGCAGGCCGCACGCAAATCGATTCTGGATGACGTAGGAGCCCGCTTGCGGGCGACCCCCGACGCGCTGCCCCCGTCGCCGGCAAGCCGGCTCCTACAGCTCAAGAAGGACTATGTGACCGCCTACGTGACGAGCCATGCCAAGGCGCGGCTGGGCGTCTCCGAGGACAAGACCAAGTCCGCCCTGCGCAAGGACCCGCGCCTTCAGACCCTGCGCGCGCTGGCCACAATCTCCCTGATGCCCACCGGCCAGCTCACCGCCTTCGAGGACAAGCTCGATAAGCTCAAGAGCTGCGCATCCCTCGTCGAATCGGAGCTGGCCGCAAGCCCGGTCTGCCCCCACTGCAACTTCAGGCCCGCCAACGAACAACCCGACATGCTCCCGGCGGCCAATGTGCTCAAGGCCCTGGATGACGAGTTGGATCGATTGCTGGAGGGCTGGCAGCAGACCCTGCTGGACAACCTGGACGACCCGATCACCCAGGCGAACTTCGATCTGCTGAAGGCCGGGCCGCGAGACCTGATCCAGGGCTTCTTGGCGCAGCGGACCCTGCCGGATTCGGTCACACCGGGGTTCATCGGCGCCGTCCAGGAGGCGTTGTCCGGCCTCGAAAAGATCACCGTCAGCGCAGACGAGATCAAGCAGGCACTGCTCGCCGGCGGATCGCCGGCCGCACCGGAGGAGCTGCGCAAGCGCTTCGAGGCATTTCTCGCCGAGCGCTGTAAGGGGAAGGACAGCGGCAAGCTACGATTCGTGGTGGAGTGATCCGCGGCCATGGTGACAAAGTGTCACCGCAGTGTTAGCCTGCTCCCCCGGAAGCACTCAGGAGGCATTCCCGTGACCACAGCATCCGTTGATCGCGGTCGCATCACGGCCCGCGTACCCGCCGAGGTTCAGAAGACGCTGGAGCTGGCGGCCAGCATGGTTGGGGCCACCGTCAACCAGTTCGTCGTGCAGAGCGCCCTGCGCGAGGCCGAGCGCATCATCGAGCAGGAGCGCGTCATTCGCTTGAGCGCCCGCGATGCCGAGGCCTTTCTCCGCGCCATCGATGCCCCGATGCCACCCAACGAGGCTCTGAGCGCCGCCATCCAGGACTACTCGGCCAGACGCGATGATCAGACTGGAACCCTTGACTGGGCACCACGACCGAAGGGGCTTTGACTGCGGCAGTGAGGCGCTCAATGCCTGGCTCAGGGAGACGGCCCTACAGCACCAGGGCAAAGGCATTTCGCGCACCTTCGTCGCCGTTCCCCATAACGAGGAGGCGGCCCAGGCGTTCCGGCGAGCGGGGTGCGAGGGCATCGGCCACACCACCATCCTCGGCTTCTACGCCCTGGCGGGGGCCTTGGTCCTCGTCGAATCCTTGCCTGCCGAGATCGCCAGGCGCTATCCGCGCCAGATCCCGGTCACCCGTCTGGGGCGCCTCGCGATACGCGCGGACATTCAGGGGCAAGGGCTAGGCCGACTCCTCCTGGCGGATGCCGTCGAGCGGGCGCGCCGCGCGGCACAAGCCGTGGGCAGCGCCGGCATCTTTGTAGACGCCAAGGACCCGGCCGCGGCCCGATTCTATGAACATTTCGGTTTCCGACCCTGCGTCGATTCGCCACTCAAGCTGTATCTACCGATCTGGTAAAGCACTGACCGGTCCGACTGGACCGACTCGCGACGGAGGAGCCATGCACCAATGGGAGCTACAGGATGCCAAGGCACGGCTGAGCGAGCTGGTCCGGCTTGCGGCCGGGTGGCGCGATCCGCTTAACAGACCATGTTGACGGGCACCGGCCGTAGGAGCCCGCTTGCGGGCGAACGGGGCGGACGCCACGCCATCGCTGTCGCCCGCAAGCGGGCTCCTACCGGTGGAGACACCGATCAAGCCCAGGGCTCATCCACATGACGACCACCCGATCCCTGTTCGACGACGAGCAGAAGTCTTCCGGCCCAGTCGACTGTCTCGGCCAGACCTTCCCAAGCGACGAGGCGCGCCGCGAGCACTTCCTGGCGTTGCTGGCCGAGAAGCTCAAGGACCCGGGGTTTCGCAAACAGGAGGGGTTTCCGCTGGGATCGGACGAGGCGATCCTGGCCATGTCGGACCCGCCCTATTACACCGCCTGCCCGAATCCCTGGCTCGCGGACTTCGTGGAGCACTATGGCACGCCCTATGACCCGGCGGTGCCCTATGCGCGGGAGCCCCTGGCCATCGACGTCTCGGTGGGCAAGACCGACCCGCTCTACAAGGCGCATTCCTACCACACCAAGGTTCCCCACCTGGCCATAGTCCCGTCGATCCTGCACTACACGGAGCCGGGTGACATCGTGCTGGATGGCTTTGCCGGCTCGGGGATGACCGGTGTGGCGGCGCAGTGGTGCGGCTCGGCCCCCGCCGCCTATCGCGCCCAGATCGAGGCCGAATGGCGCCGTAGGAGCCCGCTTGCGGGCGACGGGGGATCTCCAGGGTCGCCCGCAAGCGGGCTCCCACGCTGGGGGGCGCGGCGGGTCATCCTCAACGACCTGTCACCGGCCGCCACTTTCATCGCCGCCAACTACAACCTGCCGTTCGATGTCGATGCCTT
>Ga0272446_1000194_pt1 | contig 93112 bp, 99 predicted proteins | sample YNPCB0061_FD_194587 | JGI IMG/M metagenome (GOLD analysis project Ga0272446, IMG submission 194587) | Hot spring microbial mat communities from Yellowstone National Park, WY, United States - YNP-CB-006-1 | ecosystem: Environmental > Aquatic > Thermal springs > Hot (42-90C) > Sediment | place...
CAAAGCTGAAAGCTGATAGCTAAACTGGCCAAGGGAGGGGAGGCCGTGGTCAACCAGTTCAGTCATATCTTTTCCTGGGGTGCGCCCCAGGCACATTTGTTGTTGCCGCTGGCGATCGCCCTGTGGATTGCCTGGGGAGATCTCAGAACCTACCGCATTCCCAATTATCTTACGTTGGGCACGGCCCTGGCCGGTATAATCTTTCAGGTCGCGGTCAACGGCATCAGCGGCGCAAGCAGCGGTATGCTGGGCCTGGCTTTAGGCTTTTTCCTGCTGTTTCCCGTGTACCTCCTGGGAGGTATGGGGGCCGGGGACGTGAAGGCCCTCGCCGCACTGGGGGCCTGGCTGGGACCAAGCCTGACTCTCATGCTTTTTTGCTACATGGCCATAGCCGGCGGCCTCATGGCCCTGGGAGTTCTCATTTATAAAGGACTTCTATGGGCAAAGATTCGACTTTACTGGTCGTACCTGGTGAGTTGGTTCCTTCTCCGGCAGGCGAAAGTGAAACCGGGGCCGGCCCCAGAGGCGGACGTCCAGGGTATCCCCTACGGGGTGGCCATCGCCCTGGGCATGGTGGCCCTGTTCTGGCGGGGAGGCTGAAGGCAGGGTTCTGGGTGTCGAGTGCCGGGGTTAGGCCCCTTGTTTTCACGTTGAACTTGGGAATGATACTGGATGCCAGGCTCAGTCTGGCTCCTTATGGCGTTGAGAGAAGGAGCTATCGACTTGGGTGTAGGGAGGGTCCCACGCGCCATCTTGGGTGCGGAAGACGCACCCTGCAGGGACGGCACAGGCAGGAAAGCCTGTGTTGCCGGTGAAATTAAGGTGGGAGGTCTTAACTCCCCCTTTTTTAAAGAGGAATTTAGGGGGATTTGTAAGGGATTGGCTGAATCCCCCTGACCCCCCTTGAGAAAAGGGGGACAGCAGGTACCAGGGAGTAACTGAACCATGAAACTACCCAAAGGCGCTTTGTATATCGTGTTGGCAGTGGCGGCCGGGCTGGTGGCCACCGTGACTGTCCATAAATATGTCTCCATAAAAACGCGGGTTGTGGCGAAGCCCATGGCGCCGGTGGTGGTCGCCACCGCGGAGATCGCCCCGGGCACGGCGCTGAGCTCAGCCGTGGTGAAAACGGTTTCCTGGCCCCTGGAACTGGTGCCGCCGGGAGCCCCTTCTTCCCTGGCGGCCGTCAACGACCGCGTGGTCATCGTGCCTGTCGCCCAAGGTGAGCCCATTCTCATGAACAAGCTGGCGCCGGAGGGGACCGTGGCCGGCCTGGGCGGGCTTCTGGGTGAGGGTAAACGGGCCATATCGGTTCGGGTGGACGACGTCTCGGGGAACGCCGGCTTCATCAAGCCCGGGGATCATGTGGACGTGCTCATGAGCATCGCGGTCCCCAACGCTCAGGAAGAGCACTATTCCAAGACCATCCTCCAGAACATCGTGGTGCTCTCCACCGGACAGATCTGGGAGCAGCGGCAAGAGGACCAAAAGCCGGTGATCGTCAAGACCGTGACCCTGGAAGTGAAACCGGAACAGGGCGAAATCCTGGACTTGGCCAGCAACCAGGGGAAAATCCGCCTGGTTTTGAGATCCCGCAACAACCTCGAGATCGCCGAGACCAGGGGAGTGGTCACGTCGGATCTGGTTCACGTCTCCACTCCCAAAAGCGAACCCGTGGTGGTGGCGAAAACCAAACAGGCGCCGGAAATAGAAGTAATTAAGGGGATGGACCGCAGCAAGACCAGCATCTAGCCAGGCTGGTTTTGGGTTCAAAACCTGCCGGCCAGAAGGCTAACAGCTCAAGGCGCACAGCTCAGGGCGGAGACCGTGACCATGTTACCGGACATGTTGAACATCGCAATTTTGTCTGTCGGCGGCGTTCCGGACTCGGAGTTCCTCAAAGTCCTGGAAGGCATCCCCCAGGTCCAGATGGTGGCCCAGGTGCTCCACCCTGAGGAAATTTTGGAACAAAGGTCCGGACCGCCGGCAGACCTGATCATGGTGTATATGAATGGGGAAGATGCCCTGCCGGAGTGGCTGGAAAGCCTGACGAGCGGGCTGCCCCAGGCGGCGGTGCTTTTGTGCTCCCAGGCGATTGCCCCGGATTTTCTCCTGAAGGCCATGCGCCAGGGGGTCAGGGAAGTAGTGCCCTTGCCTTTGCACCAGGAGGAGCTGCAAGCCGCCCTGGACCGGGTGCGGGCCTCCCGGAGGCGTTTGATCGAGGCCCAGGGAGCAGGGGGCAGGATCATTGCGGTCACCGGCAACAAAGGGGGCGCCGGGGCCACCACCGTTGCGGTCAATCTCGCCGTGGCCCTGGCCAGGTCGCAAGGGGGAAGAGTTCTCCTGGTGGATCTTGGCCGTCCCTATCCTGACGTCGGCAATTTTCTGGACCGGGAGTCCATGTACACGCTTTACGATCTGATTCAGAACCGGACCAACCTCGATCAGGCCTTCCTGGAAAAAACCATCCAGCCCTATGAGAACAACCTGGCCCTGATCCACGGCATCTCAGACTTCAATGACCAGGACAGCATTCACCTGGAAGGGCTGAGAAAGGTTTTTACGATTTTACGGGCCCACTATCGCTGGGTTATCGTGGACCTGAGCCACTGGCTGGATGACCTCTTCCTGCAGGTGGTCCAGGACGCGGATGTGGTGCTCATGCTGGTGGAACTTACCGTGCCGGACCTCCGCAACCTCGGCCACCTCTGGCCCCTGCTGCGCAACTGGGTAGAGGTCCAGGAGAAGATGAGGCTGGTGATCAACCGCTACGACAGAGGGAACAGCTTGAGCCTGGGGAACCTGGAGCAGGTCCTGAAACAGAGAGCCTTTTACACCTTACCAAGCGACTACGAGAACGTCAGTGAAGCCATCAACCGGGGGGTGCCCCTGGTCAATGTTGCTCCGAAATCCAAGCTTTGCTCGAGTTTGGATGGGTTAGCCCAACAACTGTTAGGACACCTGCAAACCAGGGATGAGGCTCGGGAGGCCCGGTCCCACCGGCGGTTTTGGATCCTATAATCCTATAAAGGGTTCTGGGTGTCCGGTAAGAACTGCAAAAGGTTTCAGGTCTTAGCAGGCCTTCAGTTTAGGGGTGGTGGCAGGACCTGATGCTCAAAGCTGACTGCTTTCATCAGGGGGAGTCCTGACTTATGGCTTTTCGCCGCTACAACAAGAAAAAAACGATCACGGAAGTCAAGGCCCAGGAACCAGAAGCAGCCAGGATTCTGTTTACCACCTTCCGGGGAAATGAGGCCCGGGAAGCCAAGCTTTATGAGGTGAAGAGCCGGATTCACCAACTGCTCCTGGAACGCCTTGATCTAAGCCAGATGGAGAATCTGGATGACCTCGAGGTGGCCAGGGAAATCCGCCAGGCTTTGGAGCAGCTTTTTCTCGAAGAGTCTGAGCCCATTAACCTTCAGGAGAAAAACCGCCTGATACAGGAACTCGAGTTTGAGATCCTGGGACTGGGTCCCCTGGAGCCGCTTCTCGTGGATAACACCATTTCTGATATCCTGGCCAACCGCTATGACCAGGTGTACATAGAGCGGCGGGGCCAACTGGAAAAGACCCAGATCCGCTTCCAGGACAACAACCATCTGCTGAAAATCATCAACAAGATCGTGGCCAATGTGGGCCGGCGCATTGACGAAGCCAATCCCATGGTGGATGCCAGGCTCCCGGACGGCTCCCGGGTCAACGCCATTATCCCGCCCCTGGCTCTGGATGGTCCCATGCTCTCCATCCGCCGCTTCGCCGTGCAGCGGCCTACCATGGAGGAGCTGGTGCAGAAAGGCACGCTCACTCCTGAGATCGCCGAGGTCTTGAAGGCCATGGTGGTGGCCAAGCTGAATATCCTGATCTCCGGGGGCACCGGCGCCGGCAAAACCACCCTGCTTAATATTCTTTCCGGTTTCATCCCGAGCAAGGAACGCATCATCACCATCGAAGACTCCGCCGAACTCCAGCTCCAACAGGAACATGTGGCCCGCCTGGAGACCCGCCCCCCCAACGTGGAGGGCAAAGGGGAAATAACCCAGCGCGATCTGGTGCGCAACAGTCTGCGCATGCGCCCCGACCGCATCGTGGTGGGCGAGGTGCGGGGCGCCGAGGTTATCGACATGTTTCAGGCGATGAATACCGGCCATGAAGGCTCCATGACCACGGTCCACGCCAATACCGCCCGGGACGCCCTGCTGCGCCTCGAAACCATGATGCAGCTCTCCGGCTTTAAAATCACGGAAAAAGCCATGCGTCAGATGATCAGTTCATCCCTGGACGTCATCATCCAACTGGCCCGGCACAGCGATGGGGTGCGCCGCCTGATCTCCCTGTCGGAGATCACCGGCATGGAAAGCGGGGTCATCACCATGCAGGATATTTTCGTGTTCGAACGGCATGCCCTGGATGAGGAGGAGCGGGTGATCGGCCGGTTTATCGCCACCGGCGTACGCCCACGGTTTGCCGACAGATGTAAGGTGTTCGGGGTTCCCATTAACGACAGCGTGTTTTCGCCGACGCCGGCATCTCAAGAGTATCGCTGGCAGGGGTAAGGAAAGGCGGAAGAGCACGTACGGAGCGGGCCTATGGATATTTTGAACTTGCAAGCCGGCCCGGCATACGCCATGGGGTTGGTAGGGGTTTTTCTGGGAGTTTCTCTCCTGCTGGCCGGGACTTGCCAGCTTATCGTCAAGCCGCTCCTGGCTCGCCAGGAAATCAGGCGGCGGATGATGAATAGGGGCAATAATCAACGCCTTGGACATGTCCAGATTCTGAAGGATGTCCAGGAGATAGAAGACAGCTTATGGGCGGCCATCGCCAAGAGAATTGGGGCGTTGGGAAAAATCGAAAACCTGCAGCGCAATCTTATGCAGGCCGACATTTACTGGCGGCCGGCAACCTTTCTCAGCGTGGCGGGCTTTGCGGCCTGTGGCGGGTTTCTGGTAGCCTTCCTGAAATATGGATTCTTGCCGGCTATGGGCGCCGCATTTCTGTGTGGAAATATCCCTTTTTTTGTCATGCGCCTGAAAAAGAACCATAAAACCAAGGTCATAGAAAAACAAATGCCGGAGGCTATGGAACTCCTGGCGCGCTCCTTACGGGCCGGGCATGCCCTGCCTTCGAGCATCGAATTGGCCGGCAAAGAGATCCCAGACCCCCTGGGAACGGAGATGAAAACCGTGTATGAGGAACAGCGCCTGGGGTTAAGTGTGCCTATGGCCTTGAAAAGGATGGGGGAACGGGTGGCCAGCCAGGATCTCCAGTATTTCGTGACGGCCGTCATGCTCCAGACGGAAACCGGGGGTAATCTGGCCGAAGTCATGGAAAATATCGGCTATCTTATCCGGGAACGCCTGAAGCTGAAAGGCAAGATTCAGGCCCTGACGGCTGAGGGTAAGTTTTCAGCTCTTATTTTGGCCCTGCTGCCCTTTGTCGTCTTTTTCGCCCTGACCATTGTGAACCGGAAATATATTGAAACTTTGTTCACTGATCCTGCCGGCATCTACATTATCGGTATCGGGCTCTTTAATATAGTGATCGGTATCGTTTGGATGAAGAACATCATCAAATTGGATGTTTAGAAGGAGCAGGGCATGGAATCATCGATGCTCGCCATCTTGGCCGCCACTTTTGGCGCCGTGGGGTTGATGACTTTCGGCCTGTTGGTCTATACCTCGACCCGGAAAGAGATCCAGGAGCGCTTTGCCAAGACAAAAACCGACTTGGCCCCCATGGTCCGCCGGCGTGCCAAGGGTGCCAACCTCCTGGACCAGGTGCTGGAGATCATCAGTTCCTTCGGCAATATGACCCTGGGCAAAGAAAAAGACAAGCCCAGGATCACGGACTTGCGGCTGACCCTTATCCAGGCAGGTTTCCGCTATACCAACTCGGTGGCCGTATTTTATGGCATCAAAGCCATCACCACTATGGCGTTCCCCCTCTGTTACCTGGGTTATGTCATGTGGACCTGTAAAGTTACCTCGATGAATCTGAGTATAGCCCTGGGTCTGGCAGCCCTGGGCTATTATCTGCCGAATTACCTGCTGAGACGCGCTTTAAATAAGCGGCAGGACCGCATCGACAAGGCTTTGCCGGATGTCCTCGATCTGATGATTGTTTCCATGGAGGCAGGGCTGTCCCTCCAAGCCACCTTGAACCATGTGGCAGACGAAGTCCTCCGCATCTCCAAGGATTTTTGCCGGGAGTTGCGAATCACCAACGCGGAGCTGCGGACCGGCATTCCCCGGGACAATGCGCTCAAAAATCTGGGAGAGCGCACCGGTGTTCAGAGTGTCAAGTCCCTGGTAGCCCTGATGATTCAGTCTGAAAAAATGGGTGCCTCCATTGCTCAATCTTTACGCACCCATGCCGATTTTGTGAGGGTGCAGCGAGCCCAAAGGGCTGAGGAATTGGCGGCCAAGTTGCCCATCAAGATCATCTTCCCGACACTCTTTTGCATTTTTCCGTCTATTTTTATCGTTATCCTCGGCCCCGCGGCCCTGCAAATTTACCATGTGCTTTTAAAAAAATAGGGAGGACCGGGGAACCTGATGCAGAAATCGGTATGACAGCCACCGGCGGCCCCGGCCGCAACCGAGGCCGCTTCAGTACCTCTGGCCGGCTGGGATCCCCACCCGTCGGCCGATATGTCGCCGGGAACCGAACCCTCCCCCCGGATGCCGGCGATGATAACCATGCCATCCAGGCAGAGGCTGGTTGACGAAGCACCTTCGGTAAAAGCGGCAGCGCTCGCGGCCGCCCCCTCCTCGCTGCCGGTGGCTGAACATGATGCCAGGAGGGCCGCCTCATCCCGGAGAATGTTTTGGCATACCGCCGGGATTGTCTGTTCCGGGGTGAACAGCAAAGAACGGGAAGGAAAAGCCAGGCCCGCAACAGGCGGTCCCTCCTCGGGCCAGGGGAAGACCAGGCCCTTTTGGCAGACCGGTTGCAAAGAGGGGAGGGCTTCGCTAAACTGGCTGTCGGAGGAGGATACATGCCATGCAGTCAGCCGGTCGGTGGGGAATGAGCCTGGTGTTGGCGGCTTTGGTGTTGTGGGGCGTTTCTTGTGCCCGCAAAAACACTAATAACACGAGCGTCCAGAATCTGAGGATGAAAGAGATTGCCAGGTTGCAGGAAGCCTATGACCACGTCACCCCTAAGCCGGAACCGGGGGGCCGGGAGGAGTTGAGCCCGGAGCGCCGGGAAGCCCTGGGGGACCTGTTGTTAGAACGGAAAGAATATGAGGGGTCACTGGTGCATTATTTACAACTGCTTCAGACGGAGCCGCAGCGTACGGACATCAGATATAAGGTCGGGGTGATTCTGCTGCTCAGAGGTCAGACCCAGGCGGCCCGCCAGGAACTGAACACAGTGCTGGCCGCCAACCCCCAAATGCTCGAGGCCAAGGAGGCCCTGGGGTTGACCTATCTCGAGGAAAAACAGTATCCTCAGGCCACCCGCCTTTTTCAGGAAGTGCTGAACCAGGATAGCAGCCGGGTCAAGACCAGACATTTGTTGGGCATTGCCTACCTGGCCCAGGATAATCCCCGGGAGGCTGTCCGGGTCATGGAGACGGCCTCGTCTCTGAGCGGCAAAAACGCAGCCTTTTTGGCTACCCTGGGCCAGGCCTACTTGAAGCTCAAGGACTACCGGCGCGCCCTCCTTTATCTGCAGAAGGCCCACAATATCGATCCCAAGGACAAGAAAATCAACCTCAATATAGGGATGGCCCTGGCCGGTTTGAAGCGGTATCCCGAGGCTTTTGAAGCCTTTAAGCAGGGGGGCGACGAGGCCCAGGCCTACAACAACATCGGGGTTCATTATTACCTGGACGGCCGTTACGAGGACGCGGCCAAGTGCTTCCAAAAGGCCCTCGATTTGCGCCCGACGTTCTATGGAGAGGCCAAAACCAACTTGCAGCGGGCCCTGGAAAAGCTGCAGGAAGAAGGGAAAAAGGCCATCTGATATCAGATTGCCGTTCAACGGTGGCACAGGCTTTCCAGTCTGTGCAGGCGCAGGCTACGTTCAGCAAATATTTGTTACCCGCAGGCAGGATGCCACATCAATCAGCCGGCTGGGCAAGCGCCGGGTGAGGAAGCGGGGCGGTTCTGACGCCATCATCATGATAGAGGAAATTAGGAAAATAAGGGGCAAGGAAGTCCCCCGGAACGCCCAAAAAGCCCCTGCCGACTTCCAGGTCCGGGTCGGCGAGGAGGAATTGGGTCGGATTTTCCATCTGCGGGATGGCCTCGAACAGACAGAGCTGCTTATCCAGCACGCCGAACGCTACCGCGACCTGCATTGGGTCATGGAGGCCCAAGGAGAAGGGGTTGATCTCCTGGACTTCAGCCAGTCCCCGGACATCTGGGGCGAGCGTCTTATGACCATGGCCCTGGCGGGACTGGAGGTGAGCCTGAGGATAAAAACCGGCTTACCTTCCCGCCTCCTGGTGCTGGAAACCCCCCGGGGCAGGACCTTACTGGACACCTACGGCGACTGGCGTTCCCCCTGCCGGGCCCAAGCCGGGGGGGATTGGGAACAGCACTATTTTGCCCTGTCTCCTGCCACCCGGGTGCCGGTTTTGGGTGAGGTGGAAGATTTTCACGTGCGCATATACGGCCAGGGCGGCTTCGCCCCGGCACCGCCTTCCCGGCGGAGTGAGGACGGCGCCTTTTGGACCTGGCTGGCTCCCCCCTGGGAACTTCCCCCCGGCCCCCCGCAACCGCCGCTCTGGGAATTCCTGGATGACTTCGGCTTGCTCCGGGAAGCGGGGGAACTGGATCCGGCGGCCCAGGTGCTGCCGTGGGACCAGGTTTATGCCCTCATTTCCCACCACGCCGATCTTGTCCGCACCCTGCTGACCCCCACCTTATCGGTGCCGGCCTATTACCGGGAAGTGGCGCATCAGGCCCGCCAGGCAGGAATCAATGACCCGAACGTGCTGCTTGCCCTCCTGTGGCATGCGCCCCAGGGGGATGCCCGCAACTCCCCGGCCAGGCTGAACTTTATCAAGGATTTGGCGACTGCGGCAAAACCTGATGCCGATAGCGGCCAGATGACCTCACCGCCAGGCCCCCCTCCGGACAATTTGGCCCAGGAGGTCCGGCGTTCTGCACCAGACCCGGCGGCCAAATCCCCGTCGCCGGCGAATGACCTGGTGGAGTTCATGGAGAACCGGGTTATTCTGGACCGCAGCCGTTATGAGAGCATGGTGTATGAACTGGCGGAACTCAACGCCAGGGCCGAAGCCCTGCAGCGCCGGCTGGATGAATGGGAGCGGCGGCGCTGCCAGGACAGCCAAGCCCCCCCTGCAACTGCGGCCTTGGGGTCCATAGGGATCTTGCAGGCGTCGGAAATGACGACCAAGGAATTCCCTTTTGCCCCCCCCGTCTGGTCCCTGCCGCCCGGAGTCAAAAAGAAGCCTTTGTCGAGCCTCAAGACGGTTGTCCAGGAATTTCTGAAAAACAATACCGATCTGGCCGCAGATGATGAATCGGTACGAATGTTGCAGTTTTGTTTGCGAAACTATATCGACTTAAACCCTGAACTGAATTGCCTGCCCTTGGGAGAAAAACTGGAGATGGCAGGCAAAATGGCCCGGGAATTTATGACCCAAGTGAGCCACCGGGGTGTCTAAGATAAGCATAAGGAGAAGCCACATGGATTCCAAAGAGGCAATGTCCCCCACCCGTCTCCCTTTGCCTCCCAAGGCTGCCCAGCATGAGGATGTGAAGAGCCTCTGGGAACGCTGGGACAAGGCCCAGTCGGAAGATCAGGCCACCAATCTGGTCCGGGGACTTAATCTTGTCGGCTTGATCATGATCTTCGCCGGGGTTTTGCTCCAGATTTTTGGTTCAGGGTTTTGGAAACTCCGCCTGGCCCCCATTATTATCGTTCTAGGAGCATTGATGCTGGCCGTGCAGAAGTTCAGAGCGCTTCTGTCCCATAGATCGCTGAACGGCTGATGCAGCTGGGGCATTGGGGGGGGGAGGAACCTATGCTGAACCAGTCAAGCGTTAAGCTATGGAGCGTCGGAGGCGGCAAAGGCGGAGTCGGCAAAAGTATTATCACCCTGGGTCTGGGCGTCTGCCTGGCGGAGATGGGAAAAAAAGTCATTCTCATTGACGGGGACCTGGGAGGGGCCAACCTCCACACCCTACTGGGGGTGCGTTTTCCGGAGGTTTCCCTGGAGGATTTCCTGCTGCGCCGGGTCACCCGCCTGGAAGATACGGTGATCCCCACCCAGATAAACAATATCAGCCTTATTTCCGGGGCGGATGACATCCTCGGGGCGGCCAACCCTACCTATTCCCAAAAGCTCAGATTGGTACAGCAGATCGAAGAGCTGCCTGCTGACTTCATTCTGCTGGACCTGGGGGCGGGAACCTCCTTCAACACCCTGGACCTGTTTAACCATTCTTCCGGAAAAATTGCCGTGCTCACCGGCATGGTCACCTCTTTGCAGAATGTCTATGGATTTATTAAGAGTGCCCTGTTCCGCAAACTCTCCCGGGAATTTGCCGGCGATCATGAAACCGCCACCCTCATCTACCAGATGGGCAGCAAAGAAGGTGACGGAAATTTACAGTCAATTCAAGATCTTGTTAACCACATCGAAACCATCTCCCCGGAGCGCGCCGCCCGGTTGCACCAGGTTCTGGATGATTTCCACCTCTATCTGGTGGTCAACATGGTGAAAAATGACCAGGACCTGAAATCGGTCCAGATTATTAAATCGGTCTGTGCCGATTTTTTGAGTCTGCACCCCCAGATGCTGGGACACCTGCCCTTTGACCCAGCCGTGGAATATGCCATTAACCAGATGTCCCCCCAGGCCCTCTTTCAAAAGAAAAACCAGGCTGGCTCGGCACTGAAGCAGATATCCCGGGCGTTTCTGTTTTCGTCCCGCCTGACCCGCGCCATTCCCCCTCAATTGAAACCGGCCCCCGCTTATTAAGCGAAAATCCTTGTTCACAAAATTCGCGAAAAATCCTGCAAGCTGCACTAGTTGCATTTCTATTATTGTATTCCAATAAAATATTCTTTATTATCGATAAGCAATAACAGAAAAATTTTGCGTGAGAGAAAGGCCAGGAAGCAGCGGCTCCCTGCCCCGCCCGATACTCCCCTGCCAACCCTGGGAGGGCCAGGAAGACAGGACTTTCCTGCCCACGTTGCCAGCCCCACACAGGATGGCGGCAGGGGGTAAGGCCCACCAGCCCTTAGCCCCCGCATCCGCTCCTCTTCATTGATGGATTTTGCAGGGCAAAAGATATAATCGAATTCTGACAATTAAAAGTCAGGATGAGGGCAACTCATGAATACCGCAGAAATTCATTGGCCATTTGACTGGCTCGCTCCAGTCTTTCCGAAAGACTCAGGTCTGACAGATCAGGGTCAATATTCACATAATTTTGGAAGCAATATTTGACCATCCGGAGCTTGTCGGGGTCGTCGGCCAACTCGGGGTTGTTCCGCAGGCACGCATGCACCGTTGCCTCGATTCCGGCAGGAGACGGAATTTTCTGGGCCTGGGTATGCAATTGGGAATAATGCGTCACCTTCTGCTCCCCCTTCAGCAAGCTTTCCCAGGCCATTGCCAAGAATCTTTCGCGGCCTCGAACCATTGCAAAGGCCGGGGCCTCATGATTATGAAGAGGAAGAGATGTCGGCCTGTTTCCGGCCGGCGCCGGGCTTGAGGCTGCGACCCCGGATTGCACCCAGTCGAGCAGCACGGCCTCCAGTTTTGCGGCTTTTTCCATCACCCTTCTTAATTCATCGAGGACTTCGTCAAGGCGGGATCTGCTTACCTGGATCACGTTATCCGGTTGCGGCGGGGCGACGGCTTGATGATATAGCTTATCCAGGGTGGGCATTTCAGCCTTTGGGTCAGGCGTTAGCGCCCGGGCTGAAATCTGTTGCAGGAAGGACCAGAGAGACAAGGGCAGATCAGGGGGGGACGATTCCCAGGGTGCCGTTGTCCAGCGCCAAAACTCCCGGCTTGGCGCGTCCACGGAAGGGGGCAGGGGCGCCAGCCCGCCCTCGCCATACACCATCAGCCTCTCAGCCATGAAAAAGCTGGTGGGCGGCGCAGTGCACCCCGGTGGCAGGGTAAAGTAATGCTGCTCCCGACCGTGCAACCGGGCCAGGCAGGAAGAGCGCCAGTTGCGGCATTGGTTCAGGAGGGACTTACCCTCGCGGCTTTCCACTTCGAGAACCACCAGCCCGGAATCCGATCCGGTATGCACCAGGAGATTCACCCGGCCCCGCAGCGGTCCTGCCTGACAGCACCGCTGCAGCCAGACTTCCGCAGGTTCTGCGAAATTCACCTCCAGGTCGACCAGTTCCCGGGCGTCCACCGCAGTCAGACGCCAGCCTAATTCACGGCAGCGGCTGGCCGCCGCCACAAAGCTGTCCTGATATTCCAGAGCTTCATTACCATCGTTTATCTTCGAACTTCCCCCCCGCATTTCTTGCCATACAGAGGTTTCATGGCGGTCAGGTTTCACTTTGTCCATGTGGTCTGCCTTTTCTTTTCTGAGGGTGAGCCTGAAAAATTCTCTTATCAGCTTTCCATACAAAGGTCGGCAAACATGGCATAGATTTGCAATTCCTCCCTGCAAATGACGTTCCAAAATTGAGGAAATTTAACTTATTATTTCAAAAGGTTATTCCATGAGAGGCCTGACTGTTCTCCTTTGGGAAGAAAGGTATTCCTCCCTGCCGAGACTCATTGCTTGGAGAAAAGGATGATACTGATTCCCTCAGGAAATAATATCCATAAGGCGATTGCAGGCCAAAGGCAGGGCCCGGGTTACCTCCGGGGAAAGACCGGGGTGAACCTCCTCGGGCAGAAAGGCCACCTGGGCCACGATGATATGAATGGCAATATCGGTTTCTTCCTGAAGCTCTTTTAAGATGTTCACGGTGGGAAATTGATGCAGAGAAAAGTCCGAAGTTTTCTTGACGGGAATGCCATCTACAGAAATCTCGAAGACTTCACCGGGAGTGCGGTCCGGGTAGTCCACTGCATCCACGATAATGAGTTTTTTTGGTTTTTTTTCGCTTAAGGCCAAGTCGAAGAGGATTTCCCGGATGCCGGTGCCCACGTCCTGAACATGCACGTTTTCAGGCAGCGTATAGTTTTCCTCCAGATACTTTACTACCGCAGCGCCGAAGCCATCATCGCCGAAAAGGATGTTGCCACAACCAAAAATCAGGATATTTTGAGAGGAAATGTCGATCAACATGCCGTTATTATCGCAAAGAAGGACCTCGGCGTCCCGAAAAAAATTTACCGCGGCTTTCGGGCGGAGCCGGGAAAGAGGAAGACCACGGATTCATCAGGCACAATGCTGCCATTTGTATTATCTATAGAGAATTTCTTAAAGGTTAAAAGGTATTGACCAGACAGTTCCCGGTCTTATTTTTAAAGGAGACGTCTGGCTCTGGAATTCTTGAGGCTTTTTTACCTTCACCTCATATGCCATAACCCCTCTCGGAGATGGAAAAATGTTTGGACGCAGTTACAAGTTGTTTACACTGTTCGGTTTTGAAGTAAAGGTTGATCTGAGTTGGATCATTATCGCTGTCCTGGTTACCTGGTCGCTGGCTGCCGGGTTTTTTCCCTACCTCTATAAAAATTTTTCTCCCGAAACCTATTGGGCGATGGGGGTGGTCGGGGCCATAGGCCTTTTTCTGTCGGTAATTTTCCACGAGTTTTGCCATTCTATCGTCGCCCGCCGTTTGGGCCTGCCCATGAAAGGTATCACCCTCTTTATTTTTGGCGGCGTGGCCGAGATGAGCGATGAACCGCCCAGCGCCAAGGTGGAATTTCTCATGGCCATTGCCGGCCCTTTGTCGAGCCTGGCCATCGCCCTTGTCTGTTATCTGATCTATCTCGGGGGCATTTCAGCGGGCTGGCCCCTGCCGGTCAACGGCGTCCTCCGCTACCTGGCCTATATCAATGTGCTTCTGGCCATTTTTAACATTCTTCCTGCCTTCCCCCTGGATGGCGGGCGGGTGCTGAGATCAATTCTGTGGGGGTTCAAGCAGGATTTGCGCTGGGCTACCCGGGTTTCCGCCGCGGTGGGTTCCGGCTTCGGCATCGTACTCATTGTTCTGGGTATTTTTCAGTTTATCGGCGGCAATTTCATCGCCGGCTTGTGGTGGTTTTTAATCGGCCTGTTCATCAGGAACGCCGCGCAGATGTCCTACCAGCAGGTCCTGGTGCGCAATGCCTTAAAGGGCGAGCCGGTGCGACGCTTCATGAACCCCCATCCCGTCACCGCGCCCAGCTCCATCACGATCGAGCAACTGGTGGAGGACTATATTTATAAATATCATTACAAAATGTTTCCCGTCGTTGATGACGGTCACCTCGCCGGCTGCGTCACCACCCGCCAAGTAAAGGAAGTCCCCCGGGAAAACTGGAGCCGGGAAACTGTGGGCCGACTGGCGAAACAATGTTCCCTGGAAAACACCATCTCCCCCGACACGGACGCCCTGAAGGCCTTGGCTATGATGAATGCTACGGGAAACAGCCGGCTCCTGGTGGTGGAGGGCGATAAGCTGCTGGGAGTCTTGACGTTAAGAGATATGATGAAATTCTTGTCTCTGAAAGTGGAATTGGAGCACGAGCACTAGTCATCCGGGGCGTTCGCTGGGGCGGAATTCATCCCGGTGAACGCCCCATCTCTCTCCCCAGCCGTTTTTTTCATCCGATTCTTTAAGAAGAAAGCCCTTCCGAAGGTGATGCGGCAGGTGTTCTGTGTTCACACACCTGCCACATCGGGGGGTGACGGACTCCTAACCTCCATTTCTGGGGGGTGGGTCAGGGTGGGGGTGGGGAGTGCCAAGGTAGGGGAAGGCCTTGAGGAGGTCTGTGTGTGGCTTGAGCCCGTCGGGAGGAATCTTGCCGTTGGACAGCATGGCCAGACGGTGCGCCACGATATGATCCGTGAGTCGGCGGCCGTTGGGGTAACCCCCGGGCTTGGTGGGGGTAAAGCTCAGCATGTCGGGCAGGATCCCCTCGGCATCGATGAGGGCCAGGGCCGCCTCCCGGGAGTAGCCCCCCACATGCTCCAACGTATGAATCACCTGCTCTAGAAAACGCTCCCGGTCTTGTGCCGGTTCGCTCCGGTTGAATTCCGGTTTGACCTCGTCGGTGAAAAAAAAGTTCGCAAAGGTCGGGTGGCCGGAGCGGTCCACGGCCACCAGTTGGCCGTTTTTGCGGATGCTGACCCGGCCCCAGATGCGCACGGCGGGGTCAGCACCCAAAAGATTCGTCGGCATCTCGAAGGCCATGCTGAACACGTTATAGTTGGCGAACAGGTCTTTGCCCGTCCACAGGCTGGGGTCCGGCCCTTTCCCGAAACCGGTGAAGTTTTTGCCTTCCTGCCAGTCGAACATGTTGAGGAGGCCGGCAAAGTCGATGAAGAAGGCGTCGCTGCGGACGCCGGCGAAAAACATATAGTCGCCTGAGGTGTAGATGTTCGGCTCGGGACCGAAGGAGACCTCGACGTCTTTAAAGAGCGGTGTCCCCAAGGGTTCATCCGAGCGGGCCTCGGCGCCCTGGGCCAGGTAGACGGTGGCCGACTGCCGGCCGGCATCGGGCTTGGAGAAGGTCAGGATGAAGGCCAGATCGGTTTGGCAGTCGTGGTTGTTGTCAATGTTGATGCGGTAGACCGCGTCGGGATGGAATGCCGCCTCCTGGGTAAAGGAGTTGCAGTTGAGGATCACCGCGGTCCTGGCGGCGTCCGCCGGCGCGGTAAAGACGTAAAGATCGGTGAGGTCAAGCCGCGTGTCCCCTTCGGGCGGACCGAGTTTAAGACCGGTGAAATGGTTGGACATGGGGTTCTCCTTGTGAGCCGGATTAGGGTGATAGGGCACGGGAAGCGGGAGCTTGATGATCTTCTTTTTAGTTAGGTATGATGAACCGTCCTGTCAAGAGGGTTAAAATCCCTGCGGCGCGGGGACCCCGGAGTGACGCGCTGAGACCGCCAGGCGGGAGGGAGTCGGGAAGGGGGAGCATAATTCTTGCGATCACCGTGTCAAGAGAAGGAACCTTCAGACCTTTCAGATTGACCCCTCCATCGGGAATCATTCTTCATTCATAACGACACAGGGAATAGAGCCGAAGTTATGCAAAACTTTGTAATGGGCCGCAAAAAACCGGGGCCACAGGACGTTATGGAGGCATCCTGTGGCCCCAAGTTTTTGTTCCCGCGCAAAAGGCTTAGCTTCGCGGCTACATTTGCCCACTGCTTGGTTGAAGGGCACGGCAAGCCGCGCCCCTCCTGACTGCTTCCTAATTACTGAGCTTGTCGATCACCTGGCCGTTTTTATCATGGATGGTGAGTTCGACAGCAACACCGCCGTCCAGGCGGTGGGTGGCGCAGCTCAGTCACGGGTCGTAGGCGCGTATGGCCATTTCTACCTTATTTAAGGCGCCCTGGTCGTAGACGCCGCCTTGGATGACTTCCTTGGCCGCCTGGTTGACCGAGAGGTTGATGGCGGCGTTGTTGTGGGTGGTGCCCACGATGAGGTTGACGCTGGTGATGAGGCCGTCCTTGTCCATGGTGTAGTCGTGGATGAGGGTGCCCCGGGGGGCCTCCACGCAGCCCACGCCCCGGGCTTCCCGGGGGGTGACGGGGACGCGGATGTCAGTGTTGGTGATCTCCGGGTCCTCCAGGAGCATGACCGCCTCTTCGGCGCACTGGAGCATTTCGATGAGGCGGGCGTAGTGGTAGAGCAGGGTCTGGTGGGCCGGGCGGCCGAAGGCGTTTCTGAACTCCTCGAGCTCGGCCTGGGCCAGGGGGGTCTTCATCTTGTCGGCAACGTTGATGCGGGCGAGCGTGTTGGTGCGGTAAACGCCGGTGGGATTGGCCACGTCCAGGTTGAGGCCGCCCGCCTTTTTGACGTAGGGGAACTTCTGATAAGACCAGTCTTCGACGTGTTCGGCGAGGTAGTCGGTGTACTGGTCGTAGGCGAAGTCCTCGAAGGCGCCGTCCCCGTCCATGAGGCGGAGTTTGCCGTCATAGAAGTCCAGGGCGCCGCCATCGCCCACGGTGCCCAGGTAGCCGACCTTGATGACGCCGATCTTGTTGATGGCGTCGAGGTACTTGGGGAAGACGTTTTCCTTGGCGAACTTCATGCTGAACTTGGCGAACTCCAGGAGTTCCTTAACCTGGGGGAGCATTTTGTCGCGCTCGGCTGCGGTCATGGGTTTGCTCACCCCGCCGGGGACGGAGAACGTGGGGTGGATGGCCCGGCCGGCGAAGCCTTCCAGGATTTTGGCGCCCAGGGCCCGGTAATGCACCACCTGCTTGGCGATGTCCGGGGCGGCGCCCACGATGCCAAGGACGTTTCGCACCGAGTAGTCGGCGTCGGGGCCGATGACGAAGTCCGGCGCGGCCAGGAAGAAGAAATGCAGGATCTTGTCGCTGATATAGGCGATGTTCTGCATGAGGCGGCGGAGTTTCACCGCGGCCGGCGGCGGGGTGACGCCGAAGAGGGCATCGGTGGCCTTGCTGGAGGCCATATGGTGGGCCCAGGGGCAGATGCCGCAGATGTGGACGACGATGCGGGGCATTTCCTCGGCGGGGCGGCCCTCGCAGAATTTTTCGAAGCCGCGCAGGGTCTGGACGTAAAAGCGGGTGTCCGCGACATTGCCGGCGTCGTCCAGGAAGACGGAGACCTTGGCGTGGCCCTCAATTCTGGTGACTGGCTGGATGTTGATGACTTTACCCATGTGTGTGCCTCCCTATCTCGCCGGCCGGGCGGGCAGCGGCCTGAGCATGTTGTGGCCGCCGATGTAGCGGTTCATCATGGCCCGCCGGTCCAGCAGGGTTTTGGCGTCCAGGCCCACCGAGGTGAGTGCGCCCATCATGTCCACCATGGGGTTGGCGCCTTTGCGGATGGGGCCGAAGCAGCCCCGGCAGGGGGTGCGGGCCTGGATGCAGCGGGGCACCCCGGATTTTCCGGCGCAGCCGGCCAGGGTCACCGGGCCCATGCAGAGGAAGCCCTGTTCGTTGATGCAGCGCATCTTCTCCAGCGGTTCCTCGGGGTTGAACTCGATGTTGGTGGTCCAGCGCTTCACCGGGCCGCCGGAGGACTTCTTTTCCCGGATGACGGGGCAGGTGTCGCAGACGCTGCGCTCGGGGAGAGCCCAGGAGGTCTTGCCTTCGAGGACATTGGTGAGCGCCTCGACGATCCAGTCCGGGTGCGGCGGGCAGCCGGGGATGGCGATATCCACCTTGACCACTTCGTCCAGGGCCATGCAGGTAGGGGTCCAGGGCGGCACATTGGGGTCTTTGGGGTCGGCGTGAGGTTCGGTGGTGACGCAGTGCCGGAAGACCTTGTCAAAGACTTCTTCGTTTTTCCACATGTTGGCCTGGGCGGGGACGCCGCCGTAGGTGGCGCAACTGCCCAGGGCGATGAGGACCTTGGCTTTTTTGCGAACTTCCTCGAGTTCGTGTTTCATTTCGGCGTTGCGCACCCCGCCGGAAAGGATGGCCACGTCCACTTCCGGGATTTCCATGGCCGTCTTGTCGCCGAGCTGCCCGAAGAACTTGTGGTCCACCAACGCGGTCATGTGGTGGAACTCGAGCAGGGGCAAGATGTCCAGCAGGGGATCGCCGATGTTCAGGATGGAAATTTCACATCCCGAGCAGGCGTTCAGCCAGTCTTCCACGACTTTTACCGCCATCTCCACCCTCCTTCATGGTAGGTATTGTTCATGCCGGTTTCCGGTTGCCGAGTTTTAGGTAAGAAATAAATACAATCAGTGACAAAGATACCAAGCCGGTGGCATTGCGTCTGCCGCGCGGCCTTAACCAGCCGATTGCTGTGTGGCGACCCGGCGGGAGTAGACCAGGAAATGGCCGTCCTCCTCGATGAGCCGTGTTTCGAAGCCGTCGCTTTGATAGGCCTCGGTGGTCTCGCAGGCCTTTTGTTTGTCGTCGTAGGTGGCGCCGTCCCACATGAACTTTTTACCGTCGATTTTGCGGGATAAGGGTATGGTCATAATGGTGTCCTCGCCCAGGGAATGCCCTAATACCGGGTGTTATAGGGGCTGGGACCCAGGGCTTTCAGGGTCTCGGTCATATCCGTCATGACATCGGCGAATTTCTGGGCTTCAGAGGAGGAAATCCATTCGAGGCGGAAGCGTTCGGGCTCCAGCCCGAAGTCTTCCAACATCAGTTCAATGCCTTCGGCTCTCGTCTTGGCTTTTACATTACCTTCCAGGTAATGACATTCACCCAGGTGTCACCCACAGATGAGGACACCGTCGGCGCCCTTGGTGAGGGCGTTGATGACGAGATTGGGGTGGACCATGCCGGAGCACATGACCCGGATGATGCGGCCGTTGGGAGGATATTGGATCCTCGAGACCCCGGCCAAATCGGCGCCGGCATAGGAGCACCAGTTGCAGAGAAAGGCGATGATCAGGGGTTCGAACTCATCAGACATAATGAACAGAGTCCCTTGCTGGGCGCAGGCGCGGGCCTGCGGTTATGGTTTTTGCTTTATGTGGTGCGCGCGGTGCGCACCATCCACTCCCCGTTCACGGATTGGGGGTGGGGCCTGGGGGAGGAGGTAAGGAGCCACCGCTCCTGAACGCCCCCCACCACATTCCTCACCCGGCCGCCAGGGCTGCGTCCACCATGGCGTTGAGCTGGTCCATGGTGAAGCCGGCGACCTCGATGCCCTGTTTCGGGCAGGTGGCCATACAGGAGCCGCAGCCCTTGCATTGGACTTCATTGACCTCCACGGTTTTCTTAACGCCCCCTTCAGTCATATACTCGATGAGGGTAATGGCCTGGAAGGGACAGGTGTCCACGCAGAAGGCGCAACCATCGCAGTTCTCGTCGATGGGCCGGGAGATGGTGGACTCAAGCATCAACGTGTTCCTGGAGAGAATGGTGGCGGCCCGGCTGGCCGTGGCCATGGCTTCCGAAACGGACTCCTGAAGGGGCTTGGGATAGTGGCACAGCCCCGCCATGAATATGCCTTCGGTGGGCGCATCCACGGGTTTGATCTTGGCGTGGGCCTCGGTAAAGAAGCCCTCGGCGTTCAGGGGGATCTTGTAGAGTTCGGCCAAAGGCGCATTATTGTGCGGGATGATGGCCGTGGCCAGGGTCAGGATGTCCACGTCAAAGGTAACCGGCATTTGGAGGATGTGATCCTTGACATGGATCCGGAGGCGGCCGTCGGGGAGTTCTTCCACCCTGGGGGGATCTTCCTGCTTGTAGCGGATAAAGACCACCCCGGCCTCCCGGGCTGCGGTATAGAACATCTCCCGCTCGCCGTAAGTGCGCATATCTCTATAAAGTATATAGACGTTGGCGTCCGGGTTCTTGTCTTTGATTTTCAGCGCGCTCTCCACGGAGTGGGAGCAGCACACCTTCATGCAGTAGGGCCGCTCTTTGTTGCGGGAACCCACGCACTGGATGAAGGCGAAAGACTGGGCGTTGTTGATGCGGTCGCTCTCGTTGATGAATTCCTGGTCCAGATCCAGGGATAAAAGGACGTTGGGATTTTTCTTGTAGAGGAATTCGCCTTCTGGTCTATACGGCTCAGCCCCGATGGCGATGATGACGATGCCGTGGTTGATGACGGCGCCGCTCGAGAGTTTGCTGGTGAGATTTCCCACCACGCCGTGGGCTTCGGTGACGACGGCCTTGTAGTGCACCGTGATGCGGGGGTGGCTTAAAACCGCGGCGATAAGCTTGTCCAGGCGCCAGCCCACCAGGCCGCCCCGCCAGGTGCTGTGCAGGCGCAGGGCATTGCCGCCCAGGCGGTCTTTGCGTTCCACCAGATGAACTTCGTACCCCTGATCAGCGAGTCCCAGGGCCGCGTTCATGCCGGCCACGCCGCCGCCCACCACCAGGGCCTTTTTGTTCACCGGCACGGAGATGTATTCCAGGGGCTTGAGCAGACCGGCCTTGGCCGCAGCCATGCGCACCAAGTCCTTGCATTTTTCCGTGGCCGCGTCCGGTTCATGCTGGTGCACCCAGGTACATTGGTTCCTGATATTGGCCATCTCGAAGAGGTATTTGTTTAAGCCCGCGTTTCTGAGCATGTCCTGGAAAATGGGCTGGTGCGTGGAGGGACTGCAGGCCGCCACCACCACCCGGTTCAGGTTGTGCTCTTTGATCATTTCCACCATCTGGGCCTGGGCGTCCTGGGAGCAGGAGAACAAATTGGCCTGGACATACTCCACATTGGGGATGCCTTTGGCGTATGCCACGATTTCCGGAATATCAGCCACGCCGGCGATGTTGGTGCCGCAGTGGCAGACAAAGATGCCGATGCGGGCCGGTTCCCCGGTGACATCCTTTTCCGGCGGGAACTCCTTCTGGCGGGTAAGGGTCCCCTTGGCCACAGCCAGGTCTTTGGTGGCGGCGTTGGCTGCGGCGCTGCCTTCCATGACCGTCTGGGGGATGTCCTTGGGTCCGTTGAAATAGCCGCAGGAAAAGATGCCAGGACGGGAAGTGGTCACCGGGTAAAAGCAGGTGGTGTCCATGAAGCGGTTGTGGGACAGGCGTATCTTCAGTTTTTTGGCGAGGTCGATGGTATCGGGGGCAATAACCCCGCCCACGGACAACACCACCATGTCGAAGCTTTCCTCCTTGACCTCACCGGCCTCGGTGGTGTAGCGCACCGTCAAATCCATGGTGTGCTCATCTTCGTGGATGGAGTGCACCCGGGAGCGGATGAGGCGGGCTCCCTGGTTTTTGATGCTCACCATGTACTTTTCGAAGTCTTTCCGGGGGGTGCGGATGTCCATGTAAAAGAGGGCCATATCCAGATGCGGCCCGATATGCTCCCGGGCGATGACCGCCTGCTTCAGGGCCGCCATGCAGCAGAAACTGGAGCAATAACCGTGGCATTCCTCCCGTTCACTGCGCATGCCCACACAATGAAGCCAGGCGATCTTTTTAGGCTCCTGGTGGTCGGAACGGCGCTGAACATGGCCCCCAAAAGGCCCGCTCGGGGACAGTATGCGCTCGAACTCCAGGCTGGTAAAGACGTTGGGATAGCGCCCGTAGCCGTAATCCACCAGGACCGTGGGATCATACGGCTTGAACCCGGGGGCGAGGATGACGCTGCCGGCCGACAGGGTGACGGTCTCCCCGGTCTGCTCGTAATCAATGGCCTGGGCCGTGCAGGCCTGGGCGCACAAACCGCAGTCTCCGGTGAGCATGTGGATGCAGTTATCTTTGTCGATCATGGGGGTGGACGGCACCGCCTGGGCATAGGTGCGGAAGATGTTGCCCCGGGGGTTCAGCCCCAGATTGAACTCGGAGCCTTTGGGCTTGGCTGTCTTGCCGCTGATCTCGCCGATATTCTTGAAATGGCCGGTGGGGCAGATGAACTGGCAGGCCCCGCAGGTGCGGCACACCCGAGAAAATTCGCCGAAGGGGGTGGTGACCCGTCGTTTGGCGCCCCGGTTCATCATGCCGATGGCGCCCACACCCTGGACTTCGAGGCACATGCGCACGCACTTGCCGCAGAGGATGCAGTCGCTGTCGCCCACGGCAAAACTGGGCGCGTCCACCCCGATCTGGCGGGCCATCTCCTGGAGGGCGGGCACCTCGGGGCAGCGGGAGAGCAGGAGGTCCATGACAAGCTTGCGGCCTTCCCGGACGTCCTCGGTGTCGGTCTGGACCACCAGCCCCTCGGACACCGGGTAGGTGCAGGAGGCGGTGAGCATGGTGCGGGGGCCGCTGGTGACCTCCACCAGGCAGAGGCGGCAGCCGCCGTAGGGTTTCAGGCCTTCCTGGTGGCAGAGGGTGGGGATGTTGATGCCCAACTGCCGGGCCGCGGCGAGGACGGTGGTGCCCTCGGGGACTTCGATGGGTTTGTCGTTGATTGTCAGGGAAACCATATTGTTTTCTCTTGGCGCTCAGCTGTGAGCTCTCGGCTGTCAGCTATCAGCTTAAAGCATCGGCCACTCTTTTGCAGGGGCTGACCCCCCTGCGTCTCTTCCCCTTGGTGCGTCAGACGCACCCTACATTTTGGGCTTTCAGTTTAAGCCTTACAGCTTACAGCCCTCCGCTACTCCACCACAATGGCGTCGAATTTACAGCCCTCGTAACAGGTGCCGCATTTGATGCACTTTTCCTGGATGATGCGGTGCGGCTCTTTTTTCTCGCCCAGCACGGCCTCGGCCGGGCACTTCAGGCGGCACAACTGGCAGCCGGTGCAGGCATCTTCAAGGATATGAAAGGTGATGAGAGGCTTACAGACCTTGGCCGGGCATTTGTGCTCTAAAACGTGGGCCAGGTATTCGTCCCGGAAATAGCGGATGGTGGAGAGCACCGGGTTGGGCGCGGTCTGGCCCAGGCCGCACAGAGAAGTCTTTTTGATGAGCTCGCTCATCTTGACCAGTTTGTCGATGTCGCTCTCGGCGCCCTTGCCGGCGGTGATGGCCTCCAGCATTTCTCCCAGGCGCTGGGTGCCTTCCCGGCAGGGGGTGCATTTGCCGCAGGACTCGTCCTGGGTGAACTCGATGAAGTACTTGGCCACGTTCACCATGCAGTCCCGTTCGTCCATGACGATCATGCCGCCGGAGCCCATGATGGAGCCCAGGGCCCCCAGAGACTCGTAGTCCACCGGCGTGTCCAGGAACTCCGCAGGGATGCAGCCGCCGCTGGGGCCGCCGGTCTGGACCGCCTTGAACTCCCGGCCTCCGGCGATGCCGCCGCCGATGTCATAGATCATCTCCCTGAGCGTCATGCCCAGGGGGATTTCCACCAGACCGGTGTTGTTGACCTTGCCTACCAGGGCGAACACCGTGGTCCCCGGGGCCTTGTCGGTGCCGAAGCCGGAGTACCAGGCCGCACCCCTCATGATGATGGGGGCGATGTGGCTCCAGGTCTTGACATTGTTGATGATGGTGGGCTTGCCCCAGAGGCCGCTCTGGGCCGGAAAGGGGGGCCGGGGCCGGGGTTCGCCGACCTTGCCTTCGATACTGGCGATCAGCGAAGTCTCCTCGCCGCAGACGAAGGCCCCGGCGCCTTCGCGAATTTCCAGTTTAAAGGAGAAATTGGTCCCGAAGATCCTGTCGCCCAGGAGTCCGAAGTCTTCGGCTTGTTTGAGGGCGATTTTGAGGCGGTGAATGGCCAGTGGATACTCGGCCCGGCAGTAGATAAAGCCTTCCCGGGCGCCGATAGCGTAGGCTCCGATGGCCATGCCCTCGATAACGGCGTGCGGGTCGCCCTCTAAAATGCCCCGGTCCATGAAGGCCCCGGGATCGCCTTCGTCGGCGTTACAGATGACAAATTTCTCGTCGCTGTCATTTTTGCGGGCGAAGTCCCATTTCTGGCCGGTGGGGAACCCGGCGCCGCCCCGGCCCCTGAGACCGGAGGATTTAACCTCGGCGATAACCTCTTCCGGGGTCATGTTGGCAAGCACCCGGTGCAGGGCCCGGTAGCCGCCCCGGCCGATGTATTCCTCGATGCGTTCGGGATGAATGAAGCCGCAGTTGCGCAGGGCGATTTTCACCTGCTTGCCGAAGAAGGGCACATCCTCATAACGGGGCGTGTCCACGTCCAGCCTGGGCGGATGCGGGTTGGCGTAGGGCCGGACCTCGCCCTCCACCAGGATGTCCTCCTGGTCGATGCGGCACAGGAGGTTTTCCGGGTAAACTTCGTTTCTGGACAGGGCATCCACCAGGGCGACGGCTTTCTCCGGGGTCATGGCCTGGTAGGAGAGGCGCACCTTTTTGGGATAAACCACGTCCACCAGGGGCTCCCGCTGGCAAAAACCGATGCAGCCGGTCTTTTCCAGGACCACATCCAGACCCAGTTCGGCAATCCTGGCGGCCAGCGCGTCATAAACCTTGTCGGCGCCGGCGGAGATGCCGCAGGTGGCCATGCCCACCATAACTTTCATTTTGTCTGGATACGTCAGGGCCAGGCCCTTCTTTTTGATGTCTTCCAGGCCTTCCAAGGATCTGATTTTCATCCCGCCGCTTCCCCCTCAGCAGTCGCACCTGCGCTCGATTCGGCGTAGGACTTGAGAATTTTGGGGATCATACCGGGGGTAAGACGCCCATAGGTGTCGTCTCCCACCCGCATGGCCGGGGCCAGAGCGCAGCAGCCGATGCAGCGCACCACCTCCAGGGTGAAGAGCATGTCCGCGGTGGTGCCGCCGTGCTTGATGCCCAGCTCCCGCTCCAGGGCCTCGAGGAGGCGGGGGGAACCCTTCACGAAACAACCGGTGCCCAGGCAGACGTTGATGATGTGTTTGCCGCGAGGAACCAGGGAAAAGGCATTATAGAAGCTGGCTACCCGGAGGATTTCCGCCAGGGGGATCTTCAGTTCATCGGAGATCTGCTCCAGGGCGGGGCGGGGCAGCCAGTTGAAATGGCGGTTGACGTCCAGCAGGATGGGCAGAAGATTACCCCGCCTGTCGCGGTGGCTATTGATGATGCCGGTCACCACCAATTCGTCGGTGGCCTGGGCGTACGCGGCCCGACAGCGGGCGTCTGCGTCGGGAAGTTGCACTTCGTAGCGGACCGGGCAGACATCCAGGCAGGTGCCGCAACCCGTGCACTTGGCCGGATCCACGAAGCGGGGCTGTTTCTCCAGGGTTACTTCGAGATTGCCTGGATTCCCGGTCACGTCGGCGACGTTGGCCAGGGTGTGGAGTTGAATGTTGGCGTGCCGGCCGACCTCGACCAGCTTGGGAGAGATAATTCACATGGCGCAGTCGTTGGTGGGGAAGGTTTTGTCGATCTGGGCCATGGTGCCGCCGATGGCGGGCCCTTTTTCCACCAGGTGAACAAAATACCCGGAGTTGGCCAGATCAAGGGCAGCCTGCATGCCGGCGATACCGCCCCCCACGACGACAACCGAGCCGACAACCTCTTCAGTCATAGTTAATCACCTCTTTTGCCCCCTCCTTCCAATAAAGCGTATATACCCTCTTATGTCAAGAGGGTTTTCTATAAGGAACAAAATCGAGCATACGTGGACACGAGCCGAGATGCCCCACGCTGTGCTTGATACCTGGTGCGGGATTTTAAGAACAGGTGAAGAAGGTAAGCCATGGGAGCCGAGAACGGTTGACGGGCCTCCCGCCCGAACGCTGTTTTTCCTTGCAACCAGAAGCCCTATCATAGGCGAGTGTCGGGAAAAAAGCAAGAGACGCCGAGGCCTCCGGCTTGATGCAGACGCGAGGCCAAGCCTGGGGGTGCAGAGAAATAGAGAGCCGGCATCAATCCAGATGGCACCTATCAGGAAAAAAGTCATGAGGCGCTTGCTCGCGCGCCAAAAGGCACTACTTTATCATAAGGTATTCGAGTGAGTTCTGGTAAACGCCTATGGCCCGATTCGGCCGCCCCTGAGCAGGAAAGTCAAAAAAGGCAGGGCTGCAGCCCGGGGGAAAACACCGGGGGCCACAGTGACGTTGTCCATAGGAGGCTGTCATGGAGCCATATCTTCAGTCCCAAGAATCGCGCCGAAATTTTCTGGTCAAAGGGGGCCTGTTGCTCGCTGCGGCCGGCCTGCTGGGGGCGGGTTGTACGCCGGGAGCGGAACAGGAGGGCAAGCTTGCGGCAATTTCGCCCACCGAGGACTTGATGGCCGAACACGGGGTTCTCTCGCGCCTCATGCTGGTTTACGATGAAATTACCAGGAGGCTGAGATTCGGGGAGGATTTTCCCCTGCAGGTGCTGGCGGCCGGTAACGACATCACCCGCCGCTTTATCCAGGCATATCACGAAAAAAATGAAGAGAGCCACCTGTTCAACCGGTTCAGCAACGCCGGCGACCTGACGGAGTTGGTGGCCGTCTTGTATCAGCAGCACCTGGCGGGGCGCAAACTGATCGGGGAGATTGACCGCCTCAATACCGAGGCGAATATGAGAAATCCGGCCCAGCGCCTGAGAGTCGCAGAATATCTGATAACCTTCAATCAACTCTACCGCCGCCACGCGGCTTGGGAAGACACGGTGCTGTTTCCGGCTTTTCGGTCGATGATCCCGGGGAAGGATTTTGCCGCCCTGGGAGACGCCTTCAGCAAGGAGGAGGAAAAACTCTTCGGCCCGGGGGGCTTCGCGACGATTGTCGGGCAGGTGGCAGAGCTCGAAAAAAAGCTGGGAATTTATGAATTGCAGCAATATCCCCAAAAAGTATAAGACGAAAGTCGGTTTTCCGTTGAGTCCCCGCGGAATTACCTGCTGCCGCACATGATCATGTTGAGCGAAGCGAGGCATCTGGTAATTTCACGAGGTTGTGCTGGTTGAGTGCATGATGAGCCTGATCATTTCAGTGACTTCGTAGAACCTGCTCCGGGGTTGGACACCATGAGAATACCTGCTTTTTTTTGGCAATGGCCGGTCAGCGCCTGTGTCTGTCTAGCTATCATGGCAGCCGCCGCCTGTCCGGGATGCGCGCCGGGGACCGCCCCTTCTTTTGAACAAGGCAAGCAAATTTACCAGAATGATTGCCAGGCCTGTCACGGCGATGAGGGCGGCGGCGTTCTTTACCGCCAGACAGTCCTGAATGGGAGCGCTTCGGTCACCGGCAATCCCGACCGGGTAATCGCCGTTATCCTTTTCGGGAAGGATGGGGAACAAGGCTCCATGCCCGGCTGGAATCTGAAGCTGACCGACCAGGAGGTGGCCGCGGTGGTCACCTATATCCGCCAGGCCTGGTCGAACCGGGCCGACCCGGTTACCACGGAGATGGTGGCCAGAGTCAGGGGCCGGTGAGCACAGGGTTCCTCCTCCGGACCGGCACAAAAGTAGAAGGGAAAAGGATAAACAGTTCTTTATTGCTGGTGTCCATTCTCCGGCTTTGACATGGTATCCACCACCACAATGGTCACGCCCCTGGCCTTGGTGACCAGTTCCTCCAGCAGGCTTTTGCGGCAGAACAGTCGCTTCAAGAAGGGGAGGGGACCAGGTTTGCCGATGACGATGTGGCCGACCCGGTATTCCCTGGCGAAATGGAGAATGGTCTCCACCACGTCCTCACCCTTATAGGGGAAGACCTGGGCGCCCAGTTGCTTGGCCAGGGTCAGGGTATCGGCAACCTGGCGCTGGGTGGCCGCGTCTATCGCAGTGGGCTCTTCCCGGGGCGTCTGGACATAGACGGCATACCAATTGGTGTTGAGCCGGCCGGCGAGACGGGAGCCGTAGCGCAGCAGCGCCGCGGCATTGGGGCCCCGGGAACTGAGGCAGACCATGACCTGGTCGGGGGAGATGTCGTGTTCCTCTTCCGGTTCGTGGCGCCTTTTTATGTCAATCTGCGAGGCGATTTCCCGCAGGGTCAGTTCCCGCAACTGATTCAGGTTTGTGCGCCGGAAGAAATTTTCCAGGGCCGTGGTGATCCGTTCCGGAGCATAGATCTTGCCTTCCCGCAACCGTTGCAGCAGGTCTTCCGGGGCCACGTCGACATTGACGATCTCATCAGCCTCAGACAGCACCGAATCGGGAATGCGTTCGTGAACCTTGACGCCGATGCGGGTTTCCACGATGTCATACAGACTTTCGAGATGCTGGATGTTGAGGGTGCTGATGACATGGATGCCCGCAGCCAAAAGATCCTCGACATCCTGGTAGCGCTTGGCATTCTTGCTGCCCGGGACGTTGGTGTGGGCCAGTTCGTCCACCAGGGCGACCTCGGGGTGCCGGGCCAGGACCGCATCCAGATCCATCTCTTCCAGGACCATGCCCCGGTATTGGACCCGGCGCCGGGGAATCACTTCCAGGCCCTTGACCAGCTCAGCCGTCTCTTTTCGCCCATGGGTTTCCACCAGGCCGATGACGACGTCAACGCCCTCTTTCTGCAGGCGGTGCCCTTCCTGGAGCATCTGCCAGGTCTTACCCACCCCGGCCCCATAGCCCAGATAGATCTTGAGCTTGCCCCGCTGGGAGCGGCGGATCAGGCGTAAAAAGCTGAGGGCCTTGTCTTCTGCCATGATGGGTTTGCCCGCCGGGTGCAGGGCCTATCCGACGCCCCAAGATTGGTGCGTAACATGCACCCTACAGTGAACTATTCGTAAATGAGGGTTCCACCTTACTGCTTCCCGGTCAGGGCGTCCAGGGCCAGGTTGAGTTGCAAGACGTTGACTCCGGCCTCTCCCAGGAATCCCCAACCCCGGCCTTCGGTATAGTGCTTGATCAGGGCGGCAACCTGGTCCTCCCTCAGGTTTCTGGCCCGGGCGACCCGGCCGGCCTGGAGCCCGGCGTTTCTTAAGCTGATGTGGGGGTCCAGGCCGCTGCCGGATGCAGTCACCGCATCCGCCGGGATCAGGGTCCCGGCCGGCAGGTTATTTTCGGTCCGATAGTTCTCCACCCGTTCCTTCACCTGCTCGATGAGCTGCCGGGACAAAGGCCCGAGATTGCTGCCGCCGGAGCTGGCGCCGTCGTAGCCGGTAGCGCCCGCGGCCGAAGGCCTGGGGTGGAAGTAGTGCGGTCCCGCAAAGTTTTGGGCCAGCAGGCGGCTCCCGACAACCTGTCCCCGAGCTTTCACCAACGAACCGTTAGCCCGGTCGGGAAAGGCCACCTGGGCAACGCCCCAGACCGCCAGGGGGTACAGGCCGCAGAGGATGATAAGCAAACCCAACATGATCAGGGCTGCTCTTCTGACTTCCCGCCACAGTTCCCGGAGCGTCATGTCATATCCTCTCTCAGACCAGGTGCAGGGCGGCGATCATCAAGTCAATGAGCTTGATGCCGATAAAGGGCACGATTACGCCGCCCAGGCCATAGATCAGCAGATTGCGCCGCAGTATGGCCGCGGCCCCCAGGGGACGGAACCTGATGCCCTTGAGCGCCAGGGGGATCAGACCGATGATGATCAGGGCATTAAAGATCACTGCGCTCAGAATAGCGCTCTCCGGCGAAGCCAGGTTCATGACATTGAGGGAGGCGATTTGCGGAAAGGTTCCCACCAGCATGGCCGGGATGATGGCAAAATATTTGGCCACGTCGTTGGCGACACTGAAAGTGGTCAATGCTCCCCGGGTCATAAGCAGTTGTTTACCGATTTCCACGATCTCGATGAGCTTGGTGGGGTTGGAGTCCAGATCCACCATGTTGCCGGCCTCTTTGGCCGCCTGGGTGCCGGTGTTCATGGCCACCCCCACGTCGGCCTGGGCCAGGGCCGGGGCGTCGTTGGTGCCGTCGCCGGTCATGGCCACCAGGTGCCCGGCTGCCTGCTGGCGGCGGATCAGGGCCAGCTTGTCCTCCGGTTTGGCCTCCGCCAGAAAATCATCCACTCCGGCTTCCTTGGCGATGGCCGCGGCGGTCATGGGATTGTCGCCGGTGATCATGATGGTGGTGATGCCCATGGCCCGGAAGCGCTGGAAACGGTCAGGGAGTCCGCCCTTGACGATGTCTTTGAGATAAATCACACCGAAGATTTTTTCTGTGCTGGCCACCACCAGGGGGGTGCCGCCCAGGAAGCTGATCCGGTGGATCTCGTTGTCCACTTCCGGCGGCAGCGGTTTCCCGACAAACTCCTGGATGGCATCGGCGGCGCCCTTGCGGTACCGCTCGCCGCTGAGATCCACGCCGCTCATGCGGGTCTTGGCGGTAAAGGGCACAAACACCGCGTTCGGGATTTCATGCAAGTCCCGCCCCCTGAGGCCGTATTGCTTGGCCAGCACCACAATGCTGCGGCCCTCCGGGGTCTCGTCGGCCAGAGAGGCCAGTTGCGCCACGCTGGCCAACTCCTTCACATCGACCCCCGGCGCCGGCCGAAACTCCACCGCCTGGCGGTTGCCCAGGGTGATGGTGCCGGTTTTGTCCAGGAGCAGCACGTCCACATCCCCCGCGGCCTCGGCGGCCCGGCCGCTCATGGCCAGGACATTATGCTGCACCAGCCGGTCAATGCCGGCAATGCCGATGGCGCTGAGCAGGCCCCCGATGGTGGTGGGAATCAGGCAGACCAGAAGGGCCGCCAGGACCGGGACCGAGAAGTTGACCTTCGCATACGAGCCAAACGGCTTCAGGCTGATAATGACCATGAGGAAGATGATGGTCAGGGCCGCCAGCAGGATGGTGAGGGCGATTTCGTTGGGGGTCTTCTGGCGGCTGGCCCCTTCGATGAGGCCGATCATCCGGTCCATGAAGCTTTCCCCGGGGTTGGCCGTGACCTGCACCACGATCTCGTCGGAGAGCACCTTGGTGCCGCCGGTGACGGCGCTGCGGTCGCCGCCGGCTTCCCGGATAACCGGGGCGGATTCGCCGGTGATGGCCGATTCGTCCACGGTGGCGGCCCCTTCGATAACCTCGCCGTCGGCCGGGATCACCTCCCCGGCCTTCACCACGAAGATATCACCTTTGCGCAGAGACTCCGCCGGGACAGCCTCCAGAGCGCCGCTCGGGAGGCGGCGGTTGGCCATGGAGCGGGTCCTGGACCGGCGCAGGGTGGCCGCCTGGGCCTTGCCCCGGCCCTCGGCCATGGCCTCGGCAAAATTGGCGAAAAGAACCGTGAACCAGAGCCACAGGGCGATTTGCAGAAAAAAACCGAACTTCCCGCCGTGGAGGGGGGTGTAAAAAAGTTTGGCCGTAGTCACCAGCGCACCCACCATGGCCACGAACATCACCGGGTTGCGCGCCATCAGGCGCGGATCGAGCTTGCGGAAGGACTCCCAGATGGCCGGGATAATGATGGTCCTATCGAACAAGGAGCGTGAACCTATTTTGGCAGCCATAGGTAAAACCTGTTTTCGGTTTTCGGTTCCCGGTAAAATGGTTGCGGTCAATTTGCCGGCAAACCAGGTAATGTGCTGAGGGCTAAAACAGCTTGTTGGAGTTGACCATGAGAAAATGCTCGACAATGGGGCCGAGACTGATGGCCGGGAAAAAGGTCAAAGCCCCCACGATGAGGATGGTGCCGACCAGCAACAGGGCGAAGGTGACCCCGGAAACCGGGAAGCTGCCGGCGCTCACAGGAACAGTCTTCTTGGCCGCCAGGGACCCGGCCAGGGCCAGCACCGGCACGATGACCAGAAAACGGCCGATGAGCACCATCAGTCCCAGGGTCAGGTTATACCAGAAGGTGTTGCCTGCCAGGCCGGCGAAGGCGCTGCCGTTGTTGCCGAAACAGGAGGTGAAGGCATAGAGGATTTCGCTGAACCCGTGGGGCCCGGCGTTGCCCAGAGCCTTGACCCCCCAGGGGGTGGCCGCGGCCAGTGCGGTGAAGCCCAGCAGAAAGACGATGGGCACCAGGATGGCCAACGCCGCCACCTGGATGTCGAAGGACTCGATTTTTTTCCCCAGGTATTCCGGGGTGCGGCCTACCATAAGGCCCGCCAGAAAGATGGCCAGCACCACGAAGACCAGCATGCCGTAAAGGCCGGCCCCTGCGCCACCGAAGACGACCTCGCCCAACTGGATGTTGAACATGGGCACCAGACCGCCCAAAGGCGTAAAGGAGTCGAGCATGGAATTGACCGCCCCGCAGGAGGCAGCCGTGGTGATGGTGGCGAATAACGCGGAATTAAAGGCGCCGAAGCGGACTTCCTTGCCTTCCATGTTGCCCATGGACTGGTCCACCCCCAGAGCGGCGAGCCGCGGGTTGCCATGAGACTCCGCCTCCCAGCAGATCAACACACCTACCAGGAAAAGGAAAAACATGGCGGCCCACACCGACCAGCCGTGTTTCTGGTTCTTCACCATGCGGCCCAGGTAATAGGTCAAGCCCGCCGGAATGACGAAGATTGCCAGCATCTGGAAAAAGTTCGACAGCGGCGTGGGGTTCTCGAAGGGATGCGCGGCATTGGCGTTGAAAAAGCCGCCGCCGTTGGTGCCCAGCAGCTTGATGGCCACCTGGGAGGCCACGGGACCCTGGGGTATGGTCTGGGTCTCCACCTTGATCTCTTTTATGACTGGCTTGCCTTTGGCGTCATGGACCACGTTGCCGCTGGCGTCCTTCTTGGGGACCTGGGCGGTATAGGGTTCCACCACCCTGGCGCTCTGGTACGCGCTGAAGTTCTGGATGATCCCCTGGGAGACCAGAAACACGGCAAACACCAGGCAGATGGGCAACAAAAGGTAAAGGCAGATGCGGGTCAGGTCGCACCAGAAATTTCCCACGGTGGCGGCTTTGTCCCGGGCAATGCCCCTTACCAGGGCGGCGGCGACGGCAATGCCTGCCGCGGCGGAGATGAAATTGTGAAAGGCCAATCCCACCATCTGCGACAGATAGGATAGGGTGGACTCCCCCGCGTAGTTCTGCCAGTCGGTGTTGGTGGTGAAACTGGCCGCGGTATTGAAGGACAGGTCTCCGGCCACGCCGCTCAGACCCTGGGGGTTCAGCGGCAGGAAATATTGCAGACGCAGGATGAAATAGGTCAACAGCATGGTGACCAGGCTAAAGATGAGCAGGGAAACGGCATAGCCTTTCCAGTCCTGCTCCTGGGCCGGGTCAATGCCGGCGGCGCGGCACACCAGCCGCTCCACCGGCTTTAAGGCCGGATCGAGCCAGGTCTTGCCGTTGACGTCGAGCACCTGCACCAGGTACAGGCCCATGGGCCTGGTCAAGGCCAGCAGAACGATGCTGAAAAAAGCCAACTGCAGCCAACCACTGGTATTCATTTTAGGATTCTCTCCAGTTAAAACTTTTGCGGCCTAAGCAAGACTACGAACAGATAGATGATCAGAGCAACGGCCACCAGTCCCACTATCAGGTTTTCCATATCTTGCCCTCCTTGGCCAGGAAGCCGGCGTAGGCCAGGCAGATGACAAAAAACAGCACGCTCATGACGATCCACAAAAGGTCCATACCTCAACCCTCTCGTTTTCATGCTGAATCGGCACGGTGATCCGGCCCGGCTGAATCGCCGGCCGGTTCTTGAACCGCGTTCCTGGTCCCGGCGATACCTCAAGCTCGCCGGGAAGATGGATATTGCCATTGACCCCGGAGGCCTTTGTCGCCTTCATCAAAGGGGCCATACAGACGTGAGGCTCGTCATCAACAACGGGAACTGATATATTTTCAGCTACATACCAAGAAGCTCCCGCCATGTCTTCTTCATTATCATACCTCATATCCTTTGCAAGGAGGATATCGTGATTCCGCCAAGCGAATCTCTCGGCGCCAGCATCCTGGCGATCATGTACTTCGGCGACATCGTTTTCAGCATCAGCGGCGCCCTGACGGCTGCCCGCTACCGCATGGACGTAATAGGGTTTATCTTGATCGGCACCATTACCGGCATAGGCGGAGGTACGACCCGGGACTTGCTGCTCGGCCGCACCGTCTGGTGGACCCGGAACCCGGAGGAGCTGGTCCTGTGTGTGGCCGCGTCCCTGGCAACCTATTTTTTCATCACGAGCGACATCAGCCGCCGCAAATGGATGACGTGGGCCGATGCCCTCGGGTTGTCGGCCTTCGGGGTGGTCGGCTGCCACATCGCGCTGCAGTTCGGTGCTCCCCCGATCATCGCGGTGTTTATGGGCATGGTGACGGCCACCGGCGGCGGTTTCCTGCGGGATGTGATCACCAACACCCAGCCCATGATCACCTCCGGACAGTTATACGCCACGGCCGCGTTGCTCGGCTCCCTGAGTTACGCCAGCCTGAGTCACTTCGGCGTCTCGGGAACCGTTGCCGAGCTGGGATCCTGCCTGGCGGCTTTCCTGTTGCGGGCTTTGTCAATCATCTTCAATATCCGCATGGGGCCGCCAGGCGAGTTCCTCCGGTGGGGCAGGGCGGATGACGCTCCGTCAGGCTCCGGTAATCCGGCGAAATGAACCACCGGAAAAACCCTCAGCATTCCCGGCGTCTCTGCGGGAAACAATTCGAAGCAGCAAGCGCAGAGGGCGTCGCGATGACTGGCGTTACGTGGACCGTCTTGGAATGAACAGACTTATCGAGCTGCTAACCGCTGTAAGCATTCTGTCAGGGTTAATGCCTCTGCTGGCTGCCACACCCCATAACCCGGGCGAGATAGGCGTACAATTCCCCGGCTTGCTCATCGGTGATGTCCTGCGGGGAAAAGCCCGGCATGGGTCCTTTCCGGCCGTTGTCCAGACGTGGGTTGCGGATCCAGGCCAGGAAGGCGGGAAGATCCTTCAAGTTGCCGGAGCCGATGATATAGTCACCGGGCAGGATGGCGTTGCCACCGCTGGGGTGGCAGGCCATGCAGTGGTTTGCAAAGAGCCTTCTGCCGGCCTCGAGCCGGGGAGGGACCGCCGGGGCCCGGCCCCCGAAAACCAGCCTGCCGCCGAAGTATCCCAATCCCATAACCGTGAAAAATGCCAGGACATAGATGATCAGGAGGGCTTTGGATTGCTCCCGGCCGGTAACAAACAACATCAACCCCAGGGAGAGGAGCAGGAACAAGAAGGCGGCCAGACACATTTTGATGATGATGGGCTGCACCCAGGCCCCCTGGTACCAGTGCTGCCAATCCATGAAGCCGAAGAGCACGGTGGGGAAGAAAAAGAGCCAGGCCAGAACCAGGCAGGAGCGCGTCAGGCGCGTCAGAACGGGGTCCCGACGGCGGAAGGCCATGAATCCGAATATCAGGGTCGCCACCACCAGCCCTATGGGCATATGCGTCAAGGGTGGGTGGATCGGGTCGGGAAAGCCAAGGTTGTACAGAATGTTGTAAAAAGGGTTGAACACAGTCATGCAAGGCAACCTCTTTTTTCAGGCGGCGGCCTCCTTCGGGAGTTTGACGACCAGGACCGGGGAGTTGACGGTGGCCGTTACCCGCTCCGCCACACTTCCCATCAAGAGGCGGGCCAGTCCCGAGCGGCCATGGCTGCCCAGGACCAGGAGATCAACCCTTTCGTCCCCGGCGGCCCGGATGATTTGTTCAAAGGGGCGACCTTCCAGACAGAACGCCTGCAGCCTGATGCCATGGCGCTCCGCGGAGGCTTCCAGGTGTTGCAGGGTTATTTGGCAGTCTGCCTGGCGCGATTTGTCCCGGGCCACCGACACGGCAATCACCTCGGCATCGGCCTTCTCGGCCAACAGGATAGTCTGCCGCCAGGCCGCTTCGCCAAAGACAGAGCCGTCGTGGGCGATCAAGATCTTTTTAAAATCGAGCGCGGCTTCGCGAGGCACCACCAGGACGGGGCAGGGACTCCGGCCGATTACCTGTTTGGTAACGCTTCCCATCAGCAAACGGTCCAGGCCGGTGTGGCCCTTGCGGCCCATGATGAGCCAATCCGGTTTTCTGGCGGCGGCCTCATCCAGGATGGCGTCCGCCACGGTCACACCGGTGACCACCGCGGTCTGGAGGGTGGCGCCGGCCGAGGCGGCCCGCTTCTGATATTCCTCCAAACGTTGGAGCGCCTGTTCTTGAAGAGCCGCCACCACTTCGGGAATTTCGGGAATGTTGCCAAATATCTCCGGAGAATTGATGACGCCCAAGAGACAAACCCGGGCAGCCGTGAGAGTTTCCAGTTTTATTGCGGCGTTGACGGCCCCCTCGCTGGCCGGGGAGCCGTCGGTGCACACCAGCAGCTTCTTCAGGTGCGGAAAAACGACGTGAGCCATACCCACCCCTCTGTTTTGATCTTCATGGGATGGTAACACGAGTCCTCAAAAATTAAAAACAACTTACTGATAAGGGTTGTTGCAGGTTCGGCCGAATGTGCCCTAAAAGGCGCGGCAGGCTGGTGCTGATGAGGCGCTTGCAGATTCACATTTTCAGCACCTCGGCCCGGAAATTTTTTCAGGAAAATTTTCCCAAAATCCACCACCATGTTGGAGTATAATCATTCTTTATGAGGAAATATTATTTTATCTCAGTAATAATGGTGCTGAACAGGGCGAGAAATCGCCTTTTTTCCGGCGCGGGCGGCCTGCTGGCGCTGTTGGCGGCGGGCCTGTGCTGCACCGGCGCCGTGGTGAGCGCCGCCGATCCGGCCACGATCTGGTGCGGGCCGGCTTCAGAGCACGAAGTGGCCCTGACTTTTGACGACGGCCCGTCACCCACCTATACCTGTCAGATCCTGTCCCTGCTCAAAAAATACCACGTCAAGGCGACGTTTTTCGTGCTGGGGAGAAAGGTGGAGCAATACCCGCAAGTCATCAAGACCATGCTGCAGGAGGGCCACGAGGTCGGCAATCACACCTACGACCATCCTTGCCTCACCAAAGTTGACGAACAGGAGCGGGAACGGGAACTGGAGCGCACCGACCTGGACCTGGATATGTTGGGCTGTCCCCAGAATTGCCAGTTGATCCGGCCACCTTACAGTGCTTTTGATGACCGGCTGGTAGCCTATCTCAAGCACACCCGGCGGGCCGTTGCCTTGTGGAACCTGGACTCCGGCGATTGGCGGGGGCTCGATGCCGATACCATTGTCCACAACGTGCTGGACCGGGTGAAAAATGGTTCCATCATTATCTTTCATGACAGCGACGAGAAGGATCAGGCGGACCGCCGGCCCACAGTGGCGGCCCTGAAGGTCATCCTGCCAACCCTGCAGGCGAGGGGCTACCGCATGGTGACGGTATCCGAGATGGCCTTGCGCCTGAAGCGATGCAGCAAATAATGCCGTTTTCGGTTTTTGGTTAACTAGCCATATAATAACAATAAGTTACTGATTAAATCGCGGGCGGTTGCACCCGAAGGAGGAGGATCTGATGAAAATTCTCAACCTCTATTTTTCTTCCACGGGCAACACCGAGAAGGTGGCCCTGCGGATTTCGGCCACCGCGGCGAAGATGGGACATCAGGTCGATACCATCAAGATTGCCGGGGAACCGGACCGGGAAGTGGACCTGTTGGAATACGATGTTGTCTTTATCGGCTCCGGGGTGTATCAATGGCTGCCCGGCAAGGCACTGCAGGAGTTCATCGAGGCCAAACTGTCGCAGTACGCCGCGGCGAAGGAGATTAAGCTCAGCGCGCCCCGGCGGCCCCAAAAGAAGGGGGTGGTGTACTGCACCTATGGCGGGGCCCACACCGGGGCCAATGAAGCCCTGCCCGCGGTGAAATATATGGGCCAACTGCTGGACCACCTGGGTATTGAGGTCGTGGCTGAATGGTACGTGATCGGGGCATATCCGGATAAAGGACGTTTTGCGGGATTGTCCGCCGGCGGGCGCCTGGGCAACATCGAGGGTCGGCCCAACGAAGCCGATCTGGCGGATGTGGCCGAACGGGTAACCGGGGTGTTGCGGATGTAAGCGCGTTTCCGGTTCGGACACCAGGGCCTAATGCTGCCCCACGCCCCAAACCAACACCAAAGCTCAAAGGAAAGCGGCCCAGGAAAGTTCGCGCTTTTTACTGAAACGTTCGGGGTTGGAATGTGGCGGCATGGGTTATTCTCAGGAACGATTCATCAGATCTTTATCCCGAAATAAAGCAAAATGTATTTTAAGGAGACATACAAAAACAACAAGCCGAACAAGGCCTTGGGATATTCGGTTTGATTTTGGCCACCAGCTTGGCCCCAAAGATGGCGCCGATCAGGGCTCCCACCCCTAAGGCGGCGGCCGCCGGGATGTCCACTACCTGCTGATATAACTTGAAGATCGCGCCTACCAGGGCCATCCACACAAAGGCTGCCATAGAGGTGCCGATGGCCAGTTTTACCGGCGACTTGAGGAAATATATAGAGGAAGGCACCAAGGCGTAGCCCCCGCCCAAGCCGATGATACCGGTAAGGGTCCCTATGGCCGACCCCAAAACAGTTTTGGAGAGGGGTTTGCCGGGAATCCCGGAACCCACGGCCTGCGGCGGCTCCTTCACCAGGAGGCCCTCATACAACATGCGCAGGGACACCACGATGAAGGCCAGACCGATGATGAGATCGATGAGCTCGCCATAGGGCACCAGGTAGCCAAAGATGATGGAACCGATGACCACCCCGAGGATGCCGCTGTAGCCGGTGAGCAAGGAGGTTTCGGTATCCACGTTCTTCATGCGCCAGTGCTGGATGGCGCCGGAGGCGGCGGTAAAAACTACGGCCGTCAGGGTAGTGCCCACCGCCAAGGCCGGGTCGAAATGAAAGCCGAAGCGAATAACCGGCATCATCAAAGCACAGCCGCCGGTGCCCAGCAATCCCCCGACGACCCCGGCCACCAGGCCGGTGGCAAAATATACGGCGTATATCGCGTATATCATGGTCGAGTAACCCCCACAGTTCTTAATTGAACTATAGTGATTAATATAAAACCGGTTACTCGATTTTACAACTCGTTATTTGCATTTTTTTTGTCTGAGATCCCCAGACCAGGAAGCACCCGCCCGCCACCGCCATGGACAGAGCAATCACCTGGGTTGAGGGCATGCCGGCAAAGACCGCCGGTCCCCGGGGATCGCCCCGGAAGAATTCCACCCCGAAGCGCACCAAGCCGGCCAGCAGGAAATAGGCCCCCAAAAGCTGACCTTCGAACCGTTTGCGGCTGCGGAGGCGGAGGAGCACCGCCAGGACCCCCAGGATCAGCAGGGATTCATAGAGTTGGGTGGGGTGGATCTTCACCCCCACCGGCCCCAGGCTCTGGGGGTCGGTAAACGTGACGCCCCAGGGGAGATCGGTGGGCCGGCCGTAACAGCAGCCCGCCATGAAGCAGCCGATCCGGCCGATGCCCTGCCCCAGGGGCATGGCCAGGGCCAGGACATCCAGGGTCTTCCAGACCGGTAAGTAGTGGCGCCGCATATAGAAGACCGCGGTGATGATTCCCAGGACCAGGCCTCCCTGGAAGGCCAGGCCGCCGTCCCACACCTTGACTATGTCCAGGGGGTGGGCCCAATAAAAATGCCATGCCAACAGGACCTGAAAGACGCGGGCGCCGATTAAGGCCGCGATGATGCTGTAAAAACACAGGTCATAGACCCGGTTCGGGGGCAGCCCCACCCGCCGGGCTTCCTGCCCCGCCAGGGCCATGGCGGCCAGGAAGGCCAGGGCCAGGAAACAGCCGTAAGTAAAGATGGTCAGAGAGCCGATTTTCAAGAGTATGGGATGCATAGGTTTTCTTTTCCGCGCAGCTTCTTTCCGGCTGCCGAACTCCGCGACAAGGTATGCCTCAGATGAGCTCGAAGACGCTTCATTTGACCTTCACGTAAGCTGCCCGGTCTCCGCCGGGACCTGGGGCGCCTTCTCAGTCTGAGGGCTGCGGCTGAACATCACATAGAGGCAGGGCATCAGAAACAGGGCCACAAAGAGGCCCAGGGCCAAGCCGCCGATGGCCCCGGCGGCCATGGGCTGGAGCATCTCGCCGCCTTCCTCCAGGTTCAGGGCCAGGGGGATGAATCCGAAGATAATGGCCAGGGCGATCATCATGCGGGGCCTGAGCCGAATCTTGGCGGCGTCGATTACCGCCTGCAAAGGCGACAGGTTGCCGTGTTTCCTGATTTCTTCGGCAAAGGTGAGGAGCAGCACCCCTTCGTTGACGGTGGCGGCCACCACGATGAGGACGCCGATGATCACCGTGGCGCCCACGGGCAGGCCGGTCACGAACAGCAGATACACCATGCCCGCCAGGCAGAAGGGCACGGACCCGAGAATCAGGGCCGGCAGCTTCAGGCTGTTGAACTGCACCGCCAGCACCACAAAGGCGAAGAACAGGGCGAAGGCCAGGATGAGGAGCACGGCGTGCTGCATCTCCGCCATCATCTGGGCCTGGCCGCCATAGGAGATCTCGTAGCCCACCGGCAGCTTCATCTTGCCCAGGGCTTCTTTCAGTTCGCTCAGGGCCTGCCCCACGCTCACCCCGGCGGCATCGCCCCGCACGATGACCTCTTTCACCTGGTCTTCCCGGGCGATTTCCACCGGTCCCACCGCGGGGATCACCCGGGCCACGTCCTTCAGGCGCAAATAGCCGCCCTGGGCGCAGTTCAGCACCAGGTTCTCCACCTCCTGCTTGGAGGTAAAATGCTGTTCGGGGATCATCACCCGGATGTTGTAAAAATAGTCGCCCTCGCGATAGCGGGTGGCCACCTGGCCGCTGATCATCGAGCGCACCGTAGAGGCCACGTCCACCACCGACACCCCCAGTTCCGCGGCCCGGGTCCGGTCCACCAGCACCTGGTATTCAGGCTTGGTCATGTCCATGGAGACATAAATATTGTTGAAGTGGGCCAGCTTGTTCATGGACTCGGAGGTCTGCCGGGCCAGATCAAAGAGCTGATCCAGTTCCTGGCCCTTGATCTTGACTTCGATATCCGCGTCCCCGAGCTTTCTGATGCCCTTCACCGGCGGCTGCATCACCATGGGCTTGGCCCCGGGCATGGCGAGGGGGGCCAGGGTCTTTTGCAGTTGCCCAATAAAGCCCTTGGTGCTGATTTTCCGGGCATGACGAGGCACCAACTGAACATCTATCTGGCCTTCGTTGGCGATTTCATAAGTGGCCAGGCCCCAGACCTTGCCGCCAGCCATGGTGACGTAGCTTTCCACCAGGGGATTGCCCTGCAGTTTTTCCTCCACCCGGCTCAGAATCTGGTTGGTTTCGGTGAGGGCCGCCCCGGTGGGCAGTTTTACTTTCACCATGACCCGGCCGTCATCCATGCGGGGGAGAAACTCGCTGCCCAGGTAGGGAAACAAGACGATGGCGCCCACGAGGAGAAAGATAAAGAGACCGATTACCGCCAGCCGCATCCGGAGAGCCGCCTCCAAAAGGCGCCCATACCCGTCTGTCACCCAGGCGAAGACCCGGGCGAAGCGGCCCTGGTCATGGGATCCCACGTGCGTTCCGGTAAAAAGGGCGGTGAGGAGGGGGGTCAGGGTGATGGCCACCAGCAGACTCACGCAGACGATCCCAGCAATAACCAGGATCAATTCCCGGAAGAGGAGGCTGGTGAGACCGGGCACCAGCAGGAAGGGCACAAACAGCGCCAGGAAAGAGAGAGTGGCGGCCAGGATGGCGGACCCTACTTCAGCCGCGCCCTTCTCAGCCATTTCTTCCGGCGGTTGCTCCGGGTGGAGATGCCGCAAGCGGGTGATATTTTCCAGCACGACAATGGAATTGTCCAGCACGACGCCGATGGCTACCACCAGCCCGCCCAGGGAGAAGATGTTGAGAGAGAAGCCGCCCAGTTGCATGAGGGCGAAATTGAGAATCAGGGTGATGGGCAGGGCCAGCAGCATGACCAGGACGTGGCGCCAGCTTCCCAGAAACAGATAGACGATGATGATGACCAGGATGGCGGCCTCGATGGCGGCGTTGCGCACCCCGTTCAGGGCGGCGGTGACGTAGTCGGCCTGGTTCTCCACCATGCCCAGCTTGACGGCCGCGGGGAGGGAGGGACCGAGCTGCTCGATCCTTTTGGCCACCGCCCGGGCCACCTCCACCGTGTTGGCGTCCGCCTGCTTGAGGACGCTTAATTTGATGGCAGGCTGGCCCCCCAGCTTGGTGATAACCCGGACTTCCTCGTGGGCGTCCTCCACCTGGGCCACGTCCTTAAGGTAAATCTTGCCCGCGGCGGTATTGGCCAGGACCACGTTGCGGATATCGTCCAGGTTGCCGTATTCACCCATGGTGCGGGCGATGAATTCCCGACGGCCCACGGTCACCCGGCCGCCGAACTGTTCCAGGTTTTCCTCCTGGAGTCTTTTCATGACTCCCGGCAGGGTGAGGTTGTATTTTTCCACCGCATTAGGGTCCAGGTGGACGCGGATCTCCCGCTTGAGGCCGCCGACGATGTCGGTGCCGGCCACCCCGGGAACCGCCTGCAACTGATATTGCAGCCAGTTTTCCGTCCAGGTCCGCAGCTTGGTCAGGTCCCAGGTGTCAGAACTGATGGTGAGCTGCACCACCGGCAACTGCGATGGGTCGGCTTTGAAGACCAGGGGCGGGTCGATGTCCTTGGGCAGTTGCCGGGCCACCCGGGCCATGGCCGCCAGGGCGTCCTGGTAAGCCACGTCCACGTTGACCCCGTATTTGAAGTTGGCCAGGAGGGTGTACATGCCTTCAATGGAGGAGGATTCCAGATAATCCAGGTTGTCCACCATGGCCATCTGCCGTTCCAAGGGGTCGGCGATGTTGGTGCTGATCTCCTCCGGCGTGGCTCCTCGCCACCAGATGTGCACCTTGATCAGGGGGTAGGTGATGTCCGGGAGAAAATTGACCGGCAGGAGCATAAAGCTGTAGATGCCCAGGACCACCAAAGCGATGGTGATGACCGCCGTGGCGATGCGCCGACGGACGGCGTAGACGGTTACCTTCATTTCCCTGCTCCTCCCTGGACTTTCACTGCCATGCCGTCTTTCAGCTTTTCATTGCCGGAGACCACCACCGCTTCTCCTGGCTGAATACCAGCAATGATTTGCACTCTGCCGCCCGCCTCCAGGCCGGTTTGCACCACCCGGCGCTGTACCTTGCCGTCTTTATAGACAAATGCCACTTTGTCGCCGTTGGGCAGGACCAGCACCGCATCTCCCGGGGCGGTCAACGCCTCCGCCTGGGTCTGCAAGGTCAGCTTGAGGCGGGCGAACATCCCGGGAATCAGGGCTACCGGCGTCAACAGCTTCACTTCGGCGGTGCGGGTGCGCATGCGGGTGTCCAGGTCCGGGTACACCAGGCTGACTTTGCCCTCAAAGCCCTTGCCCGGATAGGCGTCCAGTTGGACCGTGGCGGGGGTGCCCTTGAAAACCTCGGTGGCCTGGGTCTCAGGCACAGCCAGGCGAATCACCAGGCTGCCGGGGTCATACATTTCCACCAGGGGAGTCCGGGGCGCCACAAAGTCGCCGTCCTTAACCAGCACCTTGGAGACCACCCCATCCCAGGGGGCCTCCACCGAGTAGTCCCCGGCCGACTCCCGGGCCTTGGTCAACAGGGCCCGGGCGGCTTCATACTTGGCCCGGGCGCTGTCCATTTGGGAGGCGGGCACGGCCCCGCTTTGCACCAGGATCTTGGTCCGGTTCAACTCGGCTTCCTGTTCTTTCACCGACTCTGCCGCCGCGGTCACCTGGGCCGCAGCCGCCCCCGAACGTCCAATGGTGACCAGGCGCTGGCCGCGCTTCACCTGGTCTCCCTCCCGGACCCGGCAATTCTGGATGGGGCCTTCTCCGGGAGAAGCCAGGCGCGCTTGGCGGACGGGGGTGACGGTGCCCGTCAGGTCAATCGTTCGGGCCAGAGGCCCCACCTGAACCGGTTGCACAACCACCAGAGGCAGCGGTTTGTCCCCTTCTTTTGGTTTTTCCTGGCCCCGGGCCGGGCCAGCGCCGAGACAGGCTATTCCTATAGCCAACAGGCTGGCTGCCACCATGAACGGCATTTTCATGAAAGCTTCCCTCCCACTGCCAGTTTGAGCCGGGCCAGGGAGGTGTGGAAATCCGCCAAAGCCCGGTAATAAGTGGTTTCAGTGAGCAACAGGGCCGTTTGCGCATCCAGGACGTCGGTGATGATGCCGGACCCCAGGTTGTATTTCAGGGTCTCGATGCGCAGGCTCTCCCGGGCCTGCTCGAGAGACTTCTCCAGGGCCCTGACCCGTTCGCTGTTGGAGTTGATGTCCAGGATGGCAGCCTCCACCTCCTGGCGGACCTGCAGGTTGAGCTTGCGCAGCCGTTCCTGGGCCGCGGCCAGGGCGGAAAATTCTTCTTTCACCTTGGCGGTGATGCTGCCCCCTTCAAACACCGGCAGGGAGAGAGTCAGGGCGATATTGCCGTCATCGTCGTAAAACGGTCCGCGATTCGTGGCACGTTTGATGAAACGGTCATCATATACCCCAAAAACACCAGAGCCCCGAACCCCATAGGAGCCTACCAGGTTGACATTAGGCCACCGCGCCGCCCGGGCCACGTCTACCTTACGGGCCTGGCTCTCCAGGCGCTTCTTGGCGGCCAGAAAATCAGGGCGCTGCTCCAGGGCTTGGGGCACCAACTGCTCCGGCCGGTAGTTCACCTTCTCGAAGGTGAGGTTGCCGGCAAACTTGAGCTGGGCCGTATTAAAATCCAGGCCCATCAGGTTGGCCAAAAGCCTTTTTTGGAGTTCCAGGATATTGGTCTCTTTTTCCAGGCTCTGGACCAGGTCCGCCACCCGCACCTCGGTGCGCAGCAGGTCCACCCGGGCGGCCTTGGCCACTTCCACCATCTTGGCCACCTTGCGCTGCTGTTCCTGCATGGCCTGCACAGAGAATTTGACCGAGGCAATCACCTTTTCCTGGCTGAGGATGCCGTAAAAGGTGCTGGAAACATTGAAGACCAGTTCATCCCTGGTCCGGGAGAGCCGGTTTTCCTCCGCCAGGCGCACCAGGTCGGCGGCCTTGATTTCATTGATGATGCGGCCGCCGCTGAACAAGGGCAGCTTCATGATAAGGTCGCCCCGGGCTTGTTGTTTGGTAAATAACCTGCGTTCGCCGTTCCAGCGGGCCTCCCACAGCGGCCGGGAGTTCAGGTACTTGGTGTAGTTGGATTCGTAGGTCAAACTCGGCCAGCGGGCCGCCTTGGCCTGGTCCAGCTTTGCCCCGGCGGCGGAGACCTCCCACACGTTGGCGGCCACTTCCGGATTGTTCTTTAAGGCAATCTCCAGGGCGGTCTCCAGAGTCAAAGCCCCGGGGAGCTTATCTGCCTTGGCCGGCGAGGCTTGTGAAGGCGTCGGCGGCGTTATGCCGACGGCCTCGCCGGGGGGCACCGGTTGAAAAGCGTCGGTGCCTCCCGCCAGGGCTGAGCTGGTCAGCAGGGACAGGGTGAATAAGCCGGAAAATGCCAAATGAACAACCTTCACGCGCTGCTTTCTCCTTTCCGGTAAAATGATGTGAGCATCGGCCGAGCGCAATTTTCGAGATAATCGCGGAGGTCTCCGCCGAGCTTGGCACCTCTTGCCATCAATCTTTGGAGGACATGTCTTTCCGGGTACTGCTCCACCGACCTCTACCCGCCTTCGGGGTGTAGGTGCCGCCTCCCCCCTCGCGCTTTGGCCGTAACTGCCTTTCCAACAGGCTTAGGTAAATTATTCTCTGCTCGGGTTGAAGATGCCTTTGAAATTGAAGGCTGAGTTGCACTGCCTCCTCTTCCATCTTTGTTTGTAATAAACTGATGTCCTTGATTTTGCTCTGAATCGCTGGCCATGGTGAAGAACCCTGTTTCATAAGTTCCCAAAGGTCCCTCTGTTCCCGGGCCAGTGCCATCCGAAGCTCCTGGCGCTGCTTCTGGTGTTCGGGCATCATGCTCCGGAGTTGTTGGCACTGCTCTCTTTGCAGGGGCAGAGACCGGCAGAGCTCCTTCACCGTCAGAGGCGGCCCGGCTGGTCGCCGGCCAGAATCATGAACAGCTTGCCGCCCTAAATAGGCAACAGTGCCGAGGCTCGCCAAATTAAGGGCAAGGGAAAAGACCAGGAGGTAGACCAGCCAGGAACGTTTCCCAAGCTGTTCTCCTGTTTCCACCCTTTCACGGTCTGAATTTCCCATCTGGCCAAAAACCTTCTGACGCTATCTCGACAGTCCGGCCGCTTCCCTTACCTCAGCCGATATTGCCAGTCCGTTATCAAAGCTGTAGCGCTTTCCCTGGCCGGCGTCCTTCACCTCGGGACTGATGAAGAAGGGAAAAAGGAGAAGAGCTGCGGCAATCAACACATAAACGAAACCGATCTGCCACCTTTGCCTGGAGTTGCCGATCAGCCTGGCGAATAAACCGGGTATCATATTCCAGTGCAGCACGATATGCAGGGCCAACAGGGCCAACAACAAGAATCCCAGGTACAGATGGATGGCGCCCCAATCATGGCGGTCCAGGCCGAGAAAAGAGAGATCCACCCGTCGGCCATATTTCATGGTGCTTTCCCGTCCGGGCAGCAAAACGTACTTCATCAGGAAACCCAGGCCGGCCATGGCGGCCATGCAGAGGAACATCAGGGCGTTGATGGCGAAGTTGAGCTGGGCTTTATTCATGAAATCTGCCTTTTTGTTTGGTTGGGAGTGACAGAGCAAGCGGTTTTTTCTGTCTAGTGAACCTGCCAGTCGCCTTCCACCGCCCACAGCGGACGGCCGTTGGCTTCCCTGAGCTTCATGATGCGATCGCCTGCCACCTCTGTGACCAGGAGAAAGGGTTTGTTGATGACCGATATCAGGGAACCGGTGACCATCAGCCGGTCCCCGGGGGCAATGGTGAGCCCCTTTTCCGCCATGTAGCCCTTGGGGGCCAGGATGATGGACAGATCTCCTCCAGGTGTCCGGAGAACGGCCTGGGTACAGTAATCCGCGCCGCTGCCGAAGGGGGCTGGGGCTACCCGCACCACCTCGCCGGAAATGGTGCCTACCGTCCCTGGCTTGAACAGGGTGCTGTAATGGAGGCGCCTGCCGCTCTGCGCCCATGCCGAGGCTCTAGTGATTGTCAGGCTCAAAAGCACGAAGGCCACGAGGACGAAAACTCCGGGCTTTTTCAGAGCTCCACACCTCTTTATTTTTCTATACGAATAATCGGTTTTATGCATACATAACAGCAAAAAATTACAAAATCGGCGGTCCCAAGTCAAATTTTTTTTAGATGCTTCAGTAGCCTCTCACTTCGGCGCCAGCCGACTAGTTTCTCTCAAGGACTCAGGATCACGGTGCGATCGGGTGCTTATAACCTCGTGGCAATAATTGTATATTGAAGTTATTGAGCCTCTTGCAAAGGGCAGCCGCAGGCTTCAGCCTGGGGCTGCACAGACTGGAAAGCCTATGCCACCGACTGTTAGGAACGGCAAACTTGTGAACCTCCTCTTCTGGCTGGAGCCCGTCTTGGCCTTACTGGCCTTCAACATCTGTATCGCCGCGTTTGTGACCGAGTTCACCTTCCTCTCCGGGGTGGCGGCGGTATGGAAGGCGCCCCTGCGGTATCTCCGTCTGGCCCTGAATCTGACCCTGCCATTGGTCTTTCTGCCGGTTTGCTGTCGATTGCTGCAGGCACTCATCAATCGTCGGGGAAAGGGCCTGATCGGCGCTCCGGATTGGCACCTGTCCCTCTCCCCAGTCAAGGTTTGGATGGTGCGTCCCTTTCAGGGCATCGGCCTTTCTTTGCTGTTTGCCTCCCGGCTGCTTGCGGTTTTGCAGGGCTATGCCGGAACACCTGTCAGTGCCACCGAGGTGTTACCCACCGGATATTTCCAGTTTGGTCGTTTTCTCGTGGTAACGGGCCTCGGCATCCTGGTCTCACTGCTCCTTTCGCTGGTGTGGGCATTGGATGACATGGGGGTGCGCTACCGCAACGACCGCACCGGGGAAGTGAGGTTGATGGGGAGATACCTGGGTGTAATCCTGCCCATCGGGTTCGGTTTCTTTGGCTTCTTTAACATCCTTGCCGATGTTCCCTTTTTCAAAGCCCTTGCTTCGGTTTTTCAGATGGTGGTCACCCTTTATCCGCCCTTCTGCACCCTGGCCGTCGTCCATGCCTTTTACCTGCGGCGCTTTGGCGGCCATCTCCTGAAATGTCTCCGGGTTGGCCTGACCTCGCCCCTCAAGCCGTAACCCGGGCGGCATCTCCGCTTGGCCGGGCGACGGTGTCGGAGCCCGTCATCAGTGCCCATCTATCCGGGGGTCGGCCGCTGCTTTCCGACCTCCTGCATGTCGGCTCTTCCTGGCTAAGAACCAGGTTACCGCATACGCTGCCCGGCCCAGGCCGGCACCCCGTTGGCGTCCCGCAGCTTCAGGACCTGGCCGCCTTTCTTCACTTCCGCCGCAACAATGGCGGGCTGTCCCTGATAGGTAATGCGGGACCCGGTCACCTCCACCTTGTCGCCCTGGGCAATGGTCACGGGTTGTTTTTCCACATACCAGCTGGGACCCAGGTGAACCGCGATGGTCTCTTTGTCGGTCTTGAGGGTGAAATGCACCCCGTAAGACATCCTCCTCCCGGGGGCGAATTTTTCCAGGCTCACTACTTCGCCGCTCAGGGTTTCCACGGTTTGCGGGTTATACATCCGGCTGTAGGGATCGCCGGCGCCCCAGCCGCGGCCCTGGCCGCGACCCATCCCCATACCGGGCTGGGCCCAGGCCGCCGTGACGGCCAGGACCAGGGTCAGGATACCGGTCAGGCTGATAAATCTAACGAGTTTCATCATGGTGCGTCCTCCTTAAATCAGTCGGTTATGGTTAGGCCGGAGTGGCTCCAGCCTGGTTCCTTAATTTTTTTTAACCGTTACGCTGATCCCTTGACCTCGCATGTTCAAGAAAATGGTCTCCAGGCTTGGATTGGTGGTGATGGCCTTGATGAACCGGGGGTCGGGCCTGGGCTCGTTCATATTATCTGCCAGGATCAATCCACCCGGACGGATCAGGGGCAGAAGCTGGTTGAGATATTCCAGGTTACCCCCCTCTGCATCCAAAAAAAGTATATCGATGGGCTCCTGCAGTTGACTGACCGTCCGGTGGGCATTGCCCTCAACTACCGTAACCAGGTTCTCTACCCCGGCCCGTTCGAAGTTAGCTCTGGCTGATAAAATTCGTCTATGTTGTATTTCATGCGTAATCAGCCTGCCTCCCGTTGATTTAAGGCCCAGGCACAACCAGAGGGCCGAGTAGCCGGGCCCGGTGCCGATCTCCACGACATTCTTAGCCCTCGTGGACTCGACCAGGATCCGCAGTAATCTCCCGTGCAGATCATCCACGATGGGCCCCTCAATCTCATCGAGAACGTGTAATATCCTCTTCTCCGATTCGTCTTTGGCCAAGGGCGGATGTGCCGAGGTTGCCGAGTTGCAGTCCCATTGCCGGCTCCCCGTCTTGCCCAATGCCCAACCCGGCGCCGAGGAGATGGCCAACATGGCCATGGCTGTTGCCACCAGCAGGGTGCCAACAAATTTCGTCCCTTTCATCTTCTCCATCCTTTTCACGCTTCCGTCGTGCTAACCACTTGTGGCTTAGTGCACCTTCCAAGAAGTTGGAGAAAGTGGGGGAGAGGGGAAAGGAAAAGGGGGCGAACCTTTCCCCTCCCCAGGTTTACCAGTTACATCCATAGCCCTGGCCACAAGCCCGGCCCCGGCCCATGCCGCCACCGGCGCCAGGTCCCGCGCCCATGGCGGCTTGGGGGTAGATCTTTTGGGCCTGTGCCCGAAAAGCCGTGCCCTTCTCCTGAATCTGGTCTCTTAAGGCGTTGATTTCTTGCTGTTTGGCCTGAACCTGCTTTTGGTCGGGCATGGCGCTTTGCCACAACCCCGCCATCTCTGTCCGCTTGACCATCATCTGTTTTCGCAATCCGGCGGTGTCATTCATGAATTGCTGTCTGAGATCAAAGAGCTGGGTGCTCTGCTCCGGGGTCAGGTTGGCATTCATGGATCCCCAGCCCCCTTGCGCCCAAGCGGAATCCACTGCCCCTAAACTCAAGCCCAAGACCGCCACCAGGGAGACAATTGCCAAGGTTGTGCTCAGTGTTGTTTTGTTCATGGGACATCCTCCATCCTGAATAAATATCCGGATAACCGGTTTTCATCATAGAGAACCAGAATTTCATCCAACTTCGGCGCGAGGATTGGCCTACCAGCATTTAACCATATGAAATCATTTATAATAAAAATATTATTTACAAAAAATTATAGTGGTTACGCCGGATTTCCCATCTGGCTGGGTTATAAAGTTTAAATCTTAATAATCGAATAACCGATTATTAATGACTTTGATTTCCCCGGCAATAAAAAAAGAATGGCAAGGAGAATGAAATGAAAAATTCTATCGCGTTGATGGTGGCTTTGTTATTGGGATTGGCAGGTTGCTCTGCAGCCACCTTACCGGCCTGGCAGACCGAGGCCGGTGCCGTGGCTCACCAGGCGCAGGCTGCGGGTCAGTCTCAGGCTCCCCAAACCTGGGATGATAGTTACGTTGATTACCGGCCATGAGCCAGTGGTTCACCCTGACCGGGTGCCGCCACAAGAACCCGGTTAAGGGATGAATCAAAACTAAGGGTGTGGGCAGGTGCGGCCATGCAAAAATTGGCAAGCCTGCCCTTATAGGTTCTCCGAGGGTTAACTGAGACATTCCCGGGCGATGCGCACCGCCTCCCGGATCATCTGGTTGGTATAGCCCCATTCATTGTCATACCAGCTCATCACTTTGACCAAGTTGCCATCAACTACCTTGGTCATGCTCAGGTCCACGATGGCGGCCCTGGGGTCCTGGATGACATCCGAGGAAACGATGGGATCTTCGGCCACCCCCAGGACGCCTCGATAACGAAGGCTTTCCGCTTCTTCCCGGAAGATGGTATTGATTTCTTCTTCGGTGGTGGGCCGCGCCGTCAAAAAAACAATGTCCGCCAGGGAAGGCGGGCCGGCTCCTTCTCGCTCAGGCAGGGATAGCGTTTCCCGGCCACCAGCAAGTCACTGCTCGCCATTTCCACTTTCCTGGCATACCTGCCGTAAACGGTGTCGTACTTCAGCAGGTACACCAGGTTATCCAGGGCCATGAGATCATTAATTGCCACCAGCTCCAAGGCAGGGGTGTCCAGAATGATTTCCAGGGCCGCCCGGCTTATCCGTCCCATGCCGTTGATCGCCACTTTGGCCATAGTCTCTCCTTTTCGTAATAAGTAGGGATAGATTATGCGCTCAGAATGATAAACCTCAAAACCTATATTGACAATATCCGAATATTCGGTTATTGAAAATGTAGGAAAGATGAAGCCCGACTCTTTAGGTCACTGGGGGACGAGACCCGTCTCAGGATCCTCTGGCTCCTGATACAGCACGAGGAGCTCTGTGTCTGCGACATCATGGGGGTCCTGGGCATCACCCAGTCCAAGGCCTCCCGGCATCTCCGTTATCTCTTTCACCTGGGCTGGGTTGCAGATCGCCGGGACGGGTTGTGGATGAACTACCGCATCTCGGTGGCGCCGGGCAGCCAGCAGGGCAGGCAGTTGCAGTTGCTGGGTGAGTTTTTCCGTAACCACCCCGAAGCCCAAGCCCTGAAAGAAAGGTTGGAAAAGTGGATGGATGGCAAGGGCCTGGCCGCCCTGAAGGCGGCCGGCGCCGGCAAAGCGGTCTCTTGTTCCTGTAAATGAAGGGAGCGCTGAAGGCAAAGGAAGGAAAACCGGGATGAGGGTCGGGAAGGTCCTGACATAAAAATTTTGCTTGCAAGAATTTGTTTAAACGATTATAAGATTGCTTATGAAGCATGAGGCCAGAGTCTTTCGCTCCCTGGCGGATGAAACCCGCCTGAGCATATTGTGTCTGCTGATGCAGCATGAGGAGTTGTGCGTCTGCGACTTCATGGAGGTGTTGGGGATCACCCAGTCCAAGGCCTCCCGCCACTTGCGCTACTTGTATAACACCGGTTGGGTCAGTGACCGGCGGGAAGGCCTCAAGATAAAGTACAGGTTATGCACCCACTCCGACACCATGAAAGAAAAGCAACTCCAGACCCTGGCGGAGGTCATGAATTCTCACCCGATAGCCCAGTCTTTGAAAGGGAAGCTGTGTCACTGGCTGGAGAGAAAACCCAAAACTGGGGACGGCAAAGAAGATGGCCAAACAGGAGTACGGACTTAATATATTTTTTATAAAATAATAATCACCTAAACGGATATACAAAGCGAGGAGTCGGTATGGCCACCGTTGCCAAACGCTTGGGTTTTGTGGAACGTTTTCTGACCCTGTGGATCTTTTTAACCATGGCCGGGGGCGTAGCTTTAGGCTACTTCATCCCGAGCTTCACCAAGGTTTTGACGTATTTCCAGGTAGGCACCACCAACATTCCCATCGCCATCGGCCTCATTCTGATGATGTATCCGCCTCTGGCCAAGGTGCGCTACGAGGAACTGCCCCAGGTCTTCAAGAATTATAAGGTCCTGGCCCTGTCGTTGGTCCAGAACTGGATAATCGGGCCCATCCTGATGTTCCTGCTGGCCATCACCTTCCTGCGCGGCTACCCGGAGTACATGGTGGGCCTGATCATCATCGGCCTGGCCCGCTGCATCGCCATGGTCATTGTCTGGAATGACCTGGCCCAAGGCGACACGGAATACTGCGCCGGGCTGGTAGCCTTCAACTCCATCTTCCAGATGCTGTTCTTTTCCATCTATGCCTATATCTTTGTCACCGTCCTGCCCACCTGGCTGGGCATCGGCTCGGGGCTGAAGGTTGAGGTCACCATCCTCCAAGTGGCGGAGAGCGTGCTGATTTATCTCGGCATCCCCTTTTTCGGCGGCATGATCACCCGCTTTATCCTGGTGAAGCGCAAGGGGCTCAAGTGGTATGAAGAAAAATTCATGCCCAAGATCAGCCCCATCACCCTCATAGCCCTGTTGTTTACCATCGTGGTGATGTTCTCCCTCAAGGGCGAATATATCGTGGAACTGCCCCTGGACGTGGTGCGCATCGCCATCCCCCTGACCATCTATTTCTTCATCATGTTTTTTGTGACCTTTTACATGTCGGCCAAGGTGGGGGCCGGCTACCGCATTTCCACCACCCTGTCCTTCACCGCGGCCAGCAATAACTTCGAGTTGGCCATTGCGGTGGCCGTGGCGGTCTTCGGCCTCAGCTCCGGGGAGGCCTTCGCCGCGGTCATCGGCCCCCTGGTGGAGGTGCCGGTGCTCATCAGCCTGGTGAATGTGGCCCTGCGCTTCCGGCAGAAGTATTTTCTGCCCCTGGTATGCGCCGTTTGCGGCCTGGAGGGCGGCACCACCCCGCTTTTCAAAGCCCGGCAGGGGGACCAGGACGTTTACTTTTGCCCCACCTGTGTGCATGACACCATGCACCATACCAAGCCCGAACCATGACCAGACAGGGGATAGGCGGTTAAATATCACCCAAAAGGAGCTCCGAAAGGATGTTCGAGGCCGTTGTCCCGGCCATTGGCCTGTTCCCCGCCTGAGATGGGGGCGAGGGCGGTCAAAAGGAATTTTTTATCCGGAACGATGAGGTAAGAAGAAGCACCGCAACGACGCCGAGGTCACAGAGAGGTCGCTGGGGAATAAATTTTCCAGTGCGCGCCGAACTTTTTGGGGGCACGTGTTTTCTCGTATAGTCGCATATCTGGTTATTATGATCGGACAGGCAGCGGAACGTCGGCCTCCAGCCTGACTTCAATCACTCTGTTAAGGGAAGGGAAGCAATGAATATTTTTCGTGGCACTTTGATCGTTTTGTTCGGCTTGGCGGCGGGTTTTTTGGTGGTCGGGGGGGTCCTGCCGACCCTGGCGCAGGGTACGGCTCCGGCGAAGGGCAGGCCGGCCCTTTATGAATTCGGGGCCAAAACCTGTATCCCCTGCATCCAGATGAAACAGGTCATGGCGGACCTGAAGGCCAGTCATGGCGACCAGGTGGAATTTCGCATGGTCTATGTGGACGAGAACCGGCCCATGTTCGGACAATACCAGATCGTGGCCATTCCCACCCAGGTGTTCCTGGATGCCTCCGGGAAAGAAGTGGACCGGCATCTTGGCGCGCTCACCAAGGAAGAAGTGCTGCAAAAACTCAAGGAATTAAAATTTATCAAATAGGAGAGAGGAATTTGTATGGGTTTGAGTGAAACCCTGGGTCAGGTCTTGCAGACCAGGCCCATTCTGGCCTACGGCGCCTCATATCTGGGCGGGGTGATCGCCACCGCCAGTCCCTGCATTTTGGCCAGCATCCCCCTGGTCATCGGGTTTGTGGGCGGCTATGCCGGGGGCAATAAAAAGCAGGCCTTCTTTTATTCGTTGACCTTTGTGGTGGGGCTGGCCGTGGTCATGTCCATCCTGGGCGCGGTGGCCTCGCTCATGGGCACCATGTTCGGGGATGTGGGCATCTACTGGTATTTCGTGGTGGCCGTCATCCTCATGGCCATGGGCCTGCAACTGGCCGGCGTCCTCAACCTGAACCTGGGGGGCAATTCCCAGAGATTCCTGCCCCGGCGCACCGGCCTGATCGGCGCCCTGATCTTGGGGGGGCTCTTCGGGCTGGTGCTGTCCCCCTGCGCCAGCCCCGTTTTGGCGGTCATCCTTACCCTGGCCGCGGTCAAACGGGAAGTGGCTTATGGCAGCACCCTGCTCTTCGCCTACGCCCTGGGCCAAGGGACCCTGATCATCCTGGCGGGCACCTTCACCGGGGTGATCGAAAGCTTCCTGCAGTCCCGGGGGGCCAAATGGGGCAATCTGATGCAACAGGGGGCCGGCTACCTTCTCTTCTTCGCCGGCGCCTATATCTTTTTTCAAGGAGTGCGGAACTGGTAAGACGCAGCCCAATGGAAAGAACGGTGGGCCGGAGATAAATCATGAGGCATGAAGACATCAAAGAAGTCGTCAAAGATCGCTATGGCAAAATTGCCCGGGGGGAGGCCACTGCGTGCTGCCCCACCTGTGGATCCACTCCCCTGGCCCAATGTCTGGTGGTGGGCTATTCCCCGGAGGATTTGGCCCTGGTGCCGGAGCAGGCTATCCTGGGGGTGGGGTGCGGCAACCCGGCGGCCCTGGCTGAGCTTAAGGAGGGCGAGACCGTCCTGGACCTGGGCTCCGGGGCCGGGATCGATGCCTTCCTGGCGGCGAAAAAGGTGGGGGAGCGGGGCCGGGTCATCGGAGTGGATATGACCGAAGACATGGTGGCCCGGGGAACACGGCTGGCCCGGGAGCACGGCTACGATAATGTGGAGTTCCGCTTGGGCGATATCGAACGGCTGCCGGTGGCGGCAGCGAGCATCGATGTCATCCTGAGCAATTGCGTCATCAATCTGACCCGGGACAAGCTGGCCAGCTTCCGGGAGGCCTGCCGGGTGCTCAAGCCCGGCGGGCGTCTGCTTATTGCCGACTTGGTGACAGAAGGAGAATTACCGCCGGAGGTGCGGGCCAGCGCCGCAGCCTGGGCCGACTGCCTGGCCGGGGCCATGCCCCGGGAGGATTACCTGGAGACGATCCGCCGGGCCGGCTTCAGCCAGGTGGAGGTCGTTGCCCAAACCCCCTACGAGACCCCGGACATGGAGGAGCGGTTGCGGGGTAAAATCATCAGCGTGAAGGTGCGGGGGGTGAAGGGATGAGGGGGAAAACCAGCCGGTTTTGCCCGGGTTCGCCGGGGTTTTGGCCGGCCGCGCCGCCGGGAATTTTTATATAGACATAACCGTTTATGCGGTTATAATAAAATTAATTCATTTGGCTGGAGGGAGGTGAGAAGCATGTCCAACAATAACGTGGTCGTGGTGAAGATCCTCAGACTTCCGGGCGCCAAAGCGGGGTGCTCGTGCAGCAACGTGGCCAGTCCTGAGGAGATGGCCGCCATGTTTCAGCAGAAAGTGGACGAGCTGCGGGCGGCCCTGGAAGAAGCTTATCCCGGCCGGACCCGGGTGGAAGCGGTAAATCTCAAGGAAAATCAGGCGGAATGCGAGACGGAGATCGGCCAGCTGCTGGTGACCAAGAAATACCCGCCACCCCTGGTGGTGATCAATGGGGAGCCGAAGTATGCCGGTTCCATCCAGGTGAAGAAGATCGTCAAGGATGTTGGAAGCATCCTGGCATAAAAAGGAGGTTGACGTGAGCGAGTTTCTGGAACACACCTATGAAAAGTTCATCTTCAGGGCGAAGCTGGGCTATCTCTACAGCCGGGAAGAGTTTTGGGCGGATTTTCAAGACGGCGCGGCCACCGTGGGGCTCACCGATTTCATGCAAAAGGCTAAAGGTGATGTGGCCTTCCTGGAGACTGTGGAGCCCGGCACCGTGGTCAAGCGCGGCGACGAGATCGGCAAAATCGAGACCATCAAGGCCACCTTCGGCATCATCTCACCGGTGTCCGGCAAGATTACGGAGGTCAACCCGGAAATGGAGGCCAGCCCTTTCCTGATCAACCAGGATCCTTACGGGGCCGGTTGGATTTATCGCCTGGAACTGAGTGATCCTGAAGGCGACAAGGCCCAACTCCTGGAGGCCAAGGAATACTTTGAAATCATGAAAGGCAAAGTCGCCGAGGAGGCGAAGAAGCTTTATGGGTAAGAAGCAGAAAAAAGTGGTGGTGCTCCCCTGCAGCGGCATCGGCAAGGTCTATGGCGCCCTGGCCCGGGAAACCACCTATGAACTTATGGAGCGGGTGCGGCCCGACGAGGTGGTGACCACCTGTCTGCCCCTCCTGGTGATCAAGGACCCGGAGGCCGTGGCCCTGGTATTGGAAAATCCGGTGATCACCATCGACGGCTGCCCCAAGGACTGTGCCAAGAAAAGTGTCCAGGCCCTGGGCAAGGAACCTGACAAGACCTATGAGGCCATCAAGTTTTACACCAGTCACAAGGACTTGAAACCCGAGGGCGTCGCCGAAGTGAACGACACCGGCCGGAAGCTGGCGGCGGTGGCCGCGGCGGAAGTTGCCCAGGAGGTGGATAAGCTGGCCGCCGGGGAGGAGCAGTGATGGACATCCAGGTGCAAAAAGTGGGCATCGTCTCCTGCAGCGGCGAGGAAATTCCCGAGGGCACCCTGTGCCGCCTGGCCTGCCGCAAAGTGCTGGATGAGCGCCCCGGCGAAACCGTAACCATCTGCCTGCCCCTGTTTATCGCGGGGGGCGAGGAGGAGCGCACCTTTGCCACCAATTACCCCACCATCACGGTGGACGGCTGCGACAAGAGGTGCGCCGCCAAGGCCACGGAGATGCTGTCGGGCAAGCCGGCCAAGTCGCTGTCCATCCCCGAGATTCTCAAGAAACATGGCTTAAAGGCCCCCACTAAGCTGCGCCACTTCGGACCGGAAGAAGAGGCCGCGGTCAAGGCGGTGGCCGATGAAATCTCCCAGGCGGTGGATGAGGTGTTGGAGGGAGATTAGGAAAGACAGGCACAAGAAGCCGTCCGAGCTGACCTCCGAATTTCGATTTTAAAAGGAATAATACATGGCAACCTATAAGAATAAAGTGGAATGGCGGGGTGGACATCTGGGCTATACCTGGACGCAAAACGGCGTGGAAATGGAGTTCTCCGCGCCCCCGGCCCTCTTTGGCAAGGAAGGGGTGCTTACTCCTGAAGACGCCTTCGTGGCCGCCTCCAACACCTGCTACTTCTTGATGGTGGTGTGGGCCTGTGAACGCTTCAAGATGGACCTGGTCTCCCTGGAAATGGAGGCCGTGGGCGAGGTGGAGGAGCATCTGGACCGCACCTCCTGGTTCAAGCGGGTGACCTTTTTCCCCAGGATCGTGGTGAAGGGCAAACCCAGGGAAATGGTGCAGCGGGCCCTGGACATGGCCATGAAATACTCCACCATCAACCAATCCTTCAAGTCCGAACTGGTCATCAAGCCGGAAATCATCATCCAGTAGAGGCACTCATGGCCGAATACTACGACATTGCTTTTTTGGGAGGCGGCCCGGCCGGCTACCAGGGCGCGGTGCGCGCCGCCCAACTGGGCGCCAAGGTGGCGGTGGTGGAAGAAAGGTTCCTGGGAGGCGTCTGCCTCAACTGGGGCTGCATCCCCACCAAGACGGTGCGGGCCTCGGCGGAAATTGGCCGGGCCCTGCGCCGGGCCCGGGAATACGGCTTTCAGGAAATAGAAGCCTCGGCGGATATAAAGGCCATTCTGGCCCGGAAAGAACGGGTGGTTACCGGGCTGAGGGCCAGCATCGGCCGCCTCATCCAGGCCCATCGCATTGCCCTGGCGGAGGGGAGGGGCCGGCTGGCAGGCCCGAACCGCATTGAGGTGGAACAAAACGGCCGACTGAGCCGGCTGGAGGCTGCCAAAATAGTGATCGCCACCGGCTCCCGGCCGGCCCGCCTGCCCCTGTTTCCCCCAAGCCCCCGGGTTTTCCTGGCCGATGACCTGCTCAACATCGACTACCTGCCCCAGCACCTGCTGGTGGTGGGCGGCGGCGCGGTGGGGGTGGAGATGGCCGCCATCTTCCGGGAGCTGGGCTCCCAGGTGACCCTGGTGGAGGTGATGGACCGCCTGCTGCCTGCCGACGATGCCGAGATGGCGGCATACCTGACCGGGGTGCTCAAGCGCCGCAAGATCACGGTCAAGTGCGGCCTTAAGGTGACTGGAGTGCAGGAAGGGCCGCAGAACCTGGCCGTCCATTTGTCCGACGGCACGGCGCTGACCCCGGACGCCATTCTCCTGGCTACCGGCCGGCGCTTCAACACCGAGGGCCTCGGCCTGGAAGAGCTCGGCGTCGGGATGGATAACGGGCGCATCGTGGTGGATGAGCACCTGATGACCAATGTTCCCGGGGTGTATGCCGCGGGCGACGTCATCGGCGGCTGGCTGCTGGCCCACGTGGCCTTTGCCGAAGGCATCTGCGCCGCGGAGCACGCCTTGGGGCAGGGAAGCCGGATGGACTATCAGGTCGTGCCCCGCTGCACCTTCACCCTGCCGGAATACGCCGCGGTGGGGGTGTCGGAGGCGGCGGCGGCGGAAAAATATCCCATTAAAGTGGCTCGTTTCCCCTTCAAATCCCTGGGCATGGGGCAATGCCTGGGAGAGCTGGAAGGCCTGGTGAAGATCATTGCTGATAAAGAAACCGACCGGATTCTGGGAGCGCACATCATCGGTCCCCACGCCGCGGAGATGATCCACGAAATCGCGGTGGCCATGCGGGGGGAACTCCCCAGCCGGGTGATCATGGAAACCATCCACGCCCATCCGACCTTGTCCGAGGCGGTGCTGGAGGTGGCCCAGGCCCTGCACGACCGGGCTGTCCATATGCCGCCGGGAGGCGCCTGATGTCTCTGCCCGCCCCGGAGTGGCTGCTTGCCGAAGTGCGCCGGGCCAGGAAAGGCCGGGGAGCCGCGCTGATTTCTGAAACCAGCGGCCTTTTAGGCCATCTGGGGTTGCCCACGGTGTGTGACGAAGCCCGCTGTCCCAACCGGGGGGAGTGCTATTCGCTGCACACCGCCACCTTTCTGATTCTGGGAGAGGTCTGCAGCCGGGGCTGCGCCTTTTGTGCGGTGAAAAAGGGGAAGCCCCTGCCCTTGGAGCCGGACGAACCCGATCGCCTGGCCCAGGCGGTTTCCCGGTTGGGCCTGCGCCACGTGGTCATCACCTCGGTGACCCGGGATGATCTCCCGGACGGCGGCGCGGCCCACTACGCCCGGGTGGTTGACACCCTGCGGGGGCGCTGCCCCGGCGTCCGGGTGGAACTTCTGGTGCCGGACTTCGCCGGGTCCGAACAGGCCCTGGCTGCGGTGTTAGCCGCGGCGCCGGACATCCTGGCCCACAACCTGGAAACCGTGCCCCGGCTTTACCCGCAGGTGCGCCGGGGCGCGGATTACCGGCGCTCCCTGGAAGTGTTGCGGCAGGCCAAGCAGCTTTCCTCGAAGATCATTATCAAATCCGGCCTGATGCTGGGTCTGGGAGAAGAATCGGCAGAAATCGAGGCGGTGCTCCAGGATTTGCGTTCAGTGGACTGCGACATGCTCACCCTTGGTCAATATTTATCCCCCTCCCTCCGCCATGTCCCGGTGGCCCGCTACGTGACCCCGGAAGAGTTTGATCTCTGGCGCCGGCAAGCCCTGGCCCTGGGCTTCAGGAGCGTGGCCGCCGGTGCCCTGGTGCGCAGCTCCTATAAGGCTCCTATCTTTTTTCGGGGTTTGGCGTGAAGACCTGGCGATTCCTGGACACCGGGGTTTTGTCCCCGGTCTGCAACATGGCCATCGACCGGGCCTTGCTGGCTCTCCATGCCAACGGCAAATCTCCGCCCACCCTGCGCCTTTACCAATGGCAGCCGCCCGCCGTGTCCCTGGGGTATTTTCAAAAGCGCCACGATCTGGATCTGGAGGCCTGCCGCGGTCTGGGTTTTGAGGTGGTGCGGCGGCCCACCGGCGGCCGGGGGGTGCTGCACCTGGAGGACTTGACCTACGCCGTGATCGCCGGCACTGCTGAAGGCATGCCTTCCGCAGTCACGGCAGCCTACCACCTGATCGCCCAGGGCCTGCTCAACGCGTTTCGTCTTTTCGGGATCGAGGCCCAAATGGGACGGGAGCGGGGAGATTCGCAGCAGACCGACATCTGCTTTCTGCGCTGCGCCCGAGGGGCGGTCCTGCACCGGGGAAAGAAACTGGTGGGCAGCGCCCAGACCTGGCACGCCTCCTCCCTGCTCCAGCACGGTTCCATCATCATCAAGCCCCAGGTGGAGGCCTGGCTGGCATTGGTTAAAGTCGAGGGGGAATCTTTGGCGGCCATGCGGGCCAGGCTTGCTGCCCGCCTGACTTCCCTGCAGGAGATCTTAGGGCATCCCCCCAAACTGACCGAGCTGAAGAAGGCGGTGCGTCAGGGCATGGCCCAGGCGCTCGGGGTGGAATTCCAGCCCGGCGAATTGAGCGGCGAAGAGTGGGCCATGGCCCGGGACCTGGCCAATCATGAGGAGGTAAAACATCATGTCCCAGGAGGACATCACCCAAATTTCCCTGGGGAAGTACCGGGTGGGCATCACCGGCCTCAAGGAGGCCATTGAGGAAGTCAAGGCCCTTGGAGGGCGGTCGGACGAGGACATCACCCAGGCCCTGTTTGCCAGGCTCAAGCCCAGAAATTACATCCCCGCGCCGGCCCAGGAGGACTATAAAAAGGCCTTCTTGAGGGAATATAAGAAAGCCCTGGGCGAAAAGGTGACAGAGGACCGGTCGGGGCTGAGCATCAAGATCCTGGGTCCGGGGTGCCCCAACTGCGAGGCCCTGGAACAGATGGTCATGGCCGCGCTGGCTGAACTCAACCTGCCGGCAGAGGTGGAGCACCTCAGGGATTTGACAGAGATTCAGGCCCTGGGCGTTTTTGGCACTCCGGCGCTTCTTATCAACGATGACATTAAAATCGTGGGAAAGGTGCCCACCACTACCCTGTTGAAAGCCTGGCTGCAAGAAGCCGCCAGTGATGGCGCGCCTTGAAAATACGGGATTCACAGTGCCCAGAAGGATAATGATAATGTCAGTCAAGTCTTCCCATTCGGCACCGGGCCATGTCTGTGCTCACCCGGACTGCTGCCCGCAGGAGGTTGCGGGGCCGCGGTCAGCTTTCCTGTCTCTGCCCCCGGAGGCATCAAAACCGGCGGAAGCAGGTGGAGCAGCCCTTCCTGGCGCCTGCAAACGATGGCTCCTTTGGTTTGCGGCTTTTTTCGGTATCTACGCCTCATCTTCGATCTGCCCCTTTTGCGGCACACCAGGCTGTCCGGTGGGGGCCGGCGGCGCTCTCGTGGTGGGAGGCGCCTTCGCCGCGCTGTGGCAGTATGGCAGGCATATCTGGGGGAGTTTCAAGAGACTGGTGACCAGCCGCCGCAGGTGACTTGACGGAGGGCCGCCATGCTGTTGGACAAGAACGACTCCGGTGCAATCTTTCGCCCGAAGATAAACGCCACCAAGAAGTCCTCCATCTCACTCCATCGCCACGTTTCAGGTGGATATCTCCGAGCCCCTGCCGCCGTAAATGCAGCAATAAGGGCCGGGATTATAATCAACAACCCCTGGCAATGGATGAATTTTGACTTCACCTGGAGGCTGGAACCCTGATCCCCGGGAGGAGCAATGTTACTTGAACAGATCAAAAACTACGAAATTTTTCGGCCCAAGTGTGACTTCACCAAGGAGAATTTGCACGCCATCGCCATTTTTGATGCGGATATTTCTCCGGCTTTCCCTGAAAAGAGGAACGGATTGCCTCATTGCCTAAATGATTCATCCGGAAGAGCGATCGCAATTCGGAACGGCTGTTGAAGGCCTGGAAAAACTGGAAAAGGACCATGGTGGTCACGGCGATGGTTCTGGCCTTTTCCAGGGATTCCCCCTGGTTCAAGGCGTGAATGAAGGTATAGATCACCCCGGCCGAGATCAACAGGGATACGATGATGGTGCGCTCCGCCAGCAGGCGGTTGAAAATGCCGGCTTGGGGGTGTCGGGGGGGCGTTGGAGCACGTCCTGTTCGCCCGGTTCGAAGGCCAGGGCCATATCCTGCAAGCTGTTGGTGACGATGTTGATCCACAAGAGTTGCGCCGGCAAACAGGGGAGCGGCAACCCCAGCATCACGGCGGCCAAAATCGAAACAATCGCGGCACTGCCGGTGGGAATAAGGAAAAAGATGACCTTGCGGATATTGTCAAAGACGATCCGGCCCAGCTCAACGGCCCGGTAAATGCTGGCGAAATTGTCGTCGGCAATGACCATGTCCGCGGCTTCTTTGGCCACATCCGTGCCGGTTTTGCCCATGGCTATGCCGATATGAGCAACCTTGAGGGCCGGAGCGGATCGATCATCCCTTGCAAACCGGCGAAGATCAGGCCGGTTCGCAGGTCCTCCCTGGTGATTTCAGACCGTTCGGCAACGACCTCCTTGTAGGCCATGCCCAGCACCCGCAGCCCCTCCCGGGCAAAATGGTCGGCCACATGTAAGACGCCCTCCCAGAGCAACACCGCGGCAATCACCCCGGTGTCCTTGTATTCCTCCAGGAAAAAGGTCACCACCGCGGCGATGAGGAGTAAAAGTTCGCGCCCTCTTTCCCGGGGTCTTCTGTGGGAAGCCCCTGCTTGCACCCTTGCAAGAGTCCAATTCTGGCTGGTTTTCTTTTTCCTGCAACGGAGAGCTTCATCTTTACCGGGGTTCCAGGCGGGAGCTTGGGAACGAGCACAATTTAGAGGCGAGGCAGGCCTTGTTTCCCTCTGCCTCCTCTCTCAAAAGTTTCTCTGCCCATCCCCTTCTTTCTCCAGCGGGAAGGTGAGCAACCCCCCGAAGAAGCTGATATAGGTGGCCAGGGCCGGGAGGGCCAGGATGATGAGCAGATAAACGAGACTGAGCCAGGTGAAGGTGAGGAGGATCCGGGGCGTGAGCCAACGCCAGACAAAGGCGGCCAGGCTCAGGATCAGCATGAGCCGGGAATAAAAAATTTCAATGTGGAAGGTTTGGTCGGGTTCCTGGGGGTAGCTGAGGCGGCGGCTGATTTGCCCGGTGAGCATGGAAAAGGGGAGGGAAACGAGGCCTGCGGCCAGGAAATGCAAGGCGCTGGTTTCCAGAGAGGTAAGGCCGGTGGCCAGGTACACCAGATCGCAAAACGCGGCCGAGTAAAAGAAGACGATGGGGAAATGCACCACAAAGGCGTGGGGATGCCGCACCAGGCCGGGGTATTTCTTGAGCAGGCGCTCCAACGGACCAGGAAGCACTCCGGCAGGTATGGAGGCAGCCTGCACGGCGGGTTTGGGCCTCTGAGGGGGGTGATTCATGCGGTGTGATTCCCCCGAACCGGTGATTTCTCCGGGTAATTTTTTAAACATATCTGATAGTTGTGCAGGGGTGGACCCATGTTTCCGACCGGTGCTTGGGGCGCACGCGCAGGTGCGCCCTGCAGTACTATTTCCGGGGTATGCCCTCCCTGAAATTCCGGCTCCCTGAATACATTCCTCCAGGCGATTTCTAAGCGCCCTTTTTCACCTGCTGGCTCTTGGCCTCCAAAGTCTTGATGAGGCTGTCGTAAGGTTTGTTAAATTTTTCGATGCCTTCGTCCTCGAGTTGCTGGGTCACCTGATTGATGTCGATGTGCAGTTCCGGTAGGCGTTGCAGGACTGCGGCGGCGTGGTCGACCCCCTCTTCCAGCCGGGAGGCGGGGTTGCCGTGATCCCGGTAGGCATCCAGGGTCTCGGGGGGCAGAGTGTTGACCGTGTCCGGCCCGATCAGGGGTTCCACATACTTGACATCGGCATACGCGGGGTTCTTGGTGCTGGTGGAGGCCCACAGAAGCCGCTGGGTCCTGGCCCCCTTGATGACCAGGGCCTTGAAGCGCTCAGTGCCGAACACCCGTTTGTAGATGACGTAGGCCAGTTTGGCGGAGGCGATGGCCACTTCCCCGATCAGGCCTTTGGCGGCTTGGGCCTGGGGACCGCCGGTGGCGGCCATTTTTTCCAGGACGGGGTCCAGAAGAACATCGATGCGGCTCAGGAAGAAGCTGGCCACCGAGGCCACCCGCACCAGGGAATGTCCCTGGGCCAGGCGCGCTTCCAGCCCGGCGATATAGGCCTCGGCCACCTTTTCATAGCGGGGCAGGCCGAACAGCAGGGTGACGTTAACGTTGATCCCTTCGCCGATCAGGGCGGTGATGGCCGGCAAGCCCTCCAGGGTGCCGGGGACCTTGATCATGATGTTGGGGCGGTTGACCGCGGCCCAGAGCTGCCGGGCCTCGGCGATGGTGCCCTCGGTGTTCCTGGCCAGGTGCGGGTTGACCTCCAGGCTGACGAAGCCGTCCTGGCCGTCCGTCCGGTCATACAGGGGCCGGAAGGCGTCGGCGGCCATCTGCACGTCCGCCACGGTCAGGTCGTGATAGATCTCGAGGACACTCTTGTTTTGCCTCACCAGCCTGGCAATAGCCTCGTCGTAATCGGTGCTGCCGGCAATAGCCTTTTCAAAGATGGCCGGATTGGACGTCATGCCTTTCAGGCCGTCTTCGTCAATAAGGCGCTGTAATTCCCCGGAAGTGATCATCTGACGCCGGATATAATCCAGCCAGATGCTTTGGCCGAATTGTTCGAGACGGCGCAAGGGATTGCTGGCGGTCATGGCTGTTCCTCCCGTTGTGGCAGAATAGTGTTATAGAAAGCGGCTTAAGAATGAAACATCAAAGGCTCTGCGTTCTGTGCCTTCCTGCGGTGAATACTGTACACGCAGAGACGCAGAAGGGACAGAGAAAACCCTTCGGTCATTCCCCTTCCAGCGGAAAACTCAGGGTGCCGCCGAGCCAGCCGATGGCCGCGGCCATAATCGCCACCGCCAGGCTGCCGGCAAGGTACAGCCAACTGAGCGGTTTTACGGGGACCAGGATTGCCGGGTCCAGATGCCGCCAGATGAGCATGATCATCCCCAGGAGAACCATGAGGGGGGACAGGATCATTTTCATCACCACCTGATAGAGGTACTCGGCCTCATAGTTGATCCACCAGGTGAACAGGCCGGTGGCGATGGACGGTATGGAAAACAGCACCCCGCCCCACAGGCAGTACCAGGCGGTGACCTCAAAAGAGAGGTCTCCGGTCAGCAGATAAAGCAGGTTAAAGCCCGCATTGGAAATCATGAAGACCACGGGAAAATGAACAATCATGGGGTGGGGATGGCGCTTCAACAGCGGCACGGCGTGAAACAGCCGGGCGAGAAAGGGTGGGATCCTTCCCTGGCCGGCTGGCGCCCGGCGCAGGACTCCCACCTCGGGAAAGCGCCCGAAGACCTCAGGGCCGTGGGGGGCGGCCTTAAGTTCCGGGGTCAGGTCCCTGCCTGCGTAGTGGGCTCCCATGTGGTGGCCGCCCTGCCAATGCTTGCTGGCGCTGACGTCGATGACCCGGTCCTGGTAAACAATATAGGCCGGCTTGCCTTCGGCGCCGTTATTGGCCTGCACTTCTGCAAAGCTGATTTCCTTTTTCGGATCACTCAAGGAAGACCTGGGCTCCTTTCTCGAGATAAGGTTCGAGGTTCAGATTCATGGGTAACGCTAAAAAATTTTTCCTGTTTCAGGGTGAACAAGCTGCTCATGTTCCTCCCCAGGCAGGTCAAGAAGATGAGGAATAAGTTGTTATATGAGCAACCAGTCAACCAGTCAACCGGAAACTCGAAACATTCCCTTACAGCTTATACCAGCAGGGCCGGAAGGGTCAAAAAGAGAATGACCAGGGGATAATAACTGGCGCAATTAAACAATGCGGTGGCCCGGGAGCGCTCCTGTTCAAGATAAAGGCGCCAGGCGGGCAGGATCAACAGGCCCAGGCCGGCGGCCAAAGAGAGGAGCTTGAGGTGCCAGGAAAAGGGGAGGGGGGAGGCGGACTGGAGCAGGGGCAGCAAAAGCACGGTGGCCCCAAGACTTGCCAGAATGACCCTGGCCGAACCGCCGGCCCCGTAGCGCACCGGTATGGTTTGGGCGCGCCAGCGCAAATCCTCCTCCAGGTCATGCCAGTCATTGGGGACATTCTGGCCGCCGATTTCCCAGGTAAAAATCCACAAAAACAGAAGCACCAGGAAAACCGGCGAAGGCTGGGGGTTGACTGCGAAAGCCGCGGCGATGCCTCCCAGGGTTTTGACCACGCCGCTCACCAAGGTGCGCCAATGGCTGACCCTGAGCATGAGGCAATACACGGTTTCGAGGATCGCGCCGGCCAGGAAAATCAGGGCGCAGACGGGATTCAGCAGGTAAGCGCCTGTCAGGGCCACCGCGGTCCATGCCAAAGCCCACAGGAGACCTTCCCGAAAGCTCAACAGCCCCTGGGCCATGGGGTGGCGCACCAGCACCCCGTCCAGATAGCCCGCTTCTATCTGCCTGCCCGCCTTGATTTTGGCGATGTCGGTGCGGTAATCCACCAGGTCATTGAGGGCATAAACTGCGGTATAGCCGGCAAAGACCGTGATGATCCCCAGAAGGAGGACCCTGGCCGGAGGAAAGCCCCCCAGGCAGAGGAGAGCGGCCAGTCCCGGGGTGGCAAGGTCAAGGAGGCCATGGGGCGTGCGCGACAACGCCAGGAAGAGCTTGAGACGATGCGCCGCCGAGGGCTGGGATAAGGGCACGTGGTTCACGGATGACCTCTGCTGTTGGGGGGTAAGCTTTCTGTTGTCGGTCCACCGGCTATCAAACCTGCAACCTTCCTGCTATGCTCATAAAGGTAAACAGGATTGCCGGCTTGGCAACCCGGCAGCCCATGAAATGAGCACTGCACGCTGAAAATACGCCAAGGGATTTCCCGAATCAACTTGACACTTCCCCTTGGGCAACTTATCTAATTTGTAGTACTGCATGGCGCCCTGACGGCTTGCCGATTGCCCCCAGCCGAAAGGGTGCGGTTCCGGGAAGATTAGTTCCCGCTTTTCGCGACTTCTGTGGGATGAACATATGGAGTTTTCTCCAGTCACCGCCAACCTGTCCCCCTGGGAGCCCGGGGTTTTCAGCCTGGCGGTCTATGCCGCCCTGGTTGCGGGCCTGCTCTGCTTGATCCTGTTTCTCACCGTTTGGCTGGGCGACAAGAAAGATACGCCGGAAAAGTTGAGTCCGTATGAGTGCGGCATCATCCCCACCGGCTTGAGCCGTCTGCACGTGCCGGTGCCTTTTTACCTGGTGGCCACCTTCTTCCTGATCTTCGACGTGGAAGCCGCGTTCATTTTCGCCTGGGCCATCGCGTTCCGGCCCCTGGGTTGGGCCGGTTGGCTGCGTATTTCTTTTTTCATCATCGTGTTACTGGTCAGTCTCCTGTATCTCTGGGAAAAAGGAGCGCTTGAGTGGGCGCCCACCTACCGCATAAGGCCGGCAAAGAAAACCGTTTCCTGAGCGCCGTTGACCTGGTGGTCAACTGGTCCCGGCAATACAGCCTCTGGCCGATGTTTTTCGGTCTGTCCTGCTGTTTTATCGAGGAGGCCGCGGTGCTGACCGCGCGCTATGACCTCGCCCGCTTCGGGGCCGAGGTGATGCGGGGTTCGCCCCGTCAGGCCGACCTCCTGATTATCTCCGGCACGGTCTTTAAAAAAGTCGCGCCGGTGGTGCTCAAACTCTACGAGCAGATGCCCGAGCCCAAGTGGGTCATGTCCATGGGTTCCTGCTCCAACTCCGGGGGCATGTACGATGTCTACAGCGTGGTCCAGGGCGTGGACCAGATTTTACCCGTGGATGTCTATATCCCGGGCTGCCCGCCCCGGCCTGAAGCCATTTTGCATGGCCTGATGCTGCTGCAGAAAAAAATCATGCAGGAGCGCCCGAGCCGCCGCATTTTTCACCTGCAGGGCGGCACCCAGGGAACGGTGACGCCCATCCGGGTGGACGGGGTCACCAAAAACCGGGACGCCCGTGGACCAGGGTTTAATGGCGTGCCGCTCCGGGGCACCTCGGTGACCCCGCCTTTTTTTTGGGAAAGCCGCTCTGCAGGGATGTGGACTCCACCCCCGCGCCGGATCGAGCTCTCCGCCGCCGAGCAAACCCTGGCCCAAAGCCTGGCGGCGCGGTTCGGGGAGGCGGTAAAACCTGCGGCTTCGAGTTCAGACATGCCGACCTTTACGGTGGCGGGGGACAGGCTTAAGGAGGTGCTGGGCTACCTTAAATATGAGGCTGAGCCCAGGTTCCGGCGGCTGGACGACCTTACCGCGATAGACGAGTCCACCCGGAAAGAGCGGGAGAATTATCCCGATTACACCCTGGTCTACCAACTGCTCTCCTATGAGAACGCCAGCCGGGTGCGCCTGAAAGTGGCTGTTCCCGGTCCTGAGCCGGAGGCTGTGAGCATCACGGATATCTGGCCTGCGGCCAACTGGTACGAACGGGAGGTGTTCGACATGTTCGGCCTCCGGTTCAAAGGGCATCCCGACCTGCGACGGCTGATCATGCCTCATGATTGGGAAGGGCATCCCTTACGGAAAAGCTATCCGGACCGGGCCACGGCCATGGCTCCCTATACCCATGAGGATGCCCGGAAGATTCAGCCCCTGGACGCCGGTATATATCTCAGAAGACCCCAGGGCGATGAGAAACTGATCCTGAACGTGGGGCCGCACCACATCAGCACTCATGGGCTCATGCGCTTCATGGTGGCCCTCGAGGGCGAAAGAATCACCGACATCGACATGGACATCGGCTACCACCACCGGGGAGTGGAGAAGATCGGAGAGCGCCAGTCCTGGCACCAGTTCATCCCCTATACCGACCGGGTGGATTATTTAAGCGGCGTCTCCAACAACCTGCCCTACCTCCTTGCCGTGGAGACCCTGGCCGACATCAAGGTGCCGGACCGGGCCAAATTCATCCGGGTGTTGCTCTGCGAGCTTTTCCGCCTCAACAACCACCTGATCTCCTTTGCCACCTTCGCCCATGACTGCGGGGCCATGACCCCCACCTTTTACACCTTCCGGGAACGGGAGAAGATCATGGACATCGTGGAGTTGATCACCGGCGGGCGCCTGCATCCGTCCTGGTTCCGCATCGGCGGGGTGGCCATGGACCTGCCGGAGGGCTGGAAAGAACCGATAGATGACTTTATCAAGACTTTTCTGGCCAGGCTCAAGGAATACGAAGCCATAATCACGAAAAATCCCATCTTCGAGGCCCGCACCCGGGAAGTGGGCTATCTCTCCCGGGACGACGCGCTGGAGTGGGGGGTCACCGGCCCGGTGCTCAGGGCCTCAGGAGTGGAGTGGGACCTCAGGAAGAAGATGCCCTATTCGGGTTATGAGGCCTTCGACTTCGACGTTCCCTCTTTCGAGGACGGGGACTGCTATGCCCGCTACCTGGTCAGGGTGGAGGAAATGCGCCAAAGCCTGCGCATCATCGAGCAGGCCGCGGCCCAAATGCCGCCGGGGCGCTACGTCACCGATGAGTATCGCTATTCCCTTCCCGCCAAAAGGGACACGCTCCACGACATCGAAAGCCTGATCCACCATTTCATTAACTGCACCCGGGGGCCGAAAATTCCCCGGGGGGAAGCCTACCAGGCCACCGAAATCGTCCGGGGAGAGCAGGGCTATTACGTGGTCAGCGACGGCGGCAACATGGCTTACCGTTTGCGCATCCGGGCGCCGGATTTTGCCAACGTGCAGGCCATCCCCTTGATGGCCAGGGGAGAATTGCTAGCCGACCTCATCGCCATCATCGGCTCCGTGGATTTTATTCTGCCGGACACGGACCGCTGAGGACAAGAGGAGAAAAAACACTCAAAAAGACAACGATATGACTGCCGAAATAAGCACAAGATACCACCGTCATTGATGGATTTTGCCTTTTCCCTTAGTGCCTTGCGAAGAAAAGCTATGTCTGCCTTGCCGAATGAACTGCGGGAAAGTCTTGAAAAACTGATCGCGGCCTCGGATCACCCCCGGGAACAGGTGATCAATGTCATGTATGCCCTGCAAGGGCATTTCGGTTATTTCAGCGATGAGGCGGTGGCGGCCGCGGCCGATCTTCTGAGTATGACCAGGCTTGAAATCGAGGAGTTGGCCACGTTTTACGATTTTATCTACCGGGAACCGGTGGGCAAATTCGTCATTCACGTGTGCGACGGCGTGGTCTGCTGGATGTTCCACGAAGGCTCGGTGTTTGATTACCTCTGCAAGAAACTGGGGGTCTGCGCCGGACAGGTGAGCGAGGACGGTATGTTCACGGTGTTGCCCACCGCCTGCCTGGGGCAATGCGACCGCGCCCCGGCCATGTTGATCAACGGTGTGGCCTATGGACCTCTCAACCAGGAAAAGATTGATCAAATCCTGGAAAAATTGCGCACGGAGTACTGCGACCTGGTGGTTTGCAAATAATGACTGAGCACGTCCTGTTGTTAAACCGGCAGCCGGACCGCCCCCTTACCTTGGATGAATACCGGTCTCACGGCGGCTATGAGGCACTGATCGAGACCGTGAAGAAACGCACCCCTGAAGAGGTGCGCCAGGCGGTGGTGGCATCCAGGCTGAGGGGCCGGGGCGGGGCCTGGTATCCCACCGGCAAGAAGTGGAGTTTTATCGGCGAAGCCCATCCCCGCTACCTCATCCCCAACACCGATGAGATGGAGCCCGGCACCTTCAAGGACCGGGTGTTGGTGAACGTCAACCCCCACCTGGTGCTGGAGGGGATTATCCTGGCGGGCTACGCGATCTCTGCGGCCCGGGGCATTTTTTTTATCCGGCCGTCCTATGAAATGGACGCAGAACTCATCGAAAAGGAGCTGAAGGTGGCCCGGGACGCGGGTTTCCTGGGAAAAAACATCCTGGGGAGCGATTTTTCCTTCGATCTTGAGGTGCACCGCAGCGCCGGACGTTACATCTGCGGAGAGGCTTCGGCCCAGGTGAACGCCATCATGGGGAAAAGGCCCCATCCCAATAAAGAAGTGCACATGGCGAGTACCGGGCTGTGGGGCAAGCCTACGATTGTCAATAACGTGGAAACCCTGTCGTGCGTGCCCCATATTCTGCGCAACGGTCCGGAATGGTTTAGAAATCTCTCCAGAAGCCCGAATGACGGCGGGACCAAGCTGTATTGCATCTCCGGCCGGGTGAGTCGGCCCGGCTGCTACGAGATGCCCCTGGGCACGCCGCTGCGGGAAATCCTGGAGGAAGCGGGAGGCATGAGTCCTGGTTCCAATTTTAAGGCCTTCATGCCCGGGGGCGCCTCCACCTGCCTTATGCCCCCCACATACCAGGACACTCCCATGGATCATGATTCTTACAAAGCCACGGGCAATCCCATCGGGACCACCGCTGTGATGATCTTCGATGAAAGGACCTGTTTGGTGGGGGCGGCCTTGAACCTGATGGAGTATTTCGCCCGGGAATCCTGCGGATTTTGTACGCCCTGCCGGGAAGGTTTGCCGTTCATGCGGGATTTGCTCCAGCGCATTGAAAACGGCGAGGGCAAGGAGGAATTCATCCCCATGCTGCACCAGATGGCCCAGCACATGGACAAGGCATATTGCGGCTTCGCGCCGGGCGCGGCGAACTCCGTGATCGGGCTGTTGCGCTATTTTGCAGACGAGGTGCGGGAGCATATCAGCCAGCGGCAATGCCCCTGCCCCTGCGAGCTGCCGGAGCCGCCCGCAGCGGAATGAGCCGCTCATGTTCCCCGGCACACCCGAAGAGGCGCGGGGGAGGGGGCTCAGGGCCGGCGGGCTCTTACCCCCTCCACGGCGGAATAGATAACACGGCATGCCGAAATTAATCATAGACCAGCGCCCCATTGAAGTCCCCGAAGGGACCAGGGTGATTGATGCCGCGGAACGACTGGGCATCATGATCCCCCGGTTCTGCTATCACCCCGGCCTGGGCGCGGTGGGCGCCTGCCGCATGTGCGCGGTGAAGTTCGTGGAAGGCCCTGTCAAAGGCATAGAAATGAGCTGCATGACCATTGCTGCAGACGGCATGGTGGTGTCCACCACCGACCCGGAGGCGGTGGAATTCCGGCGCTACGTCATCGAGTGGCTCATGCTCAACCATCCCCATGACTGCCCGGTGTGCGACGAGGGCGGCCACTGTCTGCTCCAGGACGAGACCGTCTCGGGGGGCCACGGGGTGAGAAGATACCTGGGGCTGAAACGCACCTATGAGGACCAGTACCTGGGCGAGTTTGTGCAGCACGAAATGAACCGCTGCATCCACTGCTGGCGCTGCCGCCGATTCTACCAGGAGTTTGCCGGCTACTATGATTACGGCGCCATGCAGATCGGCAGCCGCATGTATTTCGGTCGTTTTGAGTCCGGCCCGCTCACAAGCCCTTTTTCCGGCAACATCATCGACCTGTGTCCCACCGGGGTCCTTACCGACAAGCCGGCCCGGTATAAGGGGCGGCGCTGGGATTTCGAGCGGGGTCCCTCCCTGTGCCTGCACTGCTCCCTGGGATGTAATATCGTAGGCAACGCCCGCTACCGGGAAATGGTCAGGGTGGAAGGACGCTTCAACGAGGCGGTGAACGGCTATTTTATCTGCGACCGGGGGCGCTTCGGTTTTGCCTATGCCAATCATCCCGAGCGGCCGCGGGCGGCCCGGGTCATGGACAAGGAAACTCCTCTTGCCGAGGCCGTGCGCATGGCGGCGGCGAGGCTGGGGCAGATCAGCGCCCGATACGGCGCCGCCGCGCTAGCCGCCTGGGGTTCTCCCCGGAGCAGCCTGGAAACCCAGGGGGTTCTTACCTGGCTGTGCCGGCGTCAGGGGTGGGCCGGACCGCAGTTTTTCCTGGATGCCGGACTCAGGCGCAAGGTCAAAACCGCAGTTTCCCGGCTCGACGGGAGGCTGGCCGTTTCCCTCAGAGATATTGAGAAGGCAGATTTCATCGTGGTGGCTGGCGCAGATCCCCTAAATGAGGCTCCGATGCTGGCCCTGGCCCTGAGGCAGGCCTGGCGCCGGGGGGCGGCGGTGGTGGTGCTTGATCCCCGCCCGGTCTTTCTGCCCTTTGACTTCGAACACCTGCCGCTGCCGCCTGAGGGTATCAAGCTCTGCCTCAACCTGCTGGTCCGGGCGGCGTTGAGCCAGGAGGCAGCCGAAGGGCGTCTGGAGCCGGATGCCGCAAGTTTTTACAACCTGCTGACCTGCGAATACCCGCCCGACCCGGAATTGCAGGACCGTCTGGTAGCCCTGGGAATGAAACTGAAGGATTGCCGAAATCCGGTGATTGTCTGCAATACCGAGATGGTGGAGGAAAGCACCCCGGGACTGGCGGCGGATCACACCCGGCTCTTAAAGGAAGTCAAGGGCGAGGGGGGGCTGTTTTATCTGCTCCCCGGCCCCAACGCCTTCGGCGCGGCCCTGCTGGCCGGCGAGGCAGACGAGGACCCGCTGGCCGCCCTGGAGAACGGGACAGTCAAGGCTCTCCTGGTGGCGGAGGCCGACCCCTTCTGGTCCTATCCCGACCGGGAGCGTCTGGTCCGGGCCCTGGATAAGCTGGAACTGCTGGTGGTGCTGGATTATCTGCCGACAGCAACGGCGGCTCGGGCCCACGTGTTTTTGCCAACGGTTACGGTGTTCGAAAAAGAGGCCTCCCATTATGTCAATCAGGAAGGCAGGCTGCAGCAGGCCCGGCCCCTGTACCAGGGCGGCACTCCCATCAGGCAGGTGGGCGCAGGCGATCATCCGCCCCGCATTTTTCTCAATGTTATCCCCGGCGGGGAGCCGCGCTCCGGCGCCACCCTACTGGCTGATCTGGGCGAAGCCATGACCGCTGCGCCGCGTCCGGCCGCAGGGGATTTCTGGGAGTGGCTGGCCCCCGAGCATGAAGTATTCGCCCGCATTGCTTCTCTCTCCGAAGCAGAGCGGGCGGCAGGGGTGCGGCTTGTCCCCCCGAAAGACCAGCAGGGGGCTTTCACGGCGGAGCCGACGGTTGCAGCCGCACAGCCTTTCCCCGGCAAGATGAAACTGCTGCTGGTGGATCAGACCTATGGAACTGAGGAACTGTCCGGTTATTCAGCGCCCATCCACAAGGTGGAAGAAAACCCGTGCCTCATGTTGCCTGAGACCCTGGCGCAGGAATTAGGCCTGGCCGCAGGGGATCAGGTGGCCCTGAGCCTGCCGGGAGGCGAAGTGAGAGTGGGTCTCAAAACTTCGCCCCGCATGGCGCCGCAGGTGGCCATCCTCCCCCGGCACCGGCGCCTGGCCTGGCAGAAAGTGCCGGGCGGGGCAACCTGGATCGGGTTGGACAGCATAAAGAAGGTAGGCTCCTGATGACCTCCTTGATTCCGGGCTATATCATTCTGCTGGTCAAACTCGGCATCGTGCTGGTGGCGCTGCTTATCATCGCCGCCTACCTGGTCTATGTCGAGCGCAAGCTTCTGGCCCGGCTGCAAATCCGCCTGGGACCGAACCGGGCCGGGCCTTTCGGCCTGTTGCAGCCCCTGGCCGACGCGGTCAAGCTGCTCACCAAGGAAGATATTGTGCCCAGTCAGGCCGACCGCTGGATTTTCCGCCTGGCCCCGGTGGTGGTGGCGGGCACGGCCTTGCTCATCTTTGCGGTGGTCCCCTTCGGCCAGGGCTGGACCATCGCCGGGCGCCCCATACCCCTGGTGGTGAGCGACCTGAACGTGGGTCTCCTCTACGTCCTGGCCCTTTCCAGCGTCGGGGTTTATGGGGTGGCCCTGGGCGGGTGGGCCTCCAGCTCCAAATACGCCTTGCTGGGCGGCATCAGGGGTGTCGCCCAGATGATCAGCTATGAACTTTCCCTGGGGTTGTCCCTGGTGCCGGTGGTCATGCTGGCCGGCTCCTTCAGCATGGTGGACATCGTGGCCGCCCAGAACCGCATCCCTTACCTGCTGGTGCAGCCCCTGGCCTTCATCATCTTTTTCGTCAGCGCAGTGGCGGAGACCAAGAGGATCCCCTTCGATCTGCCGGAAGCGGAAAATGAACTGGTGGCGGGTTTCCATACCGAATATAGCGGTATGCGGTTCGGCCTGTTTTTCCTGGGGGAATACGTCACCATGGTGGTTCTGGGATCGCTGGTGGCCGTCTTTTTCCTGGGGGGCTGGCGGGGGCCGCTGTTGCCGCCCCTCATCTGGTTTGCCATTAAGGTCGCGGTGGTGGCTTTTTTCATGATCTGGATGCGGGGCACGCTGCCTCGTCTGCGCTACGACCAGCTCATGCGTCTGGGTTGGAAGGTCCTTATCCCCCTGGCCCTGCTCAATATCGTGGTGACCGGGGGCGTGATGCTCTGGGTGGGCGCCTGAACATGGCACACAAGAACGTCTTCGTGCGTATCTGGGAAGCAGCGGCCGGGTTGCTGGAGGGTTTCTATACCACCTTCATCCACCTGTTCAGGAAGCCCATCACCGAAGAATACCCGGAATACAAGCGGCCGCTCCCGGTACGCTCCCGGGCCCGCATCATCCTGACCCGGGACCCGGACGGCGACGAGCGCTGCGTGGCCTGTTATTTGTGCTCGGCAAGTTGCCCGGTGAGCTGCATTTCCATGCAGTCCGCCATCCGGGAAGACGGCCGCCGCTTTGCTTCCTGGTTTCGCATCAACTTCGCCCGGTGCATCTATTGCGGCTTGTGCGAGGAGGCCTGTCCCACCCTGGCAATCCAACTGACGCCGCATTTTGAAACGTGTGAATATGACCTCCTGACCCTGGTGGCGGAAAAGGAAGACCTGCTGGTGAACCACGGCGGCAAGAACCAAGACTACAATTATTACCGGGTGGCCGGAGTGATCGGGAAAGACGGCAAGGGCGCCCACCTCAAGGAAGCCCCGCCCGTGAACCTGAAGAGTAATATGCCGTAAAGGTAAAGTCCCCCTTTTCTAAAGAGGTATTTAGGGGGATTTGCATAGGGTTAGGCCAAATCCCCCCTGACCCCCCTTTAAAAAAGGGGGGAAATAAAACCGCCTAGTCCCCAAGCCCCTTCCCATGGGGAAGGCGGAGCTAGGGCTCTGAAAAGTTTGAAAGGTATTCGTTTCGGGATCACGACACTGGATAGGCTGATATGACCATCTTCGGGATCATATTCTATGTGCTGGCGGCTATCATCCTGATCGCCACCGTGCTTTCCATCACCCGGCGCACTGTCATGCACGCCATCATCTATGTGGTTATCTCCTTTTTTGCCATGGCGGTGCTGTTTTATCTTTTGGGCGCGCCCTTCCTGGCTCTCCTGGAGGTCATTATTTACGCCGGGGCCATCATGGTCCTGTTCATCTTTATCGTCATGATGCTGCGGGTCGAGGCGACGCCGTTTGTCCCCGGACAATGGCTCAGGCAGTGGTTCCCGGCCGTGGTCTTAAGCCTTATCTCCCTGTTCATCATGGGTATCCTGATCTGGCAGGGGCCGGGGCGCGACGCGACTCTGCCTCTGGCCATGGCCGCCCCCCGAGCCTTGGGGCAGTTCCTCCTGCAGCACTACTGGCTGGCAGTGGAAATCGCCTCGCTGCTGCTGTTTGTCGCCCTGGTGGGAGCCTATTACCTGGGACACAAGGGTGATTCCGGAGAAAAGTCATGATCGTTCCTTACAGCCACGTCCTTATCCTGGCGTCGATCATTTTCATCCTGGGCGCGGCCTGCGCCGTGGCCCGGCGCAACCTGATCATGATCCTGGTGGGCGTGGAAATCATGCTGAATGCCGCGGCCCTGGTTTTTATCTCGGCCTCGCTCTTTTGGCAGAAGCTGCCCGGCCAGGCCTTCGTCATCTTTCTCTTTGCGGTCGCGGCCGCGGAAGTGGCCACCGGCCTGGCCCTGATCGTTCATATCCAGCGGCGCACCGGTTCGGTCATATCCGATGACTACAATCACATGAAGGGCTGACGTGGATATTATTCTTCTCCTCATGCTGCTGTTTCCCCTGGCAGGGGCTGTGCTCAACGCCGTCAGCGCCGGGCGTCTGCCCCGGAGGCTTTCCGGGAATGTGGCCTCCATGGCGGTGCTCGGGTCGCTGATCATGGCGATTGCCGGGTTTATCCTCCTGGGGGAACGCACCCTGGTCGTGTCCCTGGTCGATTGGGTGTCGGTGGAGAATTTTTCCGCATCCTTTGCCTTCCTGTACAACCCGTTGGCGGCCATCATGGCCCTTATGGTGACCTTTGTCTCTTTCCTTATTCACCTCTATTCCGTCAGCTTCATGCGGGAGGACAAAGACTACTGTCGGTATTTCGCCTACCTGAACCTCTTTGTCTTCTCCATGCTGGTGATCACCCTGGCGGACAACCTGCTCTTTTTTTACCTGGGTTGGGAAGGGGTGGGGTTTTGCTCGTATGCCCTCATCGGCTTCTGGTATCAGGACCCGGAAAAGGCCGCAGCCGGCCGTAAGGCCTTCGTCGTCACCCGCATCGGCGATGTGGCCTTCGGTATAGCCATCGCTCTGAGCTTTTTTCTCTTCGGCAGTCTCTCCCTCACCTACATTTACGGCCATCTCGGGGGGCTGACGCAGGTATCGGCCACGGTTCTGGGGCTTCTGCTGCTGTGGGGGGCCATGGGCAAATCCGCGCAACTGCCCCTGACGGTGTGGCTGCCCGACGCCATGGCGGGCCCCACGCCGGTCTCCGCCCTGATTCACGCCGCTACCATGGTCACCGCCGGGGCCTATCTGCTCATAAGGCTGTTCCCGGTAGTCAGGCTGTCTCCCCTCGCTTTGGCCGCCATCGCCGGCGTGGGCGCCCTCACCACCATGTACGGCTCGCTCTCGGCCTTGGGGCAGCGGGATATCAAGAAAGTGCTGGCCTATTCCACCATCAGCCAGGTGGGCTACATGGTGCTGGCGGTGGGCGCGGCCGACATTATCGGCAGCATGTTCCACTTGCTGTCCCATGCCCTTTTCAAGTCCCTGCTGTTCATGTGCGCGGGGTACGTGATTCAGGCCCTGGACGACGAACATGACATTTTCAGGATGGGGAACCTGCGCCGGCTGTTGCCGCATATTTATTGGCCGTTTCTCATCGGGGCCCTGTGCCTGAGCGCCTTTCCCATGATCGGGGGGTTTTTCAGCAAGGACCGGATCCTGTTGGCCACCTTCCTCGGCCCCGGCATCATCTACAAGGTGTTCTGGGCCATGGCGCTGCTGGCGGCATTCCTGACCCCGCTGTACACCTTCCGCATGTTCTTTGCGGTCTTCCAGGAGCGGCCCGGCGGCCGCAGCGCGGAGGAAATCAAGCCGGTGCCCCCGTTTATGGCCTACATTCTGTGGCCGCTCGCCATACTCGCCTTCTGCGACGGCTTGCTGAACCTGCCCTTCGGACCGGGCAAGGACTGGCTAGCCCGCTACTTTTCGGTGCTGGCGGGGGCTGTGGTGGCATTGCCCGCGCCCCCCGGCTACGAGCTTTCCATGAGCGTGGGCAGCGGCGCGGTCATCTTGGCGGTGCTCCTCTTCACCTATGTTCTCTACCGGCCTCCGGGCCCGAAATTCAGCGCCCCCCGTCTGGAGGCCTTTCTGTTTGAGGGTTTGTATCTGGATAAGCTCTATTACTCTGTTTTCGTGGTGCCCTATGAGCGGCTGGCCAGGTTCTGGTGGCAGACTGTGGATGAAGGCGGCATCGACAGGGGTCTGGACGGCACTGCGCAGCTCTTTGCGATGCTGTCCCGGGGTCTGGGGTACTGGGCTACCGGGCGGCTTTCCACGTATGTCAAAATGCTGCTGGTGGGCTTGACGGTGTTTTTCAGCGCCTTGGCCGTGCGCTGGTACCTCTGGTAAGGCATGGCTCACATGGACCTTCATTTCCTGCTTCCGGTGATTGTCTTGCTGCCGCTGGCTGCGAGTCTTACGGCCCTCGCCACCGGCCGCGAGCCGCGCCTGTGCCGCTGGGTCAGCCTGACTTTGGCCGTCGTTGAACTGGCCCTGGTGATCCTGCTGTTCTTCCTGAATCTCAAACCGGTGGCCGGTCCCACGGGGACCTGGCTCATGGCGGTGGACTATCCCTGGCTGCCGGGGGTGGGGGCTCATTTCAGCCTCGGGTTGGATGGCCTGAGTCTGATGCTTATCTGGCTGACGGCCTTCGTCACCGTCATCTGTATCCTGGCTTCCTGGAACGCCATCACCGAAAAAGTGGGGTCTTTCCACTTCTTCCTGCTGTTCCTCGAAGGCATCCTGATGGGCCTGTTTCTGGCTACGGATCTCCTGCTCTTTTATCTCGTCTGGGAGTTCCAGCTCGTTCCCATGTTCTTTTTGATCGGGATTTGGGGTCATGCCAAGCGGTTGTATGCCTCGATCAAGTTTATGTTGTTCACCTTCGGCGGCGGCCTGTTCATGCTGCTTGCCGTGGTGGCCCTCTATATTCTGCATGGCCGGCAGACCGGCGAGTACACCTTTTCCCTCTATCAATTGGCCCAGACTCCGCTGAGTCCGGCGGTGCAGGGCTGGCTGTATGCTGCGTTCCTGTTGGCCTTTGCCATCAAGATACCTCTGGTGCCGGTGCATACCTGGCTTCCCGATGTGCATACCGAGGCGCCCACCGCCGGCAGCGTCGTCCTGGCCGGGCTGCTCCTGAAAACCGGGTTTTATGCGCTCTTCCGGTTTGCTTTTCCCTTATTTCCCGGCGCGGCCGGGGCCTCCATGCTGCTGCTCGTCGTCCTGGGGCTGACGGGGATGTTTTATGCCGGCTGGATCGCGTTGGCCCAAACCGATATCAAGCGTCTGGTGGCCTACTCCAGCATCGGTCACATGGGCCTCATGGTCGTCGCCCTGGGCGTCTGGAATGTCATGACCCTGAGCGGTTCCCTGCTGCAGTTGGTCAACCACGGCCTTTCCACTTCGGCCCTGTTTGTCATGGTGGGCATGCTGGACGAACGGCTGGATTCCCGCCGATTCAGCGACATGGGAGGCTTGTGGCAGAAGATGCCGGTGTTCGGCGCCTTTTTCCTGTTTTTTGCCCTGTCCTCTCTGGGCCTGCCGGGGCTGAACAACTTCGTGGGGGAAATCCTGATTCTCATCGGCGCCTTCCAGGTCAGGCCGGTGGTCGGCATCTTGGCCTTCGTGGGGGTGTTGCTGCCGGTGATATATCTTCTGACGATGGTTCAGAAGAGCCTGTTCGGCGAAGCCCGAAAAGAGCGCCGGGTCTGGGACGTGGGGCCCCGGGAGATCCTGATCCTGGTGGCGCTGGCCCTGCCGGTGCTCTTCATCGGTCTGCATCCGGGTCCCATTCTGCGGTTGTTCGAGTCCACCCTGGGACACCTGATGTTTCAGACGCCGCTTTTGGCCCAGGCCCTGGGGGGTTGAGATGTTGAAGTCCTTTAATTTAGGAGGCTTAAGGCAACTAATTTCCTATGAAATTCAGGTCATCCCCGACAAATCCCCCCCCACCCCCCTTTATAAAAGGGGGGTGCTATCGGTTCGGGGTTTGATAAGTCCCCCTTTTTTAAAGGGGGATTTAGGGGGATTTGATGGACCTTGGACTAAAGACTCGAAACTCAAAACTCGAAACGGATATGAATAGTTACCTGGACATATTTCCCCTGATCATCCTCACCGCCGGCGGACTGGCGGTGTTGTGCGCCGGAGCCTTCCTGCCCCGCCGCCCTTCATGGCTGCTGTTCGGGTTATCCGTGGCAACGATCCTGGCGGCCGGCGCGGCTGCCCTCCTGGTTGCCCCCAGCTCCCCTGAATACCTGGGCCTGCTGGACCTCGGGGGGTATGCCCGCTTCTTTGCCGTCCTGTTGCTAACCGTCGCCTTCCTTACCCTGCTGTTTCTGTACCGCTACAGCCGGGAGCGGGGCTTTGCCGGGGATGAACTCTACGCCTTGCTGATTTTCGCGGCAGAAGGCATGGTGCTGGTGGCGGCAAGCGTGGATTGGCTGATTTTCTTTCTGGGTCTGGAGCTGTTATCTCTGTGCCTGTACGTCCTCATTGCCATGCGCCGCACCGACGCCGCCGGGCAGGAAGCCGGGATCAAGTATTTCATTATGGGCGCGGTGGCCTCCGCCATCCTGACCTTCGGTCTCGCCCTGCTCTATGCGGCCACGGGCACGCTCTCCATCAGGGCTTCCCTGGCAAACATGGGCGCGGCCGCCTCCCTTCCGGTTTTTGCCCTGGCGCTGCTCCTCGTTCTCGTGGGGATCGGCTTTAAGATCTCCCTGGTACCCTTTCATCTGTGGACCCCGGACGTGTACGAAGGGGCGCCGGCGCCGGTGACGGCCTTCCTGTCGGCCGGCTCCAAGGTGTCTCTCTTTGCGATCCTTATCCGCATCGCCCTGAACCTGGCCTCGCCCGCCTGGGACATGGCCTGGCCCTTGCTGTGGGTTCTGGCGGCAGTCACCATGATCGTGGGCAACCTCACCGCTATCTATCAGACCCGGGTCAAGCGCCTGCTGGCCTACTCTTCGGTGGCCCAGATGGGTTACCTGCTCATGGCCCTGGTGGCGGTGAAAGAGGGAAGCCTCCCCGCCCTGCTGTTTTACCTGGCGGTCTACGCGGTCATGGACCTGGGGGCCTTCGGCATGTTGGGCTCCCTGTCAGAGGTCAAGGGCGATCTGGACGAGTTGGAGGATTTCCAGGGTCTCGGCTATTCCCATTCTCTGCGCAGCGGAGTGTTCGGCTTCTGCCTGCTCTCCCTGGTGGGCCTGCCTCCCGCGGCAGGATTTTTAGCCAAACTTATCCTCTTCTGGGCCGTCCTCAAGGCCGGTTTCGTCATCCTGGCGGTGGTCGGCATCAGCGCGGTGATCATTTCCATGTATTACTACTTCAAGGTGTTTTTGGCCCTGTACATGCAGCCCGCCAGCCGGGAGGTCCAGATTCCCCCGGCGGACCCGGCCAACGGTCTGGCCGGCATCCTCATCGCCCTCGGCATCCTCTGGCTGGGGATCTTCCCCACCCCGCTTCTGGCAGTGATCGAACAAGTCGTAAAAAATTTTTTGGGGTAAAGGCAAAAATTCACCTCGGGAAAGGCGTTTTCCCTTTTGCCTTTTACCGGCCATTCTTGATCTCACACGTCGCCGTGGAATAATCCAGGGCGCAGCAGTGGTCCAGTTTATAGAGAATAAACACCAGGACCAGGCTGCCCAAAAACATCCACACAGGCCCGAACAGCCACAGGACTACCACCACTGACAGGTAATACGAGCGCATGCCCAGGGTGTAATGGGCCATCCCCAGGTCCAGGGTGTGGGCGATGAACTCCGGGTTCAGCATGGGGTCGCAATTAATGGGGACGTTAATCATGAAGTTGATCTGGTTTAAGTAACGGATGGAGAGGGTGAAGCTGAAAAAGGCGAAAAAGAAATGCACCATCAGCAGCATCAATTTTATCAGGAACAGGTCTTTCATTTTGGTGAAGATCAGGGTGAATTCGAAGGGAACCTCGGTGACATGCTCCGGCCTGAACAGCACGCTCAACAGACCCAGTCCGATGAGCATGGCCGTGGAGGCCAGAAAGGAGGCGGCCATGATCCAGTTGCGCAGGGTCTGCACCGAGAGGATGTCCCGTTGTTCTTTCATAATGGATTCCACCCACATGTGACGGAGATGAGTGGTCATCCCCTTGTAGGTCCTGAGCGGCGCTTTGCGCACCTGGTGGTACCAGAAAATATGGTAGGTCGTCAAAACGACAAAGGTTGCGAACCCGAAAACGATCTCGGTCCAGTGGATGCCAACCATGACGCGCCTCCCCTAGCCAGAAATTTCACCTTCCTTTCTAAACCAGAATACCACATTCTTTCCTCACTTTCTCCTGCTGGCGGTGGAGAGAAAACCAGGCCGTTTTTTTATCCGACCGGAGGAAATTCGGTGGGGGCCTGCCCTGCGCATTTGTAACAGTGGGAAGCATCGCGCCGCTCCTGGATGTATGAGAGGGATTTCAGGGTTTCTTGACAACCGGAAGAACTTCGTGGCAGGGTGTCGCAGAAGCTAAGGGAGATACGCGCCATGAAAAGCTACCGTAAAGAACTCTGGTTTCACGTTCCGGGCCGCCGGGCCTTCATCAATATCACTCCCCAGGTGGAAGAATGCCTCAGGGAAAGCGGGATCCGGGAGGGCCTGGTCCTGGTCAACGCCATGCACATCACCGCCAGCGTCTTTATTAATGACGATGAGTCCGGCCTGCATCATGACTATGAAGTGTGGCTGGAGAAGCTGGCTCCCCACGCCCCGGTGTCTCAGTATCGCCATAACGTCGGGGAGGACAACGCCGATGCTCACCTGAAACGGCAGATCATGGGGCGGGAAGTGGTGGTGGCCGTGACGAACGGCAAATTGGATTGCGGCACGTGGGAGCAGATTTTTTACGGTGAATTTGACGGCGGCCGCCGCAAAAGGGTGTTGGTGAAAATTATCGGGGAATAGGCCCGGCTTCAAAACGGGCGGCGGAATCTTCAGAGCAAGCCCGAATCCGGCAGAAGCTTTCAGGCGTTCCGGGTAAATCCTTGCAAGGCCAGGGTGGGGCGGGGCTCTGCGCCCGGGCCGTGGCGGCCGGAGACAGCCGCCCCAGCAATGGCGGGGTTTGGGACAGGAGGAAGTATTTTTCATTTCCTGCAAGTTTTACCACCAGGGCTGCCACCGGGCATGAGCGATTGCAGCCTCCTTTCCCCTTGCCCCAGCGGTTCAAACCAAACCTGATGAAAGTCGTGAGACGCCTTGCCAGTGTCGGGAAGGTGTCTTACTTTTTCCTTACGAATTCATTTCATCCGGGTGGATAAGAGGGTGACCGTACCTGACGGGGTGAGGCGCTTTGCTTCCCGCCTTCAAGAGGAGATTTTATGGAAAAGAAAACCGATGTTTTGCTTTTGGCGATGTTTTTCGGGGTCATGGCGTTCTGCCTGGTGGCCAGGGCGGCCGCCGGAAGAGAGCCGCAGGCGGGCATGAATATCGGCAATGTGTCATTTTCAGCACCCATCACTGCTGAAGACGCCGCGTATCTCGGTCTCTCCGGCCAGACCCCCTTTACCTTGCGCGACATCAAGTCTCCCTATGTTGTCATCGAATCCATGCATACCACCTGACCGTATTGTATGGCACAGGCTCCTGTGCTCAACGAGCTTTACCGGAAGGTGGCTGCCGATCCGACAGTACGAAGCCGGATCAAATTTATCGCGGCAGCCCAGGGTCAGGATCAGGAAGCAGCCCAAATGTGGAAAAGATTCAAAAGGGTTCCCTTTGCCGTGGTGCCGGATCCTGACAGCAAATTGGGCGCCGCCATGAATTTTTCGCCATACCCCGTGACGCTGCTGGTGGACAAGGGCGGCACGGTGCTGTGGGCCCACGTGGGCGAATTTCAGGACGCGGATAGGGCGTTCAGACAGATAAAGACCGCCATCAGGGAGCCCGGTCGGCGTCAGGTTGGGGCAAACTCATGAGGTTCATCCATCGCATCATACCTGGGGTGGAAAACAGGTATCAAAGAGGAAACGCCGGGACGCCCTCCTGGATAAAGTTTTGGGAGGGCGCCGACCCGCGTCCCTGCCCGGTGTTTAAACATGGGTTAAGCAGAATACTAGCATATGTTAACTACAACCTGGGGATCTCACTTGGGTAATCCATTGATAACTATAATAAAAAATGACTTGTTTCCGTCCTTCTTTTTGGCATTGTTATTGCTATCTTTCCGCTATAAGATGTGACTCAAGGTTGTCAGAAGCTTTTACAAGATACCGACGAAGGAGAAACGAGATGACTGTTGATCTTTCTACAGTGAAACCCGCCGCCGTGGTTGATGCCCGGGGCAGCGCCTGTCCTGGACCCCTGATGGAAGCCAAAAAGGCCATCGGCAAAGTAAAGGTGGGCGAGATCCTGGAAGTGCTGAGCAATGATCCGGGCACCAAGGACGACATCCCCCTGTGGGCCAAAAAGGTGGGCCACGAATTCATCGGCTATTTGCCGGCGGATGGCTACGACCGCATTTTTGTCACCCGGAAGAAGTAAATGGAAGGAGTTATGGCAGAGAAGTATGCGGGGAAAATCCTGATCCTGGCCACGGAAGCGTGCGCCTACCCCGGCGCCGACGCGGTGGGGCAGGGGCATATGAGCTACCCCGCCAACACCTACATCCTGCGGGTGCGGGCGCCGGTGCTGTTCCCGGAGAAATTTTACCTGGACTGTTTCGACAAGGGCATCGCCGGCATCATCATCATGTCCTGCGGGGTGGAGTGTCCCTACGAGGGGGCCTACGAGGCCTTGGCCAAGCGGGTGGACAAAGTCTATGAGCTCATGAAGGAGCGGGGCCTGGACATCCGTCGGCTCCGCCTGACCGCCATCTGCACGGTCTGCACCCGGGCCTTTATCAACGAAGTGAAACAGATGAATGACCTCATCACGGAGTTGGGCCCTCCGGGAAGCGAGCGTTCCGGCGCCGCCAGCGCCGCCTGAGGTGGCTGAAGGGAAAGCCGTTATGAAAATCCTGTTTATCATTACCAAGGGCCTGGAAAAAGAAGGGAGCGCCCTGCGGGCCTTACAAATCGCCGCCTTGACCTCGGAGCAGGGCAATCACGTGGAAGTCTTTCTCATTGATGAAGCAGTGCAGTGGGCCCTCGGCATCAAGGCAACCTCCGGCAAGAGCCTGGCTGACTACATGGACTTGCTCAAAACCAGGGACCACCCGATCCTGGTGTGTCAGTCCTGCGCCAATAAACGTCTCATCCATGAAGAAGACCTGATGGATGGAACGATCATGGCGACCATGCCCATGCTGGTGGAGAGAATCGCCAACCCTGATTATAAAATCGTTACTTTTTAGAGGTTTCTTCACATGGGTATGAGTTCAAAGCGTCCGTCCGCCTATGACGCCCTGGTTCTGGGAGGCGGCATTGCCGGGTTGGAGGCGGCCCTCAATCTGGCAGAACAGGACTTTTCGGTGGCCATCGTCGAAAAAGACTACTCCATCGGCGGCAAAATGATCCGGCTTTCCAAGGTGTTTCCCACCCTGGACTGCGCCAGTTGCATCACCACGCCGAAGATGGCGGCCGCGGCCCACCATCCCCGGATCACCATCTTCACCTACTGCGAGCTGCTGACCCTGGCGCGGCAGGGCGAGGCCCTCGTGGCCCGGATTCGCCAAAAGCCCCGCTACGTGGATGAGGAAGCCTGCATCGGCTGCCGCCAGTGCGAATATCAATGCCCGGTGATGGCCCCCGACCCCGAACAGGGGGGCTTTGCGGCCCGGAAGGCCATTTGCATTCCCTTTTCCAACGCCATCCCCCAGAAGGCGCTGATCGACCCGGAACAGTGCATCCTGTGCGGCCGCTGCGCCAAGATTTGCCCTACTCAGGCAGTCAATTATTTCCAGGAGCCGGAGGATTTCACCCTTACGGCCGGGGCCGCGGTGATCGCCACCGGCTATGAGCTGACCCCCCTGGAAGACAAAACCCAGTATGGCCGCGGGGAGATCCCCAACGTCATCACGGCCATGCAGATGGAGCGGTTGCTGGCGCCCCACGGCCCCTACAACCGGGTGCTGCGGCCCTATGACGGCAAGGAGCCGGGTAACGTGGCCTTCATTCAATGCGCCGGCTCCAGGGACCAGAGCATGGGGGTGCCGTATTGCTCCCGGGTCTGCTGCATGTATGCCATCAAGGAAGCCATGCTGCTGTCCGGCGCCCTGCCCCTGGCGGATATCACCATCTACTACATGGATATTCGGGCCTTCGGCAAGGGGTACGAACAGTTTTTCCAGAACGCCCAGGCCATGGGGATTAATTTTGTCAAGGGCAAGGTGGCCTATATCGATGCCGGCGATGACGGCAACGTCATGGTGCGCTACGAATCCCAGGAGGCCGAGGGCGGCGTGCAGATGGCCGAGCATGACATGGTGGTGTTGTCTCTGGGCATGCTGCCCGGCTGGCGCCCCGAGGGACATTGCGCCCTGGGGACCGGTGCGGACGCCTTCATCAAGACCGTGAAACCCAAGCTGGCCCCCACCCTGACCGACCAGGAGGGCGTGTTTGTGGCCGGTGCAGCCGCAGGACCCAAGGATATCGTGGACAGCATCGTGGAAGCGGGCGCTGCGGCCATGGAGGCCTGCCGCTACCTGGCGGCCCGGGGGATCAAGGCGGCGAGTTGAGGTGATGAAGGTGACGGAGGGAGGGGACCAGGGGGCGGTGGACCCCTGCCCCCTCTCCCCAGAGAAAGTTTTATTTGGGAGCAAATCTGATGAGCGAAAAAGAAAACCCTGAACCGAAACCAGCCGGCAAGGTTGGGGTTTACGTCTGTCATTGCGGCGGCAATATTTCCGACCAGGTGGACGTGGAAAAAGTCTGCGCCCAGGCCATGAAAGTGCCGGGGGTGGTGGTGGCCCGGGCCAACATGTTCATGTGTTCCGACCCCGGGCAGGAAATGATCATCGAGGATTTGAAAAGCGGGCTGGTGGACCGGGTAGTGGTGGCGTCGTGCTCTCCCAGCCTGCATGAAACCACCTTCCGCCAGGCCCTGGTCCGGGCCGGGGTCAATCCTTATGTCTATGAGCAGGCCAATTTGCGGGAACAGGTGAGTTGGGTGCATCATGGCGACGAGGCCACGGAAAAGGCTACCCGGCTGGTGGCCGCGGCCGCGGCCAAGGCCGGCCGGCTCGAAGCCCTGGAACCCATTCGGGTGGAGGTGGAACCCCGGGCGGTAGTGATCGGCGGCGGGGTGGCAGGACTCAAGGCCGCCCTGGAACTGGCGAACCGGGGCCAGGCCGCGGTGCTGGTGGAAAAAAGCCCTTTTCTGGGAGGGCAGGTGGCGAATCTGGACACACTGGCGCCCTACGGAGAGCCTGCCGCCGGGATCATCAGCGAACTTGCCGGCGCAGTTGTGCAGCACCCGGCCATCCAGGTGCATACCTGTGCCGAAGTCGAAGGGTTCGAGGGCTATATCGGCAACTTTAAGCTCAAGGTGGCGAGAAAACCCCCCGAGGGCGGCGGTTATGACGACAAATTGGCCAGGCTCAGCGCCAGCGGCCGGGGCCTGGGGGAATATGTCCCCTTTGTGGGGGTCATGCCCGCCGCCATCCCGGAAGGCAGGGAAGAGCTGGATCTGGCCGCGGGTGTGATCATTCTGGCCACGGGTTTCAAGCCTTATCAGCCCCGGCGGGGGGAATACGGCTACCAGGAATTTCCCGAAGTGGTGACCCTGCCTGAATTGATTCGCCTGCTGGCCGAGGCCCCCCACCGCGGCGACACCCTGGTGTTAAACGGCCGGCCCATTAAAAGCGCCGCCATGATCCACTGCGTGGGCAGCCGCCAGATTCCCGGCATTCATCAAGAAAATGAGGACGGCTCCTTAAACGAGTATTGCTCCCGGACCTGCTGCACCGCCACGCTCCATGCCGCGAACCTGATCCGCAAAAGTTTTCCCCAGACCAGGATCTTCGATTTTTACCGGGATATCCGCACCTATGGCCGGGGCGCCGAGGAACTCTACACCGAGACGGCGAAAGACCAGGTAGTGTTTTTCCGCTTCGAAGCCGGGGAAGAGCCGCAGGTCCTGGAGAACCCCCACGGCACCGGCCACCCCCTAATGGTCAAGGCCAAAGATGTGCTGACCTTCGGCGAGGAAGTGGAGGTGCCGGTGGACCTGGTGGTGCTGGCGGTGGGCCAGGAGCCCGGCAACATCGCCGACCTGGTGGAAAAGATGAAGATTCCCGTGGGGGCGGACCGTTTCCTCCAGGAAGTGCATCCGAAACTGCGGCCGGTGGAGGTGTCCGTGGGCGGCATTTTCCTGGCCGGCACCTGCCAGGCCCCCTTTGACGTGGGAGAAACGAGCGCCGCAGCCTCGGCGGCTGCGGTCAAGGCCGCGGCCATCCTCACCCGGGGCTATGTGGAACTGGACCCCTTTGTGGCCGAAGTGGATCTCTCCAAATGCAAGGGCACCGGAGCTTGCGTGGAGGCCTGTCTGAACCCCGGAGCCCTGGAAATGGTGGAGATGGCTGTGGGCGGCGAGAAGGTCAGGCGGGCCCGGGTCAACCCGGCCCTATGCCTGGGCTGCGGCGCCTGCGTGGCCGTCTGCCCCGAGAACGCCATCAACGTTCAGGGCTGGACCTTAAAGCAGTACGAGAGCATGGTGGACATGATCGTCTCGGATGAGTACCTGGAGAGTGCTTGATGGGAGATTCCCTGAAAAGGTCGGTGGGTCGGGCGTCCCCGTCCTGCCACCCGCTTTGAACCTTGAACCTTTTTCAACCGAGGTTTTCATGACAGAGACTGTAAGAGAAAGCGATGCCGGCAAAGAGGCCTTAAAAAAGCTCAAGGCAGCCCGGAAAGAGCAGATTGCCCGGGCCACCGGCCGGATGAAAGAGCAGCGGAAGGCGATCAAGGCCATCAAGGAACAGTTGGCCGGCGCGGAGTTGACCGTGCCCGAGATCGCCCGTGCCACGGGGTTGCCGGTCTCGGAAGTGCTCTGGTACGTGGCCTCTTTAAAGAAATACGGCGAACTTCTGGAAGGACCCAAGGCAGGCGGCTATTACCGCTATAAGCTGGCCCCAACGGCGGGCGAAGAGCCTGCAGCGGCGGATAGTGCTGAATAAGCGCGCCCAACGGCGAGAGGGTTGAACATGGCATTGATACATCCCGAATTTGTCGAAGAGCTCAAACTCTTCGGCGTGGACACGGCCCTGGAGTGCTTCAACTGCGGCACCTGTGCGGCCATCTGCCCCCTGATTTATGAACATTTTCCCCGAAAAATGATCCGCTACGCCCAAGTGGGGGCCAAGGAACAGATCCTGGCGCAGGCCCAGGACCTGTGGCGCTGTCTGCACTGCGGCCTGTGCACCCGGACCTGTCCCCGCCAGGCCAACCCCGGCGAACTCATCCTTGGCTTGCGCCGCTTTGTGGTGGCCAACTGGAGGGGGAATCGTCATGTATAACCCCAAAGACATCATCGACCTCATCGCCATGAACGTCAGGAAGACCCGCAATCCCTTCGGGCTTCCCACCTCCACCCTCAACACCTGGTGGCGGGGTGCCGGCGGCTTCACCCGCCGGCCGGGGGATGCGCTGCTCTTCACCGGTATGATGTACCAGGCCATACCTTATATCGAGGCCACCACCCGCTACCTGGAGCGCCTGGAGGGCACCCGTTGGGCGAATTATCTGCGCTACGGGGGCCTCAGCCGCTATATCCCGAGCTTTCTGGTGGGTCAGGGCTTTGCCTGGATGACCACCAAAGCGGAGAAAGAGAAATTCAACAGCATCCTGCACTCGGTGAGCCGCGTCCTCAAAAAATCTGGTGTGAACTTCTTCTATCACCCCGAGATGGATTTTTACAGCGGCATCCTGCTCTATGATCTGGGGGACCAGGAAGGTTTTGTGGAGCATGCCCGCTTCGTGGCGAAAAACTTGCGGCTCCACAGGGTCGAAAAAATAATTACGGTTGACCCCCACACCACCTATGCCTTGAAAGAACTGTATCCCCGCTACGTGGGAGAAACCTTTGAGGTGCAGCCGTACTTCACCCTGATCCAGCCCGGCAAGGCGATAGCAGGCAACGGCCGGCCGCCGGTGGCCATCCACGACCCCTGTTTTTACGGGCGCTACCTGAAGCTTTCGGACGGACCCCGCCGGCTGCTCGACAGTCTGGGCCTCCCATATGTGGACGTGCGCAACTGCAATGAGCTGACCTCCTGCTGCGGCGGCCCGGCGGAGTCGGTGTCCCCGGCCCTGAACCGGGAGATCCTGGAAAGGCGGGCGGCAGAACTGAAGGCCAGCGGCGCACCGGTGATCACGTTTTGCCCTATCTGCCTGGCCAACCTGATCAAGGCGGGGCTGCCCGTGGAGGACCTGGCCACCCTAGTGGGGCGATATTTTTAATAAAAGGAGAATGATGGATGTCGGAAGAAAAAGAGAAAATTGTCTTCGTCGCCACCCATGCGGGGGAAGACCCGGAAAGGGCCACTTTCCCTTTGATGCTGGCCAACGCGGCCCAGTCCATGGATATGGAAGCCGTGGTGGTGCTGCAAGGGGATGGGGTGTACCTGGCTAAAAAGGGCTATGCCGACGACATTACTTTCCCCGGGCTGACCCCGTTGAAACAACTGGTGGAAAATTACGTCGCCAACGGCGGCAAGTTTCTGACCTGAATTCCCTGCCTTGAGCATCGCCAGATCAGTCAGGCTGACTTGATCCAGGGAGTAGAATTGGTTAAGGCAGGCAGGCTCATTGTGGAGATGTCCGAAGCCAAGTCCACGGCGGTTTATTAAACAGTTAAATGCAACCGCAAGGCTTAAGCGCCACCACGAAGTAATGGCATTTCCAGGGCAGGGTCACGGTTGATCCTGCCTTTTTCTTTTTTAACCGAAAACCGAAAACCTAATCAGTCTTGCACCTTGCCCAGCTGTTCCGTGCCGGTTGCGGTGGTGCGGGGGTTTTCCTTGGGTTCGTTATTTGCGGTGATCACCTGACTCTGCCAGAGGCGCTGGCGCACTGTGTCCTCCTGGCGCAGCTTGCAGGGGTCATAGCCGCACACGGGGCACTCGGGGTCATCACAGGGGTCGGTGTGGATGAGAATATCCGCCTGGCCGCCGAAATGGGCATTGAAGATCTGCTCCAGTTCTTTTACTTCCCTGTGCACCTGGTCAAGGGTGAAATTTCGGGGCAGGATCAGGTGAAAATCCAGGAGCACCCGGCTGCCGGCCAGGCGGGCCCGGAGGCGGTGGATATCGATCCAGGCATTCTTGCGGTGTTGGGCCAGGACCTGGGCGATCTCATCCAGAAGTTCGGGGTCGGAGGTGTCCATGAGTCCCTGAAAGGACTGGCGCATGAGTTTAGCCCCGATATAGAGAATATTTGCGGCCACCAGAACGGCCACGGCGCCGTCCACCCAGAACCAGCCGGAGTACCACACCAATGCCAGCCCTGCCAGGACTGCCACGGAGGTATAGACGTCGGTGAGGACGTGCTGGCCGTCGGCCACCAAGGTAAGTGAATGGGTGCGTTTTCCGGCTTTTACGAGTCCCAGACCCAGGACCAGGTTAACCAGCGCGGCCAGGAGCACCAGGAGGAAGCCAAACTCCAGGTCCGGAAGAGGGGAGGGGTGGATAAGCTGAGGCCAGGCCTTGTAAACGATGCCTGCGGCAGCCAGGATGATGAGCGCGCCCTCGAAACCGGCAGCGAAGTATTCTATCTTACCGTGGCCGTAGGGGTGGGATTCATCGGGGTGCCGGGCCGCGACAAGAATGCTCCCCGTGGCGAAGGAGCTCGCCACCACATTGATAATGGACTCCAGCGCATCGGAAAGAATGGCCTTGGAACCGGTGAGGTAGGCCGCGTAAAACTTGAGGCCCATAAGCAGGGCCCCCACCGTCAGCGACAGGCCCACGGCGATGAGGCGCACACGGAAATTGTCGGAGGCTGGCAGGTGCATGGTGGTCCTTGGGAACTAGGGATTTCAGTTCGACATTGTCATCTTGAGGGTGGGTTTGTCAAGGAGATGGGAGATGCTGCGGGCTGGAAGGAAAATCAGGCGGGTTTCGGAGGGCCAGGCGTCTCTGACCGCTTTTCCCCCGTCCGCGCCTTCTTTCACTCTGGAACCTGAAACCTTGAACCTTACCCCCCCTCCCTCCCCAGGATCTCATGGAGGACATGACTGAAGGTGGAGATCTTGTAAGGTTTCTTGATGACGCCCACAAAGCCGTAGTCCTGGTAGTT
>Ga0272446_1000195_pt1 | contig 92995 bp, 96 predicted proteins | sample YNPCB0061_FD_194587 | JGI IMG/M metagenome (GOLD analysis project Ga0272446, IMG submission 194587) | Hot spring microbial mat communities from Yellowstone National Park, WY, United States - YNP-CB-006-1 | ecosystem: Environmental > Aquatic > Thermal springs > Hot (42-90C) > Sediment | place...
GGCGACAGACGCTGCATCTGGGCAGTCGTGAGCAGAAACGGCGGCTTGGGCATCACGGCACCTCCGCCAAACCCAGAATCACACCACACCGCGTCGCTGCAAGAGATTAATGGGTCCTGAGCCTAGAGCAGACCGCACACGGCTGGAAACAGCCGTGTGCGTGAAGATGCTCGTGGAAACCGCTCCCGCGCTACAGCCGCCGCGCCGCCGCGACCGCGGCCTTCGACCCGGCGCCGACCAGCCAGGCCCAGGCGCGCAGCAGCGCGCCGGGCGGCGGGCCGGCGGCATGCCGCGCCTCGTCGCGGTGGTGCACCTCGTCCTCCTGGCATCGCGCCAGCAGGGCGCGCAGCGCGGGCGCGATCCCGGCGTCGTCCAGCCGGTCGAGCTGCTCCTGGTAGTGGTGGTCCACGAAGGTCTCGACGGCATCGATCGTCGCGTAGACGGCGCGCGGGCCGAACAGCGCCGGCAGGAAGCCCGTCAGGAACCCGGCGGCGCGCCAGATCGGCAGCAGGCGGCTGCGCTCGGCGGGCGGCAGCACGCCTTCCAGCAGGTCGAGGTGGCCCTGTTCCGTCGTCTTGTGGCGCTCGGCGAAGGCGCGCACCCCGGGGTCACGCGCGACCGCCAGGACGCCGCGGTAGATCCACACCGCGCCCGTCTCCCCGGCATGGTCGGAGCGGAGGTCGGCGATCAGCCAGGCGGGGGTCTCGGTCAGCGCGATGCTCATGGCGGGCGAGATGTGGCGTGCGCCGCGCCCCTGGCAAGCGCCGCGCCCGGCCCCAGATGCGCGTCATGGAACAGCGCGAAGCCACGGTCTATTTCGACGGCGCCTGCCCGGTATGTTCGCGGGAGGTGGCGCAGTACCGCCGCCTGCGCGGGGCGGAGGCGCTGACCTTCGTGGATGCGTCCGCCTGCGACGCCGCCGATTTCGGGCCGGGTCTGACGCGGGAGGCGGCGCTCACGCGGATGCATGTGCGGGAGGCGGACGGGCGGCTGGTGTCGGGCGCCGCCGCCTTCGCCGCCATCTGGCGTCGGCTTCCGGCCTTCGCCTGGGCGGCGCCGATGCTGGAGCACCGGCTGGTCGCGCCGGTCGCGGAACTCGGCTATCGCGGCTTCCTGCGGCTCCGGCGGGGCTGGCGGCGATAGGCGGGGGCGAATCGCCGCCGCACCCCGGGGCGCGGCTATCCTCGACCGGGCCTCGCCGCCGCCGCCACCAGCACCAGCATGCCGCCCGCCGCGATCGCCACCGGCAGGTTCACCGACACGACGCCGAGATTGGCGGCGAGGATGGCGATCAGCGCCCAGAGCAGCGCGCCGGCGAACCACAGGTCGCGGGCTGCCAGCTTCAGCACCAGCGTGCCGGCGACGCCGGCGCCGATCACCGTCATCATCGCCGCCGCCGTCGGCTCGGCCATCCACCAGCCCGCTTCGGTCGCGCGGGCGGCGCCCGCGACGTTCACGAAGAAGGCCGCGACCGTCCATCCGGCCAGCAGCCCGAGCAGCGGCGCCACCAGGAAGCGCGACACCACGCCGTAGTCGTGCGCCAGCCGCCGCGCGCCCAGGAAGGCGGCGAGCGCGAAGGCCGCGACCCCCGCCAGCACCGAGACGAGATGCCAGCCGTTGCCGGTGGTCTGCGCCAGCAGCATCCACAGGTTGGACAGCGCGAAGGCGCCGATCAGCGGCCAGCCGATGCGGCGGCAGAGCGGGCTGTCCCGCCGCGCGGGCAAGGCCTGCCAGGCGGCATAGGCGATGGCCAGCGCGAAGATCGGCGTCCAGATCGCGAAGGCGTAGGCGGCGGGGGTGACGGCCGTCTGCGAGGCGGCCGACAACTCGCCGATCGGCCTCCCGATCCCGAGCGCCGTCGGCAGCACCGCAGTCGCCGGCAGCAGCAGCGCGGCGAGCAGGGTCAGCACGATGCGGGCGGTGTCGCGCCGGTCCTGGGCGCTGACGGCGGGGGAGGGCGGTGCGGCGACGGGCGCGGCCTCGGCGGGCGGCGGCGCGGGCTCCGCCGCTGCCGGCGCGGGTTCCGCCGCCGGCGGTGCGCCGGCCTGCCCGTCGCCCGGCACGGCGGCTTCGGCCGCTGGCGAGGCGCCGGCCGGGGCAGGCTCCTCCTCTCGCCCGGCCGGCGCCGCCGCGGCGAGCTCGGACCAGCGGGGGGGCCGCGGCGTCTCCGGCTCGTCGCCACGGCGGACGGGGGGATCGTTCGGGCGGTCGCTCATGCGGCGAAGCATGGCACGCGGGCGCCGCCGCGCGGAAGCGCCGGGCGTGTCAGCCGGCCGGCGGCTTCACCAGCGGCACGAAGGCGACCGGCAGCACATCCTCCCGCGTCACCGTGCCGTCCGCCGCCTTGCGCACCAGCGCCAGCACCTGCGCGCCGCCCTCGGGCCCGAGCGGGATCGCCATCCGGCCGCCGGGCTTCAGCTGCGCCACGAGCGCCTGCGGCAGTTCCGGCGCGGCAGCGGTGACGAGGATGGCGTCGAAGGGCGCCTCCTCCGGCCAGCCCTGCCAGCCGTCGCCGACGCGCAGCCGCACATCGCCGAAGCCTTGCGCCGAGAGCGCCTTCGCCGCGCGCGCCGAGAGGTCCGGAATCACCTCGACCGAGAACACCCGCGCGCCGAGTGCGGCCAGCACCGCCGCCTGCCAGCCGGAGCCGGTGCCGATCTCCAGCACCTTCTCGCCGGGCTCGATCGCCAGCATGTCGGTCATCAGCGCGACGATGTAGGGCTGCGAGATGGTCTGGCCGAAGCCGATCGGCAGCGGGCGGTTGGCATAGGCCGAGGCGCCCCAGCCATCGGCCACGAAGGCCTCGCGCGGGGCGCGGCGCAGCGCGTCCAGCACGCGCGGGTCGAACGCCTCGCGGCCGGTGCCGGCGGTGGTGCCGCGGCCCTCCGCGACGAGCTCGGCGATCAGCCGTTCCGACGCCGCGCTGCCCGCCATCGTCAGTGGGAGAACAGCACCGGCAGCGTCATCCGCTTCAGCAGCGTGCGGGTCACGCCGCCGAGCACGAACTCGCGCAGCCGGGAGTGGCCGTAGGCGCCGGCCACCAGCAGATCGGCGCCGAGATCGGCGGCCGCATTCAGCAGGATGTCGCCGTCCGCGACCTCGGCGCTGTCCGCGCGCGACGCCTCGGCCGCGATGCCGTGGCGGGCGAGGTGGCGGCAGATCGCCGCGCCCGGCAGATGGTCCGGGCCGCCGCCCGGGTTCGCCGACAGCACCGTCACCTTCTCGGCCGACGCGAGCAGCGGCAGCGCGTCATGCACCGCGCGCGACGCTTCGCGCCCCGCCTTCCAGCCGACCAGCACGCGGCGGCCGACCTCGGCGAAGGTGCCGGCATAGGGCACCACCAGCACCGGGCGGCCGGAGAAGAAGATGGCGTCGTCGAGCAGGGCGGACGCGCCCGGCTGCGCCGCGTCGGGGTCCGCCTGGCCGAGCACGAGGAGGTCCGCGTAGCGCGCGGCGGCCGTCACATGCTCGGCCGTCAGGCCTTCGGTGACCCGCCATTCATGGGCGATGCCGTCGCGCTCGCAGCGGGCGCGGAAGGCCGCTTCGGCCGCGGCCGCATCGGCGAGGGCGGCGGCGCGCATCTCCTCGATCAGCGAGGCGAGGACGCCGCCGCCGCCCGAGGCGTCCATGACGACGGGCAGCGGGATGTCCACCACGAACAGGCCCGACAGGTGCGCGCCGTGGCGTGCCGCGAGCCGCGCCGCGACGTCGAGCCGCACCGCCGCGCGCGGGGTAGCGTCGAGATGCACCAGGATATCCTTCGGCGGCATCGTTCCCTCCTGCCTTGCGGGAGGGCAGCATAGACCCGCGCGCCGCCGCCGCCACCCCGCTGGCGGGGCGGCGGTGGCGCGGTATCCTTCCGCCCATGAGCGATCCGACGCGGCCCGGACTGGGCCTCGCCCGCGCCGCCGCGCTGCTGTTCGCGGCCGGCTTCGCGCTGGCCGCGGCGGCGCTGGCGGCGGGTTTCCGGGCGGGCGGCTGGACGGGCGCCGCGCTGGCCGGCGGGGCGGCGTTCGGCCTCGGGCTCGCCGTGGCCGCGCGGCTCGGCGGGCGGGCGGCGGCGCCGCTGTCCTCGCTGGCCGAGGAGGCGGAGGCGATCCGCCGCTTCGACCTCGCCGAGCGGCCGCTGCCGGCCTCGCCGATCGCCGAGTTCCAGCGGCTGTCGGGCGCGATCGGCGGCGTGAAATCGGCGCTGTCGCGCTTCGGCATCTATGTCCCGCGCGACCTGGCGCGGAAGCTGGTGGCGGAAGGCGCCGAGGCGCGGCTCGGCGGCGAGCGTCGGCCGCTGACCATCCTGTTCTCCGACGTCGAGGACTTCACCGCCCTGTCCGAGCGGCTGGACCCGGACGAATTGATGCGCGTGGCCTCGGCCTATTTCGAGGCGATGACCGGCGCGCTGCTGGCGCATGAGGCGACGATCGACAAGTTCATCGGCGATTCCGTGATGGCGCTGTGGAGCGCACCGCGGCGGGATCTCGCACATGCCGCGCATGCCTGCCGCGGCACGCTGGCCGCGCGCGCCACCTCGCGCCGGCTGGAAGCCGAGTTCGCCGCGCGCGGCTGGCCGCGCTTCCGCACGCGCTTCGGCGTGCACAGCGGGGAGGCGGTGGTCGGCAATGTCGGATCCTCGGAGCGGATGATGTACACGGCGATGGGCCGCATGGTGAATCTTGCCGCGCGGCTAGAAGGCCTGAACAAGCGCTACGGCACGGAGATCCTGGTGTCCGAGGCGACGCGACGCGGCGCCGGCGCGGGCTTCGCCTTCCGCCCGGTGGACCTGGTGCTGCCGAAGGGCGCCTCCGAGCCGGTGGAGGTGCATGAGCTGCTCGGGCTGTCGGCGGCGCTGGCGCCGGAGGAGGCGCCGCTCGTCGCCGACCCGGCGCTGGTCGCCTCGCTGCCGGCGTGGCGGGAGGTGGTGGTGCTGTTCCGCGCCGCGCGCTTCGCGGAGGCCGAGGCGGCGCTTGCCGCCGCGCGCGTGCCGGGCGACCCGCTGGCCGAAGCCTACGCCGCGCGGCTCGCGGCGCTCTGCGCCTCGCCGCCGGGCGGGGACTGGTCGCCGGTGATCCGCGTCACCGACAAGTAGGGGCTAGCGGTCGAGCGCGCGCTCCACCGTCTCGACCAGCGTGCGCAGCACCTTCACGCGGGCGAAGCGCTTGTCGTTCGCCTCGACGATGGTCCAGGGCGCCTCGGCGGTCGAGGTGCGGTCCACCATGTCGCACACCGCCGCCTCGTAGGCGTCCCACTTCTCGCGGTTGCGCCAGTCCTCCTCGGTGATCTTGAAGCGCTTGAACGGCGTCGCCTCGCGGGCGCGGAAGCGCTTGAGCTGCTCCGCCTTCGAGATCGCCAGCCAGAACTTCGCCAGCCCCGCGCCGTGACGCAGCAGCGACGCCTCGAAGTCGTTGATCTCGGCATAGGCGCGCTGCCAGTCGGCGGGGGCGCAGAAGCCCTCGACGCGCTCGACCAGCACGCGCCCGTACCAGGAGCGGTCGAAGATCACGACCGAGCCGGGGCGCGGCACATGCCGCCAGAAGCGCCAGAGATAGGGCTGCGCCCGCTCCTCCTCGGTGGGCGCCGCGATCGGCACGATGCGGTAGCTGCGCGCATCCAGCGCGGCGGCGACGCGCCGGACCGCCCCGCCCTTGCCGGCGGCGTCGTTGCCTTCGAACACCGCGATCAGCGCCGTGCGGGCGAATTTCCTGTCGCGGCAGAGCTGCGCGAGCCGGCCCTGCAGCCGCGGCAGCTCCTCCTCGTACTGCTTCTCGCTCAGCGACTGCGACAGATCGAGCGCGCGCAGGATGTTCACCTTGCCGGGCAGCGGCGGCGGCACCGGCACGGGCTTCGGCGCCGGCGGCGCATCGAGGCGCGCGCGCAGCGCCGAGAGCAGGTGCCGCCCGACGAACAGCGAGCGGTAGCGCGCATCCGCCCCGGGCACGACCACCCAGGGCGCATGGCCAGTCGAGGTGCGGCGGAGGAAGGGCTCGCAGACCGCGACGAACTCCTCGTGCTGCTCGTAGAACTCCCAGTCGCGCTTGGTCACCCGCCAGGATGTCGCCGGGTCCTTCTCCAGCGCCTTCAGCCGCTTCTTCTGCTGCGGCTTCGACAGGTGGAACCAGTATTTCAGCAGCAGCACCCCCTCGTCCACCAGCATCCGCTCGAGGCGCATGATCTCGGCCTCCGCCGCCTCGAAGGCGCCGCGGCCGATGCGGCCGGCGACGCGGTCCAGGATAGGCGCGGTGTGCCAGGCGCCGAAGAACACGCCGATCCGCCCCTTCGGCGGCAGCGCGCGCCAGAACCGCCACATCGGCGGGTGCGCCGCCTCCTCCTCGGTCGGCATGCGGAAGCCCGAGACCTCGAGGAAGCGCGGGTCCATCCATTCGGCGAGGGTGTTGATCGTCTCGCTCTTGCCCGCGCCCTCCACGCCGGCGATCAGGATCAGCACCGGGAAGCGCGGGTCGTCCTTCAGCTCGAACTGCGCGGCGAGCAGCGCCTCGCGCAGCTTCGGCTCCTCGCGGCGGTACTCCTCCTTGCTGACGCGGTGGTCGAGTTCGGCGGAGTCGAACATGGCCTGCCTCGGCGCGATGGTGCGGCGGCAAGCAGGCCATGGCGGCGGGCGCCGCGCAACCGAGGCGTCAGCCGCCGTTCAGCCGCCGCCCTTCCCAGGACAGCGCCAGCGGCTCCGGCGCCGCCGTGCCGGCGGGCCGCAACGCGAAGCGGATGCGCCAGCCGGACCGCCCGGCCATGAAGAACCGCGCGGAGGCGCCGGCCTCGGTGTCGGAGTCGCCGGGGCCGAGGCCGACCACCTGCGGATACCAGCTGCCGCCATGTGTCAGGCGGCGTGGCGCGCTCCACGCCTCCGGCTGGTCGAGGGCTTCGCCCCAGCACCAGTGCGCGCCGTCCTGGCGGAAGGCGGGGGCGCCGGCGCGGCTGCGGTTCAGCAGCATGACGAAGCGGCGGAGCTCGCGGTTCCAGTGGATCGCCGGGCCCCAGAACCCGTCCGGGTCGTGGTGGCCCCAGCCGCGTGCGGCGGGCAGCCAGGCGGGCGGCGGCTCCTCCGGCCCCAGGGGGCGCCAGGCGCCATGCTCCCGGCATTCGAGGCGGCGGGCCAGCGCCTCGGGCGGCGCGTCGCGCGCGGCGAGCGGGTGGCGGATCAGCGCCACGCCCTGCCGCCCTTCGTCCGCCACGTAGCTGGTCAGCGCGATGTAGAGCCACCGCCGCTCCCGGTCCGGCAGCACGCAGAAATCGCCATAGCCGCCGGCGAGGAAGCCGTTGCGCGCGCCGGGATCGGCGAGCGAGGCCGGCGCGCGCAGCAGCGTGCCGAGGACGCGCCAGCTCCGCCCGCCATCCTCCGACAGGACGCGCAGGATCTCCGGCACGAACAGCGGCAGCGGCCCGGGCGCCGGCACCTCGGCATGGACCCAGCCGAACAGCCGCCCGTCCGGGTCGGGCCACACCGACTCGATCCATTTGCCGACCAGCGGCGAGGGATCATCCAGCAGCCGCACCTGCTCCGCCGGGCCGAAGCCGGTCAGGTCGCCCTGCCCGACGCGGCGGTAGCTGTGGCCGATCGGCTTGTGGTGGGAGACGAAGGCCACCGCGCGCCCCTCGGCGTCGCGGATCACCGGGCTGTTGGAATCGCAGCGCGGCATGTGCGGCGGATGCAGCACGAGCAGCGGCGCCTCGTGCAGCGCCGCGACGCAGACGGGCGGCGCATCCGCGATCGCCGCGGCCTGGCTCACTGGGGCGTTTCCCTCCTGGTTCCGAGGCCAGTCTAGGCGCGGGTCCGCGCAGCGGGGAACCCCGCGCGCCCGCTGGACAGCCGGCGCTGGGCGACGCAGGCTGGCCGCGAGAGTCGAGCGTAAGGAGCCTTCGATGCGCGCGCCCCTCCTCGCCGCGGTGCTGCTCGCCGCCGCGCCCGCCGTCGCAGAGGCGCCGAGCGAGGGGGCCGCGCTGGCAGAGCGTTGGTGCGGCGCCTGCCACGCCGACGGCACCCGCCGCGCCGCCGATGCCGCGCCAAGCATCCCGGAGATCGCCGCGCGCTACGCCGGCGCGCCGGAGCGGCTGAACGCCTTCCTGCAGGCCTCGCACGGGCCGATGCCGAACTTCAGCCTGTCGCGCGCCGAGGCCGAGGCGCTCGCCGCCTGGCTGCTGGCGCAGGCGCCGCGATGAGCGGAGCCTGGCCCGAGGGCTTCCTCTGGGGCGCCTCGACCTCCGCCTACCAGATCGAGGGCGCGACGGAGGCGGACGGCCGTGGCCCCTCGATCTGGGACGAATGGGCGAAGGTGCCCGGGCGGATGCGCGACGGCGAGACCGGGGAGCCCGCCTCCGGCCACTACCACCGCTGGCGCGAGGATGTGGCGCTGTTGCGCGAGCTCGGCGCGCGCGCCTACCGCTTCTCGATCGCCTGGCCCAGGGTGCAGCCGCTCGGGCGCGGGCGGGTGAACGCGGCCGGCCTCGATTTCTACGACCGGCTGACGGATGCCCTGTGCGCGGCAGGCATCGTGCCGATCGCCTGCCTCTACCACTGGGACCTGCCGCAGGCGCTGCAGGAGGAGGGCGGCTGGCCGGCGCGCGACATCGCCGGCCGCTTCGCGGACTACGCCGCCATCTGCGCCGCGCGGCTCGCCGACCGCATCGCCCTCTGGGCCACCTTCAACGAGCCCGGGCTGTTCACCATGTTCGGCCACCTGACCGGCGGCCACCCGCCCGGGATCAGGCGCACCGACGCCTACCTCGCCGCCATGCACCACGTGAACCTGGCGCATGGCGGGGCGACGCGGGCGATCCTGGCGGTGCGCGGCGATGCGCGGGTGGCGTGCGTGCACAATGTCCAGCCGGTCCGGCCGGCGACGGAGGACCCGGCGGATGTCGAGGCCGCCGCGATGCTCGGGGAGCTGTGGAACCGCGCGCTGCCCGACCCGCAGCTGCTCGGCCACTACCCCGGCCGCATCGCGGCGCTGATGGAGCCCTGGCTCCGCGCCGGGGACCTCGCGGCGATCCGCGCGCCCGCCGCCTGGGTGGGGGTGAACCACTACTCGCCGGTCTATGCGAAGCACGAGCCGTCCTTGCCCTTCGGCTGCGCCTTCACGGACGCGCCCAAGGACGGCACGCCGGCGACCCCGATCAACTGGCGCATCGAGCCCGGCGCCTTCCGCGACACCCTGCTCGAGCTGCATGGCCGCTACCGCCTGCCGGTGGTGGTGACGGAGAACGGCTATGGCGCGGAGGAGGAAGGCGGCAGCCTGGATGACGAGGGCCGCATCGCCTTCCACCGCGACTACATCGCGGCGATGCGGCAGGCGCGCGCGGGCGGCGCCGACATCCGCGGCTACCTCGCCTGGACGCTGCTCGACAACCTCGAATGGTCGGGCGGGCGGCGGGTGCGCTTCGGCCTCGTGCGGGTCGAGCCGGACACGCTCGAGCGGCGGAAGAAGGCGTCCTTCGCCTGGTTCGCCGAGATGATCCGGAGCCTGCCCGACGGATGAGCGACGCGCCGAGGCCGGGCGCGCTCCGCGCGTTCCTCGCCCTGTCGCAGCCCTGGTTCGCACGGCCCCGCACCATCGGCGGGGTGCTGCTGCTGCTCGGGCTGACCGGGCTGCAGGTGGCCTTCGCGGTGCTGTTCAACAGCTGGACGGCCGATTTGTTCGATGCGCTGGAACGCCGCGACGGCAGCGGGCTGTGGCGCGAGGTCGGGGTGTTCGCGCTGCTCGTCCTCGGCATCATGCTGTCGAACGCGGCGCAGCTGGTCGCCAAGCGCGCGCTCACCCTGTCCTGGCGGCGCGCACTGACGGAACGGCTGCTGCAGGGCTGGATGGCGGGCGGCGAGATCTGGCGCCTGGCCCAGACGCCGGGCAGCCCGGACAACCCGGACGGTCGCATCGCCGAGGACACGCGCATCGCCACCGAGAACGCGATCGAGCTCGCCTCCAGCCTTGTCTATTCGGTCGGGCTGCTCGCCACCTTCTCCGGCATCCTGTGGTCGCTGTCGGGCGTCGTCAGCGTGCTCGGCGTTCCGGTGCCGGGGCACATGGTGCTGCTGGCCGTGGTCTATGCGGCGGGCGGCGCCGTCGCCGCCTTCGCGCTCGGCGCGCCGCTGGCGCGTGCCACCGAGCAGCGGCAGGCGGCGGAGGCGGATCTGCGCTTCAGCCTGGCGCAGGCGCGGGAGAACGCGCTCGGGCTGTCGCTTGCCGAAGGCGAGGCGCTCGCCCGCGCGGGCGCGGTGCGGCTGTTCGGCGCGCTGGCGCGGGCCTGGCACCGGCAGACGGAGTGGCTGCGCAACCTCAACCTGTTCCAGTCGGCCTACATCACGCTGGCGCCGGTGTTCCCGATCCTGGTCGCCGCGCCGCGCTACCTGTCCAGCGAGATCACCCTCGGCGGGCTGATGCAGACGGGGCAGGGCTTCCAGCAGGTGGTCGCGGCCCTGTCCTGGCCGGTGGACAACGCGGCGCGGCTGGCCGAATGGCGCGCCTCGGCGCAGCGCATCCTGGCGCTGGCCGAGGCGGTGCGGGCGGAGGATTCGGGGGACGGCATCGCCATCACCGAGGACTCGCCGGGCGGCCTCGTGTTCGACCGGCTGGTGCTGCGCGAGCCGGACGGCCGGGCGTTGACGGCGCCGCTCTCCACGCGCCTCGCACCCGGCGCGCGCGTCGCCATCACCGGGGAGGCGCAGCAGGCGGGCGTGCTGCTGCATGCGGTGGCCGGGCTGTGGCCCTGGGGGGACGGGGCGATCCGCCGGCCCTCCGGCGCCCGCATCGCCGCGCTGCCGCGCGCGCCCTGGCTGCCCGACGGGCGGCTGGCCGACCTGCTCGCCCCGCCAGGCGGCGCGCCGCAAGAGGTGCTGGTGGCCGCGCTGGAAGCCGTGTGGCTCGGCGCGCTGCGCGACAGCCTGGACGAGCGGGCGGAGTGGGACCAGCGCCTGGACGAGCAGGACCGCTACCGGCTCGCCTTCGCGCGGCTGCTGCTGCGCCGGCCCGACATCGCGCTGATCGAGGAGCCGTCCTCGGTGGTGGGCGCGGAGGAGGCCGGGGCGCTGGTCGGGCTGCTCGCCTCCTCGCTGCCGGAGACCATCATCCTGGTCGGAGACCGCGCGGGGTGCGGCTGCCCGGCGGCGCTGGAGCTTCGCCCGCCGGCCGGCGCCGCGATGCCGCAGCGCCGGCGCGGCGGGGCGCGGGGGCTGATCGAGTGGCTGCGGCGGGGGCTGTCGCCTCTGCCGCGCTGACGGCCGGGCGCCGGCCGGGCGCGTGCCGCCGAACCGGGCAGCCGCGCGGCGAGGTGCCGCCGCCGCGGCCACCGGCGCGGCCCGCCGGCCGCCGATCCCGGCCCGCCGGCGCTGGACAAGAGCCGCCCGATCCTGGAAGCGGAGGCGGTGCCGGCCGCTGCGCCGGACCGCGTCCATCGCCCGAGACCGGAGAGCCGCATGCACCGCGTCGCCGCCACCCCCGAGACCATCCGCTTCGGCGCCTTCGACGCCGCCTTCCCCCCGGTGCTGACCATCCGCTCCGGCGAGGCGGTGGAGCTGCAATGCGTCTCCGGCGGGCCGGAGGCGATGCCGCCCGCGGGGTCGGGCCTCGCGGTCCCGCCGGCGCTCGCCGCCATCCACGCCGCGAACCCGCCGCGCCTTGGGCCGCATATCCTGACCGGCCCGGTGGCGGTGGAGGGGGCAGAGCCCGGCGACATGCTGCAGGTGGACATCGAGGCGATCGAGCCCGGCTGGGACTGGGGCTTCTGCGGCTTCCGCCCGCTGTTCGGCACGCTGCCGGAGGATTTCCCCTATCACCGCATGCTGCACATCCCGGTGGACCGCGCGGCGCGCACGGCGACGCTGCCGATGGCCGGCGGCATCACCCTGCCGCTCGCGCCCTTCTTCGGCGTGATGGGGGTGGCGCCGCCGCCCGAGTGGGGCCGCATCTCGACCAAGGAGCCGCGCGCGCATGGCGGCAACCTGGACAACAAGGAGCTCGTCGCGGGCTCGACGCTGTTCCTGCCGGTGCATGTGCCGGGCGCGCTGTTCTCGGCCGGCGACGGGCACGGCATGCAGGGCGACGGCGAGGTGTGCATCAACGCGCTCGAGATGTGCCTGACCGGGCGGTTCCGGCTCTCGGTGGTGAAGGGCGGCGGGGCGAAGGACCCGATCCTGCGCTTCCCGCGCGCCGAGACGCCGACGCACTACATCTCGATGGGCATGAACGAGGACCTGGACCTCGCCATGAAGCAGGCGCTGCGCGAGATGATCGCCTTCCTCGTCGCGCGGGCCAACATCCCGGCCGAGGACGCCTACCAGTTCTGCTCGCTGGCGGTGGATTTCCACGTGACGCAGACGGTGAACGGCGAGAAGGGGGTGCATGGCCTGCTGCGGAAGGGCCTGCTGGTCTGACCCCAACCACATCTGGTAGGCTGGCGCTGCCGTTTTCCACAGATTTTGTGGTGCGCGACGCTTCCTAGCCCTTGTGGCGAAGCCGCTCGCTGACCTACCGTATCTGGTAGGTAGTTGGGGGGGCGAAAGCCATGGATTGGGGACCGGACGCGATCGAGACCCTGCGCGCCCTGTGGGCGGAGGGGCTCAGCACCGCCGAGATCGGGCGCCGCATGGGGGTGTCGAAGAACGCCGTGGTCGGCAAGGCGCATCGGCTGAACCTGCCCGCGCGGCCGAGCCCGATCCGTCGCGAGGGCGTCGCCGCTCCGCGGCAGCCGGCGCCGCGGCCGATCGTCGCGCGGCCGATCGCCCCACGCCCTGTGCGTCCCGCCACGCCGCTCCCGGCGCCGCCGCCCGCGCCGCGCCCGGCGCCGCCGCGGCATGTCAGCCGCGCGGGCGCACGCACCTGCTCCTGGCCGATCGGCGAGCCCGGGACACCCGGCTTCCACTTCTGCGGCTGCGAGGCGCTGCCTGGCAAGCCCTACTGCGCCGAGCATGCGGCCATCGCCTATGTGAGGGTGCGCGACCGCCGCGAGGACGCGGCCTGACGCGCGGCGCCCGGCGTCAGGAGACGGCCGGGCGCATCTCCATCGCCATCGTCCGCTCGTCGTTGCGCGGGGTGACGCGCACGGCAGAGCGGGCCGCCCACACGTTCACCTGGTGGTGCAGCGGGATGATCGCGTGGTCCTCCATCGCGATGCGCGTCGCCTGGCGATACAGCGCCTCGCGCTCGGCCACGTCGAGGGTGGCGAGCGCGCGGTCCAGCAGGGCGTCGAAGGCCGGGTTGGAGTAGAGCGAGCGGTTGGCCGTGCCGCGGCCGCGCGAGGGATCTGGGGTGGCGATCAGCGCCGTCAGCGGGCTGTCGGGCTCGCCCGTGCCGGTGCCCCAGCCGAGCAGGCCGATCGAGAACTCGTTGCGCGCCGAGCGGGTGAAGAACACGTTGGAGGGCATGATCTCCGGCTCCGTCCGCACGCCGACGCGCGTCCACATCTGGCTGATCGCCTGGATGATCTGCGCGTCGTTCACGTAGCGGTCGTTCGGGCCGGCAAGCACGACGCGGAAGCCGTTCGGGTAGCCGGCCTCGGCCAGCAGGCGCCGGGCGCGGTCCGGGTCGAAGGGGGCGGGGCGGAGGTCCGGGTCGTGGCCCATCACGCCCGCGGCCAGCAGCTGGCCGGAGGGCGAGGCGAAGCCGCCCATCACCTGCCGCACGATGGCGTCGCGGTTGATGGCGATGGACAGCGCTGTGCGCACGCGGTTGTCGCGCAGCGGGGAACGGGCCAGCCGCTCGCCGTTCGGCCCTGTCACGCCCGGCGTGTCGTCGCGCCGGTGGTCGAGATAGAGGTAGATGTTCCGCAGCGCCGGCACGCTGACGACGCTGGCGCGGCCGGAGGCGCGCACGCGCTCCACGTCGCGGGTGGAGACGGCGTCGATCACGTCCACATCGCCCGACAGCAGCGCCGCGATGCGGGCGGCGTCGTTGGTGATCATGCGGTAGATCACGCGGTCCCAGGGCTGGCGTTCGCCCCACCAGTTGGGGTTGCGCTCCATCACCACGCGGTCGCCCGGCGCGTAGGAGACGAAGCGGTAGGGCCCGGTGCCGATGGCGGCGCGGCCGCTGTTGAAGTCCGCCGTCTCGCCGCTTGCCGCGTGGCGGCGGCTGATGATGGCGAGCCCCTGCATCAGGTTCGGGATCAGCGGGCTGGGTGCCGCGGTGTGCATGCGGATGGTGTGGCTGTCCACGACCTCCAGCCGCTGCACGGGGCGCGTGTAGATGGTGAAGTTGGACGGGCTGTTGCGCACCGTCGGCACGCGCTCGAAGGTGAAGGCGACGTCGTCGGCGGTGAAGGGCGAGCCGTCGTGCCACGTCACGTCGCGGCGCAGGCGGAATTCCCAGGTGGTGGGCGAGATCGCCTGGTAGGAGTGCGCGAGGCCCGGGACCATGCGGAAGTTCTCGTCGGAATGCACCAGCCGGTCGAAGATGTGCTGGTTGACGGCGCCGTTCGGTGTCAGCGCGTGGAAATGCGGATCGATCGAGGAGAAGGCGCCGCCCACCGCGATGGTCAGCGTGCGCGCCTGCCCCTGCGCGCGGGCGCCGCGCGGGAGGACGGGAAGGGCTGCGGCGGCGGCGAGCAACTCTCTGCGCTTCATCGAAGATCTCCGCGGCGGGTTGTCCGGACGATGCTAGGCAGGTTTGATGGAGCGCTGCAACGGCGACACGAGACTCCGGCATGGACGCGCTGCTGACCGACGCGGTGGTGGTGACGCAGGACGAGGAGCGGCGGATCCTCGACCGCGCGGCGGTGGCGGTGCGCGGCGACCGCATCGCCGCGGTGGGCGACGCGTCGGCGCTCGAGGCCGCGAACCAAGACCTGCCGCGCGTGCAGCTGCGGGGCCGCGCCATCCTGCCCGGCTTCATCAACAGCCACACCCACACGATCCTGACGGTGATCCGCGCGACGGTGGAGGATTGGGACGGCAACGCCGTCTACGGCTACATGTCGCCGATCTCCTACGCCATGCAGCCGGAGGAACGCCAGGTGATGGCGATGCTCGGCGTGCTGGAAGGCGTGCGCTCGGGCTGCACCATGTTCGTGGACCCGTTCCGTCATGTGCCGGACTACGCCGAGGCGATGGCGGGCACGGGGGTGCGGCTGCTGCTCTCCGAGAACTGCGCGGACGTGAACACGCTGAAGATCCGCAAGGGCGACTGGAGCCCGGATGCGGCTTTCGGCGAAGTGTTCCTGGAGCGGACGGTCGCCGGCATCGAGCGCTTCCACGGCACGCATGACGGACCGCTGCAGATCCAGATCGCGGCGCATGCGACCGACAACTGCACGCCGGGTTACCTGCAGCGCCTGACGGAGCTTGCGCAGAAGCACGGCATGGCGCGCACCATCCACCTGGCGCAGTCGGTCGAGGAGCTGCGCGCGGTGCGCGAGCGCCACGGCTGCACGCCGGCGGAATATCTCGTGCGCCACGGCTGGGCGGCGCCGGACGTGGTGGCCGCGCACTGGACCTTCTGCACGCATGACGATGTCGCGCTGCTGGCGCGGCATGGCGTGCACATGGCGCATTGCCCGGCCAACTCCTCGCGCCGCGGGCCGCATCGCGCGCCGCTGCGCGCCATCGCCAGGGCCGGCGTGAACATCGCCTTCGGCAGCGACAACATGACGGAGGACATGTTCCACGCCCTCAAGATCGGGCTGATCGTCCATCGCGGCGCGGAGGGCGGCAGCGGCGTGGACCCGCAGCCCGAGACGCTGTTCGACCGCGTGAACCGCAACGGCGCGGCGGCGATCGGGCGCCTTTCCGACCTCGGCAGCATCGAGCCGGGGAAGAAGGCGGACCTCGCGATCGTGAACCTGAACACGCCGGTGATGCGGCCGGTGATCAACCTGATCGGCAACCTGGTGCATTACGGCCACCCCGGCATCGTCGAGAGCGTGATGGTGGATGGCCAGTGGGTGCTGCACGAAGGCCGCATCGTCACCGTGGACGAGGCGGCGGTGCTGGCCGAGGCGCAGACGGTCGCGCGCCGCGTCTGGCAGCGGATGCTGGACGCCAACCCCGACCTGCCGCCGCCGCGCGCGCTCCGCTGGCTGGATGTGTGACGCGCCGCGTGCCACGCTGCCCCGCCCCGAAGGAGACGCCCGCATGACCGACATCCTGATCGCGCACGGCATCGTCATCACCATGGACCCCGCGCGCCGGGTGATCGAGGACGGTGCGGTGGCGGTGAAGGACGGGCGCATCACCGCCGTCGGCACCAGCGCCGAACTGGCCGCCGCCCACGTGGGTGCAAAGACGCGCATCGACGCGCGCAACAAGGCGGTGCTGCCCGGGCTGATAGACGCCCACACCCATGCCGGCCACGCGATGACGCGCACCATCGGCGGCGGCGACAGCAAGGTCTGGTTCGAGACGGTCGGCCACATCTACCGCCGCGGCTCCAGCCTCGACTTCTGGCGTCTGGAGGCTGCGATGGCCGCGACCGAGCGGCTGCGCTTCGGCACCACCACCGCGGTCGCGCTGATGGGCGGCGGCGATTCCACCATGCGCTGCGACGACATCCGCTTCTTCGATGCGCATTGCGAGGCGGTGCGCGAGGTGGGGGTGAAGGAGATCGTCGTCGCCGGCCACCCGCGCCCGCCCTTCCCCTGGACCTATTCCGAGTGGATCGGCGAGACGGAGAAGACGTGGACCGTCACCTTCGAGCAGTTCCGCGACAGCTGCGAGGCGATCGTGGACAAGTGGCACGGCGCGGTGGATGGCCGCATCCGCGTCGCGCTGCTCTCCCCGGTGCAGCACGAGGCGGCAGACCCTGAGGCTGCCGAGGAGGTGTTCGCCCACACCCGCATCATGCGCGAGATGTCACGCAAGAAGGGCGTGATGTGGCACCAGGACGGCCACCGCAACGGCTCGATCGCCCTGCTGCAGGAGAGGACCGGCGCGCTCGGCCCCGACGCCTGGCTGTCGCATTGCGTGAGCCTGACGGAGCGCGACATCGAGGCGCTGGTGGAGAGCGGCGCGCGGGTGGTGCACAACCCCTCCGCGGTGATGTCCATCCGCGGCCGCTGCCCGGCGCCGGAGCTGATCGACATGGGCGTGATCGTGATGCTCGGCACCGACGCCACCGCCCCCGACCGCGGCGCCGACCAGTTCCGCAACATGTGGCAGTGCATGCACTACCACCGCACCGCGAAGCGCGACGAGAAGCTGCTGCCGCCCGGCAAGGTGCTGGAGATGTGCACGATCGACGCCGCCAAGGGCCTGAACCTCGACCACGAGATCGGCAGCCTGGAAGCGGGCAAGAAGGCCGACATCATCACCGTGGACCTGTTCAAGCCGCACCTGATGCCGCTGCAGATGCCGGTGCACCGCGTGGTGTGCTTCGCCAACGGCGCTGACGTGAACGACGTGATCGTGGACGGCAGGGTGCTGATGCGCGACACCGAGATCAGGACGATCGACTGGCGCGCGATGCTGGCCGAGGTGCAGAAGGAGGCCGAGGCGGTGGTGCGCCGCACCGGCTTCGGCCCGCATTTCGAGAACCCGCCGACCTTCTGGCGGCACACGCACTATTGACGGGCGCTCAGTCGTTCCATTACAGCGGCGTCGGGTTGTCCACCAGCACCTTGCGGCGCAGCATGTCACCGTCGGTGACCTCGGCGAGCAGGTCCACGAGATCGCCGTCATTCGGCATGTCGCCTGCGATGTTCGGGTGCGGCCAGTCGGTGCCCCACAGCACGCGGTCCGGCGCGGCCGCCAGCAGCGCGCGAGCGAAGGGCACGGCGTCGCGGAACGGCGCGCCGGCGGAGGACACACGCTCGGCGCCGCAGATCTTCACCCAGGCGAGCGGGTTCCTCATCAGCTCGAGCAGCCGCCGGAAGGGCGGCTGATCCAGCCCGTCCTTCGCCCGCACGCGGCCCATGTGGTCGATCACGAAAGGGATGCGGAGGGCGGCGATGCGCGCCGCGTGTTCCAGGATGTCGCCGGCATCCAGATGCAGCACGACATGCCAGCCGAGGCGCTCGACGCGGGCCACCACCCTGTCGAACACGTCGAGGTCGGGCGTGCCGCCGAGGTGCTTGACGAAGTTGAACCGCACGCCGCGGATGCCGCCTGCGTGCAGCGCCTCGAGCTCGCCGTCGGAGACGTCCGCCCGCACCACGGCAACCCCGCGATAGGCGCCCTTCAAGCGCGCGATGGCGTCCAGCGTCACCGCCATGTCGGAGCCGTGGCAGGAAGCGTGGACGATCACCGCGCGCTCGATGCCGAGGATCTGGTGCAACGCCTGCAGCGCCTCGAACGGCGCGTCGGGCGGGGTGTAGGCGCGGGCTGGCGCGTAGGGGAAGCGGTCGGCCGGCCCGAACACATGGCAATGCGCGTCGCAGGCGCCGGGCGGCGGGCGCCAGCGCGGCGTGCGGGTGTTCGGGTCCGGGCCCTTGCAGGTCGGGATCGTGCGGCTCACTGGCGGGCGATCCCGGCGCGGGTGACGACCTCGGCCCAGCGCGCGATGTCGGCCGCCAGCAGCTGCCCGAGCGCCTCGGGCGTCGAGGCGCGCGGCTCGACGCCGACGCGCGTCAGCGCCTGCCGCACCTCCTCCATCGCCAGCACGGCGTTGATCTCGGTGTTGAGGCGCGTGACGATCTCCGCCGGGGTGCCGGCGCGGGCGACGACGGCGTTCCACGACGTCACGTCGTAGTCGGGCACGCCGGCCTCCATCAGCGTCGGCACGTTCGGCAGATTGGCGGCGCGCTGGGCGGAGGTGACGGCGACGGGCTTCACCGCCCCGCTCTCGATCTGCCCCCAGATCGGGCCGGTGATCTCGAACGCCACCTCCACGTCGCCGCGCAGGAGCGCGGTGATCAGCTGCGGCGTCTGCGGGAAGGCCACGATCTCCGCCTGCACGCCGGCGCGGATCCTGAACAGCTCTGCCGAGAGGTTCTGCGTCGAGCCGGCGGTGATGGTGCCGATGTTCACCCGCCCCGGGTTGGCGCGCATCCGCGCGACGACGGCGGCGATGTCCTGCGCCGGGCCGTTCGGGCTGACCAGCACGCCGATCGCGAAGGCGCCGAGCAGCCCGACCGGCGCGAAGTCGCGCACCGGGTCGTAGGGCAGTTCGCGGAACAGCGCGCGGGAAACGGCGGTGCCGTTGGTCGCCATCATCAGCGTGTGGCCGTCGGCCGGCGCCTGCAGGAAGGCCTGGGCGGCGGGGATGCCGCCGGCGCCCGGGCGGTTCTCGATCACCACCGGCTGGCCAAGCCGCGCCGGGAGCTGCTGCGCCACCGTGCGCATCGTCAGGTCCGCGACGCCGCCTGCACCGAAGGGGACGATGACGCGGATCGGCCGCGACGGCCAGGCCTGCGCGGGCGCGGGGCGGGGCAGCAGCGGCAGCGCCGTGGCGGCGCCGAGCAGGGTGCGACGGTTCATGGGCTTCCTCCCCGGGTGTATGGAACGAGCAGCGCGCCCTCGGCGCGCAGGGTTTCGATCTCGTCCGGCGCGAAGCCGGCTTCGGCCAGAAGCGCCGGGCCGTCTGCGCCGAGCCGCGGCGCATCGGCCGCCGGCGGCGCCATGCCGCCCGACAGGCGGTTGGCCGCGCCGATGCGAAACACCGGCCCCTCCGTCGGGTGCTCGCCGTCGCTGACGAGGCCGCTTGCGCGCAGCTGCGGATCGCGCAGCAGGTCGGCGATGCGGTTGTAGGGCATGGCGGGCACATCGGCCGCGGCGAAGATCGCGAGCCACTCGGCGGTGCTGCGCGCCTTCAGCGCCTCGGCGCGCAGCGCGAAGTAGCGGGCGGTGTTGGCGGTGCGCGCGGCGACGGTGGCGAAATCGGGGTCCGTCTTCAGCTCCGGCCGGCCGATCGCGTCGAAGAACGCGTGCGCCTGCGCGTCGGTGTTGGCGGAGAGGCAGATGTAGCCATCGGCGGTGGCGATCGGCCGCGCCTCCGGGCTCAGCACGCGCAGGTCTCCGGGGGGTGCGAGGGCGGGGCGGAAGGTGGACGGCCCCAGATGCTCCATCAGCACGAAGGCGGCCATGTTCTCGAACATCGGCACCTCGATCGCCTCGCCGCGGCCGGTCCTCTCGCGGCGATAGAGCGCGAAGCCGACGAGCTGCGCGGCGATCAGCCCGCAGACATGGTCGGCGATCAGCATCGGCACGTAGCGCGGTTCTCCGGTCGAGGCCTCGAAGCAGGCGGCAACGCCGGAGACTCCCTGGATCACGGTGTCGTAGGCGGGCTTTCCTTCGTAGGGTCCGCCTGTCGCGAAACCGACGATGGAGCAGTGGATCAGCCGCGGCAGCGCCGCGGTCAGCGTCGCCGCGTCCACGCAAAGCCGCGCCTGCGCCTCGGGCCGCATGTTCGTCACCAGCACGTCGGCGCGTTCGACAAGGCGGCGCAGCGCGGCGCGCGCGGCGGGCTTCTTGAGGTCGAGGCAGATCGAGCGCTTGCCGCGGTTGAAGTTGAGGAACTTCCCGCTCATCCCCAGCGTGCGCGACCTGCCGCCGAGGTTGCGCAGCAGGTCGCCTTCGGGGCTCTCCACCTTGATCACCTCGGCGCCGTGTTCGGCGAGCGTGCCGGTGGCGACGGGGCCGACGACGACGGAGGACAGATCCAGCACCCGCACGCCGGAGAGCGGCCCGCTCATGGCGCGAATGCCGCCTCGACGCGCAGCGCGACGGCCTCCGTGTCGTCCGCGGCCCAGAGAAGGGCGCGGCCCTCGGACTCCGGCACGGTGCCGCACAGCGCCAGCGGCCGCCCGCAGAACAGAGGCGAGAGAGTGCGCGCGGCGAAGCCTGCGATGGCGCGGCCGCTGCGGCGCACCGCGGCCTCCAGCAGAAGCAGCGTGGACAACCCGCCGTTCGCCACAAGGGCCGGGTAGCCTTCGGCGTCACGCGCGTAGTCGGCGTCGTAGTGGATGCGGTGGCCGTTGAAGCAGATGGCGGAGTAGCGGAACAGCAGCACGGGGTCGGGGGTGCGCGCCTCGCGCCAGGCCGGTTCCGGCATCGGCTCCGGCGCGCGCGGGGCGCCGCCGCCGCCGGCCTCGCGGTACACGATGTCCTGAATCTCGGTCATCGCCGGGCCTTCCGGCCCCGTCGTCTCGTGCCGCAGGGTCACGAACATGAGCCGGCCCGATCGCCCCCGCTTCTCCTCGATGCGCTCGATCGTGCTGCGGCGGGTGAACTCCTGGCCGATGCGGGCGGGCGCATGGAACGTCACCCGCCGCCCCGCCAGCATGCGCCGCGGCAGCGGCACGGGCGGCAGGAACTCGCCTTTCGCCGGGTGGCCGTCCGGCCCCAGCGCGCGGGTCGGCTGCGCGTCGTCGAACAGCAGCGCCGGCAGCCAGTGGGACGGCACCGCGCCGTCCGGCGCTTCGGCATCCAGCGTCGCCGCCAGCCGCCGCACCAGCGGCGCGGCCAGCGTGTCGGACACGCTGCGCGCGCGCCCGATCCACCCCGCCCAGTCCGTCACGGCGCCTCGTCCAGCCACACGAGGCCAGCCTTCGCGAGCGCGTCCCGCATGCCATAGATGTCGAGGCCGAGTTCCCCGGCGGCGAGCCGCTTGCGCGTCGCCTCCTCCTTCGCCTCGCGCGCGGCGGCGGCGCGGGCCACCGCCTCGGCCTCGGCGCGCGGCACCACCACCACGCCGTCGTCGTCCGCCGCCACCACATCGCCCGGGTGGACCAGCGCGCCGGCGCACACCACCGGCACGTTCACCGAGCCCGGCGTGGCCTTCACCGTGCCGCGCGGGTTGATGGCGCGCGGCCACACCGGGAAACGCATCTCCGTCAGTGCCTTCACGTCGCGGCAGCCGGCGTCGATCACCAGCCCCACCACCCCGCGCGCCTTGAGCGAGGTGGCGAGCAGCTCGCCGAACATGCCGTCGCTGTTGTCGGTGGTGACGGCGACGACGAGGATGTCGCCCGGCCGGCACAGCTCCACCGCGACATGCAGCATCCAGTTGTCGCCGGGCTGCGCCAGCACCGTCACCGCCGTGCCGCAGGCCGCCGCCCCCGGATAGATCGGGCGGAGATAGGGCTTCATCAGCCCCGCCCGCCCCATCGCCTCGTGGATGGTGGAGACGCCGAAGCGCGACAGCGCCGCCACATGCTCCGGCGCGGCGCGGGGGATGTTGCGGATGGCGACGGGCGTCATGCCAGCTCCTCCACCACCTGCGGGAACAGGCGCTGATAGGCCTCGCCGTAGGTCATCGCGCGGCCGCTGTTGCGGCCGCCCTGCATGCCGCGGTTCAGCGCCACCCGCTCGTAATAGGCCCAGAGATGCTTCTGCGCCGGCAGGCATGCGAAGGCGCGGCGCTTCGTCTCCCACACCTCGTCGATGTTGAGGATGGTGTTGGGGACGAAGCCGCACTGCTCGGGCTGGTGCGGTTCGAACAGGAACACGGGCGGCGCGGCATAGGCGCGCGACGGGTCCGGCTTGTGGCCGGCGGCCTGGGCGATGATCCGCGCCGCCTGGGCGAAGCGCGTCGCCTCCGGATGGTCGAGGTTGTAGGGGTCGTGCAGCGAATGGGTCAGCACGAAGGACGGGTTCAGCTCGCGGAACAGGTCCACGGCGCGGTCCAGCATCGCGTCGGTCGTCACCAGCGGGTAGTCGCCGGCGTCGGCGTATTCGATCGAGGCGCCGAGCGTCTCCGCCGCCGCGTCCGCCTCGCGCCGCCGCGCCGCCTTCACGTCCGCGAGCGTCGCGCCCGGTTCCTTCCACGCCCACTGGCTCTCGCCGCGCTCGCCGAAGGAGAGGCAGTAGATGTGCACGCGCCAGCCGCGCTTCGCATGCAGCGCGATGGCGCCGCCGGCGCGCCAGACGAAATCGCCCGGATGGGCGGTGATGACGAGGCCGGTCCTGCGCGCGGGCATGGCGTCTCCTTCCCTGGCAACCCGGGGGCTCTTTGCCGCCGCCTGAACGATGCGACAAGTGAAGGGATCGGCCCTATTGTGCCAATCCGCGCATCAATGCAGCCGCAGCGGCCGCAGGCCCCGGTAGGTGAAGCCCGCCTCCGCCATGCAGGCGTTGCGCAGGGCGCGGCGCTCGGCCTCGGCGCTGTCCACCCAGTCGAAGCGGGCGGGGATGTGGCGGCCGGGGTAATAGTGGCACACCACGCGGTCGCCGATGCGCTGGCAGACGCGCTCGCCAGGCACCCAGCGCGGCGGCTCCACCATCGTCCAGACCAGCGCGGGCGGCACCTCGCGCGCCGCCCGCCCGGTGCAGATGGCGAGCATGCGCTCGGCCTCCGCCTCGGTCGCGCCGGGGCGTTCCCACACCTCGGCGCAGGCGGGCAGCAGCAGAATCAGGAACAGGGCGGCGATCCGGCGCATGGGCGCAGCATGCACGCCGCTGCGGCGGAAGCGTGGCGGGATCAGCGAGGCTGCCGGGGGACGAGCCGCGCGCGCAGGAGCCGCAGCAGCGCCTCGGCCAGCGGCGACGGCGCCTCGCCGCGCCGCGTCAGCACGCCGAGCCGCCGCGACACCGAGGGATCACGCAGCGCCACGCCGACCACGCCCGGCGCCCCGGACGCCTCCAGCGCCAGCGCCGGCACCACGGCGAGCGCGACCTGCGCCGACACAAGGCTGATCGCGGTGGCGAGGTGCTGCACCTCGTAGCGCCAGGCCATCGCCTCTCGCCGCGGGCCGAGCGCCGCGTCCAACAGCGCGCGGTTGCCGGTGTGCGGGCTAACGCGGACCAGGGCCTCGCCCTCGATCTCGCTCCACGCCACCGCGCCGCGCGCGGCCAGCCTGTGGCCGGCCGGGCAGGCGAGCAGGAAGGGCTCGGTGAGGAGCGGCTCGACATCCAGATCATGCCCGGCATTGGCGACGATGCCGACGCCGAACGCCGCCTCGCCGCTCCGCACACGTTCGGCGATCTCGAAGGCGGAAAGGTCGAGCACCCGAACGCCGACGCCTGGGTGCAGCGCCGCGAACTCGGCCAGCGCCCCGGGGATGTGCCGCATGGCGAGGGTGGGCAGGCAGGCGATGGCGATGGCGCCGCCGGGCGACGCCGCCTTGGCGCGCAGATCGGCCAGCGCGTCGGCCAGCGCCTCGGCCGGGCCGCGGGCGCGCGCCAGAAGTTCGCGGCCTGCCGCCGTCAGCGCGACGCGCCGCGTGGTGCGGGCGAACAGCCGCACGCCGAGCGCGTCCTCGAGCTTCCGCAGCCGGTGGCTGAGCGCCGTCTGCGACAGGTTGAGCTGCGCCGCCGCGGCGCGGAAACTGCCATGCCCGGCGATGGCGAGGAACGCTTCAAGGCCCGGGAAATCGGTGCGCATGCGGGCGGCATCGCGCGGCGCGCGCCGCCGCGCAAGCCGCCCCCCTTCCGCCGCCGCGCCGACGGGCTAGGCTGCCCGCGCCCAGCACAGGACGCACCGCGATGGCCGAACCGATGCCGAAACCGCTGTTCGATGCGCAGACCGCCGCCGCCAGGCTGCCGCTGACGCCCGAGGAGGCCGAGCGCATCCGTGCGGTGTCGCGCTACGTCCTTACCTATGTCGAGGCGCTGCGCGCGCCCGATCCGCTGACGTCCGACCCCGCCGTCACCTTCCGCGCCGAGGGCGCCGGCCGATGACCGCGCTTCCCGGCACCATCGCCGAGGCCGCGCGGCTGATCGCGTCCCGCGCCGTCTCGCCCGTGGAGCTCGCGCGCGCGGCGCTCGCCCGCGCCGAGGCGCTGCAGCCGGTGTTGCACGCCTTCATCCGGCTGACGCCGGAGCGCGCGCTGGCGGAAGCGCGTGCCGCCGAGGCGCGGCAGATGGCGGGCGCGCTGCGCGGCCCGCTCGACGGCGTGCCGATCGCCCACAAGGACATCTACGAGACCGCAGGCATCCCGACGACGGCGCATTCGCGCATCCTCGAACACCACGTCCCCGCCCGCGACGCCGCCGCGGTGGAACGCTGGGCCGAGGCCGGGGCGGTGCTGATCGGCAAGCTGGCGACGCATGAGTTCGCCTGGGGCGGCCCCTCCTTCGACCTGCCTTGGCCGCCGGCGCGCAACCCGTGGGACCCGTCGCGCTTCACCGCCGGATCCTCGTCGGGCACCGGAGCGGCGGTGGCGGCGGGCATCGTGCTCGGCGGCACGGGGTCGGACACCGGCGGCTCGATCCGCGGGCCCGCGTCGCTTTGCGGCATCGCCGGCATCAAGCCGAGCTACGGGCTGGTCAGCCGGCGCGGCGTGATCCCGCTGGCGCACAGCCTCGACACGGTGGGGCCGATGGCGTGGACGGCCGAGGATTGCGCGCTGCTGCTGCAGCCGCTGATCGGGCCTGATCCGGCCGACCCCTCCTGCCTCGACCGTCCGCCCGCCGATGTCGTGTCCTCGCTCGGCGAGGGCGTGCGGGGCCTGCGCGTCGGCGTGGTGCGGCATTTCCACGAGGAGGACATGGCGGTGAGCCCGGCCGTGGCGCAGGCGGTGGAGCGCGCGGCCGCTGCCTTCGCGGCCGAAGGCGCGGTGCTGCGCGACATCCGCCTGCCGAGCCTCGCGGACTTCAACGCCTGCGGCTGGCTGGTGATCGGGGCGGAGGCGTTCTCGGTCCACGCCCGCTGGCTTGCCGCGCGCTTCCGCGACTACGGAGAGATCCTGCGCGAGCGGCTTGCCCTGTGCGGGCTGATCTCGACGGCCGACCACCTGGCGGCGCAGCGCCGGCGCCGCGTGCTGAACGCGGCGATCGCGGAGGCGATGCGGGAATGCGACCTGCTGCTCTCTGCCGCCGCCGCCTCCGAAGCGCCGCCGATCGAGGCGGTGCCGAAATTCGCCGGGCTCGAGACGCTGAACCTGACCTATCCGTTCAACCTCTCCGGCCAGCCGGCGATGGTGGTCTGCGCCGGCTTCGGCGAGGGCGGGCTGCCGGTCGGCGTGCAGATCGCCGGTCGGCCGTTCGAGGATGCGCTGGTGCTGCGCGCCGGCCACGCGCTGGAGCGTGCGCTCGGCACGCGGCAGCGGCGGCCGGCGATCTGACGCGCGGCGTCAGTCGCCCCGCGCCGCGCGGGCGGCGCGCAGCTCGTCCCGGATCTCGGCCAGCAGCGTCTCCGTTGGGCTCGGGCCCGGCGGCGGCGCGGGCGGCGCCTTCGGCGTCAGCCGCGCCAGCACCCGCACCAGCCAGAACACCGCGAAGCCGACGATGACGAACTTGATGACGGCGTTGAGGAAGGCGCCGACCGCCAGCACCGAGGCGCCGCCCTGACGCGTGGCCGCGAGCGACGCCTGGCGCTCGCTCGTCAGCACCAGGAACAGGTTGGAGAAGTCGATCCCGCCGAGCAGCAGGCCGAAGAGCGGGTTGAACAGGTCCTCGACCACCGAGCCGACGACGGCGGTGAAGGCCGCGCCGATCACCACGCCGACGGCCAAGTCTATGACGTTCCCGTGCATCAGGAACGCCTTGAAGTTCTTGAGCCATTGCGGCTCGCGCAGCGGGATCGGGTTCTCCATGCGCAGGTCTCCGGCGAATCGGGTGCCGCGAGCCTGGCGCCCCCCGCCCGCCCGCCGGAAGCGCGATCAGCCGGCGACGACGAAGGAGCGCAGCGCCTCGGCCTCCTGCTCCGCCTCGGCGATGCGGGCCTTCACGCAGTCGCCGATGGAGACGAGGCCGACCAGCTTGCCCTGGTCCATCACCGGCAGGTGGCGGAAGCGCCGCGCCGTCATCATCTCCATCGCTTCCTGTACGGTGGTAGAGAGGCCGACCGTCACCACGTCGCGCGTCATCACCCGCTCCGCCGGCTCGGCCAGCGCCGCCGCGCCGCGCTCGGCGACCGCGCGCACCAGGTCGCGCTCCGACAGGATGCCGAGCACGGCGCCGGAGTCGTCGCGCACCAGCACGGCGCCGATGCGATGCTCGGCCAGTCTGCGCGCGACCTCCTCGAGCCGGGTGTCCGGGCCGACGGCGACCACACCGCTGCCCTTCTCGCGCAGGATCGCTCCGATGGTCATCCCTGCTTCCTCCCGCGTCCACGCCCTTGCGAAGGGCGAGAAGCGTGCCGCAACGCCGGCCCGAGGCGCAAGCCTTCCGTGCGCCTCGGCTCAGCCGATCGCGATCGAAAGCAGCCGCGCCGCGTCCATCCGCGCGACGTCGCCGCTGCGCAGCAGCACCGTCGTCGTGTCGCTCTCGACGATCGCCGGGCCCGTGATGCGCTGCCCTGGCGTGAGGACCGCGAAGTCGAACACCGGCGCGTCGTGCCAAGCGCCGTCGAGCAGGATGCGCCGCGTCGCGACGGGCGGCGATGCGGCGCCGTCCGCCAGCGGCATCGTGCGCGCCGCCGGCAGCCGGCCGATGGCGGCGACGCGCGCGTTCACCAACACCACCTCCTCGCCCGCGCGCGACCAGCCGAACAGCGCCTCGTGGCGGGCGTGGAAGGCGGCCTCGATGCGCGCAGGCAGCCCGGGCTCCTCCCACCCCACATCGTCGAGCGGCACGCGGACATCATACACTTGTTCGCCGTAGCGCAGATCGGCCGAGCGGCTGAGCGCGACCGCGCCCTGATGCCAGGCCGCCATGCGCGCCGATGCCGCCTCCGCCAGCGCGGCGAAGGCCGCGCGCAGCGCGCCCTCCTCCGGCATCCCGGCGGGCAGGCTGCGCGACAGCTCGAAGCGGAGATCCGTCCGCAGCATGCCCCAGGCCGAGAGGCCCGCGGCGAACAGCGGCACCAGCACGCGCGCGATCCCGAGGTCGCGCGCCACCGCCGAGGCGTGCAGCCCGGCAGCCCCGCCGAAGGCGAGCAGCGCCGCGCCGCGCGGATCGACGCCGCGGCGCACCGTCGCGATGCGGATGCCGTCCGCCATCTTCGCATCCACCAGGCGCTGCACGCCTGCCGCCGCCTGTTCGGCGGAAAGCCCGAGCCGCGCGCCGAGCGCCGCGAGGGCCGCCCGCGCGCCGTCCGCATCCAGCCGCCGCCTGCCGCCGAGGAAGCGCTCGGGATCGAGCAGGCCGAGAACGAGGTTGGCGTCCGTCACGGTGGGCTCCGCGCCGCCGCGGCCATAGGCCACCGGCCCCGGATCGGCGCCGGCGCTGCGCGGCCCGACGGCGAGCCGACCCGCCGCGTCGAGATGGGCGATGGAGCCGCCGCCCGCGCCGAGTGTGGCGATGTCGAGGCTCTCCAGCGCGATCCGCTCGCCGCCGACCTCGCGCCCGTGGCCGAGCGCCGCCTCGCCGCCCCGGATCAGCGCGATGTCCGAGGAGGTGCCGCCCATGTCGAAGGTGACGAGATCCTCGCCCGCCCCGCCGCGCGCAAGCGCCACCGCCGCCGCCACGCCGCCCGCCGGCCCCGACAGCGCCGTGCCGGCGGCGAGCCGCGCCGCGTCCTCCACCGGCGCGACCCCGCCATGCGACAGGATGACGAACAGCGGGCCGGCATAGCCCGCTTCCGCCAGCCGCGACGCAAGGCGCCTCAGGTAGCGCGAAACGAGCGGCCCGACCGCGGCATTCACCGCGGTGGTCGAGAAGCGCTCGAACTCCTTGATCTGCGGCAGCACTTCGGAGGAGAGGGTGACATAGGCATCCGGCCGCGCCGCGCGCACCGCCGCCGCCGCCGCCTGCTCATGCGCCGGGTTCGCCCAAGCATGCAGGAAGCAGATCGCCACGGCGTCCGCGTCGCCGAGCCGCGCGACCGCCTCCTCGAGCGACGCGGCGTCGAGCGGCGCGCGCACCGCGCCATCCGCCCCCATGCGCTCGCGCACCGGCAGCCGCCGGGCGCGCGGGATGATCGGCGCGGGCGGCGTCGAGCGCAGGTCGTAGCGGTCGGGCTTGGTGCCCTCGCGCATCTCGATCACGTCGCGATGCCCCTCGCTGGTCAGCATGGCCGCGCGTGCCGTGCGCTTCTCGAGCAGCGCGTTGGTGGCGACCGTGGTGCCGTGGACGATGCGCGTGGTGCGCCCAAGCAGCACGGGCAGCGGGAGGCCGAGGCGTTCCGCCAGCACGGCGAGGCCGTCCAGCACGCCCTGGCTCTGGTCGGCCGGGGTGGTCGGCGCCTTGGCCAGCGTCTCGGCGCCGTCCGCGGCGACGCAGACGATGTCGGTGAAGGTGCCGCCGACATCCACGCCGATCGCGTAGCCGCTCACGGCGCGTATCCTTGCGTGCGGTCCTCCGCCTCGCGCGCCGGATCCCGCGCCGCAGGGTCGCCCCAGCCGCCGCCGCCGCCGGCCACCAGCACCAGCCGGTCGCCCGGGTTCAGCACCACGCCGCTTTCCTTCGTGCGCAGCACGCGCTCGGCGCCGTCGGGGCGGACCAGGCGGTAGTCGTGCGGGCGGCCGTCCTCGCCGCCCAGCATCCCGGCCGCGCCGTGGCGTGCGCCGTCGCCCGCGGTGTTGGCGAGCGCGGGCTCGGCCGTCTCCAGCACCAGCTCGATCCGCCCGCCCAGGCCTCCGCGATGCCGCCCGCGGCCTGCCGTGCCGGGGGCGAGTTCATGCGCGGCGACGAACAGCGGGAAGCGCGCCTCCACCATCTCGACGCTGCCGAACTTGAGGCCGCCCGCCGAATGCCATTCGCCGATCGAGGACCAGCCGTCGCCCGCCGCCGAACCGCCGCCGCCGGGACGGGCGTGGAACAGGTGCCAGACGAAGCGGCGGTCGCCGCGCTTCGGGTCGCGCCCGGCGATGGCGATGCGGAAGCGCCGGCCCCAGCCGCCCATCACGCGCTCGGGGCAGGAGGGGGCAAGGGCGCGGATCACCGCCTCGACGATCTCGTTGCTGCAGTGGGAGGTGCAGAGCGTCACCGCCGCGCCCTCGGCCGCGCGCACCACCGTGCCTTCGCGCGCGATCACCGTGAGCGGCCGGAAGGCGCCGGCGTTCTTCGCCACCTCCGCATCCAGCAGATAGGCATAGGCCATGCACACGGCGGAGACGGTGTTGGGCCAGGAGGAGTTCACGAAGCCCGTGGTCTGCGGGTCGCTCGCCGACAGGTCCACCGTCAGCCTGTCGCCCGCTTTCGTCACGCGGGCGCGGATTGCGATGTCGGTCGCGCCATGGCCGTCGTCGTCCAGCACCGCCTCGGCGGTCCATGTGCCATCCGCCCAGGTGGAGAGGATGCGCCGCGCATGCGCCTCCGCCTGGTCGAGCAGCGTCGCCACGGCTGCGGTCAGTGTCGCGCGGCCATAGGCTTCCGCCAGCGCCGACAGTCGCCGCTCGCCCAGCCGCGCGGCGCCGATCGCCGCCAGCAGGTCGCCGCGGAAGTCGCGCGGGATGCGGGTGTTGGCGGCGAGCATCGCCAGCAGGTCCTCGCGGATCGTGCCGTTCTCGCCGAGCCTGATCGGCGGGATGCGGATGCCCTCCTGCCAGATCTCGGTCGCTGCCGGGTTGTAGCCGCCATGCGTCGCGCCGCCGATGTCGGACTGGTGCGCGCGCACGACGCAGAGGAACAGAAGCCGCCCCCCGTCGAACACCGGCAGCACCACCGTCAGGTCCGGCAGGTGGCTGCCGCCATGCCACGGGTCGTTCAGCAGGAAGCAGTCGCCGGGGCGGATCGTGCTGCCGAAGGCGTCGAGCACGGCGCGGGCGGCGAAGGGCATGGCGCCGACATGCACCGGGATGTGGTCGGCCTGGGCGACGAGATTCGCCTCGGCATCGGTCAGCGCGATCGAGAAGTCGCGCGAGGAGTTCAGGATCTGGCTGTAGGCGGTGCGCAGCAGCGCTTCGCCCATCTCGGCGGTGATGGCGGCAAGCCGCGCATCCAGCACCGCAAGCGTCACGGGGTCGGTCATGCGCGGCAGCATCCGCCGCGGCCCGGCGGCGTCAAGCCGCGTTGCCGCGCGCGGCGCCGCGGGGCATGGTCCAGGCGCGATGCGCCGCCTCGCCGCCCTGTCTGCGCTGTGGCTTGCCGCCTGCGCGGCGGATGGGCCGCGCACGCCTGGGATGCCGGAGCACCACACGGCGGGCGGCTTCCGCAACCCGCCGCCTGCGGCCATGCGAAGCGCCGAGGGGTTGATCACCGACCGGTTCCGCCTGCTGTTCGTCGAGGTGCCTGGCGCCGCCGCGCCGGCGCTGGACCGCGCCACGGCAGAACGCGGCTGGGCCGGCGGCTAGGACGCGGTGATGTGGCTCGGCCATGGCGGGGTGATGCTGCGGCTGGCCGGCACCGTGGTGGCGATGGACCCGGTGTTCGGCGCCTGGCTCGGCCCGGTGCCGGGCCTCGGGCCGCGGCGGATCGCCGCCTCGCCCTTCGATGCCGAGACCCTGCCGCGGGTGGACGTTCTGCTGCTCAGCCACGACCACGCCGACCACCTGGAACCCGCCACCTTCCAGCGCATCGCCGAGCGGCATGGCGCCACCTGCCTCGTCGGGCTGCGCGTCGCGGCGCTCCGCGGCCTCTCTTGCCCGCGCATCGAGGAGCTGGACTGGCACGACAGCCGGCGCATCGGCACCCTCACCCTCACCTTCCTGCCGGCGCAGCACGAATCCGGGCGCGGCCTGTTCGACGCGAACGCGACGCTGTGGGGCTCCTGGCTCGTCGAGGGCGGCGGCCGGCGCGTCTTTCTCGGCGGCGATTCCGGCTACGGGCCGCACTACGCCGGGATCCGCGCCCGCTACGGCGCGCCCGACCTCGCCGTGCTCGGCATCGGCGGCTACCGCCCGCGCGCGGCGAACGCCCCGATGCACGTCGATCCGGCCGAGACGATGCAGGCGATCCGCGACCTCGGCGCGCGGCGCGCGCTGCTCGTGCATTGGGGCACCTATCCGGTCGGGGCCGAGGACACCGGGGCGGCGCCGGCCGAGGCGCGCGCCGCCGCCCGCGCCGCCGGCATCGCCGACGCCCTGCTGCTGACGCCCTCGATCGGCGAGACGCTGCGCTTCTGACCCCCTGGCGCGATGCCGCGCGCTCGGGCAGGAACCGGCGCGTGACGACGCCAGACACGCTCCCCGCGCTGCTCGACGCCGCCGCCGCGCGCTTCCCGCGGGACCCCGCGCTCGCCGCCGCCGACCGGCCGCCGCTGTCCTACGCCGCGCTCGCGGCCGCGACGCGCCGCATCGCGGAAGGGCTGGCGCGCCAGGGCATCGGGCCCGGCGACCGTGTCGCGCTCTGGCTGCCGAACCGGCCGGAGTTCCTGACGCTGCTGGTCGCGCTCGCGCGGCTCGGCGCGACGGCCATCCTGCTCAACACCCGCTGGCGCGCCGAGGAGGCGGCGCGCGTGCTCGACCGCGCGCGGCCGTCGGCGATCGCCACCCAATGGGGCTTCGTCGCCGCCGATTTCCCGGCGCTGCTCGCCGCGCTGCTGCCGGAGGCGCGGGCGCCGATCCGCTTCGTCATCGGCCTTGACGTCTCGGGGGTGGAGAGAGTGGGCGGCGTGCCTGTGCTGCCCTGGGCGGTTTTGGACCGCGCCCCGGAACATGCGGCCAATGAAGCCTTGCCGGACGGGCTGGCGCTGACCTACGCCACCTCCGGCACCACCGCCGGGCCGAAACTGGCCGCGCACACGCAGGCGTCGCTCGCGCGGCACGCGGCGGCGGTGGCGCTGCGGGCGGCGCTGGCGCCCGGATCGGTCGCGCTGCATGCCGTGCCGCTCTGCGGCACCTTCGGGCTGACGCTGGCGCTGGCGGCGCTGGCCGGCGGCGCGAGGGGCGTGACGCTGCCGCGCTTCGACGCCGAGGCCGCCGACGCCGCGATCCGCGCCGAGCGTGTGACGCACATGGTCGCGCCCGATGCGATGGTGCTGGCCCTCGATCAGGCCGCCCGCGGCCGGCCCTATCCGCGCCTCGCCTTCACCGGCATCGCCCGCTTCGGCCCGGAGGCTGAGCGTGCGGTGGCCGCCGCCGCCGCGCTCGGCCTTTCGCCGCTCGGCGTCTATGGCAGCAGCGAGGCGCAGGCGCTGTTCGCCTTCCGCGCGCCGGACGATGCGGACCCGACCGGGGGCGGCGGCATCCCGGCCGACCCCGGCGCGGCCTGGCGCATCCTCGACCCCGACGACGCCGGCGAGGGCGAGCTCGCGCTGCGCGGCCCGTCGCTGTTCGCGCGCTATCTCGGCGACGAGGCCGCCTCTGCCCGCGCCTTCACCGCGGATGGCTGGTTCCGCACCGGCGACCGCGCGCGGCCCCTTCCGGCGGGCGGCTTCGCCTTCCTGCACCGCATGACGGAGACGCTGCGCGTCGCCGGCCACGCCTTCGCGCCGGAGGAGGTGGAGGCGTTCCTCGCCCGCCAGCCGGGCGTCTCCGCGGCGCAGGTGGTGGCCGGGCCGGACGGGCGGCCGGTCGCCTTCGTGGCGGGCGAGGCGCCCGACCCGGCGGCGCTGGCGGCGGCCTGCGCGGCGAGCCTCGCGGGCTACAAGCAGCCGGCGCGGATCCTCGTGCTGGACGGCTTCCCGCTGGCGGATGGCCCGAACGGCCCGAAGATCCAGCGCCACCGCCTGCGCGAGATGGCGGCGGCACCCGATCCGGCCTAGGCTCCCGTCATGTCCTCCGCCTTGCGACGCCCGATGCCCGCCGCCGGCCCGCATGTCTGGGCGGGGCCAGAGCTGTCGCCCGACCGCTTCATGCTGCCGGTCGGCGCCGAGGAGGCGCCCGACACCGCGACCGGCGCCCCCGGCGCGGCGCTGGCCGCGAAACTCGCGCAGGCCGCCGAGCGCTGCGCCGAAGGCCCGGGCTTCGCGCTGCTGCGCGGGTTGCCGCCGGATGTCGCCGCGCGGCTCGGCCCGCTCGCCGCCGTGCTCGGCACCCCTGCCGGCGCCGCGGCGACCGGCACGGTGCCGCCCTGCGACCTGGCGCTGGTCGGCGTGCCGCGCTCCGGCCGGGCGGTTCTTGTCTCGGCTGGCGCCGCGCACAATGCGCTGCTGGCGCAGGATGCGGCGTCGGCGGCGGCGCTGCACGCGCCGCCGGAGGGGCGCCCGGTGTTCGCCGCGCACTCTGGCGTGTTCGCCGGGCTCAAGCCCGATTCGCCGCCGGCTGCGCTCGCCGCGCTGCTGGCCGATCCTGCGCTCGTGCTCGCCGTCGAGCTGCGCGCGGGCGACCTGCTGCTGCTCGACCCGTTCCGCGTCTGGGCCGTCGCGGTGCCGGAGGAGGCGGCGGTGCTGCCCGTCTCGACCGGCGCGCGGCTCTCCGAACCGCCCTTCTCCCGTCTGATCGGCTGACGCCATGCGCCTCCTGCTCGCCAACGCCAACACCACCCATGCGATCACGCTGCTCTGTGCGGAGGCGGCGCGGCGCGTCGCCTCGCCCGGCACCGAGATCCTCCCCGCCACACCCTCCTTCGGTCCGGCGGTGATCTCCTCCCGCGCCGAGGACGCGATCGCCGCCCATGGGCTGCTCGACCTGCTGGCGCAGCATGCCGGGAAGGTGGACGCGGTGCTGCTCGCCGTCAGCCTCGACACGGCGCTGGAGGCGGCGCGGCAGCTGATGCCCTGCCCGGTGGTCGGCATGACGGAGGCCGCCTGCTTCACCGCCTGCCTGCTCGGCACGCGCTTCGGGCTGGTGACGTTCGGGGCCACCGGCGCCTATCGCGACCGCATCGCGCAGCACGGGCTCGCCGGCCGCTGCGCGTCGCTGATCGGCGTCGCCACCACGCCGCAGGCGGCGCTGGCCGACCCGGAGGCGGCCGACCGCCTGACGCTGGACGGCATCGAGCGCGCGGTCGCCGACGGCGCCGAAGCCGTGGTGATGGGCGGCGCGGCGCTGGCCGGCGCGGCGCGCCGCCTGCAGGCCCGCGCGCCAGTGCCGCTGGTGGACGGCATCGAGGCCGGGGTGCGCATGGCCGAGGCGCTGGCCGCCATGTCGCCGGCGAAGCCCCGCGCGGGCGGCCTCGCGCCGCTTTCCGGGCGCGACAGCACCGGCCTTTCGCCGGCGCTCGCCGCGCTGCTGCGCGGCGGCTGACCCCCCGCCTGTTTCCGGCCGCAAAGCCGCTCTAACCTTCCTTCCCGAGAGGGAGGCGCGGCATGGGCTTCATTCGCACCTACGCACGGGTTCTCGGGCTGCTGGCGGGCGACCGGCCGGTGGCGATCGGCATCGGCGTCGCCGCCGTCGTGCTGGCGGGCGTGCAGTTCCTGGAGCCCTTGCTGTTCGGCTGGGTCATTGACCTGCTCGCCCGCGCCCATGGCATGGAGGAAGGCAGTCTCTGGTCGCAGGCGATCCTGCTGCTGGCGGTCTGGGGGGTCGTCGGGCTGGTCAGCATCGGGCTGTCGGTGGCGACAGCGCTCGGCGCCGACCGCATGGCGCACCGCAACCGGCTCGGCCTGATGCATCGCTACTTCGAGCATGTGCTGGCCCTGCCGCTCTCCTTCCATGGCGACACGCAGTCCGGGCGGCTGATGAAGATCATGCTGGTCGGCGCGGACAACCTGTTCTTCCTGTGGCTGTCCTTCTTCCGCGAGCATCTGGTCACCTTCATCGCCTGCGTCGTGCTGCTGCCGCTGACGCTGTTCCTCAACTGGAAGCTGGCGCTGCTGCTGATCGTGCTGGTCGTGCTGTTCTGCGCCGTGTCCGGCTACGTGGTGACCAAGACGCAGAGGGCGCAGGAAGAGGTCGAGTGGCTGCACACCAAGATGGCCGGCACCGCGCAGGACGCGCTGTCGAACGTCGTGGTCGTGCAGTCCTTCACGAGGCTCTCCGCCGAATCGCGCCTGTTCCGCGACATCACGCGGCAGGTGCTGGACCATCAGTTCCCGGTGCTGAACTGGTGGGCGGTGGTGGCGGTGCTGACGCGCTCGGCCTCCACCGTCTGCGTCATCGCGATTTTCGTGCTCGGCACGGTGCTGCACCTGCAGGGCGAGGCGAGTGTCGGCGACATCGTCACCTTCATGGGGCTCGCCACCATGCTGATCGCGCGGCTGGAAGGCGCGGTCGGCTTCGTCTCGCGCCTCGTCTTCCAGCGCCCGTCCATCGAGGAGATGTTCGCCATCCTGGATGCGAAATCCTCGGTGCCCGAGGCGCCGGATGCGAAGGCGATCGGGCGCGCCAAGGGCGAGGTGCGCTTCGAGGGCGTCGGCTTCGCCTATCCCGGCGGGCCGCCGATCCTGTCGGACATCACCTTCTCCTCCGGCCCCGGGCGCACGGTGGCCCTCGTCGGCCATACCGGCGCCGGCAAGACGACGGCGATGGCGCTGCTGCAGCGGCTGTGGGACCCGAAGGAGGGCCGCATCACGCTCGACGGGCATGACCTGCGCGAGCTGTCGCTCGAGAGCCTGCGCCGCAACATCGGCGTGGTGTTCCAGGACGCGATGCTGTTCAACCGCTCGATCCGCGACAACCTGCTGGTCGGCCGCCCGGACGCCACCGACCCCGAGATCGAGATGGCCTGCAAGCTGGCGCAGGCCTGGGACTTCATCCAGGCGACGCCGGAGGGGCTCGACACGCTGGTGGGCGAGCGCGGCGCGACGCTCTCGGGCGGGCAGAAGCAGCGCCTGTCCATCGCGCGCGCGCTGCTGAAGGACCCGCCGGTGCTGATCCTGGACGAGGCGACGAGCGCGCTGGACGCCGCCACCGAAGCCCGCGTGCAGCAGGCGCTGAAGGCGCTGATGGCCGGCCGCACCACCTTCGTCATCGCGCACCGCCTGTCCACCGTGAAGGACGCGGACGAGATCCTGGTGTTCGAGGGCGGCCGCATCGTCGAGCGCGGCGACTACGCGGCGCTTCTCCGCCAGGGCGGGCGCTTCGCGGAGCTCGTCCGCACGCAGTTGACGGGCGACGGGCCGGCGCAGGCGGCGGCGGAGTGAGCGGCTATCTTTGCAATCTCGGGCAGAAGAAGGTGGAGCGGCCCGCCTGCACGATGCGCTGCACGCCGCGGCAGGGCGGGCCGGGGCAGGAGGGGCAGGGCTCGCCCTCCCGCCCGTAGACCGCGAAACTCTCCTGGAAGCGGCCGATGTCGCCATCCGCCCGCACATAGTCGCGGAGCGACGAGCCGCCGGCGCCGATCGCCTCCGCCAGCACCGCGCGGATCGCCGCCACCAGCCGCGCCGCGCGCGCGCCTTGCACCGTATGGGCGGAGCGGCGCGGGCTGATGCGCGCGCGGTAGAGCGCCTCGCAGACGTAGATGTTGCCGAGGCCGGCGACCACCGTCTGGTCGAGCAGCGCCGCCTTGATCGGCGTGCGCCTGCCGGCCAGCGCCGCCGACAGCGCGGCGGGTGTGAAGGCGTCCGACAGCGGCTCGGGGCCGAGCGAGGCCAGCAGCGGATGCGAGTCCTCCGCCGCCGTCGGCACCAGGTCCATGCTGCCGAAGCGGCGCGGATCGACGAAGCCGATGCGCGTGCCGTCGTCGAGCAGCAGCACCACATGCTCGTGCCGCGCGCCCGAGTTGCCGCGCATGTCGGAGAAGCGCCCCTGCGGCGCCGCGCGCGGCGCGAGCGGCATCCCCGCCGGCTGTGCGGTCATCCGCCCGGACATGCCGAGGTGGATCAGCAGGCTCTCGCCGCCCGACAGCCGCATCAGGATGTATTTGCCGCGGCGGCGGAAGCCTTCGATGCGGCGGCCGGTCAGGCGTTCGGCGAAGCGCTCCGGCAGCGGCCAGCGCAGGTCCGGCCGCAGCGCCTCGGCGCGGCGGATCACGCGGCCCTCGGCCAGGGCGGCGAGGCCGCGCATCACCGTCTCGACCTCGGGCAGTTCGGGCATGTCAGAAGCGCCGCAGCGCCTCGGGCAGCGCCGTGGCAAGCCAGGGCAGCGCCACCACGGCGGCAAGCGTGAGCAGCTGGCAGATGACGAACGGGATCTGCCCGAGCGCGATGTCGCGATAGGTCATCCCCGGCGGGGCGATGGACTGCAGGTAGAAGATCGCCGGCGCGAAGGGCGGCGTGAGGTAGGAGGTCTGGATCACCACCAGCATCAGCACGCCGAACCACAGCGGATCCACGCCATGTGCGCGGAGCAGCGGGGTGAAGATCGGCACCGCCAGCAGCACGATCGTCGTCCAGTCCAAGAGGAAGCCGAGGACGAAGACGATCGCCAGCAGCAGCGCCACCAGCAGCAGCGGTTCCATGGCGCCGCCGCCGGCCCAGGCGGCGATCACCTCGCCGCCGCCCTGCAGCGTGAACACCGAGGAGAACAGCGTGCCGCCGAACACGATCACGAGCAGCATGGCCGTCACCGTGGCGGTGCGGGTCAGCGACTCCCACACGAGCGCGAAGGACAGCCGCCGCTCGGCCGCCGCCAGCAGCAGGGCGCCGAGCGAGCCTGTCGCCGCCGCCTCGGTCGGCGAGGCGACGCCGCCCAAGATCGCGCCCAGCACCGCGCCGATAAGCAGCGCCGCCGGAAGCAGCGCGCGGGCGGTGATGGCGAGCTTCTGCAGAAGCGGCCGCGGATCGCGCGGCGCGGGCGGCGCGAAGCCGGGCTTGAGCAGCGCCGCCCCCAGGATGTAGGCGATGAACAGCGCCACCATCAGAACACCGGGCAGGATGATTCCGGCGAACAGGTCGGTCACCGGCACCTGCGCGATGAGCCCGTAGATCACCGCGGTCAGCGAGGGCGGGATGATGGTGCCGAGCGACCCGCCGGCGGTGATCGTGCCGGCCACCAGGCCCTTGCTGTAGCCGGCCTTCAGCATCGCCGGCATCGCCATCATGCCGATGACGATCTCGACCGCGCCGATGATGCCGGTGGTGGCCGCGAACACGGCGGCCATGGCGATCGCGGCGATGGACAGCCCGCCCGGCAGGCGGCCGAGCCAGATGCGCATCGCCTCGAACAGGCGTTCGGCGATGCCGGCGCGTTCCAGCACCGCGCCCATGAAGATGAAGGCCGGCACGGCGGCGAAGGCGAAGCCGCCGGCCAGTTCCGTCAGGCGGCCATACATCTGCCGCGGCAGAAGATCCTCGAAGAACGGCCAGCCGAAGGCCGCCGCCGTCGCGATCAGCGCGAAGCCGACCGGAATGCCGAGCAGCACCAGCCCGAACAGCGCCGGGAACATCCAGATGGCGAGCGCCGGGTCAGCCATGCCGCCCGATCACCCGCCGCGCCGCGCGCAGCCCTTCCGCCAGCACGGCGACGGCGAAGCAGAGAAGGCCCCCCGCCAGCGCCGCGTGCTTCGGCCAGATAGGGCGGCGCCAGGGCGAGACGTCATCCACCTCGCCCGACAGCCAGGCGGACCAGGCGCGCGACGCCGCCGCCTCGAACACGGAGGCGAGCAGCGGCAGGAACAGGGCGAGCAGGAACAGGGCCAGGATCGCGTCGCGCAGCCGCCGCGGCATCCGCGCCGCCAGCACGTCTATGCCGACATGCGAGCCCTGGCGCAGCGCCAGCCCCGCCGCCAGCAGGAAGCCCGCGCCGTTGAGCAGCGCCGCCGTCTCGGTGGACCAGATGGTCGGCGCGTTGAAGGCGTAGCGGGAGGCCACCTCGAACAGCATGACGAGGAGCAGCGCGCCGAAGCACAGCGCGCCGGCGGCACCGGCCGCGCCGGTGACGCGGTCCAGCAGCCGGATCACGTCAGAGGCGATAGACGGCGCCCGCCTCCCAGCGGTCCTGGAAGCGGAAGATCTGCTCGGCGGCCCGGGCCGTCCACGGGTTGCCGGCTGCGGTGGCCGCCGCCGCCGCCTGCGCCGCCCAGGCGCGGCCGGCGGCCTTGATCTCGGCGATGAAGCCGGGTTCGAGGGTGATCAACTCCGCCCGTCCGCGGCGGATCTCCTCCATTGCGGCGATGTCCATCATTCCCTTCTCGACATAGGAATCGAAGGTGGTGCGCCGCGCCGCGGCGCGGATCGCCGCCTTCAGCGGATCGGGGATCGCGTCCCAGCGCTGCGCGCGGAGGAAGACGGTGAAGTAGCCGCCCGGCAGATGCGCGCCGGGGATGACGATGTAAGGGGCGATGCGGTGCAGCCCCATCTGCACATTGTCCGACGGTGCGGCCATCTTCGCCGCGTCGATCATCCGGCGTTCGAGCACGGTCGCCACCTCGGCGGTCGGCGTCGCCATCGGCTCGGCGCCGAAGCCGCGCAGCAGCTCGGCCCAGACGCCGAGGGTGCGGAACTTCATCCCCCGAAGGTCGGCGGCGGTGCGGATCGGCCGCCAGGAATGAGCGAAGATCTCGGTGGTGGCCGCACCCGCCACCAGCGGCACCAGGCCGAAGCGGTCGCGGTGATGCGCCTCGAGGAACTGCTCGCCCTCGCCCCCATAGAGCCAGTGCAGCGTGGCTTCCACGCCGAGCCCGCCCGGGAAGGAAGTGACCAGCGCCATCGTCGGGTCGCGCTGGTAGATCAGCGCGGGCGGCGCGTGGCCGGCATCGGCCCGCCCGTCCTCGACGGCGCGATACACCTCGAAGGGCGGGGCCAGCACGCCGGCGGCGAAGGGCTGCACCACCACCCGCCCGTCGGTCGCGTCGCGGACCGCATCGGCGAAGCGCTGCGAATAGGCGGTGAACAGGTAGGTGCCGGCGGGCACGATGGTCGTCATCCGCAGCCGGATCGGCGCCTGCGCCAGCGCGCCGGAGGTGGAGACGGCGGGGGCTGCGAGGGCGGCGGCAAGCGCGCTGCGTCGGGCGAGGCTCATGGCGGCGGTCTCCAGGACAAGGGCGCCAGTGTTGCGTCACGCCGGCCCGCCCGTCCACCGCCTTCGCATGGCCTTCCCCCGGCCATGATGCGATCCGATATGATGCCCGCCTGAGCCCCCGCGGGAGACCGGCCATGCCCCGTCCGCTTCTGCCGATCCTGCTTGCCGCCGCCCTCGGCGTGACGGCCTGCGCCCAGCCGCACTACGGCTACGGGCCGAACCCCTATGGCGGGCAGACGGTGATGACGGGTGCGGCGGCCGGCGCCGCCCTCGGCGCGCTGCTGGGCGCCGCGGCGGGCGGCCCGCGCAACCGCGGCGGCGGGGCGGCGGCCGGCGCGCTGATGGGCGCGATGGCGGGCGGCCTCGCCGGCTATGCGGTGCATGAGGGCAACCAGCGGGCCGCCCGCGGCGAAGCCGGGCTCGACCGCCGCATCGCCGCCGCCGAGGCCGAGGCGCAGGACTACTGGCGCGCCGCCGACGCCTCCGCCCGCGTGCGCCAGGCGCATGAGCGCCGGCTCGCCCAGCTCGACGCCGAATACCGCGCCGGCCGCATCTCTGCCCGCAGCTACGCGCAGGAGGCCGAGGAGGCGCGGCAGGATCTCGCCCGCATGCGCGCGACCGCCCGCGAGGCCCGCGCCGCCGCCGAGGACTGGCGCGGCACGCGCGAGGCGCAGGCGATCGCCGAGGCGGAGCGGGAGATCCTCCGCAACGCCGACGGCCTGGCCCGCGCGCTGGCCGGCGTGCCGCGGAGCTGACCGGTGCGGCTGGCCTTCCTGCCGCTGGCGCTGCTGCTCGCCGCCTGCCAGGGCACGAGCGACCCGGCGCGCGCCGGCTTCTTCGACGGGCTCAGGAACCTGTCGGACGGCACCTACACCGCCCGGCGCGAGCAGCGGGAGGCGACGCTCGCCGCCCGCCAGGCGGAGGCGCTGGAGGCCCGCGCCGCGGCGCTCTCGGCCGAGCGCGGCGCGGCGGCGGCGGCGGCGCGAAGGGCCGAGGCGGAGCGCCGCCTGGCCCGCCTCGCCAGCGACCTGCGCGAGGACGAGGCGCGGATCGCCGCGCTGCGCGACGAACGCCGCGCCGAGGCCGCGCGGCTCTCCGCCGAGGCCCGGCGCCTGGAGGCCGAGCGCGCCGAGGCGGCCCGCCGCGGCGCCGACGCCGACGCGCTCGCCGGGCTGGAAGCCCGGCAGCAGGCGCTGCGCCGCGCAGTGGACGCGGCCTATCGCTGAGGGTGGGCTACACCCGCTCCACGATCATCGCGATGCCCTGGCCGACGCCGATGCACATCGTCGCCAGCGCGTAGCGCGCCTGGCGGCGGTGCAGCTCCGCCACCGCCGTCTGCACCAGGCGCGCGCCCGAGGCGCCGAGCGGATGGCCGAGCGCGATCGCCCCGCCATTCGGGTTCACGAACTCGGCGTCGTCCGGCAGGCCGAGCTCGCGCGTCACTGCCAGTGCCTGCGCGGCGAAGGCCTCGTTCAGCTCGATCACCGCCATGTCGGACAGGGCGAGCCCGGCCTTCTCCAGCACCTTGCGCGTGGCGGGCGCGGGGCCGATGCCCATGATGCGCGGCGCGACGCCGGCGACCGCTGCCGCCACCACCCGGGCGCGCGGCGTCAGCCCGTGGCGCTTCGCCGCCGCCTCGCTGGCGACGAACAGCGCGACCGCCCCGTCATTCACCCCCGATGCGTTGCCGGCGGTGACGGTGCCGCCCTCCTTGCGGAACGGTGCGGGGAGCTTCGCCAGCGCCTCGAGCGTCGTGTCGGGCCGGGGGTGCTCGTCGCGGTCCACCACCTTCGGCTCGCCCTTGCGCTGCGGGATGAGGACGGGCGTGATCTCCTCGGCGAAGCGGCCCGAGGCCATGGCGGCGCCCGCCCGCTGCTGGCTGCGGAAGGCGAAGGCGTCCTGATCGGCGCGGCCGATGCCGAACTGCTCGGCCACGTTCTCCGCCGTCTCGGGCATCGAATCCACGCCATGGGCCGCCTTCATCCTCGGGTTGACGAAGCGCCAGCCGATCGTGGTGTCGTGGATCTCGGCCGAACGCCCGAAGGCCTCGCTGCTCTTCGCCAGCACGAAGGGGGCGCGGGTCATGCTCTCGACGCCGCCGGCCAGCACCAGCTCCATCTCGCCCGCGCGGATGCTGCGCGCCGCGGTCGCCACCGCATCCATCCCCGAGCCGCAGAGGCGGTTCACCGTGGCACCCGGCACGCTGTCGGGCAGCCCGGCCAGCAGCGCGGCCATGCGGGCGACGTTGCGGTTGTCCTCGCCGGCCTGGTTGGCGCAGCCGAACACGACGTCGTCAATCGCCGCCGGGTCGAGGCGCGGCAGCTTCGCCAGCAGCGCGCGGATCGGGATCGCCGCGAGGTCGTCGGGCCGGACGGAGGCGAGCGCGCCGGCATAGCGCCCGATCGGCGTGCGCAGCGCCTCGCAGATGAAGGCTTCGGGCATGGCGGGGTCCTCCGTGCGGTCTTGCGGCGGCGGGCTTAGCACCGCGCGCGGTCTTGCCAAGCCCGCCCGTCAGTTCAGCCGCGCCCGCCAGGCGTCGGCCAGCGCGCGGGCCTCCTCCGCCGCCGCGCCGGAGGGGGCGAGGGCGAGGAATCTCTCGATGCAGGCCAGCGCCTGGCCGATGCGGTCCAGCCGCTGGTTCATCAGCGCTGCCTCCCGCCACAGCGACGCCTCGTCGGGGGCGATCCGCAGCATGTCCTCGGCCGCCGCCAGCGCGCCCGCGAGGTCTCCTGCGCGCAGGCGGCGGAGCTTGAGGTTGTTCTGCAGCCTGAGCAGCACCTCGCGCCGGGTGACCGGGTGCAGCATGTCCGGCCGCAGTTCCGCCCGCGCGCCCTGCACCTGCTTCAACAGCGCGCGGAGTTCGGAGGCGTCGAGCGCCGCGCCGCCGCCGAACGGGTCCACGATGCGGCGGCCACGGGTGCCCGCGACGGAGAGCAGGAAATGCCCGGGGAAGCCGACGCCCGAGACCTCCCACCCCAGCGCCTCGGCGCAATGCAGCCAGAGGATGCCGAGCGCGACCGGCAGGCCGCGCTTCCTCTCCAGCACTTGGACCAGGTTCGCATTGGCCGGGTCGTCATAGGTCGCCTCGTCGCCGGCGAAGCCGTGCATGCCGTGCAGCAAGCCCGCCAGGAGCAGCCGCCGCGCCTCGGCGTCGCCGCCATCCGCCAGCGGGTCGGCCGCCGCTGCCGCCACCGCCTCGCGCGCCAGCGCCGACAGCGCCGCGCGCGCCGGGGCCAGATCCACCCCGGGCAGGTCCACCGCGGCCAGCAGCAGCGCCGCCTCGCCGGTCGCGATCTCGTCGTCCGGCAGGCTGCCGAGGGCGTCGAGCGCGCGCCGCGCCTCCTCCGGGGTCACCCGCCCGCCCGCGCCAGCATGGGCCCGAGCGGGCGGCCGGCGAAGATGTGGACGTGCAGGTGCGGCACCTCCTGCCCCGCCGCGTGCCCCATGTTGGCCAGCACCCGGTAGCCCGCCGCCTCCAACCCGAGGAGGCGCGCCACCTCGCCGACCGCGCGGAAGAAGCCGGCGATCTCGGCGGCCGAGGCGCGGGCGGTGAAATCCGCCATGGAGACGTAGCGCCCGCGCGGGATCACCAGCACATGCACCGGCGCTTGCGGGTTGATGTCGTGGAAGGCGACGGCCCATTCGTCCTCGAACACGCGCTTCGCGGGGATCTCCCCGCGCAGGATGCGGGCGAACACGTTCTGGTCGTCATAGGGCGGCAGGCCGCTGACCGGCATCTGAGGCTCCTTCGCGCAACCCGCCTGTTGTGCCACCGCGCGCGGTCTTGGCAAGCGCCCGGGTTGCGCCCCCGCAAGCCATCCCGGACACTCCGCGCCATGCGGACGGCCTTCCTCGGCGCCTATGGCTACGGCAATCTCGGCGACGAACTCTGCCTGATCGAGGCGATGCGCGCCTTCCCCTCGGCCGAGTGCTTCGCCTTCACCCAGGACCCGGACTGGACGATGCGCTGCGTGCCGGGCTTGAGCGGCACCTTCTTCGAGGAAAGCGGCCTCCTCGCCCGCCGCCCCGCCCGCATCGTGATGGGCGGCGGCTTCATCGGCGAGGCGGTGTACATGCAGACCAACCTGCCGGCGGTGGCGGCGGCGCAGAAGCAGGGGGCGGCGACCCACATCCACAACATCGGCGTCGGCCGCATGGGCCGCGCCGCGGAGTGGGCGCCGCCGGGCGGGGTGGAGGCGATCCGCCGCCTCGCCTCCTTCACCGTGCGCGACCCGCGCTCGGTGGAGCTGGTGCTGGAATGGGATCTCGGGATCATTCCGGGCCTGACGCGCTATCCGGAGAAATCGGTGCCGGCCGATGCGTCCCTGGCGGACGCGCTGCTGCCGAAGGGCCGGCGCCTCCTCGGCGTCTCCGTCACCCATTCGGCGCGGATGTGGCGCTGCCTGGACCATGGCGCCGAACGGGTGCGCGCGCTGCTCGCCCGCTTCCCCGACCATGCGCTGGTGCCGGTCGTCTCCACCATCCATCGCCTGGCGCCGGAGGAACGCGACGACGAGGGCTTCCGCCGCTTCCACGCCAGCTTCTGCCCCGAGCGCCCGGTGGCCGCGCCGCAGCTCGCGGACCCGGCGTTCTGGCGGGCGGAACTGACGCCGCAGCGCCTCAAGGGCGTCATCGCCCGGCTCGATCTGCTGCTGACGCAGCGCAAGCACAACGCGATCCACGCCATCGGCGCCGGCGTGCCGGCGATCGGCCTGCACATCGCCCGCGACGACAGCCTGCCGCGCACCTTCCAGGCGCTGGCCGACTGCCTGCCGGAAGGCTCCGCCTGCCTGCCCTTCCCGGACCCGGCGTGATGCGGACGCTGATCGTCGGCGCCGAGGGCGTGGACCTCGCCAGCGAGGCAGCGGTGGCCGAGGCGCTGTCGGCCTTCCCGGCCTCCTCGGCAGTGGTGCTCGGCCACCGCCCGGCGCGGCTGGCCCGCGCGCTCGGCCTGCGCGCCGTGTTCGGGCTCGAGGAGATCAGCAACCGCGACTTTGCCCGCGTGGTGCTGGCCGGGCCGCAGCGCCGGCCGGAGACCTTCCTTGCCGGGCTTGCCGCCGCGGCGCCGCTGGTGGCCGCGGGCGCGCGGCTGGCCATCCACAATCTCGGGCTCGTCGAGGACGCGGCGATGCTCTCCCCCTCGCCCGAGGCGCTGGCGCTGCTGACCCGGGCCGACCGCGTCTCCGCCCGCGACCACCAGAGCCAGGCCTTCATGCTGGCCTGGGGCCTGCCGCGCGTGCCGCGGCTGGCCGCCTTCCCCGAGGCCGCCATCGCGCCGGATCCGGCGCTGGCCGCCGCCCTGTCCCCGCGCCCGCTGCTCGGCCTTGCCCTCGGCGCGCGGGAGGATCAGGCGGCGCTGCGGGAGGGCGCGCTGGCGCGGCTGCCGGGGCTGGCCGAGCGGCTGGCGGGCTTCGCGCTGGTGCCGCTGCCGGCCGATGCCGCCAGCGTCCGCCCGGCCGAGGAGGTGCAGGCGATCGCCGCCCGCCTCGGCCTGCCGCCGATGCCGCTGCTGCTGCCGATGGCCTGCGACCGCGAGGCGTGGCTCAGGGACATGACGGCGCCGCGCTACGCCGGGCTGATCCGCGCCTGCGACGCGCTGATCGCGGAGACGGATTTCGCCGCCGCCCTGGCCGCCGAGGCCCGAATCCCCTGTGTCGCGCTCGCGGGCGTGCAGGGCAACGGGCTGCACCGGGCGGTCGCGACGCTCGCCGACCGCTTCGCCCCCGGCTCGGCCTGCCTGATGCCGCCCTGGGCGTGCTGACAGGCCGGGCGGGATGCCCTATCCCGCCCGGGTGACCGACCCTCTCAACCCCTCCGCCCTGCCCGATTTCCTCAACCGCGACCGCCCGCCGGTGCCCGACCTCGTGGTGCCGCGCGGCATCCAGGCCTTCCACCTGGCCGACCGCCCGGTGCGCGGGCGGCTGGTGCGGCTCGGCCCGCTCGCCGACGCGCTGCTCACCCGGCACGACAACCCGCCCGTCGTCGCGGCGCTGGCCGGCGAGGCGCTGGCGCTGGTGGCGGCGCTCGCCGCCGCGCTGAAGTTCCGCGGCAGTTTCAGCCTGCAGGCGCGCGGCGACGGCCCGGTGTCCATGCTGCTGGCCGATTGCACCGACGAGGGCGCGCTGCGCGGCTACGCCCGCGCCGACGCGGCCAGGCTGGCGGCGCTGCTGGCGGAAGACCCGGCGCCCGGCGCCGATGCGCTGCTCGGCCAGGGCTATCTTGCCTTCACCTGCGACCAGGGGCCGGACATGGACCGCTACCAGGGCATCGTCGCCATCGAGGGCGCGAGTCTTGCCGCGATGACCGGCCACTATTTCGCCACCTCGGAGCAGCTGGCCGCCTCCGTCGTGCTCGCCGCCGGCAAGACCCCCGGCGGCTGGCGCGCGGCAGCCCTGGTGATCGAGCGGATCGCGGGCGAGGGCGGCGTCGCCCCAAGCCTCGACGCCGCGGCGCAGGAGGACGCCTGGCTGACGGCGGAGGCGCTCGCCGCCACGCTCACCGCCGCCGAACTGCTGGATGATTCCCTGCCGCCCGAGCGCCTGCTGCACCGGCTGTTCCACGCCGAAGGCCTGGTGCTCGACCGGGCGCGGGCGCTGTCCTACGGGTGCCGCTGCTCCCGCGCGCGGCTCGCCGGCGTGCTGTCCGGCTTCGCGGACGCGGATCTCGACCACATGGCGGAGGAGGGGACCATCACCATGACCTGCGAGTTCTGCAACGTCGCCTTCCGCTTCGACCGCACCGACATCCGGGGCGCGGCCGGCCATGGCTGACGCGCCGCGCCGGGCGCTGCTGCTCGCCCCGCTCGCCCTCGCCGCCTGCGCCAGCGGCGGAGAGGCGCCGCCCCTGCCACCGCTGGTCGAGGGCTACGCGCATCTGACGCCGCTGCGGCTCAATGTGCGGGAGATCGTGGTGGAGCCGCCCGGCCTCGGCCCTTCGCGCCGGGTGGACGCGCCCGCGCCGGTGAACCCGGTGGCGGAGATGGAGCGCATGGCGCGCGAGCGGCTGTTCGCCGCCGGCCCCTCGGGCCGCGCGGTGTTCTCGATCGAGACGGCGAGCCTCTCGCGCGAGCGCCTGTCGGGCGGCAGCCTGCTGTTCGCGCCCGAGGAGCGCGCGACGGTGGTGCTGCGCGGGCGGCTCGAGGTGCAGGCGGGCGAGGGCGGCCCTGGCGGCTTCGTGACCGCCGAGGTGCGGCGCACCGCCACCGGCCCGGCCGACGGCAGCGAGGCCTCCCGCGCCGCGACGCTGGTGCGCCGCGCGATGGAGGACATGAACGTGGAGCTCGAGTTCCAGATACGCCGCAACCTGCGGTCGCTGCTGGTCACGGCCCCGCCCGGGCCGGGCGTGACGGCGGAGCCGCTGCCCGGAACCTGAGCACATGGGCCGGACCCGGCCATGTGCGTGAGGATGCCCCGCAACCGCGTGCCGGAGCGCCTTCCGGCCCTCGCGAAACCGCCCTACCGCTTCGCCGCCGGCTTCGGCAGGTCCTCGGCGAGCACGACGATCTGGATGGCGTAGGACAGCTCGCCATCCTCGGTGTCGCGGTGGACGGTGCCGAGGAACTCGTCCTCGGCCCAGATCTCGACGCTGCCGCCGCGCCGCTCGGGCGCGCGCACGCTGACGGTCCGGCTGCCGAGCAGGCGTTTGAGATGGGCATCCAGGGCGGCGATCTCGGCGGGCGTCATGGGCTCTCCGTGCGGCGTCGGTCGTTCGGGGCGGGGGTGTAGGCCGATCCCGTCGCCGCGGCAAACCCGCCCTGCCCGCCTGGCCGCCTCGTGGTAAGGGTGCGCCGATGGCGCTGCCCCCCGACTTCCTCGACGAACTCCGCGCCCGCACGCCGCTGCCCGGGCTGATCGGGCGGCGCGCGCGGCTTGTCCGCTCGGGGCGCAACTGGAAGGCCTGCTGCCCGTTCCACACCGAGAAGTCGCCCTCCTTCTACGTCTATGACGATCACTACCACTGCTTCGGCTGCGGCGCGCATGGCGACGCCATCACCTTCGTCATGCAGACCGAGGGTGCGGCGTTCATGGAGGCGGTGGAGCGGCTGGCCGCCGAGGCCGGGCTCGAGGTGCCGAAGCCCTCGCCGCGCGAGGCGGAGCGGGAGCGGGAGCGGCGCGACCTGCATTCCGTGCTGGCCGCCGCCGCGGAGGCCTATGCCCGCCGGCTGCGCGCGCCGGAGGGGGCGGAGGCGCTGGCCTATCTGAAGCGCCGCGGCGTCAGCGAGGAGAGCATCGCCCGCTTCAGCCTCGGCTGGTCGGGCGACGGGCGGGGCGGGCTGGTCTCGGAACTGGCGGGCCAGGGCATCGCCACCGAGCAGATGGAGCAGGCCGGGCTGCTGCGCCGCCGCGACGACGGCTCCCTGGCGGAAGCCTTCTTCAACCGCGTGATGTTCCCGATCCGCGACCGCCGCGGCCGCGTCATCGCCTTTGGCGGCCGCACCCTCGGCGATGGGCAGCCGAAATACGTGAACAGCCCGGAGACGCCGCTGTTCGCCAAGCGCCGCGCGCTCTACGGCCTCGATCTGGCGCGCGAGGCGGCGTTCCGCGGCGCGCGGGTGGTGGTGGTGGAGGGCTATCTCGACGTCATCGCGCTGGACCAGGCGGGGCGCGGGGGCGAGAAGCCAGCCTTCGCGCCCGTCGCCCCCCTCGGCACCGCGCTGACGGAGGAGCAGCTCGAGGAGATCTGGCGCCTGACGCCGGAGCCGGTGCTGTGCTTCGACGGCGACGCGGCCGGCGCGCGGGCGGCGGCGCGGGCGGCGGAGACGGCGCTGCCGCGTCTCGCCGCGGAGCGCACGCTGCGGCTGGCAACGCTGCCTCCCGGCGAGGACCCGGACACGCTGGCCTGTAAGGGCGGCAAGGCGGCGTTCGACGCCGTGCTGTCCGGCGCGCGGCCGCTGCACGAGGCGCTCTACGGGCTTCTGGCGGAGGGCCGCCCGGCCGCCCGGCCGGAGGACCGCGCGGCGCTCCGCACCCGGCTCGAGCAGGCGGCGGCGCGCATCGCCGACCGCGCGCTCGCCGCCGAATACCGCCGCGCGCTGCTCGACCGCTTCTTCCAGGAGACCCGCGCGGCCCGCCCCGGCGCCGCCCGCCGCGCGCCGCTGCGCGCACCCCGCCCGCCGCTCAGCGCCGACACCGCCCGCATCGAGCAGGCACGCTGCCTGCTGGCGCTGGCGCTGGCGCATCCCTGGCTGCTGGCCCAGGGCGGGGATGAGTTGCTGGGCGGGCTCGACCTGCCGGACGGCCCGCCCGCCGACCTCCGCTCCGCGCTGCTCGCATGGCTTGGCACCGCCGAGCGCCTTGACTCCGCTGCCCTGGCCGACCACCTCACGGCCTCCGGTTTCGGGCAGGTCCTGGCCTGGGCGTTGCGCCGCGCGGGGCTGCCGGCTGAGGCCAGGCCCGACGCGATGCCGGCGGAGGTCGAGCGGGCCTGGTGGCATTTCGCCGGGCTGCTCGGCGGCGAGGCGGCGCTGAAGGCCGAGGTGGACGCGGCGCGGGACCGCTGGGCCGCCACCGGACGGCCGGAGGACGGGGAGCTGCTGCAACGGCTGGTGCGGCAGCTCGCGGCCCTGAACCAGGGCGATGCGGGGGCCGCATAGGAACGACCATAGGGTAGGGGGGCCACGCGGCGCGGCCCCCGGCTGCAGGAGGCGAGGTGCGGATGGCGACCAAGGTGGCGAGCGGCGCGGACACCGCCGAGAACCGGGACGAGGTTGTGGAGGGCGCGCTGCTCGACACCCATTCCGCCGCGGTGAAGCGGCTGATCGCCCGCGGCAAGGAACGCGGCTATGTCACCTACGACGAGCTGAACGCCGTCATGCCCTCCGACCAGGTGTCCTCCGAGTTCATCGAGGACACCATGGCGATGCTGAGCGAGGCCGGCATCAACCTCGTCGAGGCCGAGGAGCAGGAGGACCCCGAGGCGCCCGTCGCCAAGCCGGCCGCCAAGGCCGAGGACGGCGAGGACGCCGAGGACGAGGCCGGCGGCAACATCGACGAGGAATCCGCCGGCCGTACCGACGACCCGGTGCGCATGTATCTGCGCGAGATGGGCAGCGTCGAGCTGCTCTCGCGCGAGGGCGAGATCGCCATCGCCAAGCGCATCGAGGCCGGCCGCGACATGATGATCGGCGGGCTGTGCGAAAGCCCGCTGACCTTCAAGGCGATCGTGCGCTGGCACGACGCGGTGAAGGAAGGCCGCATGCTGCTGCGCGACGTGATCGACCTCGAGGCGACCTATGGCGCAAGCAACCCCGACGCGGTGCCCGCCGCCGACGAGGAGGTGGAGGAGGGCGAGGAGGGCGAGGGCATCGGCCTGTCGCTCTCGGCGCTCGAGGAGAAGCTGAAGCCCGAGGCGCTGGCCGCCTTCGAGGAGATCCAGTCGCTCCACGGCAAGCTCGACAAGCTCGCCGCGCGCCGGATGGAAGCCTACGCCGCCGGCGGCGAGCTGGCGACGCGCAGCGAGAAGACCTACGCGAAGCAGCGCCAGGAGCTGGTGGCGCTGGTGGAGAAGGTGCACCTCCACAACAACCGCATCGAGGAGCTGGTGGACCAGCTCAAGACCCTGAACCGCCGCCTGACGACGCTCGAAGGCCAGGTGCTGCGGCTGGCCGAGGCGCACAAGGTCAAGCGCGAGGAGTTCCTGAAGGAGTGGCAGGGCCACGAGCTGGACCCCGCCTGGTTCGACCGCATCGCCAGCCTGCCCGGCAAGGCGTGGAAGGCCTTCGCCGAGAAGAGCCGCGACCAGGTGGAGGCGGTGCGCGCCGAGATCGCCAAGGTGGCCGCCGAGACCGGCCTGCCCGTCAGCGAGTTCAAGCGCGTCTACGCCACCGTGAGCCGCGGCGAGCGCGACATGACGCAGGCGAAGAAGGAGATGATCGAGGCCAATCTCCGCCTCGTCATCTCGATCGCCAAGAAATACACCAACCGCGGCCTGCAGTTCCTGGACCTGATCCAGGAGGGCAACATCGGCCTGATGAAGGCGGTGGACAAGTTCGAGTACCGCCGCGGCTACAAGTTCTCGACCTACGCGACATGGTGGATCCGCCAGGCGATCACGCGCTCGATCGCCGACCAGGCGCGCACCATCCGCATCCCGGTCCACATGATCGAGACCATCAACAAGCTGGTGCGCACCAGCCGCCAGATGCTGCACGAGATCGGCCGCGAGCCGACGCCGGAGGAGCTGGCCGAGAAGCTCGGCATGCCGCTCGAGAAGGTGCGCAAGGTGCTGAAGATCGCCAAGGAGCCGATCAGCCTCGAGACGCCGATCGGCGACGAGGAGGACAGCCACCTCGGCGACTTCATCGAGGACAAGAACGCCGTCATCCCGCTCGACGCCGCGATCCAGTCCAACCTGCGCGAGGCGACGACGCGGATGCTGGCCACCCTGACGCCGCGCGAGGAGCGGGTGCTGCGCATGCGCTTCGGCATCGGCATGAACACCGACCATACGCTGGAAGAGGTCGGCCAGCAGTTCAACGTGACGCGCGAGCGCATCCGCCAGATCGAGGCGAAGGCGCTCCGCAAGCTCAAGCACCCGACGCGCAGCCGCAAGCTGCGCAGCTTCCTCGACAACTGAGATGGCGCTGCGGGCGGGCGGGCCGGCGGCGGGGGAACCCACCGTCTCCGTCACGGTGGACGTGACCTTCCTCCGCATGGAGGCGCCGCCCGCCGAGCCCGCGCGGCCGCTGCCGGCCGGCTGCGCGGTGGCGGCGGTGCAGCGCTGCAGCGTGCCGTTCTACCGCTACCTCTACGAGACGGTCGGCGGGCCGTGGCTGTGGTGGCTGCGGCGCACCACGCCGGATGCCGCGTTGGCGAGGCACCTCGCCTCGCCCGCCGTCGCGATCCGTGTGCTCTACCGCGGCGGCGAGCCGGCCGGCTTCTACGAGCTGGAGGGCCGCCCGGACCGGACGGTGAACCTCGCCTATTTCGGGCTCATGCCGTGGATGATCGGCCAGGGCGCCGGCCGCGCCTTCCTGCGCGACGCGGTGGACACCGCCTGGGCCGCCGGGGCGGAGGCGGTGACGGTGAACACCTGCACCGCCGACCATCCGCGCGCCCTGCCGAACTACATCGCCTGCGGCTTCACGCCCGTCCGCACGCTGCGCGAGACTTGGCCGATCCCGGCGCGGCTCGGCCTGGTTCCGCCCGAGCACCTGCGCGCGCGGTGCTGAGCGCTGGAGCGGTTTCCGGAAGAGCGGACACCGCTCCGGGCGTGTTTCACGAGCATCTTCACGCACACCGCTGTGTCCAGCCGGGTGCGATCTGCTCTACAGGCCGAGCGCCCTGAGCACGATCCCCTCCGTCAGGATCTGCGGCAGGATCTCGGGTTCCGCCTCGCCGGGGCGATACAGCAGATAGACCGGCACGCCCTCCCGCCCCGCCGAGCGGATCAGCGCGCCGATCTCGGCATCGCCGCGCGTCCAGTCGCCGACCAGGTAGAGCGTGTTGGTCGCCGCCATCGCCGCGCGCACGGCGTCCGTCCGCAGCGCCACGCGGTCGTTCACCTGGCAGGTGATGCACCAGGCGGCCGTCAGGTTCACGAACACCGGCCGGCCCTCGGCCTGCGCCGCGGCGACACGCTCGGCCGACCAGCGCTCGGCGCCCTCGGCCGCCGGGGCTTCGGCAGCGTCCGATCCGCCGCCCATCAGCGGCAGCAGCGCCAGCGCCGCGACCAGCGCCGCCACCGCCCCCCCGCGCCCGAGCCGCGAGCCCGAGGCCTGCGCCACGCCGGCCAGCCACGCCGCGAAGCCGATCAGCACCGCGCCGGCCAGCACCACCAGCACCCCCTGCGGTCCCGTCTGCACCGACAGCACCCAGGCCAGCCACACCGCCGCGCCATACATCGGGAAGGCGAGGCCCTGGCGCAGCCGCTCCATCCAAGGGCCGGGGCGCGGCAGCCATCGCGCCAGCCCGGGCGCCACGCCGAGGGCCGCGAAGGGCAGCGCCATGCCGAGGCCGAGCGCCGCGAACACCGCGAGCGTCGCCGCCCAGTCCATCGCTAGCGCCGCGCCGATGGCGGCGGCCATGAAGGGCGCGGTGCAGGGGGTGGCCACCAGCACCGCCAGCACGCCGGTGCCGAAGGCCCCGCCCTGCGCGCCGCCGAGCGCGACCCCCGGCACCGCGAACACCCCCGAGAGGTTCAGCCCGACCGCCAGCATCAGCCAGGCCATGGCGGCGACGAACACCGGCTCGGTGAACTGGAAGCCCCAGCCCGCGGCGCTGCCCGCCGCGCGCAGCCCGACCAGCAGCCCGGCCAGCGCCAGGAAGGAGACGACGACCCCCGCCGTGTAGGCCGCCGCCTCCGCCCGCACCGCGCCCCGCGCCGCGCCGCCGAGCCGCGCGACGGCCATCGCCTTCATCGCCAGCACCGGGAACACGCAGGGCATCAGGTTGAGCAGAATCCCGCCCGCCAGCGCCAGCAGCGCCGCCTGCCACAGCCCGATCGCGGCCGCGCCAGGCACCGGCCCCGGCACCGCCGAGACCGTGTAGGCCGAGCGCACCCCGGCGGCGTCGGTGATGGCGATCACGCCGTCCACCGTGGCCGGCACCGCGCCTGCGCCGCGGGTCAGGCGCAGGGTGAAGCCCCCGTCGCGCGCCGAGAGCGGCTGCGGCGCGGGGTGCGACAGCAGCCCGGGGTCGAGGGGGAAGAACTCCGCCTCCCGCAGCGTCGCAGGCGACAGGCCGGGGCCCGTCACCTCGATCGCGCCCTCCGGCCCCGCGAAGCCGACGCGCACGGCGAAGGGGGAGGGGCGGGGCAATGCGGCCTCGGCGGCGGCGAAGATCGCGGCGTTGGCGGCGGGACGCGGCGTCGCGTCCACCGGCAGGTCCAGGCGGAAGGCGCCCTCCTCCGGGATGCAGATGTCGGCGCAGATCAGCCAGCGCGCCTCGGCCTCCAGCGTGAACACCTCGCCCGCCGGCAGGCCGCGCGGCACGGTGACGGAGACGGGGAAGGCGACCTCTCCCGTGTAGCCGTAGTTCAGCAGGGGTGGATACGGGATGCGCGAGGGGGCCGGGAACTCGAGCGGACCTGCCGAGGCGCCCTCCGGCAGCGCCCAGGCGATCTCCGGCGCGCCGCCCGCATCGCCCGGGTTGCGCCAGTAGCTGTGCCAGCCCTCGGCCATGCGGAAGCGCAGCAGCAGGCGGAATGTCTGGCCCGGCGCCACCGCCTCATGGTCGGCCGTCAGCACCACGGTCGCGCGCGGGCTTTCGACGGGCAGGCTGTCCAGCGCGGCGGCCGGCCCGGCGAACAGCAGCAACAGCACGAGAAGACAACGCCGCATCCCCTCATAAGGGGGACGCGGCGCCGGAAGATCAAGCCCGCCGCAAGGTCAGTGCGCCAGCAGCGCGAGCAGCAGCAGGGCGACGACGTTGGTGATCTTGATCAGCGGGTTCACCGCGGGGCCGGCGGTGTCCTTGTAGGGGTCGCCCACCGTGTCGCCGGTCACGGCCGCCTTGTGCGCGTCCGAGCCCTTGCCGCCGAAGTTCCCGTCCTCGATGTATTTCTTGGCATTGTCCCAGGCGCCGCCGCCCGCCGTCATGCTGATGGCGACGAACAGGCCGGTGACGATCACGCCGAGCAGCATGGCGCCGACGGCCGTCAGCCCCGCCGCCTTGCCGCCGACCATCCAGGCGATGAGGAACACGACGATCGGCGCCAGCACCGGCAGCAGAGAGGGGATGATCATCTCCTTGATCGCCGCCTTGGTCAGCATGTCCACCGCCCGGCCGTAATCCGGCTTGTCGGCGCCTTCCATGATGCCGGGCTTCTCGCGGAACTGGCGGCGCACCTCCTCGACCACGCTCATCGCCGCGCGGCCGACCGCCGTCATCGCCATGCCGCCGAACAGGAAGGGGATCAGGCCGCCGAACAGCAGGCCGGTGACGACGAACGGGTCGGACAGGCTGAAGGAGAGCGCGCCCATGCCGGCGAAGAACGGGTAGGTCTCCGGGTTGGCGGCGAAGAAGTTGATGTCCTGCGTGTAGGCCGCGAACAGCACCAGCGCGCCCAGGCCCGCCGAGCCGATCGCGTAGCCCTTCGTCACCGCCTTCGTGGTGTTGCCGACCGCATCCAGCGCGTCGGTGGTCTGGCGGATTTCTTTCGGCATGCCGGACATCTCGGCGATGCCGCCGGCATTGTCCGTCACCGGCCCGAAGGCGTCGAGCGCGACCACCATGCCGGCCAGCGCCAGCATCGTGGTGACCGAGATGGCGAGGCCATACAGCCCCGCGAGCCCGTAGGTGGTGAGAACGCCCGCGATGATGACGATCGCCGGCAGGGCGGTGGCCTCCATCGAGACCGCGAGGCCCTTGATGACATTGGTGCCGTGGCCGGTCACCGAGGCTTCGGCGATGCTCCGCACCGGGCGGTACTGCGTGCCGGTGTAGTATTCGGTGATCCAGATGATCGCCGCCGTGACGGCAAGCCCGATCACGCCGCAGAGGAACAGGCTGAAGGCGCCGAAGGTGGCGCCGCCCGCCGTCACCGTGCCGAAGCCGAAGAACAGGAAGGACAGCGGCAGCAAGGCCACCAGCGACAGCCCGCCGGTGACGACGAAGCCGCGATACATCGCCCCCATGATCGAGTTGTTCGCCGGCAGCTGCACGAAATAGGTGCCGGCGATGGAGGTGACGACGCAGACCGCGCCGATCATCAACGGGAAGGCCATGGCGGTGCCGATCCACGCCGCCGGGAAGGCGATCGCCGCCAGCACCATGGTGGCGACGATGGTGACCGCATAGGTCTCGAACAGGTCCGCCGCCATGCCAGCGCAGTCGCCGACATTGTCCCCCACATTGTCCGCGATGGTGGCCGGGTTGCGGGGATCATCCTCGGGGATCCCGGCCTCGACCTTGCCCACCATGTCGCCGCCGACATCGGCGCCCTTGGTGAAGATGCCGCCGCCGAGCCGGGCGAAGATGGAGATCAGCGACGCGCCGAAGCCGAGCGCGACCAGGCTGTCGATCACCGTGCGGGAGTTGAAGTCGAAGCCTGCGAGGATGGTGAGGATGAAGAAGTAGACCGCCACGCCGAGCAGCGCGAGGCCGGCCACCAGCATTCCCGTGATGGCGCCCGACTTGAACGCGACATCCAGCCCCTGCGCCAGGGAGACGGTCGCCGCCTGGGCGGTGCGGACATTGGCGCGCACCGAGACGTTCATGCCGATGAAGCCCGCCGCCGCCGACAGCGCGGCACCCAGCAGGAAGCCGACCGCCACCGCGACGCCGAGCTGCCACAGCACCAGCAGGAACAGCACGCCGCCGACCATGGCGATGGTGGTGTATTGCCGCTTGAGATAGGCATCCGCCCCCTCGCGGATGGCGCGGGCGATCTCCTGCATCCGGTCGGAGCCGGGATCGCGGTTCATGATGTCGCGCGCCGTCACCGCCCCATAGGCGATGGACAGCGCGCCGAGCAGGATCACGAGGATCAGCGTGACGGTCAGCAAGACGGAACCCTCCCTCCGCGCGGGGCCGCAGCCCGCGGCCGGCGGCGGAAGGTGGCAGGCTCCTTGTCGCAGCGCAACGGGGGGTGTGCGCCCTCCGTGCGGCAGGCTCAGCCGGCGGCGGCGCGCTCGGCCAGCCGCATCAGCCGCAGGAAGTTGCCCGACCACAGGAGGCCGATCTCGCGCGCCGTGTAGCCGCGGCGGGCGAGTTCGGCCGTCACGTTCGCCGTCTCGGCGGCGTCGTTCCAGCCCTTGACCGCGCCGCCCCCGTCGAAATCCGACGAGATGCCGACATGGTCGAGGCCGATCCGCGCCACCGCATGGTCCACATGGTCCACGAGGTCGGCGACGCTTGCCTCCGCCACGCCGCCTTTCGGCGTCTGCCTGAGGAAGGAGGCGACGGCGGTGATCTGCGCGAGGCCGCCTGTGGCGCGCAGCGCGTCCAGCTGCTCGTCGTCCAGGTTGCGGGGGTGGTCCACCAGCGCCCGGCAGGCGGTGTGGGTGGCGACCACCGGGGCGCGCGACAGCCGCGCCGCCTCCAGCATCCCGCGCTTCGACACATGGCTCACGTCCACCAGCAGCCCGAGGCGGTTCATCTCGGCGATCACGGCGCGGCCGAAGGGCGAGAGCCCCCCATGCTCCTCCGCCGGGTCGCCGAGGTCGCTCCGCGGCCGGGCGGAGTCGCCCAGGTCGTTGTGCCCGTCATGCGTCAGCGTCACGTAGCAGGCGCCGAGGTCGCGGAAGGTCTTCAGCCGTGACAGCTCGCCGCCGAGGGCGTGGCCGTTCTCGACGCCGAGCATCACGGCCAAGGCGCCAGCGGCCGACGCGGCCTCCACCTCGGCCGCGGTGGTCGCCACCCGCGCCGTGACGCCATCGGCGGTGGCGCGGATGGCCTTCAGCATGGCTTCCGCGCGCTCGGCCGCGGCGGCGAGGGAGGCGGCGTCGCGCCGCGTCTGCGGCACGAAGGCGATGAACACCACGGCCTTGAGGCCGCCCGCCCGCATCTTCGGGAAATCCACCTTGCGGCGGGTCTCGCCGCGCGGGTCGGGCATGTCCGGCCAAGGGATGTCCACATGGGTGTCGAGGGTGAGCGTCGCGGCATGCAGGGCCGCAAGGCTGTCCGGCGCGGCGGCGCGGTCGGCGATGTCCATGGCGGGCATTGCACGGGCGCGGGCGGCCGGGGTCAAGCCTCGCGCGGCGACGCCGCGCGGGAGCAGGCCTTGCGCGGTGGCGTCGCGCGGGATCAGGCCTTGCGCGGGGCGGCGGCCTCGCCCGCCTTGTGCTCGACGGTGCCGAGCGCATCCGCGAGCCGCGCGGTGGCCGATCCGGGCCGCGCAGGCTTCGGCTGCGTCGCCGGGTCGGGCGCCCAGCCGGTCAGCACCAGGATCTCGAGACCGGGCCTGAGCGGCATGGGCAGCGCGGCGAGCGCCGCGGCGAACAGCGCGCGCGGCGGGGTTCGCCGGTCCCGCGCGCGGAGCGCCGATTGTTCCCCGGCCGCCCGCAGGTCGTGCAGCAGCGCCAGCGGCTCGCGGTAGACGAGGTCCAGGCGCTCCCGGTCCGCGACGGGCAGCGCGAAGCCGGCGCGCTGCAGCAGCGCCGCTCCATCCCGCAGCTCCGGGAAGGGGGAGACGCGCGGCGAGGCGCCGCCGCGCAGCGCATCCTCGGCCTCGGCCAGCGCGGCGCGCAGCGGCGCGAGCGTGGGCAGACAGGGCAACGCCGCCAGGAACAGCCCGTCCGGCGCCAGCATCCGGCGGATCTGCACAAGCGCGCCCGGCAGGTCGTTCACCCAGTGCAGCGAGCCGCAGGCGACCACCAGGTCGAAGGCGGCGTCGGCGAAGGGCAGCGCCTCCTCGTCCGCCGCCACCGGCAGGCCGCCGGCGCGCGCGGCCATCGCCGCCGAGAGGTCGGACGAGACGACGAAGCCCACCCCGCGCTCGGCCAGCCGCCCGGCCAACGCGCCGCGCCCGCCGATCTCGAGCGCGCGGGCGAAGCGGCGCGTCGTGTCGTCCAGCCGGTCCAGCAGCAGCTCGGCCACCGCGTCCAGCACCGGCATCACGCGCGGCAGGCTCGCCGCCGCGCGGTCGCGGCGCAGGCGCACCAGGCGGCGGTCGAAGGGGGCGGTCTCGGCCATGGCATGGCATGTCGCGCGCCGCCCGCCCGCTGTGAACCCCCCGGTTCCGCCGCGCCGCCGGTTGCGGCAGACTGCCCCATGACAGCCAGCCCATGACAGCCAGCCCATGACAGCCAGCCCATGACAGCCAGAGAGCAAGAAGGAGGCCCCCCATGCTCGAGATGGACCGCGCCGCCGCCGTCGGCGCGCTGATCGGCAAGGTGAAGGCGATCGTCGCCGAGGGTGGCGTGACGCGCGACAGCCTGAAGAGGATCGAGGCGGAGCTGATGCGGTTGGCGGAACGGGAGCACCTGTTCCCCTTCGCCGACTTCCCGCCGCCGCCGCCCGGCGAGAAGGCGGGCCGCCGCTACCTGCTGCACAGCGAGCCGGACGACAGCTTCGCCCTCTACATGAACGCGCTGAACCCGGGGAACGACACCAAGCCGCACGACCACACCACCTGGGCGGTGGTGGTCGCCGTCTCCGGGCAGGAACTCAACCGCCTCTACGAGCGCACCGACGACGGCTCGGTGGAAGGCCGCGCGACGCTGCGCGAGACGGGGCAGGTGATGGTGGAGCCCGGGCGGGGGATCACCCTGATGCCGGAGGACATCCACTCCATCCACACCCGCGGCAGCGAGCCGACGCGGCACCTGCACCTCTACGGCCTGGCGCTGGAACGGCTGGACGGACGCCTCGGCTTCGACCCGGAAGCCGGGACGGTCACCCGCTACAACCGCGCCTACATGCAGCCGACCGCCGGACGCTGATGCCCGGGCGCGTCTCGCCCGCCGACGCCAAGGCGCTGCTCGCCGCGCGCCGCCCGCTCGCCATGCTGGACGCGCGGGAGGAGGGGGAGTTCGCCGCGGGCCATCTGCTCTGGGCCGCCAACTGCCCGCTGTCGCGGCACGAATGGCGGGCGCGGGAGCTGCTCGGCCACCGGCCGCCGCCGGGCCTTCCCATCATCTGCTGCGACGGCGGCGAAGGATACGCGGACATCCTCGCAGGCTTCCTGGAGCGCCTCGGCTTCTCTGCCGTCTCGGTGCTCGACGGCGGCACGCCCGCCTGGGCGCGGGCGGGCTGCGAGCTGTTCTCCGGCATCAACGTCCCCTCCAAGGCCTTCGGGGAATGGGTGGAGCACCGCTACGGCACCCCCTCGCTGCCGCCCGAAGAGGCCGAGGCGCTGGTCCGCGCCCCCGGCACGCTGCTGCTGGACAGCCGCCCGGCCGACGAGTTCCGGGTGATGACCATCCCCGGCGCGCGCAACCTGCCGGGCGGTGAGCTGGCGCTGCGGGCGCCCTCCCTGATCGCCCGCCCCGACCAGCCGATCCTGGTCAACTGCGCCGGCCGGACCCGCTCGATCCTCGGCGCAGAGAGCCTGCGCCGCCTCGGGCTGCCGAACCCGGTCCATGCGCTGCGGAACGGGACGATGGGCTGGGAACTCTCGGGCCGCGAGTCCGAACGCGGCCGGGCCGACGTGTTCGATCCGGACGCGGTGCCCGCCTCGCCTGCCGCGCGCGCGGCCGCCGCCCGCTTCGCCGCCGAGCGCGGGGTGCAGGTGATCACCCGCGCCGAGGCCGAGGCGCTGCTGGCAGACGACAGCGCCCCCCGCTTCCTGCTCGACGTCCGCGACCCCAAGGAATACGCCGCCGGCCATTGGCCGGGCGCGGCGAGCGCGCCCGGCGGCCAGCTGGTGCAGGCGACCGACCGCTGGGTGGGGGTTCGCCACGCGCGGCTGATCCTGCTGGATGGCGGCGCGCATGGCGCCCCGGACGGGGTGCGCGCCCGCATGGCCGGCGGCTGGCTGCGGGAACTCGGCGGCTTCCCGGTGTTCGTGGTGGAGACCGACGCGCCGCCGCCGCTCGCCGTCGGCCCTGCGGCAGCGGGCGCGGCCGAGGCGCCGCATGTCCCGGCCATCAGCCCCGCCGCCCTGTCCGAGGCGCTGGGGCAAGGCGGCGCGGCGGTGGTGGATGTCGGCCGTAGCGTGGCGTTCCGCGCCGGGCACATCCCGGGCGCGGTGTGGGGCATCCGCGGGCGGCTTGCCGCCGTCGCGCCGCGGCTCGGCGGGGCGCGGCAGGTGGTCGCGACCGCGCCGGAGCCGCTGCTGGCGCGGTTCGCCGCCGCCGAACTCGCGGCGCTGACCGGCCTGCCGGCGGCGGTGCTTGCCGGCGGCACCGCCGCCTGGGCCGCCGCCGGGCTGCCGCTCGCCGCCGACCGGCGCGACCCGCCGGATGCCGCCTGCGTGGACGTGTTCCTCCGCCCCTATGACCGCAATGACGGGGTGGCGGAGGCGATGCGCGCCTATCTCGGCTGGGAGCTCGAGCTGATGGCGCAGATCGCGCGGGACGGGGATGCCCCCTTCGGCGCCTGGTGAGGCGGCCCTGAAGCGGCTGCTGCCCGGGCTGCGCGTGGCCGCCGGGCTGGTGCTGGACGCGCTGCTGCCGCCGCTCTGTCTTACCTGCCGGGTGCCCGTCACCGCCGCCGGCACCCAATGCGCCGACTGCGCCCGGGCGGTGAACCCGACCGGCGCGCTGGTCTGCGACCGCTGCGGCGTTTCGCTCGGCAGCGGCGTGCTGGCCGAGCGGGCCGAGGACGGGCGCCTCATCTGCCCCGCCTGCCACGCGGCGCCGCCCGCCTTCGCCGCCGCCCGCGCCGCGCTGATCTACGACGAGGCGGCGAAGCGCCTGATCCTGCCGCTGAAATACGCCCGGCGCACGGATCTCGCCCGCTGGCTCGCCCGGCGCATGGCCGCCGCCGCGCCCGAGCTGCTGCACCGCGCCGAGGTGCTGGTGCCGGTGCCGCTGCACTGGCGGCGGCTGATGCAGCGCGGCTACAACCAGGCGGCGCTGCTGGCAGGCCACCTCGGCCGCCAGGGGCGGCGGCCGGTGGCCTATTCCGCGCTGCGGCGGCTGCGCGCCACGCCGCCGCTCGGCGAGCGCGGCGCCGCCGAGCGTGCCGCGCTGCTGGAGGGCGTGTTCGCCGTGCCCGGCCGCGAGGCGCGCCACATCGCCGGCCGCCGCGTGTTGCTGGTGGACGATGTGCTGACCTCCGGCGCCACGCTGTCCGCCTGCGCGCGGGCGCTGCTTGCCGCGGGGGCGGTGCGGGTGGATGCGATCGCGGCGGCCCGGGTGCCGCACCCCGCGATCCAGGAGATGGACGGCGGCGCCTGGCCTTGACCGGCGTCGCCGATCTGCCACTTACCGCTCATGCCCCGCGTCGAGATCTACACCACCGCCTTCTGCCCCTATTGCGACCGCGCCCGCGCGCTGCTGCGGCGCAAGGGCGTGGCATTCGAGGAGTTCGATGCGCCGCACGGCTCACAGGCGCGGCGGGACGCCATCGCACGTTCCGGCGGCCGCACCACGGTGCCGCAGATCTTCATCGACGGCCGGGCGATCGGCGGCAGCGACGACCTCGTGGCGCTCGACCGCGCCGGGAAGCTCGACGCGCTGCTCGCCGGGGCGGGCGCATGATCCACTACCAGCTCCGCTGCGAGAACGGCCACGCCTTCGACGGCTGGTTCCGCGACAGCGCGGCGTTCGAGACGCAGGCGGCGGCGGGCTTCGTCGAATGCCCGTCCTGCGGCTCGACCAGGGTGGAGCGGGCGCTGATGGCCCCGGCGATCCCGAAGAAGGGCCGCCCCGCCCGCAGCACGGCGCCCGAGGCGACGGCGGAGCCGCCGAAGCCGGACGCGCGGCCCGCGGCGCCGGTAGCGGCGCCACCGCCCGCCGTGGTGGCGCGCATGCCGGCGGAGCTGCGCGCCGCGCTGGCCAGGCTGCGCGCCGAGATCGAGCGGAGCTGCGACTATGTCGGCCCCGCCTTCGCCGAGGAGGCGCGGAAGATCCACCGCGGCGAGGCCGAGGCGCGCGGCATCTACGGCGAGACCTCGCCCGAGGAAGCCGAGGCGCTGCGCGAGGAAGGGGTGGAATTCGCGTCCGTGCCCTGGGTGCCGCCGACCGAGGCGTGAGGCCGGCGGCTGCCTGTGATGAGCCTCCCGACGTTGCGCTCGCCGACCGGGCGGCGGCGCCGCGGCGCGAAGCCCGGCACCGGGCCCATTGCCCTCCCCCTCCCCCCGCCCTACCTTGCGAAGGCGGGGCTGCCCGGTGCGCCAGGCATAGCGATCCCCGGGGCCGATGAGCATCCTCCGGGAGCTGGCTCTGGCCGGGCCGTGGTCCGGTCATCTGGCGCCCACCTGCACCAGCGGGTCTCAGGAGGGTCTGACGCCAGCGGCCATGGTGGCTCCGCACCTCTCTCCGCTCGACGCCGCCAAGCGCGCGGCGCGAGAGGCCGCGCGGGCACGCCGCCGCGCCTTCCTGGCCGGCGAGGCCCTGCCGCCCTGGCCGGACGGCTCCGGGGCGGCTGCGCCCCGGCCCGCGCCCGATGCGGCCCTGTTGGCCGAACGCCTCGCCCGCGCCGTCCTCTCCCGGCTGCCTGACCCGGCGAAGCTGATCGTGTCCGGCGTCTGGCCGCTCCCTGGCGAGGCGGATCTCCGCCCCGCCCTCCAGGCGCTCGCCGCGGCGGGGGCGCGCATCGCCCTGCCCGTCACGCCGAAGCGCGGAGAGCCGCTCGCCTTCCGCCTCTGGCGCCCCGGCGAGCCCTTGCGCGACGGCCCGTTCGGGACGAAGGAGCCGGCGCAGGGCGAGACGGTCGCGCCCGAGGTGCTGCTGGTGCCGCTGCTCGCCTTCGACGGCGGGGGGCGGCGGCTCGGCTACGGCGCCGGCTACTACGACCGCACGCTTGCGCGCCTGCCGGGGCGGATCGCGCTCGGCTTCGGCTTCGCCTGCCAGCGGATGCCGCAGGTGCCGGCGGGCGAGCAGGACGTGCCGCTTGCCGCGGTGGCGACGGAATGCGGCGTGGTGGAGGCGAAGGCGTAGTGCGGATCCTGTTCCTCGGCGATGTGGTCGGCCGCACGGGCCGCGATGCGCTGTGCGACGCCCTGCCCGGGCTGCGGGAGCGGCTGCGCCTCGACTGCGTGGTGGTGAACGGCGAGAACGCGAGCCATGGCTTCGGCCTCGCGCCCGAGATGGCGCGGGCGATGTTCGCCGCCGGGGCGGATGCCATCACCCTCGGCAACCACGCCTTCGACCGGAAGGAGATCATCCCCTATCTCGAGCAGGAGCCGCGGGTGATCCGCCCGCTGAACTACCCGCCCGGCACGCCCGGCAAGGGCGCGGTGGTGGTGGAGGTGCCGGGCAACCGCCGCGTGCTGGTGCTGCAGGCGATGGGCCGGCTGTTCATGGAGCCGCTCGACGATCCGTTCCGCGCGGTGCAAGCGGAACTCGCGCGCCACCGCATGGGCAGGGACGGCACGGTGCAGGCGATCCTGCTCGACGTGCATGCCGAGGCGACCAGCGAGAAGCAGGCCTTCGGCCATTCCTTCGACGGGCATGTGTCGCTGGTGGTCGGCACGCACACCCATGTGCCGACCGCGGACCACCGCGTGCTGGACGGCGGCACCGCCTATTGCACCGATGCCGGGATGTGCGGCGACTACGACAGCGTGATCGGAATGCAGAAGGGCGGCGCGTCCCTGCGCTTCTGGCGCAAGGTGCCGGCCGAGCGGCTGGCGCCGGCGGAAGGGCCGGCGACGCTCTGCGGCGTGTTCGTCGAGACGGATGACGCGACGGGCCTGGCCCTGCGTTGCCTGCCGCTGCGCCTGGGCGGCGGCCTCGCGGAGGCGGTGCCGGAGGGGTGACGGCCGGGCGCCGCCGCGCTACTCCCCTGGCCTCCCGACCCAGACCAAGTGTGTTCCCATGGCCGGCCATTCCCAGTTCAAGAACATCATGCACCGCAAGGGCGGGCAGGACGCCAAGCGCGCCCGCGCCTTCGCCAAGATCGCGCGCGAGATCACGGTGGCGGCGAAGCAGGGCCTGCCGGACCCCGCGCACAACCCGCGTCTGCGCGCGGCGATGACGGCGGCGCGCCAGGCGAACATGACGAAGGACGCGGTGGACCGGGCGATCAAGAAGGCGACCGGCGCGGGCGGGGGCGAGGACTACGCCGAGATCCGCTACGAAGGCCGCGGGCCCTTCGGGGTTGCCATCATCGTCGAGGCGCTGACCGACAACCGCAACCGCACGGCGGGCGACCTGCGTTCGATCTTCGCCAAGAACGGCGGCGCGCTGGGCGAGACGGTGGCCTTCCAGTTCGACCGGCTGGGCGTGATCCGCTACCCGGCCGCGGCGGCCGATGCCGACGCCATGCTGGAAGCCGCGATCGAGGCGGGCGCGCAGGATGCGGCGAGCGGCCCCGACGGCCACGAGGTGACGACCGCGCCGGAGGACCTGTTCGCCGTGCGCGACGCGCTGGAGGCCCGCTTCGGCGCGGCCGAGAGCGCGAAGCTGGAATGGCGGCCGAACGTGACCGTGCCGCTCGACGAGGAGCAGGCCGCGGCGGTGCTGAAGCTCGTGGACGCGCTCGACGACCATGACGACGTGCAGAGCGTGACCGCGAATTTCGAGGTGAGCGACGAGGTGATGGCGCGGCTGGCGGGGTGACTATGCCGGCGGCCCGTGCAGGCGGATGTGCTCGATCTTCTCCGCCTCGATGAAGGCGGCGATCATCGCCCGCCAGGTCGCCTCCACCACGCGCTCGTCGGCGCCATGCTCGCGCGCCAGCCGCGTCACGTTCGCCACCACCTGCTCCACGCGGTCCGGCGCCGGCACGTCGTGGAACGGCTTGAAGCGGGCGGCGGCCAGCACCGCCCGGCCACGCGCGGCGATGAGCGGCACCAGCAGCCGGTCGAGACGGTCTATCTCGGCCCGCACCTCGGCGAGCGACGCATACTCCTCGGCGCGCCTCATCACAGCTCGAGCCGGATGCCGAGCCGCTCGATCAGCCCGCCCCAGTCGCGCCGCTCCGCCTCGACGAAGGCCTGGAACTCGGCGGCCGTCGTGCCCATCACCTCGAAGCCCGCGTTCTCGAGCCGCGTGCGGGTCTCGGCGACGCGCAGCGCGGCGATCGCCTCCTGCTCCAGCCGCCCGCGGATGGCGGCCGGCAGGCCGGAGGGCGAGATGAGGCCGATCCAGGCATAGGATTCGAGGCCGGTGATGCCCTGTTCCGCAAGCGTCGGCACCTCCGGCGCGCCGCGGAAACGCTGCGCGGCGGTGACGCCGAGAGCGCGCATCCGCCCCTCCCGCGCCTGGCCGATGACGGCGGCGGCGATCGCGAACATCGCCTGCACGCGGCCGGCGATCAGGTCCACGCTCGCCTGCGGGAAGCCGGTATAGGCGACATGGGTGATGTCGAGGTTCTGGGCGATCTTCAGCGCCTCCATCGCAAGATGGCTCGCGCTGCCCACCCCGGTCGAGGCGTAGGACATAGCGCCGGGCCGCGCCCGGGCGGCGGCGATGAACTCGGCCGGGGTGGCGATGTTGAGCTGCGGCGCCGCCACCAGGATCTGCGGCGCGCGCACGAGCAGGCTGACCAGCGCGAGATCCCGCTGCGGGCTGTAGGGCAGGCGCGGATAGAGCCGGTCGGCGGTGGCGATCGGCGCGTTGATCGAGACGCCGATGGTGTGGTCGTCGGTCGCCTTGGCGATCTGGTCGGTGCCCGTGGTGCCGCCGCCGCCCGGGCGGTTCTCGACGACGAAGGGCTGGCCGAAGACGGACGCGAAATGGGCCGCGACCGCGCGGCCGGCGATGTCGGGCGTGGAGCCGGGCGGGAAGGGGACGATCAGCCGCACCGGGCGCTGCGGCCAAGCCTGGGCGCGGGCCGCACACGGCAGGGCGAGGAGGGCGGGGGCTGCGGCGAGCAGCGGGCGGCGGCGGAGCATGCGAGGTTCCTCCCTGGCGTTCGGAGCATCTAGGCAAGACGCGGCCCGCCGGGCAACCCTGCCGTCCCCCTGGAGCCGCGCCATGAGCCTCGTCTTCGAGACCTGCGACGTGTTCACCGACCGCGCCTTCGGCGGCAACCCGCTCGCCGTCGTGCATGGCGCGGAGGGCCTGGACGAGGCGCGGATGCAGGCGATCGCGCGCGAGTTCAACCTGTCGGAGACGGTGTTCGTCACCCGCCTCGACGCCGCGCGCGCCGAGGCGGAGCTGCGCATCTTCACCCCCGGCGCGGAGCTGCCCTTCGCCGGGCATCCGAATGTCGGTGCCGCGGCGCGCCTGGCGGCGCGGCTGCCGGGGGCGGCGGGGCTGACGCTCTTCAACCCCGCCGGGCCGGTGGCGGCGCGGGTGCGGCGGGACGCCTCGGGGGCGCCGGTCGGCGCCGTGATCGCGGCGCCCCGCCCCTTTGCGCGGCAGGGCGAGGTGGCGGTCGCGACCGTCGCCGCCTGCGCCGCACTGCCGGAGGATGCGGTGGTGGTGGCGCGGCACCCGCCTGTGCTGTGCGGCGCCGGCACGCCCTTCGTCGTCGCGGAACTCGCCGGGATCGCGGCGCTGGAGGCGGCCTCGGCGGATGCGGCGGCGTTCCGCCGGCTGCTGACGGGCCCGGGGCTGTTGATCTACGTGCCAGCCGCGGAGGGCCGGGTGCGCGCACGGATGTTCCACCCCGGCATCGCCGTGGCGGAGGATCCGGCGACCGGCAGCGCCGCCTGCGCGCTGGTCGGGCTGCTGCTGTCGCTCGATCCTTCGGGCGCGGCGCTGCGGCTGACGATCGCGCAGGGGCAGGAGATCGGCCGCCCGAGCGTGATCGAGGCGGAGGCCGAGCGTCAGGGCGGCGAGATCCGGGTCGCGGTCGGCGGCGGCGTCGTGCCGGTCAGCGAGGGGCGGCTGCTGGCGTGACCCGCCATGCGCGGCGACCGATTTGGCGCGCATCGCTGCGCTGCGGTATCGGACATGGCGGTGGTGCGCACCGGCGCTGCCCCGAACACCCCGGAGTGCAAGCCATGGCAGCAGCGACCGACGCTGAGGCGCAGCCGACGGAGGCCGATGGCGGCCCGATGCCGAAGGCCCGGGTCGCGTCGCCGCCCATGAAGGACCTGCCGCCGACCCACCCGGTGACGGTGCAGGGCCGCAAGAGCGCACTGACCTTCAACGTCGCCGACGTGCCCGGCGCCGAGGTGTATTTCTGCCTCGGCGTGCGGAAATCCGGCAGCACGCTGCTGAACCGCATCGTGCAGCCGCTGGCGCGGCGCAACGGCATCAACGCGGTGAACATTCCGGCCACCTTCTTCATGCACGGCCTGGACGTGGACGACTGGGCGGGCGCCGACCTCAGCGACGTGGTGCTGCCCGGCAACATCTATGTCGGGTTCCGCAGCTTCCCGGCCAACATCGCCGGCTACCCGCGCTTCGAGATGGCGCGCAAGGTGTTCATGTTCCGCGATCCGCGCGACGCGCTGGTCAGCCAGTACTTCTCCGACGCCTATACCCATGTGGCGCCCGCCGGCGACACCGAGGCCAGCCGCCAGCACGCGGCGATGTTCGAGAAGCGCCGCGAGGAGGCGCGCGCCACGCCGATCGACGACTACGTCATCAAGCGCGCGCGCTCCATGGACCAGACGCTCTCTGCCTTCGGCGCGCTGCTCGGCGATCCGCGCTGCCTCGTGCTGCGCTACGAGGACTACGTGTTCCAGAAGCCGCGGCTGATCCACAAGGTGCTGCGGCATTTCGACTGGACCTGCCCGCCCGGCGCGATCGAGGCGCTGCTGAAGCAGGTGGACGAGGTGCCGGAAACCGAGGACCCGCAGCGCTTCGTCCGCCGGGTGATCCCGGGCGACCACCGCAAGAAGCTGTCCCTGCAGGCGATCAACAAGCTGAACCGGCTGCTCGCCGAATCGCTGCGGATGTTCGACTACTACTGAGGTGCGGGAGGGAACTCCGCCTCGCCCGCCGCGATCGCGGCGAGCGCCGCGTTGGCGCCGACGATGCGCGCGAAGCCGAAGGCCATGGCCTCCAGCGAGGCGGCGTGGCGCGCCTGGTCGAAATCCGCCACCGCCTCGCGCACCACGAAGGTGCGGAGGTCGCGCTGCGCCGCATCCCGCACGCTGCACTCGACGCACATCGAGGTGGTGACGCCGCCCACCATCAGCGCGCGGATGCCGCGCGACGCCAGCACCACCTCGAGCGGCGTGCCGAGGAAGGCGGAGTTGCGCGGCTTGTCGATCACCGCATCGCGCAGATCAACGCCTGCCTCCGCGGGGATCTCCACGTCCGGCGTGCCGCGCTTCAGGGCGCCCAGCCGCCCGAGCGCGGGGCGCAGCTCGCTCACCAGCAGCCCGCCGTCCGAATGATCGGCCGCCAGCACGAAGCGCGTCCAGATCACCGGCATCCCGGCCGAGCGCGCCGCGCGGGCGAGCGCATAGCCCGCGCGCGCCGCCGCCGCGCAGGCCGAGACGTCGCGCCCCTGCGCCGCCACGAAGCCGTCCGGATGCACGAACCCGCGCTGGTAGTCCACCAGCAGCAGCGCGGCCTCGGCGCGACGGAAGCGCATCAGGCCAGCGCGCGCTCGACGAACTCGTTGGTGTAGAAGGCGCTGGCCTGGCCGCCCGCGGGCACGAAGCCGGCGGCGGCCAGCAGGTCGTAGCCGCGCTGCCAGCGTTCGGGCACGTTGCGCAGCATGTTCTCCCGCCCGGCCGAGAGCCAGTAGCGCATCTCGTTGCGCAGCACGAGCGGGGCGGTCTGCGCGTTGCGCATCTCGGCGATCTCGAAGCCGCGCAGGTTCGCCATCGTGCGCGACAGGTCCTGGTCGGCCAGCATGTCGTCGAGCGAGCGCTTCACCGCGCGCAGGAAGCGCACGATCAGGTCGGCGTTCTGCGCGGCGCCCGCGCGGCGGACGATGTAGCACTGCGCCGGAATCGGCGCGACCTCGTCGGTGTTCCACGCGACATGCGGAGTGTTCGCCGCCCGCAAGGCGACGACCACGCCGGCCGAGGGGATGAAGGCGTCGATCCGCCCCTGCTCCATCAGCTGCATGGAGGCCGGGCTGTTCGGCGCCACCACGCGGGCGACGCGCGCGCGGTCCACCCCGCGGGCGGCGAGCATGACGTCGAGCACGATCTCGGTGGCGCCGCCGATGGACAGCACGCCGATCGTCTTGCCGGCCATCTCCTCGGGCGAGCGGATCGGCGCCTCGGGGCGGCTGACCACGTAGAAGGGGCTGCCCTGGCTGATCGTCGCCACCGCCAGCAGCGCATCGCCGCCCGGGCGGGTCGAGGCGCGCATGTGGTCGCCGCCGCCGGTGCGCGACAGCAGCGCGTTGCCGCCGAGGATCGGCTGCACCGCCATCGCCGAGCCGCGCCCCTGCTCGATCGTCACGTTGAGCCCCTCGCGCTCGAAATAGCCGCCGCCCTTGGCGTGCAGCACGTCCACGAAGGCCAGGATGAAGGCGAAGGGGGTGACGAAGGTCATCGCCCGCCCCTGCGCGCGGGCGTCGCGCAGCGTGATCAGCGCGGCCCCGCCCGCGAGCGCGGCCCTGCGCGTGATGGTCGGTCCGGTCATGCTCCCCTCCTCTTTCTACTTGTCCGGACAAGGGAACGCCCGTCGCGCCCGCCCGTCAATGCCGCGCCCCGGTTGACGGCCCGGCGGGCCGGGTGAAACGTGACGCAAAGCGCGGCGCCGCGCCGCGCCAAACCACAGGGGAACGCCCATGACCGTGTCGCGCCGCTCGCTTGCCGCCCTCGCCGCCCTGCCGCTGCTGCCAGGGCTCGCCCGCGCCCAGGCCTGGCCGGGGCGGGATCTGACCGGCATCATCATGTGGGGCGCGGGCGGTGCGACCGATGTGGTGGCCCGCGCCGTGACGCCGGCGGCCGAGGCCGCCCTCGGCGCGCGCATCGTGCTGCAGAACCGCCCCGGCGGGGCGGGGGCGATCTCGACGCAGGCGGTCCACGCTGCGGCCTCCGACGGCCTCACGCTGCTCTACGGTGCCGAGAACCCGCAGCTGCACAAGGTGCTCGGCCTCGCGCAGACAGACTACGCCGATTTCTTTCCGGTGAATGTGCTGGCGCGCGGCGTCGCCGTCATCGTCGCCGGGCGCGACAAGCCGTGGAACAGCCTGAAGGAGCTGGTGGAGGAGATCACCCGCACCCCGGGCCGCGTCCGCATGGGTGCGACCGGGCCGGGCGGGCTGCCGCATGTGGTGGGTGCGATGCTGAACGCGGTCAGCCCGATCCGCGTCATCTCCGTGCCCTTCGACGGCGAGGGCCCGGGGCTGACGGCCCTGCAGGGCGGGCATGTGGATTTCATGCCGGTCGGGCTCGCCGCCGCGGCCGAGCACATCCGCGCCGGCCGCGTGAAGCCGCTGGCGGTGGTGAACCCTGCGCCGGTGGCCTCGCTGCCGGGTGTGGCGCCGGTGACGGCCGATTTCCCCGGCTTCGCGCGCTACCTGCCCTGGGGCCCGTTCTACGGCGTGTGGGTGAAGCGCGACGTGCCGGCCGGGCCGCGCGAGCGCCTCGTCGCCGCCTTCCGCACGGCGGCGGCGACACCCGAGTTCGGCGCGCTGATGGAGCGCAGCGGCAATGTGCTGATGAACATCTCGGGCGAGGAGGCGGACGCCTTCCTGCGCCGCTGGCAGTCGGTGACGACCTGGCTGCTGCACGAGGCCGGCGCCACCCGCCGCAGCCCGGAAGAGTTCGGCATCCCGCGCCCGTGACGACGCAAGCCCGTCCCCCCGCGCCCGGCGAGCGCCTGCTGCCGCTGCTGCTCCTGGTGCCCGCAGGCGTCGCGGTGGCCGAGGGCGTGCGGCTCGATGGGCTTGCCTCGCCCTCCTCGCCCGGCGCCTTCCCGCTGCTGGCCGGGGCGGTGATGGCGGGCAGCGCGGTGGCGATCGGCGCGTCGTCCTGGCTGCGGCGCGGCGCGGCGCGGCCGGTCGGCGGAGTGTCGGCGGTGCTGCCGCCGCGGGTTGCGGCGGTGGGCGGGCTGTTCCTCGCGGCGCTCGGCGCGATGCCGTGGCTTGGCTTCCACCTGGCGGCGTTCCTGCTGCTGGTGGTGTCGGTGCGGCTCCTGGCCGGGCGCGGCTGGCTGCGTGCGGGCCTCGTGGCGGCGCTGTCGGTCGCGGCGATCCATGTGGTGTTCCGCCTCGGCTTCTCCGTGCTGCTGCCGGCGGGCGTGCTGTTCCGCTAGGCCGTGGAGCATTTCCTCCTCTCCTGGACCAGCCCGTCGCTGCTGCTGCTGACGGCGGCGGGGACGCTCGCCGGCATCTGGATCGGCGCGATCCCCGGGTTGTCGGTGACGATGGCGGTCTCGATCCTCGTCTCCTTCACCTTCTCGTGGGACCTGAACGCGGCGCTCGCCGTCATCGCGGGCGTGTTCACGGGCGGCGTCTATGGCGGCTCGCGCAGCGCCATCCTGCTGAACATCCCCGGTTCTCCGGCGGCGATCGCCACCGCGCTTGACGGCTACCCGATGGCGCGGCGCGGCGAGGCGGGGGCGGCGATCGGGCTGTCCACCCTCGCGTCCTTCGTCGGCGGCATGGTCGGCGTGCTGGCCCTCGCGCTCGGCGCGCCGGCGCTCGGCGAGGTCGCCATCCTCTTCGCGCCGCGCGACTATCTGCTGCTGGCCGTGCTGGGGCTGCTGCTGGTCGGCAGCCTGTCGGGCGAGAGCCTGGCGAAGGGGCTGTTCGCCGCCGCACTCGGCATCGCGCTCGGCATGGCCGGGCTCGATCCGATGACGGCGGAGCCGCGCTTCTCCTACGGTTCGGTGCAGATGCTGGGCGGCATCCCCTACATCGCGGCGATGATCGGGCTGTTCGGGGTGGCCGAGGCACTGCACCAGCTGCGTGCGCCGGACGCGGTGCGCGCGACGCAGCGCATCGGCGGCATCATCCCGCCCTGGCCGCGGCTCAGGCGCCATCTGCCGCTCGCGCTGCGGGCCTCCGGCATCGGGGTCGGCATCGGCGCGCTGCCGGGGACGGGCGGCGACATCGCGGCGCTGATGGCCTATGACCACGCGCGGCGCAGCACGACGCAGCCGGAGACGCCGTTCGGCGAGGGCGCGGAGGAGGGCGTCGTCGCGCCGGAAGCGGCCAACAACGCCGCCGTCGGCGGCGCCTATGTGCCGATGCTGACGCTCGGCATCCCGGGCGATGCGGTGACGGCCGTCATCCTCGGCGCGCTGTTCGTGCACGGGCTGAGGCCCGGCCCGCTGCTCTTGACCGAGACGCCGCATCTGTTCTGGTTCACCGTCGGCAATCTGGCACTCGCCAACCTGTTCCTGCTGCTGTTCGGGCTTGCCGGCGCGCGCGCCTTCGCCCGCATCGCCGAGGTGCCGCGCGCGGTGCTGATCCCGCTGATCCTCGTGCTGTGCAGCGTCGGCACCTTCGCGATCCGCAACTCGATGGCGGATGTGTGGTGGATGGCGGGGTTCGGCGTGGCGGGCTATCTGCTGCGGCTGTATGGCGTGCAGGCGGCGCCGATCATCCTCGGCATGATCCTCGGGCCGCTGATGGATGCGTCGTGGCGGCGGACGGTGATCGCGGCGGGGGACAGCGTGGCGGAGGCGGCGGTGGAGGCGGCGGGCAGCGCGATCTCGCTGGTGCTGGTCGCGGCGATCGCGCTCGTCCTGCTGCGCGCGGCGATGCGGGTGCGGGCGTGAGCGCGCCCGGCCCCCGCGACATCTTCCTCGGCTTCGCGCGCATCGGGCTGCTCGGGTTCGGCGGCGTCGCCGCCTGGGCGCGGCACGTCATCGTCGAGGAGCGCCGCTGGCTGACGGAACGCGAATACGCGGAAACCGCCGGCCTCGCGCAGGTGCTGCCCGGCCCGAATGTCGGCACGGCGGCGATCTTCATCGGCCGGCATTTCGCCGGCTGGCGGGGCGCGGTGGCGGCGACGGCGGGGCTCTATGTGGGCCCGCTCGTCATCCTGCTGCTGCTGGCCGGGATGCAGGACGTGCTGACATCCTGGGAACGGCTGCCCGCGCTGATGAAGGGGCTGGCGCTGGCGGCGGCGGGGCTCTTGATCGGCGCGGGGCTGCGGATGCTGCAGAACCTGTCGCTGTCCTGGCCCTTCCTGCTGGTGGCGGCGGCGGCCTCTGCGGCGGCGGTCGCGCGAATCCCGCTGTGGCAGATCCTGCTGGTGCTGGCACCGCTCGGCATGTGGCTGGCCTGGCCGCGCCGATGAGCACCGCGCTGCTGCTGTTCGCGATCTTCGCGCCGCTGTCGCTGCTCGCGATCGGCGGCCTCATTCCGCTCTTGCCCGAGATCCAGCGCGTGCTGGTGGTGGAGCACGGGCTGATCACGGCGCGCGCGTTCGCCGAGGCCTTCGCGCTGGCGCAGCCGGCGCCGGGGCCGAACATCCTGTCCATGGCGCTGGTCGGCTTCCGCATCGCGGGGCCGCTCGGCCTGCTCGCGGCGCTCGGCGGCATGCTGCTGCCGGCGGCGGTGCTGGCCTGGCTGGTCGGCGGCTGGCTGTCGCGCAACGCCGAACGGCCCGGCGTGAAGGCGTTCCGCCAGGGCCTCGTGCCGCTGGCGCTCGGGCTGTTCGTGGCGGGGGGCGGGCTGCTGGCGTCGTCCGTCGCGGAGGGGTGGATCGCCTGGGCGATCGTCGCCGCGTCCTCGGTCGCGATCTGGCGCGGCTGGCTGCATCCTCTGGCGGTGCTCGGGCTCGGCGCGGCGTCGGGGGCGCTGCTGTTCTGAGCGCGCCGGAGCGGACGCGCTGGGCGGAGGTCCTCGCCCTCGTCGGCGCGGGGGTGGCGGGCGCGCTGCAGCTCGGCAAGGTGCCGCCGGCGCTCTTGCCGATCGCCGCGGAGTACGGCACGGGCCTGCCGGGCGCCGCGGCGCTGCTGTCCTTCTTCGCGCTGATCGCGGCGCTGGCCGGGCTGTCGGCCGGCTTCGTCGCGGCCCGTCTCGGCGCGCGGCGGGTGGTGCTGGTGGCGCTCGGCGTGATGGGGGCGGCGGGGCTTGCCGCCGCTGCGGCGCCGACGCTGCCGCTGCTCTACGCCGCGCGCGTGGCCGAGGGCGTGGCCTTCCTCGCCGTCACCATCGCCGCCCCCACGCTGCTTGCCGCCCGTGTCGCGGAGCGCGACCGCAACACCGCGCTGTCGCTGTGGAGCACCTACATGCCGGCGGGCATCGCGCTCGGCATGTTCGCCGCACCCCTGCTCGACGTCGCCGGGTGGCGCGCGGTCTGGGCGGGGGCTGCGCTGCTGCCTTTCGCCGCCGGCTTCGCGGTGCTGCGCCTCGTTCCGGCAAGCGCCGGGCGGCCCGTGCGGACGGAGGGCGACCTGCATGGCGCCGTGCGCGCGCTGGTGCGGGCGCGGCTGCCGCTGGTGGTGGCGCTCGGCTTCCCGTCCTACGCGCTGGTCTATTTCGGCATCGCCGGCTTCCTGCCGGCCTTCTTGGTGGAACGCCACGGCGTCGCGCTCGGGCTTGCCGGCTTCGTCTCGGCCTTCGCGGCGGTGGCGAATGTCGGCGGCAATCTCGCCGCCGGCCAGGCGATGCGGCGGGGCGTGCGGCCGACGCGCCTCGTGTTCGGCTGTGGCTTGGCGATGGCGCTGCTGGCCGCGCTGTCCTTCGCGCTGCCCGCGCCATGGTGGGTCGCGCTGGCGCTGTCGGTGCTGGCCTCGGGCATCGGCGGGGCGGTGCCGGCCAGCCTGTTCGCGCTGGTGCCGCGCAGCGTGCCCGACCCGGCGCTGACCGCGCCGGCGATGGGCCTCGTCATCCAGGCCAACAACATCGGGCAGCTGCTCGGGCCGCTGCTGATCGCGGCGGCGGCGGGCGTCGCCTGGGGGGCGGTGGCGCTGCCGCTGCTTGCCGCGGGCCTGGTGGTCGCCTGGGCGGCGCTGGCGCTGCGGCGGGCAGAGGGGGCGGGATGCGCCGCCCCCGGCGTTGACGCTCCCGCGCGGCCGGGCCGAGATGCCGTGCGCGACGAGAGGGAGGAAGCATGACGTCCGCTCCACCAGCGCGCGCCGCACGAGCATGGACCAGGCCCTCCCGCCGCACGCGCGCGCGCGGCGGATCGGTGCCCCCGCCGGGCGCCGGCCGACGCCAGGGCGGCAGCGCCTCCGCCGTGGCGGCACGGCGCGACGCGCGGCGGCGTCTGCCCGGCCGGCCGCAAGGCCGCTCGCGGCCTGCGCCGTCCCGCTGATGGCCGGCGGGCGCCTCGAGGACGCGCGGCTGCTTTCGGGCGGCGGCCGCTTCGTGGACGACATGGTGCCGGAGGGCGCGCTGTTCGGCGCCTTCCTCCGCTCGCCGCACGCGCATGCGCGCCTTCTCTCGTGCGACGTCTCGGCCGCCGCCGCCATGCCCGGCGTCGTTGCAGTGCTGACGGCCGGGGACATCCGCCGCTTCGGCGCGGGCAGCGTGTCGCGCCCGGCGCCGCTGAAGGGCCGCGGCGGGACGGTGCTGGCGGTGCCGCCGCGCCCGGCGCTGGCGGAGGAGCGGGTGTTGCATGTCGGGCAGCCGGTGGCGCTCGTTCTCGCCGAGAGCCTGTCTGCGGCGCGCGACGCGGCGGAGGCGATCGCCGTGGACTACGCGCCGCTGCCGGCGGTGGTGGATGCGCGCGCGGCGCTTGCCCCGGGCGCGCCGCAGCTCTGGCCCGAGGCGCCGGGGAACCTCGCCCTCGACTGGCCGGGCCCGCAGCCGGATGCGGAGGGCGCGAATGCCGAGGAGGTGGCGCGGCTGCTTGCCCGTGCGGCGCAGGTGGTGCGCATCAGCCTCGGCCACCAGCGGATCGCGCCGGCGAGCCTCGAGCCGCGCGGTGCCGCGGCCTGGACCGACGGGAACGGCGGCTTCGTGCTGCGCGTGGGCTGCCAGGGTGCGGGCATGCTGCGCGACGCGCTGGCGCCGATCTGCGGCCTGCCGCCCGAGCGGCTTCGCATCCTGAGCGGCGATGTCGGCGGCGCCTTCGGCATGAAGACGCCGCCCTACCCCGAATACGTGGCGCTGCTGGCGGCCGCGGCGCGGACCGGGCGGCCGGTGCGCTGGATGGCGACCCGCGCCGAGGCCTTCGAAAGCGACAACCAGGCGCGCGACGCCTGGTCGGAGGCGGAGCTCGGCCTGGACGAGCAGGGGCGGTTCCTGGCGCTGCGCGTGCGCGGGGTGGTGAACCTCGGCGCCTTCAACTCGACCAATGGCGCGATGACGGCGACCAACAACTTCGCCCGCTGCCTCGGCGGGATGTATCGCATCCCGCGCATCGATGTCGGGCTGCGGCTTGCCTTCACCAACACCCTCCCCACCGGCCCCTATCGCGGCGCCGGCCGGCCGGAAGCGAACATGCTGACCGAGCGTCTCATCGAGGCGGCGGCGCGACAGACCGGCCGCGACCCGATCGCGCTGCGGCGGATCAACCTGCTGCGGCCGGAGGATCTGCCCTGCCGCTCGGCGACCGGCGCGCTGATCGACAGCGGCGACTTCGCGGGCCTGCTCGACGAGGCGCTGCGTCTGGCCGATGCCGGGGGCTTCCCGGCGCGGCGGGCGGAGAGCGCGGCGGCAGGCCGGCTGCGCGGCTTCGGCGTGTCCTGCTTCCTCGAACATTCCGGCGCCCTGCCCTTCGAAAGCGCGGAGCTGCGGTTCGATCCGGCGGCGCGGCGCTGCGCGCTGCGCCTTGCCGTTCAGGGCTCGGGGCAGGGGCACGCGACCGTGTTCGCGCGGCTGGCCGCCGAGCGCCTCGGCCTCGCCGCCCGACAGGTGGAGGTCGAGCAGGGCGATTCCGCCTTCGAGCTGCGGGGGATGGCCGCGGTCGGCTCGCGCTCCTCGGCCACGGTCGGCACTGCGGTGCTGCGCACGGTGGAGGCGGCGCTGGCGCGCACGCGGGCGGTGGCGGCGACGCTGCTGCAGGCCTCGCCGGAGGCGCTGGCCTTCGAGGACGGGTCCTTCTCCGCCCCCTCCGGCGCGCGGATCGGCCTGTTCGAGGTGGCGGCCGAGGCGGCGCGGCTCGGCTCGCCGCTCTCTGCCCGCGAGACGACGGAGGCGCCGGAGACCTACCCGAACGGCTGCCACATCGCGGAGGTGGAGATCGACCCCGACACCGGCCAGGCGTCGGTGGTCCGTTACGTCGCGGTGGATGACGCGGGCGTGGTGCTCGACCATGCGCTGGCCGACGGGCAGGTGATGGGCGGGGCGATGCAGGGCATCGGCCAGGCGCTGATGGAGCGCGTCGCCTATGACGCGGAGAGCGGCCAGCTGCTGACCGGCGGCTTCGCCGACTACGCGCTGCCGCGCGCCGAGGACGCGCCGGGGTTCGTCTGTGCCTCGCGCGGGGTGCCGACGCGGACCAACCCGCTCGGCGTGAAGGGAGTGGGGGAGGCGGGCACCACCGCCGCGCTGGCCGCCGTGATGAATGCGATCGAGGACGCGCTGCCGCCCGGGGCGATGATCGGCATGCCGGCAACGCCGGAGAGCGTCTGGCGCGCGCTGCGCGCCGCGGCAGGCGCGTCATGAGCAGGCTGCGCCCGATCCGGTTCCGGCCGCCCGCGCCGGCGGGGTGGGCCGAGGCGACGGACGCCGTCGCACGCTTCGGCGTCGAACCGCGGGCGACGCCGGCGGGTTCCTTGGGCGAGATCGGCATCGGCCCTTCGGACGGCCGCGGCGGCGCGACGCGCTGCCCGATACCGGGCCCGTCGCGCCGGTGGCCATCGCGCGGGCGGCCTTCGACGGCGTCGCGACCGGCCGCCCGCTGCGCCAAGACGCCGGATGCGACCACGCGGCGGCCGGGCAGATGACGGCGCTGCTGCTTCAGCGGCGGCCCGCCGGATGCCGCGCACGCGCGCGGAAGACGCCATGACGGACGCCCGCGGCGCCAACGCCCGGATCGGCGGCGAGCTGCTGGCCGATACGCTGGTCGCGCACGGCGTCGAGACGGTGTTCTGCCTGGCCGGCACGGCGCACACCTTCCTGCTGCGGGCGCTGGCGCGGCGAAACGTCGCGATCTGCAGCACCCGGCACGAGGCGACGGCGGTGCTCGCCGCCGACGGTTACGCGCGCACGAGCGGCCGCACCGGCATCGCGCTGATCAAGAACGACCAGGGCCTGCCGAACGCGCTGACCGGCATCTGCACCGCCAATGCGGCGTGCTCGCCCGTCGTCGTGCTGTCCTCGCTCGGCCCGCGCTCGGGCGTGGAGGCGGGCGGCGACACCCACGCGGCGGAGCTCGAGATCGCGCTGCCGGTGGCGAAGTGGGTGCGCGTCGTGCCCGCCGCCGAGCGGCTCGGCGAGTTCCTGGGGCTGGCGATGAAGCGGGCGCGCGACGGGCGGCCCGGCGTCGCGCTGCTCGGCGTCCCGCAGGAGATGCTCGGCCGCCCGGTGCCGGAGGCGGCGATCCGCCCCGTCCACCCGCCCGCCGCGCCGCCCGCGCCGGACCGTGCGGCCATCCTCCGCGTCGCCGACCTGCTCGCCGCGGCGGAACGCCCGATCATCCTGGCCGGCGCCGGCGCGATGCTGTCCGGCGCCGCGGAGGCGCTGGCCGCGCTGGCCACGCGCCACCGCGTGCCGGTGTTCGGCAACTCGCTCGGGCGCGGGCTTGTGCCGGAGGACGGGGCGCGCGGCTTCTCCTGGCCCTACGCGCAGACGGCGGCGCGGCGCGCCGACCTGGTGATCGCCGCCGGCATCCGCTTCACGCAGCGGCTCGGCTACGGGCTGCCGCCGCGCTTCGCGGCCGATGCGCGCTTCGTGCAGATCGACATCCTGCCCGAGGAGATCGGCCGCAACCGCCCGGTGGACATCGCGGTGCAGGCGGATGCGGCGCAGGCGCTCGCGGCGCTGCTCGCCGAACTCGACGCGCGCGGCGCGGAGCCGCGACCCGAGCCCGCCTGGATCGCGGAGGCGCTGGCCGCGCGCGATGCCCGCATCGCCGAGATCGGCCACGACGAGACCGGCGACATCCACCCCTACCGCATCGGCCGCGCGCTGCGCGAGTTGCTGCCGCCGGACGCCGTGGTGGTCGGCGACGGCGCCGACATCCTGAACTGGCTGCATGGCGTGTATTTCGTGCAGCGCCCGCGCTGCTACATGGACCACTACCCGTTCGGCTCGATGGGGGTGGGCACCGGGCTCGCGCTTGGCGCCGCGGCGGCGCTGCGCGACGAGGCGCGGCGCACCGGCCGCCCGGCGCGGCCGCTCGTGCTGCTGACGGGCGACGGCGCCTTCGGCTTCTACTGCGCCGACCTGCACAGCTTCGCCCATGCCGACCTGCCGGTGCTGGTGCTCATCGCCAATGACGGCGCCTGGGGCACCGAGCATCACGGGCAATTGAAGGCGATCGGCGAGTCCTACAACACGCTGCTGGGCAAGAGCGACTACCACCGCATCGGCGAGGCCTTCGGCTTCCATGCCCGCCGCATCGAAGCCCCCGCCGAGGTGAAGCCCGCGATCGCCGAGGCGCTGGCGCGCGGCGGCCGGACCCTGCTGAACATCCTGACCGACACGGCGGCCGGCGCGCTGCGCAAGAGCGACCCGCGGGTGCAGACGGTGGCGTTCGAGGATTTGGCGTCGAGCCTGAAGACGCTTGGCACGCCCGACGTCGCCTGACGCGCCGCGCTGGCCTCCGCGGCCCGTGCGTGCTGACATGGCGCGTCGCGGTGGAGGGGGATGCGATGGGCACGGTCGGGCGGGTTCTCTGGCTGGTCGGCCTGCTGCTGCTGGCGCCCGCCCTGGCCCTGGCGCAGCAGGCGCCGGACCCCAAGACGGTGCGGCCGGGCTTCGCCGGCGTCTGCACCGCCGAACAGGCGGCGGTGATCGAGGAGGCCTTCGCGGTCGCCGAACGCCGCGTCCGCCGCGCCGCCGAACTGCTGGAGGCGGAGCCCGCCATGCCGGAGTTCACCCGCTGGTTCGGCGACGGCTCGGTCAAGGCGGTGCGGCAACGGCTCGCGCTGATCCACGGCACGCTGACCCGCCACCGGCCGGAGGACATGGCCTGCAACGTGCCCCGCGCCTGCGAGGGCGCGATCGTCGCCTACGCCATCCCGGCAACCGGGGCGATGGGCTTCTGCCAGCGCTTCTTCCGCATGCCGGAGCGCGGGCTCGATTCCCGCTTCGGGACGGTGGTGCATGAGCTGAGCCACGTCGTGGCCGACACCGAGGATTTCGTGTACGGCCCGCGGCGGGCGGAGGCGCTGGCGCGGGAGAATGGCGGGCTGGCGGTGCGGAACGCGGACAACTACCAGTATTTCGTGGAGAGCGTGGAGCGGTAGGGCTGGTGCTGCTGGAGAGGATTGAACTCTCGACCTCTCCCTTACCAAGGGAGTGCTCTACCACTGAGCTACAGCAGCGTGCCATCCGGCCGCCCAAGCGGAAGCCGCCCGCAACGCGCCGCGCGCAATGCCACGCCGCCGCCCCGCGCGCAACCCCGAACCCCTTGACCGGCCCGCGCCGCCGCCGCACCTCCCCCGCATGGCCAAGCCGCCGCCCAAAGCCCAAGCCGACAGCCGCGAGGCCCGCCTCGCCGCCGCGCTCCGCGCCAACCTCGTCCGCCGCAAGGCACAGGCGCGCGCCAAGGCCGAGGCCGCCGCCAAGCCGCCCGCGCCCCCCAAGCCCTAGCGGTTGCCGCCGCCGCGCCCGCGCGCTACTCCGGCCCCCCACCCGGACCGGACGCGCGCCCCCCATGCCCATCATGCCCGACAGCTGGATCCGCCGCATGGCGACCGAGGCCGGCATGATCGAGCCCTTCGTCGAGGCCCAGCGCCGCGAGGGCGTGATCTCCTACGGCCTGTCCTCCTACGGCTACGACGCGCGCATCGCCGAGGAGTTCAAGGTGTTCACCAATGTGGACAACGCGCTGGTGGACCCGAAGTCGTTCAGCAGCGCGGGCTTCGTCACCCGCACCGGCCCCACCTGCATCGTCCCGCCCAACTCCTTCGTGCTCGGCCACACCGTCGAATACTTCCGCATCCCGCGGGACGTGCTGGTGATCTGCCTCGGCAAATCCACCTACGCGCGCTGCGGGCTGATCGTGAACGTCACGCCGCTCGAGCCCGAGTGGGAAGGCCAGGTGACGATCGAGATCAGCAACACGACGCCGCTGCCCGCGAAGATCTACGCCAACGAGGGGATCTGCCAGTTCCTGTTCCTCAAGGGCGAAGCGCCGCCCGAGGTGTCCTACGCCGACCGCGCCGGCAAATACATGCGCCAGCGCGGGGTGGCGCTGCCGAGGCTGTGATGGACCGCATCCTTGTCCGTGGCGGCCGCACCCTCTCGGGCACCATCCCGATCTCGGGCGCGAAGAACGCGGCGCTGCCGCTGATGGCGGCGGGCCTGCTGACCGAGGGCCCGCTGACGCTGACCAACGCGCCCGACCTCGCGGACATCGCCACCATGGCGGCGCTGCTGCGGACCCTGGGGCTGTCGGTCGAGCACGACAAGGCGGCGCGCAGCCTTACCATCCGCGGCAGCGCGACCGACCTCACGGCACCCTATGACATCGTGCGCAAGATGCGCGCCTCCATCCTCGTGCTCGGCCCGCTCGTCGCGCGCTACGGCCGCGCGCGGGTGTCGCTGCCCGGCGGCTGCGCCATCGGCACGCGGCCGGTGGACCTGCATCTCAAGGGGCTCGAGGCGCTCGGCGCGTCCATCACCCTCGACGGCGGCTATGTCGAGGCCTCGGCGCCCGCCGGCCTCTCCGGCGCGCGCATCGTCTTCCCGACGGTCAGCGTCGGCGCGACGGAAAACATCCTGATGGCGGCGACGCTCGCGAAAGGCCGCACCGAACTGGTCAACGCCGCGCGCGAGCCGGAGATCGGCGACCTCGCGGAATGCCTCAACGAGATGGGTGCCAGGATAAGCGGCATCGGCACCGACCGCCTGGTGATCGAGGGGGTGGACGCGCTCGGCCCGGCGGAACACCCGGTCATCCCCGACCGCATCGAGGCCGGCACCTATGCCTGCGCGGTGGCCATCACCGGCGGCGAGGCGGTGCTGAAGGGCGCCCGCATGGCCGATCTCGGCGCGGTGCCGCGCATCCTGCGCGACGCCGGCGTGGAGCTGACGGAGCTGCGCGACGGCGTGCGCGTGCGGCGGCCGAACGGCCTCTCCGGTACCGACGTCATGACCGAGCCCTTTCCCGGCTTCGCCACTGACATGCAGGCGCAGTTCATGGCGCTGATGTGCGTGGCCGAAGGCGCCTCGATGATCACCGAGACGATCTTCGAGAACCGCTTCATGCATGTGCCGGAACTGATGCGGATGGGCGCGCGCATCAACTACCACGGCGCCTCGGCGATCGTGCGCGGCGTGCCGAAGCTCTCCGGCGCGCCGGTGATGGCGACGGACCTGCGCGCATCGGTGTCTCTGATTCTCGCCGCGCTCGCCGCCGAGGGGCAGACCATGGTCAGCCGCGTCTATCACCTGGACCGCGGCTACGAGGCGCTGGAGCGGAAACTCGCCGCCGTCGGCGCCGACATCGAAAGGCTGCGGGACTGACATGACATCGTCCCGAAGCCCGCGGTAACAGTCCTCATGGACCTTCTCGCCGCCGCGCGCGACGCCGCGCCAGACGCCGCCCTGCCCCTCGTGCTCGCCCTGCCGAAGGGCCGCATCCTGGAAGAGGCCGCCAGCCTGCTCGCCGCCGCCGGCATCGTCCCGGCGCCCGACTTCGCCGACGAGAACGCCCGCCGCCTGCGCTTCGAGACCAACGACCCGGCGCTGGATGTGGTGCGGGTGCGGCCCTTCGACGTCGCCACCTTCGTCGCCCACGGCGCCGCCGCGATCGGCATCTGCGGCGCCGATGTGCTGATGGAGTTCGACTACCCCGAGATCTACGCCCCGCTCGATCTCGGCATCGGCCGCTGCCGCGTCTCGGTCGCCGAACCCGCGGCGACGGCCGGCCGCGACGACCCCTCTCGCTGGTCCTGCGTGACGGTCGCCACCAAATACCCGAACATCGCCCGTCGCCACTTCGCCGCGCGCGGCGTGCAGGCCGAGGTCGTGCACCTGAACGGCGCGATGGAACTTGCCCCCTCGCTCGGCCTGTCGCGGCTGATCGTGGACCTGGTGCAGACCGGCTCGACGCTGAAGGCGAATGGCCTCGTGGAGACCGAAGTGATCGCCCCCGTCACCTCCCGCCTGATCGTCAACCGCACCGCGCTGAAGACGCAGCCGGAGCGGATCGGCGCGATCGTCGCGCGCTTCCGCATGGCGCTCTCCGGATGAAGCGCATCTCCACCACCGATCCGGGCTTCGACGCCGCCTTCGCGGCCCTGCTCGACGAGGCGCGGGAAACCACCGCTCGCGTGGATGACGTCGTGCGCGACATCATCGCCCGCGTGCGGGCGGAGGGCGACGCTGCGCTGCTCGACCTGACGGCCCGCTTCGACCGCTGGGCGCCTGCCTCCGTCGCCGCGCTGCGCGTGACGGACGCCGAGCTCGCCGCCGCCCGCGCCGCCTGCGCGCCCGATCTGCTCGCGGCGCTGGACGTCGCCGCCACGCGCATCGAGACCTTCCACCGCGCGCAGCTGCCTGCCGACCTGACGGTCGGCGACGCTGCCGGCCTGACGCTCGGCATGCGCTGGACGCCGGTGGATGCGGTCGGCATCTACGTGCCGGGCGGCAAGGCGGCCTATCCCTCCTCGGTGCTGATGAACGCGATCCCGGCGCGGGTGGCGGGCGTCGCCCGCATCGCCATGGTGGTGCCGACGCCGGAGGGCGCGGACAACCCGCTCGTGCTCGCCGCCGCCGCGCGCGCGGGCGTGACGGAAATCTGGCGCATCGGCGGCGCGCAGGCGGTGGCCGCGCTGGCCTACGGCACCGGCTCCCTCGCGCCGGTGGACAAGATCGTCGGCCCCGGCAACGCCTTCGTGGCCGAGGCCAAGCGCCAGGTGTTCGGCCGCGTCGGCATCGATTCCATCGCCGGCCCGTCGGAGGTGTTGATCCTCGCCGATGATTCCGCCGACCCGGCGCTGCTGGCGTGGGACCTGATGGCGCAGGCCGAGCATGACGAGGCCGCGCAGTCGCTGCTGATCACGACCAGCGCGCGGCTGGCCGACGCCACCGCCGAGGCCGTGGCCGCGCTGATCCCGACCCTGCCGCGCGCCGCCATCGCCGGCGAATCCTGGCGCCGCCACGGCGCCATCATCCTGGTGCGCGACTGGGAGGAGGCCGTGGCGCTCACCGACCGCATCGCCCCGGAACACCTGCAGATCGCAACCCGCAACCCGGCGGCGCTGTTCGCCCGCATACGCCACGCGGGCGCGGCGTTCCTCGGCGTGGATTGCCCGGAGGCGCTCGGCGACTATGTGGCCGGGCCCAACCATGTGCTGCCGACCGGCCGCACCGCCCGTTTCGCGTCGGGGCTCTCGGCGTTCGACTTCCTGAAGCGCACCACCTGGATCGCATCGGGGCGCGAGGCGCTCCACGCCATCGGCCCGGCGGCGGTGGCGCTGGCCGAGGCCGAGGGGCTTTCGGCCCATGCCGGCAGCATCGCCCGGCGCCTCGCTTGACCGTTCCCCCCCGCCTGCGCAAGGTCCGGTTCGGGAAGGAGCGCGCCGACGGGGGCCGGGCCGGGCATGTCGAAGGACGACGTGATCGAGTTCAACGGGCAGGTGATGGAGCTGCTGCCCAACGCCATGTTCAAGGTGAAGCTCGACAACGGCCACATCGTCCTCGCCCATACCAGCGGGAAGATGCGCAAGAACCGCATCCGCGTGCTGGCCGGGGACCGGGTGACGGTGGAACTCACCCCCTACGACCTGACGAAGGGGCGCATCACCTTCCGCTTCAAGTGAGCAGGGCGTGAACGCGCCGCTGCTCCTCGCCTCCGGCAGCCCGCGGCGGCTCGCGCTGCTGGCGCAGATCGGCATCGCGCCGGACCTCGTGGAAGCGACCGGCGCCGACGAGACGCCGCTGCGCGCCGAGACCCCGCGCGCCCATGCGCTGCGGCTGGCCGCCGAGAAGGCGCGGCTCGCCGCCCTCCGCCACCCGGGCCATCTGGTGCTGGCGGCCGACACGGTGGTCGCGGCCGGCCGCCGGATCCTCGGCAAGGCGGAGACGCGCGCGGATGCCGAGCGCATGCTCCGCCTGCTCTCCGGCCGCCGCCACCGCGTCTGGACCGGCGTCGCGGTGGTGGCGCCGGGGCAGCCGCCGCGCATGCGGCTGTCCGGCAGCATCGTGACCTTCCAGCGACTGACCGACCAGCAACTGGCGGCCTATCTCGACAGCGGCGAATGGCAGGGCAAGGCCGGCGGCTACGCCATCCAGGGCCGCGCCGCGGCCTTCGTCCGCTTCCTGTCGGGCAGCCACTCCGGCATCGTCGGCCTGCCGCTGTTCGAGACGGCGCAGCTGCTCCGCGGCATCGGCTGGCTGCGGCCGTGAGCGGCGCGGAGATCCGCCTCTCCGCCTCCCCCGGCGAACGCCGCGTCGCACTGCTGGAGGACGGGGTGCTGACGGAAGCCTGGGTCGAGCGCCCGGCGCGGCCGGACGGCGTCGGCGACGTGCATCTCGCCCGCGTGCGCGCGGTCGTCCCCGCCCTGTCCGGCGCCTTTGTGGAGCTCGCCGGCGGCGCCCAGGCCTTCCTGCCGGAAGCCGAGGCGTCGCGGCCCGTCCGGCCGATCGGCCGAGCCGTGTCGGAAGGCCAGGCGCTGCCGGTGCGGGTGGTGCGCGCGGCGCAGGGCGGCAAGGGAATGCGCGTGACGGCGCTGCTCGACCCGCCGGAGCCTGGCACGGGCGAGGCCCCGCGCCTGTTGCGCCGCGGCCCCGAGGCGGCGGAGCGGCTGGCCGCCGCCCATCCCGGCGCGCCGATCCTGGCCGACGATGCGGCGCTCGCCGCCCGGCTGCGCGCCCGCGGCCTTCCCGCCGGCTTCGCCCGCGACGCCTTCGACGCCGCGCTGGAGGCCGCCTTCGCCGCGCTCTCCGAGCCCGAGGTGCCGCTGCCCGGCGGCGGCCGACTCTCGATCCACCCGACGCCGGCGCTGACGGCGCTGGACGTGGATGGCGGCGGCCGCGACCCGGCCGAGGCCAACCGCGACGCCATCGCCGAGGCGGCGCGGCAGATCCGGCTGCGGAACCTCTCGGGCGCCATCCTGCTCGACCCCGCCGGCCTGTCGGTGAAGCGCCGCGCCGCGCTGCTGCCGGCGGTGCGCGCGGCGATCGGGCGCGACCCGCTGCTGCGCCTGCACGGGCTGACGCCGGGCGGGCTGATCGAGTTCACCCGCGCCCGCATCCACCCGCCGCTGCACGAGGTGCTGGAAGGCCCGCTCGCGCCCGGTCTCGCCGCGCTGCGCCGCGTGCTGCGCGAGGCCGCGGCGGCGCCGGCCGCGCGGCTGGTGCTGGCGGCGCATCCGTCGGTGCTGGACGCGCTCGCCGCATTGCCCGGCGCGCTGGCCGAGGCGGACGCGGCGCTTGCCTACCCGCTGTCGCTCCGCCCGGATGCCGCCCGCCCGCCCGGAGAGGAGGAGGTCCTGCATGGCTGACCGCCCGCGCCCCGCGCGCTGCCCTGTCTGCGCCAGGCCCGCCGCCGAGGCCACGCGCCCGTTCTGCTCGCCCCGCTGCCGGCAGGTGGATCTCGGCCGCTGGCTCTCCGGCGCCTACGCCATCCCGGCCGCCGACCGGCCCGAGGACGAGGCGGACGAGGTGTGGACAGGGGAGCGGGGCTAGGCTATTCCCCGCCGCCTCTGCCGGCGCCGTCCGCGGCGTCCGCTTGGGCCCAGGTAGCTCAGTTGGTAGAGCATGCGACTGAAAATCGCAGTGTCGGTGGTTCGATTCCGCCCCTGGGCACCATTCCCTTCCCTGCGGATCGCTGCCCGTCATTGGCCTTGCGAGGCGTGACCGCCCTTCGTCCCCGCCTGTTCCTCTACGGCACGCTGCTCGATTCGGCGTGCTTCGCCGCCGTCGCGGGTTCGGCGGCGCCGCTGCGCGCCGGGCGCGCGGCGGTGCTGCGGGGGATGCGGCGCGTCGCGCTGCGGGGCACCCCCTGGCCGACGCTGATCGCCGATTCGCGCGGCGCGGTCGCCGGCCGCCTGGTGCGCGTCGGTCCCGCCATCCTGCGCCGCCTGTCCCGCTACGAGGGCCGGCCCTACCGCCTCAGGCCGGTCGCGCCGCGCGCCGGCGGGCGCGCGGTGCCGGCCTTCGCCTGGATCGCCCCGCGCGGCAGGGCGGAGGCCGCGCGCCCCTGGGTCAGCGGCGCGGCTGCGGCGGCGGCAGCGGCCTTGCCGGAGGCGCGAGCGCGGAGCCGGTGACGCGCGGCGCCGGGGCGTCGCCTTCCGCGACCACGATCCTCGGCGTCGGCGCGGCGGCGGCCCGGCGCGCCTGCGCCGCGGCAGGCGTGGCGCCTGGGCGCTGCGCCGGCTGTGCCGCGGGCCTCGCCGCGGCGGGGCGCGGCGCCGGGGCGACCGCCGTGCGGCCAGGCTGGGCCGCCGCCTGGCGCTGCGGCTGCGCCGGACGCGCCGCCTGTGCCGCCGGGCGCGCCGTGGCCGCCGGCGTCGCCGCCCGCGCCGCGCCGACGATGCCCGTCCGCGGCGCCGCACCGGCCACCATCGTCTCGGTCCGCGGCGGCACGCCGAGGCGGGCGAAGGCGCGGTCCAGCAGTTCGGCGGCGTGCTCGTCGCGCTCCATCCAGCTCTGCCCGCCGAACACCACGACGATCAGCCGCTGCCCGCCGCGCACCGCGGAAGTGACGATGTTGAAGCCGGAGGCGCGGATGTAGCCGGTCTTGATGCCGTCGGCGCCCTCGTAGCTGGTCAGCATGCGGTTGTGGTTGCGCAGCCAGGAGCCGGCCACCTGCGCGCGCTGCTGGCCGAACAGGTGGTACTGTTCCGGGAAATCCTCGATCAGCCGCCGCGCCAGGATCGCCATGTCATGCGCCGTCGTCACCTGCGCCTCGTCGTGCAGGCCCGACGCGTTGCGGAACACTGTGTCGGTCATGCCGAGTTCGCGCGCGCGGCGCGTCATCATCTGCGCGAAGCGTTCCTCGCTGCCGCCGAGCACCTCGCCGAGCAGCGCCGCGACGTCATTGGCCGAGCGCGTCAGGATGGCATTCAGCGCCTGCTGCACGGTGATGCCCGTGCCCGGCCGGATGCCGAGCTTGGAGGGCGGGCGCGACGCCGCCTCCTCCGTCATCACCAGGCGCTGGTTCATGCGCAGCCGCCCGGCGCGCACGGCCTCCAGCGTCATGTAGGCGGTCATGATCTTGGTCAGCGACGCCGGGTGGCGCAGCGCGCGCTCATTGGCGCCGATCAGCATGCGGCCGCTACGGGCGTCGGTGACGATGGCGGCGTAGCGCTCGCTGCCGATCTGCGCCTCGGCCGCGGGCGCGCACAGCAGCAGCAGCGCGCAGAGGCACAGCGCGACGCGGAGCGCCGGGAATCGTGCAGGCTGCGGCATGCGTCCCCTCTCGCAGGCCAGAGGTCGGCAGCCAAGCCCTTCCCCCCGGAAACGCAAGGCTGCTCTGCTGGGACCGTAGCCGCGGCATGGCCGCCGCGTCATCCGGAACAGGTTGGGAACATCACGATTCCGCATGGGGTTAGCGGCGCATGTTGCGGCGGCGCCCCATATGGAAGGCCGCGCAGATTTTCATGCTGCGATGCAATATGTCCTTGCGTGCCCGGTCGGAGTGAGGCAAAAGACCCGCATGTTGCATCGCAGCAAAGCCGCTCGGCCGACCGCGACGCAACCGGACAGGCGCAACCCCAGAAACCTAGGAGAAGACATGATGGCGACCGAGAAGATGGCGAAGATCGCGAACGACACGGCGGCGCAGGGCACCGCGACCGCGAAGAAGCTGATGGACGACACCGCGGCGCAGGCCAAGGCGATGATGGAGAAGTCGGTGGAGCAGATGAACAAGACCGCCGAGGGCATGTTCAAGGCCGCCGAGGAGATGGCCGAGTTCCACCGCGGCACCTTCGACGTGATGGCCAAGGCCTCCCAGACCTACATGACCGGCATGCAGGACCTGGCGAAGCAGTATTTCGCCATGACGCAGGGCATGGCCGAGCACGTGATGGAGGGCTTCAAGGCCATCACCGCGGCGAAGAGCCTGAAGGAGGCCTCCGAGATCCAGGCCAGCGTGGCGAAGGCCGCGATGGAGAAGTCCATGAGCGAGACGGCGAAGCTGAACGAGGCCGCCTTCAAGCTCGCCGAGCAGGTCGCCCAGCCCGTCGCCGCCCGCATGACGGTGGCGATGGAGAAGATGGCGAAGCCGATCGCCGCCTGATCCCCGCCGATCGGGACGAACCGGGAAGGGGGGCCTCGCGCCCCCCTTTCTGCGTTCCGGCGCCCGTTTTGCGCAACGGACGCAACATGCCCTTCACTCCGGCACCCGACACCCGATATCCTGCCCCCGCGGACGGGGTGTCCCGCCCGCACCGGACCCCAGACGGGAAGATGAGCGACCAGGACAAGCGCCCAGGCGGCGGAAACGGAACGGATGGCGGCGACGGCGGGCCCTCGGCCAATGTCATCGTCAAGTCTCGGCCGAAGACGCGCAAGCCGTCCATGTACAAGGTCCTGATGTTGAACGACGACTACACGCCGATGGAGTTCGTCGTCCACGTCCTCGAGCGCTTCTTCCAGAAGAGCCGCGAGGAGGCCACCCGCATCATGCTGCACGTCCACCGCCGCGGGGTCGGGGTCTGCGGCGTGTACACCTACGAGGTGGCGGAAACCAAGGTGACGCAGGTGATGGACCTCGCGCGCCAGAACCAGCACCCTCTCCAGTGCACGATCGAGAAGGAGTAGCGGTGGGAGAGGGACGCGCCGTCCTTCCCCGGCGCGGGGAACGGGCCACATGAGATCGGCGGGCTGTCAGCGGCCCGGCGCGGCCACCTGAGAACGGAGCGTTTTCGCCATGCTGTCTCGCAACCTCGAACAGACGCTCCACCGGGCCCTGTCGCTCGCGTCGGACCGCAAGCACGAGTACGCCACCCTCGAACATCTGCTGCTGGCGCTGGCCGACGACAGCGACGCCGCCACCGTGCTGCGCGCCTGCGGCGTGGATCTCGACCGGCTGAAGAAGGATGTCGGCGAGTTCCTCGACAAGGACCTCGCCGGCCTGGTCAGCGACCGCAGCGGCGATCCGAAGCCGACCGCCGGCTTCCAGCGCGTGGTGCAGCGCGCCGCGATCCATGTGCAGTCCTCCGGCCGCGACGAGGTGACGGGTGCCAATGTGCTCGTCGCGCTGTTCAGCGAGCGCGAGAGCCACGCCGTCTATTTCCTGCAGGTGCAGGACATGACGCGGCTCGACGCCGTGAACTTCATCAGCCACGGCATCGCCAAGGCCCCCGGCCGCAGCGCGCCGCGCCCGGTGCAGGGCAGCGCCGGCAAGGACGGCGGCGAAGGCCACGAGGAGCGGGAGGAGAAGCCCCGCGGCCAGACCCGCGGCCAGGACGCGCTGTCCAACTACTGCGTCAACCTCAACCGCAAGGCCAGCCAGGGCAAGATAGACCCGCTGATCGGCCGCGACGCCGAGATCGAGCGGACGATCCAGATCCTCTGCCGCCGCACCAAGAACAACCCGCTCTATGTCGGCGACCCGGGCGTGGGCAAGACGGCGATCGCGGAAGGCCTCGCCAAGCGCATCATCGAGGGCGACGTGCCGGAGGTGCTGGCGAAGTCCACGATCTACGCCCTTGACATGGGCAGCCTGCTGGCCGGCACCCGCTACCGCGGCGATTTCGAGGAGCGGCTGAAGGCGGTGGTGCAGGAGCTCGAGAACCAGCCCGGCTCCATCCTGTTCATCGACGAGATCCACACCGTGATCGGCGCCGGCGCCACCTCGGGCGGCGCGATGGACGCGTCGAACCTGCTGAAGCCCGCGCTCGCGCAAGGCACGCTGCGCTGCATCGGGTCCACCACCTACAAGGAATACCGCAACTACTTCGAGAAGGACCGCGCGCTGGTGCGGCGCTTCCAGAAGATCGACGTGAACGAGCCCTCCGTCGAGGACGCGGTGAAGATCCTCCAGGGCCTCAAGACCAACTACGAGAAGCACCACAAGGTGAAGTACACGCCGGAGGCGATCCGCGCCGCGGTCGAGCTCTCCGCCAAATACATCCACGACCGCAAGCTGCCGGACAAGGCGATCGACGTCATCGACGAGGTCGGCGCCAGCCGCATGCTGCTGCCGGAGAACAAGCGCCGGAAGACCGTCACGCTCAAGGACGTCGAGGACATCGTCGCCAAGATCGCCCGCATCCCGCCGAAGTCGGTCTCCACCGACGACCGCGAGGTGCTGAAGAACCTCGAGCGCGACCTGAAGGCGATGGTGTTCGGCCAGGACCGCGCGATCGAGGCGCTGTCGGCCGCCATCAAGCTCTCCCGCGCCGGGCTGCGCGACCCGGAGAAGCCGATCGGCAACTACCTGTTCAGCGGCCCGACCGGGGTGGGCAAGACGGAAGTCGCGAAGCAGCTTGCCAAGACGCTCGGCATCGAGCTGATCCGCTTCGACATGAGCGAATACATGGAGCGCCACAGCGTCTCCCGCCTGATCGGCGCGCCGCCGGGCTATGTCGGCTTCGACCAGGGCGGGCTGCTGACGGACGCGATCGACCAGCACCCGCACGCGGTGCTGCTGCTGGACGAGATCGAGAAGGCGCACCAGGATCTCTACAACATCCTGCTGCAGGTGATGGACCACGGGAAGCTCACGGACCACAACGGCAAGACCGTGGATTTCCGCAACGTGATCCTGATCATGACCACCAACGCCGGCGCCGCTGATCTCGCCAAGCCCGCCATCGGTTTCGGGCGCGAGCAGCGCGTCGGCGAGGACGAGGACGCGATCAAGCGCCTGTTCACGCCGGAGTTCCGCAACCGCCTCGACGCCGTGGTGCCGTTCTCCGGCCTGACGCCCGAGATCGTCGCGCGCGTGGTCGAGAAGTTCGTCATGCAGCTGGAAGCCCAGCTCGCCGACCGCAACGTGACGATCGAGCTCTCTTCCGCCGCCAAGGAATGGCTGGCCGAGAAGGGGTTCGACCCGCTCTACGGCGCCCGCCCGCTCGCCCGCGTCATCCAGGAGCACGTCAAGAAGCCGCTGGCGGAGGAGCTGCTGTTCGGCCAGCTGGCGAAGGGCGGGGCGGTGAAGGTCGGGCTCAAGGACGGGGCGCTGACCTTCGACTACGCCGAGGCCGCGCCGCCCGCCCTGCCGAAGCCCGAGGATGGCGGCGAGGGCGAGCAGGAGCGCGAGCCGGAGAAGGTGGTGTAGCGCCGCGCCGCGCGGGCTGCTTGGATGCGGGGCGCCGGGGGACCCCTCCGGCGCCCTTTCCATGTCCGGAGCCGCGCATGACCGCCATCAAGGATTGGACCGCTTACGCCGACGCGCTGAAGCACCGCGGGCGAGAGATGAAGGCGCTGCACCCGGAGATCGTGAAGGGTTTTGCCGCGCTGTCCGCCGGCGCCCACGCGACGAGGCAGCTGGA
>Ga0272446_1000196_pt1 | contig 92760 bp, 76 predicted proteins | sample YNPCB0061_FD_194587 | JGI IMG/M metagenome (GOLD analysis project Ga0272446, IMG submission 194587) | Hot spring microbial mat communities from Yellowstone National Park, WY, United States - YNP-CB-006-1 | ecosystem: Environmental > Aquatic > Thermal springs > Hot (42-90C) > Sediment | place...
GCCGAGGAAGCCCGTCCGCTCAAGGAACAGTCCGCCGCCAAAGCCCAAGAGACCGCCCAATGGAACGAACGGCTCAAGGAACTGAAGCGGGCCGCCCGCCGCGACGACGACGCCATCGCCGAGGCCGAGGCGAAACTGGCCGAGCTGACCCGCGAGGCCCGCGACCTGGCCAACCGGGCCAAAGAAATCGAGGACGCCGTCTATGACCTCAAGGCCGTGAACCCGAACAAACGCCCGGTGGTGGACACCCGGACGCCCGAAGAACTGATCGCCTTCATCGAGGCCAAGGGCCGCGAAATCGCCGAGGCTTTGGCGGCGCTGCGGGGGCAGGTGGACCGGCAGTTGAAGGTGATCGAACCGGCGCAACGCTGAACAGAGCGTTGATGGGCGGGAGCCGGAAGTTAGAAGGACCAACCTAAAGCAACGGGAGCGCGGGAGGCCGACCGGAGCCGTACCGGCGGCTTCCTTCGTGCCCCGATTCTGCGGGGTCGTTGGGTCACACCTCTTTTTGAGTTAAGACGTCCATGGACTCAACGCGCCTTTTTGCCCGGGACTTCGACCGGATTTCGCGCAGAGGGCGTCAACGCGGCGGCCAAGTTGCCCCACAAAACACAAAACCCGCTGCTGCCGCCCGGAATCGCGGGTGGGGGGAACAGCCGGAAACGAGCGCGGCTTCGGCGCGCTCCGCAGCGGGGAGCTCAGCGCACGGTCGCCAGCAAGGGCGCCCGGTCGGGCCGGACCTGGCGGGCGCCAAGGCCCAGGGCGCGCACCTGCCGCACCACCGCGTCGGCGGTCAGGCCGTATTTCTCCCGCAACTCCCGGACCGTGCTGGCGTGCTCGATGAACTGGTCCGGCCAGCCGAGACGGACCACCGGGGTGCGCAGGCCCCGTTCGTTGAACAGCTCGAGCACGGCGCTGCCGTAGCCGCCCATCAGCACGTGGTCCTCGAAGGTCACCACCACGTCGGCCGCCTCGCCGAAGAAGGCATGGGTGGCCGCGTCCAGCGGCTTGACGAAGCGCGGGTTGATGAGCGCCACGTCCCAGCCCTCGGCGGTCAGTTGGGCGGCGGCCTCGCGCGCCAGGGATTGCATGTTGCCCAGCGCGAAGAGGGCGGCCCGGGGGCGGCCGGTGCCGGCGAAGTTTTGCCGCACCTCGGCCTTGCCCACTTCCAAGAGGGCGGGTTCGTCCTTGAGCGGCACACCCTCGCCCGCGCCGCGCGGATAGCGGATGAAGACCGGGTGCTTCTGCCGCGTGGCGGTGAACATCATGTCCACCAGCTCGTCCTCGTCGGCGGGGGCCATGACGACGGCGTTGGGCACGCAGCGCAGGTAGGCGATGTCAAATAGCCCGTGGTGCGTGGGCCCGTCGTTGGCCGAGAGCCCGGCCCGGTCCATGCAAAAGATGACCGGCAAATCCTGCAGCGCGACGTCGTGGATGATGCAGTCGTAGGCCCGCTGCAGGAAGGTCGAGTAAATCGCCACGACCGGCCGAAACCCCATCGTGGCCATGCCGGCGGCGAAAATGACCGCGTGTTCCTCGGCGATGCCCACGTCGTAGTAGCGGTCGGGCAGGGCCTTTTCGAGGTACTTCAGGCCGGTGCCGCTGGGCATGGCGGCGGTGATGCCCACCAGGGTGTTGTCCCGCTGGCAGAGCCGCACCAGGGCCTGGCCGAACACGTCCTGGTAGTTGGGCGGGCTGCCCGGTTTGCCGGGGAGAATCTCGCCCGTGGCCACGTTGTACGGGCCCACGCCGTGGAACTTCTCCGGCTGCTGCTGCGCCGCCTCGTAGCCCTTGCCCTTTTTGGTGATGACGTGCAGCACCACCGGCATGTCCGCCGTCTTGGCGTATTCGAGCGACTCGATGAGCAGCCGCAGGTCGTGCCCGTCAATCGGGCCCAGGTACCGCAGTCCCATCTCCTCGAACAAGAGCGTGCTCCCGAAGCCGCCGCGGCCGTCCGCGTCCGGCCCGCGCTCGCCCGGTTCGAGCGCGGCCTGGGACACCGCGCCCTTGAGGGCCTCCTCGGCCATGTGGGCCAGCCGCAGGGCGTGGTCGCCCCCGCGGAACCGGCGCAAGAGCCGCTCGAAGTCGCGCTGGAGCTTGGCGTAGCGCGGGTGGCGGATGAGCTTGTTCAGATAGGCGGAAATGGCGCCGACGTTCTTGGCGATGGACCACTCGTTGTCGTTGAGGATGCCGATGAACCGCCGGGTGGTGTGGGCGATGTTGTTGAGCGCCTCGTACGAGATGCCGTTGGTCAGGGCGGCGTCGCCGAAGATGCACACCACGTGTTCGTGGCTCCCGCGCCGGTCGCGCGCGGCGCACATGCCGAGGGCGGCGGACAGCGCGGTGCCGGCGTGCCCGGCGCCGTAGCAATCGTGCTCGCTCTCGCTGCGGAGCGCGAAGCCGTTGAGCCCGCCGGTGGTGCGGATGGTGTGGAAGCGGCTCTTGCGGCCGGTGAGCAGTTTGTGCACGTAGCACTGGTGGCTGACGTCCCAGACCAGCTTGTCCCGGGGCGTCTCGAAGACCCGGTGCAGGGCCAGGGTCAGCTCCACCACGCCCAGATTCGGGCCCAGGTGCCCGCCGTTCTTGGAGAGCACGGTGATGAGTTCCTGGCGGATTTCCTGCGCCAGTTGCTCGAGCTGTTCGAGCGTCAGTTTGCGCACGTGCTCGGGGTGGTCCACCATGTCGAGGTAGCGGTTCATTGCGGGCTTACTCCGAATCGGTCGGGGCGAGGGTCACCGGGCGGGGGTGCAGGTTGCCGGCGTGGTCCTGTTCGAGTTGCTGGATGCGCACCTCGGCCGCGGCCAGGCGCGCCTCGCACACGCGCACCAGTTTCATGCCTTCCTCGTAACGGGCCAGCAGGGTTTCCAGCGGCAGGTCCTCGGATTCCATGGCCTCCACCACGCGCTGCAGCCGGGCCAGCGCGTCGCTGAAACTCAAATCGCCGGGGTCCCCGCCGGTCCCGGCCTTGGATGACTTCGACATTTCGGCGCAACATAATCGCCCGCCCCCGGGGCGTCCAGCCCCGGCCCGGGGCGCCTCAACCCGCCGCCCGCCGGAGCCGGTCCGCCACGGCGGCCCATTCGGGCGTCTCCGGCACCGCTTCCACCACGATGGCCGCCGCGCCGCGCTCGTCGCACCGGTGCAGCTCGGCGTACAAGGCCCGGGCGAACGCCTCCGGCTCCTGCGGGATCACGCTCACCCCGCCCCAGCCGCCCGGGGCGGGGATGCAACCGTGGGCCAGCACGAAGGTGCGCGCGGGTTCCTCCCCCAGCGCCGCCACTTGCCGCCGCAGGTCCGCCGCGTCCCGCCAGGCCAGCACCCGCAGCCGCGCGCGCGGGGCGTAATGCTTGGCCAGCAGACCCGGGCTGCGCAACGGCCCGGACGCGTCGGCGGGGCCGGCCGTTTGCACCTCACCCACCACCGCCGCCAGCGCGCCGGCGTGGACCATGCCCGGCCGCAAAATCCGGGGCGGCTGCGTCGTGAGGTCCAGCACGGTGGACTCAAGCCCCACCGGGCAGGGGCCGCCGTCCACCACCGCGGGGATGCGCCCGCCCAGGCTCTTGAGCACGTGGGCCGCTTCGGTGGGCGAAAGGGCCGTGGACACGTTGGCGCTGGGCGCGGCCAGCGGCGCGCCGCATGCCCGGATCAAGGCCTGGATGAACGGGTGCCGGGGCCAGCGGATGCCCACGGTCGGCCCCCCGGCGGTGACCTCCGGCGGAATCCCGGGCGCGCGCGGCAGCACCAGCGTCAACGGACCGGGCCAGAAAGCCCGCGCCAGGGCCTCCGCCGCCGGGGGCCAGGCGCTCACGCAGGCGCGGGCCAGTGCCAGGTCGGCCACGTGCACGATGACCGGGTTGGCGGCCGGCCGCCCCTTGACCGCGAAGAGCCGCCGCACCGCCTCGGGTCGCGTGGCCAGGGCGGCCAGGCCGTACACCGTCTCGGTGGGCACGGCCACGACCTCGCCGGCGCGGAGCAGCGCGGCGGCGCGTTCCACCGCCCGGGCAAACAACTCGGGCGTATGCGTGGGCCACAACTCGGTTTCCATGGGCCGCCGCCCGGTCCAGAAAAAGGCCCGGGCGCGGGCGGTCAGGCTAAACCGCCCCGCCCCGGCTGCAAAGGGCCAGCGGGCAGACGCAGCGGGCGGCGGTCCATGCCCGTTTCGCCGGCAGGCAATCCCACGGGCGGCGCCGCCGGCCCGGCCATTGAACTTGGCCGGGCCTTCGCCTAAGCTGGCGGCATGGCTGAAGTGGCAGTGCCTGTTCAACGCCCCGAGGTCGAGTCGGGCGAGCAGACCGAGACGCAGCGGCGACGCGAGCCCGGTTATCTGGTGGTGTGCTGGAACGACCCGGTGAACTTGATGGTGTACGTGACCCACGTGTTCATGACGGTGTTTGGCTGGCCCAAGCCCAAGGCCGAGCGGCACATGCTCGAGGTCCACACCCAGGGCCGCAGCGTGCTCGAGCGCGGCAGCCTCGAACGGGCCGAGTTCTACGTGCACAAGCTCCAGGCCTACGGCTTGCAGGCCACGCTCGAGCGCGACGACGCATGAAGCTGCTCCGCCAGCAAGACGGCCGGTACGAATTCCTGTTCGGCCGCCGGGAGCATCACGTTTTTCGCGAGGTGCTGCGCGCCTTTCCGGTCACGCCCCTCGAGCATCACCGCGTCACCCGCGGCGAGACCACCCCGGCGCTGGCCGGGGCGCAGCAGTTGTTGCACGAGGCGCTGGGCGATTGGAAACAGTCGGCCCGGCGGCGCGTGGAGGCCTTCCTGGCGGACCTGCGCCGGTTCGCCCCGCAGGGGGAACGCGTTCGCGCCACGTTCACCCGCGAGGAAATGGAATGGCTCTTGCAGGTGCTCAACGACGTCCGCGTGGGCAGTTGGCTGCAACTGGGTTGTCCGGACCCGGACACCGGCCAGCGGCCCCAGCTCACCCCGCAAAACGCCCGCTACCTGCCGCTGATGGAGGCGGCGGGGGCGTTCGAGTTTGCGCTGCTGGCCGCGCTGGACGGCACGGAGGGCGTGGGCTGGGGCGCGGCGCGCGCGTGAGCGGCGCCCGAGCGTCAGACGCAACCGTTGGAAGTATCGCATGGAATCCGTGGGCAAACTCCTGGTCGTGGCCGGGCTGGTGCTGACCTCGCTGGGGGCGGTGGTCTGGCTGCTGGCCGAACGGGGCGGCACCTTGTTGCCTGGAGACATCGCCTGGCAACGCGGCTCCTTCCGCTTCTACTTTCCGGTGGCGACCTGCCTGGTGTTGAGCGTGCTGCTGAGCCTGTTGCTGTGGCTGTTCCGCCGTTGAATCGCCTCCCCGCATGAGCGCGCCGCTGCTGGTTCGCTGTCCCACCTGCCGCAAGACCGGGCCGTGGTTCGAGGGGCCGTACGGCCCGTTCTGCTCCGAACGCTGCAAGCTGGTGGACCTGGGCCGCTGGCTGGGCGAGGAATACCGCATCAGCGAACCGCTGGCGGCAGAAGACCTGGCCGTCCGCCCGGAAACGGCTGCCAACCCCGCTCGGGCGGACGCCGGGGCAGCTTGCCCGGACCCCGCCGGCGAGGCCGGAGCTTGAAAGCACCGCGCGAAGCCCGCGGCCCCGGCTCGCGCCGCGCGCGGGCGCCCGCGCGGCTTGACGCTGCGGGCAGCGCCTCCCAACGTGCCGTCAACGTGTCAGACACGTCGCCCTGCCCCGAGTTGCTGAGCCGCCTGGCCGAACACCCGGCGCTGCGCCGCCTCTTGGAGGACGCCGCCCGCGGGCGCGCCGGCCGGCTGGCCGGTCACAACCCGGCCGCCTGGCCGCTCCTGGCGGCACTGCTGCACCGGGTATTCCCCGACCGGCCCGTGCTGGTGGTCGCCGCCGACCTCAAGCAGCAGGAGTGGATTCACCAGGACCTGCAAACCTGGCTGGCCGCCGCCCCCGGCGCCGCGCCGCCGGTCCTGTTTTTCCCCGCCTGGGAAGTGCTGCCCCACGAGGCGCAGTTGCCGCACGTGGATGTGGTCAGCGAACGGCTCGAGTGCCTCACCGCCCTGCGCGCGCGGCCGGCCGGCGCGCCCGCGCCGGTGATCACCACGCAAGCCGTGGCGTTGACCCAGCGCACCTATGCGCCCGCGGCGCTGGACCGCGCCGTGCGGGTGTTGCGCCGCGGGGAGGCCTGTGCCCTGGACGAATTGGTCGCCTGGCTCGAGGCCCAGGGCTACGAGCCCGAGGTCCAGGTGTCGCAAAAGGGCGAGCTGGCCCGTCGGGGCGGCATTCTGGACGTGTTTCCGCTCAACCACCCCTGGCCGGTGCGGCTCGAGTTTTTCGGCGACACCCTCGAGTCGCTGCGCACGTTCGACCCGCTCACTCAACTGGCCCGCGAGCCGGTCGAGCAGGTCGCGCTTGGCCCCGCCGGGGAGCTGGGCTTTCTGCGGCGCGTGGCCGAAACCGCCGCCGGCCCACCCGCCGAATCTGCCGCCGCCGCGCCCGCCTGGGGGACGTTGACGGACTACCTGCCCGCTTCGGCGATGGTGCTGCTGTGCGAACCGGACGCGCTGGCCGAGCGCTGGCAGGCGCACGCCCAACGCCTCCCGCCCGGCGAGCCATTCCACGTGCCCTGGCCGGCGTTGACCGCCGCCTGGGCAGACCGCGGCCTGACGGTGATCGCCCTCGAGGAGGCGGAACCGGAGCTGCCGGTTTTCCTGGCGGAGGCCGGGTCGGCAGAGGCCCTACCGGAGGCCGCGCCGCCGCCGCCGCGCTTCGAGAGCCTCGAGACCTGGCGCCCGCTCGAGGCGCAGGCCCCGGAACCGGAGGTGGCGGCCGCCCAACGCCGCGCCTTCTTCGGCCAGCTTCACCGCTGGTTGCGCCAGGGCTGGGCGGTGCACGTGTTCTGCAACAACGCCGGCGAACGCCAGCGCTTCGAGGAAATCTGGGCCGAGTACGGGCTGGACGGTCCGCCCGCCGCGCCCGACGCCGCACCGCTCCGGCCTGCGCTGCACCTGGGCGCGCTGGCCCGCGGCTGCCTTTGCGAGGCGGCGCGCTGGGTGGTGGTCACCGACGCCGAAATCTTCGGCCGCTACAAGGTCCAACGGCCGCGCCGGCTCAAGTCCCCGCACGCCACGGCGGCGCGCTCGTTGCTGGACGTGGACTTCACGCAACTGGAGCCGGGCGATTACGTGGTGCACCTCCAGCACGGCATCGGCCGGTATCTGGGCCTGGAAACCTTGCCCGGAACGGCGCCCGGAGAACCCGCGCGCGAGTGCCTGGTGCTCGAGTACGCGCCGCGCGAGCCGGGCCAGCCCGCGCCGCGCCTGTACGTGCCCATCACCGAGGCCCACCTGGTGAGCAAATACGTGGGCGCCGGCAAGGCCCGCCCGCCACTCCACACCCTGGGCGGCGCGCGCTGGGCCCGCGCCAAGGCCGACGCCGCCCGGGCCGTGCGCGACCTGGCCGCGGACCTCTTGCGCGTGCAGGCCCTGCGCGCCGCGCAACCCGGCTTCGCCTTCCCGCCCGACACGCCCTGGCAGCGGGAGTTCGAGAGCGCGTTTGTGTACGAGGAGACGCCCGACCAGTGGCGGGCGATCCTCGAGACCAAGCGCGACCTGGAGGCGCCGCGGCCGATGGACCGGTTGATCTGCGGCGACGCCGGTTTCGGCAAGACCGAGGTGGCTCTGCGCGCCGCGTTCAAGGTGGTCCTGGCCGGCAAACAGGTGGCCGTGCTGGTGCCCACCACCGTCCTGGCCCAGCAGCACTTCAACACCTTCCGCGAGCGCCTGGCCGATTACCCGGTGCGCGTCGAGCTGCTTTCGCGCTTCCGCACCCCGCGCGCCCAGGCGCGCGTGCTCGCCGGCCTGGCCGCGGGCGCGGTGGACATCGTCATCGGCACGCACCGCCTGCTCCAGGCCGACGTGCAGTTCAAGGACCTCGGCCTGGTGATCGTGGACGAGGAACAACGCTTCGGTGTGGCCCACAAGGAACGGCTCAAGCAACTCCGCCAGTTGGTGGACGTGCTCACCCTCACCGCCACGCCCATCCCGCGCACGCTTTACCTGGCCCTGACCGGCGCGCGCGACCTGAGCACCATCGAGACCCCGCCCCAGGACCGCCTGCCGGTGGAGACCATCATCGCCGCCTACGACGAGCGGCTGGTGCGCGACGCCATCCGCCGCGAGCTGGCCCGCGGCGGCCAGGTCTATTACCTGCACAACCGGATTTTCGACCTCGATCAGGTCGCCGCCAAACTCCGGCAACTGGTGCCGGAGGCCCGGATCGTGGTCGGCCACGGCCGGATGCCCGCCGCGGAACTGGAGGCCGTGATGACGCGCTTTGTGCGGGGCGAGGCCGATGTGTTGCTTTCGACCACGATCATCGAGAGCGGCCTGGACATCCCGAACGCGAACACGATCCTGATTGACCGCGCCGACCGCTTCGGCCTGAGCGACCTCTACCAATTGCGCGGCCGGGTGGGCCGCTACAAGCACCAGGCCTACGCCTACCTGCTCCTGCCCCGCCACGCCGGCCTGCTGGCCGACGCGCGCAAACGCATCCAGGCCCTGCGCCAGTTCTCCACCCCGGGCAGCGGCTTCAAAATCGCCATGCGCGACCTGGAAATCCGCGGCGCGGGCAACCTCTTGGGCAAGGAACAAAGCGGCCACATCACCGCCGTGGGCTTTGCCCTGTACTGCCAGTTGCTCGAGCAAAGCATCAAGGCCCTCAAGGGCGAACCGGTCCGCACCCCGCCCGCGGTGCCCGTGCGGCTGGACTTCCTGGAAGTCGGGGCCGCCGAAACCGCCGCGCCCGCCCGCGCCGCGCCCGCCCCGGCGGCGCCCCGCCGTCCGCTGGCCGGCCTGCCTGAGACCTACATCCCCGAGCCGCAACACCGCGTCGAGGTGTACCGCCGCCTGGCCGCGTGCGCCGCACCGGACCAACTCGAGGCCCTGCGCGCCGAGTTGCGTGACCGGTTCGGCCCGCTGCCGCGCAGCGTGGAACTGTTGCTCGAAGTGACCGGGCTCAAGTTGCTCGCGGCCGCGCGCGGCGTGACCCGCCTCGAGACCCGCGAGGACAAGCTCCTGCTCGAGCGCGGCGGGGACTTCGTGACGGTGGGCGGGCGGTTCCCGCGGTTGACGCGGCGCGACCCCGCGGCCCGGCTGCGCGAAATCCGCTGCGTGCTCCTGGCCCTGGACGGCCGGCCGGAACAGGCGAGCGCCGCCACGCCTGCCGGTCACGGATGAACCAGCCGGTAAAAACCGGCGGCCAGACCGGCGGCCGGTTCGTATTGGAAAAGCTCCGTGTCCGAGAAGACCCGCGCGGCCGGCGTCCAGGCGCGCGCGTCGGGGCTGAACTCCACCGTGTACGTTTGGCGGGGCACGCCCTGCCAGGTCAACGGACCGGGCCGGGGCCAGGTCAGTTGCGGCGGGCGTACCAGGGCCACCTCGAACAGTTCCAGTTCGGCTGCCGCCGAGGTGGTGTTGTCGCCGAGGAAAACGAAATTGGGCGTCTCGTAAACGTCGGGGAACCCCGTGAAAGCGGTGTAATCCCGCACCGGGCCGCTCAGCAAGGGCGCGCGGTTGGCGAACAGCGTGTACTGTGCGGCGCCCAGGTGGAGCACGAGCTCGACCGGGGCGAGGTCGAAGCGAAAGGCGGCGGACTCGGCGCGGCTGAACAACGGCTGGTCGGCCTGGGCGAAGACCTGGTCCTGCCAGAAGCCCAGTTCGATGCCCCGCCGTTCGGCGTCGAGCACGATCACCGAGAAGCCGGCGCGCTCGGCCCGCGCGTGCCGTTCGACGGGCAAGCGGACGCGCAGAACCAGATTGAAGCCGGTGCGGCGGTCCAGCGGCGGCTCGAGGCGCCGGGCGTAACCGGCGGACTCGGCGTTGGCCGCCGTGGTGTCCAGCCGCACGGCGGTGCCGGTGTGGGTTTGCACGGCCAACCCCGGGACGGCGGCGTAGCTCCAGCCCTGGGCGGCGGGCAGCGTGCCCTGGGCGGCGTCGAACAATAGCTGCCCCTGGCCGGCGCAGGGCGCCAGACCCGCTCCCCACAAACAAAGCAACCCGACCTGCCCCGGGCGGAACATGGCCGGGAGGATGGGCGCCCGGGTCCGGAAAGCAAGCCGCTGAAAAGGCATCTGCTCGATCCTGCGTTGTTGATGCAGCGGAGCGTTGAATTTTCATTTGACAAGTTCAGTCCAACCGCGCGAACTGGTTTCGCAATGTTGCTTATGAAAACACCCCTGATTGCACTCCTCACCAGCGTGTTCCTCGCCGGCGCCTCCGTGGCGGCGGCGGATGCCAAGACCAACTGGGAAAAGCACTGCCAGAAGTGCCACGGCGCCGATGGCAAAGGCCAGACCACCATGGGCAAGAAGCTCAAGGTGCTCGATTACACCAATCCCGAGCACCAGAAGAAGTTCACCGACGAAGAGGCCATCAAGATCACCAAGGAGGGCAAGAAAGAAGGCGACAAGACCCTCATGAAGGCCTACAAGGACGAACTGACCGACCAGGAAATCAAGGAACTGGTCGCGTACGTGCGGAAGTTCGCGAAGAAGTAACGCCGCTTGACCCGAGCGCGGGTCCGGGAGTTCCCGGCCAGGCGCGGAAGTTTTTCAACCGCCACGGGCTGTCTCTTGGCCCGCGGCGGTTTTCTTTTGCGGTGGCCGCCTTGCGCCCGATCGCGGCCAAGAAAGGGCAAGCCTTGGGCAAGTCCGGGCAAGCCGGCCGGCGGGAGCTTTTTACAGTGCCCTTAAGGCTGCCGGGCCGGAGGACGTGCTTCCGGGGCGGCCGCAAGAGCGACACTGCAACGAAAGACCATGAGCAACGGCACGGGCGGCGGCATGACGGCGCGGTTCCCGCGGCTGTGGAACTGGATCAGCTTGACCGGGGTGGTGACGGTCGCGGCGAGCGTGTTTGCCGCGGGCTTGCTGTTTCTGGTGGACGCCTTCGGGCGGGCATCCAACCCGTATGTGGGCGTGCTCACTTACCTGGTGGCGCCGGTGTTCACGTTTCTGGGCCTGGGGTTGGTCGTGCTCGGGGTGCTGCTGCGCCGGCGCGAGGTCAAATTGCGGGGCGAACCTATCCCGTTGGTGATTGACCTGTCGCGGTCGCGCGACCGGCGGATTTTGGGGTACTTCATCAGCGGGAGCGCGTTGTTCCTGGTGGTGACCGCGGTGGGCAGCTATCACAGCTACCACTTCACCGAGTCCACGGTCTTCTGCGGCCAGGCCTGCCACACGGTGATGGAGCCGGAAATGGTGACCTACCAGCACTCGCCCCATGCCCGGGTGGCCTGCGTCCAGTGCCACATCGGCCCCGGCGCCCAGTGGTACGTGAAGGCCAAGCTCTCCGGCCTCTACCAGGTCTATGCCACACTCTTCGACAAGTACCCCCGGCCCATCCCCACGCCCATCAGCAACCTGCGCCCGGCCCGGGACACCTGCGAGCAATGCCATTGGCCGGAGAAGTTCTCCGGCGACATGGTCCGCAACTACACCCATTTCCTCAGCGACGCGACCAACTCCGAGTACACCGTGCGGCTCTTGCTCAAGGTCGGCGGGGCCAACCCCCGCCTGGGTCGCGCCGAAGGCATTCACTGGCACGTGAGCAAGGACCACAAGGTCGAGTACCTGGCCACGGACGAAAAACGCCTCAAAATCCCCTGGGTGCGCCTGACCCGCGCCGACGGCACGGTCACCGAGTACCGGTCGCCGGACTTCACCAACGCGGTCAATCCCGCCGCGGTCCGGGTGATGGACTGCATGGATTGCCACAACCGCCCCGCCCACATCTACAAAAAGCCCAACGAGGCCGTGGACCTCGCCCTGAGCCTGGGCCACATTGACCGCGCCCTGCCCTCGGTGCGCAGCAACGCCACCTACCTCATCACCCAACCCTACCCGGACGTGCCCACCGCCCTGGCCGCGATCGCCACGGGGATGCGCGAGCGTTACCCCGGCGACCCGCGCGTGAACCCGGCCATTGCCGCCTTGCAGGACATTTACCGCCAGAACTTCTTCCCGGCCATGAAGGCCCACTGGCGCGAGTACCCCGAGCACATCGGCCACAAGGACTGGCCCGGTTGCGTGCGCTGCCACGATGACAACCACCCCTCCGCCGACGGCCGGCACAACATCGGCTTCAAGAACTGCCACACCTGCCACGAAATCCTGGCCCAGGGCGCGGGCGAGGCACTGACGCGCCTGACCCCCGGCGGGCAGGAATTCAAGCACCCGGTCGAAGACTGGGACCCCGCCTTTGCCTGTCACGACTGCCACACCGGCGGACCCTGACCGCCGCTCCTGCCATGAAGAATCGGCCGGCTGGATTCCGTTTCGCTCCGAACCTTTGGCTGGTCGCTGGGCTGTTGTTGGCAGCGACCCCCTTGCCGGCCGCGCCGGTCTTTACCAACGCTGACTGCCTCGAGTGCCACACCGACCCGACCCTGACCAAGACCCGCCAGGGCCGCGAGGTGCCGATGGCAGCGGTGGACACCAACCTCTTCCTGCGCTCGGTACATGGCGCCTTGGACTGCACCGATTGCCACGTGGGGCTCAAGCCCGAGCACGACCCCGGTCCGCCGCCCGCCACGTGCGGCGATTGCCACGAGGCCGCGACGCGCGATTACCAGAAAAGCATCCACGGCGTGAGCCACCAACTGGGCGCCTCCGCGGCGGCCAGTTGCGCCGATTGCCACGGCGCGCACGAGATCATCCCGGTCAAGCACCCCGACTCCCCGGTCTTCAAGCTGAACCTGCCGCGCACCTGCGCCAAGTGCCACGGCAACGAGAAGGTGGTGGAGCAATACCGCCTGCGGCAGCCGCAGGCCCCCAGCCAGTTCCTGGACAGCATCCACGGCCGGGCGCTGCTCAAGATGGGGCTCATCGTGGCGCCCTCGTGCAACGACTGCCACGGTGTGCACGACATCAAACGCAGCCTGGACGAGGGCTCGCCCATCAGCCACGCCCGCATCAGCCAGACCTGCGGTAAATGCCACGTCAAAGTCGAGGCCATCTACGCCCGCAGCATTCACGGCCAGGTCCTCGCCCGGGGCGAAGGCATCGGACCGGTCTGCACCGATTGCCACACCGCGCACGAGATCGAGCCGCCCGCCGCCGGGCATTTCAAAAAGGTCAGCGACCAGCGCTGCGGCCGCTGTCACCAGGACCGCCTCCAGCGCTACCACGAGACCTACCACGGCAAGGCGATGGAGCTGGGCACCGCGCGCGCGGCGGTGGACGTGGCCGCTTGCTACGACTGCCACGGGCATCATGACGTGCTGCCCGCCAGCCACCCGGACTCGCGGCTCGCGCCCGCGAACATCGTGGCCACCTGCCGGAGCTGCCATCCGCGCGCCAATGCGGGCTTCACCCGCTACCTGCCCCACGCCGACCCGCTGGACCGGCAGAACTACCCGCAGCTCCACGCCGTGTTTGTGTTCATGACCGGCCTGCTCATCGCGGTGTTTGCCTTCTTCGGCGGGCACACCGCGCTGTGGCTGTTCCGCTCGGGGTACCTGTACCTGCACGACTCGAAGCGGTTTCGCGAGGCGAAGATCGCGACCCAGCACGGCGGCGAATGGTTTACGCGCTTCAGTCCCTTCGAGCGGTTTCTGCACCTGTTGGTGGTGACCAGTTTCCTGCTGCTGGTGATCACCGGGATGCCGCTCAAGTTCTACTACACCGAGTGGGCGCGGACGCTCTTCAGCGTCATCGGCGGCGCGGCCACCGCCCGCTGGCTGCACCGCTTCGGCGCGGTGGTCACCTTCCTGTATTTCGGTCTGCACCTCCTCCAGTTGGCGCGACTGGCCTGGAAGCGCCGCGGCGTGCTGCGGGACCCGCAGACCGGCCGCTGGCAACCGGCGCGCCTGGCGCGGGCCTTGTTCGGCCCGGACTCGATGCTGCCCACGCTCCAGGACTGGCGCGACTTTGTGGCGCACCAGAAGTGGTTCTTCGGCCGGGGCGAGAAACCGCAGTTCGACCGCTGGACGTACTGGGAGAAATTCGACTATTTCGCGGTGTTCTGGGGCGTCTTTGCCATCGGCCTGTCCGGCCTGGTCATGTGGTTCCCCACCTTCTTCACGAGCTTCCTGCCCGGCTGGATCATCAACGTGGCGCTCATCGTGCACTCGGACGAGGCGCTGCTGGCTGCCGGGTTCATCTTCACCATCCACTTCTTCAACACCCATTTCCGCCTGGAGAAGTTCCCGATGGACACGGTCATTTTCTCCGGCCGCATCTCGAAAACCGAGATGCTCCACGAGCGCCGCCGCTGGTACGACCGGCTCGTGGCCGAGGGGCGTTTGGACGAGTACCGCGTGCGGGACGAGTGGGAACGCAGCAAGGGCATCGCCCGGACGCTGGGCTACCTGTTCTTCGGCACCGGGCTGGTCCTGCTGGTCCTGATCATCTACGCCATGGCCACGCGCCTGATCCATTAACCGGGCCCCGGTCGCGCCAGCCCGCTGCCGGGTCACCCCCGCCTCCCCGCCCATGAAGCCGCCCAATTCGCCTCGCGTCCTCGCCCTCTTTCTCCTCGGCCTACTGGCCGCCGCCCGGCTCAGGGCCGCCGAGCCGATCCCGGACAGCGATTGCCTCCAGTGCCACGAAGACCGCGAACTGACCCGCACCAACGCGGCGGGACAGACCATTTCGCTTTACGTGGACGCGGCGGTGCTGCGCGCCTCGCGCCACGCCACCAACACCTGCTGGAGTTGTCACAGCGACATCGGCCCCGGCCACCCCGACGACGGCGCCGCGGTCCGGCCGGTGAACTGCGCGGCGTGCCATGCGGACCAATCCGAGACCTACGGCGCCAGCGTGCACGGCCGGGCCGGCCTCCAGGGCGCGCCCGGCGTGCCGACCTGCCAGGACTGCCACGGCACCCACGACATTCAGCCCCGCGGCGCGGCGGGTTCCCGCCTCCACGCCGCACGCCTGGCCGCGACCTGCGGCCAATGCCACGAGGCGGAGGCGCGCGACGTGCAGGCCAGCGTGCACGGCCGGGCCCTCGCGGCGGGCAAACGCGACGCGCCCACCTGCACCGACTGCCATCTCGAACACAAGATCGAGACGCTCCGCGGGGTGCCCGGCGCCCGCATTGCCGAGCGCGTGTGCAGCCCCTGCCATGCCTCCGAGCGCATCAACGCCCGCTACCGTCTGCCGGCCGACCGGGTCAAAACCTTTCTGGGCAGCTACCACGGCCTGGCCGGTCGCCTGGGTTCGACCCGCGCGGCCAACTGCGCCAGTTGCCACGGCGTTCACCTCATTCTGCCCTCGAGCGACCCCCGTTCGAGCATTCACCCGGACAACTTGGTGCACACCTGCGGGCATTGTCACCCCGGCGCCACGCAGGGCTTTGTGGCCGGCCGCGTGCACACGGACCTGGGCGCGGGCGCGGACCTCGGCAGCGTGGTCAACCGCTGGGTGCGCCGGATTTATCTGGTCCTGATCGTGACCACCATCGGCGTGCTGGCCACGCACAACCTCTTGCACTGGTGGCGCCGGGCCGCGCTCACCCGCCGCGCCTCGCTTCTGTGGGGCGAGGACCGCATGGACCGCAATCAACGCGGGCAACACCTCGTGCTGGCGGTGAGTTTCATCGTCCTGGCCCTCTCGGGGTTCGCCCTCAAGTACCCCGACTCGTGGGCCGCCTGGGTGCTCGGTGACAACGAGTCCCTCCGCCGCTGGAGTCACCGCGGGGCCGCGCTCGTGCTGGTGGGGCTTGGGGGGTACCACGTGCTCTACGTGCTCCTGAGCGCGCGCGGGCGGGCGTTGCTGCGTGACCTGCTCCCGGCGCGGCGCGATGTCCACGAGTTGCACGGGGCGCTCCGTTACCTGACCGGCCGCGGGCCGCGCGCACGGGCGCCACACCGCTTTGGCTACGTGGAAAAGTTCGAGTACTGGGCGGTGGTCTGGGGCACGGCGATCATGGGGCTGACGGGCTTTGTGCTCTGGTTCCCGGTGGCGGTCAGCCGCTGGCTGCCGCGCTGGGTGGTGGACGTGGCCCTCACCATCCATTACTACGAGGCCATCCTCGCCTGCCTGGCTGTGTTGGTGTGGCATTTCTACCACGTGATTTTTGACCCGGACGTGTACCCGCTGAACTGGGCGTTCTGGACCGGCCGCCGCCTGCCCCCGCCGCCGGAAGCCGCGGGCCCGCCCGGCTCGACCCCGGCAGCAGCGCCCCCCGGCGGCAGCGTCTCGCCCGGGCAAGATAAGCTAAATAATGGCCAATAGAGGTGTGGGCGGACTTTGGGGCGGGGATAGCTTGCCTCCGTGCGCCGCATGAATGTCCAAAGAACCAGCCGAAGTTCCAGCGCAGCCACGGCTGCGGCGCGCCGCCTTTTTCATCCAAACTGCAAGCTCATTCCCCCGGATGCCATGAAACCCATGCCTTCTCCGCGACCACATCTCGCCCGGGGACTCGGTTTCCTCGGGGCGCTGGCGCTGCTTCCCCTGGCCGCAGCCCAGATGTACGACCCGCCCGTGGCCAAGCCGGGCGGCATTGACCCCCGGCCGTACCTCTTGTCCATCGCCCGCACCCAGCAAACGGCCACGGTGACCTGGACCGGCCTCCAAGGGCCTTACCAACTTCAGCAGCAGGCCGCGGTGGGTGCCCCCTGGCAGGCGGTGGGCGGCCCCACCCAGGGCCTTTCGGCCGAGGTGCCGCTGACCGGCGAGATGGGCATCCTGCGCGTGCAGGGCGGCAACCCGAATTTCCTGGGCGCGCGCGACTGCCGCTTCTGCCACCGCAGCATTCACACCAACTGGGTGGCCACTTCCCACGCCGGCGCCCTCGAGACGCTCAAGAAAATCGGCCAGCACAAGAACGCCCGCTGCCTGCCCTGCCACACCGTGGGCTACGGCCTGCCCAACGGCTACGTGGACGAGGCCACCACCCCGCACTTGGCCGGCGTGCAGTGCGAGAACTGCCACGGCCCGGCCGGCAGCCACGCCGAGAACTTCATGGACCCCTCGATGCGGCCGCCGGTGACCATCTCCGCGGCGGTGTGCGGCGGTTGCCATACCGACTTCCACCACCCCACTTACGACGAGTGGCTGCAGGCCGGCCACGCCCGGGTGACCGAGCCGGGCATGTTCAACGCCGGCGTTAACCGCATGTTCCAGTGCGGCGTGTGCCACGCCGGCGCCGTGCGCATGGCGGTGGTCAACGATTACGACCGCGGCGGGGACGGCACCAAGGTCGTAGCCCCGACGGTGGGCGACGCCAACAAGTACGGCCAGACCTGCGCCACCTGCCACGACCCACACCGCAAGTTCGACGACAAGCTGCCCGGTTTGGACCAAGCGGCCCGCCCGGCCCAGCTCCGCAACCCGATCGGCTCGGCCAAGTTCATGTCCTTCTTCACCTCGACCAGCCCGACGAACTTCGCGGCCCAGTACGACCCCGACATCCAGCTTTGCGGCCAGTGCCACAACGAACGCGGGGCCACCTGGACCGGCACCGGCCGGCCGCCGCATTATTCCCCGCAGTACAACATCCTGATCGGCCAGGCCGTGGACCCGCGCTACGACACCAACACGGTCAACGGCCAACCGCTGGCCTTTAACCTGCGCCCGCACGGCCACGGCGACCCCACCACCCCGCAGCCCTGGGGCAATCCGGCCCAGTGCACCACCTGTCACAACCGCGCCGATCCTGGGGAAAACCCCAGCCCGGCCAATCCGGTGTACACCGGTCACACTTTCAAAGTCCAACTGCTGGCCTGCGCCGAGTGCCACGGCTTCCTCGAAGACCCGCTGGCCGAGGAAATCGCCGAGGGCGGCGTGCACTTCATCCAGGCCGGGGTCAAGGACGCCATCGCCCGCACCGTGCAGGCGCTCAACACCTGGGCCAACACCAAGATTCCGGGCCTGGACACTCCGGGCCACACCAACTACGTGGCCTTCTACGGCACCAACGCCCCGAGCAGCGTCGTGCCCTGGGAGACCACCATCGCGGGCCAGCTCAGCCCGGGCAAACGCGGCCCCGCCACCGAGGGCCAGAACCGCCTGCCGGACGAGATCAAGAAAGCCCGCTTCCTGCTTTACCTGGTCGAGCACGACGCCAGTTACGGCGTGCACAACCCGCCGTACGCCCGTTACCTGCTCAAGACCGCCCAGGATTTGGTCAAGGCCGCACCGGCCGTTCCCGAGGAATAACGCGTTGCTTGTTGTTTGGGTCGGGAGGGCGGATTCCGGCGGGTGCCGGGTCCGCCCTCTGCCTTTTGGCGGCGGGCGGTGGTGACCTCGGCGCCGCGGGGCGTTGAACCGGCCCCGCCCGGCGGCCGCTAGCGCCATTCGTGCTTGGGGTACTTGCGCTGCAACTCCTGCTTGAGCCGCGGGTAGTGCTCGCGCCAGAAGCCAGCCAGGTCTTGCGTGACCTGCACCGGGCGATGGTTCGGCGCCAGAATTTGCACCACCACCGGCACGCGGCCCCGGGCGATGCGCGGGGTCTGCGTCACCCCGAACAAGTCCTGAATGCGCGCCGCGATGACGGGCGGGCGCACCGCGTCGTAGAGCACCCGCGGCCGGCGGCCGTTGCCCAGGTCCAACCGCTCCGGCGCGTGCTCGTCCAGCAAGCGGCGCTGGGCCGCGTTGAGCCAGCCGTGCACCAGCGGCTTGACCGGCCGTTGCTTCAGCTCGCGGAAGCTGAACGCCCCGTGGCAAAGCTGCTCGACCAGGTGCCGGCGGTCCGCCTCGGTCAGCGGCGGCAACCCCAGTTCCGGGCACCACTCCCGCAGGCGGTTCAGGCGCAGAATCCATTGCTCGACCGCGTTGTCCCAGTCCTCGAGCGCGAGCCGGCCCGCCAGGATTTCCTCCGCCAGCAACCGCGCCGCCTCTTCCACGGGCGGCGGTTCGACGGCGCGCTTCTCGAGCATCAGGCCGCGGAAGCTCCGCACCTCCTCGGCGTACACCCGCCGGGCCGACGCGTCGTAGAAACAGCGGGTCTGCCGGAGCAGGTCTCCCGGAAACAACTCCTCCAACCAGGCCGGCTCGACGGCCGTGGCCAGGCTCAAAATCGTTTGCGTCTCGCCACCGGTCCGGCCCACCTCGCGCACCTCGGCGGCCACGAGCAACGGGCTGTCCTGCACCACGCTCTCGCGGGCGAGCACGCCCCGCCGGCCGTGCACCAGCTCGCAGCGCAGCGTGCCCGAGTCCAGCCGCCGGGCCACGCGGTCGCTGAAGGCGGTGAGTACGCACTTTTGCAGCGCGACGTCGTGGAAGCGGCCGGGCGCGGTGTCCAGCCCTTGCTCGCGCGCCAGGCGCAGGAACTGTTCGAGCAAGGGCGCCACCTGGCGGGCGGTCTGGGCGTGCACGCCCAACCGGCGGCAGGCCTCCACGCGGTAATTGTGCTTGGCCGCGTAGTTCCAAGCGCGCATCAGCAGGAAGAAATCCGAGGGCGCCTTTTCACCCAGCAGGTCGCTGCGGGCCTCGCGGGTGTCGCGGTCCACCTGGCGCAGGAGCAGGTCGCGGCCCTGGGTGAGCGCGGCGATCAGGCAGGCCTGGTAAACGCAGCCGTGCTCCTGCGCCGCCAGGAGCAGGCGGGCGTAACGCGGATGCACCGGAAAGGCGAGCATCCGCCGGCCCAGCGGCGTGATGACCAGCTCGGCGGCCGGCGCGGGCGCGGGCGGGCCGGGCGCGGTGGCCGCCGGGGACGGGGGCGGGGGCGGCGGGCCGGAGGCGGGGGCGGGCGCCAGCGCGCCCAGGTCCACCAGCACTTCCTCGGCATGGGCCAAGGCCTGTTCCTCCGGCGGCTCGAGCCAGCGGAAGCGGCGCAGGTCGCGCACGCCGGCGGCCTTGAGGGTGAGCACCACCTCGGCCAGGTCGAGGCGCTTGATCTCGGGCAGTTCGCGGGCGGGGCGCTCGTCGTGCTCGCGCTCGGTCCAGAGCCGCACGCAGCGACCGGGGGCGGTGCGGCCGGCGCGGCCGGCCCGTTGGTCGGCGGCGGCGCGGCTGATCTTCTCGACCAGCAGGGTGTTGATGCCGCGGTACGGGTCGTAACGCGGAAGGCGCGCCAACCCGCTGTCAATGACCAGCCGCACGCCGTCAATGGTGATCGAAGTCTCGGCCACGTTGGTGGCCACGACCACCTTCCGCCGCTCGTAGCGCGCCACGGCGGCGTCCTGCTCCGCGGGCGGCAGTTCGCCGTGCAAGGGCAGCAGCACAAAGCCGCGCGCCTCGTCGCGGTGGCGCAGGGCCTCGAGGGTTTGCGCGATTTCAAACGCCCCGGGCATGAACACCAGCACGTCGCCCTCGCCCCCGGCGCGCACGTACCGGGCGAAGGCGTCGGCGGCCAGTTCCCAAACCGGCTCGCGGGCCGCGGCGTGCGGGCGGTCCAGGTAGGCGATTTCCACCGGAAAAAGCCGGCCGGCGGACTGGAGGGTCGCGCAGGGGTGCAGGTACCGCTCGAGTCGGGGCAGGTCCAGCGTGGCCGACATGACGAGGAGCCGCAGGTCCGGCCGCGCGCTTTCCTGCAGGTCGAGCGCGCGGGCCAGCGTGATGTCGCCGTAGAGGTGCCGCTCGTGGAACTCGTCGAAAATCAGCACCGAGACGCCCCGCAGTTCGGGGTCTTCGAGCATCTGCCGCAACAGCACGCCCTCGGTCACGAACCGGATGCGCGTCCACGGCCCGGTGCGGTCCTCGAAGCGAATCTGGTAACCCACCTCGCGCCCCAGCGGCACCCCCAGCTCGGCCGCCACGCGCGCGGCCAGCAGGCGCGCGGCGATGCGGCGCGGCTGGAGGATGACGATCTGGCCCTCGCCCGCCAGGCCGTGCCGCAGCAGCATCTGCGGCACCTGGGTGGATTTGCCCGAACCGGTGGGCGCGGACACCACGAGGCGGCACCCGGCGCGCAACTGCGTCACCAGGTCCGCTTCCAGTTCGTAAATGGGCAGCCGTTCCGGCATGGCCCCGCTGTGATAGGACGGCCCGCTCCGGCTGGCGAAACCAAACTCGACGCCGGCGCTTCGGACCGGGACACTCGGCGGCATGACACCAAGCCGGTGCGTCTCCGGCCCGCTGCGGCGACACGCCTTGCGCGCGGGCTTGCTGCTCGGCGCGCTGGGGGCGCTGGGGGCGGGTGAGTTGCTCGGGGCGCCGCCCGGACCGGAGGCGCCGCGGTTGCGCCTGCGCGCCCACGCCCACAACGACTACGAGCACCCCCGCCCGTTGCAGGACGCGCTCGAACTGGGCTTCGGCAGCGTCGAGGCAGACATCCACCTGGTGGACGGCCGGCTCCTCGTAGCGCATGACCTCTGGCAGGTGAAGCCGGAGCGCACGCTCGAGGCCCTGTACCTCGAGCCGTTGCGGGAACGCGTGCGCACCAATGCCGGCCGGGTCGTCCCCGGCGCGCCGACCTTCTGGCTGCTCATTGACCTCAAGTCCCCGGGCGCGACCACCTGGCCGGTCCTCCGGTCCGTGCTGGAGAAGTACCGGCCCATGCTCACCGTGTTCGGCCCCGACGGCACGCAGACCAACGCGGTGAGCGTGGTGTTGAACGGAAACGTGTCCCGCGCGCTGCTGGCCGCCGAGCCGGTGCGCCTGGCCGCGCTGGAAGGCCGGCCCGAGGAACTCGAGGCCAACCCCGCCCCGCACCTGGTGCCCTGGGTGGGCGAAAGCTGGAACCGGCTCTTCACCTGGCGCGGCGCCGGGCCCGTGCCCGAGGCCGACCTGGCCCGCCTGCGCGAACTGGTGGCGCGGGCGCACGCCCAGGGGCGGCAGGTGCGGTTTTGGGCGGCGCCGGACTTCGAGCCGGGCTGGCGCGTGGTGCTCGAGGCCGGCGTGGACCGGATCAACACGGATCGGCTTACCGCGCTGGCGCAGTTCCTCGACGCGATCGAGGCCGCGCAGGCAGCCGGGTTTTGAGCGGGCCGCCGGTGGTAAGTGGCCGTCCGTGTCGGCGGTGGCGCCGTCCGCCGAACCTCCGCCGGAACCCGGATTCCTGGATGGTCCAAGGCGGCCGGGGAGCGTAGGCTGGGGGCGTGAAGCGAATTGGGCTCTTTGGCGGCTCGTTCAACCCGGTGCACCACGGGCATCTGCTCATGGCGCGGGCGGCGCTCGAGGAGGCGGAGTTGGACCGGCTGGTGTTCATCCCGGCGGCGCAATCCCCGTTCAAGCCGGGCCAACCGCTGGCCCCCGCGGCCGAGCGCGTGCGCTGGTTGCGGCTGGCCCTGGCGGGCTGGACGCGCTGCGTGGTGGACCCCCAGGAAGTGGCGCGGGGCGGGGTCTCATACACGATTGACACGGTCCGGCGTTACGCGGCCTGCGAGCCGGGGGCGGCGCTGTTTTGGCTGGTGGGGGGCGACCATGTGCCGCTGTTGCCCCAGTGGCGCGAGGCGGAGGCGTTGGCGGGGTTGGTCGAGTTCTTGGTGGTTTGCCGGCCGGGGGCAGCGCGGGCCAGCCTGCCCCCGCCGTTCCGGCTGCGTTACCTGGAGGGGGTACCGACGGCGATTTCGGCCTCGCTGGTGCGCGAGCGGGCGCGGGCCGGGCGGCCGCTGGAGCCGCTGGTGCCGGCGGCGGTGGCGGAGGCCATCCGCAATTCAGGGCTTTATCTTTGAGCCGGGTTGGGCCAACGTCCCCCGCGATGGATTCAAAACGACTGGCGCTGCGTTGCCGCGCCCTCGCCGAGAACAAAAAAGCCGAGGACGTGGTCATCCTCGACGTGCGCAAGCTGTCCACCATCACCGATTACTTCGTGCTGGCCACGGGCACGAGCGAGCCGCACTTGCGGGCCATTGTGGACGAGATCGAGGAGAAATTACGCGAGGAACATCAACTGCGGCCCCACGCCCGGGACGGGACCTGGCAGAGCAACTGGGTGGTGCTGGATTACTTCGACGTGATTGTGCACGTCATGCGGGCCGAGACGCGGGCCCTTTACGCGCTGGAGAGTTTGTGGGGCGACGCGCCGCGCGTGCGGGCGGGTCGGACGGTGCGGGCGGTGCGGGCCAAATCGCCACCGGCAGGCTAGCTTTGCTTGGGCGCGTCGGTGTCGGCCGGCGCTTCCGCCGAAGGCTCGGCCGGGGGTTCGGTCGGCGGCGGTGGGGGTGTCTCGTAGGGGATTTCGGCCGAGGTGCGGGCGATCTCGGTCAGCAGACGCAAAAAATCGTCCAATCCCGGCGCGGGGACAATGACGGTGTCGTGCCGCCCGGACACGTCTTCGGTGATGCGCACGAAACGACCGCGGGGATTCTCGCGCAGGGAGAGGGTGAAGGTTTTGCGTTCGATCTGGATGCGCTCGCTGCGCAGCAGCTTTTCCTCGACCGCACCCGGCGGAGGCCCCTCGGTCCGCCGGCCGCCTGAAGGCGCCAAGCGATGGTTCGTCATCATATGCTTCCTCGCGTTCCAGCTTCCTTGCCCGCCAGCCTTGTACCGACGGCCCGCGTTGTCAACCCTGGAATCGGAAATTTTTTTTTACGATTTTTTTCACGAATGGCGCCCCGGCTGGAAGCAAGCGCCACAGACGCGGGTCCCGGGCGTGTCGCCAAGGTGGGGGGGCTTCAGAAGCGTTCCGCGGCTCGCGTGACCGCGCGGGCCTTGCCCGAACTTTCCTGCGCTCAAGCGCTTTGGTCCGCGGACTTGGGCCGGGCTTCTGGAGGTGGGACCGGGTCCGCCGGCCGCCGGCGGCGGTGGCGGGGCGGCTTAAACAGATCCAGTTGCGGCTCGCGGAAAAACTCGTAGTGCTTGAGCAGGCGCAGGGTTTGGAGCAGGTCGGACTTCACGTAATTGCAGTTGGGCCGGACGTGCTCGATGAGGTCGGCCAGCACCGCCCGAAACCGCAGGACGGCGTCCACCCCCTTGGCGCGCAGCAGGGCCAGGCTGTCGCGGCGCAGCGCCTCGCTCCGCGGCAGGTCGGGCAAAACCAGCAGCCGGGTCGGCGGCGGCCCCTCGCCCAGGGCGCGCACGGCCTGCCGGAAACTCGCGGGCGCGAGAAAGCGGAACCACTCGGGGTTGGCGTTCAGCCGCACGGGGCTGAAGGTCTCGGTGTGCCCGCCGCACACCACCACCACGGCCCGGTGCAGGCGCCCGAGGTCGGCCGGTTCGAGCACCATCGGCAGCGGGGTGTCCGCCGCGACCGGCCGGGGGTTGAGGACCAGAAAGTCAAAGTCCGCCTCGGCGCGCGCGCCGGGGGTCACGTGCTTGCGGCACTGGCGCACCAGAAACCCGCGCCGCTCGAAGCACTCGCGGACGATGGCTTCGCTCACCGGCATGGCCTCAGGCCGAGAGCGCCTCGAGCACGGCCTTTTCCGGCACGGGCACGCCCCAGCGCACCTGGCCGATGGCCTCGGCCAGCACGAATTTGAACCGGCCGCCGCTGACCTTTTTGTCGAGTTGCATGGCTTGGAGCAGGCTTTTCTTCTGGGCGGCGGAAAGTTGAACCTCGGTGGGCAGGCCCACGCGGTCGAACAACGCGCGGATGCGCTCGACCTCCGCCTCGGGCAACCCGGCCAGGCGGGCCGAGAGCCGCGCGGCGGCCACCTGCCCGATGGCGATGGCTTCGCCGTGCAGGTACTGGCTGTAGCCGGTGATGGCCTCGAGCGCGTGGCCGATGGTGTGGCCGAAGTTGAGGATGGCCCGCAGGCCGGCCTCGGTCTCGTCCCGGGCCACGACCTCGGCCTTGATTTCGCACGAGCGCGCCACCACCGCGCCCAGGGTCGCCTCCTCCCGGCCCAGGAGCCGGTCCAGGTCCGTCTCGATCTGGTTGAAAAACGCCGCGTCGCGGATGATGCCGTACTTGATGACCTCGGCGATGCCGGCGCGGAACTCGCGTTCGGGGAGCGTGTCGAGCGTGGCCAGGTCACACAACACCAGGCGGGGTTGGTGGAAGGTGCCGACCAGGTTTTTGCCGGCGGGCAGGTTCACGCCGGTTTTGCCGCCCACCGAGCTGTCCACCTGGGCCAGGAGGGTGGTGGGCAGTTGCACCAGAGGCAGGCCGCGCAAGTAGGTGCCGGCCACGAAGCCCGCCACGTCCCCCACCACACCGCCGCCCAGGGCCACAAGGCATGAGCGGCGCTCGAGCTGATGCGCGGCCAGCTCGTGATACAACGCCTCGACCTGCTTGAGATTCTTCGCCGGCTCGCCCGCGGGGATGGTCAGCAGGACCGGGTCAAAGCCCGCCTTGCGCAGGCTCTCGAGCACGCGCGGGCTGTGGCGCGGGCCGACCTGGTCGTCCGTGATCACCGCGCACCGGGCGGCAAAGCCGAGTTTCTCGCACGCGCGCCCCACCCGGTCCGCCACCCGGCGGCCGATCACGATCGAGTAGCTGCGTTCGCCCAAAGGAACCTTTACTGTCCGCATGGTTCGAGTCTTAGGGATTTGCACCAGCGTGTCAAAGATTGCCGCCGGCGCCGGGGTCGGCCCGGGGCGCCTGAAACGCCCGCCGGGGGCGCCGCATTCCGCGCTTGCATCGCCCGGCACTTGGCTTTAACCGAAACCCCGCCGCGCCGGCCATCCCATGCGCCAGTACCTGGACCTGCTCCGCCTCGTGCTCGAACACGGCCGCCCCAAGGCCGACCGCACCGGCACGGGCACGCTCTCGGTCTTCGGCGCGCAGACCCGCTACGACCTGCGGGCGGGGTTCCCCCTGCTCACCACCAAGAAGCTCCACGTCAAATCCATCATCTACGAGCTGCTATGGTTCCTGCGGGGGGACACCAACGTGCGCTGGCTCCAGCAACACGGCGTGACCATCTGGGATGAATGGGCCGACGCCGCGGGCAACCTGGGCCGCATCTACGGCGCCCAGTGGTGCGACTGGCGCACCCCCGACGGCCGCTCGATCCACCAAATCCGCCGCGTCGTCGAGGAACTCCGCCGCAACCCGGACAGCCGCCGGCTCCTGGTCACCGCGTGGAACCCGGGCGAGCTGGACCAAATGGCGCTGCCGCCCTGCCACACCCTGTTCCAGTTCTACGTGGCCGACGGCCGCCTGAGCTGCCAGCTCTACCAGCGCAGCGCCGACCTGTTTCTGGGCGTGCCCTTCAACATCGCCAGTTACGCCCTGCTCACGCTCATGGTGGCCCAGGTCACCGGCCTCGAACCCGGCGAGTTCATCCACACCTTCGGCGACCTGCACCTCTACGCCAACCACCTCGAACAGGCCCGGCTCCAACTCACCCGCGAGCCCCGCCCGCTGCCGCAAATGCGGCTCAACCCCGCCCGGCGCGAGCTCGAGGAATTCGTCTTCGAGGACTTCACGTTGGTGGGCTACGACCCCCACCCGCCCATCAAGGCGCCGGTGGCGGTGTGAAAACCCGCCGCGGCCCGCGCCGGCCGGCTCACGACCCGCTCAACGGTGTGCCGGTCGCTTCGATCCGGTAGAGCTTCGAGCGGCTGCGCAAAAAAAGCGCCCGGCCGGAGACCGCGGGCGAGGCCATGAAGCCGTCGCCGAGCTGGTTCTCCGCCAGTTTGCGGAAGGTGCGCGTGTCCGCGGCCACCACCGTGGTCTTGCCTTCCTCGCTGAAGTAGTACACGCGGCCCTCGCCGGCCAGCAGCGAGGCCGAGTAGTTGCCGCCGAGCCGTTCGTTCCAAACCACCCGGCCGGTGCGCGCCTCCCAGCACGTGGCCACGCCGCCGTCCTCGACGCCGAAGAGCAGGTCGCCCACCAGCACCAGCGATGGTTTCTTGGGCACCCCGCGGCGGGTCATCCACACCACCTGCAACTTCGTGTCCGGCCGGGCCGGGGCGTTGGCGTCAATCACCTCGCCCGGGCGGCCCGGGCGGATGGCCATCAACTGCCCGCTGGAAAAACCGCTGGGCGCGAAGATCAGCCCGTGCCCGAGCACCGGCCGGGTGCTGGCCGAGTGGTTGTTGCGCTCCTCGACGCGCCACCACTCCTCGCCTGTGAGCGGGTCGTAGGCGTAAAGCGCCTTCGCGCCCTGGCTCAGCAACGTGGGCCGGCCCTCGAGCACCGCCACGTGCGGCGTGGCAAAGGCCTTGCGCAGGTCCCCCTCGATCATCGGCCGGCCGTGCTCGTCCAGGTCCTGAAAATCAATCGAGCGCGGCCGCTCCCACACCGTCCGGCCGGTGTGCTTGTCCAGCGCCACCACGTACTGCCGGTCGCTGCCGTCGAAGTGCAGGATCAACAGGTCGCCGTACACGATGGGCGAGGAGCCGGCGCCGCGATAGTGATTGCAGACAAAGTCCCGCCGCTCCCAGAGCTTCGCGCCTGTGCGGGTGTCCACCGCCGCCGTGCCGGCCGCGCCGAAGGTGATGTAGAGCCGGCCTTCCTCGAGCACCGGCGTGGGCGAGGCGTAGCTGTTGAACTTGTGGCAAAACTGGGGGTTCTCGACCGTGAAGAGCTTGAGGTCCCGCACCACCCGCCCGCTGTCCCGGTCCACGCACACCGCGGAAAGCTCGGTGCCGTCCTCGGTGGCGTTGGCCAGCCAGATTTGGTCACCCCAGATCACCGGCGAGGCCCAAGCCTTGCCCGGGATGGGCGTCTGCCAGACCACGTTGCTGGATTCGCTCCAGTGCAACGGCAGACCGGTCGAACTCGTGTGCCCGTCGCCGCGCGGCCCGCGGAACTGCGGCCAGTTCAAATCCTCGGCCTGCAACAGCGCGCCGGCCAGCACCGCGGCCAGCCCCGGGCGAAGCAAGTGAATCATGGGCCGGGAGATTATCGCGCGCCGGCACCCCCCGCAACCGCCACGCGCCGCCGGGCCGCCTTCAAGCCAGCCCCAGCCAGCGCACCAGCGCCGGCCAATCCCCACCCGGTCCCGCGGGCTCGTCCGCGGCCCCCAGCCGCCAGGTCTGCCAGCCCTGCGCCCGCGCCGGGGTGAGGTCGTTGTCCTCGCGGTCACCCACCATCAACGTCTCCGCCGGGCCGATACCCCGCGCGGCCAGGCGCGCGGTCAGGATGCGGAAGACGTGGGGGTCGGGCTTGCTGAAGCCGTGCTGGCAGGACCAAAAGCACAGGTCCGGCGCAAAAAGGTCCGGCTTCAACCCCGCGCCGCGCAGGGCTTCATCCAGCTCCCCCCAGGTGTACGCCTGGGCATTCGAGGCCAGACCCAACGTCAGGTTCGCGTCCGCCAGCGCCCGCAGAGCCGCCGCCGCCCCGGGCATCAGCCGCAACGAGCGGCCCAGTTGCATGTGCCCGGCGATGAACGCCGCCTGGCGCTCGGGCGCCAGCGAGCACCAGGCCGGCAGCACCTCGGCCACCACCGCCGGCCACCACACTTCCGGGAAGGCAATCCCGCACGCGCGCGCGGCCGCATGTTCGCGGGCGATGACCCGGCTGCACGCCGCGGCAAACTCGAGCAGGGAGCAGGGCGGCTCGTGGCCAAAGGTGCGCCGCCACAACGCCGCCCACTGCGCGGCGGCATCGGCCGGCGGCGGGCCCACCTCCAGCAACGTCTGGTACACGTCGCAAATAACGGCGCGGACGCTCAAGCGGCGGGACTCCATAACAACGGGTAGGGTCGGTCCAGTTCCAGCCGCGCGCGCACTGCGGCGGCCTGGCAGCGCGACGCCGCGGGCGGGGTTTCGTCGTGCCGCCGGCGCGCGGCCCGCCAGGCACGGAAAAACCGTCGCGCGTAGGCCCGGCCGCCCAGCCAACGCTCCGCCTCCGCCGGCCAGGCGCTGACTTCGAGGCGGCCGGTGGCGGCGCGCTCGCGCCAGACGCGCAACCAGGGATTCAGGGGTTCGGCCGCGGCCAAGCTGGCCGCCGGCGGATGGGCCAGCACCTCCAACTGCGCGCTCAGGGTCAGCCGGCTGAACGGCACTGGCGCGGGCTGGTCGGCTTCCAGCAGGTCCGGCGCCCGGACCCAGCGCCGGTACGACGCGGGCACGGTGCGGCGCCAAGCCCGGAAAAGTTGCGCCTGGCGCGCGCGCTCGGCGCGCCAGGCAAACAGTTCCGGCGGGAGGAACACCTCGAGGTAGGTTTGGGGGAACCGGAACCCGAACCGCGCCAGGTCGGGCACGATGTTGGGCAGCGCCCGCGCCAGCAACGGCCGGCGCGCGGCCGCGGCCTCGAGGTAAGGCAGGCCAAAACCTTCCCCCAACGAGGTCAGCAAGAGTGCCTCGCTGGCGGCCATCAACGCCGGCAGCCCGGGCTTGGCGGATTCGTCGCCAGCCAGCACGCCGAGGCGCAACGGCCAGCCGTGCGCGCCCGCCGCCGCGGCCAGGCGCTCCGCATAGGGTTGTTCCTCGGCCGAGCTGGCCCCACCGGTGGTCACCAGCCAGGCGCCGGGGCGCAACCACCGGGTGAGCAGCAGTGCCTCGGCCAGGTTTTTGCGGCGCAGCAACCGCGCCGGCACCAACCAGACCGGCGCGCCGCGGGGGACCAGTTGTTGAAGCCAGCGGCGGGCGGCGGCGCAAGCCCGGGCCGGGACCGGCACAGGCGGGTCCACGGGATTGGGTAGCCAGGCCACGCGCCACCCCAGCGCGGGACGGAGCATCGCGGCGTCGGCCGCGTTGATGACCAGGTGCTGCACGGTCGCGCCGCCGAAGAGCGCCCGGGCCACGGCCCCGAGGGTGCGGAAACCGGCGCGGCGCATTTCGGGCCAGCGGCTCCAGCGGTGGTCAAACCACCAATCATGCTGGTGGGCCAGGAGCGGCAGCCCGCGCGCGGCGCAAAGCCGGGACAGTTCCCGGGCGACCAGGAGGTTGCGGCCCAGGCTCAGGTTGTGCGCCCAGACCAGCGTCGTCGCGGGCGCGGCGTCCGCCAGCAATTGCGCCAACGCGCGCCGGCAGCGGGCGCGCACGTCCGCGATCCGGTTCCGTTGCTCGGCCAGGTAGCCAAAGGCGGGCTCGATGAACTGCGTGACCGGCACCGGCGCCAGCGCGGCGGTGAACCGGTCCCACCACAGCGCGTCGGGTGCTTCGCCGCCCGCGAGCACCACCTCCAGGAGGCGCGGCCCCGCGCCGGAGAGCAGGTGCGGCGTGGCCACTTCGATGACCCGCCGCACGCCGCCGGGGCGAAAATGGTGATGCACGATGATCAGCCGCACCGCGGGCAGTATTGCACGCGAGCGCAGCGGCCGAAACAATTCCCGCGTTCGCGGCTTGACGGACGCTGCGTCCGGAACGGACAATCGCACGCAAGCTGAGGTCTTGTGCCGGCTCATCCGCCGGCGAAAGGGTCCGGGACCGTGGAACTCCCGGAGGTGAGCGCGATGGTCGGGCCGCCGTCGCTTTGTGCGCCCTGCCCGGCGTGAGGCCGGAGTGGGCAAAACCACGCGAGTCGTTTATGTCTGATTTCTTCCAAACCGGCGCCATTGCCACGTTGCATCGGCTGGGCACGTCCGACGTGCCGCGGATGGAACGGGAATTGACGGCGTTTGCGCAGGAGACGCCCGTGGCGCTGGTGTTGCCCTGCCACGTGCGCGAGCTGGGGTCGAAGGCGCTGCGGCACATCGTGCGCGAGCTCAAGGCCGTGCCCTATCTGGCCCAGGTGGTGGTGGGGGTGGACGGCGCGACGCGGCGAACCGAGTTCGAGCGGGCGCGGCGGTTGTTCGGGCAGTTGCCCCAGCCCACGGCGCTGTTGTGGAACGACGGGTCGCGCCTGAAGGCGTTGCTAGAGCGGCTGGAAGAGGCGGACCTGAGCGCCGGGGCCGGAGGTAAGGGGCGGAATCTGTGGATTTGCTTCGGCTACGTGCTGGCCTGTGAAAAGGCACGCATGGTGGCGGTGCACGATTGCGACATCCTCACCTACAGCCGCGAGCTGCTCGCCCGGCTGGTGTATCCGGTGGCCCACCCCAGCCTGGGGTTCGACTTTTGCAAGGGCTACTACGCGCGGGTGACCGACCGGCTCAACGGCCGGGTCATGCGCCTGATGATGACCCCCTTGGTCCGGGCGCTCAAAAGCATCCTCGGCCCCCACCCGTACCTGGTGTACATGGACACCTTCCGCTACCCGCTGGCCGGGGAATTTGCGATGGACCTGGACCTGGTGCGGCGGGTGCGCATCCCGCACGACTGGTCCGTCGAGGTGGGGCTGCTCGCCGAGGTCTATCGCAACTGCGCCCCCCGCGCCATTTGCCAGAGCGAGCTGTGCCAGAACTACGACCACAAGCACCAGGAAATCTCGCCGCGCGACCCGGACAAGGGCCTCAACCGCATGGCGGCGGATATCGCCGCCTCGCTCTTCCACCGCATGGCCGCCGAGGGCATCAAGCTGGACGCCGGCCTGTTTGACACCCTGCTCAGCGCCTACAACCGCCAGGCCGAGGACACCCTGCGGTTCTACAACGCCGATTCGGTCATCAACGGCCTGCACTACCCCCGGCACGAGGAGGAAAGCGCCGTGAGCACCTTTGTGCGCAGCATCCGACGCGCGGCGCGCGAGTACCTCGAGGACCCGCTGTCCGCGCCACTGATCCCGAACTGGAACCGCGTCGAATCGGCGCTGCCCGAGTTTCTCGCCGACCTCCGCCAGGCGGTGGAACAAGACAACGCCTGAGCCTACGGCCGGCCGCCCAGCAGGCGCGCGGGCAGGTAACACAGGGCGCGGACCAGCGCCAAAAGACCGCCCAGCACCGCGCCGACCAGCCGGAAGGGCAGCAAGAGCAACCAGACCAGCGGGAAGAGCACCACGGCCAGCAACGCCAGCGGCCAGCACCAGACCAGCAGCAGGCACCACAGCAGGAAGGCGCAAAACAGTTTCATCGTCGTTGGGAGAGCAGGTTGGCGCGGCCGCGCGCTTACGGCCGGGGGGCGATGGGGCGGGGGCGCGTGCGCTGGCTGCATGCCTGCCAGGCGCGCAGCAACTCCTCCTGGTGCCGCCCCGCCCAGCGCAGGACCAGCTCGCGCACCCGCGCCGGGGCGCCGCCCTGGATAATGCGCAACGGCTGGAGCCCCACCACCAGTTCATCGTCGCCGTAAATGGCGTGGAAGCGCGCGCCCAACGCGGGCGCGAAGAGCATGCCCACCACCACCCCGCTGAATTTGCTGAGCACGGTCATGTTGGTTCTGTCCGTAGGTTTCCGGGCCCGGCGGCGTTCCGGCGCCGCCCGCGGCCGCATGTCGAGAAGACACGGCGCGCACCGTTCCGGTTTCAGCGAAAGACGATCCCCCGCCGCACTCAAAAATAGGTGTTCCCCAAGCGGAGGCGGGCGGGGGGGCCCGTTGACTCAAAAAGGGTGTTATCCAACGACACCTCAAAATTGGAGAACGAAGGAAGCCGCCGCCAGCCAGATCGCCTTGAGCGGAGGCAAGAGTTGGTCGGGCGAGTATTCCTTGGGCCGGCCGCGGACGAAGGGCGCGCGCGGGACGGGGGGCTTGGGCCGCAGGGCACGCAAGGCCGCCTTGCGATGGTAGCCGAACAGTTCGACCAGTTCGGTGACCAGTTGGGACTTGTAGGGGCGCCCGGCGCGCAGGTAGCGCCGGCGCATCTGGGAGAGGATTTCCTGACGGGTGTTTTGGCTCATTTGGGTGTTCCTGGCTCGGTAACACCCATTTTTGAGTCAACCGGGGCTGTCCAGCAGCCCCGTTCCCCCGCCTTCGGTAACCATCTTTTTGAGTCAAATCGTGTGCAGCAAGACGCACATTGAAAATCTATTGGGTGCGATGTATTGACGTACTGTGTTATAAAAACCGCTCAACCGCCTTGCTAGGGCGGCGGACGGGCATCGGCATTGCGAATGCTTCAAGTCAGGACCAGCAACATGCACAAACCACCTTCATCCCCTCGGCGCGCCGGTTTTACCCTGATCGAGTTGCTGGTGGTCTTGGCCATCATCGCCATCCTGGCCGGCCTGCTGCTGCCGTCGCTGAGCCGGGCCAAGGAGAGCGCCCGGACCGTGGTCTGCTTGAACAACCTCCGCCAGCTCAACCTGGGCTGGTGGATGTACGCCGAGGACAACAACGACAGGCTGGTGCTCAACAATCCGGCCAATTACTGGGGACCGGATAACAAGAATTTCCCCTCCTGGGCCCTGGGAGATATCCGGTACGGGCGTCCCGACGGCACCAACGTGGACTACCTGATCGGCCAGGGCCTGCTGGGGCCGTACGTGCCGGCTGCCGGGGTGTTCAAGTGCCCCAGCGACCGCTCCCGCACCACCCTGAGTGACGGTCGCTCCTACCCCCGCGTGCGCACCTACACCATGAACGGCTTCATGGGAACCTTGGCTCACGATCGGCGGGGCGGGCCGGACGGGGGCCGGGCGTTGGTCTTCACCCGAGCGGACCTGGCCAACGGCCCGCGCGCGGAGTATTTGGTGTTCATTGACACCCACGAGGATACTCTGACGACCTGCACGTTTACCTTGACCCGGGACATCAGTTGGGAGGCGTGGGGCCAATACCCGACCGCCCGCCATGGCGGTGTCGGCCTGTTCACCCTGCACGACGGACGGGTGGATCGGCGACGCTGGCGCGACCCGCGCACGCTGCTGCCGGTGACCGGCAAATTGCACGGGGGGGATCCGAACCACCGCCCTCAAAACAATCCGGACTGGTATTTTCTGTGGGAACGCCTGACCAAGGAGACGGCGGCCTTTGGCGACCCCTAGCCCTCACCAGGGCTTGGACATTCACCCGGCGCCAACGGCGTCCGGCTCGCGAACCGACGCACGTCGGCCACCGGCAATGCGGGCCATGGGCAAGACCGCCTCGGACACGGACACACGAAGTCGGGCTCGGTTCTGGCCCCCAACGGCCACACGCGGTGGGCTCCCTGCGCAGCGAGGGACGCCAGCGGGAATCCGAACCGACGGGGCGGTCCTGCCGGAACCGTGCCGGAACCGGGGTTTCCCGATGAGAAATCCCGGCCAGGGGCGCTGGCCCAGCCCAGCGGCGCCAACCCGCGGTTCTCAGGGATGGTGGCCTCGTGGCGAAGGTCCTCTACCTCCAGGTTCGAGTTGCTCAAGGAGTGCTCGTGGCAGTCCAGATGGTCCCAGCGGGGCGGCTTTTCCCGCAAGACCACTCCCACTTCCATCTGAACCGGCACTCGGGCTCCGGTTTGGGTCAAGTCGGGATGGGCCACGGGGTCAGTGGAGCAGACAGGCCTTCAGGCGCACGCCAGGCGCACGCCACAGGGCTGGAGCGCCGCCAGCCAGATCGCCTTGAGCGGAGGCAGCAGTTTCTCCAGCGAGTATTCCCCGGGCCGACCGCAAACGAAGGGCGCGTGCGCGACGGGGGCCTTGGGGCGCAGCGCGCGCAGGGCGGCCTTGCGATGGGAGCCGAAGAGTTCGATCAGTTGGCTGACCCGTTGGGACTTGTAGGAACGCCCGGCATGGAGGTAGCGCCGGCGCTTCTGGGAGAGGACTTACTGATGGGTGTTTTGGCTCATTGGGGTGTTCCTGACTCGGTAACACCCCCTTTTTGAGTCAACCGGGGCTGCCCGGCAGCCCCGTTCCCCCGCTTCGGTAACCATCTTTTTGAGTCAAATCGCCCCAAGCGCGGCGGCTCCGGCGTGCTTGCCCCGCGGGCCGGGCTGGTCAAAGCTCCGGAAAAACCGCCTGTCCCGATGAAACCTTGGTCCCGCTTGGTCTCGGTGCTGGGGCTGGCCGGAGTGACCGGCCTGGCCGAACCGCTGCCGCCCATCCCGCTGTGGCCCGGCGCCGCCCCCGGCGCACTGGGCGATGAAGAAGCCGACCGCCCCACGTTGACGCCCTACCTGCCCGCGCCGGAGACCGCCAGCGGAGCGGCCATCGTCGTTTGCCCCGGCGGCGGCTATGGCGGGCTGGCGGCCCACGAAGGGCGCGATTACGCGCTCTGGCTCAACCAACACGGGGTCGCGGCCTTCGTCCTGAAATACCGCCTGGGCTCGCGCGGTTACCGGCACCCGGTGATGCTCCAGGACGCGGCGCGGGCGGTGCGCACGGTGCGGGCCCGGGCGGCCGAGTGGGGGTGCGACCCGCGCCGGATCGGCCTCATGGGCAGTTCCGCCGGCGGGCACCTGGCGTCCACGTTGCTGACCCATTTCGACGCCGGCCGGCCGGAGGCCGCGGACCCGGTGGAGCGCGTCAGTTCGCGGCCGGACCTGGGCATTTTGTGCTACCCGGTGATCACGCTGGGCGAATTTACCCACGCGGGCTCGAAGCAGAATTTGCTCGGTCCGAATCCGCCGGCCGAGCTGGTGGAGTTGCTCTCGAACGAGAAGCAGGTCACGCGCGACACGCCGCCGTGTTTCCTGTGGCACACGTGGGAGGACCCGGTGGTGCCGGTGGAAAACACGCTCCAATTCGCGGCGGCCCTGCGGCGCGCGGGGGTGCCGTTTGACTTGCACATCTACGAAAAAGGCGGGCACGGGCTGGGCCTGGGCGACCGGCCGCCCTTTGCCCGGACGCATCCCTGGGCCGCGGACTGTTTGTACTGGCTCAAGGCCCGGGGCTTTCTTCGATGAAGTCCGGCCGCCGGACGCGGCGGCCCCAAAGCGCATGAACCCGGAGCCGTTCAAGCCGACGTCGGCGCCGCCGAGCGGCGGCGCAAGTGCCGGGAATCCCTCGCCGCTGGGCCGGCGGGTGGCGCATTTCCGGGACCGGGACTGGGCGGACGTGGTCCGGCACAATCGCGCGGCTTGCGAGCGCGAGTGCGCCCAGCACGGTCCCAACCCGGAGACGCAGGCCGCGGTGGCCCTGGCGTGGGCGGCGGCGCAGGCGGTGGAGCAGACGCTCGGCGCGGCGCTGGATTTCCTGCGGGAATGCCAGGAGCGCTCGCCGTTTCTGTTTGAGAACGCGGCGACTTTCGCGGCCATCGGGCGGGAGTTGGTGCAGCCGTGGTTGACTCATCTGCCCCCGGCCCGCAGCCGGGCCATCCTGGTGGCGGTGGCCGATTACGTGGCCGGCGGCCTGGAACGCGCAAGCATGGTCGAGATCGTCGAGGGCCTGTGGGCGGGAGACGCGCTGCGGCCGGGCATGCGGGTCAAGACGCTGCGCGGCGCGGTCGAAGGCGTGGTGCTGCAGCTTTTGCCGGAGCACCGGGTGTTGTGGCGGCCCCGGGGCAGCGCGGCCGACCTGGTGGCGGAGGTGGCCAGTTTGCTGCCGGTGCGCCCGGCGTCACGGGTGCCGCCTGCCGAGCCGCTTTAAGCCGCGACAGCCCGGCCTCGCCGCGATGACGGCGGCACTGGGGACGCGGAGCCGGGCCGTGAGCCGGCTCAGGAGGACAGGGCGTTGGGCGTGCGGGCTTCCTGTTTGAAGACCAGCTTGTCGCCCTCGACGGTGACGAGGACGGGCTCGTTTTCGTGGAGGTTGCCGCGGATGATTTCCTCGGCCAGCGGGTCTTCGAGGTAGCGTTCGACCGCCCGCCGCATGGGCCGCGCGCCATACAGGGGGTCGAAGCCCTTGTCGGTCAGGAAATCCTTGGCCTTGGCATCGAGTTCGATGCGGACGTTCTTGTGCTGGAGGCGGTCCATAACCTTGCGGACCTCGAGGTCGAGGATTTGGATGAGGTCCGGCTTGGTCAGGGCGCGGAAGACGATGACGTCGTCCAGGCGGTTGAGGAATTCGGGGCGGAAGACCTTCTTGGCTTCTTCGAGGATGCGCTCGCGCATCTGCTCGTAGGTGTGCTGCTCGGTGGGCGGGGTGAAGCCGATGGTGCCCTGCTTGCGCAGCACCTCGGAGCCGACGTTCGAGGTCAGCAGGATGACGGTGTTCCGGAAGTCCACCTGCCGGCCGAAGCTGTCGGTGAGTTTGCCCTCTTCGAGGATTTGCAGGAGCATGTTCATCACGTCCGGGTGGGCCTTTTCGATTTCGTCGAAGAGCACCACGCAGTAGGGCTTGCGGCGGACGGCCTCGGTGAGCTGGCCGCCTTCCTCGTAGCCCACGTAGCCCGGCGGGGAGCCGATGAGCCGGGAGACGTTGAACTTCTCCATGTACTCGGACATGTCGAGCTGCACGAGCGACTTGGCGTCGCCGAACATTTGCTCGGCCAGCGTCTTGGCGAGGAGGGTCTTGCCCACGCCGGTGGGGCCGAGCAGGGCGAAGGTGCCGATGGGCCGCTTGGGGTCCTTGAGGTCGGCCCGCGAGCGGCGCAGGGCCTTGCACAGGGCCACGACGGCTTCCTGCTGGCCGATGACGACCTTCATGAGCTCCCGCTCCATGTCCAGGAGTTTGCGGGCCTCGTCCCGGCCCATGCGCTGGAGCGGGATGCCGGTCCACTTGGCCACGACCTGCATGATGTCTTCCTCGTCCACGCGCACGCGCTTTTCGTCGCGGTTGACCTTCCACTCGGCGAGGATGGCCTCGAGTTTTTCCTTGGCCTGTTTTTCCTTGTCGCGCATGGCCGCGGCGCCCTCGAAGTCCTGTTCCTTGATGGCGCGTTCCTTGCGGCGGCGGATTTCCTCGATCTCAGTCTCGAGGTGTTTGACATCCGGCGGCCGGGTCATGGCGCCGATGCGGGCGCGCGAGCCGGCCTCGTCCATGACGTCAATGGCCTTGTCCGGGAGGTAGCGGCCGGTGATGTAGCGGTCGGAGAGCTTGACGGCGGCCTCGAGGGCCTTGTCGGTGAGCTCGATCTTGTGGTGCTCCTCGTATTTCGGGCGCAGGCCGCGCAGAATCTGGATGGCTTCCTCGACCGAGGGCGGCTCGACCTTGACGGTCTGGAAGCGGCGTTCGAGGGCGGCGTCTTTTTCGATGTACTTGCGGTACTCGGTGAGGGTGGTGGCGCCGATGCACTGGAGCTCGCCGCGGCTGAGGGCGGGTTTGATGATGTTCGAGGCGTCCATCGTCCCCTCGGCCGAGCCGGCGCCCACGATGGTGTGCAGCTCGTCAATGAACAGGATGACGTTCTTGGCGCGGCGGATTTCGTCCATGACCGCCTTGATGCGTTCCTCGAACTGGCCGCGGTACTTGGTGCCGGCGACCATGAGGGCGAGGTCGAGGGTGATGACGCGCTTGTCGCGCAACAGCTCGGGGACGTTGCCCTTGGCGATTTCCTGGGCCAGGCCCTCGACGATGGCGGTCTTGCCCACGCCGGCCTCGCCCAGGAGGACGGGATTGTTCTTGGTGCGGCGGCACAGAATCTGAATGACCCGCTCGATTTCGTTTTGGCGGCCGATGACCGGGTCCATTTCGCCCTTGGCGGCGATCTCGGTCAGGTCCCGGCCGAACGCCTTGAGGGCGGGCGTTTTGACCTGCCCCTTGCCGGCGGGTTTTTCACCGGGTTCGCTGGATTCGTCCTCGTCGGCCTGGAAGTTGGGGTCCAGTTCCTTGAGGATTTCCTTGCGGGTCTCCTCGATGTCCACATCGAGGTTTTTGAGGACGCGGGCGGCGACGCCGTCGCCCTCCCGGAGCAGGCCCAGCAAGAGGTGTTCGGTGCCCACGTAGGTGTGGTTGAGGGCCTTGGCTTCCTTGGCGGCCAGGGCGAGGACCTTCTTGACCCGGGGCGTGTACGGGATGTTGCCCATGACCTTCTGGTCCGGGCCGGTGCCGACCTGTTTTTCGACCTCCAGGCGGACGGTTTCGAGGTCGAGCCCCATTTTCTGGAGGACGTTGACGGCAACCCCCTGGCCGAGCTTGATGAGCCCGAGGAGCAGATGCTCGGTGCCCACGAAATTGTGGTTGAAGCGATCGGCTTCCTTGCGCGCCAGGGCCAGGACCTGCTGGGCGCGCGGGGTCAAATTGTTGAGGGACTCGTCATTCATACGACAGCACTCCGCTACATAGTGCTACGGGGCGGGCGGTTTGTCCACCGGCGGCGTCGGGGGCGACGCCAGCGGGCGGCGCACCTCGCGCAGGGCCTCCCGCAACATGTCCGCCCGCAGGATGTCGCGTTCATCGGCGGAAAGTTTTTCGGCGTGGCGCAGTTGGAGGTGGCCCGGCTGGGCGAGCATGAACAGCTCGTCCACGAGCGAGCGGCGCACGTCCGGCAAGAGCCCCAGGTCCACGCCCAGGCGCAGCAGGGACAGGAGGTTGATGGCTTCTTTCGAGGACACGCTGTGGGCGTTGGCGAGGATGCCGTAAGCGCGGCCGATGTGGTTGAGGACCATCTTGGGCCGGTTTTCCAGGAGGCGGGCGCGGGCGTTTTCCTCGTGCTCGATGATCTGGGCCACGACCTTGGAGAGGCGCTCGACGATCTCGGCCTCGGACTCGCCGAGGGTCCGCTGGTTGGAGACCTGGAAGACGTTGCCCAGGGCCTCGGTGCCCTCGCCGTAAAGGCCGCGCACGGCCAGGCCGAGCTTGTTCACCGCCTGGATGATCTGGGTGATTTGCTCGTCCAGCACCAGGGCGGGCAGGTGGAGCATGGCGCTGACGCGGATGCCGGTGCCGACGTTGGTGGGGCAGGCGGTGAGGTAACCCAGGGTGTGGGAAAAGGCGTAGTCGAGGTCCTGCTCGAGGCCGGTGTCCAGTTCGTCAATGGCCTGCCAGGCTTCTTTCAACTGGCAGCCCGGCAACAGGGCCTGCATGCGCAGGTGGTCTTCCTCGTTGATCATCACGCACAGGCGCTCGTCGCGGCTCAGGACGATGGCGCTGCCGGCGCCCTTGGCGGCGTGTTCGCGGCTGATGAGGTGCCGCTCGACCAGAATCTGCTTGTCCAGCGCGGAGAGGTCGTCGAGCGCGGCGGCAAAGCCCTCGCGCATCTGGGGCTGGCGCTCGACGGCGTCGCGGAGCAACTGGCACACGCGCAGCCGCTCGGCTTTTTTGGCCCAACCGGGGAAGGCAAAGCCGGCCAGATTGCGCGCCAGCCGCACGCGGCTGGACATGACGATCCGGTCGGCCGGGCCGCCGCGCTGGGCGGCCTGGGTGGGCGGACTGAGAAATTCGAGCAGTTTCATGGTTCAACCCGCCACGACCGCGCCGGGGTTTTCCCGGAGTTGTTTGATGGCGTCCCGCAGGCGGGCGGCTTCTTCGTAATTTTCGACGGCGATGGCGGCCTCGAGGCTGCGCTGGAGGGCCTGGAGGCGTTCCTGCACTTCCCGGCCGAGCTTGAGGCCGCGGGGCACCTTGCCCACGTGGCGCGTGCCGGTGTGCATGCCCTTGAGCATCCCGGCCAGGCTCTCGGCGAAGGTCTCGTAGCAGGTGGGGCAACCCAGCCGACTGGCCTTCTTGAAGTCGGACTGGGTCAGGCCGCAGTTCGGGCAGGCCGGCTCCGCGTCCGCAGACGCGCCCGCGGCGAGCTCCTCAGTGGCGCCCAGCCCCAGGAGCAGGTCCGCCAGGGCGAAGCCGGTGGGGTCATCCACGCCCTTGGCTTTGGCGCAGTCTTCGCAAAGGTCCACTTTCTTGATCTTGCCGTTCTTCACGTCGCTGAGGTGGACCCGGGCTTCCTTCTTCTGGCAAAGCATGCACAGCATAGGCGTCAGTATTATGTCGCCACAATTGGGCGCCAAGTCAAGCAACCCACCCGGCGCAAAACCGGGCGGGCGCCGGGACGCGGCAGCCCACGGCGGCAAACCCCGCGCGCTTGTCACGCGACCGGTGCGCGCCACGGAGCCGGCAGGTCAGACAATAGGCTCGCCCGTCACCCGGGTCAGGGCGTGGTAACGCTCGGTCAACAGGCGCGTGACCGGTCCGGGTTGGCCGGTGCCGATGGTCCGGCCGTCCACCTTGACCACCGGCATGATCTCCGCGGCGGTGCCGGTGAGAAAGCATTCGTCGGCGTTGAACACGTCGTAGCGGGTGAGGTTGGGCTCGGCCACGGTCAGCCCGGCCTCGCGCGCCAGGTCCATGACCGTGGCCCGGGTGATGCCGTAGAGCGCGCCGGCGGACAAGGGCGGGGTGAGGAGCTGGCGGCCCTTGACGAGGAACAGGTTGTCCCCGGTGCACTCGGCCACGTAGCCCTCGGCGTTGAGCATGATGGCTTCTTCGACCCCGGCGATGTTGGCCTCGATCTTGGCGAGGATGTTGTTGAGGTAGTTGAGCGACTTGATGGCGGGATTGACCGCGCTGTGGAGGTTGCGCGTGGTGGGCACGGTCACGATTTCCATGCCCTTGTCGTAAAGCTCGGGCGAGTAAAGCTGGATGCTGTCGGCAATGATGATGACCGAGGGGCGCCGGCAACGCTTGGGGTTCAGGCCCAGCGTGCCCACGCCGCGGGTGACCAGGAGGCGCACGTAGCCGTCACGCACGCCGTTTTCCCGGCAGGTCGCCACCACGGCGCGGGTCAGCTCGGCGTGGGTCATGGGGATGTCCAGCAGCAGCGCCTTGGCCGAGCAGAACAACCGGTCCAGGTGTTCCTTGAGCTTGAACACCCGCCCGTGGTAGGCGCGGATGCCCTCGAAGACGCCGTCCCCGTAAAGCAGCCCGTGATCGAACACGGAAATCTTCGCGTCCGACTCGGCATAAAACTGACCGTCAATAAAAACCTTCATGCGCGGCGGCCCGCAGCCTAGGTAACCGGTGCCGGTCGCGCAATAATCCTTTAACCCGCCGGCCCGCGTTGTGCGGCCGTGCATTGGCCGCGCCTTTCGCTTCCCGCCCGTCTCCCGCCGGCTCCGGCGGCTTTGCGGTTGCCGACAGTTGGCTCCGTCGGTTCCATCGCGGCATGAAACTGCGTGTGTTCCCCGTCTGGTCGGTGCTGGCCGCCGGGCTGCTCTTGGGGCCGGCGCGCGCCGAGCCCGCCCCGCGTCCGAACTTGGTGTTCATCCTCGCCGACGATCTCGGCTACGGAGACCTGGGGTGCTACGGGCAAACCCGCATTCGCACGCCGCGCCTGGACCGCATGGCGGCCGAGGGCCTGCGCTTCACCCGGGCTTACGCGGGCTCGACCGTGTGCGCGCCCTCGCGCTGCGCGCTCATGACCGGCCGGCACATGGGCCACGCCCGGGTGCGCGGCAATGCCGGCCGGAACAACCCGCAGGCCCAGGCGTTGCGCGCGGAGGACGTGACCGTGGCGCGCGTTTTGCAAGAAGCCGGCTACACCACGGCGTTGATCGGCAAGTGGGGCCTGGGGGACGTGGGCGCCGCCGAGTCCGGCCTGCCGCGGCGGCAGGGCTTCGATGACTTCTTCGGCTACCTCAACCAGCGCCACGCCCACAATTACTACCCGAGCTTTTTGTGGCGCAACGAAACGCGGGTGCCGTTGCGGAACACCGTGCCGAACGAGGACGCCGACGGCGCCGGCGTTTCCGACAACCGCCTCGAGTACGCCGCCGACCTGATCGCCGACGAGGCGCTGGCCTTCATTCGCCGCGCCCAGGACCGGCCGTTTTTCCTCTACTTCGCCCCCACCATTCCCCACGCCAACAACGAGGCGGGCCCGGCGGGCATGGAAGTGCCCGACCTGGGCGAGTACCGCGACCTGGACTGGCCGCCGGCCCAAAAAGCGCACGCGGCCATGATCCGCCGGTTGGACCGCGACGTGGGCCGCATCCTCGACCTGTTGCGCGAACTCGGGCTCGAGGAAAAGACCCTGGTGATTTTCAGCTCGGACAACGGCCCGCACCGGGAAGGGGGCTTCGACCCGGCCTTCAACCGGTCCACCGGCCTGCTGCGCGGCATCAAGCGCGATCTCTACGAGGGCGGCATCCGCGTCCCGTTCATCGCCCGCTGGCCGGGCCACGTGCCGGCGGGGCAGGTCACGGACCAGGTCGCGGCGTTCTGGGACTTCCTGCCCACCGCGGCCGAACTGGCCGGGGCAAAGGCGCCGCCGGGCGACGGCGTGTCGCTGGTCCCCACCCTGTTGGGCCGGCCCCGGGACCAGGCGCAGCCCGAGTACCGGTACTGGGAGTTTTTCGAGGGCGGCTTCAAGCAGGCCATTCTCGTGGGCGATTGGAAGGGCGTGCGCCTGGCGCCGGGGCGCCCGCTCGAATTGTACGACTTGAAGCGCGATCCCGCCGAAACGCGCAACCTTGCCGCCGAGAAGCCGGAAGTGGTGGCGCGGTTGGAACAGCTCCTTTCCCAAGCCCGCGCCGATTCGCCCGACTGGCCAGTGCCCGCAACCCGGGCCGCGGCACGGTAAAGCCGAAAACTGGAATGGGGAGAACAACCGCGCCGCGAGCGCAGCCGCTTGCCGGGTCGCCGGGCGCTGCTGACTACTGAAACGCGTCAGCCTACGGGCGTGGCGGGGTCCGCAGACGGCCACTCACCTTTCGGTATATGGCCGCGCTGCGTCGCGGCCGTGCAGGCGGCGCCGGCGCAGCGGCGCCCTACCCTAATCCCCTTCCGTTGAGTTTTTCGCGATACGCGCTCCCCGGCCGGGCTGAACCCGCGGCTTGCGCGGCGGCCGGCCGCGGTCCGGGAGCGGTCTTCAACCCTTGGCAGGCATCATACCGGTCTGCCGCGCGTAATTGAAGATGCCGCCGGCGTCAATTACCGGGCGCGCGTCGCCCAAGGGCTTGAGCGGGACCACTTCGCCGGTGGCGTGCAGCCGCACCGTGCTGGCGTCCAGGTCCACCGTCACCACGTCGCCGGTTTTCACGCGCTCGCACAGCCGCACGGTCAGCTCGCACGGATAGAGCTCGCCGGTGGCGATGCAGTTGCGGAAGAAGATGCGGGCGAAGCTCTCGGCCAGCACCACCCGACAACCGGCCGAGCCCAGCGCAATCGGGGCGTGCTCGCGGGAGCTGCCACAGCCGAAGTTCCGCCCGGCCACGATGATGGGGTATTCGCTGTCCAGTTGGCCTTCGCGCACGTACCGCACGGGGTAATCGGCCTCGGGCAGCCCCCACAGGGCGTAGCTGCCCAGCTTCTCGTACTCGGCGGGAATCGTGGGGACCAGCGTCAGAAACTGCGCCGGGATGATCTGGTCGGTGTCAATGTTGTCCCGCACCACATACACCGGACCGGTAAAGACCGATTGCATGGGCGCATGATGCGGGGGAGCCGGTCGGTTTCAAACCGAATTCCTGCCCGACTCCCAGCGGTCGGGCCGGGGCCGTAGCGGGCGCCACAGCGGTCCGCTCCAAGCCGTCTTGAAGCCGCGGCCAATCGTGCACGATCTGCGGTAGCAACGGTCGGGGGTGGGTCGGCCGTGCGGAAAGCTTGTGACAAGGAGCCGGGTTAAACCTGATAAACTTGCTTGACTTGGTCATGTATGGCGAAAGACTCCCGGAGTTACGAGTTTTGAATTTGGGCTTGGCTCGGCCCGGCCGGACTGGTTCGTTTCGCACCGGACCACCTGTCGTTGGCCGCCCGGAAAACCTGAGTTGGGACATGGTCCTGGCACCATCACCACTTATGCGCTTGCGCGGCGCGCTCCGTACCGGAGCCCGCTGGCGGGCCGGCATTGTGTTTGGTCGCTCGGGGTTGGGCAGTGCGATGAGTTTGGTCGGAAGCGACCCGGCGGTCGGGCCAGGACGACGTCGCTCCCCGGGCGGGCCCCCGGGTGGTGTGGGCCGCCGGGGACTGGTGAGGTGGTTGTTCTTGGCGGTCGTGGTCACGTTGGCCGGCTTGGGGCTCCCGGCACAAGCCCGGGAGTACCGGCTCCTGAATGTGTCCTACGACCCCACGCGCGAGTTTTACACCGAGTTCAATGCCGCCTTTGCCCGCTACTGGAAGGCCAAGACCGGCGACGACGTGGTCATCCAGCAATCCCACGGCGGCTCGGGCAAGCAGGCGCGGTCGGTCTTGGAGGGCTTGCGGGCGGATGTGGTGACCTTGGCGCTGGCCTACGACATTGACGCCCTCGCCGTGCGGGGCGGGCTGCTGCCCACCAACTGGCAGCAGCGGCTGCCCCACAACAGCGCCCCGTACACCAGCACGATCGTTTTCCTCGTCCGTCGCGGCAACCCGAAGGGCATTCGGGACTGGGGCGACCTCGCCCGGCCCGGCGTGGGGGTCATCACGCCCAACCCCAAGACCTCCGGCGGCGCGCGCTGGAATTACCTGGCCGCCTGGGCCTGGGCCGCGAAGCAATTTCACGGCGATGAGGCCCGGGTGCGCGAGTTCATGGCCCGCCTGCTGCAGAACGTGGCGGTGTTCGACACCGGCGCGCGGGGGGCAAGCACCACCTTTGTGCAGCGCGGCCTGGGCGACGTGCTGATCACCTGGGAAAACGAAGCCCACCTGGCGCTCCGCGAGTACGGCGCCGAGCGGATCGAAATCGTGACGCCTTCCCTGAGCATCCTGGCCGAGCCGCCCGTGGCCTGGGTGGACCGGGTCGTCCAGCGCAAGGGCACCGAGGCCGTGGCCCGGGCCTACCTCGAATACCTCTACACCGAAGAGGGGCAGGACCTGGCCGGCCGGCATTTTTTCCGCCCGCGCTCGGAAACGGTGGCCGCCCGCTATGCCGAGCGGTTTCCGCAAATGCGCCTGGTGACCATTGACGAAGCCTTCGGCGGCTGGGCGCAGGCCCAGGCCCGGCACTTTGCCGAGGGGGCCCTTTTCGACCAACTGACGCGTGCGCAGCGTTGATTTCCCGACCCTCCAACCTCAACCTCAACTCCCTATGGCCCGCATCTACGACGACATCACCCAAACCATCGGCAACACCCCGCTCGTCCGGCTCCACCGGGTGGCTCAGGCCCACGGCGCCGTGGCCGACGTGGTGCTCAAACTCGAGTTCTTCAACCCCCTCTCCAGCGTCAAGGACCGCATCGGCGTGTCCATGATCGAAGACGCGCTCCAAAAAGGGCGCATCAACAAGGACACCGTCCTCATCGAGCCCACCAGCGGCAACACCGGCATCGCCCTGGCCTTTGTGGCCGCCGCCAAGGGCCTCAAGCTCATCCTCACCATGCCGGAGACCATGAGCCTGGAACGCCGCAAACTGCTCAAAATCCTCGGCGCCCGGCTGGTCCTCACCGAGGGCAGCAAGGGCATGAAAGGCGCCATCGCCAAGGCCGAGGAATTGCGCGCCCGCATCCCCAACAGCGTCATCCTCCAACAATTCTCCAACCCGGCCAACCCGGAGATTCACCGCCGCACCACCGCCGAGGAAATCTGGCGCGACACCGACGGCCGGGTGGACATCGTCGTGGCCGGGGTGGGCACCGGCGGCACCATCACCGGCGTGGCCGAGGTCATCAAACCCCGCAAACCCACCTTCAAGGCCATTGCCGTCGAGCCGGCCGGCTCGCCCGTGCTCTCCGGCGGCCAGCCCGGCCCGCACAAACTCCAGGGCATCGGCGCCGGCTTCGTGCCCGAAGTCCTCAACCGCGCCATCCTCGACGAGATCATCACCGTGAAAGAGGAAGACGCCGGCGCCGTCGCCAAGGCCATCAACCGCGAAGAAGGCATCCCGGTGGGCATCTCCAGCGGCGCCATTGCCTGGGCCGCGCTCCAGGTGGCCAAACGCCCGGAAAACGCCGGCAAACTCATCGTCGCGGTCATGCCCTCCTGCTGCGAGCGGTACCTGTCCTCGTGGTTGTTTGCGGACATCGGCATCGAGAGCGACTCGCTGGACGATTTGCTCCCGGGCGTTTGAACCCTTGGCAGCCCGCCTGCCGGGTTTAGACTCCGCCGGTGTCTTCCACCGACGCATGGCTGCGCGCGCCTTTCGTGTCCTGCCGGGCTTTGGCCTGACCCTGGGCTACACGCTCAGCTATCTGGGGCTGATCGTGCTGCTGCCCCTGGCCATGCTGTTGCTGCGGCTGCTGGACCTCTCGTGGGCCGAGTGCTGGCGCCTGGCCACGACCGAGCGGGCGCTGGCCGCCTACCGGCTGACCTTCGGCGCCTCGTTCATCGCCGCCCTGCTCAACGCGGTCTTTGGCACGCTCGTGGCCTGGGTGCTGGTGCGGTACCAGTTTCCCGGACGGCGTTTTCTGGATGCGCTGGTGGACTTCCCCTTCGCCCTGCCCACCGCGGTGGCGGGCCTGGCGCTCTCCAGCCTCTTCGCCGCCAACGGCTGGCTGGGCCGCTGGCTGGTGCCGCTGGGCATTCGGGGCGCGTTTACCCCGCTGGGGGTGGTCCTCGCGCTGACGTTCATCGGGCTGCCCTTCGTGGTGCGCACGCTCCAGCCGGTACTGCAAAACTTCGAGCGCGAGGTCGAGGAAGCCGCCGCCACGCTGGGTGCCAGCCGGCTGCGCACCTTCTTGACCATCATCGCACCCACGTTGCTGCCGGCGGTGCTGACCGGCTTTGCGCTGGCGCTGGCGCGGGCCATCGGCGAGTACGGCTCGGTCATTTTCATCGCCGGCAACAAACCGTACGAGTCGGAGATCGCGCCGCTGTTGATCGTCATCCGCCTCGAGGAATACGACTACCCCGGCGCCATCGCCATCGCCGCGGTGTTGCTGGCCGTCTCGTTCGTCCTGCTGGCCGTCATCAACCTCCTCGAACGCTGGGTCAGCGCCTGGCAACACTGACATGGCCGGTCCCCTGCGCTCCCGACTCCAGTCCGCCGCCGCCGCGCCCGCCCGCGGCGCGGAGGAATCCGGCCTGGCCCGGCGCCTCCTCATCGGCCTGGCGGTCGTATTCCTCGGGGTCTTCCTGCTGTTGCCCCTGGCCAACGTGTTTGCCCAGGCCCTGCAAAAGGGCTGGGACACCTACCTGGCCGCGCTGCGGGAACCGGACACGCGGGCGGCGGTGCGGCTCACCCTGTTTGTGGCGGCCGTGGCGGTGCCGCTGAACACGCTCTTCGGCCTGGCCGCCGCCTGGGCCATTGCCAAGTTCGAGTTCCGCGGCAAGGCCCTGCTGGTGACGCTCATTGACCTGCCCTTTTCGATTTCGCCGGTGGTCGCCGGGTTGATTTACCTGCTGCTCTTCGGCCTGCAGAGCCCGCTGGGCCGCTGGCTCGACGCGCACGACATCCGCATCGTCTTCGCCGTGCCGGGCATCGTGCTGGCCACGCTGTTTGTGACCGTGCCCTTTGTGGCGCGCGAGCTCATCCCGCTGATGCAAAGCACCGGCACCGAGCAGGAACAGGCCGCCCTCACCCTGGGCGCCAGCGGCTGGCGCACCTTCTGGTACGTGACGCTCCCCTCGGTGAAGTGGGGCCTGCTCTACGGCATCATCCTCTGCAACGCCCGGGCGATGGGCGAATTCGGTGCCGTATCCGTCCTCTCCGGCCACATCAGCGGCCAGACCGAGACCATGCCCTTGCGCGTCGAGAAGCTCTACCACGAGTACAACGCCACCGGCGCCTTTGCCGTGGCCAGCCTCCTGGCCCTGCTGGCCCTGCTGACCCTGGTGTTCAAATCCCTGCTCGAATGGAAGCAGCAGCGCGACTTCGCCCGCGCCCAGCAGGCCCCCGCCGACACCCCGTCATGAACCCCGAACCCGTCCCCGGCTTCACCACCCGCGCCGTCCATCGGACCTGCGGCTTCAGCGGCACCACCGGCGCCGTGATGCCCCCGGTCTTCCTCACCGCCACCTTCGCCCACGGCAACCCCGACGGCTTCGACTACACCCGCTCCGGCAACCCCAACTTCCGCCTGCTCCAGGACGGCGTGGCCGCACTCGAAGGGGCGCGCTTTGCCACCTGCTTCGCCAGCGGCGTCTCCGCCATGACGGCCGTCGTCTCCACGCTCAAAAGCGGCGACGTGGTCCTGGCCGAGGAAAACATCTACGGCGCGACCTACCGGCTTTTCGACCGCGTCTTCGCCAAGTTCGGCGTGCAGGTGCGCTACGTGGACCTGGCCGACGAGGCCCGCTGGCCGGTCATCACCACCACCCGGCCCGCGCTGGTCTGGCTGGAAAGCCCCACCAACCCGTTGCTCAAGATCGTGGACATCGCCGGCATCAGCCGCGTGGCCGCCGCGGTGGGCGCGCCGGTGCTGGTGGACAACACCTTTGCCTCGCCCTACCTGCAACGGCCCCTCGAACTGGGCGCCACGCTCTCGCTGGCCTCGACCACCAAATACCTCAACGGCCACAGCGATTGCCTGGGCGGTGTCGTGGCCACAAACGACCCCGCCTGGCAGGAGAAAATGCTCTTCGCCCAAAAAGCCCTCGGCCTGCAACCCTCGCCCTTCGACGCCTGGCTCACCGCCCGCGGCCAGCGCACCCTCGCCCTGCGCATGGAACGGCACTGCGCCAACGCCCTCGCCCTGGCCGCCTGGCTCGAGACCCGCCGCGGCGTGCGCCGGGTGCGCTACCCCTTCCTGCCCTCGCACCCCCAACACGCCCTGGCCCGCCGCCAAATGCGCGGCGGCTCCGGCATCCTCGTGGCCGAACTGGATTGCCCGGCGGAAACCGCGCTGGCCTTCTGCCGCCGCCTGCGGCTCTTCACCCTGGCCGAAAGCCTGGGCGGCGTCGAAAGCCTGGTCTGCCACCCCGCCTCGATGACCCACGCCTCGATCCCCGCCGCCGTGCGCCGCCAGGTGGGCATCAGCGACAGCCTGGTGCGCTTCTCGGTGGGCATCGAGGACTACGCGGACCTGCAGGCCGACGTGGACGCCGCGCTCACGGAGGTGCTCGGATGAACCCGCCCGACTTGCTGACGGCGCCGCGCTGGCGGCCCGAAGACCTGGGCGCCCCGCTGCCCGATTCGCCCCACGCCATCACCGTGGCCATGCCGCGCTGGGACGACGTGGTGGGCTACGAGGAAAAACGCCCCGAAACGATGGCCCGCCTGCGCCGCGGCTACCCGCGCTTCCTGGTGCATCCGCTCGTGCAAGCAGTGGCCGCCGCCCTGGCCCCGGGCCGCCCCTGCCTGCCCTTCCCCTCGCCGCGCGTGGCGGAGCAGGCCGCGGCCTTTGTGCGCGCCCAGTCCGGCGCCCCCGTCGAGTTGGTGCGGCGCGGCGCCGTGACGGGCGTGGTGACCGACGCCGCCGGCGAGCCGGCCCTGAAGGCCTTCTGGCAGCACACCGGCCTCATCCTCTCGACGCGCCAGGCCGAGGCGTTTTTGAACGGCACGCCGGAACCTGCCGACGCCCCCGAGCGCCGCGCCGCGCTGCGCCGGCAACTGGCCGCGCTGTACGACTGCGCGCCGGAGGACGTGTTCCTCCAGCCCACCGGCATGGCGGCCCAATTCGCCGCCCTGCGCGTCGCGCAACAGCGCCGCCCCGGCCGGCCCACCGCGCAGCTCGGGTTCCCCTACGTGGACACCTTCAAGCTCCAGCAGAAGTTCGGGCCCGGCGCCTATTTGCTGCACCGGCTGGACCGGATCGTGGAAGAGCTCGAGGCCCTGCTGGCCCGCCAACCCCTGGCCGCCGGCTTTTGCGAAATCCCCGGCAACCCCCTGCTCGGCTCGGCCGACCTGCGCCGGGTCAGCCCCCGGTTGCGTGCGCAGGGCGTGCTGCTCATCGCCGACGACGTGGCCGCCACGCCCTTGAACGTGGACCTGGGCGCGTACGCCGACCTCATCGCCACGAGCCTCTCGAAGTACCTGGTCGGCACGGCGGACGCGATGGGCGGGGCGGTGATCTGCCCGCCGCGCTCGCCCTGGCACGCCGAGTTGCGCGCGCGCCTGGCCGCCGGGCACGAGGAGCTGCTGTGGGGCGGCGATGCCGCGGTGCTCGAGGCGCAGGTCCGGGGTTTCCCCGAACGGATGGCGCGGCACAACCGCCACGGGCTGCTCATCGCCGAGCGCCTGCGCGCCCACCCGGCCGTGGCGCGGGTGTGGTATCCGCGCTGGGAATTCAGCGAAAGTTACGAGGCGGTGCGCCGGCCGGGCGGCGGCTGGGGCGCGCTGATCACCTTCGAGCCGCGCCGGGCGGCGAGTGCCGCGCCGCGCATTTACGACCGGCTCGAAGTGAACAAGGGGCCGAGCTTCGGCACGGTGTTCACGCTGGCCTGCCCGTTCACCCTGCTGGCCCATTACACCGAGCTGGACTGGGCCGAGGCCTGCGGCGTGTCGCGGTACCTGCTGCGGCTGTCGGTCGGGCTCGAGGACCCCGAAGAACTCTGGTCGCGGCTGGCGCGCGCGCTGGCGGCCGGAGGGGCGGCGGCAGAAGCGCACCCCGCATGAGCATCGAGCTGCGCAACGTCAGCAAACGCTTCGGCGCCACCGTGGCGGTGGACCGGGTGAGTTTCACCGTGCGGGAGGGAGAGCTGGTGGCGTTGCTGGGGCCCAGCGGCGGCGGCAAGACCACGGTGCTGCGGATGATCGCCGGGCTGGAGATGCCCACCGAGGGGGACCTGTTCATCCGCGGCCAGCGGGTGAACGACGTGCCGGTGCAGGCGCGCAACATCGGCTTCGTGTTCCAGAGCTACGCGTTGTTCAAGAACATGACCGTGTTCAAGAACATCGCCTTCGGCCTGCGGGTCAAGAAATGGGGCCGGCGCGACATCCGGGCGCGGGTCGAGGAACTGCTCCACCTCTTCGGCCTCGAGGGCCTCGAGCGGCGTTATCCCCACCAACTGTCCGGCGGCCAGCGCCAGCGCGTGGCCATCGCCCGCGCCCTCGCGCCCAAGCCCGGCGTGCTGTTGCTGGACGAGCCGTTCGGGGCGGTGGACGCGAAGATTCGCCAGGAGCTGCGCGAGTGGCTGGTGCGGCTGCATCACGAGCTGAACGTGACCACGCTCTTCGTCACCCACGACCAGGAGGAGGCGATGGAAGTGGCCAACCGCATCGTCATCTTCTCCCGCGGCCGGCTCGAGCAGATCGGCACCCCGCGCGAGGTCTATGAATCGCCGGTCAACGAGTTCGTCGCCCGGTTCATCGGCGTGATGAACGTGCTCGAACTGGAGGTCTGGGGCGGCGTGGCCACGGTGGGCGAAATCCAGATTCCCGCCCCCGGCCTGCGCGATGGCGACCGCCTCCGCATCGGTTTCCGGCCCTATGCCGTGGCCATTTCGCCGGACCTGGGGCAGTACCGCTACCGGGCCACGCTCAAGCGCACGTACTTCCTGGGCGTGATGCTGCGGCTGGAGCTGGAGACCGAGGCCGGCCTGATCATCCGCGCCCGCATGACCAAGGAGGAGTACGCGCAGCTCGGGCTCGAGGACGGGCGCAAGGTCTCCTTCCAAATCCGCAACTACCGCGTGCTGGCCACCGAGGGCGCCCCGCTCGCCCCGGAGCAAAAACTGGCCTATCCCGAGCTGCCCAGCCTGGGCGAAAACATTTGAGCAGGCGCGGCGCCGGGCCGGCCCCTCAGGGCTTGGGCGCCAGCAGGAAGTTCTCGACCAGGATCAGCGCGATGCCCGTGAGCGCGCCGCCGGCGATGACCCCGCCGCAGATCGGTTCCTGGTTCTGCACCCAGAGCCGGTGCGCGGCAGAGTCGGGCCGCTGGATCGCGCGCCCGGCCAGCCAGAACAGGAAGGCGCCAAGAAACATGGCGAAACAGGTGTTGAACGGGATGATGGTCGCCAGCCCCAATCCCACGCCCGAGAGCCAGAAGCGGCCGCGGGTGACCAGGCGCGCCGCCTCGAGCGCCACGCCCAGTAGCGCCCCATACAGGGCCGCCCAGCGCGCGGACACCGGCAGGTGGCTCAGGCCCTGGGTGAGCAGTTCGGCCACGGCCTTCCAAACCGAGGCCGAGGGCATGGGGTGCCGCTCGAACATCGCCTGCGGCCCGGCGTGCAGGAAGGCCAGGTAAAACACCGGCACCGCCACCAGCGCGCCCGCGCACACGCCCAGCACGTGGCCGAGGGCCTGCTGGCGCGGCTTGGCGCCGAGCATGTAGCCGGGCTTGATGTCCATGAGCAGGTTCGAGGCGTTGAGGGCCACCTCGCCGGTGATGCCCGCGGTCATGAGGTTGGTCTTGATGTTGCCGGGGTCGAGCACGCCGAAGGTCAGTTGGGTGAGCTTGCCCACCGCCCCGCTGGGGGTGATGGCAGTCAGCGCCGTCGAGTGCACCGCGATGAGGGTGAAGGCAAACACCAGCGGAATGGCCAGCGCCCCCAGCCACCAGGACACCCCGAAGAACCAGTGCGCCTGCAGCACCACCAGGGTGCCCACCACCGGGATGCCGAGCACGAAGACCTTCAGCGGCAGTTCAATGTCCCGCAGCGGGTCGGCCGCCAGGCGCGCCCGTCCCTGGGCGGTGAACCCGCGAAAGGCATCCAGGATGATCCGCGGCCGGGCGAAGAAGGCGAAGAGCGAGGCGGTGGTCATCATGGCCACACCGCCCCAGAGCGCCCACTTGGTGATTTCGCGAAAGCCGTAGTGGCGGAGGCCATCCGCGCCCGGCACGCCGGGGATTTCCCCCGCGGCGATGGCCCAGGGCGCCAGCACCAGGTAATTGAGCACCGCGCCGAGCAGGAGCGAGACGCCCACGCGAATGCCCATGAGCCCGCCAGTGGCCATCATCACGAAATCGGTGTCCGGCCGCACGGTCAGCTCGCGCAGGTCCACGCCGCGCACGGTGAGGGTGGTGAGCTTGTACACCCACAGGTCGAGGTATTCCGGGATGGCGAGGAAGCCCAACCGGAGTTTTTCGAGCAGGGCGTGGCTTTGCAGGACCTTGGCCAGCGCCGAGGCCAGGCCGGCCCAGACCAGCACGCGGGCCTTGAAGAGGCCCTCGCGGGCGTCGCTGTGATGCAGGGCGTCCAGGACGATGCCGACGGCGCGGCCCTCGGGGAAGGGGTGTTGTTCGTCGTTGATGAACCGGCGCTTGAGGGGAAAGGCGAACAGCACGCCCAGCAACGCCACCGAGACCATCCAGGCCAGCGTCACGGGCATGGGGATGGGTTGGCCGGTGACGAGCATGTAGGCCGCCAGACTCGAGATCAGCGGCGAGGTCATGTAGCCCGCCGCCGTGGCGATGGACTGCATGGCGTTGTTCTCGAGAAGGGTAAACTCACGGCCCAGCCCGGCGCGGGTCAGGGCCTTGTGGAGGGCAAAGGCCAGGATGACCGAGGTGATGCCCACGCCCAGGGACCAGCCGGTCTTGACGCCGACGTACAGGTTGGTGACCGAGAGCGCGCCGCCCAGGCACATGCCGGTGAGCGCCGCCCGCAGGGTGAGTTGGGGCATGTCGCCCCGCCAGACGTTCTCCAGCCACCAGCGGTCTTTTTGTTCGAGGGTCCAGGTGCGGACCTGTTCGGCATCCAGTTGCTTGAGGGCCATGCGCGGCGTCCGGCTCAGGGTTGCGGCGCAGGGTGCGGGAGGCGGGCGGCGCCGCTCAAGCGCAAAGTCCTCGGGGGCGAGCAAAAGGCCGGCGCGCCGGCCCGGCGGGCTTCAGCCTTCGCTGCAAAAGACCACCACGCCCAGCGGGGGCAGGGTCAGCGGCGCCGAGTGCGGCTGGCCGTGCATGGGGACGTCCTCGGCCAAGACGCGGCCCAGATTGCCCACGCCGCTGCCGCCGTAGATTTCGGCGTCGGTGTTGAGCACCTCGCGCCAGACGCCGGGGCGGGGCAGGCCGACACGGTAGCCGTGGTGGGGCACGGGGGTGAGGTTGAGCACCACCGCCAGCTCGGGGCCGGGTCCCAGCGGCCGCCGCAGAAACGAGAGCACCGAGTGCAGGTGGTCGGTGCAGTCTATCCACTGGAAGCCGCGGCTTTCGTAATCGCCCTCCCAGCACGCGGCGTGGGCGCGGTAGAGGCGGTTGAGGTCGCGCACCAGGCGCTGGGTGCCGCGGTGGTACGGGCCGGCTTCGAGCAGCCACCAGTCCAGCTCGGTGTTTTCGTTCCACTCGGCGCGCTGGCCGAATTCGCCGCCCATGAAGAGCAGTTGCTTGCCGGGGAAGAGCCACTGGTAGGCGAGCAGGGCGCGCAGGTTGGCGAAGCCCTGCCAGTCGTCACCCGGCATGCGGCTGCGCAGCGAGCCCTTGCCGTGCACCACCTCGTCGTGCGAAAGCGGCAGGATGAAGTTCTCGTGGTGGTGGTACAGCATGGCGAAGGTCAGGTCGTTCTGGTGGTACTTGCGGTGGACGGGGTCGCGCTTGAAGTACCCCAGCGTGTCGTGCATCCAGCCCATGTTCCACTTGAAGCTGAAGCCCAGGCCGCCCAGGTAGGGGGGGCGGGTGACCTGCGGCCAGGCGGTGCTTTCCTCGGCCACGGTGATCACGCCCGGGTGCTCGGTGTGGACCAGGTGGTTGAACTCGCGCAGGAAGGCGATGGCCTCGAGGTTTTCGCGGCCGCCGTACTCGTTGGGAATCCACTCGCCCTCGCGCCGCGAGTAGTCCAGGTAGAGCATCGAGGCCACGGCGTCCACCCGCAGGCCGTCCACGTGGTAGCGCTCGCACCAGAACAGCGCGTTGGCGGTGAGGAAATTCCGGACCTCGTGCCGGCCGTAGTTGAAGATGAGCGTGCCCCAGTCCTGGTGCGCGCCCTTGCGCGGGTCCTCGTGCTCGTAGAGCGCGGTGCCGTCGAAGCGCGCCAGCGCCCAGGTGTCGCGCGGGAAATGCGCCGGCACCCAGTCCACAATCACCCCGATGCCCGCGGCGTGCAGCGCGTTGACCAGGTACTGGAAGTCCTCCGGCGTGCCGTAGCGGCTGGTGGGCGCGTAAAACCCGGTCACCTGGTAGCCCCAGCTCGGATAAAACGCGTGCTCGGCCACGGGCAGGAACTCGACGTGCGTGAAGCCCAGCTCGCGCACGTACTCCACCAGCGGCCCGGCCAGCTCGCGATAGCTGAACGACTCGTGAGGCGACTTTTTCCGCCACGAACCCAGGTGCACCTCGTAGATGCTCAGCGGCGCGCGGAAGGGGTTGGCCCGCGCCCGGGCCTCCAGCCACGCGGCGTCGGTCCAGGCAAACGGCCGGTGCTCCCACACCACCGCCGCCTGCTTGGGCGGCACCTCGAACAAGAACCCGAACGGGTCGGTGCGCAGGCTCACCTGGCCGTGGCAGTCCCGCACCTCGAATTTGTAGAGCGTGCCGGGGCCCAGGCCGGGCACGAACAACTCCCACACGCCGGAGACCCCCAGCGGCCGCATCGGATGGTAACGGCCGTCCCAGCCGTTGAAATCACCCACCACGCTCACCCGCTGGGCGTTGGGGGCCCACACGGCGAAGCCCACCCCCGCCACACCGTCCAGCACACGCACGTGCGCGCCGAGTTTGTCGTAGAGCCGCCGGTCGTTGCCCTGGTTGAACAGGTACAGGTCCAACTCACCCAACGTGGGCAGGAAGGAATACCCGTCCCGCGTGCGCCGCTGGCCCCCTTGGTAATCGGTGATCACCAGCTCGTAGGCAAAGACCCGCGGCGTGGCGCGGCTGACTCCCTCGAAGAGGCCGGACTCGTGCAGTCGTTCCAGCCGGATGCGCGGCATGGCCGGCTCGTGCACCGGCACCGCCTCGACGGCGGCGGCGTTGGGCAGGTAGGCGCGCACCACCACACCCGAGCCGTCGCCCAGCGGGTGCATGCCCAGGAGGCGGTGCGGCTCGCGTTGCCGCGCGTGGACCAGGCTTTCCAGCTCCTCGACCGTCAGAATCATGGGCCGGTTTTGCCAAAAAAGCGCGGCCGGGCCACGCAAAAAATCCGCGGCACCGCGACCGGGCGGCCCTTTTCGGACTGGTCAACCCCCGCGCCCGGGCGCACAGTGACGGGAAACAAGTCCCGAGGGACCGCGCGCGGCCGGCCCGCACAAACGCGCCGCCGGCCGGCGGGTCCCGCCGCTTCCGGCCGGCCGCCGGCAGGGAGAGTGGTGCTGAATGGTCAGCCGGGACATGGCGTCATGAGGCCAGTTCCGTTATGTGGAGAGTGTGCAGCAGAGCTCGGACCGGCGCGAGGGGCGGCGTGCTGGTTGCGTTGTTGCTGGGGTTGACCGCCTGCCAGCGCTACGAGGAGGGCCAACCCCGCACCACCGCCCCGCCCGCGCGCAGCGCGCCGCCGAAGGTCGCCTACAGCGCGTTTCACGACGAAGAAATCAAGGCCATCCTCAAGCTGGCCGACGAAGGCCGCTGGGAAGAGGCCGAGGCCCGGGCGCGCGCACTCGAGGCCAAAGACCCCCAGGACTCCGCCGCCCGCCGCCTGCTGGGCTGGGTCCAAAAACAGCGCGAAATCCAGCGCAACCGCGCCCTCGAGGACCGCATCCGGGAGATTGACGCCAAGCAATCCGCCTTCAATCCCACCCTCAAAACCCTGCTCACCGAGAGCAAGGACCGCGGCCTGCCCCCGCGCAAGGACGTGCGCGACCTGGTGGACCAGATCGAAGCCACGCCGTACATCCCCTCCAACTACGGCCGCACCAACCGCGTCGAGGGGATGCTCTTCGACCTCGAATCCCAGCAGGGCGCGATGATGAAGCTCCTGCAAAAGCCCATCTCCCTGCACCTGGACAACACCACCCTCAACGACATCATCTTCACCATCGGCCAGACCGAGGGCATCAACTTCGTGGCCGACCGCTCCCTGCCCGCCTTCCAGCAGAAGTTGAGCATCCACATGGAGCGAGTGAAGCTCTGGGAACTGCTCCGCTACATCGCGCGCAACCTCGACGTCCAGTTCCAGGTGGGCGACGAGCTGGTGTGGATCGTGGACGGCAAGGACCCGAAGAAGGCGCTCGAGGAGACGCGCGTGTACCGGCTCCGCAAGGGCTTCATCCTGCCCGCCCGGTTCGGCCCGGACGAGGTGGTGCAGACCCGCGTGGTGCAAAACAACGTCCAGACCATCACCGAGGCCCAGAAACTCAACGCCTTCGTCAACGACCTCGCCCCTCAGACCATCGCCCTCGAGCGGGCGATCACCAACTTCTTCACCGGCTCCAAGTACATGATTGACTACGAGCGCAACCTGGTGGTCGCCCGCGGCACGCCCGAGCAGCTCGAAGTCCTCGAGACCATCATCAAGGAATTCGACCGCGGCCTGCAGCAGGTGCTCATCGAGGCGCGCTTTGTGACCGTGAGCGCCGCCGCCTTCCAGCGCCTGGGCGTGGCCTGGGAGACCGGCCGCACCGCCTTCGGCACCGAGCAGGACACCAGCACGGCCACGGCCCTGGGCATCCTCAACCCCGCCTTCGGCATCTCCGAGACCTTCACCAACATCCTCAACCGCCGCACCCTCACCGCCACGCTCTCGCTTCTGGACCAGAGCGGGGAAAGCCAGACCCTGAGCGCTCCGCGCCTGACCGTCATCAACAACCTCCCCGCCACCATCAACGACGGCCGCACCCAGTACTACTACGAGGAATACCAGGTCAAACAGCAGATCCTCGAACGCCGCTCCTCCTCCGCCATCGTCCCCTCGGGCAAGCCCACCAAAATCCAGTCCGGCGCCAGCCTCGACGTGCTGGCCAGCGTCGGCGGTGACGGCCGCACCATCTTCCTGGCCCTGCGCCCGCGCGTAAATTCCGAGGTCAAACTGGCCCCCTTCGCCACCATCACCGACAAGGACGACGCCGGCAACGTCGTCAGCACCTTCGACATCAAACTGCCCGAGTACCGCACCCAGGAACTGGCCACGCGCGTGGCCGTCCGCTCCGGCGAAACCGTCGTCATGGGCGGCGTGCTCGAACGGCTCCAAACCACCTACGTCGAATCCATCCCCATCCTGGGCAACCTCCCCGTCATCGGCGCCGCCTTCCGCCGCCGCACCGAGGTGGACCGGCCGCGGTACCTGCTCATCTTCGTGACCGCCACGCTGCTCTCCGAAGACGGGCAGTACCTTATCTACGACGAACCGATGACCCGTCCGGCCGCCGCCGCCGGGACGGCCTCCCAGCCTTGAATCCCCCGTCGCGATGGCCCTGCCTCCCACTCCCTGGCTGCAACGGGCCCTGCCCCACTTCGGGCGCCGCCTGGTGGTCCTGGACCCCGGCAGCCAGTTCGTCAAAGTGCTGGTCGTGGACGCCGCCCCGGGCGCGTTGCGCGTGGTCCACTTCGAAACCCTCCGCGGCGCGGAGGCCGACCCCGAGCAGGCCGAGCGCCTGGCCCAGGACCTCGACCGCCTCCTGGCCGAAGCCGGCCCTCACGAGCGCGTCCTCGTGCTCCCGCAATACCGCGCCATCTCCGCCCTGATCGAATTGCCGCGCGACCGGGCCGAAGACCGCCACACCACCCTCCTGCGCGAGGCCCGCCGCCTCAGCGGCCTGGACGAAACCGCCCTGGCCTGGCATGCGGTGGACCTCAAACCCTTCGGCCGCTATGCGGCGCCCTGCTGGCTGACCTTGTGCAAACAGGAGGAACTCGAGCGCCTCCTGGTGCGCCTGGCCCCGCCGCCGGAAACCCCGGACGCCGAACCGCCGGACCTGGCGGAGGTCATCCCCAGCGGCCAGGCGCTGATGGCCGCCGCCACCGTGCTGGCCCCCCCGGAAAGCCATGCCCTGCTCGTGGACCTGCGCGCCCGCAACAGCGTCGTGGCCATCGTCGCCCGCGGGCAGGAAGTCGGCACCGCCACCGTCCCGCTCGGCCTCCAACAACTCGAAGCCGCCCTGGGCCGCCCCCTCGCCACGCCGCCGCTCCGCGGGACCGCGCCCGCCGAGGCCCCCCGCCCCGCGGTCTTGCAGGAATGGGCCTCGGGCATCCGGCTCGCCCTCACCGAGTGGCTCGAAGACAACCCCGAACTGGGACTGACCCCCGCGGACTTCCGCGGCTTCCTGGCCGGCCTGGGCGCCACCGACGCCGAACTCCGCGCCGCCTTGAACCAGCCGGGCGCGCCGCGCTTCGAGGACTGGGAAGCCGCCGCCACCGCCGGCCGCCCCTGGCCGATGGCCGATTACCTCACCTGCTACGGCGCGGCCCTGCAAACCCTCAAGCGCGCCCCCGCCGGCATCTCCCTCTTGCCCGAGCCGGCCCGCGTCCTCCACCGCCGGCGCCGCACCCTCGCCACGGTGCTCAGCGCCGGCGTGCTGCTGATGACGCTCCTGGCGCTCGTGCTGGCCGCGGGCCTCTGGCAAAAGCGCGAACTCATCGAACGCAAACGCGTGCTCACCCGCCAAAGCCAGGCCGCCCTGCAAACCGCCCTCGAAATTGACCGCCTCTACCGCGAGTTGAACCTCGACTACGAACGCGTGTACCCGGTGCTCGAGCGCCAGCGGCAAACCCTCGAAACCCTCCAGGCCCTGGCCGCCGTGCGCGACTCCCGCACCAACGACGCCTTTTGGTACGTGCTCTTCGCCGACGCCGCACGCTACGAAGCCGGCACCTCCGGCCTGGCCCGGCTCGCCCCGCCCGGCACGGCGGACCGCCGCCCCGCGCTGACCAACGCGCCCCCCGCCACCAATACGCCCGCCCCGGCCGCCGCCCCCGCCCGCGAGTTCATCGCCGAGGTGTGCATCCCGCTCGAAGGCGAGGCCCTGCGGCGGGTGCTCAGCGACGTGGCCGCCAACCTCAAGCAAAACGTGCTCTTCCGCCGCGTGGACGCCCTGCCCGACGAACGCCGCCGCGACCTGGTGGACCCGCGCGTGGCCGTCTCCAACCGCGTCTTCTCCCTGGCCCTCGAAGTGGCCGGGCGCGAGCTGCCGCCGCCCCGCCCGCTGGCCCCGCGCAGCAAGCCCGCGCCCGACCGCGCGCCCCGCCGCCCTTCTGGCAGCCCCGCCGGCGCCGGCCCCTGACCCGCATGGAACCGCCCGCTGCTCCCACCCCGCGACGCCCGGTCTTGCTGGAGGTGCTCCTCCTGGGGACGCTGACGCTGGCGATTCTGTACTTCGCCGGCTTTCAATCCCTGGCCCGCCGGGCGGATGCGCTGGACCGGCCGCTGCGCCAGGCCTGGGAAAGTTTCGCCGCCACCAACCAGTCCAGCGAGGCCACCGCCGGCCTCTCGCTGGACCAACTGCCCGAAGTGCTCGAGGCCCTGCGCGGCTCGGCGGCCGAGCTGGCGGGGGTGCGCCGGCTCGTGGCGGAACGCGTGCGCCTGCCCGCGGCACTGGCGGAGCAAATCCACGCACCCTTCCAGATCATTGACTACGAAAACGAACGCACCCGCCTGGCCGAAAGCCTGGTCGCCCTGGCCCGGGACAAAAAAGTAGCCCTCGAGCCCGCGGTCACCAACGGCCTGCCCGCGCGCACGCCTGAAACCACCGAGCCGGGCCTGTTGTGGGCGCGGCTGGCCTTCGCGCGCGAGCTGTTGCTCACGGCCCTGCACTCGCAGGTAGGCGCGGTGCGGGAGCTGACCCAGTTGCCGCCGGTGAGCCATCGCTCGGCGGTGGACGGGCGGCGGCTGTTCGAGGAACTGCCCATGCGCCTGGAGGTGGTGGGCGGTCTCGAACCGGTGCAGCGCCTGCTCACCAGCCTGCCCCTGGCGGGGGCGGAACTGGAGGCCACGGGCCTGGCGGCGGTGCTCACCAACAAGCCGGTGCTCTTCCTCGACCACCTCCTCCTGTGCAAAGCCGCCCCGGACCGGCCGGGCGAAGTGCGGGCCGAGTTGATCGTCAGCGGCCTGGTGCCGCTGGAGACCGGCCCGCCACCGCGGCCGCCGGCGGCGGATTTCCCGTGATGCTCACCTCGTTGGAAAAACGACTGGCCGTGGCGCTGGCGGTGTTGGCCGCCCTGGGTGTGCTGCTGGGGTTGACCCTCTGGAACTGGGGCGGCGGCCTGCCCACCCTCATGCCGCTGGGCAACGGCGCCACGCGCGTCGAAACCCGTTGGCCCACGCCCGCCCAGGTCGAGGGCTGGTTCGCCCGCCCGGCCCTCACCCGGCTGGTGAGCGTCACCAACGCCCCGAATCCCTTTTTCACCCGCTACTTCCAGCCGCCGCCCCCGCCCACCACCCGGCCCGTGGAACTGACCTACCTGGGGTACCTGGAAAGCGGTGCCGCGGGCCGGCGCGCCTTCATCCAAGTGGGGACCGAAACGCGCGCCCTGCCCGCCGGGGCCGCGGTCGTGGCCGATCACCGCATCCACCGCATCGAGCGCCGCACGCTCATCCTCACCAACACGGCCGGCGTGACCAACGTGCTCGAGTTCAACATCAAAAAGGTCCTCCAGGTGCCCGTGTCATGAACGCCACCGACCCCGCCAAACGCGAGGTGGGCGAGGTGCTCTTCGCCGCCGGCAAGCTCGACGCCGCCCAGTTGGAACTGGTGCGCCGCCGCCAGAAACGCCTGCGCACCCCGCAACACCACGCCATCATCGAGCTGGGCTTTGCCTCCGAAACGGAGACCTACGCCGCCCTGGCCCAACTGCACGGCCTGGAGTTCGTGGACCTGGGCAATTACCAGTTCCCCCCCGGCCTGCCCGACGAGCAAATCCTGCCCGCCAGCGTCATCCACCACCATCGCGTGTTGCCCGTGGCCCTTGAAGGCGACACCCTCACCCTGGCCTTCACCGAACCGCCCCGCCAGACCGACCTGGGCAACCTGCGCCTCTTGCTCAACCGCCAGATTCGGCCCGTCCTCACCACGCCCAGTTGCTACCGGCACGTCATCCGCCAGCACTTCGGCCTGGGCGCCGAAACCCTCCAGCACCTGGGCGAAGAGCGCCCCCCCGCCGACGCCTCGGCCGATGTGGCCTTCCAGATTGACGCCGGCGAAGACGACGCCCGCGTCACCGCCGGCATCACGCGGTTTGTGGACCAGTTGCTGGCCGATGCCCTCCGGCTGGGCGCCACGGACATCCACATCGAACCGTACTTCGCCCACGTCAAAATCCGCTACCGCGTGGACGGCCTGATGCAGCCGGTCAAAACCCCGCCCGGCCTGCGCCAGGTCTATGGCGCCCTGGTCTCCCGCCTCAAGATCATGGCCGGCCTCAACATCGCCGAAAAACGCCTCCCCCACGACGGCCGCATCACGATGAAGACCGACAGCGCCGACTACGACCTGCGCGTCTCCATCGTGCCCACCAAGCACGGCGAGGCCGTCTGCCTGCGCATCCTCGGCCGCCAGAGCCTCCAGCTCGAACTGCGCGAGCTGGGCCTGGAACCCGACCAGGAGGCCTTGATGCGCAGCCTCGCCGCCCTGCCCCAGGGCCTGGTGCTGCTCACCGGCCCCACCGGCAGCGGCAAGACCACCACCCTCTACGCCGTGCTCGCCAACGCCAACGACGAGGGCCGCAAAATCATCACCATCGAAGACCCGGTCGAGTACCAGTTGGAGGGCATCGTCCAAATCCAGACCAAGGAGGAAATCGGCCTGACCTTCGCCACCGGCCTGCGCGCCATCCTGCGGCACGACCCGGACGTGATCCTCATCGGCGAAATCCGCGACGCCGAGACCGCCGAGATCGCCGTGCGCGCCGCCCAAACCGGCCACCTGGTCTTCTCCACCCTCCACGCCAACGACAGCCTCAACGTGGTCGTCCGCCTCCTGGACATGGGCGTGGACCCCTTCCCCCTGGGCTCCGCCCTGGTCTGCAGCATCGCCCAGCGCCTGGCCCAACGCGTCTGCCGCCAGTGCGCCGAGCCCGACCCCGCCCTGGCCGACGAGGAACTGCGCGCCGAAATGGCCCGCGCGTTGCAACTGCCGCCGGAACAACTCCGGGCCATGCGCGGACGCGGCTGCGTCGAGTGCGGCGGCAAGGGCACGCGGGGCCGCGTGGCGGTGTACGAATTTTTCGTCATGCACGAGGCCCTGGCCGAGCTGCTCGGCCCCGGCGTGTCCACCGCGCGGTTGCGCGCCGCCGCCCGTCAGTACGGCTGGCGCTCCCTCCGGGAAGAAGCCTGGAAGAAGGTCCAACAGGGCCTCATCCCCATCGCCGAGGTCCAACGGCTGACCTACCGGCTCAAACAACCCGGCCCACAGCCCTTGTTGCCCCCGGGCTGAACGGCCGGTTTGCGCCGGCCGCCCCCCGCGGGCACGTTGACCCCCGTGAACCAGGCCCATGCGCTGCCCCTCAAGCCCGGCGACCCGGCGCCGGACTTCCGCGCGCCCACCCAGACCGGCGAAACCCTCGCCCTGGCCGATCTGCGCGGCCGCTACGTGGTGCTGTACTTCTACCCGAAAGACCACACCCCTGGCTGCACCCTCGAGGCCTGCGGCTTCCGCGACCGCTGGCCCGCGCTTCAAGCGGCGGGAGCCGTGGTGCTCGGCGTCAACGCCGATTCGCCGCAATCCCACGAACGCTTCGCCCGGCGCTTCCGCCTGCCCTTCCCGCTGCTGGCCGACCCCGAGCGGCGCATCATCCGCGCCTACGGCGCCGAAAACCCCAACCCCCTGCTCCGCTGGCTGGGGTTGGGCACCCGGCGCATCACTTACCTGATCGGCCCCGACGGCCGCATCGTCGAGGTCTGGCCCCGCGCCGGCACCGCCGGCCACGCCGCGGAAGTCCTGGCGGCCCTGGAACGGCATCGGAGCGGGCATCCTCCGGCTGCGGCGTCTTAATCCGAAGGACCGACTTCGAGCGAGTGCGCCCGCGCCCCGCCAATCGCGTAGCGTGTAGCGGGCGCCTACCTGTCGCGCTGCGCTTTTGCCGTTGAGGATTTGCCGGGCAGTTCGTTTCATCGGCGCTTCATGGACATTCTGGCAGAGCTTCAGCAACGCGGCCTGTTCGCGGATTGTACGGACACCCCGGCCCTCGCGGCGCGGCTGGCGGCGGGCCCCATCACGTTGTACTGCGGCTTCGACCCCACGGCCGACTCGCTGCACGTGGGCAACCTCGTGCCCCTGCTGGCGCTGCGCCGCTTCCAACGAGCCGGGCACCATCCCATCGCCCTGGCCGGCGGCGCCACCGGCATGGTGGGGGATCCCTCCGGCAAATCCGCCGAGCGCAACCTCCTCACCCGCGAGCAGGTCCAGGCCAACATCGCCGCCATCAAGGCCCAGCTCGCCCGGTTCCTGGACTTCGAGACCCGCGCGAACCCCGCCCGCCTGGTGGACAACGCCGACTGGCTGGCGCCGTTGAGTTACCTGGACTTCCTGCGCGAGGTGGGCAAGCACTTCACCGTAAACTGGATGATCGCCAAGGAGTCCGTGCGCGCCCGCATGGAAGACCGCGAAGCCGGCATCAGCTACACCGAGTTCAGCTACATGCTCCTCCAGGCCTACGATTTTTACCACCTCCGCCGCGAGTTCGGCTGCGAGCTCCAGGTCGGCGCCACCGACCAGTGGGGCAACATCACCGCCGGGGTCGAACTCACCCGCCGCAAACTCGGCGCCACCGTCTGGGGCCTGACCTTCCCGCTGTTGACCCGCGCCGACGGCACCAAGTACGGCAAAACTGCCTCCGGCGCCGTGTACCTGGACCCCCGCCGCACCAGCCCGTACCGGTTCTACCAGTTCTTCGTCCAGGCGGACGATGCGGACGTCATCAAGCTCCTGAACTTCCTCACCTTCGTGCCGCTCGAAGAAATCCGCGCCCTGGCCGAAGAAGTGGCCACCCGCCCCGAGGCCCGCGCCGCCCAAAAACGCCTGGCGCGCGAGCTGACCACGCTCGTCCACGGCCCCACCGCCTGCGAAGAGGCCGTGCGGGCCAGCGAAATCCTCTTCGGCGGCTCGCTCGAGGGGCTTAGCGAAGCGGCCTTTGCCGAAATCGCCGGCGAAGTGCCCACGCGCGAATTGGACCGCGCCCGGCTCGACGGCGCGGGCGCCAGCCTCCTGGACCTGCTCGTGACCGCCGGCCTCTGCGCCAGCAAGGGCCAGGCCCGCAAAGACGTCGAAGGCGGCGGCATCTACCTCAACAACGTGCGCGAAACCTCGGTCCGCCGGCAGGTCACCACGGCCGACCTCCTGTTCGGCAAGCACCTCCTGCTGCGCAAAGGCAAGCGCAACTACGTGCTCCTGACCGCGCGCTGACCCCGGCGCCGGCCGCCCCGGCCTCCGGCTGGCCGCGCGCCCGCGTCCGCGCTACTCTGCACCCCATGCCCGAACCCCTGGCCGGCAAAGTCGTGGTTGTCATCGGCGGCACCGGCGGCCTGGGCCGCTCCGCCGTGCACGCCTGCCTGGCCGCCGGCGCCCGCGTGGTGGCCGTGGGCCGCGAGCCGGACGCCGCAGACGCGCTCCAGCGCGAGGCGCCCGGCCGCGTGCACGCCCTGGTGGCCGACGCCACCCTGCCGGCCACCGCGGAAGAGGCCATCGCCCGCGCGCTCGAACTTTTTGGCGGCTTCCACGGCCTTTACCACGTGGCCGGCGGCAGCGGCCGCGCGCAGGGCGACGGTCCGTTGCACGAACTGACCGACGCCGGTTGGGAATACACCCTGCGGTTGAACCTGACCTCGGTCATGTACTCGAATCGCGCCGCGGTGCGGGCGTTTCTCCGCCAGGGCACGGGTGGCGCGGTGCTCAACTGCGGTTCCGTGCTGGCCCGCGCGCCCTCGCCGGAATTCTTCAGCACCCACGCCTACACCGCCGCCAAGGCCGCCCTCGAGGGCCTCACCCGCGCCGCCGCCGCGCGCTACGCGCCGCACCGCATCCGCTTCAACCTCCTGGCGCCCGGCCTGGTGGCCACGCCCATGTCCCGGCGCGCGCAGGCCGACCCCGCCATCATGGATTTCATCCGCCACAAGCAGCCCTTGGACGGCGGCCGCATCGGCCAGCCGGAAGACCTGGACGCCGCGGTGGTGTTCTTCCTGTCCGATGCCGCGCGGTTCGTCACCGGCCAGGTGCTGGCGGTGGACGGCGGCTGGAGTGTGTCCGAGGGGCGCCCGCCCGGGACCCACACGCCGCCACCGACGCCGCCCGCGGCCGCCTCTGCGCCGCCTTCAACCGAGCCGTGAACGCCGCGCCGTGAACTACCTCCTGGGCATTGACCTCGGCGGGTCCAGCGTCAAGGCCGTGGCCGTGACGCCCCGCGGGCGCACGTTGGCGCGGCGGATCGAGTCCTTTCCGCCGGAGGAACCCGGGCGGTTTGCCGACGCGGTGCGCGCGCTGGCGGCGGCGCTGGCCGCGGAAATCGGCACGGCCCCCGCGCGCATCGGCCTGTCCGCCCCGGGGCTGGTGGCGGCGGACGGCCGCCGCATCGCGTACATGCCGGGCCGGCTGGCCGGTTTGGAAGGGCTGGACTGGACCGCCCATCTGGGCGCGCCGCGGCCGGTGCCGGTCTTGAACGACGCCCACGCCGCGCTGCTGGGCGAGGTCTGGCGCGGAGCGGCGCGGGGCGCGCGCCAGGTGTTCCTGCTCACGCTGGGCACGGGCGTGGGCGGCGCGGCGATGGTGGATGGCCGCCTTTTGCGCGGGGCCCTCGGCCGCGCCGGCCACCTGGGCCACATCTCGCTGGACCCGGACGGGCCGCCGGACATCTGCGGCACGCCGGGCAGCCTCGAATGGGCCATCGGCAACGCCACGGTGGGCGAACGCACCCGGGGCCGGTTCGCCAGCACGCACGAGCTGATTCGGGCCAGCGAGGCCGGGGATGCGTTCGCCCGCGCGGTGTGGTTGAAGTCCGTGCGCGCGCTGGCGGCGGCGGTGGCTTCGCTCATCAACGTGCTGGACCCGGAGGTGGTCATCGTGGGCGGCGGCATCGCCCGCGCCGGGGCGGCGCTCTTCGAGCCGTTGGCGCGCGAGCTGGAGCGCTTCGAGTGGCGGCCGGGCGGCCGGCGCGTGCGCGTGGTGCCGGCGGCCTTGGAGGAATTTGCCGGGGCTTACGGCGCCGCCTACCATGCCCGGCACACGGCATGAACCACCGGCGTTTGCCGCCCGGTCGAATCCGGGCCCTGCTCCTGGCGCTCGGCCTGGCCGCGCGCCTGGCGGGCGCCACGGCCGAACCGGCCCCCGCCCCGGTCCCCGCTGACCCGCCCGACCTCGAGGCCTTGCTGCGCCACGCGGTGGAAAACGCCCGGCGCGACCGCGAGATGGAGGCGCGCTTCCGCGCGCGCTACGCCTACGTGCGGACGAAGCTCACCGAGACCCTGAACGCCGACGGCGAGGTCAAAAAGCGCGAGTACCTCCGGCGCGAACACGCCCCCGAGCGGCCCGAACCCGACCCGTGGGCCGAGGCCGAGACTGAGGCCGACGCAGCGCGCTCCCGCCGCGCCTACGAGCGGCGCGACGTGCCGGTGAGCACGAATCTGCTGGCGCGCTTTCGCTTCACGCTCGCCGGGCGCGAGGAAATCGCCGGCCGCCCCGCCTGGGTGGTGGACTTTGCGCCCGCCGCCGAACGCCTGCCCGCGGCGAACCTGATCGAAAAATTCATCAACCGCATGGCCGGGCGGGTGTGGATTGACGCGGCGGAGCAGTACGTCCGGCGCGGGGAGTTCCGGCTGACCGAGCCGGTGAACGTGGTGGGCGGCCTCGTCGGCGCGCTCAGGCATTGCGAGGTGTTTTTCGAGCGCACGCGCACCGCGGACGGGCTGTGGTACACGCACCTGTTGACCTGGCGCATCGAAGGCCGGCAGCTCTGGAGCCGGCGCATCATGACCCACCGCGAGACGCTCACCGAGGTGCGCCCGGCCCCCGGGGCGGCCGGGGCCGCCGCTCAGGCTGCGCCGGCAGACGCGGGCGCCGCGGCCGCGCCCACGGCCGGCCCGGGCGTGGCGGCTCCGGCAGACTTCGAGCGGAACCAATCCGCCAGGAGGTCGCCGGAATAGACGGCGTTGGGCAACACCTCGCATTCCGCCCAGCAACCCGGGCAGGCCCGCACCCAGGCCCGTTGCGCGCGCGTGCGGGCGCTGTGCCAGACTTCGGCGAAGCTCTGCTGCCGCAGATTGCCCACCCGGCGGGAATTGAACTGACAGGTGGGCACGTCGCCGTTGGGATACAGCCGCAAGTGACTGTGCAACGCGACGCATGGCGGATTCGGAACGGCCTGCCCGTGCAGGAGGCGATGGCGCAGGCCCCGGTAGTAATAGAGCTTGGCGGCGCGTTCGGCGAACGGTCGGGTGGCTGCGTCTTGTTCGGCCTGCGCAAGCCAGGCGCGCAGCTCGGCGGCGTCGAAGTGCCCGAAGGGGTCGTACTGACCGGCCGCCCGGGGGGCCGCCTCGAGTTCTTCGGCCAGGCTGTAAGTGGCGCTGACGTCGTAGGCCAGCACCGCGTTGTGGGGAACGTTCAGCGATTGGAGGAACTCGCGCAGCCGCCGGTATTCGTGGAGGCTGTCGTTGTCCACCAGGGTTTGGTTCACCGCCAGGCGCAGGTTCAGCTCCTGCCGCCGCGGGGCCAGCGCCTGCAACGTGGCCGTGGCGGCCTGCCAGGCCGTTTCGCGGCCGCGCACGGCGTTGTGTTTGGCTTCCGTGCCGTCCAGCGAAACCAGCAGGTGCAGCGGCAGGCGGCGCGGCCGGCGCTCGCAAAACTCGACGATGCGCGCGGTCAGAAAGCCGTTCGTGGTCACGTGCAGGAACCCTGGCCGCAGGTGCGCCCGCGCCAGGTGCGCGATGTCGGTCAGGTCCGGCCGCACGAACGGTTCGCCGCCGGTCAGGCGCACTGCGTCCAGGGGTGGCAACTGGCGGAAAATGGCCTCGATTTCAGCCGTGGTCAGTTCGTCCGGAGAAGGTTTCCGCCAACTGTCGCACATCACGCACCGGGCGTTGCAGGTGAAGGTGACGATGAAGGTCAGAAACCGCGGCAGCCCGGGGTCGCCCTGGCGGTTGCGCAGGATGGCCAGCGGGAGCGAGGCCAGGTGGAGCGGGTTCATGCGGCCACCAGTTGCGGCACGGGCACTCGGCGCGGGGCGTGCCGGCGCTCCGGCAGGTGACGGCGCAGCACGGTGAGGACCTCCGGCAGGCCGTCCAAGCGTCCGGGCCGGATGCGGCGGCGGTATTGATCCAGCCGGGCCAGGAAGCCGTGCAGGTCACCGGCGGCGAACCGGCTCATGGGCAGGGCGGCGCCGGCGCCGGAGGCCTGCAAAAAGTGCCCGTTGATCTCCTGCTCGAAGTTGTTCGTCTCTGCCAGGGCCAGGACCGGTTTGCCCAGGTACAACGCCTCGCCGACCAGTTGATTGCCCGCCGTGCAAACCAGCGCCCGACAACCGGCCAGGTCCGCGAGGAACTGTTTTTCGCTTACCGGGTGAAACGTCATCCGGCCGCGTGGCGGTCGCGCGCCCAAGCCGTACACGCGCACCTCGAGGCCGGTCTGTTCGAGGGCTTGCAGGACGCGTTCGTCCACAAACTTCCGCCAGTAGGCCACCAAGTACTCGCCGACCTCCGGCCGGGCCGCGCGCACCTCCGGCCGGAGCAGGACGCCCACCTGGGTCACCCGCCGGCAGCCGCGCCGCAGCGGCGCGAAGTAGAACGAAGACACCACGGTTTCCACCTGGCCCGAATAATACGCGCCCACGATCCAGCCCATGTAAGCCGCCCGCCAGCGCAGGCGCGCGGGCAGGGAGCTCAGGTCGTACGTGCGCAAAAAGTGCTGGTGGTCCACGCTGAGGTACGGCACCCCGCAACGCCGCGCGGCCCGCGGCAGGGCGGGCTCGAAGTCCGTAATCGCCAGGTCCGGGCGCTCCCGCTCGAACGCCGTGGTCAGGCGGTCCAACGTGGCGGGGAGTTCGCGCAGGTAACGCACCAGCCGCCCGAACGTGGCCGGGTAGCTCAGCCGTTGTCGCCCGTTGTAGGCGAAACACAGGCCCGGCAGGCGCTCGACCTCGACCCCGGTATCGGCGTACAGCGGCGCCAAAAAAGCGTGGGCGTCCCCCGGGGCAAACACCCGCACGGTGTGGTCGGCGGCCAGCGCCTCGACCAGCGCCCGCACCCGCGTGGCGTGCCCCCGCCCTTCGCCCGACATGCTCAGGAAGATTTTGGCCATGTTGTCTTGCGCCGCGCGCCCTGCGGCGCCGCCAGCAAACGAAAGCCGGCCCGCACCGACAAGCGCAGGCCCGCCATCCGCGGGCATTTTAACCTCGGCGTGACCGGGCCGTGACCCGCAAGCCACAAATCCAAAGCGGCGCCCCTTGCTCTGTCTCGCGCCTGCCGGCTTTCGCCGCGCGCCGGAAGGCGCTAGGCTGCGCGGCGATGCAATCGGCCACGGATTACCTGCGCCAGTGTCAGGGCTTGATCGAGAACGTCCGCGCCCAACTGCCCGCCCTCGAGCGGGCGGCGGACTGGTTTGCCGCCACCATCCTGGCCGGGCGCATGGTGCACTTGTTCGGCTCGGGCCACAGCCGCATCCTGGTCGAGGAGATGTGGCCGCGTTACGGCTCCTTTCCCGGCTTCAACCCGATCGTCGAGCTCTCGCTGAGCTTCCACAACCTGGTCGTGGGCCCCAACGGCCAGCGCCAGGCCATGTTCCTCGAAAACGTGTCCGGCCTGGCCGAACGCATCCTGCGCAACTTCGACATCCGCCCCGAGGACACCGCGCTGGTCATTTCCTCCAGCGGCTGCAACGTGGTGCCGGTGGAAATGGCCGAGGGCTTCCAGCGCCGCGGCGTCAAGGTCGTGGCCATCGTCTCCCGCCGCCACGCCGAGGCCAGCCGCAGCCAGCGCGCCGACGGCCGGAAACTCCCCGATTTCGCCGACCTGGTGCTCGATACCGGCGCGCCCGTGGGCGACGCCATGGTGCGCGTGCCCGGCCTCGAATATCCCGTGGCGCCGGGCTCGACCGTGGGCGGCTGCATGTTGATCAACGCCCTCAAGGCCGAGGTCGCCGCCCGGCTCACCGCCGCCGGCACGCCGCCGCGCGTGCTTACGGCCGGCGCGTTGATCGGAGCGGAGCGCGCCGCGGCAATCTTTGAGGCCGCCTATGACGAGCACGCCCGCCGCCTGGCTCGGCTCTATCAAAACCTGGGGGCGTGACCGGCGGGCGTTCCCCGGTTGATCCGCCGAGCCAACCGTCCATGCTGTGGGCCCAAGTGATGACTTTGAGACTTTTGCCGCCCCGTTGGCGAAACATGCGGCTGCTTCGACACGCCTGAGGACTCGGACTGGGCGTCGTTCTGGGCGCGGCCTGGTGCTGACGTTTGCCGGTTCACCCGATTTCGCCACCGCCAGCGAGCATCACATCGTCGAAACGCGTAAGCTGGTGCGCCACACCGCACGGTGTGGCTGCCCGCGCGCCCCGGCGCTTGGCGAATCTTGCGGCCCGGCGGGCAATCGGCGGGTGGTTTTTCTCACCGGCCGCTGCTTGACCCCGCCCGGGGGCGGGTCGTAGTACTCGCCCCGTGAAAGCTTTCCCGCATTTCTTCCACCCAATTCGTGTGGTGTTCCGGCGCCGCATGGCCCTGCTGCCGTTGCTCGCCGTCCTGGCCGGCGCCGGACCAACACACGGCGCGGACGTCAAGACGGTGCGCCGCCTCTTTGCCAACCCGCCCCGCCAGTACGCCACCGCGCCGCTCTGGGTCTGGAACGACCTGCTCACCGAGGACCAAATCCGCGGCACGCTGCGCGATCTGGCCGGCCAGCGGGTCAAACAGGTCTTCGTGCATCCGCGTCCGGGGTTGATGACGCCCTACCTGGGGCCGGAATGGTTTCGGCTTTGGAAAGTGGCGCTCGACGAAGCCGAGCGGCTGGACATGAACGTGTGGATTTACGACGAAAACTCGTATCCCAGCGGCTTCGCCGGCGGCTGGGTGCCGGAACTGATGCCCGAGTCGCGCGGCCTGGGCCTGGCGCTCAAGGAGGCCGGGTCCGCGCCCGGCTGGACGGCCGACACCGTGGCGCTCTACCGGCTCGAGGGCGAACGGGTCGAAAACGTCTCGGCCCGGGCCAAGGCCGGCGAGGCCCTGCCCGCGGGCCGCTACCTGGTGGCCACGATCCAACGGGCCGGCAACTCGCCCTGGCACGGCGGCCGCAGCTACGTGAACCTGCTCACCAAGGGCGTCACGCAGAAGTTCATCGAGGTCACGCTCGAGGCCTACAAACGCGAGGTCGGCGCCCAGTTCGGGAAGCGCATCCCCGGCGTGTTCACCGACGAACCGAACATCCGTCCGGCCGGCGGCTTCCCCTGGTGCCCGGACCTGCCGGAGCAATTCCGGCAGCGTTGGGGCTACGACCTCCTCGAGCACTTGCCCTCGTTGGTGCGCGAGGTGGGCGACTGGCGCAAGGTGCGGCACGATTACTTCGCCACCCTCAACGCCCTGTTCATCGAGCGCTGGGCCAAGCCTTACTACGAGTGGTGCGAGCAGCACGGCCTGGCCTTCACCGGCCACTACTGGGACCACGAATGGCCGCATTGCCTGGGCGTGCCCGACAACATGGCCATGGCCGCCTGGCAGCACTTCCCGGGCATTGACGTGCTCATGAACCAATACGCCGAACACACCCACGCCCAGTTCGGCAACGTGCGGTTCTGCCGCGAAAACTCGAGCCTCGCGAACCAACTGGGCCGGCAGCGCACCCTGGTCGAGGTCTATGGCGCCGGCGGCTGGGACCTGCGTTTCGAGGACATGAAACGCATCGGCGACTGGCTCTTGGTGCTGGGCATCAACCTGCTGGACGAGCACCTCAGTTACGTCACCCTCCGCGGCGCCCGCAAGCGCGATCATCCCCAGAGCTTCAGCTATCACGAGCCGTGGTGGGAAGCCTACCACATGAACGCCGGCTACCTGGGCCGGCTCGCCGCCGCGCTGTCCCAGGGCGAGCAGATCAACCGCGTGCTGGTCATCGAGCCCACCACCACCGCCTGGATGTACCAGGGCAACGAGCCGAAGCTGCGGGAGCTGGGGGATGACTTCTTCAAGCTCCTGATGGCCCTCGAGGCGGCCCAGATCGAATACGACCTCGGCTGCGAAGATGTCCTGGCCCGGCACGGCTCGGTCGCCGGCCACCAGTTCCGCGTGGGCCGGCGTTTTTACGACGTGGTGGTGCTGCCGCCGCACACCGAAAACATCTCTTCCGCCCTGCTCCGCCTGGGCGAAACCTTCCTCGAAATGGGCGGGCAGGTCCTCTGCCTGGGCGAACCGCCCGCGCGCGTGGACGGCGCGCCCTCGGGCCGCCCGGCCGAGGGTGCCGGGGAACCGGGTTGGACCACCGCCACGCCCGCGCAAGCCGCCGAGGTGCTGCAACGCCTGGCGCCGCCGCAAGGCTTGCGCCTCCGCCGCGCCCCGGGCGACCGCGGCATCCTCTTCCATCACCGCCGACACTGGGACGACGGCCAAATCTTGTTCCTGGTCAACACCAGTCTCGAGGCGCCCTCGGCCGGGACGCTCGAATCGGACCTCCAAGGTGTCGAGCGCTGGGACCCGTACACCGGCGCCGTCGAGCCGTACCCCTTCGAGAAGACGCCGACCGGCCTCAAGGCCGACTTCGCGCTGCCGCCCTCGGGCAGCCTTCTGTTGTTCTTGTCCCGTCAACCACTCAAACCGGTCCCGCCGCGGACTGAAACCAGCACCCCGCTGGCCGCCACCGGGCCGTTGGAAATCCGCCGCCTCGAACCCAACGTCCTGACGCTCGACTACGTGGACATCACCGCCGGCGGCGAGACGCGGTCGAACCAGTACTTCTACGCGGCGAACCGGTTCGTCTGGCAAAAGCACGGTCTGGATCGCAACCCGTGGGACAGCGCCGTGCAGTTCAAGGACGAGCTGATCTCGCGGCGCTTCCCGGCCGACAGCGGCTTCACCGCCAGCTACCGGTTTACCCTCGAAGGCGCGGTGCCGCCCAACCTGGCCCTCGTGATCGAGCGGCCCGACCTCTACACCATCACTTGCAACGGCCGGCCGGTCGCCGCCCGACCCGGCGATTGGTGGCTGGACAAGGCGTTTGGCCGCATCCCCCTCGCCGCGGCCGCGCGCGTGGGCGAAAACGTCGTCACCCTCCATGCCCGGCCGTTCACCATGTTCCACGAACTCGAGCCGGCCTACGTCCTGGGCGACTTCACCCTCAAACCCGCCGCCAAGGGCTTCATCATCGCCCCCGACGCACCGCTGCGCCTGCCCGCCGCGGGACGCTCCGGCTGGAACGAACAAGGCCATCCGTTCTACGCCCACGGCGTGGCCTACCGCCAGGTGTTCCAGGTGCCGAACAAGCGCGGCCGGTTCGTCGTGTCCCTGCCCGCCTGGTACGGCAGCGTGGCGCGGGTGGACGTCAACGGCCAACGCGCCGGCTACATCGTCGCGCCGCCGTGGGAGCTGGACGTGACGAAACCGCTCAAGCGCGGCGAGAATCGGATCGAGGTGGTCGTCTTCGGCACGCTCAAGAACACGCTGGGCCCGCATCACGGCAACCCCGGCCTGGGCAGCGCCTGGCCGGGCATGTTCCAAAACGGCCCGGCCGACGGCCCGCCGCCGGGCACTCAATACTCGACCGTCGGCTACGGCCTGTTCGCGCCGTTCGCGCTCCGGCAAATCCAGCCCGCTCCGTCCGCCGCCCGGTAGCCCCGGGATTTGCTTCCCCGGCCGCGCGCGGCGGCGAAAATGGCCGGCGTGCGTGACGTCCCGGTCCTCGAGGAGCTTCGTCGCCTGATTCCCCGGTGCCTGCTGCCGGACCAACTCCGGCTCGGGCACCGGCTGCTGGCGCTGCGTCGGGCCGGCGGGCCCGCGGCCAACGGCGCCGCCCTGGCGCGCTGGCTGGCCGAGGCCCGGGCCTCCGCGGCCGTGCGCGAACGCCGTGCCGCCATCCTGCGCGGCCTGGCCTACCCGCCGGAGTTGCCCATCACGGCGCACAAGGACGCCCTCGTCGCCGCCCTGCGGACGCAGCGCGTGGTGATCGTGGCCGGCGAGACCGGCTCGGGCAAAACCACCCAACTGCCCAAGATGTGCCTGGAAGCCGGGCTGGGCTTGCGCGCGCGCATCGGGTGCACCCAACCGCGCCGCGTGGCCGCCCTGGCGATTTCCCGGCGCCTGGCCGAGGAGCTGGGCGTGACCTGGGGCCGCGAGGTGGGCTGCAAAATCCGCTTCACCGACGCCACCCGGCCCGAGACCAGCGTGAAGGTGATGACCGACGGCATCCTGCTGGCCGAGTTGCAGGGCGACCCCTGGCTGGCCGAGTACGAGGCCCTGATCCTGGACGAGGCGCACGAGCGCTCGCTGAACATTGACTTCCTGCTCGGCTACCTGCGCGGCCTGCTCGAACGCCGCGACGACCTCAAGCTGGTCATCACCTCGGCCACGCTGGACACCGCGCTGTTCGCCCGCGCCTTCGGCGGGGCGCCGGTCTTCACCGTCTCGGGCCGCAGCTTCCCGGTCGAGGTGCGGTACCAGCCGTTGGACGAGGCCGCGCTGGCGGCGGGCGAACTCACGGAGGTGGACGCCGCGGTCGCCGCGGTCGGGCGGTTGTTGGACGAGACGCCCGCCGGCGACGTGCTCGTGTTCCTGCCGGGCGAGCGCGACATCCGCGAGGCGTGCGACCGGCTGGCCGCCGACCACGGCGACCGGGTCGAAGTGGTGCCGCTCTTCGGCCGCCTGGCCGCGGGCGACCAGCAACGCGTCTTCCAGCCCGGCCCGCGCCGGCGCGTGGTCGTGGCCACGAACATCGCCGAGACCTCGCTCACCGTGCCGCGCATCCGCTACGTGGTGGACTCGGGTCTGGCGCGGATCAGCCGCTACCATCCGGGCGCGCGCACGCACCGCCTGCCCATCGAGCCGATCTCGCAAAGCAGCGCCAACCAGCGCGCCGGCCGTTGCGGCCGCGTGGCCCCGGGCGTCTGCGTGCGGCTTTACTCGGAAGCGGATTTCCACGCCCGCCCGGCCTTCACCGAACCGGAAATCCGGCGTTGCGACCTGGCCGAGGTGATCCTGCGCCTGAAGGCCTGGGGGCTGGGCGAGGTGGAAACCTTCCCGTTTCTCGAACCGCCCACGCCCGCCGCCGTCCACGCCGCCTACCAGTTGCTGCAAGAACTCGGCGCCCTGGACGACGCGCGCGCCCTCACGCCCCTGGGCCGCGAACTGGCTCGCCTGCCCGTGGACCCGGCCATCGGCCGGATGCTGCTCCAGGCGCGGGCCGAGGGCGTGCTGCCCGAGGTGCTCATCATCGCCGCCGGCCTGAGCATCCAGGACCCGCGCGAACGCCCGCTCGAGCAACGCGACGCCGCGGCGGCCGCGCACCGGCGCTTCCAGCATCCGCAATCGGATTTCCTGACCCTGCTCCAGCTCTGGCGCGCATACCACGACACCTGGGCCGCGCTCCAAACCCAGAGCCAGATGCGCCGGTTCTGCCGGGCGCATTTCCTGTCCTACGTGCGGATGCGCGAATGGCAGGACGTGCACGCCGAACTCGAGGACGCCCTGGCCGCGCTGGAGGAAGCCCGCCCCGCCACTCCCGCCGCGCCGGCCCGGCCCCCACCGGCCGCCGCTGCCCGGCCCGGTCGTTCCGCCTTTGACGCGCGCTACGCCGCCATTCACCGCGCAATCCTGACCGGCCTTTGGGGGCACGTGCTCCGGCGCGAGGCGCGCAATCTGTACCGCACCCCTGCGGGTCGGCAGGTCATGGTCTTTCCCGGCTCGGCCTTGTTCCACGCCGGCGCGGAAACGACGGCCGCCCGGTCCGCCCGCGCCGCGCCCGCGGAACCGGCCACGTCCGGGGGCGGCCAACCCGAGTGGCTCGTGGCCGGGGAAATCGTGGAAACCTCGCGGCCCTTCGCCCGTACCGTGGCGGCCATTGACCCCGCGTGGGTCATCGCGCTGGCCCCGCACCTGGTCCGCACCACCCACGACCTGGCGCGCTGGGACGCCGCCGCCGGCCGCGTGCTGGCGCGCGAGCGGGTGTGGCTGCGCGGGCTGGTCCTGCGCGAGCGCACCGTGAGTTACGGGCAGGTCAACCCGGCCGAGGCCACCGCCCTGTTCATCCGCGAAGCGCTCGTGGCCGCAGACCGCGCGGACGAAGCCGCCGCAGCGGGGGCATCGGCCGATTCCCGCCCGCCGCACCGTGGCGCGCCGCGGGGTGACGCTGCCCCGCCCCCGCGAACCGAAGCCCGGGCCGCTCCGGCCGCCGCCCCGCCGCCCCGCGTCCGCCAGTTCCTCGAACACAACCGCCGGTTGCGGGAGAAAATCGAGCTCTGGCAAACGCGCCTCCGCCACCGCGTGGCGCCGGACCTGGACGAGGCGTTGTACCAATTTTACGCCGCCCGCCTGGCCGGGGTCAGTTCGTGGCCCGACCTCGACCGCGTGTTGCAGGCGGCGCCGGCGCCGGATTTCCTCTGCGCCCGGCCCGCCGACCTGCTGGGCGAGCACGCCGCCGCCTTCGCCGCCGAGGCCTTCCCCGACACCCTCACCCTGGCCGGGCATCCGGTGGCCGTGCGCTACGCCTACGCCCCGGGCCGCGAGGACGACGGGGTGACCCTGCGCCTGGCTGTGCCGCTGGCGGAGCTGGTGGACCCCGCGGCGCTCGAGTGGGCCGTGCCGGCGTTGCGCGAAGAACGCATCGCCCACCTGCTGCGCGAACTGCCCCGCGCCCTGCGCCGGCCGCTCCAGCCCTTGAGCGATGCGGCGCGCGAAATCGCCGCCCACGTGCCGCCGGCCGGGGGCGATTACCCGGCCGCGCTGTCCGCGTTTGTGCGGCAACGCTACGGCGTGGACATCCCCGTCTCCGCCTGGGCGCTTGACCGGTTGCCCGCCCACCTGCGCCCGCGCGTGGAGCTGGTCACGCCGACCGGCCAAACCGTGGCCGCCGGCCGTGACCTGGCCGCCTTGCGCGCCAAGGCGGCGCAACACCGCGCGCGCGCCGAAGCCGGAGTCTGGGAACGCGCGGCGCGGCAGTGGGAACGTTACGACGTGCGCGCCTGGGCGTGGGAGGAGCTGCCTGCGGAACTCGTGGTGGGGACGGTGGACGGCTTCGCGGTGCGCGCCTGGCCGGGCTTGCAGGTCGAGGCGGACGCCGTGCATCTGCGCCTGTTCCGCAGCGCCGCGACCGCGGCCGAAGCGCATCGCCGGGCCGTGCCCCGGCTGGCGGAGCGGGTGTTGCACCGCGAGCTGGCCGCCGTGCAAAAGGACCTGCGCCGGCTGCGCGAGCACGGCGTGTTGCACGCCACGCTCGGGCCGGTGGACGAACTGCTCGAGACGGCCTGGGAAAACCTGCGGCGCCACCTCCTGCCCGCGCCCGACCCGCCGCCGCGCACGGCCGCGGCCTTTGCCGCGTACCTCGAGTCGGTCCGCGCGCGCCTGCCGGGGGCGGTGGCCCAACTGCACGCCGCGGTGGGCGCGATTTTGGAGCAACGGCAGGCGGCGCTCCTGGGCCGGCGGCCGTGGGCCGGTCTGGCGGCCGAGTTGAACGCGCTGGTGCCGCGCCGGTTTCTGGCGGCGGTGCCGTTCGAGCGGTTGCCGCACCTGCCGCGTTACCTGCGCGCCCTGCGGGTGCGCGCCGAGCGCGCGGCGCTGGACCCGGCCAAGGATGCGGCCAAGGCGGCCCGGGTGCGGCCGTACGTCGAGGTGTTGCAGACCCTGGCGCCGGCCGCCCGGTCCGAAGCCGCCCGCGCGGCGTGGCACCGGCTGCGCTGGCTGGTCGAGGAGTACAAGGTGGCCGTGTTTGCGCCCGAGCTCGGCACGGCGGAAAAAGTTTCGCCCGCGCGCCTGGACGCGGCCGTGGCCGCGCTGCGCCGGGCCGCGGCCGAACCGGCCGGGCCTTGAGGCGACCCGGGGCTCCGGCCGCGGCGTCCGACGCGCCTTTTTTACAAGAAACTTGGTGGACAAGTTCCCGCGGCTGGTCGTATAGACTTCCCCTTTCCCCGGCGGTCCGCGGGGCCGGCGGGGCGTTGGGCCATGCCATGAAACATCTGTTGAGCCTGGAGCACCTCGAACGGGACGTGATGGAGCACGTGCTGCGTGCCACGGCCACGTTCAAGCGCAACCGCACCACGCATCCCCGGCCGTTGACCGGTCAGACCTGGGCCCTGATCTTCGCCAAGGCCTCGACCCGCACCCGGGTCTCCTTCGAGGTCGGCATCCACGAGCTGGGCGGCCGGCCGCTGTTCCTCAACGCCGGCGACATCCAGCTCGGCCGCGGTGAGCCGATCAAGGACACCGCCCGCGTGCTCGGCCGCATGGTGCACGGCGCCATCCTGCGCACCTTCGCCCAGCAGGACGTCGAGGACTTCGCCCGGTTCTCCGGCATCCCCACCGTCAACGCCCTGACCGATGACGAGCATCCCTGCCAGATTTTGACCGACGTGTTCACCTTCCAGGAACTGCGCGGGCCCATCGCCGGGCGTGTCGTGGCCTTCGTGGGCGACGCCGCCTGCAACGTGGCGCGGTCGTGGATTTTTGCCGCCGCCAAGCTCGGCTTCGAGCTGCGCCTGGCCGCGCCCCCGGCCTACCAACCCCCGCCCGCCGTGCTCGCCCGCGCCGGCGGCCGCATCCGCGTGAGCGCCGACCCCCGCGAGGCGGCGCGGGACGCGGACCTGCTCTACACCGACGTGTGGGTCTCGATGGGCAAGGAGGCCGAGCAGGCGCAGCGGCTCCGGGAATTTCAGGGCTACCAGCTCAACGCCGCCCTGCTGAAGCTGGCCCGGCCCGACGCCCTGGTCATGCACTGCCTGCCGGCCTACCGCGGCAAGGAAATTGACGAGGCCACCTTCGAGGCCCACGCCGAGACCATCTTCCGCCAGGCCGAAAACCGGCTGCACACCCAAAAGGCCATCCTCGACTGGCTGGTGCGTTGACGTTTTGGCCCTAAAAAAACCTTGTCGCTGGGGCCCGACTTCGGCAGCTTCTGCGTTCCCCGCCGCGGCTGGGCGGGGCATTTTCACCAACACAACGCACGTGCGATTGACCAGGCACATCGGGTCATTGCTGATTTTGACTTGGGCCGGCAGCGGCCTCGGGAGCGGCTGGGCGGCGGGCGGTGAGGCCCACGCGGCCGCGCACCACGAGCTGCCCTTGCGCCCGCTGGAGATCGGCCGGGTGTTCGGCCTGCCGATCACCAATTCGATGCTGGTGACGTGGATCGTGGCGCTGGGGTTGATCCTCTTCGCCCGGTTCGCCACGCGCCAGCTCCGGCCCGTGCCCGAGGGCGCGCAAAATTTCTGGGAGTGGCTGGTGGAATCGCTCTACGGCTTCCTCGAGGGCATCCTCGGCGGGCACCTGGTCCGCAAGACGTTCTGGTTCTTCGCCACGATTTTCGTGTTCATCCTCTTCTCGAACTGGTTCGGCCTGCTGCCCGGGGTGGGCTCGATCGGCTGGAAGGTCACCCTGGCCGACGGCAGCACGGACTGGCGCCCGTTCTTCCGCGGGGCCAACGCGGACCTGAACATGACCTTCGCGATGGCGATGGTCTTTTTTGTCCTGTGGACGGTCTGGGCGTTGCAGGAAAACGGCGTGGGGGGATTCCTGGCCCACCTCTTCGGGGCCAAGGGCGAAACCAGCGGCGCGCTGAAGCTGCTGATGGTGGGGGTGTTTTTCATGGTGGGCTGGCTCGAGGTGGTCTCGATCCTGTTCCGGCCCGTGTCCCTGAGCTTCCGTCTTTTCGGCAACATCTACGCCGGCGAGAACATGCTCGAGTCCATGGCCGCGCTGGGCGGGGCGGCGCTGGGCTGGCTGATTTCGATCCCGTTTTATTTCCTGGAGGTGCTGGTCGGGCTGGTGCAGGCGCTGGTCTTCATGTTGTTGACCGCGGTCTTCACCCTGCTGATCTGCCAACATGAGGAGGAACATGCCCACCCGCACCCGGAATGATTTCCGGAGCCGGACCGTGCCCCCGCGCGGGGGCTCCGGACGACGACGAAAGGAACCACCATGCTGACACCCCTGTTGGCTGAAATGAGCGGCAACCTGCACATCGGCCTCGCCTGTCTGGGCGCGGCCCTGGGCGTGGGTTTCATCGGAATGAAGGCCTCCGAGGCCGTCGGGCGCAATCCCGGCGCGTCCACGAAGATCCTGGTCCAGGCGATCCTGAGCACGGCCTTCGCTGAAGGCATTGTGTTCTTCGCCATCTACCTCGCCGGCAAGTAACGCTCCGCGGCGCCGGCCCCCACGGGCGGGCGCCGCCCCTTTTCCCCGACCATGCAACCCCTGGCTCTCCTGGCGGCCGCGGCCACCGCGGCCGGCGACGCGGGCAACGTGGTGCAGGAAATTTCCCGCACCTTCGGGCTGAACCTGACCCACTTCATCTCCCAGGTCATCAGCTTCAGCATCGTCGCCTGGTGCCTGCACCGCTTCGCCTACCAACCCATCCTCAAGGTCCTCGAAGACCGCCGCCAGACCATCGCCGAAAGCCTGGCCAACGCCGAAAAAATCAAGCAAGAGCTCGCCCGCACCGAGGCCGCCCGCAAGGAAATCCTCGCCCGGGCCAACGAGCAGGCCAACCAGCTCCTCGAAGAAGCCCGCGCCGCCGCCGCCCGCCTGCACGAACAGGAAACCCAGAAGGCCCGCGCCGCCGCCGAGCAAATCCTCGCCAAGAGCCGCGAGGCGGCCCAGGCCGATTACGCCCGCATGTTGGCCGAGCTCAAACGCGAGGTCGGCCGCCTGGTGGTCGAGACCACCGCTCGCGTCACCGGCAAGATTCTCACTCTCGAAGACCAGCGCCGCCTGGCCGAGGAGGCCAACCGCCAACTCGCCGCCTGAACCGGCTTGGCCTGACCGATGCGCATCAGCAAACAAGCCCGGCGAATCGCCAAGGAACTGTTCACCCTCTGCCGGGTGGACGGCCGGTTGGACGAAGGCCGCGTGCGCGCGGTGGTGGGCCGCCTGGTGAACACCCGGCCCCGCGGCTACGCCGGCATCCTCCACCACTTCAAACGCCTGGTCGAACTGGACTTCGCCCGGCGCGCTGCCCGCGTGGAAAGCGCCTTCCCCCTGCCCGCCGAGCTCCGGCAGGGCGTGCAGACCAGCCTCACCCGCCGCTACGGCGCGGGGCTGCACTTCACGTTCCTCGAAAAACCCGAGCTGCTCGGCGGCCTGCGCGTCCAGGTGGGCAGCGACGTCTATGACGGCACCATCGCCGGCCGCCTGGCCGCCCTGGCCGCGCGCTTCCAAACCTGAGTCCGCCCCGTTGTGAACCGCCCCGTATGAGCAACCTGTTGCAGGAAATCGAATCCCAGATCGCCGGCCTCCAGACCGGCCTCCAGCGCCAAAACGTCGGCATCGTGCGCGAAATCGGCGACGGCGTCGCCCGCATCGAGGGCCTCACCGACGCCATGATGAACGAGATGCTCGACTTCGGGAACGGCGTCATGGGCCTGGCCCTCAACCTCGAGGAAACCGAGGTCGGCGCCATCATCCTGGGCGACTACACCGGCATCAAGGAAGGCCAGGAAGTCCGCACCACCGGCAAACTCCTCCAAGTGCCCGTGGGCAAGGGCCTGCTCGGCCGCGTGGTCAACACCCTGGGCGAGCCCCTCGACGGCAAGGGCCCCATCCGGGCCGACACCGCCTACCCGGTCGAGAAAATCGCCCCCGGCATCATCAAGCGCCGCTCCGTCAACCAGCCCGTGCAGACCGGCATCATGGCCATTGACGCCATGATCCCCATCGGCCGCGGCCAGCGCGAGTTGATCATCGGCGACCGCTCCACCGGCAAGACCACCCTGGGCCTGGACACCATGATCAACAACGCCCGCCTCAACCGCGCCGCGGAAGAGGCCGGCGACAAGGACTACCGGCCCCTGTACTCGATCTACGTGGCCATCGGCCAGAAACAGTCCAACATCGCCAACGTCATCCGCGTGCTCGAGGAGCACGGCGCCCTGCCCTACACCATCGTGGTCGTGGCCGCGGCCTCCGACTCCGCCACCAGCCAGTACCTGGCCCCCTTCGCCGGCTGCGCCATGGGCGAGTGGTTCATGGACCACGGCATGGACGCCCTGATCATCTACGACGACCTCTCCAAGCACGCCACCGCCTACCGCCAGGTCTCGCTCGTGCTCAAGCGCCCTTCCGGCCGCGAGGCCTACCCGGGCGACGTCTTCTACCTGCACAGCCGCCTGCTCGAACGCAGCGCCCGCCTCAACGAAAAATACGGCAACGGCTCCCTCACCGCCCTGCCCATCATCGAAACCCAGATGGGCGACGTCTCGGCCTACATCCCCACCAACGTCATCTCCATCACCGACGGCCAGATTTACCTCGAAACCGACCTCTTCTACCAGGGCGTGCGCCCGGCCATCTCGGTCGGCCTCTCGGTCTCCCGCGTCGGCTCCGCCGCCCAGATCAAGGCCATGAAACAGGTCGCCGGCCGCATCAAGGGCGACCTGGCCCAGTTCCGCGAGCTGGCCGCCTTCGCCCAGTTCGGCTCGGACCTCGACGCCAAAACCCAGGCCCTCATCGCCCGCGGCCGCCGCATCGTGGAAATCTTCAAACAACCCCAGTACCGCCCCGTGCCGGTCGAGCTCCAGGTGGCCATCCTCTGGGCCGTGCAAAACAACTTCCTGGACGACGTCCCGGTCGAGCAGGTCAAGACCTTCCAGCACCGCCTGAGCGAGTTTCTCACCACCCGCAAGGCCGAGCTCCTGGCGCGCATCGCCCGCGAGCGCGAGATCAAGCCCGACCTGGCCGAGGCCCTCAAGGCCGCGCTCACCGAATTCAAGCAGTTGACTGCCTAGGCCCCCATGCCCAGCACCCGCGACATCCGCCGGCGCATCAAGTCCGTCAAGGGCACCGCGCAAATCACGAAGGCCATGCAAATGGTGGCCTCGTCGAAAATGCGCAAGGCCCAACAGGCCGCCCTGCACGGGCGGCCCTTCGCCGCGCTGGCCCGCGAACTCATGGACCACGCCGTGCTGGGCGCGCCCGACTTCTCCCACCCCCTGCTCGAGGTCCGCGAAGGCGGCCGCACCGCCCTCATCGTGGTCGGCACGGACAAGGGCCTGTGCGGCGCTCTCAACGCCAACCTCTTCCGCGAGGTCGGCCGCTACGACCCCGCCCGGACGCTCTTCCTGGCCGTGGGCAAAAAGGCCGCCCAGTTCCTGGCCCGCACCCGCCGGAACCTCGTGGCCGAATTCACCTACGCGGACACCCCGACCTACGGCCAGAGCCACGCCATCGCCACCGCCGCTGCCGAACTCTTCCTCAAGGGCGAGGTCAACCAGGTCGAGGTGCTCTACACCCGCTTCATCAACACCCTTTCCCAAAAGCCGGACGTCCTCCGCCTCCTGCCCATGGTGGACCCGGCGGCACGGGCCGCTGCCCGCACCGGCGCGCGCCCCGAGTACCTCTTCGAGCCCTCCGCCGCGGAGGTCATCGGTACGCTGCTGACCTACGAACTGACCTTCCAGGTGGGCCAGTTGCTCCTCGAGGCCCGGGCCAGCGAGCACAGCGCCCGCATGGTGGCCATGAAAAACGCCACCGAAAACGCCCAGCAACTCATCAAAGACCTCACCCTCGAATACAACAAGATGCGCCAGGCCAACATCACCAAGGAACTGCTCGAAATCGCCACCGCCCAAATGGCCCTCGGCTGACGCCCCCACCCGCTTCCCCCTGACCGCATGAACAAAGGCAAGATCGTCCAAATCATCGGCCCGGTCGTGGACGTCGAGTTCCCCGACCAACTCCCCGCCATCTACAACGCCCTGACCGTCGAGTACGACATGCCCCTGCACGGGCGCACCAAGCTGGTGCTCGAAACCCAGCAGCACCTCGGCGGCAAATGGGTCCGCACCGTCGCCATGTCCTCCACCGACGGCCTCAAGCGCGGCTACGAGGTCGTGGACACCGGCAAACCCATCTCCATCCCGGTGGGCGACGCCGTCATGGGCCGCGTCCTCAACGTCACCGGCGACCCCGTGGACGAACGCGGCCCCATCCGGGCCACCCAGTACTACCCCATCCACCGCCCCGCCCCGGCGCTGGTGGACCAAAACCCCTCCCCCCAGGTCCTCACCACCGGCATCAAGGTCATTGACCTCATCTGCCCCTTCCTCAAGGGCGGCAAGGTCGGCGCCTTCGGCGGCGCGGGCGTGGGCAAGACCGTCGTCATCATGGAGCTCATCAACAACATCGCCAAGCTCCACGGCGGCGTCTCCGTCTTCGCCGGCGTGGGCGAGCGCACCCGCGAAGGCAACGACCTCTACCACGAAATGTCCGAAGCCGGCGTCATCAACCAGAAAGACCTCGGCCAATCCAAGATCGCCCTGGTGTACGGCCAAATGAACGAACCGCCCGGCGCCCGCCTCCGCGTGGCCCTCTCCGGCCTGGCCATCACCGAGTACTTCCGCGACGAGAAAAACCAGGACGTGCTCCTGTTCATTGACAACATCTTCCGCTTCTCCCAGGCCGGCTCCGAGGTCTCCGCCCTGCTCGGCCGCACCCCCAGCGCCGTCGGCTACCAGCCCACCCTCGCCGCCGAAATGGGCGACCTCCAGGAACGCATCACCTCCACCAAAAAAGGCTCCATCACCAGCTTCCAGGCCGTGTACGTGCCGGCCGACGACCTCACCGACCCGGCCCCCGCCACCACCTTCGCCCACCTGGACGCCACCATCGTGCTCGAACGCTCCATCGCCGAACTGGGCATCTACCCGGCCGTGGACCCGCTGGCCTCCACCTCCCGCGCCCTGGCCCCGGAAATCGTCGGCCCGGAACACTACGAAGTCGCCCGCGGCGTCCAACGCGTGCTCCAGCGCTACAAGGACCTCCAGGACATCATCGCCATCCTCGGCATGGACGAACTCAGCCCCGAGGACAAACTCACCGTCTATCGCGCCCGCAAAATCCAGCGCTTCCTCAGCCAGCCCTTCTCCGTCGCCGAGGTCTTCACCGGCCGCCCCGGCAAACAGGTCCCCGTGGCCGAAACCGTCCGCGGCTTCAAGGAAATCCTCGAAGGCAAACACGACGACGTCCCCGAGGCCAACTTCTACATGAAGGGCGGCATTGACGAAATCCACGAGGAAGCCTGAGCCACTACCCGCCCCGCCCGCCATGCCCGCGCCCCTCCAACTCGAAATCATCACCCCCCAGGGCCCCGTCTTCTCCCGGGACGTGGACATGGTCACCCTCCCCGGCCAGGAGGGCGAAATGGGCATCCTGCCCCAGCACGCCCCCCTCATCACCCTCATCGGCGAGGGCGAAATCATCGCCCGCCGCGGCCTCGAAGAACACCGCTTCCTCATCACCGGCGGCTGCGCCGAAATCACCCAGGAACGCGTCGCCATCCTTACCGTCTTCGCCACCGACGAAGCCGCCATTGACGAAAACAGCGCCGAGGAAGCCCGCCGCCGCGCCGAGGCCCGCCTCCAGGAAAAACTCACCCCCGAGGAAACCGCGCTGGTCCAGGCCTCCCTCACCCACGCCCTGAACCAGCTCAAGCTCAAGCGCCGCTCCCGCTGAGGCGGAACGATTCGCTGGACCCCCGGGTGGCCCGGCCCACCGGGCCGGGGTCGGACCTGCCGGCCTGCCGACTGACGGCAACCCACCCCCACCCCCGATTCGGGCAGCGCCCGCGCCCGCGCGTGCTACCGACGTCGCCCCGCCGCCGGCCTCGCTGCGCCCGCGTCCTCGCCGGCCTTGGGCTGCGCGCCTTCTCGGGGCAGGGCACCGCTGCGTCAGCGCCGCCCCCACACGGCCGCGCCGTTACGCGATCCTCCCCACCGCGCCGGCAAGCCGGCGCACTCCACACGTTCTGCGCCTCGGGCAGCCCCCGCTCCCCAAACTTGCTGTTCCGCAGCCCCCTTTCTACACTTCCGAGAAACACATGCCACCCATCCGGACTGCTCGCACCCCCGGTCAGCCGGCGACCGCCCGCGCCGAAGACTCTCCCTCCGCCCCCCACGGCTACGAAGCCGAGTTGTGGCGCATGGCCGACGCCCTGCGCGGCGCGATGGACGCCGCCGAATACAAGCACGTCGTCCTCGGCCTCATCTTCCTCAAATACATCTCCGACGCCTTCGAGGAACACCACGCCCGGCTCGTCGCCGAGCAAGCCCAGGGCGCCGACCCCGAAGACCCCGACGAATACCGCGCCGTCAGCATCTTCTGGGTGCCGCCTGAAGCCCGGTGGTCCTACCTCAAATCCCAGGCCCGTCAGCCCACCATCGGCCGCCTGCTGGACGACGCCATGGCCGCCATCGAACGCGACAACCCCGCCCTCCAAGGTGTTCTGCCCAAAGACTACGCCCGCCCCGCGCTGGACAAATCCCGCCTCGGCCAGCTCATCGATCTCATCAGCAACATCAGGGTCGGCGACGAGGCCAGCCGCGCCAAGGATGTGCTCGGCCGCGTTTACGAATACTTCCTCTCGCAGTTCGCGAGCGCCGAGGGCAAGAAGGGCGGCGAGTTCTACACGCCGCGCTGCGTGGTCAAGCTCCTGGTCGAGATGCTCGAACCCTACCGTGGGCGCGTCTACGACCCCTGCTGCGGCTCGGCGGGCATGTTCGTGCAGTCGGTCGAATTCATCCGCCTGTCTGCGTGCGGGCACGCACAGGCAGGCGCCCATGCCAACGGCAACGGCAATGGCGGCCGCGCCCGCGCCGACATCTCCATCTACGGCCAGGAGTCGAACTACACCACCTGGCGGCTCGCCAAGATGAACCTCGCCATCCGCGGCATCGACGGCCAGATCGCCCATGGCGACACGTTCCACAACGACCGCTTCCCCGACCTCAAGGCCGACTTCATCCTCGCCAATCCGCCCTTCAACGTCTCCGACTGGGGCGGCGAGCGGCTGCGCGACGACAAGCGCTGGAAGTACGGCGTGCCGCCCGCCCGCAACGCCAACTTCGCCTGGGTCCAGCACATCATCCACCACCTCGCGCCCACCGGGCTGGCGGGCTTCGTCCTTGCCAACGGCTCCATGTCCTCTCAGTCAGGTGAGCGCGAGATCCGCAAGAACGTCATCGAGGCGGACCTGGTGGACTGCATGGTTGCGCTCCCCGACAAGCTGTTCTACTCCACTCAGATCCCGGCTTGCCTGTGGTTCCTGGCGCGGGACAAGCGCAACGGGCGCTTCCGGGACCGGCGGGGCCAGGTGCTCTTCGTCGACGCCCGCAAGCTGGGCCGCATGGTGGACCGCACCCACCGCGAGCTGACCGACGAGGACATCGCCAAGATCGCCACGACCTACCACGCCTGGCGCGGCGAAAAGGACGCCGGCCAATACAAGGACGTGCCCGGCTTCTGCAAAAGCGCGCCCCTGGAGGAAATCCGCAAGCACGGCTACGTCCTGACGCCGGGCCGCTACGTCGGCGCCGCCGAACAGGAAGAAGACGACGAACCGTTTGACCAGAAGATGCAGCGGCTGGTGGCGCAACTGCGCGAGCAACAGGCCGAAGCCGCCAAACTCGACGCCGCCATCGCCGCCAACCTCAAGGAGCTGGGCTATGGCGGGTGAGTGGCGGGAAGTTACCATTGGCGACCTCGTGTGGCTGCATGATCAGCAGATCACGCCTGCGAGCGCCCCCGCTGAGCAGTTCTATCACTACAGCATTCCTGCCTACGACTCTGGCCAGAGGCCAGCCCGAGAGACCGGTTCTGCTATCGGAAGCAATAAGTTTGTGGTTCCACGCGGGGCCGTTTTGGTCTCCAAACTCAATCCCCGACTCCCGCGAGTGTGGGCACCTGACATACCTGATAAAGCACGGGCCGTCGCCTCGACGGAGTTCCTGGTTCTGAGGCCACGTGACGGTGTTGACCGCCGTTTCTTGAAGTACCTTATGCTTTCTCCGGCTGTTCGTTCTGCGATGGAGGCGCGGGTTACAGGAACCTCGGGCAGCCACCAACGGGTACCGCCCTCCGACCTGCTGAGTATTTCTGTGGAGATACCGGTGGATCTGCAGGAACAGCGCGCCATTGCCCACATCCTCGGCACGCTGGACGACAAGATCGAGCTGAACCGGCGGATGAGCCAGACGCTGGAGGCGATGGCGCGGGCGCTGTTCAAGGCGTGGTTCGTGGACTTCGAGCCGGTGCGGTGGAAGATGGAACGCAAAGGCGCAAAGGCGCAAAGCCGCAACCAGAGCCAATCCGCCCTGGCCTCTTCGCGTCTTGGCGGCTTTGCGTTGCCCCCCGCCCTGGCCGCCCTCTTCCCCGACCGCCTCGTGGACTCCGCTCTCGGCCCCATCCCGGAGGGGTGGAATGTGGGAACGCTGGCCGAAATTTTCGGGCTGCTTCGCGACCATGTGAACCCGCTTTCTGAGCCGGCGTCAGAATTCCTGCATTTCAGCATCCCCGCCTTCGATGAGGGGCAATGGCCCAAGCTGGAGCGTGGCGAGGAGATCAAGAGCCAGAAGTGGCAAGTGCCGCCTGGAGTCGTCCTGCTGTCGAAGCTCAACCCTGAGATCGAGCGCGTGTGGCTTGTGGACGTAAAGCCAGATGACCGCGCGGTGTGCTCGACCGAGTTTCTCGTGCTCCGTCCGAAGCCGCCATATGGGCGATCCTACGTTTACTGCCTCACGCGCTCGCCCTTGTTTCGCCAACAAATCGAGGGTCTCGTCACCGGGACGTCGAAGAGTCATCAGCGAGCGCAGCCCGGTGCGATTCTCCAACTGGCGGCAATCAAGCCGCCTGCGCCACTCGTAACGGCCTTTGACCGGGCGGCAGCGTCGTTGCTTAACCGCACCTTGGAGTTCCGCCGCGAATCCCGCACGCTGGCCGCGCTGCGGGATGCGCTGTTGCCGAAGCTAATTTCCGGCGAGCTGCGGGTGAAGAACATCGAGGAAATGATTGGGAGAATTGTCTAATGGCGGAGATCAAACTTACACAAGCTGAGGCCGACGCTTTGATTGCGATGGAAAAGCATCGCGTCACGAATGATCGGCATGATTTTCCAATGCACGGCGAATCATTGACCGTGCCGCTACAGTCGCCCGACAAACGGGAGCATTTCTTGCTCGATGTGAGCCGCGGCCGTATCGATTTAAAGAAAGTCAAGATGCAGAACCGTGGCCGGCAGGTTGTGGTACTGGTACGGCTCGATCTGGGAGGCGCGCCACATCGCAACCCGGACGACACTGAAGTACCGGCACCGCATCTACACGTTTATCGCGAAGGCTATGGCGACAAATGGGCGGAGCCCGTTCCCGCCCAACACTTCAGCAATCTGAGCGATTTCTGGAAGACGTTTCAGGACTTCCTGCGGTACTGCAACGTAACGCAGCCGCCGCACATAGATCGGGGGCTGTTCACATGATCCAGGACATCCAACGTTTGCTTGACGCGTATCACGCCTGGCTGAAAGACAAGACGGCATTGCGTCAGGTACAAGATTGGGTCGAGATTACGACACCGTATCTTGACCGGCACAATGATTACATACAGATCTACGCCAGGAAGACCAATAGTGGCTGTGTTCTGACCGATGACGGATACACGATCCAAGACTTGGAAGACAGCGGCTGTAAACTCGACAGCCAAAAACGCCAAGACTTGCTTCGCATGACACTGAATGGCTTCGGGGTCCGGTTGAATGGCAAAGCGCTCGAGGTCCATGCATCGCCCGAAAACTTCGCGCTTCGCAAACACAACCTTCTCCAAGCCATACTGGCGGTCAATGACATGTTCTATCTTGCGCAGCCGATGGTGGCGAGCCTGTTCTACGAAGACGTGGTCGCATGGCTCGATCTTCACGATATTCGCTATACCCCGAAGGTAAAATTCACTGGCAAGACCGGTTACGACCACCTGTTTGATTTCGTGATTCCGAAGTCGCGACGGCAACCAGAACGTATCATCCAAGCGATCAATCGCCCCAACCGAGAAACAGCGCAGGCCGTGGTGTTGGCCTGGATTGATACAAAAGAAGTGCGCTCGCCTGAATCGCGCGCATACGCGATGCTGAACGATGCAGAGCAGGCCGTGCCCCAAGGGGTGCTGGATGCCTTAAGAAACTACGATGTAAAACCTGTTCCCTGGAGTCAGCGCGAGAGCGTGCTTGAGGAACTTGCTGCATGAACAACAGCGCTTTTCCCGAAATCCACCCTCGAATCCTCCGCCCTGCACCGGACGTTGCTGCCGAAGCTCATCCGCGGGGAGATTCGGGTGAAGGATGCGGAGCGGTTTTTGAAGGAGCGGGGGTTATGAGGTACGATCCCGAAAAGCACCACCGTCGCAGCATCCGCCTCAAAGGGTACGATTACACCCGGGCGGGTGCCTATTTCGTCACCATCTGCACCAAGGATGGCGCCTGTTTGTTTGGCGATGTGGCGGATGGTGTGATGCGGCTAAATCAAATGGGGCACATCGTTCGGCAATGTTGGTTGGCGATCCCCGACCATTTTCCCCATGTCCTGTTGGATGAATTTGTGGTGATGCCCAATCATGTGCATGGGATTATTGTGATTATGCCGACGCATATCGTAGGGGCACGGCATGCCGTAGGGGCGACGCATGCGTCGCCCCTACAAAATGACGATACACCCACACGACCGCGCGGACCACAACGTCAATCCGTTGGATCTATCGTCGGATCGTTCAAATCCGCCGCCACCAAACGCATCAACGAACAACGCTGCACACCCGGCGCGCCGGTCTGGCAACGCGATTATTTTGAACACATCATCCGCAATGACGAATCGTTGAACCGCATCCGCGAATACATCCTAAATAATCCCCTGCAATGGGCCTTGGATCGTGAAAATCCCTTGGCCCAAGGGGCGGAACCGGAGGACGCATGGGCATCATGACTGAATCCACCGTTGAATCCGCCGCCCTCGCCTGGCTTTCGGAGCAGGGCTGGCAGGTGAAGCATGGCCCCGACATCGCCCCAGACGGGCTTTTTGCCGAGCGGCGGGATTTTGGTCAGGTGGTGCTGGAGCAGCGGTTGCGGGACGCGCTGGCGCGGCTGAATCCGACTCTGCCGGCCGAGGCATTGGAGGACGCTTTTCGCAAGCTCACCCGGCCCGAAGGCGCGGACTTGCTCCAGCGCAATCGCGCGCTGCATCGGCTCTTCATTGAAGGTATTCCGGTGCAATACCTTCAACCCTCACCCCGGTCTGACGGCCATCCCTCTCCCACTGGGAGAGGGGACGAGGGTGAGGGTTTGCGCCGGTGGGGAATCGCCCGGGTCATTGATTTTGAGGATCCAGGCGCAAATGACTGGCTGGCGGTGAACCAGTTTGCCGTCATCGAGAACCGGCACAGCCGCCGGCCGGACCTCGTGCTGTTCGTCAACGGCCTGCCGTTGGCGGTCATTGAATTGAAAAACGCCGCCGATGCGGACGCCACCATCTGGACCGCGTTCCAGCAGCTCCAGACCTACCAGGCCGAAATCCCGTCGCTGTTCGCGCCCAACGCGGTGCTGGTGGTGTCCGACGGCCTGGAGGCGCGGGTGGGTCCGTTGGGCGCGGGCCGCGAGTGGTTCAAGCCGTGGCGCACCATTGGCGGCGAAACGGTCGCGTCCGAAACGATCCCGCAGCTGCAGGTCGTGCTGGAAGGGCTGTTCGACAAACGCCGGTTTCTCGAATTGGTGCGGGACTTCATCGTCTTCGAGGACGACGGCAGCGGTCGGCTGGTGAAGAAGGTGGCCGGCTACCACCAGTTCCACGCTGTGCGGGTGGCGGTGGAGGAGACGCTGCGGGCGGCGGCGCTGCGGCGCGAGGCGGACATGTTGCGGGAAACGGGCGTTGGCTACGCCACGCGCAAGCAGCCCGGCGGCCAGACCGGCGACCGGCGCATCGGTGTGGTCTGGCACACACAGGGCAGCGGCAAGAGTCTGACGATGGCGTTTTACGCCGGGCGCATCATCCGCGAACCGGCGATGGAAAACCCGACGATCGTGGTGCTCACCGACCGCAACGATTTGGACGACCAGCTCTTTGGGACGTTTTCCCGCTGCCAGGACCTCCTGCGCCAGCCGCCGGTGCAGG